>Ga0207976_100014_pt1 | contig 492578 bp, 418 predicted proteins | sample LakWasMe94_HOW11_2_FD_183916 | JGI IMG/M metagenome (GOLD analysis project Ga0207976, IMG submission 183916) | Freshwater sediment methanotrophic microbial communities from Lake Washington under simulated oxygen tension - Sediment Metagenome... | ecosystem: Environmental > Aquatic > Freshwater... | reverse complement strand
CGGCTTGGAACGATTTTGCCGGTCTCGGATACGTAGGCTTTCAGAGTGTTGAGATCTTTGTAATCGATCTCTTTCACGTCTTCAGCGGTGAAGCGGCAGAATTTACGACGACGGAAGAAACGTGCCATGTAATAGGCTCCTCAAAAGGTCCGTGGATTACTCGTCAGCGTTATCGCTGTTGTCGCTGTCATCACCATCAACGCCTTCGGCGTCGGAGTGCTCAGGACGGTCGCGACGCTCACGGCGCTCACTGCGGTTTTCTTCAGCCTTGAGCATCTCGGATTGGCCGGTAACGGCTTCTTCGCGACGGATGACCAGGTTACGGATCACTGCATCGTTGTAGCGGAAGTTGTCTTCCAGCTCGGCCAGGGCCTTGCCAGTGCACTCAACGTTCAGCATCACGTAGTGAGCCTTGTGAACATTGTTGATTGCGTAGGCCAGTTGACGACGGCCCCAATCTTCCAGACGGTGGATTTTGCCGCCGTCTTCTTCGATCAGCTTGGTGTAACGCTCAACCATGCCGCCGACTTGCTCGCTTTGATCCGGGTGGACCAAAAAGATGATTTCGTAATGACGCATGAATGCTCCTTACGGGTTGTAGCCTGCCGCTCAAAAGCGGTCAGACAAGGAGTGAATGACACTTATGGACTTGCTTGCGATAGACACATGCGTGCCTGCCGTCACAGCAAGGGGCGCAATTGTAGAGAAGGGACAGAAGAGGTGCAAGGCAATTGGTGATTATTTGAACAGTTCGTTCGCACACACTCTTTGGCCTCACCACAAACCACTGTGGGAGCGAGCCTGCTCGCGATGAGGGCGCAACATTCAATATTTATGCTGAATGTTACAACGCCATCGCGAGCAGGCTCGCTCCCACAGGGATTACATCCAGATCAGGACTTTTTGGCGGATCCGGCGGCTTTTACGCTGCGCTGGCGCTGCGCTTCGAACAGGCAGACGCCGGTCGCCACGGAAACGTTGAGACTGCTGACGCTGCCGGTCATCGGCAGGTGCACCAGGTAGTCGCAAAGATCGCGGGTCAGGCGACGCATGCCGCTGCCTTCCGCACCCATGATCAGGATGGTCGGCCCGGTCATGTCTTGCTGATACAGGCTCTGCTCGGCTTCGCCCGCCGTACCGACAACCCACAAGCCGCGCTGCTTGAGTTTTTCCAGGGTGCGCGCAAGGTTGGTTACGGCGACCAACGGAATCACTTCCGCCGCGCCACACGCAACCTTTCGTACCGTCGGGGTCAGCGTGGCCGACTTGTCTTTCGGCACGATCACCGCCAGCGCACCGGCCGCATCGGCCGAACGCAGGCAAGCGCCAAGGTTGTGCGGATCGGTCACGCCGTCGAGCACCAGCAACAGCGGTGCACCATCGGTGCGATCGAGCAGCTCGTCGAGCATTGCCTCGCCCCAGACCTGGCTCGGACTCACGTCCGCCACCACGCCCTGGTGCACGCCTTCAACCCAGGCATCCAGCTCGCGACGTTCGGCATTGCCGACGGCTACGCGGTTTTCGGCCGCGAGCGCGATCAGCGTCTGAACCCGCGGATCACTGCGGCCTTCCGCCAGCCAGATCTGCTTGACGCGTTTCGGGTGGTGACGCAGCAATGCTTCTACCGCATGCACGCCGTAGATTTTTTCCAACTGACTCATGACTTGGCCTTAGGTTTACGCGCCCCGCCGCTTTTGGCTGGGGCCGAGCCCGCTTTCGGCGGGCCTTTACGGTGTTTGCTCGGTTTGCTGCCGGGAGCCTTGTCAGGCGCCGACCGTCCGGTCTTTCCCCCAGACGCCGCTTTACCACCGCTTTTCGCTTCAGACAGCAACGCCTGCTTCATTTCACGGCTTTTGCGCAGCTCAGCATTTTTCGCTGCCGCATCGCTTGGGCGATAGGCTTCGACCGCTTTTTCCTTGGCAGGACGACGACCGGTTTTCGCCGGTGCCGGCTCTGCTGCGGTCTTGCCAGCAGGTGCAGCGGTTTCAGTCCCGCGCTTCTTGCGGCCGATCGGTGCGCTGATGGTTTTTTCAGCCATCTCGAAGTCGATCTTGCGCTCGTCGAGGTCGACGCGCATGACGCGCACTTCAACGGTGTCGCCAAGGCGGAAGCTGCGACCGGTACGTTCACCGGCGAGGCGGTGATGCACAGGGTCGAAGTGGTAGTAATCGCCCGGCAGCGCGGTGACGTGCACCAGGCCTTCGACGTAGATATCGGTCAGCTCGACGAACAGGCCAAAACCGGTGACGGCGGTGATCACACCCGGGAACGACTCGCCCACGCGGTCTTTCATGAACTCGCACTTGAGCCAGTTCACTACGTCGCGGGTCGCTTCGTCGGCACGGCGCTCGCTCATCGAGCACTGCTCGCCGAGTTGCTCCAGCGCAGCTTCGTCGTATGGATAGATGCGCGCCTTCGGAATGGTCATCGCGCCGGCACGGCGAACGTGCGGGGTGTCCATTTTCGAATGAATGACACTGCGGATCGCCCGATGCGTGAGCAAGTCCGGGTAGCGGCGGATCGGCGAAGTGAAGTGGGTATAGGCTTCGTAATTCAGGCCGAAGTGACCCTGGTTATCAGCGCTGTACACCGCCTGACTCAACGAACGCAGCATGACGGTCTGGATCAGATGGAAATCCGGACGGTCCTTGATGCTTGCCAGCAAGGCCTGGTAATCCTTCGGCGACGGGCCGTCCTTGCCTTTGTGCAGGGACAGGCCGAGTTCGCCAAGGAAGGCGCGCAGCTTTTCCAGACGCTCCGGTGGCGGACCATCGTGGACGCGATACAGCGCTGGAATTTCATGCTTCTTGAGGAATTCGGCAGTGGCCACGTTGGCCGCCAGCATGCATTCCTCGATCAGCTTGTGCGCATCGTTGCGCACGGTCGGACGGATTTCGGCAATCTTGCGCTCAGAACCGAAGATGATCCGGGTTTCCTGCGTTTCGAAATCGATCGCGCCACGCACATGACGGGCCGCCAACAGCACCTTGTACAGCGAATACAGCTGCTTGAGGTGTGGCAGAACGTCGGTGTATTCGCCACGAAGCTGACGCGCTTCGGTAACTTTCGGCGTCTCCAGCATGGTGCTGACTTTGTTATAGGTCAGACGGGCATGGGAGTGAATCACTGCTTCGTAGAAGCAGTAGTCGGTCATCTCGCCGGATTTGGAGATGGTCATCTCGCAGACCATGGCCAGACGATCGACATGTGGATTCAGCGAGCACAGGCCGTTGGACAGCTGCTCAGGCAGCATCGGCACTACGCGCTCCGGGAAGTAAACGGAGTTGCCGCGAACCTGGGATTCGTTGTCCAGCGCGGAACCGATTTTCACGTAGCTGGAAACGTCGGCAATCGCCACGTACAACTTCCAGCCACCGGAGAACAGGCGCAGCTTGCCCGGTTTGGCTTCGCAGTAGACCGCGTCATCGAAGTCGCGCGCATCTTCACCGTCGATGGTCACGAACGGCAGATGGCGCAGGTCGATGCGCTTCTCTTTGTCTTTCTCTTCGACTTCCGGCTTGAGCTTGGCGGCTTCTTTCAAGACCGCTTCAGGCCAGACGTGCGGAATATCGTAGGTGCGCAGGGCGACATCGATTTCCATGCCCGGCGCCATGTAGTTGCCCACGACTTCGACCACGTCGCCTTGCGGCTGGAAGCGTGGCGTCGGCCAGTGAGTGATCTTCACTTCGACGAACTGACCGACTTTGGCGTTGGCATTGCGCCCCGGCGTCACCAGCACTTCTTGCTGGATCTTCGGATTGTCCGCCACCACGAAGCCGATACCGCCCTCTTCGAAGTAACGGCCAACGATGGTTTCGTGAGCGCGGGAGACCACTTCGACAATCATGCCTTCGCGGCGACCGCGACGGTCCAGACCGGAAACACGAGCCAGCGCACGGTCGCCATCGAACACCAGACGCATTTGCGCCGGGCTCATGAACAGGTCGTCACTGCCGTCGTCCGGGACCAGGAAGCCGAAGCCGTCACGGTGACCGCTGATGCGGCCCAGGATCAGGTCGAGCTTGTCCACCGGCGCATACGTGCCACGACGGGTATAGATGAGTTGAGCGTCGCGCTCCATGGCGCGCAGGCGGCGGCGCAGGGCTTCGATCTGGTCTTCTGTGATCAGACCAAACTCTTCGACCAGTTGCTCGCGGTTAGCAGGCGAACCCCGATCAGCAAGGTGCTGAAGGATCAGTTCGCGGCTAGGAATAGGGTTTTCATATTTTTCCGCTTCACGAGCGGCCTCGGGATCGAGGGACTGCCAATCGGCCATTAGAGAGTTTTCACCTTGTCTATATGCGGGTTAGTTTGGCATAGGCGTAATGAAACGGGAAATTTCAGGCTACGAGAGCCCATCTAAAGCCCTTTATCGACAGCGCAAAGCTGATTTAAATGCCGCTGGTAAAATTTTCCAGGTTTTTTTGACGCTGGGGGTTTACAGTTAAAAAGGCGCTCCGTATAGTGCGCGCCATCGACGACGGAGACGTTGCCGATACTGCCCAGATGGTGAAATTGGTAGACACGCCAGCTTCAGGTGCTGGTGACCGCAAGGTCGTGGAAGTTCGAGTCTTCTTCTGGGCACCAATTCAGAGCTTGAGATTAGATCAATTTCAAGGCTCGCACAAAAACCCGCGAAAGCGGGTTTTTTGCATTCTACGGTTCTGATTTATTAAAACCAAATCAGGGGTTTACAGATCAAACTGCTCTCCGTATAGTGCGCCACATCAACAGCGGCAACGCTGAAGATTATGCCCAGATGGTGAAATTGGTAGACACGCCAGCTTCAGGTGCTGGTGACCTTACGGTCGTGGAAGTTCGAGTCTTCTTCTGGGCACCAATTCAAATTTCAGAGCTTGCTCTGGAATTTCACAAAAACCCGCGAAAGCGGGTTTTTGCGTTTCTGGCATTCTAAAAACCACACAACCCCTGTAGGAGCGAGCCCGCTCGCGATGAACTCACAGGCACCGCGTTTAGCCAGACAACACGCGTCATCGTTCACGTCCATCGCGAGCAGGCTCGCTCCTACAGGAGTCAGGCCACCCTCCGCAAGGCGCACTTGAGAAACAATATCGTTTATCATTGTTTCAAGTTTTTGCAATGCGACAGTGAGGAACCCTGCGAATGACGTTTCGAAATACCCTGCGCCGCGGCCTGACCATCACCCTGCTCGGCCTGGCACTCGCTACCCCCCTCACCCAGGCTGCTGATCCAGTTTCCCTGACACTCTACAACGGTCAACACAAGGAAGTCGGCGACGCCGTCGCCAAAGCTTTCGAAGCCAAGACCGGCATCCACGTCAACGTGCGCAAAGGCAGCAGCAACCAGCTTGCCAGCCAAGTCGTCGAAGAAGGCGATCGCTCCCCGGCCGACGTGATCTACACCGAAGAATCGCCACCGCTGAACAAACTCGGCGAGCAAGGCCTGCTGGCACAAACCGATGCCACCACCCTCGCCGTGCTGCCAAAAGACTACGTCGCCGGTAATGGCACCTGGATCGGCATCACCGCGCGAGTCCGCGTGGTTGCGTTCAACCCCAAACTGATCGATGAAAAAGACCTGCCCAAATCGGTGATGGAATTCTCCGACCCGAAATGGCAAGGCAAGGTTGGCTTCGTGCCCACCAGCGGCGCGTTCCAGGAACAGGCCGTGGCAATCATCAAAGTGCACGGCATGGATGCAGCCGAAGAATGGCTGACCGGCTTGCGCGCATTCGGCAAGACCTACAGCAACAACATGGTCGCTTTGAAAGCCGTGGAGAACGGCGAAGTCGCGACTGTGCTGGTGAACAACTACTACTGGTTCGCCCTGCAACGCGAAAAAGGCCAGCTGGACTCGAAACTGCATTACTTCACCGGCGGCGACGTCGGCGGGTTGATCACCGTTTCCAGCGCTGCCGTGCTGAAGTCCAGCAAACACCCAAAAGAAGCCCAGCAATTCCTCGCCTACATGGCCAGCGAAGAAGGTCAGCGCGTGATCACCCAGACCACCGCCGAATACCCACTGCACAAGGGCATGGAATCGGACCGCGGCCTCAAGCCGTTCAGCGAGCTTGAAGCACCGAAAGTCACGCCAGCCGACCTCGGCAACGCCGAAGAAGCCCTGGACCTGGAACGCGACGTTGGCTTGAACTGATGAGCGCACCGCTATCTGCACCAGCCATGCGCGGAAGCTACGTGCCACGGCGCAAGCGGCCGTCGATCTGGCTGCTGCTGCCGGTTTTGCTGTTGGTACTGCTCAGCGTGTTGCCGCTGGTGTATGTCGGGCTCAAGACCTGGCAAGCCGGCTGGGCCCAGGCATTGCATTTGCTGTGGCGGCCCTACGTGTTTGGCTTGCTGCGCAACACCCTGGAGCTGATGGTCGGCGTAACGGTCGCCTGTGGCGTGATCGGTTTGTCGCTCGCCTGGCTGCTGGAACGCAGCAATCTGCCAGGCCGTCGATTGTGGGGCGTGATCCTGTGCTTGCCGTTTGCGGTGCCGGCGTTTGTCAGCAGCTTTACCTGGGTCTCGCTGAGTGCGCACTTCGAGGGTTTGGGCGGGGCGATTCTGGTGATGACCCTGTCCAAGTACCCGCTGATTTTTCTGCCGGTGGCGGCGACTCTGCGCAATCTCGACCCCTCGCTTGAGGAGTCCGCACGCACGCTCGGGCAGAATCGCTGGGGCGTGTTTTTCAGGATCACCCTGCCACTGCTATGGCCGTCGCTGCTCGCCGGTTCACTGCTGATCGCATTGCACATGCTCGTTGAGTTCGGCGCGTTGTCGATTATTGGCTTGCAGACATTCACCACGGCGATCTATCAGCAATTCGAACTGGAATTCAGCAATGCCAATGCGGCGATGCTTTCCGCTGTGTTGCTCGCGCTGTGCCTGATGCTGTTGTGGCTTGAGCTGCGAGCCCGCGGCAAAGGTCGGCACGTGCGCACCGGCCAGGGCGCGGCGCGGCAGGCGGAACAGGTGCAGCTGGGACCCTGGGCGGCTGTTGGGCAGATTTACTGTCTGGCACTGGCGATCATCGGCAGCGGCATTCCACTGGGGATGCTGGTGTACTGGCTGGCGGTAGGTTCGTCGGCAGCGTTTCCGGTGGCGGCGATCAGCGAGGCGCTGCTGTCGTCCCTTGCGCTTTCGCTGGGTGGCGCCGCGCTGTGCCTGGTATTGGCGGTGCCGGTGGGCTTGTTGGTGGTGCGCTATAAAGGCCAATTGGCGATCTGGGCCGAGCGCTTGCCGTACCTGTTGCATGCGCTGCCGGGACTGGTGATTGCGCTGACGCTGGTGTATTTCGCCCTGCACTATGTGCCGGCGCTGTACCAGACATCGGCGTTGCTGCTGATCGCTTATGCGCTGCTGTTTCTACCCTTGGCGCAGGCACCGATTCGCACGGCACTGAACAAAGCTGCTCCACAGCTGGAAGAAGCGGCTCGCACGCTGGGCGCCTCGTCGTTCAGCGCGTTTTGTCGGGTGACGCTGCCGATCATCTTCCCGGCGTTGGGCGCGGCGTTTGCGCTGGTGTTTCTGGATGCGATGAAGGAGCTGACAGCGACGCTGCTACTGAGTCCGACCGGGCTCAATACGCTGGCGACAGAGGTTTGGGCGCATACCGCGAATGTGGAGTTTGCGGCGGCGGCGCCTTATGCGGCGTTGTTGATATTGGTGTCGGGATTGCCCGTGTACCTGCTAACAACCCGGATGTATTTGAGCCGTTGAGACCCCTTCGCGAGCAAGCCCGCTCCCACATTAGACCGCGACTCTCCAGATGGAATGCGTTCGAATGTGGGAGCGGGCTTGCTCGCGAAGAGGCCCGTTAAAACAATCCATCAGGCCCTGAACTGCCCCAGGCTCGCCTTGAGCTGCGCCGCGAGGCCATCCAGCACTTTGCCGCTAGCCGTAGTTTCCACCACCGCCTGAGCCGCCTTCTCAGCCTGCGCATGAATGGTTTCAACCCGGCCCCGCACCGCTTGCGCACCTTGCGCCTGATGAGCCGCTGCTTGCGTCGCCAGACCAATCGCCGCATGCACCTGCTCGACCGACACCTGCACCGATTGCTGCAACTGCGCACTGTCACGCAACACCAGCAAACCTTCGCTGGCCTGACGCCCGGCCTGGCCGATCACTTCCACCGCCTCACGCGCACCTTGCTGCAACGCCACGATGTGCGCCTGAATGTCGCCCGTGGAACTCTGGGTCTTGCTCGCCAGCGCCCGCACTTCGTCCGCCACTACGGCAAAGCCGCGACCGGTCTCACCGGCACGCGCCGCTTCGATGGCAGCGTTCAGTGCCAGCAGGTTGGTTTGCTCGGCGATCCCGTGAATCACGGTCAGCACCACTTCAATCTGCTCACTTTGCTGCGCCAGTCGCTCGATGACTTTCGCGCCGGTATCGACTTGCCCAGCCAACGCTTCGATCAGGCTGCCGACCTTCGCTGAGGTCCGGGTGTTTTCATCGGTGGCCGAACGGATGTCCACCACTTGCTTCAAGGCTGCCTGCATGGCGTGGCTTTCGGACTGTGCTTCATCAGCCATTTGCGACAGCGCGCGCAGGCTCTCGGCCACTTCGTCACGCTGCATGCCCGCCGCCGCATCGGCACCAGCGTTACGCAGGGTCATGGCGCCGATTTCCACGCCGGTACGCTGGGCCACATCGCCCGCTTCGCGCACGATCGGCTGCAACTTATCCACAAACCGATTGACCGCCGAGGCCATATCGCCGATTTCGTCCTTGCTGTTGATCTGTACGCGCTTGGTCAGGTCGCCCTCGCCCGCCGCCAGGTCGTCCATCGCGGCAATCAGTAGCTTCAAGCGATTGACTACGCGCCGACCCAAAACGACCGCCAGCAACAGCAGCACACCGCAACCGACCAGTGCCAGGCCCATACCGATGCGCCAGCGCAAGGTCGCCGCGGCTTCCTGCACGGTGCTGGTGGTGTTGGCTTTCATTTCCGAGGCGGTGGACTGAGCAGACGTCAGACGCGCCCGCATCGCCGTGGCGCTATCAGCCGCCGCGCCTTTGAGACTGTCGCCGACCAGTTGATCACTGCTGGAGATCAGTGCAGAGAAACGCTTGTCCAGGGCCACCAGATCGGTTTCCACCGAGGCGGTGGAGACGCCCATCAAGACTTTGCCGATTTCCACGCCATTAGGGTTGATCGAGGCTTCGACGTAGTAGACCGATGGATCGTTTTTCGCCGCATCCAACACTTTATCCAACGCACGCTCACCCTGGCCTTTCTCCAGAAGGGCCTTGTTGATCGGGTTTTCGCGGTTGAGGTAGCGCGTCAGGTGCTGCCCCGTTGCGTCGTCATAGATCACGAACAACACGTTGGGATTGCGCTGGGCCCGGCGGGCGAATTCGGACAGGGTGGGAACGTCACTGTCCCACATGGCGCGGGGCGCGACGGAGGCGAGAAGCTGCGCCATATCATTGGCGGAGTCCTTCAGGTCCTTTTCCAGGGTCGCACGCAGCTGCACCTGCTCGTCCTTCAGCCGCGAGGACAAACCGGCCGTGAGGCGCTGACGCGTGCTGGTGGAGAGGTTGTCGAGGCTCGACGTGACTTCACGCCCCGCCTGCTCCAGCTCGCCGGAAAGTTTTTGACTGTCGGCACCCAGGCGCACACCCAAATCAGCTTCCAGCGCAGTCACTGTGCTCCGCGTCAGAGCAACAGCCACCAGCACCTGCACCAAAAGGGCGATACCAAGGGTAACGAACACAGGCCGCAATAGACGGCTTTGTAACAATGAGAGAACCGCCGACACTTGATATCCCTCTGCATTGACGCCATTAAATTGATGGCACGCCAGAAGACGCGCTCTTAATGAAGATCACAGCAAAGGTCATGCCGTCCAACAGGCATAAACGACAAAGGGCCCGATTAAGGGCCCTTTGTTTTTTACATCAACGACTTATTAAGCGAACGGGTGACGCAGAACGATGGTTTCGTTGCGGTCCGGGCCCGTCGAAATAATGTCGATCGGTGCACCGATCAGCTCTTCGACGCGTTTGATGTAGGCGCGTGCGTTAGCTGGCAGCTCTTCCAGGGCTTTAGCACCCACGGTCGATTCGGTCCAGCCCGGCACTTCTTCGTACACAGGCTGCAGACCCACGTAGCTATCAGCATCAGTCGGGGCAACAGCGTTACCTTCGGCATCTTTGTAGCCGACGCAGATGTTGATGGTTTCCAGACCGTCGAGTACGTCCAGCTTGGTCAGGCAGATGCCCGAGATGCTGTTCACATCGATAGCGCGACGCAGGATAACAGCGTCAAACCAGCCACAACGACGAGCACGACCAGTAGTCGCACCGAACTCGTGACCTTGTTTGGCCAGGTGCGCACCGACTTCGTCGAACAGTTCAGTCGGGAACGGACCCGAACCTACACGCGTGGTGTAAGCCTTGGTGATGCCCAGGATGTAGTCCAGGAACATCGGGCCAACACCCGAACCGGTAGCAACGCCGCCAGCGGTGGTGTTAGAGCTGGTCACGTACGGGTAGGTGCCGTGGTCGATGTCCAGCAACGAACCTTGAGCGCCTTCAAACATGATGTCTTTGCCGGCGCGACGCAGGTCGTGCAGTTCGGCCGTCACGTCCAGCATCAGCGGTTTGAGCAGCTCAGCGTATTCTTTGCACTCAGCCAGGGTTTTTTCGAACTCGATGGCTGGCTCTTTGTAGTAACCCACCAGCATGAAGTTGTGGTAATCCACCAGTTCACGCAGCTTGTCTTCAAAGCGCGGCATGTTGAGCAGGTCGCCGACACGCAGGCCACGACGCGCAACCTTGTCTTCGTAGGCTGGGCCGATGCCGCGACCGGTCGTACCGATCTTCAGCTCGCCACGGGCCTTTTCACGGGCCTGGTCCAGCGCAACGTGGAAGGACAGGATCAGCGGGCAGGACGGGCTGATACGCAGACGCTCACGCACCGGTACGCCTTTCTCTTCCAGCTTGATGATTTCCCGCAGCAGAGCGTCGGGTGCAACCACCACGCCGTTACCGATCAGGCACTGCACGCCTTCGCGCAGCACGCCCGACGGGATCAGGTGCAAGACGGTTTTTTCGCCATCAATCACCAAGGTATGACCAGCGTTGTGGCCACCCTGGTAGCGCACTACGGCGGCAGCATGTTCGGTCAGCAGATCAACGATCTTGCCTTTGCCCTCATCACCCCATTGGGTGCCCAGGACTACGACATTCTTACCCATAACACTTGTCCTCATTCGCGCAAACTTGGTGCCGGCCAAGGGCCGGCAGGAAAACTCAAGAAGCCAGTGGCGATACTTGCCAAAGCCCGTTCTGCTGAATCAATTGCCGGTCGCAGTCCGCTTCACGGGCGGCGGCCAAAGGTTGCCCAGGCAATGCCTGAACGACACGCTGACCCTCACTGCGCAACTGGCAAACCTGCTGCCAGAGTGCTGCATCCGTACTGTCAGGCATCCAGATACCGCCAGACGGTAGCTCGATTTCAGCACGCCCCAGGGTCACCAGGGTTTTCAAATCGGTAGAGAAACCGGTTGCCGGACGAGCGCGACCGAAGTCAGCGCCAATGTCGTCGTAACGACCGCCCTGAGCGATGGACTGACCAACGCCCGGCACGAACACCGCGAACACCACACCGGTGTGGTAGTGATAGCCGCGCAACTCGCCCAGATCGAAATACAGCGGCAGTTCCGGGAAACGCACGGACAAACGCTCGGCAATCGCCAGCAAATCGTCCAGTGCCGCCAAAACCGGCGCCGGTGCATTCGCCAGACGCTCGCGAGCAGCGCTCAACACTTCACGGCCGCCACACAGATCGACCAACGCACGCAGCATGCCCGACAGATCGGCAGGCAAGCCTTCGGTCAAGGTAATGACCTCGTCGATGGCCTTGCGTTGCAACGCATCGAACAACTGTTGTTCAACTTCACCGGACAAACCGGCCGCGCGGGCCAGGCCACGGTAGATGCCGACATGACCGAGGTCCATGTGCACTTCCGGCACGTCGGCCAGTTGCAGCATGGCCAGCATCAGGCTGATGACTTCCACGTCGCTGCTCGGGCTGGCATCGCCGTACAACTCGGCGCCCAGTTGAATCGGGCTGCGCGAGGACGACAAGGCGCGTGGCTGAGCGTGCAGCACGCTGCCGGCATAGCACAGACGGCTCGGACCTTCGCGACGCAGGGTATGCGCATCGATGCGCGCCACTTGCGGCGTGATGTCGGCACGGAAACCCATCTGCCGGCCCGATTGCGGGTCGATGACCTTGAAGGTACGCAGATCGAGGTCCTGGCCCGCGCCGGTCAGCAAGGATTCCAGGTACTCGATATGGGGAGTCACGACAAACTCGTAACCCCAGCTCTGGAACAGATCCAACACCTGACGACGCGCGACTTCAATGCGCGCCGCTTCCGGTGGCAGTACTTCTTCGATGCCATCTGGCAGCAGCCAGCGGTCTACCGTTGCCATTACGCCATTCCCCTATGGTCCGGGCGGCAAGCCTATGGGCGAGCCTTGAGTGAAGCAGAAAATGATCGGCTTTGTTTACAAGCCACCCATAAACAACGCGGCGAAAAGCCTGAAAATAAGCTTCGCCAATCACTTTCCTCGAAAAACCTGTCGAGTCATTCAACTCGGGCGCCTGCATAAACAACAGCAATCAAACGTGCAGACGCAAAAAAGCCGGGAATTTCCCGGCTGCCGCATCATACACACGTTTTCCCAAAGGATCACCCCGCCCGAGGCTTTAGCCGCCAGGCGGGGGATGATTCAGGTCAACGTCGTATCAAGGCTTGGCTTTTTCCAGGTAACGGAAGAAGTCGCTGCTTGGGTCGAGGACCATGACGTCGGATTTGTTCGCGAAGCTTTCACGGTAGGCACGCAGGCTACGGTAGAAACCGTAGAACTCCTGATCCTGGCCGTAGGCCTTGGAGTAGATCGCAGCGGCCTGGGCATCACCATCACCGCGAACCTCTTCAGACTCACGATAGGCTTCAGCCAGCAGCACGCGGCGTTGACGATCGGCGTCAGCACGAATGCCTTCTGCCAGCTCGTTACCCTTGGCGCGGTGCTCGCGAGCTTCACGCTCACGCTCGGAGCTCATACGCTCGAACACGCTGCGGTTTACTTCTTTCGGCAGATCGATGGCCTTGACCCGAACATCGACCACTTCGATGCCCAGCTCTTTTTCCGCCATCTTGTTCAGCGAAGCGGTGATATCGGTCATCAGCGCATCGCGCTCACCCGACACCACTTCGTGCAGCGTGCGTTTACCAAACTGGTCACGCAGGCCCGATTCCAGACGACGGGAAAGACGCTCGTCAGCAATCTGCTTGAGGCCGGAAGTCGCGGTGTAGTAACGCTCAGCGTCCTTCACGCGCCACTTGGCGTAGGCATCGACCATGACTGCTTTCTTTTCCAGCGTCAGGAAGCGTTGTGTCGGTGCATCCAGCGTCATCAGGCGCGAGTCGAACTTGCGCACCTGGTTAACGTAAGGCACTTTCACATGCAGGCCCGGCTGAACATCGGTCTGAACCACGCGACCGAACTGCAGCAACACCGCACGCTCGGTCTGAGCCACGATGTAGAAGCAGTTCCAGGCTGCGATCGCCACGACGACGCCGACAATAAGGGCGATCAGCGATTTATTGCTCATCAGCGACTCTCCCTGGTACGTGCAGGCTGTTGCTGCAGATCAGCTGCCGCACGCGCATTCGCTTCATTGCTGGTGGCTGCCGCACCGGTCACCGAAGTGCTGGTGTTGCGACCACTTTCGACCATCTTGTCCAGCGGCAAGTACAGCAGATTGCTCTGGCCATTCTTGTTGCCGGTCACGAGAACCTTGCTGGTACTGCTGAAGACTTCCTGCATGGTGTCCAGGTACAGACGCTGGCGGGTGACTTCAGGTGCCTTGCGGTACTCGGCGACCAGTTTGGTGAAGCGATCGGCCTCACCCTTGGCGCGCGAGACGGTTTCGTCACGGTAGCCGTTGGCATCTTCGATGATGCGCTGGGCCTGACCACGGGCTTCCGGCACGACGCCGTTGGCATAGGTTTCAGCCTGGTTGCGCGAACGCTGCTCGTCTTCACGGGCGCGGATCACGTCATCGAAGGCTTCCTGCACTTCACGCGGTGCCGCTGCGCTCTGTACGTTGACCTGGGTGACGGTGATGCCGGTGCGATAGGTATCCATGAAGCGTTGCAGACGCTCCTTGATCTCGCTGGCCATCAATTCACGACCTTCGGTCAGCACCTGGTCCATCGCGGTGGAACCCACCACATGGCGCAGGGCACTTTCAGTCGCGTGCTGCAGGCTGATTTCCGGCTGATCGACGCTCAGCACGAAGTCCTGCAGGTTGCTGATCTTGTACTGCACGGTCAGCGGTACTTCGACGATGTTTTCGTCTTCAGTCAGCATTTGACCCTGCTTGGTGTACGCACGCTCACGCGTGACGTTTTCCAGGTACTTGCGATCGATCGGCGGGAAATAGATGTTCAGACCCGGGCCGACGGTTTCGTAGTACTTGCCGAAGCGCAGCACCACGGCTTGCTCCTGCTCGTCGACTACATAGACCGCGCTGTACAGCCACACGGCCGCCAACACGACCAGGCCGATGCCGAGCAGGCCGCCAAAGCCGCCACTCTTGCCCGGACCACCGCCGTCATCACCGCGTTTCTTACCACCACCGAACAACCCATTCAGGCTTTCCTGCAGCTTTCGGAAGGCCTCGTCGAGATCCGGTGGTCCCTTGCGGTCGCCGTTATTGCGACGCTTGCCACCCCAAGGATCCTGATTATTCGAGTTGCCACCCGGCTCATTCCAAGCCATAGCGCTCTCCATCTGATAAAGCAAAGACGCACCCACGGCGCGCCGACCAATGCTACAGAATGCCTGTCACCGCGGCACAACCGCTTTCTCAGGCTTTTATTGCAAAGTGTGTTGTTCGATGAACTCTGTCGGCACAACGCCTTCACGGCTGACCAGCCGATTGAGCTCCGAGCGTGGCAATCGAACGGCCAGCAAGCTGACACCTTCTTCGTCGTGTTCTTCTTTCTGCACCGCTCCGAGTTCGAAGAACTGCGCACGCAGTCGAGCGAATCGTTGCGGCAAGCGCAAGGTACCGATAAACATCTCACTGCCCAGCAACTCGGCAATGGCTTGTTCGAGCAATTCCAGACCACTGCCATCACGCGCCGACAACCAGACCCGTTGAGGCTTGCCGCTTTCGTCGCGCTGGATCTGTGGTTCAACGCCTTCAAGCAAATCGAGTTTGTTATAGACCTCGAGGATCGGCAAGTCCTGGGCACCAATCTCGCCCAGCACCACCATCACCTGCTCGATCTGCAACATGCGATCCGGTTCGGCCGCATCGATCACGTGCAACAGCAGGTCGGAGTTGCTCGACTCTTCGAGCGTAGACCGAAATGCCTCGACCAGCTTGTGGGGCAAGTGACGAATGAAACCCACGGTGTCGGCCAGGACAATCGGCCCCAGGTCGGCCAGTTCCAGACGGCGCAAGGTCGGGTCCAGCGTGGCAAACAATTGGTCAGCCGCGTACACGTCGGATTTCGTCACGTTATTGAAGAGCGTGGATTTGCCGGCGTTGGTATACCCCACCAAAGACACGGTAGGGATATCCGCACGCGTACGGCCACGTCGCGACTGTTCGCGCTGGCTGCGCACTTTTTCCAGTCGGCCCTTGATCTGTCGCAGGCGAACCCGCAGCAAGCGACGGTCGGTCTCCAGCTGGGTTTCACCCGGGCCACGCATGCCGATACCGCCACCTTGACGCTCAAGGTGAGTCCAGCCACGAACCAGCCGGGTGCTCATGTGGTCAAGCTGGGCCAGTTCTACCTGGAGCTTGCCTTCATGGGTACGGGCGCGCTGGGCGAAAATATCGAGAATCAGACCGGTGCGGTCGATCACGCGACACTCGAAAACACGTTCGAGGTTACGTTCCTGACTGGGCGTAAGCGTGTGATTGAAGATCACCAGATCGGCTTCTTCGGAATGGACCAGGTCGCGCAGTTCCTCGACCTTGCCGCTACCGATCAGGAATTTGGCGGTTGGCCGATGACGCGGCACGTTAAAAAACGCAACGGTCTCGGCGCCGGCCGAATTAGCCAATTCCTGAAACTCCTGCGGATCTTCGCGCGCCTCAGGGTCCTGTCCATCCAAGTGAACGAGGATTACTCGCTCACCACCACCGTGGCGCTCAAAGAACAAAGGAGACTCCTATCAGGCGTTACCTGGCTCAGCGTCGCCTGCTTCGGATTCGGTTGCGCTAGGCAGACGAATTGGACGAACCGGCACCACTGTAGAGATAGCGTGTTTGTAAACCATCTGGCTGACGGTGTTCTTCAGCAGGATAACGAACTGGTCGAAAGACTCGATCGTGCCTTGCAGCTTGATCCCGTTGACCAGGTAGATGGACACCCCAACTTTCTCTTTACGTAAAGTATTCAAGTAAGGGTCTTGTAGCGAATGCCCTTTTGACATGTGCCGCACTCCTTTAAGGATTCAATATAAAAAATAGGTAAACAGATGGCTTGTGGCCGTCACACCCCCAAGGATAGACGGCAATTGCAAGGACTCAGCTCAATATGGAGATGGTCCCCAGGTATTTCAAGGCGCGCGGCAGATTGTCGCAATCCAGGCTGTCCAACCAGTGTAAATCAGCCCAACTGCGCAGCCAGGTGAACTGACGTTTTGCCAATTGGCGCGTGGCAATGATTCCACGCTCCTGCATCTCGGCTTGCGTCAGCTTGCCATCCAGGTAGTCCCAGACTTGTCGGTAGCCTACTGCACGTATAGACGGCAACCCGGAATGCAGGTCACTTCGCTTACGCAGGGCTACGACCTCGTCGATGAATCCCTGTTCCAACATTAAAGTGAATCTTTGTTTAATTCGCTCGTGCAGTACCTGACGATTTGCCGGAGCAATGGCCAAGTTCGCGACAGTATAGGGCAATTGTTGCAGTCCCGAAGCGGCTGCTTCAGTACTTTGCGCAGATTGTCTCAGTCTAAGCTCGGTCATGCTCTGACCGCTGACACGATAAACTTCCAGCGCTCGACTGAGTCGTTGCGGATCGTTCGGGTGAATACGCGCTGCCGATTCCGGGTCGATGATCGCCAATTGGTCGTGCAGGGCTTGCCAGCCAAGGCGCGCAGCTTCTTCTTCGATCTGTGCGCGCACTTCAGGATCGGCCGCGGGCATGTCCGCCAGGCCTTCGACCAAAGCCTTGTAATAGAGCATTGTGCCGCCCACCAGCAGCGGAATTTTGCCCCGCGCGGTGATGTCAGCCATCGCTTCGAGGGCGTCACGGCGGAAATCTGCGGCGGAATAGCTCTCTGCCGGGTCGAGAATATCGATCAGACGATGGGGAAATTCGGCCAGAATCTCTTTCGAGGGCTTGGCGGTGCCGATGTCCATGCCGCGATAGACCAGCGCCGAATCGACGCTGATCAGCTCGCAAGGCAGGACTTTGGTCAGCTCGATGGCCAGGTCGGTCTTGCCCGCTGCGGTCGGGCCCATCAGGAAAATCGCAGGAGGGAGCTGGCTCATCAACGACCGCGCAGGAACAGTTTGTCCAGATCGTCCAGGCCCAATTGGGTCCAGGTCGGTCGGCCATGGTTGCATTGACCGCTGCGCTCGGTGTTTTCCATGTCACGCAGCAGACCGTTCATTTCCGGCAGGGCCAGTCGCCGATTCGCCCGGATCGCGCCGTGGCAAGCCATGGTGCCAAGCAATTCGTTCAGGTGCGCCTGAATCCGGTCGCTGGTGCCATATTCCATCAGATCCGCCAGCACGTCGCTAACCAATCGATTGGCCTCCGCCTGCTTGAGCAAGGCCGGAATCTGTCGAATAGCCAGTGTTTCCGGGCCGAGACGCTGCAACTCAAAGCCCAGACGCTGGAACCACGCGACGTTTTCTTCGGCGCAATCGCCTTCGCGCTCGCTCACGGCCAACGATTCCGGAACCAACAGCGGCTGACCGCTCAGGCCTTCGCTGGCCATGGCGACTTTCAGGCGTTCGTACATGATCCGCTCATGAGCGGCGTGCATGTCCACCAATACCAGGCCTTGGGCGTTTTCCGAAAGGATGTAGACGCCCTTGAGTTGCGCCAATGCGTAACCCAACGGTGGAATATCGTCCTGACCGGCCGGCAGCGCGACAGCATTGGCTTCCGGCAGCGGCGCAAAAAACTCACGGTAAGCCGCCTGGGCTTCAGCCGCAGGCACGCCGGACTGAGGACGCGGCGTGTATTGATACTGATAACCGGCACCAGCGCCCGAGCCCGCCGGCGTGTTGAACGATGGTTGCGCCTGGGGCTGCTCCAGCAGCGCATTGGCCGCCAGGCGCATTTCGCCTTGCGGACCGAATTCACCGGCCTCGAGGCCGCTCGGACGAACGATGGCAGTCGCCACCGGTGCCGCCAGATGATCATCCGGTCGCACATCGCCCAAGGCACGGTGCAAGGTGCCGTAGAGGAAATCGTGGACCATGCGCCCGTCACGGAAGCGCACTTCGTGTTTGGTCGGGTGCACGTTGACGTCGACACCGGCCGGATCGACTTCGAAAAACAGCACGAAAGTCGGGTGCCGACCGTTGAACAGCACGTCGCGATAGGCCTGGCGCACCGCGTGGGCCACCAGTTTGTCGCGAACGGCGCGGCCGTTGACGAAGAAATACTGCAAGTCCGCCTGGCTGCGGTTGAAGGTCGGCAAGCCCACCCAGCCCCACAAATGCAGGCCGTTGCGCTCGATTTCGATCGGCAGCGCCTGTTCCAGGAACCCCGAGCCGCAGATCGCCGCCACACGCCGGGCGCGGGCCGCGTCGTCATGGGCTTCATGCAGGCTGAGGATGGTTTTGCCGTTGTGGCGCAAATGGAACGCCACGTCGAAGCGCGCCAGGGCCAGGCGTTTGATCACTTCTTGTAGGTGATCGAATTCGGTTTTTTCGGTTTTGAGAAACTTGCGCCGTGCCGGGGTGTTGAAGAACAGATCCCGCACTTCCACGGAGGTGCCCACCGGATGAGCGGCTGGCTGCACGCGGGGCGCCATGTCCCGGCCTTCGGTTTCGACCTGCCAGGCCTGATCGGCATCGCGGGTGCGGGACGTCAGGGTCAAGCGCGCCACGGAGCTGATCGAGGCGAGTGCCTCACCACGGAACCCGAGGCTCATCACCTGTTCGAGGTCTTCCAGGTTGCGGATCTTGCTGGTGGCGTGACGGGCCAGGGCCAGCGGCAGGTCATCGGCAGAAATGCCGCTGCCATCGTCGCGCACCCGCAGCAGCTTGACGCCGCCCTGCTCGACATCGACGTCAATGCGCTTGGCGCCGGAATCGAGGCTGTTTTCCAGCAATTCCTTGATCACCGAAGCCGGGCGCTCGACCACCTCGCCGGCGGCAATCTGGTTCGCCAGTCGCGGGCTGAGCAGCTCAATGCGAGCGCTGTTGATCACGGCCTGATTCATTCTTTGGATGCCAGTTCGGTGCCGGGAATGGTCAGGGTCTGACCGATTTTCAGCTCGTCGGTTTTCAGGTTGTTGGCGCTGCGCAAGGTGGCCGGGGACACCTGATAACGCACAGCGATCATCGCCAGGGTTTCACCCGGGTTCACCCGGTGATCACGCGGCCCCTGGGCGATTTTCCCGGAATCGCGCAGCCAGGCGATGTACGTGCCCGGTGGCGGATTCTGCTGGAAGAACTGGCGTACGCCGCTGCTGATCGAGCGAGCCAGCGCTTGCTGGTGGCTGGACGCCGCGAGTTTCGAGGCTTCGTTGGCGTTGGAGATGAACCCGGTTTCCACCAGGATCGACGGGATGTCCGGCGACTTCAACACCATGAACCCGGCTTGTTCCACGCGCTGTTTATGCAGAGGTGTAACACGACCGATATTGCTCAGAACCTTCTGGCCGACGTTCAGGCTGGACGTCAGCGAGGCGGTCATCGACAAGTCGAGCAGCACGCCTGCGAGCATGCGGTCCTTGTCGTCGAGGCTGACGTTGCCGGCACCACCGATCAAGTCGGAGCGGTTTTCACTGTCGGCCAGCCAACGGGCGGTTTCCGACGTGGCGCCGCGATCCGACAGGGCGAACACCGAGGCACCGAACGCAGCGGCCGAAGGCGCGGCATCGGCGTGGATCGAAACGAACAGGTCAGCGCCCTTCTTACGGGCGATTTCGGTACGGCCACGCAACGGAATGAAATAGTCGCCGGTGCGGGTCAGTTCGGCGCGGAAGCCTTTCATGCCGTTGACCTGACGCTGCAATTCGCGAGCGATCGCCAGCACCACGTCTTTTTCACGCTGACCGCGAGAGCCCGAGGCGCCCGGGTCTTCGCCGCCGTGACCTGCGTCGATCACGACAATGATGTCGCGCTTGCCGGCCGGTGCGGGCGGCAGCTTGACCGGGGGATCGACCGGGGTGACCGGTACCGGCGCGACGGTCGCGACGTTGGTCGGCGCGGGGATTGGCGCGGCGTCGGCGGCGTTATCGAACAGATCGACCACCAGGCGGTTGCCGTACTGGGCGTTCGGCGCCAGGGTGAAGCTTTTCGGCGTGACGGCTTTTTTCAGGTCGATGACCACCCGCAGGTCGGTCGGCGTGCGTTGGGCCGAGCGCATGGCGGTGATCGGGGTGTTGGCAGTGGACACGTTCAGCGGCGCACCGAGGGTGGCGCCATTGATGTCGATCACCAGTCGGTCCGGGGCTGTCAGGGTAAAAACGCTGTGTTGCACCGGCCCGGTCAGGTCGAACACCAACCGTGTGTTGTCCGGCGCCCGCCACAGACGGACGCTGTTGACCTTCGTTTCGGCCACAGCGTCGACGGTCACCGCCAAAAACAACATCCCTACGGCAGCTACCATCGCGCGAAAGCGCATACCTGACCCCATCATTTAATTGATTTCCAATGCCAAAGCGGCACACCACGACTCGCCACGCGAGCCCTGGGACAAAATTTTCAGCGAACGCCCGCTGTCTTGCGGGCTAATGGTAATGGTCAGGTCGGGCTTTGGCAAAAAGCCTGCACCTTTATCGGGCCACTCGATCAGGCACAAGGCATCGTCTTCGAAATAGTCGCGGATGCCGAGGTACTCCAGTTCTTCAGGGTCAACCAAACGATAGAGATCGAAATGGAAGGCGCGGATGTCGCCAATCTCGTAGGGCTCGACCAGGGTGAACGTCGGACTTTTTACCGCGCCCTCATGCCCCAGCCCCCGGATGATGCCGCGGGACAACGTGGTTTTCCCCGCCCCCAGATCCCCTTCCAGAAAAATCAGACCGTGCCCTTCGGTGGTTTTCGCGATGCGGGCGCCAAACGCGGTCATCGCTTCTTCATCAGCCAGGTACAGGGTTACTTCAGACACGGTGCTTGCTCCTCCAACAACTGACGAATGGCTGGAATCAGATCACTGGCCGCCAGCCCACGGCCCGATTTACCTTGTTGCGCGCCGGCATTGGCGTGCAGCCAGACGCCAAGGCAGGCCGCATCGAACGCGTCCATGCCCTGGGCCAGCAACGCGCCGACCAGACCGGCCAGCACATCGCCCAGACCGGCAGCGGCCATGGCCGGATGGCCCTGATGACACACCGCCAGACGCCCGTCGGGACTGGCGATAAGACTGCCGGCGCCTTTTAGAATCACTACAGCTGTATATTTTTTGCTCAATGCGTGAGCAGCGGACGGACGGTCGGCCTGAACCTCAGCGGTACTGATCCCGAGCAACCGTGCCGCCTCCCCCGGATGCGGCGTGATCACGCAGTCCTTGGGCAGGCTCACGAGTTCGTCAGCCAGCATATTCAACGCATCGGCGTCCCAGACTTGTGGAAGCGGCGCATTGGCCGCCGCCGAAAGCAGACTGCGTCCCCACGAAGCCTGCCCCAAGCCCGGACCGACCACCAGCACGGAAACCTTTTGCAGCAAACCCATCAGCTGATTCGCCGACGAAGTGCCCAGCACCATCGCCTCGGGAATTCTGGCCAGTGCGGCTGGCACGTGCTCGCTGCGAGTGACCACCGACACCATGCCGGCGCCACTGCGCAGCGCACTTTGTGCACTCAGCAAAATGGCACCGCCGAAACCGCGATCACCGCCGATCAGCAAGACATGGCCGAATTTGCCTTTATGGGCGGTCGGCGCACGCCCCGCCAGACGCGGCAAGTTACCGGCCGTCAGACGACGAGCGCTGATGGCGATCCCGCTCAAAGACTCAGGCGAAGCTTGCAGATCATTAAAGACCCACTCGCCCACCACGTCCGCCGCCTCGCCCGTGAACAGGCCCAGTTTCAAACCAATGAAGGTCACGGTCAGGTCCGCCCGGACAGCCGCACCGAGCACGCTTCCTGTATCCGCACAAAGGCCTGAAGGAATATCCACCGCCGCAACCGCCAGGCCGCTGGCATTGATCGCCGCGATGACACTGGCGTAAGGCTCGCGCACCTTGCCTGTCAGGCCGGTGCCGAGCAAGGCGTCCAATACAACGCCACGCAACTCCGACTGCGCACTCCAGGCTTGAACGGCGACGCCTTCGGACAGGGCCTCGGCGTGGGCCAAGGCTGCATCACCCTGCAAACGCCGGGGATCACCGACCGCCAGCACGCGCACATGCCAGCCGGCACGCTTGGCCAACACCGCGACCAGATAACCGTCACCGGCGTTGTTGCCGTGGCCAGCGGCCACCGTCAGTTCGTTGGCCGTCGGCCAGTGCCGGACCAGCGCACGCCAGGTCGCCCGCGCCGCCCGCTGCATCAATTCGAAGCCCGGCGTACCGGCCGCAATCAGGCTCGCATCGAGTGCTCGCACTTGCGCGGCGCTGTACAGCACGTCGGGTAAATCATCTTTAGTGTGCGGCATGCGTCTTCGGGCTCCGATGTCTGGCAGAATTATACGCACCTCAGCTCCGGTTTCTCTCGCCTCATGCCCGCTATTACCACAGACCTGCCCGCCCTCGCCCAATCCATCAAGGACTGGGGCCGCGAGCTGGGCTTTCAGCAAGTCGGCATCAGCGGCCTGGATCTGGCCGAGCATGAGCAGCACCTGGCGCGCTGGCTCGAAGCCGGTTACCACGGCGAAATGGACTACATGGGCGCCCATGGCAGCAAACGCTCACACCCGGAAGAGCTGGTGCCCGGCACGCTTCGGGTAGTGTCCCTGCGCATGGATTACCTGCCGGGCGATACACAAATGGCGCAATTGCTGGCGCAACCGGAAAAAGCCTACGTGTCGCGTTATGCTTTGGGCCGCGATTACCACAAGTTGATCCGTAAACGCGTGCAACAACTGGCAGAAAAGATTCAGGCGGTCATCGGACCGTTCGGCTACCGCGCATTTGTCGACAGCGCACCGGTGCTGGAAAAAGCCATCGCCGAAAAGGCCGGCCTTGGATGGATCGGCAAAAACACGCTGGTCTTGAATCGCAAGGCCGGCAGTTACTTCTTTCTCAGTGAGCTCTTTGTCGATCTGCCGCTGCCGGAAGACCCTCCGCACGCCACCGAACATTGCGGCCGCTGCACCGCATGCCTCGACATCTGCCCGACCAACGCGTTCGTCGGCCCCTATGTGCTGGATGCCCGGCGCTGCATTTCCTACCTGACCATCGAACTGAAAAGCGCGATCCCGGAGGATCTGCGGCCATTGATCGGCAATCGGGTGTTCGGCTGCGATGACTGCCAGATCGTCTGCCCGTGGAACCGTTTTGCCCGTCCGTCCGGCGAAAGCGACTTCAAGCCACGGCACAACCTGGACAACGCGGAACTGGCCGAGCTGTTCATGTGGGATGAAGACCGGTTTCTGAGCAGCACCGAAGGCTCGCCGCTGCGTCGGGCGGGGTATGAGCGCTGGTTGCGGAATCTGGCGGTGGGTTTGGGGAATGCGCCTTCAACGATTCCGGTGCTGGAAGCATTGAAGGCGCGAAGGGAATACCCGTCGGAGTTGGTTAGGGAGCATGTGGAGTGGGCGTTGCGTCAGCATGAACTGCGCGACGCCTGATTTTGCCCCCACCCGGCGTCAACCTCCTTTTTGCGTATGACCAAACTTGAACATGGTCGCTGTCCGAGTGTCTTTGTTCACATAGAAAAACAGACGCATTCCCTGGTTGAGCCTGATCTCGGTGTAGCCGGTTTCATTGAAGTATCCGGGCTCAAGGAGCTGCTTGGGGTTGGGTGATTTGAACGGCACCATTTCGTTGTAGTAGGTTTTTCCACCTAGCAGTTCGGCTGCCTGGCCCGGTGTCATCCCCTCATCCTTGATCGCGTCCTTGAACCGGAAAAACTTTGCCCTGCTCGCATCATCCAGTGACTCAAAACCCGGAATGTTGCGCTGCGCGTTGTAAGTCTTGTAAACCCACTTTGCGGAGGATGCCTCTGCGGACTGAGTAGATGATCCAGCCCTTGCGCTTCTTCCGCTCATCCCGCCGGCCATCGCTTTCGCCGCTCCTCGTGCATCGCCGTTCAAGCCTGACCGGAACGCTCCCGCGACCTTGCCGGCGCCCTGAGCGGCCGCCCCGGCGCCAGCCGCAAAAGACGCCAGCCCCAACCCCAGACTGACGTAGCCGAGGACGTCACCCAGCTCCGATTGCGGCATCACTTCGTGAGCAATCTCACTCGCAATGCCGGCGATCCCGGACGCCAGCGCCAACGTCAGGCTAGCGACCGCCAGCGGCGTGGTTGTGCCAAAGGTCAGGATGCTGGTCGCAATGCTGAACAGCGAAAGGCCAACGCCCAAGGCAGATTGCCAGGAAACATGCCCGGTCGGATCAACCCGATTGATCGGGTCGCCGAGGCAGTAAGCGTATGGGTTCAATCCACCCGCGCCAAACGGGCTCAAGCTGTCCGGACTGAGGAAACGCATCAACGTCGGGCTGTAGGCCCGGTAACCATTGCCCGGCAAATAGAGCCCGGTCAACGGATCAAGCGGCTCACCGCTGAATCCTGCCTGACTGAATATCCCGCCTTCGGCAGGACGATATCCGTAGGGGTTGTAGGCAATTTCGTCGCGTTGAGTGCCGGACTCGGCGATCAAAACGCTTTGCTGCAGGTCTGTGCCAAACAGCGTCAATCCATCGCCCGCGCCCTGTTGCTGCTCCCCCAGCAATAAACCGGACTGGCGCCCACAGGTACGACGGTCAGCACCGCTGATCTCGTTGATCACCCGCCCGTCATGGTAGAAGCGCTGGGCACCCGGCGCGCCGGGTTGTGACAGCTCCACCAGACGATCGCGCGCATCGTAGTGATAGCCGCGCATCACCGCCCCGGATCCCGCAGCGATTTGCGTCAATCGCCCCAGTGCGTCGTAGCTCAGCGCACGAGCCTGATCGTCCTGGATCATCTGGCCGTTGGCGTCATATTGCAGCGTAACCGGCGCCGGATAATCCGCGTGAGAGTGCTGAACCTCGATCAGTTGCGTGGGATCAACAGAGCTGTAGGTAAAAGTCGTGGTGTTGCTGCCACCGGGAAAATCGTTTTGCAGGCTGACGATGTTATCCAGCGCATCGTAAACGTAGGTCTGCTTGATAATGTCTTTGCCAAAGGGATCGCGTGGCCGCAGCGTTCCGCTGCAGGTGTAGTGGCCCAGTCGACCTCGGGCGTCGTAGTCGAAGCGTTCGTCGCGCAGTACGTCTTCACCGATGCCCAGTACCTTCTGCGTCAGCTTGCCAGCGAGGTCGTAACTCGATTTCAGGGTCTGAGTAGCAGCGCCCTTGACCTCAAAGCTGCGCGAAATTTCTCGCCCCTGATCGTCGTAGACCAAGCGAGTCGTCATGGAACGCTTGGCCTGCGTATCCTGCGAGTCGACCCGCTCCAGCAGGCCCACGGCGTTGTAGATGAAATCGGCCTTGAGCGAACTCTCCTCAAACGACTTTGCCCGCCCCCACTCGTCGTACTCCGTCTTGTGTGCCTGACCGAGCACATCGACGCAGGTCAGAGGCCGGCCATTGAACGTGTACGTGTACGACGCCGTCCGGTCCACGCCCGCGTGCGCGGTGGTTTCACTTTTCAGGCGTCCGGAAGGGTGATATTCGAAACGCGTTTCCCCCCCCTGCTCGACACAACTGGCTAATTGCCCGTGCAGTGGGTCGTAAGTGAATCCGGCGTCCAGTCCGGTCGCCTTGCGTTGCATCACGCGCCCGCCGAAATCACGCGCATAAACAAACTCGACTTTTTCACCGCTGGCGCTTTTCTGCCAGATCGGTTGCGTGAATCCTGCCGCGTAGCCCGCAGTGACCGTGCGTCCACCCACGGTGCTTTCGCTCAAGCGGCCCAAGCCATCGAATGTCTGCCGACCAAGACTTTGGTCCGCCACTTTCACTTCAGTGGCAAGCGACGCCTGGCTGTGCAGCGCGTAGTCGGTCTGCACGGTGTTCCCGTCGGGCAAGACGCTGCGCCGCAACCGATTGAACACGTCGTACTCATAGGTGGTGGTGTTGCCGACAGGATCGGTCTGGCTGATGGCTCGGCCGATGCCGTCATAGCCATGAACGATTGCGCCTTGGGTTTCACCCGCAATATTGAACGACTCGATACGATCAGGCTTGCCGAAAACATTGAGGCTGGTGACAGACTTGCCCATGCCCTCAAGCCAGCGGGTTTCAGAGCGGGCCACAGGGTCGATTGTGCAATGCTCCTTGCGCCCGTCAGCGTGAAGCGTGGTCTTGACCTGTCCCCAGCCATCGTAGACAAACCCGGTCTTGACCGGCCGGGCAACCCCGTCCCACCAGTCAGAATGCGTTTGCTCCACTAACTGGCCCAGCGCATCGTGGCGCGCGGCATAGATCACGAACAACTGGGTCCTGGCCACTTCGTCCGGGTTATCGCAATCCTGCTCTTCGACTGCGACGACGCGCCCGAGGCCGTCGTACACAACTTTTTGCTGAACGCCGAGCAGATCTGTCGTGAGCATCGTCGCCGGTGCTTTATTGCTGGCCGCCTGATAAACCATGCGGCGGGTCGCGGCGTTTGCCGTGCCCGGCGAAAACGTTTCGCTCAGGGGCCGGCCAATGGCATCGAACGTGTAGGCAACCGCTCCCTGGTCTTCGCCGCGTTCGCCCAGCTTCATGCCGTTGAGCGATGAGAGTGTCTGAGCCGCGGTTTTGACGGTGCCATCGAAACCCTTGAGGGTGCTCTGAATTTCAAGCCGGTTGTTGTCGAGCACATAGGAAAACTCGGTAACCGTCGCCAAGGCGTTTTGCGTGACGGTTTGTTTTTGCAGCAAGCCATGGCGCAGCGGGTCATCAGGCTGATTGACGTAAACCCGTTGTGTTTTCGAACGCAGAATTTCAACGTCTGCGTTCAGCTCATAAAAGCTCTCCTCGACAGGCAGCACGGCGGTCACCGGCGAACCTTGCAACGAGGCGTGCAAGGCATAGCGATAACGCATCACCGTCGAGGCGGCGTTTGGTTTATCCGATGCTTGCGACGCAGGGATGATGGTTCTCTGCTTCTCGAACCGGACAAATCCCAATGGGTCGGCAGGGCACCCCTCCGCTCCGGCAGCGGGATAAAATTCAGACAGGGTCGTTACCCCATCCGGCCCGACCTGTTTGAGCAGGTTGCCTGCCCCATCGAATTCGGTGTGGGTAAGCTCTTCGCGCGATGTCCCGGCGCTGCGGTTTTCGTAGCGTAACGTCTGGACTTTGGGCAATCGAAACTGCGCAGGCTGCTCAAGAAAGCTCTTGCCCGAATCGATGTGGTACACCGTGGACCGGGTGGTGATCATCTGCTGACAAGTCGTCACCTGCGAAACCAGCAGATGATATTTGTTGTAGGTGCGCACCGTGGAGCTGTGGACCTTTGTGCCCGCCATCAGTTTTTCGGTCGAAGAATACTCATAGCCCGACGAGCTCTTGTAGAGCGTGTCACCGTCCGGGGACCATCGCCTGCCGTCGTCATCGAAGCCCTGGAAATTCTTCTGCGAGAACTCATAATTTTTTGTGATCGCGGGCTGATTCTGCCGTGGGTACACGGTGTGGGAGATCACATAAGGCATGGAGCGAATCGGCGAACCGGGCGGGAATTGATGCCCCGCTTCCTGATACCCGATGATCTCTCGCGCTCCTAGCGGCGAATCGACCTGGGTCAGGCACTGGAGATTGCCGAAAGGCTCATAGGTCAGAAACCAGGACCCGCCTACGGGCAAATCAATGGAGGTCACCGCGTTGTTAGCGAGCGACAACACAAAGCCGGCTTCACATTCGGTGCCGGGGTATTGCGTCAGCGTAACCTTGCCCCTGGTACGGGAAATGCTCAGCAACGTACGCTGTGTGTCCTTCACAGCGACCAGCGCCGGTTGCCCGTTGATGGCGGTGTAGTCGAGCGTGATGGCAGCACCATTGGCGCCAACGATCCTCATCGGTACCGCTACATCGCTGCCCTCAAAGATCTTCAGCTCTTCACGCATGCCATTTTTATGGATGACGTCAAAACGCCCTGGCCCAGACCGTTCGACCTTGAGCGTTTCAAGTTTCAACTCATCGAAGATCAGGTGGGTGGCTGTCTGCTTCGTCTTGAAACTTCCGCCACCGGACAAACCGAGTATTTCATTGCCCGCGTCGTAACGGGTCATTGCCATCGACCAACCGATGCCGAAACCGCTGTCGATACTGTTGAGTGGGCTGTAGGACAAGTTGATTGGTAAAGAAGGACCGTTCAACTCCGCGGACTTTATGTCACTCAGCATCAACGAACAGGTGTAAATACCGGTACGGGGATCGACTCCGCCGGCAAGAAACTCATCAAAATTAAACGCATTGGAATAGACGCTCGCCACTTCAGTGACTGTCATTATCAGATACCCCTAGAACTCATGAATATTGAATCATCACGCAGCACATCAGCTGCGCACATGTCTTGATCAAAGCCTTGACTCAATTGACTCTCAGCCTCTTCTCAATACAAACTCATCATTAGGAATATCGATTTCAATCGATAAATTGTGCGTATTACCGAACTCATCGAAAGCGACAAAGTGAAAAGATTCAACTCTTACTTGATTAGTGTAAACATACTGCGGAGGCACACCCTTTATAACTGTCAACTCCCCCGAACGCTGGTTTACTTCAACCTTGCGCCACTCAGAAACGTAGACATCCAACTCTGTTGCCCGAGAAGGAGCAATGACACCCACGAAGGACCTCGGCGCATCCCGCCCCAGAATCAAGCCTGTATCACAGAATAAAACAGGGTAGGTACCACCGACTTCGTACTGACGACTTTCCCAACGCAGCAGTTTTACTTGCTTGCCGCCTGGATACAGCCCCAAGTTGTATCGAAACAATAGATCGCCCTCAAACGATCCGCGAAGTTCATGCGACTGCCATGTAAATTGCTCCACGCCATAATCAGGGCTTTTTTCCGCATGAATCACAACACTTCTGGAAATCTTCCGGCCATCCGGATTCAGGGTGTTATTACTTCGGTAAACCTTGCCCTGCACCGTCACTTCAGCAGCGATTTGAGCTTGCCCGTCGATTGCCGATGAAACCCAGAACTCTACGGGCGTTCCGCTGCTGCTCCCTGCGCTGCCGGACTGAACGCCTCCGGGCATGTCATGGGTGTACCCGTTTTCGTAACGACTGGCATTCCAACCAGCCAGTGGCAGATTTTGATACGACTCCCCTTCCAATGGCTGGCCATTGTGGAAATGAATCAGCTTTGCGGAGAATTGAAGCGGGGAAAGGTCGATTTCAACTGCATCACCATTTTCATCTACCGCTTCGACGAACACCCAGACGCGAACTTGCATCCGCCCATTGGCATACACTTTTTTTGATTCGACACCGGGGGCTTCGAAGCGGACTTCCAGTTTTGACAATCCTGATATGGAAGGTTTGTTACTTTCTACAGTGGCAGTCAAGCCTTGAATATTACTCATGACGCATTCCTTGCTGGTTATTAATCGACTCAACGGGTCGCATCACCGACTAATAACAAGAAAGAATCAACACCTCAATGCAGTAATTACCACAAACTTAAACATGCAACTTTCCACCCAAGCAATCACTTACAAAGCATTACAACCGACTCAGTCCGAATCCCCCTCATCAACTCCGCTGTCGTCCGAATCAGGCGCTTCCTGCCAATCGATTTCTTCATCCAGCACACCATCAAATTGAATCATTATCTTTTTATCAAAACCGGAGCCCTCAATATAAATTTCAATACGCGACCTGCAGGCTTCACTCAACGGATTACCCAACAAGTTGTAATTGACATCTCGCGCATCAGAAACTTCAAACAGCTCATCCGGCAATGTGGTGATCTGATTGAACCTCAGATCGGCAAACGCCAACTGTTCAAGATCGAACAATCCGACAGGCACATCCATCAAACCTGTGTTCTTCAAGTAGAGACTGTCCAGCCTGCTCATGTAACGAACATCGGGAGTCAACCCAAGCGGGTTGTGGTCCAGGTGTAAAAGCGTCAAACCCTCCATATGCGCGAGGCCTTCGACCGCAGCCTCATTCAGTTCGATAGCACAGTCATCAAGGGTCAGCGTCTCCAGTGCCCTCATCTGATAGATTTCCAAGGGCAAAGTATCCAGCGCGAAGCCTGACAATGTCAGGTACCGCACACCCGGGAAGCTGGCGAGAAAGGAATGCCCGCCCAACCCGGCGCTGCTGCTCAAAGACAACTCACGAACATGGCTGAAGTCTGCCGACAACACCGGTAACTCACCGAGTATCTCCAGATCGTAATCAAGCGTGGTCGGTGTGTAGCGGTTGGCCGTCGTTAGCCTGCGACTCCAATTCGCCTGCAACTCTTGCGCGAACAGTTTTCTGCCCTGGCGCTGAATAGAGAGTTCATTGTCTGCAAGCATCGATCCCGTGGTCGGATGATGGGACGGCACGTCATTGCTCCACATCTCCAACTCATTGACCAACGTCACGTACTCGTTCTCCAGGCGCGCAACGGCCAACACCGGCTCCCCGATCAATCGCTCGCTGCGCAACGTCGTCATTTCTTCCTCGGAGAGCGTCGGGTAAAGCGCTTGAAGCCGCTGCCCTACGGAACGCGCCGGCTCCGGCACAAAATCGCCACCGCCCAACAGATAGCCAGAACGCCCCACAGCCAGCCCCATGGGTGAGCGAGCACCCGCCTCCAATGGCGGCTGTCCCAGCAAGGCCCGGGCTTGCGAGCGAGGCATCAGTGATTGTTGCCTGACCGCCTGCCGGAGCCCCGCGCCCTGCCCGACATGAGGCAAACCCAACGCCCGGCGCTGAGCATCGGGAAGGGCATGCTGGACGGCGCCGTAGAGATCGTCGAATGCGTGCAGCTCCTTGCCGAAGCCATCGTAGGCCTGGTACTGGCCATTCTGTTTGACCAGGACTTTGCGGATCGGGGCCTCGGGACCACCGATACTGTCCACCAACGCACCGTCAACGGTGCCGTCACGCACTTCGATGCGCACCTCTGGCGACCAGCCGTTCAGGCTTTCGAGCCTATGCAGCGCCAACCTGTCGGAATCCGGATTCGCACTTGTCTCCAGATAAAGCCCTTCGTACGCCCTGCTGAGGCGCACTTCCCGCAGATAGAACAGCGCTTCATGCGCCATTCGCCGGGTGATTCCGAGGTTGTGCTGCATGTGCAGACGATCGGCAGCCGCTGCATGGCGCCATAATTCTTCAGCGATGGTTTTGGGCAGTTCAGGAAAAATCCGGCGTATCTGCCGGGTGTTTTCATCACTGCTCAGCTCAAAGTGGCGTTCACTTGCCTCGAACAAACTGGCGCGACTTTCCTGTGCCCAACCCGCGATTCTGAGTCGCAGCCGGGCGGCCCGCACATCGATTCCTGGCAATGAATCGCCAAACGCAGGGCTTTCACCCAGCAGTTTTTTCAGCTGTGCATCCTCAAGCGTTTCAACCACGCTTCGAACCACATCGCCGCTTCGCAGCTGGCTGTCCTGCAGGCTCACGCCCTGAGCTTGCAGCAGTTTCACCTGCATCTGCGGATCGGCTTTCAAATACACCCGCGAATCGGTGCTTTGCATCTGCGCGATGAACGCCTGAATCTGCTGATCGAGTTTGAAACGCCGGATGGTGTCTTCGAGCAAGGCCGGGGGACGCCGGGTATGAACGTGCATGTCGCGCAGCACTGCCTCGTCGATGCCGCTTACCGCCAGAATGCGTCCAGCCGTGACATCCGAAAACTCGGCCACCGAATGCCCCAGGCGACGAAACAGTTGCGCGCGCCGCCACTCCATGGGGCGCTCAACCTCATGCGCCCACGCTCCCGCGCCGTTGTGAGCAAGTTGTGGTTTGTAGGCATACGGCCTGTCCGGATGGCGAATGCGATAGACATCCCCGTCAGTCTCGGGCACCACTTCATAGGCTTTGCCATCCAGAAGCAGCACGCTCGCGCCCTGATGCCGATGCAAACCGAGCGCATCGGCCCGGGAGTCGGCTGGCAAGCGCACCGCACGCTCATACGCACTCAGATCGGGATTCCACAATCGTTGCTGGCCCGCCCCCAAATCAACGACTTTCAAGCGGTTGACGAAAGCGCCGGGGGCAACGGACAGCAGTTTGCCGACGGCCAGGCCGCCCAAGGCAAACGCGCCTAACTGGGCGACCGTTTCAGCAATGGACAGCAAATGCGCCGACGCTTCGATCAACTGCCCTTCGGCCCAATCAAGGATGCCGGTAAACGTGTCGTCCAGCAGTTGGTACAGGGTATAGGCCAACATCAACTCGCCCAGAAACGGCACGAACGGAATCGCCGCCAGCGCCGCGACTTCCAGCACAACGGTGGCGACTTTTTCCAGGCTGTCCCATTGTTCCCAACGCGACTTGCGGTCTTCGTCTGCGGTAGACACGGCCATGACGCGCGCGTCATTGAGGATCTGGTTCAGTCTGGATTGATACAGCCAGGTCCACAATTGCGGCCCCACGCGCTGTGTTTGCATCCTGAGGTTGGGCCGCGCATCGGGGGCTGCGGCGTTGAGCAAACTAAGCAAGGTGGCGAAAAAGGTGCCTCGTTGGTCGTGAGCGACAAATCGGGCAAAAAAACGCTGGTAATCGGTAGAGCGCAATTGCCGGGTCAGTTCGTCCACGAATTCGCGGGCGGAGGCATAGGTTTTCAGCGGGTGCTCTGGGTCATCGGGGATGTAGGCAATCACCGGTTCAACTTCGCGAGAATGTTCTGGATCCGCCGAGAACAGCACGATGCCGGTCAGCACCGTTCCCAAGAGGCTCAGTTGATACAAACGCAGCGCTTTTGCGCCAGGCATCGGTATTTTTTGCTCTGTGAGCAGGCCCGGCAACAGCATCTGTTCAGCGTGCCCAATGTCCCCTTTCATTCGCGCCAGGAGTGTCGCCACCCTGAATCGATCCTGCTGACTGGTTATGACTTTGTGTGCCAGCATCGCTCTGGCCGCAGCATCCGCAGGTAATAACAGCGCCTCAAGTTGCTGGTTATAGCGCCCTCCGATATCAAGTTGTCGGCACAGCGAGGCAAATGCCGCGACAGACAAGCGACTATTAATTTGAAGAATATCGAACTGCCCGGCCGTATCGGGCTCAGTGATAAAACATGAAGCGCTGTCAAAGTAACGCGCTGCCGTCTCCTTCATTTCGAAGTTATGCAAGGCAGCATCCAGAAGTGAAATCGTCGTCACTTCATAGCGGACCGGTAAATCTTTGGGGACATAGAGTCGCAGGTACGTTTTCCTGACATCCAGTTCTATCTCGAACTGACTTTTCAGGGCCTGAGTCAGCAACGGCTCGGCAAATGCGCGAACGTCGGCAAGGCCTTCAAACAGGCGGTCCACCCGGGTTTGCGAAACCCAACTACGTTGAGTCGCCTGCTTCAAGGCCTCATGACTGGCGGCGGATGCCGAGCGGTACCAGTCAGGAAAAACAACCCCGGCGTTTTTCAATGCCAGGCGTCTTTCGGCAGGCGCACGAATCAACCAGTCGGGAATCGACTTTATTATCAACGTTTGATGCGCGTCGGGCGGCGCGTTTGTCGAGTCTGAATCAGACATGCAAGTAACCTTTTTAAACAGTGGAAAACCACAGCTTATTTAATTACTCGCCTGACAAACGCTACATATATACCGCAACTTTATAGGTTATTCGTGCCGTTCTTGACGAATGTAAGCATTGCCGCTCATTGCTCGTCGTTATAAACGAACTTCGGCATTTCCCAGTGAAAACGAATCGCCAACAACCGCAGCAAGAAGCCACCAAACAGCGTGATGAGAATGGCCTGTTCACCGGGCAGTTGCAGATAGATGCACAGCATGTAGCACCACGCCGCCGCGAAGGAGACGCTGGCGTAGAGCTCGCGGCGGAAGATCAGCGGGATGTCGTTGCAGAAGATGTCGCGCAGGATGCCGCCGAACACCCCGGTGATCACGCCGCTGACCGAGGCCACCAGCATGCCGTGGCCCATTTCCAGCGCGGTCATGCAGCCGATCAGGGTGAACGCCACCAGACCCACGGCGTCGAGCACCAGAAACAGTGAGCGCAGGTGGCGCATCCAGCGAGCCGTGAAAACAGTGACCATGGCCGCAACCGAGGTCAGCACCAGGTATTCCGGGTGTTTGACCCAGGTCAGCGGGTAGTGACCGAGCAGCACGTCGCGCACCGAACCGCCGCCCAACGCCGTGATGCAGGCGATCAGCACCACGCCAAACCAGTCCATGCCGCGACGGCCGGCAGACAGTGCGCCGGTCATGGCTTCGGCGGTGATGGCGATCAGGTAAAGCATCAGCAACATGGTGGCGGTCCTTGCAGGAAGGCGCGCAGTCTAGCCATTTAGGTGCAGCACCAAAAGGGGGCGTTAACATGGATAAACCGCGCGACCTTCTTCGCGGGCAAACACCGCTCCCGCAGGTACAACGCAGCCCCTGTAGGAGCCAGCTTGCTGGCGATGGGGCCCTTGAGGACGCCATCGCCAGCAAGCTGGCTCCTACAGGTCCGTATTCCAGATTTAGAATTTGATGAAATGCTTGCGGTAGTGCTGCAGCTCGGCGATGGATTCGCGGATGTCGTCCAGCGCCAGGTGGGTGCTACCCTTTTTGAAGCTGTCGCGCACGTCCGGCGCCCAGCGTGCGGCCAACTCTTTCAGAGTCGAGACGTCGAGGTTGCGGTAGTGGAAGAAGCTTTCCAGGGATTTCATGTGCGTATAAAGGAAGCGGCGATCCTGGCAAATGCTGTTGCCACAGATCGGCGACTTGCCCTTCGGCACCCACTTCTCCAGGAAAGCGATGGTCTCTGCTTCCGCTTCGGCCATGCTGATGCGGCTGTCGCGCACGCGCTGGGTCAGACCCGAGCCGCCGTGTTGACGGGTGTTCCACTCGTCCATGCCGGCGAGGATCTCATCGCTGTGGTGAATCGCGATCACCGGGCCTTCGGCCAGGGTGTTCAGATCACTGTCGGTGACGATGGTGGCCATCTCGATGATGACGTCGGTATCAGGGTTCAGACCGGTCATTTCCAGGTCGATCCAGATCAGATTCTGCGGGTTTTGCATGTGTCGGCTCCTAGGCAATGCTGCGCAGTTTAGCCTAGGGAGGTGGCCGGGCGTGCTAAACTCGCGGCCGTTTTACCTAATCGCTGCATTCTTGATACGGAACACCCATGGCCAAACGCCAACTCAATCGTCGTCAAAACTGGCGCATCGAAAAGATTCAGGGCGAACGCGCTGCCCGCGCCGCCAAACGCGAGTCCTCGGCTGTCGAGGCACTTGAGGGTGGCGACCTGGGTCCGGAACAGACCGGCCTGGTGATCGCACACTTCGGTGTGCAGGTCGAAGTCGAAGCCCTCGATGGCGATTTGGCCGGCCAGGTGTTCCGCTGCCACTTGCGCGCCAACCTGCCGGCGCTGGTGACTGGCGATCAGGTAGTCTGGCGTGCCGGCAACCAGGGCATCGGGGTGATCGTGGCGCAACTGCCGCGCAAAACCGAACTCTGCCGCCCGGACAGTCGTGGCCAGCTCAAGCCGGTGGCGGCCAACGTCGACATGATCGTCATCGTCTTCGCGCCGCTGCCCGAGCCTCACGCCAATTTGATCGACCGCTATCTGGTCGCTGCGGAGCACGCCGGCATTCGGCCGCTGCTGCTGCTGAACAAATTCGACCTGATCGACGAGCAGAACGCCCCGGCGCTGAATGCCTTGCTCGCGGTTTACCGCACGCTGGGTTATCCAGTGCTGGAAGTGTCGGCGCACCACGGCAATGGCATGGAGCAACTTCAGGAGCAACTGGACGGACGCATCAGCGTATTCGTCGGCCAGTCCGGCGTCGGCAAGTCCTCGCTGGTCAACAGCCTGCTACCGGAAGTCGAAACCCGCGTCGGCCCGTTGTCCGAGCTGTCCGGCCAGGGCACTCACACCACCACGACCGCGCGGCTGTTCCACTTCCCCGGTGGCGGTGAGTTGATCGACTCCCCGGGCATCCGCGAATTCGGCCTGGGCCACGTCAGCCGTTCCGACGTCGAAGCCGGTTTCATCGAGTTCAACGACCTGATCGGCACCTGCCGCTTCCGTGACTGCAAGCACGACCGCGAACCGGGTTGCGCCTTGCTCAAGGCACTGGAAGAAGGCCGCGTGCAGCAGCAACGGATGAACAGCTATCGCTCGATTATTGCGAGTTTGCCGGAGAGCAGCTACTAGGCCGCTTCTCGCAGAAACAAAAAAAGCCGCGATCATCTCGCGGCTTTCTCATTTTCGGTGCACAGCCCTGCACATCCAAAGTGTCATGGCTGTCCTGGTGCCTGCAAATTCGACGTAGTTTGGCGACACCGGGACGAGCGCAATACCTGTAGGAGCTGGCTTGCCGGCGATTGCGTCCGTTCAGTCACGTACTTATTGCCTGACCCACCGCTATCGCCGGCAAGCCGGCTCCTACAGGGAATCGCGTTTGCTTTCGCTTCTCACCACTCATCAGGCCGAGCGTTAGCTCGCCTTCCGCTTTTGATCTGAGCGCCCCCTCGAGAGGCCGAGCGCAGGTTCTGCGCAGTGGGCAACCCGGCATGGATGCCGGGTTAGCCGCCCCCGGCCATGGATGGCCGATGGCGGCGGGCCCACGGAGCAGGACCGGAGCGAGGGCATGGCGAGCATTAGCGAGCCACCGAACGAAAGGGGCAAGAGCCTTTTGGTTACTTTGGGGCTTTTCCAAAGTGACTCGCTGTAAGAGCGAAACCATAGGCGGCCGTTACCGCAGGAATGGATATGTACACACCAAAAAACCCACGCCAGCCATAAGGCCGCCATCGCCAGCAAGCCGGCTCCTACAAGGGACCGCGCTCAAACTGAAAATGAAGTGACCTCCAAACCAAAGCAAAAAAAAGCCGACATCGCTGTCGGCTTTTTTGTGGGTCACTGCTTCGGTGGTTCGGCCGGTTTCGGTGCCGGGTCATCGAACAGATTCAAGCGCTCGCGAAGCTCATGCGCCGGCAACGGTTCTTTATCCGCCGGCAGTGCGTTCGGATCGGCCGGAACTTCACCCGGGCCGCCCTGCCCTTGCGTCGGCTCCGGAGTCGGCTCCGCGCCTTGCGAACCTTCGATGGCACGCTGGGCTTTTTTGGTCAGCACGATGATGTCGATACGGCGGTTGACCGGGTTGAGCGGGTTCTCGCGATCGAACAATGCCGAAGAGGCATAACCGACCACGCGTGCGATCTGCTGCTCCGGATAACTGCCCGCCACCAGCGCACGACGTGCAGCGTTGGCACGGTTGGCTGAAAGCTCCCAGTTGCCGAAATCACCCTGGCCACTGTAAGGCTTGGCGTCGGTGTGGCCGCTGATGCTGATCTTGTTCGGCACCGCTTTGATGGTGTCGGCCATGGCCAGCAGGATGTCTTCGAAGTACGGTTTCAGGCGCGCACTGCCGGAGTCGAACATCGGGCGGTTTTCGGCGTCCACGATCTGGATGCGCAAACCGTCCGGCGTGATCTCGAACAGAATCTGGTCCTTGAATTTCTTCAGTTGCGGATTCTCTTCGACCTTGTTCTGCAGTTCTTGCAGCAACAGTTCGAGGCGTTCCTTCTCCACCATCTCGGCCATGCCTTCGACCTGCTCGGCGTCGACGGTCACCTTGTCCGGCTGTGGCTGGGATTTCACCTCGGGGTTGAGGGTGTTTTCCGGCGCCAGGGTCGGCGTGCCGCCCAGATCGATGATGTAAGGCGTGCCACTTTCGGTAAAGCCGACCGGGTCCTTGAAGTAACCGGCGATGGCGAGCTTCTGTTCCGGTGTCGCAGTGGACAGCAGCCACAACACCAGGAAGAACGCCATCATCGCCGTCGCGAAGTCGGCGAAGGCGATTTTCCAGGCGCCCCCGTGATGCCCGCCGGCGATGCGCTTGACGCGCTTGATAATAATCGGCTGATTATTTTCCATAACTTAGCGACCGCGAACCGCTTGTTCCAGCTCAGCGAAGCTAGGACGGTGCGCCGGGTACAGAACCTTGCGTCCGAACTCTACCGCCAGCGATGGCGGCATGCCGGAAGCCGAAGCCACCAGCGAGGCCTTGATGGCTTCGTAGACGTTCAGTTCTTCCTTGGCATCGTGGGCCAGGGAGTGGGCCAGCGGACCGAAGAAACCGTACGCCGCGAGAATACCGAAGAAGGTACCGACCAGTGCCGCACCCACGTGCAGACCGATGGATTTCTGGTCGCCTTCGCCCAGAGACGCCATGGTCACCACGATACCCAATACCGCCGCGACGATACCGAAACCTGGCATGGCGTCGGCGATGCCGTTCACCGCGTGGGACGGGTGCTCGAGGTCTTCCTTGAGGTTGTAGAGTTCCATGTCGAACAGGCCTTCCAGCTCATGGGGAGCCATGTTGCCGGAGGACATGATGCGCAGGTAATCGCAGATGAACGCGGTCATGCGCTCGTCTTTGAGCACTGACGGGTACTTGGCGAAGATCGGGCTCGCGGCGGCATCTTCGATGTCGCCTTCGATGGCCATCATGCCTTCGCGGCGACTCTTGTTGAGGATCTCGTAGATCAGCCCCAACACTTCAAGATAGTAGCCGTGGTTGAAGCGCGATCCGAACATGCTCAAGGACTTCTTGAGCACGTGCAGGGTCATGTAACCGGGGTTGGCCTGGAGGAATGCACCAAGGGCCGCGCCACCGATGATCATCACCTCGAAGGGTTGAATCAGGGCGGCAATCTTGCCGTGGGAAAGCACGTATCCGCCGAGCACGCTCGCGAATACGACGATGATGCCGATTATTTTAGCCATAGGTAGGAGAGCACTTACTGAGTCGGGTTCAAGGTCATATTCGGAAGTTAAAAAATCTCTTCTTCTACTTATCGGCAAAACTGCGCCAGACTATAGCCAGTTCAGGCGAAAAGCCAATTTGGCCCACTTAGGGCATAGGTAATGCAGACGATGATCGCGTCCAACCATGGCTAACGAAACGAACGTTCCAACTCCAAAACCAAACACTCTCCAAGGCTGGGTAAAGCTTCTGGACGGCGTGCACCTGCCCGTTCCGCAAGGCAGTCATGACCGGGTCTGCAAGGCCATCGGCGACAACCGCAGCTCGTTGCGCGATATCGCCGAGCTGATGCAGGACAGCCCCGCCCTGGCCTTGAGCGTGATTCGTGAAGCCAACCGGCACACCCACGGCAGCATGACCGAGCCTGCGGAAAACCTTGAGGTGGCGATCAATCGCCTCGGTTTGAAGCGCACCGAAGAACTGCTCGCACGGCTGCCCGCGATGCCGGAATCGGACATTCCCGTGGCCCTGCGTCAGTTGCAGATGATCAGCCAGCACGCGACGCAACAGGCCAACGGCTTTTTCGCCGCTCGCCTGGCGCGGCTGTGGCAGGACATCCACTGGGGCAGCCTGCTGTTTTTATCGCCGCTGTGGCCATTGGCGTTGACCCATCCGCAATTGCTCGAAGAATGGGAGCTGCGGGTCATCCATAAGGGCGAGTCCGCACGTAAAGTCGAGAAACAATTATTCGGCGTACGCCTGCTGGAAATCGGTCAGGCACTGGTGGAAATCTGGCACCTGCCGAACTGGGTGCAGCAGGGTTACAAGCTGTTACTCAATGAGCAACGGGAACTGGTGAAAGTCCTGTGCATCGCGCGCGACAGCGATCATCCATTGCGCCAGCAGAACCGTCTCGATGACGATCCGACGTTGCGCCGCTGGCTCAATCAGCCGGCCAACACGGTGTTGCTGGCCAACGGTCTGGCGCTGTCGGCACAGCACGCCTGGGACTGTCCGCACAGTGAACGCTGGCAGTACCTGACCAGTCTTTACCTGCAAATGCCGATGGACGAGGTGCAGCAGCAACTTCACCAGCAGGCCGCCAACAGTGCGCGCCAGCACGCCATGCCGGACCTCTGGCACCCCGCCGTCGCGCTGCTCTGGCCGCAGGGCATGAACCGTGTGCACGCTGGTTTGCTGCCGGCCCCGGCGCCGACCGCCGAGGACCTGGCCAAGTGGCGCAAACAATGCGCCGAGCTGCTGGTGGAGCCGAGTCGTTTCACCAATGCCATGCACTTGACCAACTCGGCCCGCGATGCACTGGTTGCATGTGGCATGCGCCGGGTGATGATCCTGATGGCCGACCGCACGCACGCCAATTTGCGCGTGCACCAGATTGCCGGGTTGCCGAAAGAAACGGCTGGCCTGAATTTCGTGGTCAGCCAAAGCACCGTGCTGCAACGCCTGCTCTCGCAGCAAGCCCAGGTACGCCTGACCCCGGCCAACAACGCACAATTTTCGGCGCTGCTGCCGGCCAGCCTGCGCTCGCAGTTCGGCGGCGAACACCTGCTGTTGCGCTCGCTGGTCAACAACGGCCGCGTGATCATGATCGTGGTGGCGGACCAGGGCGGCGGGCCGTTCTCCGAAATTACCGTGCAAGCCTTTGGCAAAACGGCGCAGTGCATCGAGAAAGCCCTGCACACCTTTAGCCATCGCGGCCAATGACCCGCTACAATCCTCCCCTTTGTGCTCTGGAGACCTCACATGTCTGACTTCTCTGGCTTGCCGCTGGTGATCGAACCGAGCGACTTGCTCTCTCGCCTCGACGCCCGCGATCTGATTCTGGTGGACCTGACCAGCAGCGCCCGCTATGCCGAAGGGCATATTCCCGGCGCGCGCTTTGTCGATCCGAAACGCACGCAACTCGGCCAGCCACCGGCGCCGGGCCTGATGCCGCCGCAAGCGGCTCTCGAAGCGTTGTTCGGTGAACTGGGCCACAACCCCGATGCGGTCTACGTCGTGTATGACGACGAAGGCGGCGGTTGGGCCGGGCGTTTTATCTGGCTGCTGGATGTCATCGGCCACCACAAGTATCACTATGTCGACGGCGGTCTGACGGCGTGGCTGGCGGAAGGCTCGCCCATGTCGATCCAGATCCCGCCTGCGGTCGGCGGCCCGGTTGCGTTGACCCTGCACGACGAACCCACCGCCACCCGCGAATACCTGCAAAGCCGTCTCGGCGCCGCCGACCTGGCGATCTGGGATGCGCGCGGGCCGCTGGAGTACTCCGGCGAGAAAGTCCTGGCTGCCAAGGGCGGACACATCCCCGGCGCGGTCAACTTCGAGTGGACCGCAGGCATGGACCGGGCGCGCAACCTGCGCATCCGCACGGACATGCCGCAGATCCTCGAACAACTCGGGATCAGCAAAGACAAAGAAGTGATTACCCACTGCCAGACTCACCACCGTTCTGGCTTCACCTATCTGGTGGCCAAGTCCCTCGGTTATCCGCGGGTCAAAGGCTACGCCGGCTCCTGGGGCGAATGGGGTAACCATCCCGATACGCCTGTAGAGATTTAAGGTTTTTAAGGACAGTTAATGAATAAGCGTTTGTTTATCCTCAGCCAATACCTGCTGCCCCACCACTTGCTCTCGCGACTGGCCGGCTGCATCGCCGAATGCCGTGTGCGCTGGTTCAAGAATGCGTTCACCGCGTGGTTCGCCAAGCGTTATCAGGTGGACATGTCCCAGGCCCTGGTCGAAGACCTGACGGCTTACGAGCATTTCAACGCGTTCTTCACCCGCGCCTTGAAAGACGGCGCTCGTCCGCTGGACGAAACCCCGGGCGCCATCCTCAGCCCGGCCGACGGCGCGGTCAGCCAGCTCGGCCCGATCGAGCACGGTCGCGTGTTCCAGGCCAAGGGCCACAGCTTCAGCGTGCTGGAACTGCTGGGCGGTGACGCAGCCAACGCCGCGCCGTTCATGGGCGGTGATTTCGCGACGATTTACCTGTCGCCGAAGGACTACCACCGCGTGCACATGCCGCTGGCCGGCACGCTGCGCGAGATGGTCTACATTCCGGGGCGGATTTTCTCGGTTAACCAGACCACTGCGGAAAACGTTCCGGAGCTGTTCGCCCGCAACGAGCGTGTGGCGTGCATTTTCGACACCGAGCGCGGGCCGATGGCCGTGGTGCTGGTGGGCGCGATGATCGTGGCGTCGATCGAAACCGTGTGGGCTGGTCTGGTAACTCCACCGAAACGCGAGCTGAAAACCTTCCGCTACGACGAAGCTGCCCGTGCGCCGATCCACCTGGAGAAAGGTGCGGAACTGGGTCGTTTCAAACTGGGTTCGACGGCTGTTGTGCTGTTCGGCCCGGATCAAGTGCAATGGGCTGAAGAACTGGCGGCCGGTTCGCCGGTGCAGATGGGCCAGGGCATGGGCCTGCCGAAAGCCTGATCCCCCTCGATCACCTGTAGGAGCGAGCGTGCTCGCGATGGTCGTCAACGATAACGCGGCAAATCTGACACTCCGCGTCGTTCTCGAGTTTTTCGCGAGCAAGCTCGCTCCTACAGAGGGGCAATTGCAATGCCCGTCCCGGGGGCATCGCTGCTAAAGTCTGGTCATTCACTGCCCATTTCCCGGTTGGAGTTTGTCCACGGCATGAATGAAACCAGTCCCCACCTTCTGCTACGCGCCCCACGGCACCGCCGACGCGTTGCTGCCCTACGAAGAAATCGAATACCCGCAACTGCGCAATGATGACAATCACGAAGCCCGCGACCGCAACCGCCACTTTTCGACGTACGTCCTACCTGTGATCAATCACAGCCCGGGGGGTTATTGCCTGGCCTGGCCTGACGCAGTGCCTGCCGAGCTACAGGCTGGCGAGATGGTCGGCATCGAGGACACCGCGGACGCAGGCTGGAGCATTGCGGTGGTGCGCTGGATCCGTCAGGTTCGCGGCGGCGGCACGCAGATGGGCATCGAGCAAGTCGCGCCATACGCCGAACCTTGTGGCCTGCAACTGGTGCGCACCCGGGACGACCACAGTCACTACCTGCGCGGCTTGTTGCTGCCGGCCATCAGCGCGATAGATTTACCGGCCACCCTGCTCGCTCCGCGCCTGCCGTTCCAGGAAGGCCACAAAGTGCTGATCAACACCAACGGCGAGGAGCGCCGGGCCGGACTGGATCGGCGAGTGTCGAGCACCAACAGCTTCAATCAGTTTGCGTATCGTTCGCTGGAGACCGCCAGAAACGACAACGCCGCGGAGAGCGGCGTGGTTGGTGTCGAGGAAGAGTTTGATTCGTTGTGGCAGACGCTTTGATTGAATCTGTAAGACCGTGTCGCCCCCATCGCGAGCAGGCTCGCTCCCACAGGAGAACGCACTCTTAATGTGGGAGTGAGCCTGCTCGCGATGAGGCCCTATCAGTCAATACAAGACTCAGAGCTGCCCGTCACGATCCCGAAAGCCCAGCAGATACAGCACGCCATCCAGCCCCAACGTGGAGATCGCCTGCTTCGCCGATTGCTTGACCAGCGGCTTGGCGCGGAATGCCACGCCCAACCCGGCAATCGCCAGCATCGGCAAATCGTTGGCGCCGTCTCCGACCGCAATGGTCTGCTCCAGACGCAAGCCTTCCTTGTGCGCCAGCTCCTTCAGCAGATCCGCCTTGCGCTGCGCATCGACAATCGGCTCAACCGCCACGCCGGTGACCTTGCCATCGACCACTTCCAGCTCGTTGGCGAACACGTAGTCAATGCCCAGCTTAGCCTGCAATTGCTTGGCGAAGTAGGTGAAGCCGCCCGACAGAATCGCAGTCTTGTAGCCCAGACGCTTGAGTTCGGCGAACAGGGTTTCGGCGCCTTCGGTCAGGCGCAGCGAGGCACCGATCGAATCCAGCACGCTGACATCCAGCCCTTTGAGCAACGCCAGGCGTTCCTTGAAGCTGGCACGGAAATCCAGCTCGCCGGCCATCGCCCGCTCAGTAATCTCCGAAACCTGATCGCCCACACCGGCCGCCTTGGCCAGTTCGTCGATGACTTCGGCTTCGATCAGCGTCGAGTCCATGTCAAACACCGCCAGACGACGGTTGCGGCGGAACAGCGAATCTTCCTGGAAGGCGATGTCGACGTTCAATTCCTGGGCGACGCTGAGGAACTCGGCCCGCAACGCTTGCGGATCCGCCGCTTCGCCACGCACGGAAAACTCGATGCAGCCCTTGCCTTTATCGGCCGGGGTATCCAGCGGCATGCGCCCGGACAGGCGATCGATGTGGTCGATGTTCAGGCCATATTTGGCGGTGATCGAACTCACGGCCTGCAATTGCCCGGCAGTCACTTTGCGGGTCAATAGCGTCACGATGTGGCGTTTTTTGCCCTGATTACCGACCCATTGCTGGTAATCCTCTTCGGACACAGGCGTGAAACGCACCTGTTGGTCAAGCTCATAGCCCTTGAACAGGATGTCCTTGAGCACCGACTTGCCTTGCTCGGTGTCAGGAATTTCAACCAGGATGCCGAACGACAAGGTGTCGTGGATCACCGCCTGACCAATGTCGAGAATGTTCACACCACCCTGGGCCAGAACGCCGGTAATGGCCGCGGTGAGACCCGGACGGTCCTCACCAGTGATGTTTATCAGGACGATTTCGCGCAAGGCGCACCCCCGCAGGTGGAAAAAAACCGCATTCTACCCACTTTCAGTGACCATCGGGCACCGTGAGCGCTTTGCCGGTCTAGGGCCTGTCGCTATACTGCGCGTCAACTTCACGGACAAAAGAGCCGAGCTCAAGTGAACCGGCCCACGCCAGTTAAAACCGATAACTTCTTTCTGCTGATCTTCCGTGCACTGCGCCACCGCCGTGTACCGATTGCATTGCGCATCGCCAGCCATAACGTGATCCTGGTCGCTCTGGCCCTGGTGATCTACGCCTGCGTGATGGGTTTGCAGTTCAAGCAGGCCATGCACGAGCAGGCAGATGCGCTGGGCGAAAGCCTGACCACGCAGACCGCCACGTCCGCCACTGAGCTGTTGGTGTCCAACGACATCCTCAGCCTCAACGTGCTGCTCAACAACCTGACCAAGAACAAGCTGGTGGCCCACGCCGCCATTTATAGCGTGGATAACCGCATCCTCGCCGAAGCCGGTCAGCGCCCCAAGCACGGCCTGCTGGGCGAAGCCGAGGGCATGTACCAGAGCAAGATCACCTTCCAGGACGTGACCGCCGGGCAACTGCGCATCAGCCTGGACATGGATCAATTCCAGCAGCCGATGACCATCAGCCTGCAAAGCATGGGCATCTTGAGTGCAATTCTGTTGGCACTGTCGCTGGCCTTGAGCCTGCGCCTGGGTCGGCACATCTCCACGCCGCTGCTGCAATTGCGCGTGTGGCTGCGCAACATCGACGAATACACCCCGGCCACCGACCGTCAGGATGAAATCGGCGACCTGGCTCGCCAGCTGCACGCCAACTTCGCGCCGGAACCGTCCGAGCCTGAGCCCGCACCGGAACCTGAGTTCGACGACGTCGATTACGACGATGACGCCGAGCCGTCCTTCGAAGTGCGCAACCTGCGCGACCCGAGTTTCGACGAGACCAAGCCTGTCGCTAGCCTCAAACCTGCGCCACGGCACATCGTCAGCACCGTCGAAGACGAAGATGACGACGATGCGTTTGCCGATTTGCGTGACGAATCGACAGCCGCGAAACCAGTAGTCAGAGCGCCGGTATCGAACGTGCCGCAACACAGCGCAGTGCTGGCCGTGCAACTCGGCGCCCAGGATCAATTGCGCCGCCTGCCACGGGCGCGTCTGGAAGAACTGCTCAAACGTTATCGCGATTGCCTCGATCAGGCGGCCTCGCTCTATGAGGGCGAGCTGCACAGCCTGAACGATGGCAGCACGCTGATGGTGTTCCACACCGAGGACAGCGGCGACGACTACCTGACCAACGCCATCTGCTGCGGCGAGTTGCTGCGAGCCCTGGGCCATCAGTTGCAGATCGAAGTCGCCGACAGCGGCATCACCCTGCAATTGCAGCTGGGCGTGACCTTGGGTGATGAGCTGTTCGGTCTGAGCCAGATCGACCTGTTGCTGACCGAAACCGCCCAGGACGCCCTGGCCCTGTCGCAACACAGCCGCAATCTGCTGCTGGTGGAGCGCAAGATCAGTGACGACGCGCTGATTCGCCAGCGTGCGCGAATCCGCCCGATTGCCAGCCCTGAGGGTGCGTGCTGCGTGGAGCGGTTGATGGAGCCTTATCCGTCGATGCTGGAGCGGCAGTTGGCGCGGATGCATGAGCGTCGGGCGTAAGCCTTAGCCCCGCAGTGAAAAAACCCGCAGACAAGTGATTGTCTGCGGGTTTTTTTGTTGCCTGTTCCGCCGCTTTCGCGGGCAAGCCTCGCTCCTACAGGTTTCGAGTGGTTCGCGCGATTTGTGTACGAAGCAATACCTGTAGGAGCGAGGCTTGCCCGCGAAGAGGTCGGAACAGGCGATGGAGATTCCAACCCGCAAAAACAACAAAGCCCGCATCTCTGCGGGCTCTGTTTGAAATCTATCCAGGCCTTAGAACCTGAACACTTCCATATCCGTACGGATCGGTGCAGCCATCGGGATCTTCGGCTGTTTCTCTTGCTCTGTCGCCGGAGCCACAGGCTTGGCCGCCGGTTTTTTTGGCGCTTCTGCAATCGGTGGCTGATTGGCCAATGGCTTGAGCGCGATAGACAGCTGTTCGGCGAGTTTCTGCAACAACACCCCCTGAGCCTGAACCTGCGCCGCCGTACCGCCCGCGTGCTGTTCTTGCAGATGAACGATGCGGTTATCGCGAACCTGCCCGCGACGGTCGATCAAACGCCATTGAGCATCGAGGATCGCCGGTTGCGACTCGCCCGAGTCCAGGCGCGTGATGGTCAGCAGTACCTGAACATCCGGCGTGAAGCCTACGCTCGCCGGCGCCAGCACCACACGCTGACTGTCCAGATGACCCGCTACCTGACGCAGCAACAGTTGATCGATGTCGGAAGAAAGGCTGCCGGCCCAACGACCATCGGTCGAGGCCTGAAGGCTGCCATCCGGCTGACGCTGCAACAGCGTTTCACGCTGCAGGTAATCGGCAACCGTTACCGGGCCGAGCAATACCGCCATACCCGCGCTTTGCGCAGGCTGAGCCGGACTTCCGCTGTCCAGCTGATACAGCGACACCGGTTGGTGAACGCTGCAACCCGCCAGGCCAAGAACGCCGGCGAGCATCAAAATAAAAGGAAGGCGCAGAGCAGTCATCGTCCCATCCAGGTGGTTGCCACAAGGCACACCACAGTGAAAATACTCAATAAATATGAAGAACGCTCGGCCACGCCGGCGCTTGGAAAGGCCATATCATCCGTGAATATGCGTTCCGACTCCAGCGGCAAAGCGTCGATCTACGCGTTAAATCGTAGATCGAGCGCTCTAGCGCGGTTAATTGAGGTTTTCGACGAGCAGCGCATCTACCCTCTGGAAGCCCCGTGGAAGTTTGTTGCCACGACGTCCACGCTCACCTTTGTAGTGTTCGAGGTCGTCCGCTTTCAGTGACAAAGTACGCTTTCCGGCCTGCAGCACCAAGGTGGCTCCATCCGGCAGCACAGCGATGTCCGTGACATATTCTTCGCGACTGGCCACACGCTCACCGGAAATCCCGATGATCTTGTTGCCTTTGCCCTTACCTAATTGTGGCAGATCGCTGATTTTGAAGATCAGCAAGCGACCTTCGGTGGTCACCGACGCCAGCCAGTTGTTCTCACGATCCGCCACTGGACGCGGCAAAATCACTTTCGAGTTGTTCGGCAAGCTCAGCAGCGCCTTGCCCGCCTTGTTCTTGGCCTGGAAGTCCTCGCCCTTGACCACGAAACCGTAACCGGCATCGGAGGCGATCACGTACAGCGAATCGTCTTCCGGCATCAGCACGCATTCGAACGTCGCGCCTGGCGGCGGTGTCAGACGACCGGTCAACGGTTCGCCCTGACCACGGGCCGAAGGCAAGGTGTGCGAGGCCACCGAATAGCTGCGACCGGTGGAGTCGATGAACACCGCAAACTGGTTGGAGCGCCCGGCCGCCAAGGCCTTGAAACCGTCCCCGGCCTTATAGGAAAGCCCGGTGGCGTCAATTTCGTGCCCTTTGGCGGAGCGGACCCAGCCTTTTTCCGACAGCACGACGGACACTTTCTCGTTCGGCAGCAGATCGTGCTCGGTCAAGGCCTTGGCCTCGGCGCGCTCGACGATTGGCGAACGACGGTCGTCGCCGTAGGTTTCGGCGTCTTTGATCAGCTCGGTGCGCACCAGTTTTTTCAGCTTGGCTTCGCTGCCCAGCAGGGCTTGCAGCTTGGCTTGTTCCTTGAGCAGTTCATCCTGCTCGGAGCGCAGCTTCATTTCTTCCAGTCGCGCCAACTGACGCAAACGGGTGTCGAGAATGTACTCGGCCTGGATTTCGCTCAGGGCGAAACGCGCGATCAGGGCGGCTTTCGGATGCTCCTCGGTGCGGATGATGTGAATCACTTCATCCAGGTTGAGGTAGGCAATCAACAAACCGTCCAACAGGTGCAGGCGACGCTCAACCTTGTCGAGGCGGAATTGCAGGCGACGACGCACGGTTTGAACGCGGAACTCCAGCCATTCAACCAGCAACGCACGCAGGTTCTTCAGCTGCGGCTTGCCATCCAGGCCGATGATGTTGATGTTGACCCGGTAGCTCGACTCCAGCTCGGTGCTGGCGAACAGGTGCTGCATCAGCGCGTCGTGGTCGAAGTTTTTCCGTGCGCCGGGAATGATCACGATCCGGCACGGGTTCTCGTGGTCGGATTCGTCACGCAGGTCAGCGATCTGCGGGGCCTTGGACGGTTTGGCCTGCATCATCGCCGCGATCTGTTCCAGCACCTTGGCGCCAGACACCTGATGCGGCAGCGCGGTGACGATGATGTCGCCGTCTTCGATGTGGTACACAGCGCGCATGCGCACCGAGCCCTTGCCGGTTTCGTACATTTTCAGCAGGTCGGCGCGCGGGGTGATGATTTCCGCTTCGGTCGGGTAATCCGGGCCCTGAATGTGTTCGCAGAGCTGTTCGACCGTGGCTTTTGGCTCATCGAGCAAACGCACGCAGGCGGTCGCGACTTCGCGCAGGTTGTGCGGCGGGACGTCGGTGGCCATGCCCACGGCGATGCCGGTGGTGCCGTTGAGCAGGATGTTCGGCAAACGTGCCGGCAACACCAATGGCTCGTCGAGTGTGCCGTCGAAGTTCGGGCCCCAGTCCGCAGTGCCCTGGCCCAGTTCGCTGAGCAGCACTTCGGAATAACGCGACAACCGCGCTTCGGTGTATCGCATGGCGGCGAAGGACTTGGGATCATCCGGCGCACCCCAGTTACCCTGGCCGTCGACCAGCGTATAGCGGTAGCTGAACGGCTGGGCCATCAAGACCATGGCTTCATAGCAGGCCGAATCGCCGTGCGGGTGGAATTTACCGAGCACGTCACCGACGGTACGCGCCGACTTCTTGTGCTTGGAATCGGCGTCCAGCCCCAACTCGCTCATCGCGTAGACGATGCGGCGCTGTACCGGTTTCAGGCCGTCGCCGATATGCGGCAAGGCACGGTCCATGATCACGTACATGGAGTAGTTGAGGTAGGCATTTTCGGTGAAGTCAGCCAGTGACCGGCGCTCTACACCGTCCAGGCTGAGATCAAGGGAGTCGCTCATGCGGGCCTCATCGGTTCGTTGTCTGGCGCAGCAGCATGGTGCCACCGCGCTGGGTAAATTCAAGTTTGTTCAGCGCGCTCATACCGAGCAGCACTTGCTTGCCATCCAGGCCTGGCACGACGATGGCGCGCACATCACGCAGCACAATGTCGCCCAGTTTCAGCCGGTCGACACGGGTTCGATAACCCTCGGTGCGACCGTTGGCGGTGCTCAGGGTCACCCCGAAGCCTTGTTCAAGTTTCAGCCGTTCGGCCATTTCTGCCGGGATCGCCACATCGGTCGCCCCGGTATCCAGCATGAAATCCACCGACTGACCGTTGATCTGGCCGCTGGCGACGAAGTGCCCCTGGGTGTTGCTGGCCAGTTTCACTTCGATAAAACCTTCGCCCTGTTCCGAGCTGACGACGACGTTGGGATTTTGCTGGCGCTCCTCCCATTGGCCGAAAAACCGTGTCGCCAGAAATAGCGCTGCGCACCAGGCCAGCACCATGAACACCCGACCGGCGCGTTTGCCTGGTGTTTGCGGCGTCATGGCTTGGCACTCCAGCCACCTTCCGGCGCGGCAAAGCGCCAGACGATCGGGCGATACTCGCCATCAGCACGGGCACCGTCGTTGTTATCAATGCCGACCCAGGCGCCATCGGCGTCGACGATCAGTGCTTCCGTCAGGCCATAGCCCTGTGGATAACGACGGTTCTCCTGCAATGCCTCGTCGGCAAACGACCAGCAACGCTCGACTTTGGCCGTCACCGCGTCACGGCGGCAAATCTCGAACGCGTTGCGCTCAAGAGTGAACAGTTTGCCGTTGAACAACGACAGATCGGCAAAATCCCGCGACACCGCTCTGGCCTTGGGAAATTTCGCCGGCTGCATTTCCATCCCGGCTTCGCTCAGCAGCACGCAGCCGCCGTCGCAATCCCAGACCGTTTGCTGACGCTTGATCAACAGCAGTCCTCGGCGCTCACGCTCGGCGGCCAACCATAACTGGTCGCCCTCCGGATTGATCGCCAGACCCTCGAACAATGCATTGAAGTGCAACAACATACCGCTGGCCCGCGCCTCGCGAACCAGCATCGGCGAAATCTTCAGCCAGGACGTCGGCCCAACGGGCGGGACTTGCAGAATCGCCGCATGGGACTCGCTGACGATGTAGCGATTGCCGGCGCTGTCGCAGGTGATGCCTTCGAAATCCAGGTCCCCGCCGCGCGCGAAGGACGCCACCCAGGTCCGCGAACGCAAACCCCAGGGTAAATCGCTGTCCGGCACTGGCGGTACACCGATGCGCACGGTTTCAGCCTGCCAGACCGTGTCGCCGGTTTCGAGTCGGTAGATCTGATCGTCGTCACGATCGGAAACGGCCCACAGATTCTTGCCACACTGGGCCAGCCCCGACAGGTTGCCGCCGCGCATGCCCTCGACGGGATGCTCGGACAACAGGCGCAACTCCGGTGCCGGCTCGGCAAACGCCGAAGCCGAGGTCAGAAGTAACGCACACGCCAGGGCAAAGCCAACCCGCATCAGCCAAGAACCTCGGCCAGGTTGCCTTTGGATTCCAGCCAGGATTTACGATCACCGGCGCGTTTCTTCGCCAGCAACATGTCCATCATTTCCGAGGTCGCTTCGAAATCTTCCAGGGTCAGCTGCACCAAACGCCGGGTGTTCGGGTCCATGGTGGTTTCGCGCAGTTGCGGCGGGTTCATTTCACCCAGGCCTTTGAATCGGGTGACCTGTGGTTTGCCGCGCTTCTTCTCGGCCACCAGACGGTCGAGAATGCCGTCACGCTCAGCTTCGTCGAGGGCGTAGTAGATTTCTTTGCCCAAATCGATTCGGTACAGCGGCGGCATCGCGACGTAGACGTGACCGGCATCCACCAACGGGCGGAAATGCTGGACGAACAGCGCGCACAGCAACGTGGCGATGTGCAGACCGTCGGAGTCGGCGTCGGCGAGGATGCAGATCTTGCCGTAACGCAGCTGGCTCATGTCCGCCGCGCCCGGATCGACACCAATGGCCACGGCGATGTTGTGCACTTCCTGGCTGGCCAGCACTTCACTGCCGTCGACTTCCCAGGTGTTCAGGATCTTGCCGCGCAACGGCAGGATCGCTTGAAACTCTTTGTCCCGCGCTTGCTTGGCGGAACCGCCGGCGGAGTCACCTTCCACCAGGAACAGCTCGGAACGCATCGGGTCCTGCCCGGCGCAGTCGGCGAGCTTGCCTGGCAGTGCCGGGCCTTGGGTGATGCGCTTGCGCTCGACCTTTTTGCTGGCCTTCAGACGACGGCCGGCGTTGTTGATCGCCAGCTCCGCCAGGAGCATGCCGGTTTCCGGGTGAGCGTTGAGCCACAGGCTGAACGCGTCCTTGACCACGCCGGACACGAACGCCGCCGCCTCGCGGGACGACAGACGTTCCTTGGTCTGGCCGGAGAATTGCGGCTCCTGCATTTTCATCGACAGAACGAAGGCGATGCGCTCCCAGACGTCTTCCGGCGCCAGCTTCACGCCGCGTGGAAGCAGGCTGCGGAATTCGCAGAACTCGCGCATCGCATCGAGCAAGCCCTGACGCAAACCGTTGACGTGCGTACCGCCCTGGGCCGTCGGGATCAGGTTGACGTAGCTTTCCTGCACGCTGTCGCCACCTTCCGGCAACCACAGCAGCGCCCAGTCGACCGCTTCTTTGTTACCGGCCAGGCTGCCGCAGAACGGCTCGTCCGGCAGGCGTTCGAATTCGCTGACCGCGTCCACCAGGTAGGAGCGCAGGCCGTCTTCGTAATGCCATTCGACTTTCTCGCCGGTGGCCTTGTCTTCAAAACTGACCAGCAGCCCCGGGCACAGAACGGCCTTGGCCTTGAGCACGTGCTTGAGGCGGCTGATGGAGAATTTCGGTGAGTCGAAGTACTTCGGGTCTGGCGCGAAGAATACGCTGGTGCCGGTGTTGCGCTTGCCAACGGTGCCGACCACTTCCAGCTCGGTCTTCTTGTAACCGTCGGCGAAGGTCATCTGGTATTCGTTGCCGTCGCGCTTCACGCGCACCCGGACCTCGGTCGACAAGGCGTTGACCACCGAAATACCCACCCCGTGCAAACCGCCGGAGAACTGGTAGTTCTTGTTGGAAAACTTGCCACCCGCATGAAGCTTGGTGAGGATCAGTTCGACGCCCGACACACCTTCTTCCGGGTGAATGTCCACCGGCATGCCACGGCCGTCATCGCTGACTTCCAGGGAGTGATCGGCGTGCAGGATGACCTGCACCGACGTCGCATGCCCGGCCAAGGCTTCGTCGACGCTGTTGTCGATGACTTCCTGGGCGAGGTGGTTCGGCCGACTGGTGTCGGTGTACATGCCGGGGCGTTTGCGCACCGGGTCGAGGCCCGAGAGGACTTCGATGGCGTCTGCGTTATAAGAGCTAGCGCTGGGAGTGGCCATGGGGTCTCGTCGTCAAATGTTCTATTAAATAGAGGCGATGACTCACAGTGCTGTGAAATCAATCGCCTGATACAAATCTGCGCCGATGCCGGCAAAACTCAGCATTGCCGGCAATTGCCCGGCAAAACCCTGGAAACTATGGTCGCCGCCGGCCTGGATGCGCAAGGCACAGGCCCGGTAATACTGCTGGGCGAGACGATAATCCAGCGTTTCGTCGCCCGTCTGCAACCATACCTGATACCGCTGCGGGTCCTGGGGTGCCGGCACTTCCAGTTCGGCCAGGGCCGTCACATGGTCGTGGGTCAATTCCCAGGCCTCATCGGTATACAGGTTTTTCTGCGTCCCCAGATACCCGTCGAACATCCGGTGCGGACTGACGGCGGGGTTGATCAACAGGGCTTTCAAGCCATGGCGCTCGGCCAGGTGAGTCGCATAGTAGCCGCCGAGTGAGCTGCCGACCAGCAGTGGCCGGCCAAGCTCTGAAATTGCCTGCTCGAGCTGACCGATGGCCTCGCGCGGATGGTGATGCAGGGCCGGAACGCGCAGGTGATCGCTCAAACCCAGACGCTCCATCACTTCGATCAACTGAGTGGCCTTTTTTGACGAAGGCGCACTGTTGAAACCGTGGATATAAAGGATCGAACCGGACATTTGAACTCCCTGTGCGTCGGGTAAAGAAGGCGGAGTTTACAGGGTGTCGGGGGAATCGGGGATATCCGTGGAATTCATGTCGTCTGAGTGGACGCCATCGCCAGCAGGCTGGCTCCCACAGGGATTTGTGCACGACGCGGATTCATTGTGGGAGCCAGCCTGCTGGCGATGGCAGCTCCGCAGATATTCAGTAGCCGTTGGAACCGTAGTCGACCTGAAAGTCGAACCCGGTCACGCGCTCTACGCCGGTTTCGAGCCGACCATCGGGCAACAACCGCAACCACCGATACCCTGGCGCCTGCTCGCCAACCTTGAAATCCTCACTGCCCGGCTCGAACTGAATGCAGGTCGAGGGCGAGGCAATCAGGCGCACGTCGTTACGCACTTGATCGATTTCCTGATGCACATGCCCCCAAAGCACCGCACGTACTTGCGGGAACCGGTCCAGCACGGCAAACAGTGCTTCAGGATTGCGCAACCCAATCGGCTCCATCCACGCACACCCGATCGACACCGGATGATGGTGGAAGCACACCAGATGATGGCGCTCCGGCGCCTCGCTCAGCGAGCGCGCCAGCAACTGCAATTGTTCATCCTGCAAATACCCCGGCACCGACCCCGGCACCGCCGAGTCGAGCAACGTGACGCGCCAGTTGCCGACATCCACCACCGGCTCCAGCAGCGCGCTGTGCACAGCGGCTGCGGCCATAATCTGCGGTTCGTCGTGATTGCCGGGAATCCAGCGCGCCGGCGCATCGAGTTGCCGGGTCAGGTCGCGAAACTGCTGATACGACTCCAGCGTCCCGTCCTGGGAAAGATCGCCGCTGGCAATGATCAGATCGATCTGCGGCTGTTGCTGCCTGACCAGCTCGATGACCTTTTGCAGGCTGTCACGTGTATTCATGCCCAGCAACGTGCCGTCCGCTTCGGCAAACAGATGGCTGTCGGACAGTTGCACCAGCAACGCCGAATCGGCGGGGGTCAAAGTGGATACGCTCGGCAAGGCGTTCTCCCAGGGCTAAACACGGGATAAGTGGAATGCCGCGATTATGCTGGGGGACGAACGAAAGAGGAAATCCGAGAAGCTGACGCAGTTCACATCTAGCGAGCTCAACGCACAACAGCGTATTCGTGCCCACACGCCAGGCAATGGCTCAGCCATTCACCCAGGAACATGTTCAGCTGCGCCTTTTCGTCCGGCTGGTGCATCGAGGCGTTCGGGTAAGGATAGATCCCGCGAAAGCGTCGCGCATGTTCGGCGCTGACCACTTCGGCCATGCAGGCGTCGTGATAGACCTGCACTTCCAGTTGTGGCACCGGCAGCCACGGCAGGCTGTGTTCCTGACGCACTTGCAGGGTCGTTGTGTATGGACAGACCTGCAGCACTTCAAGGGCCAGCACGCCGAGCATCTGCTCGCCGTGGGTCACGGCAATGCGCCGCGCCGCCGGTTCGTTGCGCATGTCCGGCAGCAGTCGCATCAGGCGCGCGTAGTTGGCCTCGCAAGAGGCTTGCAGCCCCACGAGGTCCACCCGGTAGCGATCGCGCAACTTGTTTACGACCATAACCCCCTCACTTCAGCGCGGTTCAAAGCTAACCATTGCAAGGCAATGATGCTGGCCGCGTTGGCAATTCGTCCGTCGCGTACGGCTTGCAGGGCATCTTCGAACGCCCAGACCGTGACGCGGATATCTTCTGCTTCTTCCTCCAGCCCATGCAGGCCGCCGACCCCGGTTGTCTCGCAACGCCCCAGGAACAAATGCACGAATTCATTGCTGCCACCCGGCGATGGAAAATACTTGGTCATCGGCCAGAGCGCCCCGAATACAAGCCCAGCTTCCTCCTGCGCTTCGCGGTGAGCAACTTCTTCCGGCACTTCATCCTTGTCGATCAGACCAGCGACCAGTTCAATCAGCCAGGGATTGTCAGTCTTGCCCATGGCGCCGACGCGAAACTGCTCGATCAACACCACTTCATCGCGCTGCGGATCGTAGGGCAACACGCAGACCGCATCGTGGCGAACAAACACTTCACGATTGATTTCGCGGCTCATGCCACCGACGAACAACTCGTGGCGCAAGTGCACGCGATCGAGCTTGTAAAAGCCCTCGTAGCACTTTTCGCGCCGAACGATATCAACGGCGGTCGGAATGGCGTTGGCAAAATCAGTCATGACAATCCTCGTTTACTGCTAGTCCGATCCGAGGCTCCTTTTGGTTACTTGCAACCTCGACTTCGCGCCATCCTAACGCGCCCGCGCCGTTTGATGCAGCCCCTTTCCAGTCAGCGGGATAGACGGTGAGGGCGAAACCAACTCTAATTAGCTTAGTGGCGAACTGACTGCTTCGTTGAGAGTCGAAGCGGATAACTTTTTGCCTTTCCCTGTTTTACGAAGGACGCCCATGTCGCTTTTTAAAATCGCCTCCGTGGCCGCAATCGCCCTGACCCTAGGCGCTTGCCAAAGCCTGTTCCAGCCCAACTACCGGGCGCCGCTGGAGACTACCCGCGATGCTTCCGAACAGCTGAAACCGGGTTGCACGACACCTGAATGCCCACTGGTGAACATCGATACGCTGCGCTTCCCTGCCGAGCCGCAGTTGGACGGCATTGTCGAAAAACGTCTGCTGCAAATGACCCGCACCTCGCCCGATGCCCCGGTGGCACCGACGCTGGCGGCCTATCGCGATGAGTTTTTGCGTACCGCCGGCCCGCGCTACAGCAGCTACTTGCAAGCCAAAGTACGTGAGCAGCATGACGGCTTGGTGATCGTCGAATTTTCCAGCTACCTGGACACCGGCGGTGCACATGGCACGCCGGGCCGCAGCTTCATCAACTATTCGCGCCAGCAGCATAAAGTGCTGACCTTGTCCGACATGTTGGTGCCAGGTCAGGAAGAGGCGTTCTGGAAAGCGGCGCAGGTTGCGCACAACAGCTGGTTGATCAGCACCAAGCTCGATCAGGAACCGGAGTTCGTGAAGAGCTGGCCGTTCCAGAAAACCCAGAACATAGCGCTGACCTACGGCGGGGTGATCCTCAAGTACGACGTGAGCACCATCGCGCCTTACGCGCTGGGCCACGTCGAACTGAAGATCCCCTACCCTCGCCTCAACGGCATCATCAAGCCCGAGCTGTTTCCCGGCCGTAACTGAAGGCCCGACCCAGCACGAGTTGCAGCAGCCCTGCCAGAATCAACGACGGCAGGGTTGCGCCGATGTCCGGATACAGATTGGCCAGCAAGTGATAGGTGCTGACCCCGCCCAGCCAGGCGAGCAGCGCCGGCCAGCGCAATGCGGCTGAAGCCACTTGAGCCGAACGCTTGCGCAGGATGAAGTGATCCACCAGCACCACGCCGAACAGCGGCGCAAACACCGAACCGATCAACAGCAGGAAGTTCTGGTACTGGGCCAATGGCGCCAGCAAGGCGATCAGGGTGCAGACCACACCGATGGCCAACGCCAGGTGTTCGACTTTCAAGCGCAACAAAATCCCGCTGGATACGGCCGCCGAGTGAATGTCGGCAAACGCGTTTTCCGACTCATCCAGCAGAATCAGCAGCAGCGGAATCCCCAGGCCGGCACCGGCCAGCGCCAACAGCAAGGCATTCACTTCACCGCTCGGCGCGAACGCCAGGGTGTAAGCCACGCCCAGGCTCATCAGCCAGAAATTACCGATAAAGAAGCCAATCGCCGTCCCGCCGAACACGTTTTTCGCACGCTTGCCGAAACGCGAGTAGTCAGCGATCAGCGGCAGCCACGACAGCGGCATCGCGATGGCAATGTCGAAGCCCACGGCGAATGGCATCGAACCGTCACCGGCCTGCGCCCACAACGCCGCCAGATCGGCTTTGGCGAACAGGTTCCAGGTCAGCCAGATGCACGCGGCCAGCAGCAGCCAGATGCCCCATTTGCGCAGGATCTGGCGCACGAAGGTCAACGGACCGCTGACGGCCAGCAAGGTCGCCAAGGCACCGAAGAACAACGTCCAGAGCAGCGGACTGGAGAACAGACTGCCTTCGCTGAACGCACGCGCGCCGAGCAGGCTGGCAGCGTCGCGCATGACGATGATTTCGAACGAGCCCCAACCGATCAGTTGCAGCAGGTTCAGCACCGCTGGCAGGCTCGCGCCTTTCGCACCGAGGCTGAGTTTGAGCGCGGCCATCGACGACAGGCCGGTGTCACTGCCGATCACACCGACAGCGGCCAGCAGCAGAACGCCGACCAGCGTGCCGAGGAAGATCGCCAGCAGCGAACCGGACAGGCCAAGACCTGGCGCGAGCAATGCGCCGGTCTGCAAAACCATCAGGCCGATGCCGAGGGAGAACCACAGGGAAAACAGATCACGACCGCCGAAGACACGTTTGTCGGTCGGCACCGCGATATCGGGTGAATAAGTGCTGGGTTGAATGCTCAAGGGTGTTATCTCAGAGGAACATTTGTTGTTGTGTGGATCGCTATCGCCAGCAGGCTGGCTCCCACAGGGGACATGTGAACGCCACAGATCCAATGTGGGAGCCAGCCTGCTGGCGATGGGGCCTGTGCAGGCCCCACCCTTTCAGGTCAGATCAAACCTTCTTGTACAGCTGACTGCCTTCCTGCTTGAACCGCTCTGCCTGTTCCGCCAATCCCCGGGCGACTTCGGCGTCGACGGTCTCGATGCGCTGGTTGGCCGCGTATTCGCGGACTTCCTGGGTGATTTTCATCGAGCAGAATTTCGGCCCGCACATCGAACAGAAATGCGCGACCTTGGCCGAATCCTTCGGCAACGTCTCATCGTGATACGAACGTGCGGTGTCCGGATCGAGGCCCAGGTTGAACTGGTCTTCCCAACGGAATTCGAATCGCGCCTTGCTCAAGGCATTGTCGCGAATCTGCGCGCCCGGGTGTCCCTTCGCCAGATCGGCGGCATGCGCGGCGATCTTGTAAGTGATGATCCCGGTCTTCACGTCATCCTTGTTCGGCAGGCCCAAGTGTTCCTTCGGCGTCACGTAGCAGAGCATTGCGCAACCGAACCAGCCGATCATCGCCGCACCGATACCCGAGGTGATGTGGTCGTAACCTGGCGCGATGTCAGTGGTCAGTGGGCCGAGGGTATAGAACGGCGCCTCGTCGCAGCACTCGAGCTGCTTGTCCATGTTCTCTTTGATCAACTGCATCGGCACGTGGCCCGGGCCTTCGATCATGGTTTGCACGTCGTGCTTCCACGCGATCTTGGTCAGCTCGCCGAGGGTTTCCAGCTCACCGAACTGCGCGGCGTCGTTGGCGTCGGCAATCGAGCCCGGACGCAGGCCGTCGCCCAGCGAGAAGCTGACGTCGTAGGCCTTCATGATTTCGCAGATCTCTTCGAAATGCGTGTAAGCGAAGTTTTCTTTGTGGTGCGCCAGGCACCACTTGGCCATGATCGAACCGCCACGGGAAACGATGCCGGTTACACGCTTGGCGGTCAGCGGCACGTAGCGCAGCAGCACGCCGGCGTGGATGGTGAAGTAATCGACGCCCTGCTCGGCCTGTTCGATCAGCGTGTCGCGGAACAGCTCCCAGGTCAGGTCTTCGGCAGCGCCGCCGACTTTTTCCAGCGCCTGATAAATCGGCACGGTGCCGATCGGCACTGGCGAGTTGCGGATGATCCACTCGCGGGTTTCATGAATGTGCTTGCCGGTGGACAAGTCCATGATGTTGTCCGCGCCCCAGCGGATGCCCCAGGTCAGTTTCGCCACTTCTTCTTCGATGGACGAACCCAGTGCGCTGTTGCCGATGTTGCCGTTGATCTTCACCAGGAAGTTACGGCCGATGATCATCGGTTCCAGTTCGGTGTGGTTGATGTTGGCCGGGATGATCGCGCGACCGCGAGCGATCTCTTCACGAACGAATTCGGGGGTGATGATTTTCGGCACGCTGGCGCCGAAGCTATGGCCAGCGTGTTGCTGATCCAGCAGGCCAGCGGCACGGGCGACTTCAAGTTTCATGTTTTCGCGGATGGCGACGAATTCCATCTCGGGCGTGATGATGCCCTGACGCGCGTAGTGCATTTGCGTGACGTTGCCACCGGCCTTGGCGCGGCGCGGGTTGTTCACGTGAGCGAATCGCAGCTTGGTCAGCTCCGGATCGGCGAGGCGCTCCTTGCCGAAGTTCGAGCTGAGGCCGGGCAGACGCTCGGTGTCGCCACGGGCTTCGATCCATGGCGAACGCACATCGGCCAGGCCTTTGCGCACGTCGATGATCACGTTGGGGTCGGTGTACGGACCCGAGGTGTCGTACACGACAACCGGCGCGTTGATCTCACCGCCGAAGTCGGTCGGGGTCACATCAAGGCTGATTTCGCGCATCGGCACGAGGATGTCCGGGCGAGAGCCCTGGACGTAGATTTTTTGCGAGCGGGTAAACGGTTGAACCGATTGTTGATCGACTTGGGCCGAGTCACTCAGGTTCGTTATGTTTTTTGGTTTTATCGTCATCACGGGCTCTCCGAACACATCCAGGCAGTGGATTTTTGTCGGAGCGAACCTGTAATCGAATGGACGCACGGGCGCTGGGAAAACCAGCAGTGCTGTGCTCAGTGCTCGAGGGGTGTTCGATTGTCGAACAACATCCCGGACGAAGCACAAGAGGACTCGCCGGGTGACGAGAAATCTTGTTCCCTACGCAGGCGCTAACCTGATCAGGTTCAACGGGATCCGAAATTATTCGATCTCAGCCTCATAGCAAGGCACCCCGACAAGAACCCGGCCAGTCTAGACACAACTGACAAAGAACGCCAACACCGCAGTAAACACCATGATGAATGGCGCAATCAGACGATTGTTGCCGCACGTATGCCCAACTACACTCGCAACGGCCATGTCGCGCATTGACGCTGAGTGGGCTGCGCCGTACCTTTGGCGCTCAAATTATCAGTGTAATTTTTAGGGATGGCCTCATGCTGCGCAAACTCTCACTGGCCCTTGCCGTGTCTTGTGCTTCCAATGGAATGGCCTGGGCAGCAGAAGCGCCCTTATCGACCAAGACCGATCTGGTCAGCGTCTACCAGGAAGCGGTGGACAACAACGCCGACCTGGCCGCCGCCCGCGCTCAATACGGCGCGCAGAAAGAAGTCGTGCCCCAGGCGCGCGCCGGCTTGCTGCCGAATATTTCCGGTGGCGCCCAGTTGGCCAACGTGCGCACCGATATCGATCAACCGTCGTCCGTTGCCAACCGTAGCGCCAATTCCTATCAGGCAACGTTGGCTCAGCCTTTGTTTCGTGCCGATCGCTGGTTTCAGTACCAGGCCGCCAAGGACGTCAATGAGCAAGCCGCCCTGCAACTCTCGGCGACCGAGCAGAACCTGATCCTGCAAACCGCCGAGGACTACTTCAACGTGCTGCGCAGCCAGGACAACCTGGCCTCGACCAAGGCTGAGGAAGCGGCGTTCAAGCGTCAGCTCGACCAGTCCAACGAACGCTTCGATGTCGGCCTGTCGGACAAGACCGACGTGCTGCAATCGCAAGCCAGTTACGACACCGCACGGGCCAACCGGATCGTTGCGCAGCGTCAGGTGGATGATGCGTTTGAAGCGTTGATCACTCTGACCAACCGTCAGTACAACTCGATTCAGGGCATCGTTCACACCTTGCCGATCCTGCCGCCGGCACCGAACGACGCCAAGGCCTGGGTCGACACCGCCGCCAAACAGAACCTGAATCTGCTGGCCAGCAACTACGCGGTCAGCGCCGCCGAAGAAACCCTGAAGCAGCGCAAGGCCGGCCACGCACCGACGGTGGATGCGGTGGCCAAGTATGAGAAAGGCGACAACGATGCCTTGGGCTTCAGCAACCCGAACGGCTTCGGCCAGCCATATGGTGGCCCCGTCGAGCAACGCACGCTGGCGCTGCAATTGAACATCCCGATCTACAGCGGCGGGCTGACCAGTTCGCAGGTTCGCGAGTCGTACTCACGCCTGGATCAGACCGAACAACAGCGTGAAGGCCTGCGTCGGCAAGTGGTGGAAAACACCCGCAACCTGCACCGCGCGGTGAACACCGATGTCGAGCAGGTACAGGCGCGCAAGCAGTCGATCATCTCCAACCAGAGCGCGGTGGAAGCGACCGAAATCGGTTATCAGGTGGGCACACGCAACATCGTCGATGTACTCGACGCGCAGCGTCAGCTGTACACCTCGGTGCGCAATTACAACAACACCCGCTACGACTACATCCTCGACAACCTGCGCCTGAAGCAGGCCGCCGGCACGCTGAACCCGGGGGATTTGCAGGACCTGAAACGCTATCTCAAGGCTGACTACAACCCGGACAAGGACTTCCTGCCACCGGACCTGGCCAAGGCTGCGGCTGAGCAGTTAAAGGCAAAACCGGGGCAGTAATAATCCGGCTCCTTCAAGGATTGATAGCGGCACAATAAAGTGATCGACGCGATTCATTGTAGGAGCCGGCTTGCTGGCGATGGCGGTTCCGAAGACGCCATCGCCAGCAAGCCGGCTCCTACAGTATCGGGGGGTGACGGAGTTTCTGGGTTCACGCAAAACCCGTAGGAGCCAGGCTTGCCGGCGAAAGCGATTTCAAGGAAGCCTTCGCCGGCAAGCCTGGCTCCTACAGGTCAGCGGTTGATCAATCGATCCAACCCATCCAGCAACCGCTGCAACGCGCCCTGATTGGTGCGCATCACTTTCAGCCCCGCGTCTGCCATTCGCTGCGCATCGCGCGGCAATTCGAACAACCGCTGCACCGCCAGCGCCAAACCCTCGGCATCTTCCACTTCCTGCAACGCCCCGGCGCTGCGCAACTGCGCGGCGATTTCGAGGAAGTTGAACAGGTGCGGCCCACTGAGCACCGGTTTCGCCAGCGCGGCGGGTTCCAGCAAGTTATGGCCACCGTTCGGCACCAGACTGCCGCCGACAAAAGCGCTGTCGGCCAGGGCATACAAAAACAGCAACTCGCCCATGGTGTCGCCGAGCAACACCGACGTATCGGCGGTGACCGGTTCGCCGGAGGAACGACGCACCGTGGCGAAACCCTGTTGTTTGCAAAGCTCGAACACCGAATTGAAACGCTCCGGATGACGCGGCACCAGAATCAGCAACGCATCAGGATGACTGTCGAGCAGTTGACGATGCGCCGCCAGCACCACTTCGTCTTCACCGTCGTGAGTACTGGCGGCGATCCACACCGGACGCTCCTGCGCCCGCCATTGCCCACGCAACTCGGTCGCACGTTGAAGCAGTTGCGGGTCGATGGTCAGGTCGAACTTAATCGAACCGGTCACTTCAACCGTTTCCGCACGGGCGCCCAAATCGCGGAAGCGCTGAGCCTCGGCTTCGGTCTGCACGGCGAACAGGCTCATTTCAGCGAGCATCGGCTGAGTCAATTTACCGAAGCGGCCATAGCCTTTGGCGGAACGCTCGGACAGTCGTGCGTTGGCCAGCGCCACAGGAATCCCGCGTTTGGCGCATTGGTGAATGTGGTTGGGCCAGAGTTCGGTTTCCATGATCACCGCCAGTGTTGGCCGGACCCGATCAAGAAACCGCGCCGCCGCGCATGGCAAGTCGTAAGGCAAATAGCAGTGCTGGATGCGTGGCTCGTTGGCGAACAAGGCGTGGATGCGTTCGGAGCCCGTCGGCGTCATGCAGGTCACGGTGATCGGCAGTGCTGGATAACGCAGCAGCAATGCGCGAATCATCGGCGCTGCAGCAATGCTTTCGCCCACGGACACCGCGTGCACCCAGATGCCGCCAGGCTTCATCGCCGGCAGCCCGAGCGAGAACCGCTCGCCGATGCGATTGGCATACGCCGGTGCCTTGCGCGAGCGCAGCCACAGCCGAATCGCTACCAGTGGCAGCCCCAGATAAAACAGCGCGGTGTAGAGAGTTCTATTCATGGCGGCGGAGTTTATCGGTTTTTTCGCCGATCGCCTGCAAGTGCACGGCAAAACGTTCCGCCAACCAACGGGCTGCCGGGCCGAGCGGTTCATCGCGGCGCCAGACCAGTTCCACCACCAGCGCCGGCGGCGTCCATTCGCTGGCCAGTTCGACCATCAGCCCCTGATACGCCGGATACTGCACGACGTGCCGAGGCAACCAGGCCCAGCCGAGGCCACGCACCAGCCATTCGGCCATCACGTAGAAACTGTCGGCCCGCCAGACCTGGGGGCTGGCCGGCTCGCTGCCGGGATACACACTGGACTGGGTCGACATCAGCAACTGCCGATGCTGCGCCAGTTGCTGGCAATCGACCGGAGCCTGCGTTGCCAATGGATGCCCGACGCCGCACACCGTGACCATTTCGACGCTGCCCAGCACTCGCCGTTCGAGCGCCTCGGGAATCTGATCGTGGTAAAACAACAGACCAAGATCGGCCCGGCGCTCCACCAGCTTGCGCGCCACATCGCCCTGGGCAGCGCTGGTCAATTGCACTTCAAGGCTGGGAAACTGTTCCGCCAGGGCTTCGAAACTTTCGATGATCGGCTGATACGGCATCGCCTCATCCTGAGCCACGCGCAGGCGAGCTTCCTGCCCGCGCGTCATTGCCAGCGCACGGCCATTGAGGCGCTCGCATTGACGCAGCACTTCCCGCGCCTCATCCAGCAACGCATTGCCGGCCTCAGTGAGTTTGGGCTGCCGGCCGCTGCTGCGGTCGAACAGGCTCACACCCAGGTCTTCTTCCAACAGCGCTATCGAACTGCTGACCGCCGACTGCGCCTTGCGCTGGTCCCGCGCCACAGCGGAAAACGATCGCTGTTCGGCAACGCTGACGAACAAACGCAGCTGCTCCAGATTCCATTGAATGTTCATGACCAACCCATCTCCCGCACAGATAGGTAATGACTTTACCCCATCTGAGCAACCTCTAAAATGCCGACCTCATAAAGCAACACTTCACACGAGGATGCACCCATGACCGCTTACTACTACCTGGCCATCGCCATCTGCGCCGAAGTGATCGCCACTGTTTCGATGAAAGCGGTCAAAGGCTTCAGCACACCGCTGCCGCTGATTCTGGTGATCGTCGGTTATGGCATTGCCTTCTGGATGCTGACGCTGGTGGTGCGCAGCGTGCCGGTGGGTGTGGCGTACGCGGTGTGGGCCGGCATGGGGATCGTGATGGTCAGCGTCGCGGCGCTGTTTATCTACGGGCAGAAGCTCGATGTGCCGGCGATGCTCGGGATGGCGCTCATCGTGCTCGGCGTTGTGGTTATCCAGCTCTTCTCCAAAACCGCCGGGCACTAAAACCTGAAACACAATCCATTGTAGGAGCGAGCCTGCTCGCGATTGCGGTATGTCAGTCAACATCACTGCTGAATGTACCGCCCTCATCGCGAGCAGGCTCACTCCCACAGGATTTGTGTCTGGCTATGGATTGATTGCCAGCAAAACCTCCATTCTTCGAGTCTGTATACTGCGCCCTCGTCTTGAACACTGAGGTCGCTGCATGCCATCCGTAATTTCCACCGACGTTTTGATTGTCGGCGCTGGTGTCGCCGGCCTCTGGCTGAACGCGCGCCTGCGCCGCCAGGGTTTTTCGACCGTGTTGGTGGAAAGCGCCACCCTCGGTGGCGGGCAGAGCCTGAAGTCCCAAGGCATCATCCACGGCGGCGCCAAGTACGCGCTGCATGGCGCCCTGACCGGCGCCTCGGAAGCCATCGCCGACATGCCGCGCCGCTGGCGTGAAGCCCTGGCCGGTGACGGTGAACTGGATTTGTCCGGTGTGCGCCTGTTGTCCGAAGCCCATTACCTCTGGTCCCCCGGCACGATCGCCGGCAACCTCACCAGCTTCTTCGCCAGCAAAGCCGTGCGCGGTCGCGTCGATCAGGTCAAGGGCGACCAATTGCCGCCGGCCCTGCAAGACAAGCGCTTCAAGGGCAAGGTCTATCGCCTGGCAGAACTGGTGATCGACGTGCCAAGCCTGATTCAGCGCCTCGCCGACCTGGCCGGTGACGGCTTGCTCGCCGGGAAGACGATCGAGCCGTTGCTGGAAGCTGGCGTTCTGGTCGGCCTGAAGGTCGACGAGCGTGAAATCCGCGCCCAACGCATCATCTTGAGCGCCGGTGCCGGGACGGCAGCGCTACTCGAAGCCCTGGGGCTGACCAAGCCCGCCATGCAACGTCGACCGCTGCACATGATCATCGCCAAAGGGCCCGGCCTCAAACCGCTGTACGCCCATTGCCTGGGGGGCGGCACCAAGCCGCGCATCACCGTGACTACCCATCCGGCCGCCGATGGCCAATGGGTCTGGTACCTGGGTGGCGATATCGCCGAGGCCGAAGGAGTTGCCCGCGAACCGGCCGAGCAAATCGCCACCGCGCAAAAAGAACTCGGCCAGTTGCTGCCATGGATCGACTTGAGCACCGCGCAATGGGCGACCTTGCGCGTGGACCGCGCCGAGCCTCTGCAATCGGGCCTGACGCGACCGGACAACGCCTTCCTGGCCGAAGAAGGCCGTTTGCTGGTCGGCTGGCCGACCAAACTGGCGCTGGCGCCGGACTTTGCCGACCGTGTCATCAGCTCATTGCAACGTGACGGCATCCAGCCAAGCCATCCCGCGCCGCTGCCCGAGTTGCCGAAGCCGCCGATGGGCGTCCCGGCCTGGGAGCAACTGCTGCCATGAGCCAGCCAACCCTGCACGACCTGCATCGCCCGCTGGGCAGCACCGGCCTGATGGTTTCGCCCCTGGGTTTGGGCACCGTCAAACTCGGCCGCGATCAAGGCGTGAAATACCCCAACGGTTTCCAGATCCCCGACGATGACGAAGCGCGCATGCTGCTCAAACTCACGCGCGACCTGGGCATCAACCTGATCGACACCGCCCCGGCCTATGGCCGCAGCGAAGAACGACTCGGCCCGTTGTTGCGCGGTCAACGCCAGGACTGGGTGATCGTCAGCAAGGTCGGCGAAGAATTTGCCGACGGCCAGTCCCGCCACGATTTCAGCGCCGCGCATACCCGGCTCTCGGTGGAACGCAGCCTGCAACGCCTGGAAACCGATTTTATCGATCTGGTGCTGGTGCACTCCGACGGCAACGACCTGGCGATCCTCAACGACAGCGAAGTCTACGCGACCCTCGCCGCGCTCAAGGCCGAAGGCAAGATTCGTGGCTATGGTTTCTCCGGCAAAACCGTCGAAGGCGGTTTGAAGGCTCTGGAACAAGGTGATTGCGCGATGGTCACCTACAATCTGAACGAACGGAACGAGAAGCCGGTCATTGACTATGCTGCTGATCACGGCAAAGCCATCCTGGTCAAAAAAGCCCTCGCCAGCGGTCACGTCTGCCTGAGTCCAGGCGTGGATCCGGTGCGCGCCAGTTTCGAGTTGTTGTTTGAACATCCGGGTGTGGCCAGTGCTATTGTCGGGACCATCAATCCGCTGCACCTCGCCCACAACGTCGCGACCGTTGCCCAGGTCCTACGTAGCAACTGATGCCGCCCCACGCGGCCTTAAGCAGGAGCCGACATGCCGCGTACGCTCATTAGAAAGAACCCGAGCAACTTCAAGACCCTGCCGTTATTCGTCGAAGCAACTCCCGAAGGCCTGAGTTATCAAAGCGTCGGGATGCCGCTGAATTTTTCCCAGACGTTGCAACGTCGCCGCCCGGTGACAGTGGCTGACAGCGAACGGTTCGCCGTGGAGCTGGCCAATCTCGGGGTTTCGGTGCGCCTGACCCTGCATTGGCAGAATCGCGATTACTGGGTGTTGGTACGTCAGCGTCGGCAAGACCGTGGCGATGTGGTGCTCAAGCTGATCTCCGGTTACGTGCCGGCCCACGAACTGAACCTGCCGCTGCACACCGCCATCCAGGAGATTGCCGAAGAGTGCCTGCTGGAAACGCCGGAAGGCTGGCTCGGCGGGCGTTTCAACGACACCTGGCTGCCGGCGCCCTACTCCGCCGCGCTGCACTATCGCGAGGCGTTGCCGTTTCGGCTGACGCCGCTATCCGGCTCGGCGCGGCCGGTGCGCTGCGCCAACCTGCAGTTGATCGAACGCCCGCGCGCCTATGTGCACCTGCCGACCGCGTCGCTGCAACTGATCTATGACTTGCGCCTGGACGTGCCCAAGGAAGCCAAATCCCTGAGCCTGTTTCATGTCGACGAACGACTGGAGGGCGATCAACTGGTGGCCCGCCTCGACCGCAAGCGTCCCGACTTGTACCTGATGCCGTTGCAGGACGGCCAGCCGATGGCCGAGTTGTATACCCTGAAAAAGGATCACCTTTACCCGGCGAGCACGCGCGGGTTGTATCTGGCAGAGAGTTTTGCCCAGCAGCAAGGCTGGCTGGTGCGCGATGAGCGGATTCGCTGGAAGGATTGGGTGCGCCAGCAAGGCCTGAACCCGCCGGGGAAAGATTCCGGTTTGGCGCGGTTGCGCGGGAAGGCGAAGCAATTGCTGAAAAAGATCGTACCGCGCAAGAAGGTTAGTTCTTAAACCCCAGCAGGTGTACACCTGCCCCTGTAGGAGCTGGCTTGCCAGCGATGGTCGTTAATGATGACGCGTATCTACTGGGTAAACGCGGCGCCCTTGAGTCCATCGCTGGCAAGCCAGCTCCTACAAAAGCCTGGTATCACTCGGACTTGCGGATTTTTTCGACTATCGCGGTCGTGGAACTGTTTTCCACCAGCCCCAGCACTTTTACCGTTCCGCCATACGCCGTCACGATGTCCGCACCGACGACCTGGTCGATCCCGTAGTCCCCACCCTTGACCAGCACGTCCGGCTTGACCTCGCGCAGCAGGTTTTCCGGGGTGCCTTCAGGGAAGCTGATCACCCAATCCACCGCACCCAGACCAGCCAGTACCGCCATGCGACGGTCGACGCTGTTGATCGGACGACCTGGCCCTTTCAGGCGGCTGACCGAAGCATCGTCGTTGACCGCAACGATCAGACGATCGCCTTGAGCGCGCGCCTGTTCGAGGTACGTCACGTGGCCGGCGTGCAGGATGTCGAAGCAGCCATTGGTGAAGACGATCTTCTCTTTATGCGCACGCGCATCGTCGACCGCCAGCAACAACTGCTCAAGACCCAGCACACCGCGCTCGGAACCTTCTTCACGCTGGATGGCGCGACGCAGTTCCGGGGCACTGATGGCCGCCGTACCGAGCTTGCCGACAACGATGCCTGCCGCCAGGTTGGCCAGGGCCACGGCGTGAGGCAATTCCTCGCCCGCGGCAATCGCCGCCGCCAGGGTGGAAATCACCGTATCGCCGGCACCGGTCACGTCGAACACTTCACGTGCACGAGCCGGCAGGTGCAACGCCGGATGATCCGGGCGCAACAGGGTCATGCCGTGTTCGCCACGGGTCACCAGCAACGCGCCGAGGTCGAGGTCGTGCATCAGCTGCGCGCCCTTGCTCACGAGTTCATGCTCATCGGCGCAACCGCCGACGATGGTCTCGAACTCGCTGAGGTTCGGAGTGATCAGGCTCGCACCCCGGTAGATCGAGAAATCCTTGCCCTTGGGATCGGCCAGCACCGGAATGCCACGGGCACGGGCGGCCTGGATCAGCACTTGATGATTTCTCAACGCGCCTTTGCCGTAGTCGGACAGCACCAGCACCTTGATGCCTTCGAGCAGTTCATCGACTTGCTCGCCGAGCGCCAACGCGTCGGTGGCGAAGGGTTCTTCAAAGTCGATACGCAGCAGTTGCTGGTGACGGCTCATGACCCGCAGCTTGACGATGGTCGGCTGGTGCGCGATGCGCTGGAACAACGCCCGTACGCCAGCGCCCTTGAGGCTGTTGGCCAGGCTGTCGGCGGCTTCATCGTCGCCGGTCACGCCGACCAGCGAGGCTGGCGCACCGAGGGCGGCAATGTTCAGGGCAACGTTCGCGGCACCGCCCGGGCGGTCCTCGATTTGCTCGACTTTGACGACGGGTACCGGCGCCTCAGGGGAAATCCGTGAGGTACCACCATGCCAGTAACGGTCGAGCATGACATCGCCGACCACCAAGACAGGGGCTTGATCGAATCGCGGCATGGACAACTTCATGGAGCAACCCACATACAGAATGAACAGGGGCGGGATATTAACACAGGGTTGGCGTGGGCTTGTGTGGCGGCTGCAACGGGATGATTTTGCAGGGTTTATTGCTCATTTATTGAGCAATAAACCCGATAACCGCCTGCAAGCGTCTGCCATCTCCAGCGTTTGCGTGTCGATTTCACACTCGGCGCACAACGGTGCCTCGTAGGGACTGTCGATCCCCGTGAAATCCTTGATCCGTCCTTGCCGGGCCGCCCGGTACAAGCCTTTGGGGTCGCGCTGTGCGCACACCGCGAACGAGGTGCTCACATACACCTCGATAAAATCGCCCTCGGCGAACAGGCGCCGCGCCGCTTCACGCTCGGCCCGAAACGGCGAAATCGCCGCAACAATCACGATCAGGCCGGCATCGACCATCAGCCGCGCCACTTCGGCCATGCGCCGGATATTTTCCCGACGACACTCAGCCCCCATCCCCAGGTCACGGCACAGACCGGCGCGCAGATTGTCACCATCGAGCACAAAGGTGTGCCGCCCGAGCTCGTTGAGTTGCAGCTCAAGGGCATTGGCCAGCGTTGACTTGCCCGCGCCGGACAACCCCGTCAGCCAGAGGCAGCGCGGCCGCTGCGATTTGATCGCGGCACGGTCGTTGATCGACAGCGACAACGCATAGGGCCTGATCCCGGGGACTGACATCGACAGCGCCTCATTCATAACCGAGCATCTCGTAATCGCGCTGGTACACCCGCCGTACCAGCCGACGGGTGCGTACCGAGCAAAAGTCACGGGCAGGCGCCGTGCGCCGCTGCTGCGAGCTGTTGATGTGCGGCAGCGGCACCGCGTCGCCTACCTGCTCGCACACGCGCTGAAAGTCACGCTCCAGATGCTCCTGATAGCCAATGAAATCCAGCGCCAGATGCCCGAAGGAATCGGTGAGAAAATCCGTTTGCGCAGCAAAATGCAGCTGCCGGTGGATCGTTTCCGGGTGCAGCCAGCGAGCGACGAAATCGTCGAAATCGCGGTAGTGGCTGACCAGCTTTTGCGCAGGTTGATCGCGCAGGCTCAGCTCGTTGCCCCGCAGAAAAGCGTAGGCCGAATACGCCCTTTCCAGCGGATCGCGAACAAAAGCAAACTTGAAGCTGCCGGCAAACTGCTCGGGAAATTGCTGTTCGTACCAGTACAAGGGCAAGTGCCCCGGGCTCCAGCCATCGAACAGCGCCGCACAGACACTGCTCCCGGCGCATTTGGGGACGTGAATGAACAGACAGGAACGCTGTGTGAAAGGCTGGGGGTAGGACAGGTTGGCCGACATCGACCGATTGACCACCTGACGGTCCACGACCGACAGACGACCCAGCAAGAATTGCCGTTGCGCCTTGGGCAACAGCTTCCAGAGATAACGTTGCAACATTACAGCACCCGCGCGAAGGGGATGGCCCCCTCGATTGAAGTCAAAGTTCGTTCAGGAACCTTAACAAGCGCGTTGCCGAGATTTATTCAGGTTTGGTCAAGAAAGGTAAAGGTCTGGATACAATTCACCGGACGCATTGCACGTCGGTGAGCGCGAGGGTGAGCCAGGCTCACCCTCGCGTCGGATCAGGCGATGTTTTCTGCCGGTGCGTCGAGCCCCATCGCATGCAGGCGCGAGTAGTAGCCGTTTTGCGCCAGAAGCTGGGCATGGGTGCCGCGTTCGACAATTTCCCCATGGTCCATGACCAGGATCATGTCGGCCTTCTCGATGGTCGACAAGCGGTGAGCGATCACCAGCGTAGTGCGACCTTTCATGACCTGATCCAGCGCCGCCTGAATGTGCCGCTCGGATTCGGTATCGAGCGCCGAGGTCGCCTCGTCGAGAATCAGCAACGGTGCGTTCTTCAACAAAGCCCGGGCAATCGCCAGACGCTGACGCTGACCACCGGACAGCAACACGCCGTTTTCGCCGACCTGAGTGTCCAGGCCTTGCGGCATTTGCGAGATGAAGTCCATCGCATAAGCGTCCGTGGCGGCCTTTTCGATGTCTTCACGCGGCGCACCGGCAAGGTCGCCGTAGGCAATGTTGTTGGCAATGGAGTCGTTGAACAGGGTCACATGCTGCGTCACTTGCGCCACATGCCGACGCAGATTACGCAGACGGTAATCTTCGATTTCTACGTCATCGAGCAGGATCTCGCCGGTTTCATGGTGATAGAAACGCGGAATCAGACTGGCCAGGGTCGACTTGCCGCTGCCGGAACGCCCCACCAGCGCAATCATTTGCCCCGGCGCCGCGCTGAAGCTGATGTTCTTCAGCACTTCACGGTCGGTACCCGGGTAAGTGAAGCTCAGGTTACGCACTTCAAGGTGACCGCTGACGCGATCGCGCTCGACGGTGCCGTTGTCGATCTCAGGCTCGACGTCCAGTTGCTCGAAAATGCTTTCGGCACCGGCGACGCCTTTCTGGATGGTCGAACTGACTTCCGACAGCTGGCGAATCGGTTTCGGCAGCAAGCCGGCTGCGGTGATGTAGGCCACCAGGTCACCTGCGGTGGCGTCGCCGCGCAGGAACAACACGAGGAACATCAGTACCGCCATGGCGGTGTAGATCACCAACTGCAGCATCGGCGTGTAGACCGCGCCGGTCTTGGTCATGCGCAATTGCTTGTCGGTGTTGCCCTGACTGGCTTCGGCAAAGCGCCGCTCTTCATAGCTTTCGCCGCCGAAGCTGCGCACCACGCGATAGCCCTGAATGGTTTCGGAGGCCACGTGTGTCACGTCGCCCATCGCCACCTGGATTTTCTTGCTTTGCTTGCGGAATTTCTTGCTGGCGCTGCTGACCATGATCGCGATGACAGGCAGGATCGCCACCATCACCAGAGTCAATTGCCAGTTCATCCACAACAGGTAGCCAAACAGGAACACCACGGTCAGGCCTTCGCGAATGACCACTTTGATGGCATCCGTGGCAGCACCGGTGACCATGGTCACGTTGAAGGTGATGCGCGAAATCAGGTGCCCGGAGTTATGGGTGTCGAAATAACGGTTGGGCAACACCAGCAATTTGTTGAACAGCTCGACGCGCAGATCGTGAACCAGCCCGAGGGAGACCTTGGCCAGGTAATAGTTGCCCAGGAACGACCCCAGGCCTTGCCATGCCGCGATCAGGATGATCAGCAGCGGCACGGCCATCAGCAACTGCAAGTCTTGCAGGTAGGGAACATTCGGGAAGAGCACCGCTTCCGGGTTGCTCAAGCCGTCGACGAAGTATTTGAGAATCCCGGCCAGCATCGGCTGTGTCGAGGCAAAAATCACGAAGCCAATGATACTGATGGCAAACAGGCCCCAGTACGGGCGCACATACGACAGCAGGCGCAGGTAAATCTTCAAGCTCGACGGCGCAGGCGAATCAGGGCTAGTCATGAGAACCCGTTGTATGAGAAAAGAGCCCGCGAGTGTAACACAGGCCATTTTAGTCGCTGAGCTGCGGTAATATGGCCGGCTATCCATGCCTCACGGCGTCGACCCCGGAGTATTGATGCAAGCGCTTGACCACACCCGATACCTCGCCCTGCGCGAGGGTGCACAAGTCCTTGAAGCGGATGGTTCGGGAGACAAGGTGCTGCGGTTGACGGACGGCTCGATCCTCAAGCTGTTCCGCCGCAAGCGTCTGTTGTCGTCGGCCGCTTGGTATCCGTACGCCAAACGTTTTGCCGACAATTGCGATGCATTGCGTGAACGGCACATTCCCTGCCCGTCGATTCGTCAGGTCTATCGCATCGCGAGTATCGCGCGCGATGCCGTGCACTACGATCCGTTACCGGGTCAGACCCTGCGTCAGTTGCTGGACGACGAAGGCGACGCTGATCCGCTGCGCGGCCAGTTGGGGGCGTTCATGGCGACCCTGCATGAGCGCGGGATCTATTTCCGCTCGGCGCACCTGGGCAACATCGTGCTGACGCCCGAGCATCAATTGGGTTTGATCGACATTGCCGATATGCGGGTCTATCGCCGTCCGCTGCGCAAGACCCTGCGGCTGCGCAACTTCAAGCATATGGTGCGTTACCCGCAGGATCGCCAGTGGTTGCTCGACGATCGCGGTGAGGTGTTCATGCAGAATTATGGCCAGACCCAAAGCGTTTGCTCTGCGGAAGAACTGAGCATCGCCCTGCAAAAATGATCTGGACGCCTTCGCCTCCGGGGAGGAGGCGAAGGTCAGGCATTACGCCAGAGCCTGGCGCTGCGCTTTCAATGCACGCGAGAGAATCATCGCCGAAGGCAGCAACACTAGTGGCCATAACTCGTCAGGGTTGCCGATCAGCAGGCTGCCATCGAAGTTCAGCATCACCAGCGCACACGCCAGGTACATGCCCCAGGCATCACGCAGTCGCCAGGCCTGCCAAAGCGAAGCCACCATCAGCGCGACAAACAGCACCAGCGCCACCGCGCCACCATAAAGCCCCATGGCCACGAAAATGTTATGCGGATGCTGGATCGGCATCGTGCCATTGAGCAACTGATCGGTATGGAAACCGACGCCACAGCCCAACGTCCAGCCACAACGTTCCCACTCGCCGACCATGATGTGGAAAATCTCGATACGGTACGAATCACCCCGCGTCCAGAGGCTCAGGTACCAGGGTTCGTTGTGTACCGCCAGGAACAGCAGGCCCAGGATTACCAGGCAGATCGCCAGGGCGCTGCCAACCAGTCGCGGCTTCTGGTAAACGCCATAAAGCACCCAGCAGCCCAACAGAAACACGGCACCCACCAACGCAGTACGCGTCTGCAGGACGAACACCACTGCGAACACCGACAAGACGATGGCAACGGCAGCTTCAATCAGCTTTCGCTCTCTGAGCCAGACCGGCAATGCCAGCGCCAACGAACAGAACAGCCAGATGCTGGCATAAATGACGTTCTGCAAACGTGCCGGCAGCAGCGCAACACGACTGCCGAACGCGAACTCACCAGTCGCCCAGCTATGGAACGCGCAAATGAAAATGTACAGCGTCAAGATCCAGAACTGCGCGCGAACAAACGCAAGACTGCGGAAAAACTGCGGATCGGTGAACGCACCGGCCACCATGACAAACATCAGCACATAAACGATGTGTTTGAAGAACTGTGGCTCACCGGCATTCATCGCAGGCACCAAAAACCACAGAAGCAAAGCCAGCCATCCCCACGCCAGCGATTGCTTGAGCAGGCCCGCGCCTTTCTCCTTGATCAGGAACACCAGACCCGGCAAGACCATCAGGCCGTAAAACAGATTATTGGTCCACTTCGATGACCAACCCACCACAAAGCTCAAGAGAAACAGGCAGAGCGCCAATCCAAAATACGACGTGAGGGTAATTCTTTCTGGCTTCATGCCACTAAATCCCATTGACTGCCCAACCTATTGCCACTCCGAGAATAAGAGCCACGATCAACTTGATCCGATCGAGACGCTTGCGCCGTAACTTGTTTTTGCGTTCCTGCGGAACCACCACATGCTCGCCGAAACCGGTATGCAAGACCGCATCGTTTTCCAGAATCAACGCATAGCGGTTTTCCCCGGCATACAGACGCGACAGGTCTTTCTCCCCGGAGTACGCAGCATACGGCGCATGAATGAGGTAATCCGCGCGACGGCGCAGCCCTGGATTCAGGGAAAAACCCTGCCAGTCCGCCTTGTGCGAGCCCAATACGTAGAAAGGAATGCCGTGGCTGACTTTGCGCTCGTTCAAAAACACATAAGGGCTGTGAACCTTGAGGTCATGATTGAAGCTGCGCAGCCACACCTGCAAGGCTTGCGGATCTTCTTCCAGCAAGCATTGGGACTCTTCGATAAAGCCTTCGCGGTAGAAGTCCCAGTCGTCTTCGCAGTGGAAAATCCACGAGGTCTGCACCTCGGCATAGGCCGCATCGATGGATCGTAGCTGCCCCAGTCGCGGATTGTTGATGAAGAACCGGGTATGCGCCCGCCAGTGCTCCGGAATGCAGGCCTCGACGGCGCTGTCGCCGGAGTCCTCGGTAATGAATACCCTGCGGATGGGAGCCGTATTGAACCGGTCAAACGTCTCCAGGGTTCGCTTCAACAGATCGAAGCGACCGCAACTGGTGATGACGACCGAAATGTCGCTAGTCTCGCTGAACAGCATTTATTTACACCGCTCCATTAGTGGTTTTACCGCCGGCTTCACAGCCCGAGCGTTAAGCGTATTTTTTCTTTCCAGCCCAGCGGAACGTGCTCGCGTAGCGGCGCGCGCAAGGCGTCGACAATCGCATGCCCAACGGCGCGGAAGGTGTAACGCTGCTCTACCAGAGCCTGCCCGGCCAATGAAATGGACTCGGTCAGCTGCGGGGACTCACGCAACACCGCGAGTTTTTCCCTCAATTCATCGCGCGTTCGATAAAGCACAATGTTGTGCATATCGACAAAGCCCAGTGCGCGATTCTCTTCTTCGCCCTGATCGTAAGCAAACAACACACAACCACAGGCCATAGCCTCGAAATTCTTGATCATGTATTCGCCCATGCCGACATCGGCACTCACGAAATAACGGATCCGGCTCAACGTCTCGCAGTATTCCTCACCCGACTTGGTGCGCGTGATCAGCAGGTTTTCGACTTCGGCCACGGACTCTAGCATCGCCCTGCGCCCGGCATAGGCAACACTGTTCAGGCTGCCGACGAAACCCAGCTCGATATCACGTTCACGCTGACGGTTCTGCAACAGCGCCTGATCGTAGCCCTTGGGCACGAAATGCGCGTCGAAGCCTTCATCGCACAGGCGCTGGCTGACCATGTAACCCGAGCTGATCACCCGTGCCCAGGGCAACTTGCGGTAATGGGCGCTGAACTTTCCGGTGTACTTGCACGGAATGTAATTCTGGTAAGCATCGTGTTCCAGAATAACCAGATTGGGCAGGGTCTGTATGAACCTCACCTGTCTGATTTCTTTTTTGAAGCGCAGGAAGAACACGATCCGGTCATAGCGGGAGACATCTACGTGCTTGCGAAAGTAGCCACGCAAGTCGTCCTGTTCCTCACTGGTCAATTCGCGTTTGTCACACTCGCACTGCTCGGCGATACCGTCATACAGTCGATCGAGGATCGCTCGCTGCTCTTTCTGCACCAGAAACAGAACTTTCAATTGGTCTCTCTCTTTCCCGACAGCTCATGGACCCAGAACAACTCATGGCGTCGCACCGCTTTACGGAAGAACTCGTTTTCGCCAAAAGCCGGCCAGTGTCTGCCCGCCAGACAACGCTGTATCGCCCGGCGAAGTAAACGCTTGAGGGGAAGTCGCGGCTGAAGGTCGTGCATCATGCCCAACGACATGGCCTTATGCCACTGTTTTTCGGTCGACAGGCAAAGCGACCAAGGGCGCAACGGCTCTTCGGCACTGATCTGCGGAGGCATCGCCACACCCGCGCCAGCATCACCCATTGGCCAGCGATCGTTATCGTGCAGGTGATTAGCGTAATGCAACAAGGTTTCGGGCTGCCAGGCTGTACCGCCCAGCGCCTGCATCACCGCCTGCTGCGAGCACTGATGATCCGGGTGCGGGTCAAAGCGCGGATGCGGCAAGACAATGACCTGAGGCTGAATGCGCTCGATCAGTTCTTTCAGGTCGGCCAGCAGGTTGTTCCAGGACGGCACGCCATCCACGTCACTGCCCAGGGCGAACGGATTGAATCGGCGAAAATAGCGGGTATCGTCCAGTTGCGCCTCGCGGGACAGCACGGCCTCGGCCGGCGCGTTTTGCATGGCAGGCAACTGCAGACAGAAGTAGCCCAGCTGGACACAGCGTTCCTGGGGTACGCCGCCCCACAATGGCACGCTGATGCTGTCCCAGGCGCGAAGCGAACCTTTCAACCGGGATGCTTCGACGCCTTTGAGCCCCATCTGCTGATAGTGTTCGGCCTCGATTTCACCGGCGGTCAAGGTCACGATCCAGCTTTCGCTGGCACTGCTGTACAAGCCGAACGCGGCCAATTCGGCATCGTCGGCATGGGGCGCGATCACCATCACCCGCCGATTGCTGTAATCCGGATGTTCGAACGCCCAAAGTACCGGTTCCCCGAGCAATCGGCAGAAACGCCCGCGCAGACGCAGCTCGCCTTTGGACAGAACCTGCGCCTGACCACTGAGGTTGAGGTAACGCAGACCATTCACACCACGCTCAAAGACTTGCCGGTCCGGACTGTCGCCACCCGACAATTCCACTATCGGGTCGAGAAAGCGCCCCAGCCAGGTGCTTTTGATCCGTAACGCCAGCACCAGGGTCGCGTCGTCCACCAGCATGACGCCGTCATCCAGCCGCAAATGCTCACCGTCCAGGTGAACCTTGGGTTGTTGGGTATAGGGCGGGAAGCTGTACTCGTAATCGTCTTTGGGCGAATAAAACAAATGGTCGGCAAACCATGCTTCGTGAGCGATCCAGCCCAGGACCGCCAGAATCAGCGGCAACCACCAGGCCACCAGCACGCCGATGGCAATCAACAGCACCAGCGCGACCAGCAGGCCGATGCGTTTCTGGCGCCGATGGCGCTTGAGCAATTGCTGTTTACGGCTCATGGATTGGCTCATACGGTGAAGACTGGCACAGGATTGCACCAGCGATCCTTGTATTCACGATCGGCGCGACCGAAGGAGAAGCGCAGGGGCTTGTCCAGCGCCCGTGCATGCTCCCAGGCACTTTGCGTATTGAGAAAGCTCAGCACGCTGCCAGGGCTGAACTCGCGGGTTTGCGGATCCACGCCACCATTGATGTACTCGACACTGATCCATTGCGGCGCTTCGACGCGGTAAACCAGTTGAATCGCGATCGGCGCGTCGTTGAGGAAAATCACCGAGCCGATCAACAAATCACGCAACAACTCGATCACTTCGCCCATGCGCTCGGCGCCGGTGGCCGCAAAGCCCCAGCGACGCTGGAACAGGTCGCAATAAATCGCGGCCAGTTCTCGGCTGGAAAACTCGCTGACTGGCCGCACCACACCGCCCGCCTCCTCCAGCAAGCGCAATTCGCGGCGCTGGTTGTAGCGAAACTTTTTCGACAACTCTTCCGGAGTGCGGGCCATGGCCAATTGTTCAGACTGCAACCTGATGCCGGCGAACCGGCCTTCATTCAGTGCTGACAGATAACGGGCGCGATGGCGCAGGGGCGCTTGCGTATCAGCAGCGGCCGGCAGGATGAGCTCGGCATTGCCGAGGTCGAACAGGCCTTTTTTACCGTTGCGCTTGAGCACGTCCTTGGACAAGGCAAGGTCGCGCCCCCAGGTCGGGATGGCCGCCTGGACGTCACCGTTTTGCGCCCAGGCCAGATAGCGCACGGGAATGCCGGCCAAATGAGCCAGTCGCTCGACGACCATCGGATGCGTCGCGACGCTGCCGCCATAACGGTGCCAGGCCTCGGCGTAAGTCGAGGCATCGACCACCGCCCAGCCACGCTCGCGCCAGCCTTGTAGTCGGTTGAGCATCAGCCCCTCGGTGCCAGTTCGGTAACGTGTGGCAAACGCCAGAAAGCATCGCGTACGGCACGGTCGGAGAAGCGTTCACGCAAGCGGTCGAGCATCAGCTCGGCGCACTGGCGACGTTGTTGCTCATCCATTGCGGCCAGATGGTGCAGCCCTTGAGCCAGGTGCCCGGCATCGCCCAACGGGAACAGAATGCCAACGCCTTCCACCACTTCCTTCGCGCCGCCACACGCCGTTGCGAGCAACGGCACGCCGGCAGCCATGGCCTCCAGCAGCACCATGCCGAACGGCTCGTGATCGGAACTCAGGGCAAACACATCGAAGGCACGGAAATAACGCCGAGCCTCGGGCACCTGCCCAAGGAACAGTACGCGATCGCCAATGCCCAACTCACGGGCCTGGGCCTTAAGGTCCTGCTCCAGCCGACCGGTACCCAAAACGACCAGTTGGCTGTTAGCCGGCAAACCCGGCAGAGCCGTCGCAAAACCTTCCAGCAACGTGGCCTGATCCTTGTCCGGATGCAGCCGCCCGACGTTGCCGACAACCCAGGCATCCATCGACAACCCCAAGGTTTCCCGGGCTTCACGAACGGACACCTGGCTGTCTTGCAAGGTTTGCACATCGATGCGGTTATAGAGTGTCTGAATCCGCCCGGCCGGCCATTTCGGCAAGCAACTGCGCATGTCATCGCGCACCGCGTCGGAAACCCCGAGCAGGCTCAGGCGCTTGCGGAAAATATGGGCGAAGAGTTTGCGTGTGCCGCGCTTGTAGTCATCAAACGCGTGATGCACACCGATGACCGGCAACGCAGTGCCCAACAAGGCGATGTAGATCGGCTTGAAACGATGAGCAATGCAGAAGCTGAAGTTGCGCGAAGCGGCGATCTTGCGCAGATCGCCAATGGCCCCCAGCTTCAGGCCACGAATGGCCTTGGAGCTGTACTCCATGAACAACACTTCATCGGAAGCACAGCCCGCGGCAACCTCGCTGTCTGCAACCCCGGTCAGAAACACCGTGGTCACTCGATAACCGGTCCCCGCGAACAGGCTGGCGTACTGCCGGGCGCAGTCCAGAAACGGCCCGTCATAGCCGTGACAGAACTGCAGCACATGGCGTTCAGCCGAGCGTGTCATATGCGTCCGCGCCCTCTTTGACCACCAGGATGTCTTCCATGATCAGATACTGCAGGTCGGAGCCGAAGAACATGTTCAGGGCATCCGTAGGCGAGCAGATCATCGGCTCGCCACGACGGTTGAGCGAAGTGTTCAGCGACACGCCGTTGCCGGTCAGCACTTCCAGCGCCTTCATCATGTCGTAGTAGCGCGGGTTGTATTCGCGCTTGAGCACCTGGGCCCGGGATGTGCCGTCTTCGTGGACGACTTCCGGCACGCGGGTTTTCCACTCTTCAGCCACTTCGAAGGTGAAGGTCATGAACGGCGCCGGGTGATCGATCTTGATCATCTGCGGTGCGACGGTGTCGAGCATCGACGGGCAGAAAGGCCTCCAGCGCTCGCGGAACTTGATCTGGTGGTTGATGCGGTCAGCCACGCCGGTCGCGCTCGGGCAACCGATGATCGAACGACCACCCAAGGCACGCGGACCGAACTCCATGCGACCCTGGAACCACGCGACCGGGTTGCCGTCGACCATGATCTTGGCAATGTTTTCCGGCATGTTCTCGAGCTTGCGCCATACCGGCTTGCTCGGGTGACGGGCGCATGCTGCCAGCACGTCTTCGTTGCTGTACGACGGGCCGAGGTAGACGTGTTCCATCTTCTCGACCGGCACACCACGGGCGTGAGACACGTAAGCCGCCGCGCCGACCGCAGTGCCGGCATCGCCGGACGCAGGCTGGACGAACAGCTCTTTGACGTCGTCACGGGCGATGATTTTCTGGTTGAGCTTGACGTTCAACGCACAGCCGCCGGCGAAGGCCAGCTTGCCGGTTTCCTTGAGTACGTCGCCCAGGTAATGGTCGATCATCTGCAACGCCAGTTTCTCGAACAGCGCTTGCATGCTCGCGGCGTAGTGGATGTACGGCTCGTCGGCGATGTCGCCTTCGCGCTTGGGACCCAGCCACTCGATCAGCTTCGGCGAGAAGTAGAAACCCTTGCCCTTCTCTTTATAACGGCGCAGGCCGATGACGTTGGCGTAGTCGGTGTTGATCACCAGCTCGCCGTTCTCAAACGAGGCCAGACGCGAGAAGTCGTACTTGCTGGCGTCGCCGTACGGCGCCATGCCCATGACCTTGAACTCGCCGTCGAGCATTTCGAAACCGAGGAACTCGGTGATCGCACCGTACAGGCCGCCCAGGGAGTCCGGATCGAAGAATTCCTTGATCTTGTGGATCTTGCCGTTTTCGCCGTAACCGAAGAAGGTCGTGGCGTACTCACCCTTGCCGTCGATGCCGAGGATCGCGGTTTTCTCTTTGAAACCGGAGCAGTGGTAAGCGCTGGAAGCGTGAGCCAGGTGATGCTCGACGGGCTCGATCTTGATTTTCTTCGGATCGAAGCCCAGTTGCTCCAGGCACCAGACGATCTTGTTGCGATAGCGCTTGTAGCGACGGTTGCCCATCAGGATCGCGTCGAGGGCGCGGTCCGGGGCGTACCAGTAACGCTTGGCGTAGTGCCAGCGCGCCTTGCCGAACAGGCTGATAGGTGCGAACGGAATCGCAACCACGTCAACGTCGGACGGCTTGATGCCCGCCTGCTCGAGGCAGAACTTCGCCGATTCGTAAGGCATGCGGTTCTTTGCATGTTTATCGCGCACAAAGCGCTCTTCTTCAGCCGCCGCGACCAGCTTGCCGTCGATGTACAAGGCTGCGGAAGGATCATGGCTAAGGGCGCCGGACAGGCCAAGAATCGTCAATGCCACAGGGGTCTAGCCTCTTTAGTCTGCATGCAGGCGCAACGCGCCTCAAAAATTAATGTGCCCTCGCAAGGGGCGAGAGACAGCTAAAGGGCGGGATTATAGCGTAAACATGCCGGGAATGACCCTACGGTTATCAGCGGCGTAAACATGACCCAAGGCCAGGACGCACGGCCAGGATCATCCGCGACCCGGCCGCCAGTAAATCCTGAGATTGCCATCGGCCCCCTGCCGGTAAATCGTGTACGGCAAGGCAACAGTGTCCAGCGCACCGGACAACGCCAGGTCCAGCAAAACCAGTGGTACAAGAAAACCCGTTGGGTCCGGCGGTGCATTCAGCACACAAAAATCGTAGGCCATCCCGCTGTAGATACGCGGGATGGACTGGCAGTAGGTTTTTTGTTTGCGCAGGTCACGCGCCGCATCTTCGTCATTTTGCAGGACGGTGACGGCGGTGCCGCAGCCAGATAGCGCCAGTGAGAATGTGCCGAGCAGAACAGCCGTTTTGATCGTCAAGATTTGCCCTCCATGAACGTCAGGCAAACTAGCATTGCGGCTATTCAGGGCACAGTTCATGGGGTCTGGGGATCATGTAGGACATTTCATAAGAACTTGTCCCCCTGATCTCCGGTGGCTGTGCCGGACCCATCGCGAGCAGGCTCGCTCCCACAATTGAAGTACTGTGAACACAGATCCATTGTGGGAGTGAGCCTGCTCGCGATAGGACCGCAGGTCCGATTCAGGCAGCGCTGGAAATCTCTTTGGGCAGACGCTGATCAATGACCTGATACAGCGCGCTGCTCTCAGGCCAATTGCGCATGAACCGCGCCCGGTCCCGCGCATACGCCGGGGCGAAGCTGGCGAGCGAGCCGTGCTGTCGCATCGCGTCCAGATCGATCAGTGCCCAGCGATCTTCCTGCCAGAACAGGTTGTGGCCCTTGAAGTCGCCATGACTGATCCGCTCGCGAATCAGCTCTGCAAACAACTGATCCAGTGCCACCAGCTCTACCTCGGGCGCTTCACCGCTTTCAACATACGGCGCAAACCGCTCGATGATGTCCGGCCCCGGCAAATGCTCGGTCACCAGATACGCCCGACTGCGCAACCAGAGAAAACGTTTTTCCAGCACGGCCAGCGGTTTCGGCGTGGCGATACCGAGGAATGCCAGCCGATTGCCTTCGCGCCATGAGTGCCAGGCACGGCTCGGGCGCCAGAAGCGCTTGAGCCAGTGGGCAAAGCCTTTGATGTTGTAGCGCTTGATTACCAGCGTCCGACCGTCCACCGCGACTTTTCCGACACTCGCCGCGCCGCCGGTCTTGTACAGATGGCCCTGATCGAGCAATGCATCGGCCTGCTCCAGCACCGGCAACATCGCCGCTTCTTCCTCGCGACGAATCGCCCGCAACCCGAAGGCCCCGCGCTGCACGCTGAACAGCGTGCATTCGCGTCCGACCTTGATCAGGAAGTCCTTGAGGCGCCAGCTGCGGACCTTATCGATCTGTTTCTGCAATGCTTCCATGGGCAAGGCATGCTCGCCATTGCTCAGCAGGTAATACACCAGCAATTCTTCGGTGAAAGGCTCCAATGCCTTGGGCAACTGGGCGAAAAACACCCCGAGGTTTTCCAGGACTTTCTGCCGCGACAATGGCTGGCCGGGGGTTTCGCTGCAGATCCCGGCGCCGTCGATCAGATACAGTCGACCGCCCTGGCGCAGCAGGTTGTCCAGGTGCAGGTCTTCCTGCCACAGCCCTTTGCGGTGCATCTGGCCGATCGCGCCCAACGCCTCGGCCAACACGGCCCCTTGCCCATCCGCGAGCACCGGCAAGTGCTCGACCTGTTTCCAGGTATCCCCTAGGCTCTCGGCGCCTTCAAGGAAATCGAACAGCAGCCAGCCGCCCTCGCCGTCCTTCAAGCCGTCGGCCAGCAGCTGCGGCGTGGTCAGACCTTGAGCGGCGAGCAAGCGCACACCGTCCAGTTCTCGCTGAAAATGCCGGGCCGCCTTGGTGCCGACCAACAGCTTGGCCAGCACCGGACGGCCACGCCAGACACCGGCGCCGACATAACGCTGGCCCGGCAACACCCGCAACAGACTCAACAATTGCAACTCGGCAGGGCCGGCGGCATCGGCCAGTGAAACGCTCAGCGGCAGAGCCGGGCTACGGCCGGCGTTTTTCAGTTCGGACAAACGCATCAGCGCGCCTCCTTGTGGCTGCGCCGCGCGGTCAGTCGCGCCAGCCAGCTATCGATCAGCGAACTGTCCTGCGATTGATCCAGGTAAGCGGCCAGCAATTCACGCACCTGCGCATCGCTCCACTCGGGCGCCCGCCGCGTCAACGGCTCCAGATCCTTGACCCGGTCACGCCGGCCCCACAGCAGCGGCCGGGTTTTCTCCAGATCGATCAATTGGGCCTGGTAACCATCGCCGGTGGCCCGCAGAAAAATGTGTTTGGGATAGAAGCAGCCATGAACCTGACGCGCCGCGTGCAGGCGCCGAGCCAGCTCGCCACACGCCTGCAAAATCGCCGAGTGCTGCGCGCCACTTAGCTCCGACCAGCGCTGCAACAGCGAATCCAGGTCATCCCAACCGTCAAGCGCACGGGTCAGCAGAATCGCCCGGACTTCGCCTTCGACTTTGCGCTCACCGAAGAACGCCGCTTTCAGCGCCGGAATGCCAAGCTTTTCATAACGACTGATGTTGCGAAATTCCCGGGCAAAACTGGGTTCGCCAAACGGCGCATGCAACGTGCGCATCTGGTAGTTGCTTTGCCGTTTGAGGTAGAAGCCGTGACCTTCAAGATCCAGCCGAAACACGCTGCTCCAGCCACCGCGCACGGTGTTGGGCTCATCCACAGCATCAAGCTGCCTGGCCCAAAGCGCATCGAAGTTGCCGAGGCCGTGGCGCTCCAGTAGCGCACGGTCTTCAGCAGCCAGAAAATCAGTCATTCGCGTCCCTCGAAAAATCTAACCACGTGCCGGATCCGTTTTTTGTCGGCGGCATTGAGTCGTGTCCGTTGGCTGTATTGCAGGTAAAAGCGCAGGCGTTGAGTCGCCGACAGCTGATACTTGGCGACCTTGTCCAGGCACGCCAGATCCTTGGTGATACGGTACTTGAGCCAGAAGCCGCGCCAGAAATTACCGTTGGGGCAATCGATCAGGAACAGCCGGGCCTGGTCGTCGATCAACAGGTTGCGCCACTTCAGATCGTTATGGGTAAAGCGGTGGTCGTGCATGGTCCGGGTATAACCGGCCAATTGCCGACTGACATGATCGACCCAGGCGCGGTCCGCCAGTTTTGGATCATGCCGCTCAGCCAGAATGGACAGGTCTACGGTATGCGGCAGTTCAAGGGTAATCATCGCCCCGCGAGCGTACGCCGCACCACGCCGCTCCAGCCCCCAGGCCACCACTTCAGCAGTGGGAATGCCCCATTTGGCGAAGCGCTTGAGGTTCTGCCACTCCATTTTCACCCGCGGCTTGCCCAGATAACGGCGCAAGCCCTTGCCCGCGCCGACGTAACGCTTGACGTAATAGTTGACGCCATTGCGATTGACGCGAATGACTTCGGACAACGGGTCGTGAGTCAGTCGCTCGCCCTTAAGCGCAAACACCGCTTCAAGGCTGCCGAAATCTTCTGCCAGCTCGCTATAAGCAGGTTCCAGTTTCCAGCCCGACATCAGAGCGCATCCCCGTATCGCTGTTTACGGTCGTAGAGTTTGTTGGCCTTGCCTTCCAGCCAGGCGAGCAGCCCCGCTTCTTCCGACAGAACCTGGCGCAGCGGTTGCTGGAAGTAGCCCTTGAGAAAACGCAATTTGTCGCGCTGGGTCAAGCCGATGTCCAGGGCCGAGAAGTACAGCGCCGCCAGATCCTTGTTACGCCAGCGCTGGGTAATCGTCGGGCGGGTCTGGGCGCGGTGCAGGTCGATCACCGAAAGCTTGAAATCGTCGGCGGTCACCGGTTTATCGGTGTGCAACAGGAAGTGGCAGATGTAGCAGTCGCGATGGTTGACCCCGGCGCGGTGCATCATGCCGGTCATGCGCGCGACTTCGGCGATCAGCGCGCGCTTGAGTTTGGGCTCCGGCGGTTGCTTGACCCAGTCGATGCTGAAATCTTCGAGGCTGACGGTCGGCGCCAGCTCTTCGGTAACGATGAACGAATGCTGGTCCGCCGGGTTGCTGCCCTTTTCACCGTAGGCGACGGCGGTCATGGTCGGCACGCCGACTTCTTGCAGGCGCTGAATGGCTTTCCACTCCTGGCCCGCACCGAGCACCGGCAGTTTGGCGGTCAGCAGGTTCTTGAAGATCTCGCCCCAGCCAATGCCACGGTGGATCTTCACGAAAAAACCATGGCCGTTCACTTCGGTGCGCAAGGTCCGACGCGCTTCCAGCTCGCGATAAACCTCGCCCTGCAAGCCTTCGACTTCGGCGAACGGGTCGCGCCCGGCCCAAAGGCTCTTGAACGGTTCAGCCAGCATCAACTTCATTTAGCGTGCTCCGCCAGAATCACATCGGCCGCGTGTTGCGGCATGCTGTAGAGGTCGGCCGTTTCGGCGAAGGCCAGACCGTTGCGGCTCCAGGCCGCCCGTGCTTGAGCGTCGTTCAACATGCTGGTCAGGTATTGCGTCAGTTGCGCCTGATCAAAGGGTTCGTCCAGCACCAGGCCGGCGTCGGCCTCAGCGATGTAATGAGCGTAACCGCACACGGCGCTGACCAGTACCGGCAACCCGGCCACCAGGGCTTCGAGCAACACGGTCCCGGTGTTTTCGTTGTACGCCGGGTGAATCAAAAGGTCGGCACCCAGCAGAAAACGCGGGATATCGCTGCGACCCTTGAGGAACGTCACGTTGTCGCCGAGCCCCAAGGTGGCACTCTGCACCTGGAATAACTTGGGGTCATCCTGGCCAATTACAAACAGCCGGGTGCGTTTCTTCAGGTCAGCGGGCAATGCGGCCAGCGCCTTGAGACTGCGATCCACGCCCTTGGTCTTGAACCCGGAGCCGATCTGCACCAGCAACAACTCGTCGTCCTGCAGGTTGAATTCACGACGGAACCCGGCACGAATCTCAGCCGCATTCGGTGGCGCGCGACGGTCCTGAGAAATACCCGGCGGCAGCAAATGGAAGCGTTCCAGCGGCGTGTCGTAATGCTTGATGAACAGCGGCTGCTGGACTTCGGAGATCATCAGCACTTCCGTCTTGGCGTCCTTGGCGAACACCGCGCGCTCGTACTCGGCGAAGTGCCGGTAGCGGCCCCAACGACGGTACAGCGAGTTGCGCAGGTTCTGCGCCTTGTCTTCGAAGCAGCCGTCGGCGGCGTAGTAGACGTCCAGGCCTGGCATTTTGTTGAAACCGATCAGACGGTCCACCGGACGCTTGGCCAGATCGGCCTCCATCCACTCGCTGAGTTTCTCGTTGCGACGATGATTGAAGAACGCCTTGACCGGCGCCACCAGCACTTCGAAACCCGGCGGGATATCGCCCTCCCAGATCAGCGTGTAGACACGAATCTGATGACCGCGCTGCTGGCATTCCAGGGCAATGCGCATGAAATCGCGCTGCAAACCCCCGAACGGAAAGTACTTGTACAAGACGAATGCCAATTGCATCAGCGCAGCTCCTCAGCCAGTAACAACGTGCTCAGTCGGGTCGCGACACGCTCGGGATTCAAACGCGTGAAGCACAGCGGCGACTCGCGTTTCAGGTCAAACCGGCGGGCATCTTCGGCCGTCGGTTGATAGGTGCATTTCTTTTGCAGGCAGGGTGCGCAGGGGAAATCGCTGGCCATGTGAATCTGTGCCTTGCCATACGCGCCGGTCAGGCCAGGGTTGGTCGGACCGAACAGCGACAGCGTTGGCACATCGAGTGCGGCCGCGAGGTGACCGAGACCGGTGTCCACCGCCACGCACGCTTGCGCACCGGCCAGCACTTTGCCGATGCCCGCCAGGTTCAACTTGGGCAGCACTTCAACGTGACGCATGTCTTTGGCGATGCGTTCGGCCCGGGCCTTCTCGGCCGGATTGCCCCACGCCAGCTTCACGCCGACGCCCAGATAGCCAACGCGCTCGGCCAGTTCGCGCCAATAGGCTTCAGGCCAGTGTTTGGTATCCCAGGTGGTGCCGTGCAGGAACAGCACGTAAGGATTCTTGCGCGGCAATTCCACCAGGCGCTCGACGTTCAGGCCGTAATCGCCCAGCCCTTTTGGCAAGTCGTAACCCAGGGCGATGGCGAACAGCTGACGCACTCGCTCCACCGCGTGTTGACCACGGGCGACCGCCAGGCGCCGATCATAGAAACGCGCAGCGATCGGCTCTCGCGCAGATCCTTTATCCAGGCCCGCCACCGGCGCCTTGACGTAGCGGGTCAACAACGCGCTTTTCAACAGGCCTTGCGCGTCAATGACCAGATCATATTTCGTGGCGCGAACGCTTTGCTTGAAGCACTTCCACTCGCCACTCTTGATGGTTTGCCAGATGTTCTTGCGCCAGCGACGGATCGCCACCGGAATCACCTTGCCCACGGCCGGGTGCCAGGTCGGGATCTCGGCGAAACCTTCTTCCACCACCCAGTCGAACGTGATGCCGGGAATCGCCCGGGATGCGTCGGTCAACGCCGGCAACGCATGAATCACGTCACCCAGCGAAGAAGTCTTGATCAGCAGAACCCGCAAACTATTTGACCTCGACCACAGTGCCCTGCAACCGCTGCAAGGCTTCGTTCACCGCTTGCGGCATTAGCTGGCGCAGGCAGTTGTAATGACCAAAGCGGCACGTGCGATCAAAGCACGGGCTGCATTCGATGCCCAGGCGCACGATCTCGACATGTTCGGCCAGCGGTGGCGTGAAACCCGGCGACGTCGAGCCGTACACCGCCACCAACGGGCGATTGAGGGCCGCGGCGACGTGCATCAGGCCGGAATCGTTGGACACCACCGAGTCCGCGCAGGACATCAGGTCGATAGCCTCGGCCAGGGACGTGCCGCCGCTGAGGTTCACCGACTCTTCACGCAGGCCGGGAATCAGCCGCGCGCGAATGTCTTCGCCCACGGCGTGATCGTTTTTCGAACCGAACAGCCAGACTTGCCAGCCTTCGCGAATCTTCGCCTCGGCAACCTGGGCGTAATGCTCGGACGGCCAGCGCTTGGACTCGCCAAACTCGGCACCGGGGCATAGCGCCAACACCGGACGGTCGAGGCTCAGGCCGAATTTGGCCAGCGCCGCTTCGCGGGTGACCGGATCGATCTGCAAGCTCGGGCGCGGATACGGTTTCGGCAGATCAAGGCCGGACTCGTACGCCAGCGCCATGAAGCGCTCGATCATCAGCGGGTAACGTTCTTTGTCCAGCGTGCGCACGTCATTGAGCAAGCCGTAGCGGAACTCGCCACGCCAGCCGGTGCGTTTCGGGATGCCGGCGAAGAACGGCACCAGCGCTGACTTCAGGGAATTGGGCAGCAGGATCGCCTGGTCGTACTGACCGGCCAGGGATTTGCCGATGCGCCGACGCGTCGCCAGTTCCAGCGCGCCGTGGCCGAGCGGAAAGCTCAAGGCCTGGCGAACTTCGGGCATGCGCTCAAGAATCGGCCGGCTCCACTCGGGGGCCAGCACGTCGATTTCGCATTGCGGGTGGCGTTGCTTGAGACACTGAAACAGTGTCTGCGCCATCACCATGTCACCGACCCAACTGGGCCCAACGATCAAAATTTTCATGTGGTTTCCAAAAACGAACCGGGGAGGCATACGCCTCCCCGCCTCGAGAATTCTACAAAACACTGCAGATCACCTGTAGGAGTGAGCCTGCTCGCGATGAGGCCATCACATCCTGAATTGATGGTGACTGACACTCCGCTATCGCGAGCAGGCTCGCTCCCACAGGGGTTATTGGTGTTTCAAGTAGCCGGTTTCAGCTTAACCCCAACTCTTTCCAGATCCGCAATACCTGCCGCCGCTCGTCCGCGAACTGGTCGCCCGGTATCACCCCGGCGTCCTTCTGCAAGGCCTGCCGGTGTGCGGCGGAGCGGTAGGCTTTATAGGCCTCTCGCAACAGGCTGGCGTCTTCGGCGGGCATCAACCCTTCGTGTTCCAGCTCTTCCAGAATGCGGATATTGTCGGTCCAGCGCAGCAATGGCGGGTGTGTTTCGGACCACGCCAGAGCCGCGTATTGCACCATAAATTCAATATCGACGATACCTCCCGCGTCCTGCTTGAGATCGAACGGCGCCGTGGCTTCGAAGGCATTCGCCCCGGTGCCGGCTGCGGTGCTCTTGCTGCCAAGGTTATCGCGCATCTTCGCGCGCATCTCGCTGACCTCCTGACGCAAGGTCGGCAAATCCCGAACTTTGCCCAATATCGCCGCACGAACCTTCTCGAACGCCTGGCCGACATCCTGACTGCCCACCAGCACCCGCGCCCGTACCAGCGCCTGATGTTCCCAGGTCCAGGCTTCATTTTCCTGATAACGGGCAAACGCCCCGAGCGAACTCACCAGCAGGCCCGAGGCACCGGATGGTCGCAGGCGCATGTCCACCTCATATAGCTGACCGGAGTTGGTCTGGGCGGTGAGCAAGTGAATGATCCGCTGCCCCAGCCGGGTGAAAAATTGCGCACCGTCGATCGGTTTCGGCCCGTCGGTTTCTGCCTGCGGATCGCCATCGTGAATGAATACCAGGTCCAGGTCCGAACCATGCCCGAGTTCCAGACCGCCGACTTTCCCGTAACCGACAATGATGAAGCCGGGATCGCACAAAGTGCCATCGGTGCGTTGCGGCGTGCCGTACTTGGCCACGGTCTGGCGCCAGGCCAGGGCCAGCACTTGTTCGAGGATCGCTTCGGCGAGCCAGGTCAGGTAATCGCTGACTTTCATCAGCGGCAGGCTGCCGGCGATTTCCGACGCGGCGACGCGCAAACGGTGCGCCAGTTTGAAATGGCGCAGGGCTTCCATTTGTTGTTCGAGGTCATCCTCGGGGATTCGTGTCAGGCGCTCGCGCAACTCGGCGGCCAGTTCCGGCGCCAAGGGCGGCTTGAACAACCGGCCTTCGTTGAGCAATTCATCGAGCAGCAGCGGGAAGCGCGTGATCTGTTCAGCGATCCACGGGCTCGCGGCGCACAAGGTCAGCAAACGTCGCAGCGCGCCGGGGTTTTCAGTCAGCAGCACCAGGTACGCGGAGCGTCGGGCCACTGCTTCGACCAGTGGCAGCACGCGCTCCAGCACCAGATCCGGGTTGGCGTGTTCGACCGCCTGGGCCAGCAACCGTGGAATGAACGCATCAAGGCGTTCGCGGCCCAGACGCTGCATCGCGCGCAATTGCGGGCTGCTGCGCAGGCTGGCCAAGGCTTTCAGCGCTTTGGTGGCATCGGCGAAACCGCCCTCCTCCAACTGGCGACAAGCGGCCTCTTCGTCCTGCGCCTCCTCCCACAATGGCAGCCATTCACCGCCGACCACCACTTCGCTTTCGGTGCCTTCCTCTTCATCAGGGTCGGCGATCACCTGGCCAAAGTGCCAGGCCACGCGACCGCGCCAATACATCAGCTGCTCATGGAAGGCGTCCCAATCGGCGAAGCCCAACATAAAGGCAATGCGCGCCTGATCCTGCGCCCCGTCCGGCAACATCTGCGTCTGGCGGTCGGCAATCGCCTGGATCGCGTGCTCGGTGTAACGCAGGAATTCGTAGCCTTCGCGCAGCTCGCTGACCACCGCCGGCGGCAGGTAACCCTGACCTTCCAGCGTGCTCAGTACTTTTAATAGAGGACGTTGTTGCAGGCTCAGGTCGCGGCCACCGTGGATCAGCTGGAACGCCTGGGCGATAAACTCGACTTCGCGGATGCCGCCGGAGCCGAGCTTGATGTTGTCGGCCATGCCTTTGCGCCGGACTTCCTGCTGAATCAGCTGCTTCATCGTGCGCAGCGCTTCGATGGCGGAGAAGTCCAGGTAACGCCGGTAAACGAACGGGCGCAGCATGTCTTGCAGCTGCGCGCCGGCCACCTGGTCGCCGGCCACCACCCGCGACTTGATCATCGCGTAGCGTTCCCAGTCACGGCCCTGATCCTGGTAATACTGCTCCAGCGCGTTGAAGCTCAACACCAGCGCACCCGACGAACCGTAAGGGCGCAGGCGCATGTCGACGCGGAACACAAAGCCGTCGACGGTCATCGGGTCCAGCGCCTTGATCACGCGCTGACCGAGGCGGATGAAGAATTCCTGATTATCCAGCGAGCGTTTCACGCCGACGGTTTCGCCGCCCTCGGGGTAGGCGAAGATCAGGTCGATGTCCGACGACAGGTTCAGCTCGACCGCGCCAAGCTTGCCCATGCCGAGAATGACCATCTGCTGCGGCTCGCCGCTGCGTCGCCCGGTGGGCACGCCAAACTGCTGGCAATGCCGCGAGTACAACCACTGATAGGCCTGATCGATGCTCGCATCGGCCATGTCCGAGAGGTCGCGGCAGGTCTGGACCAGATCGGCCTGACGGGTCAGGTCGCGCCAGATGATCCGCACTTGATGGCGGGTGCGCTGGCGGCGCAGGGCGCGACCGAGCTCGTCTTCGGTTTCAGCCGCGTTCACCGCTGCCGCAATCTGCGCACACAGTTCGCCGGGAGCATAGCCACGGTCCAGCTCACCGGACTGCACCAGCGCCAGCAACATCAAAGGGTCACGTACGCTCTGTTCAATCACAAAGTCGCTGGCGGCGGTGACGCGGGCGAATTGCGCCCAGCGCTCAGGCGTCCAGGCGGACAGGCCATGATCATCAAGAGCCTCGACGGCCGCACGGAACGACTGCTCGGCGCGGGTGACAAACGGCAGGAGAATGCCGGGCAGTTCAGCAAGCGTAGGGAGGCTCATGGTCTATCCTTGATCGGCGTGTAGGAGGCTGCATGTAGTGAATTTTCAAATTGCACTACCTGATCGACTGTCGAACAAAGGTTAGAAATAGCTGAAATTTCTTTATTTTTGGCAGGCAGCATCAAGCTTTCACCTTTTTCGGTTGGCAAAAGACCAACCTTAACGATTATTCTCACAACGTAGCCGGAGGCCACAAGCCGCTCATCTGTAGTTTTACTACTCGTATATACATTCGAATAGCTGAAATGCCCGATGATTTGTAGTAAAACTACACGCCGCCGAATCCTACCTCTCGGCAATCCAAGAATTTATATCGTCTGCCCACAAGGCCAGTCGCAAACTCAGGCAACCGATTCTGGAAGCCTTTCCGCCCTGGAGCAAGCCATGCAAGACCTCGATCCCGTCGAAACCCAGGAATGGCTGGACGCCCTGGAATCGGTTCTCGACAAAGAAGGCGAAGACCGTGCTCACTATCTGATGACCCGTATGGGCGAACTCGCAACCCGCAGCGGTTCGCAATTGCCTTACGCCATCACCACGCCATACCGCAACACCATTCCCGTTACCCACGAAGCACGCATGCCTGGCGACCTGTTCATGGAACGCCGCATTCGCTCGCTGGTACGCTGGAACGCGATGGCCATGGTGATGCGCACGAACCTGAAAGATTCTGACCTGGGCGGTCACATCTCCAGCTTCGCTTCCAGCGCAACCCTGTACGACATCGGCTTCAACTATTTCTTCCAGGCCCCGACCGACGAACACGGCGGCGACCTGATCTACTTCCAGGGCCACACCTCGCCAGGCGTTTACGCCCGTGCGTTCATGGAAGGCCGCATCACCGAAGACCAGATGAACAACTTCCGCCAGGAAGTGGACGGTCAGGGCCTGTCGTCCTACCCGCACCCTTGGCTGATGCCTGATTTCTGGCAGTTCCCGACTGTATCCATGGGTCTGGGCCCGATCCAGGCGATCTACCAGGCGCGCTTCATGAAGTACCTGGAAGCCCGTGGCTTCATTCCGGAAGGCAAGCAGAAAGTCTGGTGCTTCCTGGGCGACGGCGAGTGCGACGAGCCGGAATCCCTGGGCGCGATCTCGCTGGCTGGCCGCGAGAAGCTCGACAACCTGATCTTCGTCATCAACTGCAACCTGCAGCGCCTCGACGGCCCGGTTCGCGGCAACGGCAAGATCATCCAGGAACTCGAAGGCGTGTTCCGCGGTGCTCAGTGGAACGTGACCAAAGTCATCTGGGGCCGTTTCTGGGACCCACTGCTGGCCAAAGACGTCGACGGCATCCTGCAACGTCGCATGGACGAAGTCATCGACGGCGAGTACCAGAACTACAAAGCCAAAGACGGCGCGTTCGTGCGTGAACACTTCTTCAACACGCCAGAACTCAAGGCGATGGTTGCAGACCTGTCCGACGACGAGATCTGGAAACTCAACCGTGGCGGCCACGACCCGTACAAGGTCTACGCGGCGTACCACGAAGCGGTCAACCACAAAGAACAACCGACCGTCATCCTGGCCAAGACCATCAAAGGTTATGGCACCGGTGCCGGCGAAGCGAAAAACACTGCGCACAACACCAAGAAAGTCGACGTAGACAGCCTGAAGTTGTTCCGTGATCGTTTCGACATCCCGGTCAAAGACGACGAGCTGGAAAACCTGCCGTTCTTCAAGCCAGAGCCAAACAGCGCCGAAGCCCGCTACCTGAGCGAGCGCCGCACTGCACTGGGCGGCTTCGTGCCACAGCGCCGCGCACAGAGCTTCAGCGTACCGACGCCATCGCTGGATACGCTCAAGGCGATCCTCGACGGCTCCGGCGACCGTGAAATTTCCACCACCATGGCCTTCGTGCGGATCCTCGCGCAGCTGGTCAAGGACAAGGAAATCGGCCCGCGCATCGTTCCGATCATCCCGGACGAAGCCCGTACCTTCGGTATGGAAGGCATGTTCCGTCAGTTGGGCATCTACTCGTCCGTCGGCCAGCTCTACGAGCCAGTCGATAAAGACCAGGTGATGTTCTACAAGGAAGACAAAAAGGGCCAGATCCTCGAAGAAGGCATCAACGAAGCGGGCGCCATGAGCTCCTTCATCGCTGCCGGTACTTCGTACTCCAGCCACAACCAGCCAATGCTGCCGTTCTACATCTTCTACTCGATGTTCGGCTTCCAGCGTATCGGCGACCTGGCCTGGGCTGCCGGCGACAGCCGTACCCGTGGCTTCCTGATCGGCGGCACCGCCGGCCGGACCACGCTGAACGGCGAAGGCCTGCAACACGAAGACGGTCACAGCCACATCCTGGCTGCCACCATCCCGAACTGCCGCACCTATGATCCAACCTACGGCTACGAGCTGGCGGTGATCATTCAGGACGGCATGAAGAAGATGACCGAAGAGCAGCAGGACGTTTTCTACTACATCACCGTGATGAACGAGTCCTACCAGCAGCCAGCCATGCCGGCCGGTGTCGAGGAAGGCATCATCAAGGGCATGTACCTGCTCGAAGAAGACACCCGCGAAGCGGCGCACCACGTTCAGCTGATGGGCTCCGGCACCATCCTGCGTGAAGTCCGTGAAGCGGCGAAGATCCTGCGTGAGCAGTTCAACGTTGGCGCCGACGTGTGGAGCGTTACCAGCTTCAACGAACTGCGTCGCGATGGCCTGGCCGTCGAGCGCACCAACCGTCTGCACCCTGGCCAGAAGCCTAAACTGAGCTACGTCGAAGAGTGCCTGAACGGCCGTCAAGGTCCGGTCATCGCGTCTACCGACTACATGAAGCTGTTCGCTGAGCAAATTCGTCAGTGGGTCCCGTCCAAGGAATTCAAAGTCCTGGGCACCGACGGTTTCGGCCGCAGTGACAGCCGCAAGAAGCTGCGTCACTTCTTCGAAGTCGATCGTCATTTCGTGGTGTTGGCAGCCCTGGAAGCACTGGCTGACCGTGGTGACATCGAACCTAAAGTGGTGGCTGAAGCCATCGCCAAGTTCGGTATCAACCCGGAAAAACGCAACCCACTGGACTGCTGAGGAGAGATTCTGTGAGCGAACTCATTCGCGTACCTGACATCGGCAGCGGTGAAGGTGAAGTAATTGAACTGTTTGTGAAGGTCGGCGACCGTATCGAAGCCGACCAGAGCATCCTGACACTTGAGTCGGACAAGGCGAGCATGGAAGTGCCTGCGCCGAAGGCCGGTATCATCAAGAGCCTGAAAGTGAAGCTGGGCGACCGCCTGAAAGAAGGCGACGAACTGCTGGAGCTGGAAGTCGAAGGTGCCGCTGCTGCGGCTCCTGCGGCTGCCGCGCCTGCAGCCAAAGCCGCAGAGAAACCGGCCGCTGCTCCAGCGCCGGCTGCTGCTGCGCCAGCTGCCGCTTCGGTTCAGCAAGTGCACGTGCCGGACATCGGTTCGGCGGGCAAGGCCCAGATCATCGAGATCCAGGTCAAGGTCGGCGACACCGTCGAGGCTGATCAGTCGCTGATCACCCTGGAATCCGACAAGGCGAGCATGGAAATTCCATCGCCTGCCGCTGGCGTGATCAAAGCCATCAGCGTCAAGCTCAACGACGAAGTTGGCACCGGCGACCTGATTCTGGACCTGGAAGTGGCAGGTGCTGCGGCACCGGCTGCGGCCGCGCCAGCTCAGGCGGCTGCTCCTGCCGCTGCACCTGCGCCAGCCGCTGCCGCCCCGGCTGCACCGGTTGCCGACAGCGTTCAGGACATTCACGTCCCGGACATCGGTTCGGCGGGCAAGGCCAAGATCATCGAAGTACTGGTCAAGGCCGGTGACACCGTCGCCGCCGACCAGTCGCTGATCACCCTGGAATCCGACAAGGCGAGCATGGAAATCCCATCGCCTGCCGCTGGCGTGGTGGAAAGCATTTCCATCAAGCTGGATGACGAAGTCGGTACCGGCGACCTGATCCTGAAGCTGAAAGTCAAAGGCGCTGCGCCTGCTGCTGCCCCGGCTGCGGCATCGGCTCCAGCCGCTGCGGCACCGAGCGCTCCTGCGCCAGCCGCTGCTGCTCCTGCTGCTCCAGCACCTGCGGCGGCTCCGGCCAAGTCGGGCGCCAAGGTTCACGCAGGTCCTGCCGTACGCCAACTGGCCCGCGAATTCGGCGTAGAGCTGAGCGCGGTCAGCCCAAGCGGCCCGCACGGTCGTGTGCTGAAAGAAGACGTGCAGGTTTACGTCAAAGCCATGATGCAGAAGGCCAAGGAAGCACCGGCCGCTGCTGCCGGCGCAACCGGTGGCGCGGGCATCCCGCCGATTCCGGTCGTGGACTTCAGCCGCTTCGGTGAAACCGAAGAAGTGCCGATGACTCGCCTGATGCAAATCGGCGCGTCGAGCCTGCACCGCAGCTGGTTGAACATCCCGCACGTGACTCAGTTCGATTCGGCTGATATCACCGAGCTGGAAGCGTTCCGTATCGCTCAGAAAGCCGTTGCAGAGAAGGCTGGCGTCAAGCTGACCATCCTGCCGCTGCTGCTCAAATCCTGCGCGCACATGCTCAAGGAACTGCCGGACTTCAACAGTTCGCTGGCACCAAGCGGCAAGGCGATCATCCGCAAGAAGTACGTGAACATCGGCTTCGCCGTCGACACCCCTGAAGGCCTGCTGGTACCGGTCATCAAGAACGTCGACCAGAAGAGCCTGTTGCAACTGGCAGCCGAAGCCGCTGCGCTGGCAGCCAAAGCCCGCGACAAGAAGCTCACCGCTGACGACATGCAAGGCGCCTGCTTCACCATTTCCAGCCTCGGCCACATTGGCGGCACCGGCTTCACGCCGATCGTCAACGCGCCGGAAGTGGCGATCCTCGGTGTTTCCAAGGCAACCATCCAGCCAGTCTGGGACGGCAAAGCCTTCCAGCCGAAACTGATGCTGCCGCTGTCGCTGTCCTACGATCACCGTGTGATCAACGGCGCCGCTGCTGCACGCTTCACCCAGCGTCTGAGCAGCCTGCTGGCGGACATCCGCACCATCTTGCTGTAACACCGGCCGGCCCTCCTTCACCGGAGGGCCGTTCGCGTTTCACGTTTTCCGAGCGCCACGCTCGTACCTCAACCCCGCCAATTTGGCGGGGCTTTTTTTGACTTGAAGAAAGTCACTTTCCTACGTTCGTGGTTGAGTTAGCCCACAACTCGAATCCACTTCGGCACGATATTTTTTGCCGGCCTCACACTAGGCTTGTTTATACAAATGACTAACTAAAGGCTTAGTCGGCTTACTCATTTAGTTAATACCCCTTCGAATGGATTCGAATATGTTTAAACCTACCGTCGGCCCGATTATTGGCCACACTACAACTCAACACGCCCGTATCTTTTTACGTGGCGAGTTACAAGAAGACACTTTGGTGTTTGGTGGAATTCGTTATCGACGCAGCGGTGATACACCGTGGTCCAAAGCAATATTCAAACAACTGACAAGCACGCGAGACATGTGCGACGTCTTTGCCCTCAACGATCTCGCCGCCGATACCGAGTACGAATACCAGGCAGGCTGGTTCAGCCCCATGAGCCCCGTGCACACCGTGGAGACGGTTCAGGAACTGCCGCTGCAATGGCCCAGGCATGTCTACCGTTTCAGCACCCAGTCCGGCAATCCCGCAGCGCCACGGGCTTACATCGTCGGGTCATGCCGTTACCTGCGGATGACGGTCGGCGCACCTTCGTTCCCGCACCTGGGCGACCGGATCTTTGCCTCCATCACGAACCTGGCGCAGCGTGCCGAAACGCCCATCAGCGCCCTGTTGATGATTGGCGACCAAGTCTATATCGATGACTTGAACATCATCGCCCATGATCGGGAATACAAGGAAATACTCAGCAAGTACCGCATGGCTTTTTCCCAGCCGCACATTTCAAAGTTAATGTCCGGCACGCCGACTTACATGATCCTCGACGACCATGAAATCGAAGACAACTGGCCCGCCAATAAAAACAAAAACGATGACCTTCTCTATAACAATGCCATCGCCGCCTATGAGTTGTATCAAGCCAGCCATAGCCCGGCCCATGAGTTGCTTGAAGATGGAAACATCCGTTACCCCCTGAAACGCTATTGGTATCAATTCACCAACGGGGATATCGAATGGTTTGTCACCGACAGCCGAACCCGACGCAACCTGTCGGCCGGCGACCGGCGCATTCTCGACGAAGAGCAGGAGCAGGCCCTGTGCGAATGGCTGATCCACAGCCCGGCCCGGGTCAAATTCGTGGTCACCAGCGTGATGTTCTACCCCGACCGAAAACGCCTGGGCGATGACGCCTGGAAAGCCTTTCCGGAGCAACGACTACGGTTGCTGGAGACTATTCGTACACGCCGCATCAAGAACGTGTTCTTCGTTTCCGGTGATGTGCACGGCTCCCTGACCAGTCGATTGACCCACAGCGAAGACCCGGACTTCGAAGTGCACACCATCGTCTCCTCGCCGCTGTGCAACAGCAAATTGCTGCCCTACGCCAAGGCCTCCACCTTCATCCTTGATCAGCCACTAGCCCGAACAGCGGCGGGAGATTATCGGCATGAACTGACCAGCCAGGTCATCAGCCAGGACAATTTCGCGCACCTGATCGTTGAGCCAGAACAAATCCGCATCAGTTATCACGACCGCGACGGCAAACTTTTACAGTCGACGAGCATTACGTTGCGGTGATGCCGAAAACATCGCCAGCAAGCCGGCTCCTACAGAAATTACGCGACCCCCTGTAGGAGCCAGCTTGCTGGCGATAGCGGCCTCAAATTTTGCGCCGCCCTCCAGACCGCCATCGCTGGCAAGCCAGGCTCCTACAGGTCCGGTGTCGCCCCGCAGATCGAGAATTCCTCCACCTCCCCTGTAGGAGCCGGCTTGCTGGCGATAGCGGTCTCAAACTCTGCGCCGCCCTTCAGGCCGCCTTCGCTGGCAAGCCAGGCTCCCACAGGTCCGGTGTCGCCCCGCAGATCGAAAATTACCCCACCTCCCCTGTAGGAGCCAGCTTGCTGGCGATCGCGACCTCAAACTCTGCGCCGCCCTTCAGGCCACCATCGCTGGCAAGCCAGGCTCCCACAGGTCCGGTGTCACCCCGCAGATCGAGAATTCCCCCACCTCCCCTGTAGGAGCCAGCTTGCTGGCGATCAGCCGCAACGCTTTTTCCAGCGAAATACGTTAGTTTTCAGCCATTACTGAAGAAATGCTCACGCCGGCCGACATATTCTTATAGCACTTGGCCTTCATGTCTCTTGTCAGTCGGTGTCGCAATGATGCAACCTTGCCGCAGGCAACAGTAAAGAGGGCGAGAGCCCGGCGCGATCAGCACATTCGAAGCGAGTTACCCTCCATGAAAAGCCAACCCGATGCCGCCAGCCGTATGGTGGCCGAGGTAGTGACGCAGTTGCCGGTGCCCTCGCGGCTCGGCATGCTGCGTTTCGAACGGCTGAATGAACCCAGCTGGGCGCTGCTGTTTCTCGATCCTAACTGCGAGCGACAGTTCGGCCTGCCCGCGGTGGAACTCTGTGCGCTGGTCGGTTCGCCCTATGCCAGCCTGATGGAGCCCGAAGCGCGCTATCAGCTGCATGACGCGGTCCAGCACCAACTCACCGAAAGCCCGCATTACCTGATCCGCTACACCTTGCACACCGCCGCAGGCACCCTGAGCCTGCTGGAACTGGGCGAAGCCTACAAACAACACAATCGACACCTGCTGCGCGGCTACCTGCTGGTGGTCGATGGCATGTTCGAAGGCGATCCGCTGCTGCCGGCGCTGGACCTCGAAACCCAGAACTCGCGCTTGCAGATCGCCCTGGAACTCAATCAGCGCGCCCAACAGGAGCAGCTCCTGCACCTGGACCGCGTGCGCGCCCAGCAAGACTTGATCCTGCTGCTGACCCGCCAGCGCTACAGCACCGGCAATTCCCTGCAAGAAGCCGCCGAGCTGATCACCCGCAGCGCCTGTGACATCTACGAAATCGACTGCGCCAGCCTGTGGAACCTTGACGGTTCGATGTTGGTGCCGATCTCGGCATATCACCGCACCACCCAGGAATACGCCCTACCGGCGCCGATCGACATCAGTGGCTTCCCCGATTACATGGACGCGCTGCACGGCAGCCGTGCAATCGATGCCCACAATGCGATTCGCGATCCGCGCACCCGGGAAATGGCCGAAAGCCTGCGCCCGCGTGATGTGAACGCGATGCTCGATGCCAGCATTCGTGTCGATGGCCAAGTCGTCGGCGTGCTCTGTCTGGAGCAGACCGGTGCGACCCGCGCCTGGCAGTCCGACGAAATCGCCTTCGCCGGCGAGCTGGCCGACCAGTTCGCCCAAGTCATCAACAACCACAACCGTCGCACCGCCACCAGCGCCCTGCACCTGTTCCAGCGTGCGGTCGAGCAAAGTGCCAACGCCTTTTTGCTGGTCAATTGCGACGGCGTGGTGGAATACGTCAACCCGAGTTTCACCGCGATCACCCAATACACCACCGAAGAAGTCCACGGCCAGCGGCTGTCGGAACTGCCGGCCCTGGAAAACCTCAGTGAACTGCTGTTCGACGCGCCTTCGGCGCTGGCCAAGAGCAACAGTTGGCAGGGTGAATTCAAGAGCCGCCGCAAAAACCTCGAACCCTACTGGGGCCAGCTGTCGATTTCCAAGGTGTACGGCGACAACCGCGAGCTGACGCACTACATCGGCATCTACGAAGACATCACCCAGACCAAACTCGCTCAGCAGCGTATCGAGCGCCTGGCCTACACCGACAATCTGACCAACCTCGGTAACCGCCCGGCGTTCATCCGTAATCTCGATGAGCGCTTCGCCCGAGACAGCGATACCCCGATCAGTCTGCTGCTGGTGGACATCGACAACTTCAAGCGAATCAACGACAGCCTCGGCCACCAGACCGGCGACAAACTGCTGATCAGCCTGGCCCGACGCCTGCGCAACAGCCTGATCCCGAGCGGCAGCCTGGCGCGTTTTGCCAGTAACGAATTCGCCGTGCTGCTGGACAACACCGACCTCGCAATGGGCCAGCAAGTCGCCAACCAACTGCTGGCGACCCTCGACAAACCGATGTTCGTCGACAACCAACTGATCAGCGTCACCGGCTCCGTGGGCCTGGCCTGCGCGCCGCTACACGGCCGCGACCCGCAAACCCTGATGCGTAACGCCGGGCTCGCGCTGCACAAGGCCAAGGCCAACGGCAAGCATCAGGTTCAGGTGTTCACCGAAGCGCTGAACGCCGAGGCCAGTTACAAACTGTTCGTCGAGAACAACCTGCGCCGCGCCCTGACACAGAACGAGCTGGACGTGTTCTACCAGCCGAAGCTGTGCCTGCGCAGCGGTCGCCTGCTGGGCATGGAAGCGTTGCTGCGCTGGAACCATCCGGAAAAAGGCATGATCCGCCCGGACCAGTTCATCAGCGTCGCTGAAGAAACCGGGTTGATCATCCCGATCGGCAAATGGATCGCCCGCCAGGCCTGCCGCATGAGCAAAGACCTGACGGCCGCTGGCCTGGGCAATCTGCAAGTGGCGATCAACCTGTCGCCCAAACAGTTCTCCGACCCGGACCTGGTGTCGTCGATTGCCAACATCCTCAAGGAAGAAGCGCTGCCGCCGAGCCTGCTGGAGCTGGAACTGACCGAAGGCCTGCTGCTGGAAGCCACCGAAGACACCCACTTGCAGCTCGACCAGCTCAAGCGCCTTGGCCTGACCCTGGCCATGGACGACTTCGGCACCGGTTACTCGTCGCTTAGTTACTTGAAAAAATTCCCCATCGACATCATTAAGATTGATCGAAGCTTTATTCACGAAATCCCGGACAACCAGGACGACATGGAAATCACCTCCGCGGTGATCGCTATGGCCCACAACCTGAAACTCAAGGTCGTGGCTGAAGGCATCGAGACGGCCGAACAGCTGGCTTTCCTGCGCCGCCACCGCTGCGACGTCGGCCAGGGCTACCTGTTCGACCGACCGATTCCGGGCTCCGAGCTGATCGAAAAGCTCAAGCGCTACCCGCGCGGCCCAATCGCCTGACCGCCCCACCGCAATCCCTTGTAGGAGTGAGCCTGCTCGCGATAGCAGTGTGTCAGTCACTGACATATTGCCTGGCACCCCGCCATCGCTGGCAAGCCGGTCTCGCCCACACATTGGGTAGTGCGTAACCAGGCGGCATTGGGCAAACTGGCGGTCTGACTACCTACATTTCAACCTGACTGAGAGGACTGATCATGGTTCTGCGCTCGGAAATTCTGGTGAACAAAAACGTGCTCCCTACTAAAGAACAAGCTCTGCCTGGCCGCGAAACCCCGATGACCGTGCCGGAAAAACACTTCGTCCACGACGCCCCGCTGCTGGGCCCATTCGCCATGGACGTGGATTTTGCGATCTTCGGTCTGGGTTGCTTCTGGGGTGCAGAGCGCAAGTTCTGGCAGCGCGAAGGTGTGGTGAGTACCGCGGTGGGTTACGCCGGTGGCTTCACGCCGAACCCGACGTATGAAGAAGTCTGCTCAGGCCTGACTGGCCACAGCGAAGTGGTACTGGTGGTCTACGAGCCGGCGAAAGTCAGCTATGAAGAACTACTGAAAATGTTCTGGGAACTGCACAACCCGACCCAGGGTATGCGCCAGGGCAACGACATCGGCACTCAGTACCGCTCGGTGGTCTACGCCACCAACCCGACGCAACTGGAAGCGGCCAAGAACAGCGAAAAAGTGTTCCAGGCCGAACTGACCAAGGCGGGTAAAGGCACCATCACTACCGAAATCGAAGAAGCGCCGACGTTCTACTTCGCCGAGGCGTATCACCAGCAGTACCTGGCCAAAAACCCTGAAGGCTACTGCGGGATTGGCGGCACCGGCGTCACCTGCCCGATCTGACCTGACGCAGAGTCAATTGTAGGAGCCAGCTTGCTGGCGATAGCGTCGGAAAATCCAGCGCGGATCTCTCGGCCGCCATCGCCAGCAAGCCGGCTCCTACAGGTTATGTGTCAGCCACGAGATTGCGCTCGGCACACGACTGATTGGCGTTACCCGCTCAATCTGTTCTGACACAGATCCAATTGTAGGAGCCAGCTTGCTGGCGATAGCGTCAGGAAATCCAGCACGGATCTCCCGGCCGCCATCGCCGGCAAGCCGGCTCCTACAGGGTTTTTCGTTTGCCGTGGTTATTCGGCGATCAACCAATCCATCTGCCACCCACCCTGGGTCTGTCCCAACTTCTTGGACAACCACGGCAGCAGCTCACGCAATTCCTCTTCCAGCCCCCACGGCGGGTTCGCGATCGCCAACCCGGAACCGTTCAGACTGTTCGGCGTGTCCAGCGGATGCACCAGCAACTCCACCCGCAACAACTTCGGCGCGCCTGTGCCGGCCAGATCCTGATAGAAACGACGCAACATGCGCTGGTCCTTCACCGGGTACCAGATCGCCGCCACGGTTTGACGCATCCGGCCAATCGCTTCTTTCAGCGACGCCGCGCAACGCTGCATCTCATCGAGCTGCTCAAACGGCGGATCAATCAACATCACCGCGCGCTTCTCCTGCACCGGCAACATCGCACGCGGCACATGCCAGCCTTCGCCCAAGTGAACCTTCACCCGACGGTCACCGGCCATGTTGTCCTTGAGCAACACACCGTCTTCGGGGTGCTTCTCGTTGAGCATCACCCGATCCTGCGGCCGCGTCAGACGCCGCGCCAACTCCGGCGACCCCGGGTAATAGCGCAATTGGCCATCCGGGTTCATGTCGTGCAGCACCTTCATGTAATCGGCGGTCAGATCCGGCAGATCCGGCTGATCCCACAACCGCGCGATGCCTTCCAGGTACTCACCGGTACGGCTCGCCTGATCGCCTTGCAGGTCATACAGACCAATGCCGGCGTGAGTGTCGAGATAGGCAAACGGCTGCTCCTTGCGCGACATCAGGGCGATGAGGCGGGTCAAGGTCAGGTGTTTGAACACATCGGCGTGATTGCCGGCATGGAAGGCGTGACGATAATTCATGATTGCTCCTGCGAAGGCAGGGAAGTTTACCTTGTACCGAGGCGAACGTCAGGGCTTCGCGGCTGAGCGGGCAGTGATCGTTCCCACGCGGCGCATGGAAACGATCATTCAGCGGCGTTACGCGGAAGGCCGAGCCTTCAACCGCCGCCCCAACACGTCCAGCACATCACACCCGTCCCGCAACGGAATGGCGCAAAGCAGGGCAAAGTCACTGAGGATGAAGGACTCGCACTCCATAGAACCACGCATCGACAGGTTTTCGAGCACCTGGGTGACAGCGCGGATTCGATAGCTGGCGGCGTCGTACAAGACATCGAGCGGTGCGCGGGTATCGACGAACAGCGTGGGCATGTCGTCGCAGTTGCTGGTGAGCGCCATGAAGCGGTTTTCGGGTGGTGGGGTTGGTTTTTCGTAGGGTGGGTCGGGTTTGATTGTTGTCATCAGTCTGATTCCTAACGTATGGATTGGAACCGCCAGCAATCACTTCCACGCAATGGGTGGCGGCTGTACGCAGGTGTGGAAGACCGAGACGTTAGGCACTCGGCGCACTCGAAAGCGCCCCGCGCACAGCCACCATAAAACACAGACGAAAAAACGCCGAACTGGTGGCGCTTGACGCGCCTAACGATAGAAGGGCTTCCACGCCCTGTCACTGAATTTGCAGTGACGGCCTGAAGACTATCGATATGGCCCGAAGCGCACCAGTTCATGGAAACCGCTACAACTTGAAGGAAACTTCCGACGAGCTTGCCCAGAAATTTCGCAGCCTGTAAGACCGCCTTCGCGGGCAAGCCTCGCTCCTACAGGATTGAGGCGTGCCGCAAAAATCAGGAACGACTCCAATCCTGTAGGAGCGAGGCTTGCCCGCGAATTGAGCGCGAAGCGGTCATAAATTCTATCTGTCTCAGAGATAACGAGCCTTACCAGGTTGATTGATCTTCAAGGCTGGCCTTGTGGAGGTCGTCCTTCCACTGAATAGTCGCCAAGCGAAAGATGTCTTCGAAAAATAACCGTGGACAATTCATCTCGTCCCAACCATCGGGGAGAGACGAATACTCTTCAGGATCATGCTCAAGCAATGCCTGGAAGTCATAATTTTTATCCTGAAGACTTTCTCCCAAACACTTATAAAGAAGATACCTGTGGCGATATGATCTCTTTCGAGACAGGCAATACTTGAGTATTAACTCTTCGCGATCAGCTGGATCGTTAGGGTCGTATTTCTCGAGCTCCTCCCCAAGCGTCTCTTCACGATCATAAATATCGAAACACCCCAGAAAATATGAGGGTGTAGGGATGTAAGGCTGTTCAGTGCCAGGGTCAATAAGCATCGCTTTTCCTACTTTATGGGGTACAGCGTGAAAGGCACGCCAGACTCGTCAAATTTCATTTCGAACCCATTCAACTCAACGAGCTTCGGGTTTTGTTTCGACTTTGAGTTTGGTTTATACCCTTCGCCCGCGCCGGGGAGTTGCATCCGGACAATGTCATTATCTTTATCGTCCTTCCCTGTAAAACGGGGCAGTCCCTGTTCCACTCTGGTTGTTCCAAGGATATAAGCCTTATGCATCAGCTCCCAACTGTGAAAACGGGAGCTCGGATTACCAACTCTGTTTCTGGGAGTTCTACCAGTAATTGGATCCGTACCATCAATAGCTCGCTGCTTCCATTTGGCATCTGGTACCGCTGGACTATGTTTCCCCACCATATGCATCCGCTGGCTTTTATCCAACCGTCTAATTTCGTTCTCGGAAAGCTCCGCAGCGCTTAACTTAGGCTTCGGTAACTCAGGCTCGCCCTCATCAACCCTAGCGCCAGCCGTATCATCCGGCGCTCCACACCCAGGCTCCCCCTTACGCGGGCAATTCCCGCTCAACCCCAACGGATCAACCCACCCCGTCGGATTCAGCGCATACCGATACCCGTTCAGCCCACCCGCCAACTTGACCGGATCCGGCGTCAGGTACCGCCCCACCTCCGGATCATAGTACCGATGCCGGTTGTGATGCAGGCCGCTCTCGGCGTCGAAGTACTGCCCTTGAAACCGCAGCGGCTGCTCAAGTTGCTCGCCCCCACCGAACGCTAACCGCGTAACTTTTCCGTAGGCGTTGTACTTCGCCGACCAGACAATCTCGCCACCAAAATCGGTCAGTTCCTGCGGCGTACCAAGGTGATCGAGCTGGTAGTAAAACGGGCAAGCCTTGCGCGGGCCTTTGCCGTCGAGCATGGCCAATGGGCGGAAGGTGCCCGGTTCGTAAACATAGCTGCGGTAGTGCTCGCGACTGCTTTCAGCGACGAGGTTGTCGCCCTGCCAGAAGAACTCGGTGGTTTTACCGTCGACGGTTTTAGCGATGCGTCGGCCAAAGGCGTCGTAGCGGTAACTCGCATAACGTCCGTCCGGGGTCGTGACGCTGACCAAGCGATGCTGGCAGTCGTAGGCATATTCGGTGACAAGTTTTTGCCCGGTGCCGCGACGTTCGCGGATGAGGTTGCCGAAGGCGTCGTAGTCGTAATGGCGGTCGCCTTGCATGAGCAGGCGATTGCCTTTTACGGCAGCCACACCGGGGCGGTTTTGCATCAGCAGGTTGCCGGCCGGGTCGTGGGCGAAGCTTTCCGGTGGGTCGTCGCGGGTGTGTCGCACGCGGGTCAGGCGGTTGAGGGCGTCGTAGTAATAACTGCGCTGGCCGTGGCGGCTGTCGGCGACGGTCGCCAGGTTGCCGTTGACCGCGTAGGTGTAATGGCGCAGGTACAGCGGGCGGGTTTGTTGATTGATCGCGTGTGCTTGCAGGCGGCCCTGTTCGTCGTAGTGGTAGCGGCTGGTGAGCTGGCCTTGTTGGCGCTGCTGTTCGCGGCCAAACGTGAATTGGTGGGAGGTGAGCGGCGCGCCGTTGAGGTCGATGGCGGTCAGCGCGCCACCCTTGGCGTGGTGGTAATCGAGCTTGCTGCCGTCCGGCAGGCGCATGCGGTTGAGTTGGCCACAGGCGTCGTATCCGTAGCGCAAGGTGCCCCAGCCTTGGTGCTCGGTGACCAAACGGTCTTGTCGGTCGTACTCGAATTCCAGCGGATGATCGTGACCGTCGTCGACGCTGATCAGCCGTCCGAGGTTGTCGTAGCGGTATTCGACCTTGATGTCGTCGGGCAGTGTTTTGACCAGCAACCGCCCTGCCGAATCTCGCTCATAAGCGGTAACCCGCTGCGAGCCGTCTTCGCCGAACTCGGTTTTTTCCAGCAGGTTTCCATTGAGGTCGTAGGTGTACGCCGTGCGCTGGCCATCGAATCCGGTTTCCTGTCGGATCAATCCACCGGGCGTGTAGTCCAGGCGATAGTGTTCGCCGGATTCGTTTTCGATTTCTGTGAGCAGCAGCTGCGCGTTGTCGTAGCGATAGTTGAGCTGCGTGCCGTCGGGATTGATCCGGCGGCTGACCAAATGCAAACCATCGACGTATTCGTAGCGGGTAACGAGGCCAAGCTCGTCGCGTTCGGCGGTGATTTTTCCGTAGGCGTTGTAGCTGAAGGCGCGCGTGGCACCCGTAGGAAGTGTCGTCTGAACCAGTCGCCCAACGGCGTCCCACCCGTAGTGAGTGAGCGATCCGTGTTCATCCTGATCGGTAATCCGTCGACCCAGCGCGTCGTAGGAAAACCGCCGCAGCCCACCGTCCGGCAAAGTTTCTTCAACCAGTTGCCCCAAAGCATTGCGGACGAAGAGATGGCGACTGCTATCCGGGTAACGGATCGACAGCAACTGGCCTTTTTCATCGTAGTGATAATGGGTGACATGGCCGTCGGGGTCGGTCGTTTCGGTGATGTCGCCCTGAGCGTTGCGCTGATATTTCCAGACTGCTTTGCCGCGATACCGGGCATGCAAGAAACCGTTGCGATACTCGTAGGACGTGGGCTCGTCTTCCGGCGGAATCAGCGCCACCAAACGTCCGACTTCGTCGTAGTGGTATTCGGTGACGGCGCCGAGCGGATCCTGCTCGGTAATCAATCGACCTTTATCGTCGTAGGCCTTGAGGTGTTCGCCGCCATCCAGCTCGACCTTGCGCACCAGTCGCGCCCGATCGTCGTGCTGGTAAACCTCTTCGCTGCCGTCGATGTTGTGGACGGTGACACTGCCCTCGTCATCCCAGACATAGCGCGCTTCCATCTGCGCAAACGAAGCCCAATGCCGGACGCATCGCGCAGCCTTGCCGGACCTTTCCCACTCCCAGAAGAAACTCGCCCCACCGGCCAGTTGCCGCTGCTGGATGACGTGCTGGTCGTCGTAGTCGTAGCGCTCGCTTTTCCCGGCGGCGTTGGTCGCTTCGATCAGTCGCGCGCGCTCGTCGTAGCGGTAACTGACCAGTGTCTGTTCGGTTATCCAGGCTTCGTCCGACGTGTCTGCCGGGACAAAACGCTGGTAGTCGACGGCAATCAAATGGTGCTGGTCGTAGCGCAACAGCAAGGCGCGGCCGGCGCCGTTGTCGAGGCGCTGGATACGGTCGCGGCGGTCGTGAGTGATGCGCAGCCGGTTGTCGTAACCGTCGCTGATCGCAGTCAATCGACCGTTGATGAAATGGTAGAAGCGCGTGTCGTCGCCGGCCTGGGCGAGGATCAGTTCTTCCGGGGCGTCGCCCAGGTAAATCGCCGCGCGCGAGAGGCTGTTGTGGATCGCCGGACGCTCATTGCCAGGCAGCGGAAAGGTGGTGCGACGGTTTTCGTGGTCGATCCAGACGACGCCATCGCCATCGATTTCCAGTCGGTGCGCAAGGCTGTGACTCCAGCCAAAACCCAGGCCGCAATCAATCTCGACGGCGCTGGTGCGATAGAGCCGCGTGAAGTCGAACGACAGGATTCCATTCAGTGAACCGTCGGTGAGGGTCAGCAGTTCTTCACCGGTGACCATCGACACCGGGCATTTGTTGGTGGCGGTTTTATCGGCGGCATCGGCGCTGTCGCCGTTGGGATTTGTTGCTTGCTTCGAGGCGTCGTCGCGGTGTTCGTTTTGTTTGAGCGTGGTGTTCTTGCGAGCATTCCAGCGCAGGTGCATGGCACCATTTTTCGGTCCGGCCGCGACGCCCCGTGCAGCGACTTTTTTGTAGCGGCTTACATAGTCCATGAAGTTGTTGATGATCGTAACCATCGACTTCACGAATGCCATCGCAGCCTGAAAAATCTGCGCGCTGTACTTGGCCAGGCGCACTGCCAACCAGGCAACACCAACCCCCACCACACTCAGCACCAGACCAATCAGCAGATCGATGACTAACCCGACGACAACTTTGGAAATGGCCTCGGCCGACGACTCGGCCAGTTGCGTCGGTGGCAACATTTCCAGCCATAGCGTCGCGGTGCGCACCAGCAAACAGAGTGCGGCCTCGTCACTGGCCAGCAACATGGCTTTTTCCATCATGTCTGGCGCGCTTTTCGCGAGCTCGGCCAGTTCGCCGGCGCTTTCACCCAGCTTTTCTACGAAGGCATTGGGGTCTTTCAGAATGTCGGTGAGCTCACCAATGCCATCCCAAACCGCCTGAATCGCCGCCCAACCGCCCGCCAATGTTCCGTTACCCGCTGCGGCCAGCGAAGCGGATGCGGATTGCTGCGACCACTCCGGTTTGAAGCCTCGCCACTCATTTCGCAGCCAGTCTTCCAACTGCTGGGTCAGGCCGTCGTAAGAAGAGAAAAGCTCATTAACTTGATCCGGCGTCACTTCACTCTGGACATGCACGCGGTAGAACTTCCCGGCAACGCCCCTGAATTGTCCCTTGCCGTTTTCATCGAGCGTGACGGTGGTTTTTTCGCCGCCATCAACGGCAATCACATCAACATCAATGTTCCCCAGCGGAACGTCATAAACCGATTCGAACTTGCTCTCGATCTGCAGAATTCCGTTTAGCGGACACTGCGCAACACTGGAGAAAAAGTCGTCATCACTGCGGCTGACCGACGTGGTGACATTGCCCAGTTTGATCTGCCGGTTCATGTCCATCAGCGAGGGCAGGTCCATTGCCCGGCTGACCTTGTCGGTGTTACGACTTAAAAAGCCCTTGAGTTGCTGGCGATACACACTCAGCGTGTCCTTGAAACCGTCGAGCTCCTGCTCGATCCGTACGATCTGATCCATCAGTCCAGCTCCATCGACAGGTAATCCACCAAGGCTGATTTCGGGGCTGGCGGCAGGCCCGGTTCTTCCAGAAAGATCGCGACTTTGTGCCGCAAAACGCTTTCGGAAAACGCCTCGAAAAGATCAGGACGGTCCTCGCTCAGCCACGTGAGCAAGTTGTTCAGCCGAGTGGTGTTTGAGTGTTCGCAGAGTTGCTTCAACAGCGTTGTGGAGATTTCCCACCATGGAAAAACCCCGGCGGTTTTCAGTGCAGTTCCACCGATGTCGAGCGGCTGACCATTGATCAGGCACCGCACCACGACCGGTAGCAGTTGAGCAACTTCGACATCCGCAGACTGAAGAATCGGCAGCAAGTAATGCCCGTCCCAAAAGCGGAAAAACACCACGTTGCCATTGGGCAAAAACACTTGCGTGAGGCTGCGCAGATGTTCGATCAACACGTCTTGAGGCGAAGAAGAAACCGCCAGCCAGCCCCAATCGCGAGACTCGGTAGTGGCGACCCAGTCCAGAAACTCACTGCCAGCAGCGACGATTCCGACATAGGGCATGACCGGTTCCCACTCAGCGTAAGGGGTGTCGGCCCAGATCGGGCTTGGCGCATGCAAAGGATTGGAGCGCTGCCAGGCTTTGAACGGCTCAGCGGAACTGGCATTGCCGAACACCGCGAACAACTGCTCGGAAGGCTCGAGTGGTTGGCGCTCCAGCCAAGTGAGGGGTGACAAGCACTCAGGCTGCACAGACACCACCCTTGCAGCGTTCACATTCTTCGCAGAATGGGGCGTCGCTTTTCAGGGTCAGAATCTGTGCTGCGCTGAGTGCCAGAAGTGTTCGTTGATTGGTCGCCGCGCCCATGGCCGGCATCGGCGCACCGCCCAGTTCGATCGGAACGCTGCTGAAGATCCCGGCGGGGCCGATGTTGATCCAGTGCCCACCTGCCTGAATGGTCGCGTTTGCGCCACCGTCGATGACAATTTGCTGGCCCGCGCTGGCGTGAAATTGCCCGCTCGCCTTGAGGGTCTGGCTGCTGACGGTGATGGAGCGGTCACCGTGAACGTGCAGGGTATCGTTGGCACCAATCACCGCACTGCGCTGATTTCCGACCTGGACGTGCAGGTCGTTCAACACGTGTTGAGTCCAGTTTCGCTGTGCCCGCAGGTAGATTTCCTCGGCGCCTTTGCGATCCTCGATGCGTAATTCGCTGTAACCGCCGCCACCGGGACTGCTTTGGCTGCGGAAAATGCTTCGGGTTTTATCGGCGGGCAGATTCAGGGGTATCGAGTTGGTGCCATTGGGCACGCAGCCCATGACCATCGGCTTATCGACGTCGGCATCGAGGAACCCCACCAACACTTCCATGCCGACCCGAGGAATCAGTGCGATGCCGTAGCCGTCATGCGCCCAACCGGTGGCGACGCGCAACCAGCAACTGGAATGTTCATTGCGCTTTGCGTCACGATCCCAGGCGAGCTGAACCTTGACGCGGCCGTACTCGTCGCAGTGGATTTCACTGTCGGTCGGGCCAGTGACTACGGCGGTCTGGTAACCAGTGAAAGTGGGTTTCCCGATCAGGGGTGGCCGAAACGAAACATCCCACGGCGTCGCCAGAAAGGTATTGCGATAGCCCTGGAAATCATCCGCCCCGTCGCTGCTGATTGACTCTTCGAGCACTTGCGGCTGACGGCCATGGTGTTCGATTTGGGTGATCAGCCACAGGTCATTCCAGGCCTGGCGTGGATGTTCCGACAACGCCAGGAAGTGACCTGTCACCAAAGCGGGCTCATCGCTGCGACCTTCAGCCTGACGGTAGTCTGCGTTGTGGCGCTCCAGTGTTCGTTGAGCCTGCGCCCTGCCGGATTCGCGATCCGTGAACTGGCCAGGAAAGTGATAATCCTCAAGCGTCGGCAGTTGCCCGTTGTCGCTTCGGCTTTCAAGTTGCAGCCCGGGTTTGTGGAAGTCGTAGTCGCGACGGGCTACCGAAGTGGTGCGGGTTTCCAGCCGCACGTTGAAGCGATTGATCGCGGGCGCGTCGGCGGCCATTCCGGTGTCAGGCGAGAAAAGTGTCGGTTTGTCGATCCGGGGGAAAACCGTCTGGTCGTCACCAAACACCAGCAAGTGCCCGTCGGGGCTGTGCTGAAAGTGGTAGTGAATGCCGATCTCGGCGCACAACCGCTGGATGAACGCCAGATCGCTTTCCGCGTATTGCACGCAGTACTCGCGATCGGGGTAATCGCTGCCGAGCCGAAAGGCGAACGCATCGCGCTGGATGCCATGATCTTCAAGGATTTGCGCAATGATCACCGGCACGCTTTTGTGCTGGAAAATCCGCTGATTGATGCGCTGGTCGAGGTAGGTCAAACGCGGGACCAGACTGACTTGATAGCGCGTCAGACGCTTACCGGAATCGCCCTGGCCAACCCGAAAAATCTGACCGTGAATACCGCTGCCTTGTGTATCGAAACTCAGAAACGCCTGACGATGCAGAAGGCTTTCGAGCTCAATGTCCGGCCGTTCATTGACCAGTTCCAGGTCAAAGCGGTAAGGCTGGCTGATGGCTTCCTTGCCGGTGAACTCAAGCACCTTGAGGTCGTGCTGGTCACCGTCGACGGTCAGCGTGAAACGCGGTTGATTAGCAAGAGCGAACATCCGATGTGTCTCTGCAGAGTGAAGGCGGGCGATTCTGCATGAGGGACAAGGGTTGTTGACGAAGGGACAGGAAACTCAGATTTGTCGTGTTTTTTTAAAGATTCTTCCTTCAAAAATCGGGATGTTTGGCTACAGACATTCCTTTCAAACCACCACTGCCCTCCTGTAGGAGCGAGCCTGCTCGCGATGGTGTATCAGTCGAAACTTCTTTGGCTGACACACCATCGCGAGCAGGCTCGCTCCTACAGAGGGGCTTTTCTAACGCCCAATAAAAACGGCCCGCCTCCAAAGGAAGCGGGCCGTTTTCATGTTCGGCGAAAGGTTTGAGCCTTAGCTCATCCCGATCACTTGTTCAGGCGGAAATCAGCCTCGGCAGCAGCGAAACGCTGCAGCATGCCGTGAGTCGGCGTGCCCAGTTTGCTGACGATGTAGATCGCCAGGCTGGCGAAGATGAAACCAGGGATGATTTCGTACAGGCCCAGCAGCTCGAAGTGTTTCCACACGATCACGGTGATCGCGCCGACCAGGATGCCGGCCAGTGCGCCGTTACGGGTCATGTCTTTCCAGATCACGGAGATCAGGACCACTGGACCGAACGCAGCACCGAAACCTGCCCAGGCGTAGCTGACCAGACCCAGTACGCGGTTTTCCGGGTTGGCGGCCAATGCGATGGCGATCAGGGCAACCAGCAGCACCATGGCGCGACCGACCCAGACCAGCTCAACCTGGGAAGCCGATTTACGCAGGAAGGTTTTGTAGAAGTCTTCGGTCAGGGCGCTCGAGCACACCAGCAACTGGCAGCTCAGGGTGCTCATGACCGCAGCCAGAATGGCCGACAGCAAAATACCGGCGATCCATGGGTTGAACAGGATTTTGGCCAGTTCGATGAACACACGCTCGTGGTTTTCGCTGACGGGCATCGCCACGGCAGGGTTGGCCGAGAAGTAGGCAATACCGAAAAAGCCTACAGCCACGGTGCCGCCCAGGCACAGGATCATCCAGGTCATGGAAATGCGACGGGCATTGGCGATCGACTTGACCGAATCCGCCGCCATGAAACGCGCCAGGATGTGCGGTTGGCCGAAGTAGCCCAGGCCCCAGCCCATCAGCGAGATGATGCCGATGAAGGTGGTGTTTTTCAGCATGTCGAAGTTGGCTGGATCTTGCGCTTCGATGGCCAGGAACGCGGTATCGACGCCGCCGGTCGCCAGCAACACGATGATCGGCGTGAGGATCAGGGCGAAGATCATCAGCGTGGCTTGTACGGTGTCAGTCCAGCTGACTGCCAGGAAACCACCAACGAAGGTGTAGGCAATCGTCGCCGCAGCACCGGCCCACAGCGCGGTCTCGTAGGACATGCCGAAGGTGCTTTCGAACAGACGGGCGCCGGCGACGATGCCGGACGCGCAGTAGATGGTGAAGAACACCAGGATCACAACCGCCGAGATGATCCGCAGCAGGCCGCTTTTGTCTTCGAAACGGCTGGAGAAGTAGTCCGGCAGCGTCAGCGCATCGCCGTTGTGCTCGGTCTGCACGCGCAGACGGCCGGCGACGAACAGCCAGTTCAGGTAAGCACCGACGATCAGACCGATGGCGATCCAGCTTTCGGACAGACCGGACATGTAGATGGCGCCCGGCAGACCCATCAACAACCAGCCGCTCATGTCGGAGGCGCCAGCGGACAATGCAGTCACGACGCTGCCCAGGCTGCGACCGCCCAGAATGTAGTCAGAAAGGTTGTTGGTGGAGCGATAGGCCATGAAGCCGATCAGCACCATTGCTGCGATGTAGATCACGAACGTGATCAGGGTTGGATTGCTAACGCTCATTAAGTGATGCCCTGGCTTTGTTTTTATGTAGCGGCAGAGTGTGAAAACGCCGACAAACGACAATGTTTGATCAAACGATTTGCGGGTCCGCGCATTTAGGACTGATGTTTCCCCAGGAAAGCCATCAGCCGGTGCACCTGTCTTTTTAACCGGTTGCACCTTGGGCGCGAATCCTATTCAACAACACAAATAAGGTGCAACCCATTTTTTGAGAATAAGTTGCACCCAGTCGGATTTAGCTTGAAAAGGTCTGTTTTTGCTCCCTTTTAGAGCAGTCATGAGCGTTTACTAGAAGCAAAAGCACCAAGCAGGAGCGGTACGTTCGTACCGGAATTTAATTCCTGACGAGCTGCCTATTATTCCGACAAAAAAAGGGTTGCACCCGGTTGCACCTCGGAGAGCGCGCAGCTAATCTTGCCGCCAGCTGATGCCACGCGGTCGTGGCAAACATGAGGATAAAAATATGGCTACCACCACCCTTGGGGTCAAACTTGACGACCCAACCCGCGAACGCCTGAAGGCGGCCGCGACCTCGATTGATCGCACGCCGCACTGGCTGATCAAGCAGGCAATTTTCAATTACCTGGAAAAACTCGAGGGTGGTGCAACCCTGACCGAGCTCAACGGCCTGACGGCCAAAGAAGCCGACGACAGTGGCGACGTCCACGTCGACCACGCGCACCAGTGCTTCCTTGAGTTCGCCGAAAGCATCTTGCCGCAATCGGTGCTGCGCGCCGCCATCACCGCTGCTTACCGTCGCCCTGAGCCGGAAGTGGTGCCGATGCTGATCGAACAGGCTCGCCTGCCGGTTGCCATGGCTGACGCCACCAACAAGTTGGCTGCCTCGATTGCCGAGAAACTGCGCAATCAGAAGAGCGCCGGTGGCCGTGCCGGAATTGTTCAGGGCCTGTTGCAGGAATTTTCCCTGTCGTCCCAGGAAGGCGTGGCACTGATGTGCCTGGCCGAAGCGCTGTTGCGCATCCCGGACAAGGGCACTCGTGACGCACTGATCCGCGACAAAATCAGCACCGGTAACTGGCAGCCGCACTTGGGCAACAGCCCGTCGCTGTTCGTCAACGCCGCCACTTGGGGCTTGCTGCTGACCGGCAAACTGGTCGCCACCCATAATGAAGCGGGTTTGACTTCGTCCCTGAGCCGCATCATCGGCAAGAGCGGCGAGCCGATGATCCGCAAGGGCGTCGACATGGCCATGCGCCTGATGGGCGAGCAGTTCGTCACCGGCGAAACCATCGCCGAAGCCCTGGCCAACGCGAGCAAGTTCGAAGCCAAGGGTTTCCGCTATTCCTACGACATGCTCGGTGAAGCCGCCCTCACCGAGCACGACGCGCAGAAGTACCTCGCGTCGTACGAACAAGCCATCCACTCGATCGGCAAAGCGTCCCACGGTCGTGGGATTTATGAAGGCCCGGGCATTTCCATCAAGCTGTCGGCACTGCACCCGCGTTACAGCCGTGCGCAGTACGAGCGAGTGATGGACGAATTGTACCCGCGCCTGTTGTCGCTGACCCTGCTGGCCAAGCAATACGACATCGGCCTGAACATCGACGCCGAAGAAGCCGACCGCCTTGAGCTGTCGCTGGATCTGCTGGAGCGCCTGTGCTTCGAGCCGCAACTGACCGGCTGGAACGGCATCGGTTTCGTGATCCAGGCGTATCAGAAGCGTTGCCCGTACGTGATCGATTACGTGATCGACCTGGCTCGCCGCAGCCGTCATCGCCTGATGATCCGCCTGGTGAAAGGCGCGTACTGGGACAGCGAAATCAAGCGCGCCCAGGTCGAAGGCCTGGAAGGCTATCCGGTCTACACCCGCAAGGTGTACACCGACGTTTCCTACATCGCTTGCGCCCGCAAATTGTTGTCGGTGCCGGAAGTCATCTACCCGCAATTCGCCACGCACAACGCCCACACTCTGTCGGCCATTTACCACATCGCCGGTCAGAACTATTACCCGGGCCAGTACGAGTTCCAGTGCCTGCACGGCATGGGCGAACCACTGTACGAACAGGTTGTAGGCAAAGTTTCCGAAGGCAAGCTGAACCGTCCATGCCGCGTGTACGCACCGGTCGGGACTCACGAAACCCTGCTGGCGTACCTGGTACGTCGTCTGCTGGAAAACGGCGCGAACACCTCGTTCGTGAACCGTATCGCCGACCAGTCCATTTCGATTCAAGAGCTGGTGGCCGATCCAGTGGCCAGCATCGAGCAGATGGCGACGCTGGAAGGCGGCTTCGGCCTGCCGCACCCGCGTATCCCGCTGCCGCGCGATCTTTATGGTGCCGAGCGCGCCAACTCCAGCGGCATCGACATGGCCAACGAACATCGCCTGGCTTCGCTGTCGTGCGCTCTGCTGGCCACTGCTCACAACCACTGGAAAGCCGCGCCGATGCTCGGCTGCGTCTCCAGCAGCGAAACCCCTGCGCCTGTTCTGAACCCGTCCGATTTGCGTGACGTGGTCGGTCACGTACAGGAAGCGAATGTCGAAGACGTCGACAACGCAATCCAGTGCGCCCTGAACGCAGCGCCGATCTGGCAGGCCACCCCGCCGGCCGAACGTGCTGCGATTCTGGAACGTGCCGCCGATTTGATGGAAGGCGAGATTCAGCCGCTGATGGGCCTGTTGGCTCGTGAAGCCGGCAAGACCTTCGCCAACGCCATCGCCGAAGTGCGTGAGGCCGTGGACTTCCTGCGTTATTACGCGGTGCAGGCTCGCAACGATTTCACCAACGACGCCCACCGCCCATTGGGTCCGGTGGTGTGCATCAGCCCCTGGAACTTCCCGCTGGCAATCTTCAGCGGTCAGGTTGCCGCTGCATTGGCCGCCGGTAACCCGGTACTGGCCAAGCCTGCGGAACAAACCCCGCTGGTCGCCGCCCAGGCCGTGCGCCTGATGCTTGAAGCCGGGATTCCGGAAGGCGTGCTGCAACTGCTGCCGGGCCGTGGCGAAACTGTGGGTGCCCGTCTGGTCGGTGACGATCGGGTCAAAGGCGTGATGTTCACCGGCTCCACCGAAGTCGCTCGTTTGCTGCAACGCAACGTCGCTGGCCGCCTGGATGCACAGGGCCGTCCGATTCCGCTGATCGCTGAAACCGGCGGCCAGAACGCGATGATCGTCGACTCCTCGGCACTGACCGAACAAGTCGTGATCGACGTGGTGTCGTCCGCCTTCGACAGCGCCGGTCAACGTTGCTCGGCTCTGCGTGTACTTTGCTTGCAGGAAGATTCCGCTGACCGTGTCATCGAAATGCTCAAGGGCGCCATGGCTGAATGCCGTCTCGGCAACCCTGAGCGCCTGTCCGTGGACATCGGCCCGGTGATCGACGCCGAAGCCAAGGCGGGCATCGAGAAGCACATCCAGGCCATGCGCGACAAAGGTCGCAACGTGTACCAGGTGGCCATCGCCAACAGCGAAGAAGTCAAACGCGGCACCTTCGTGATGCCGACGCTGATCGAGCTGGAAAGCTTCGATGAGCTGCAACGCGAAATCTTCGGCCCGGTGCTGCACGTGGTGCGCTACAAGCGCAAAGACATCGACCAGTTGATCGGTCAGATCAACGCTTCCGGCTATGGCCTGACGCTGGGCGTGCATACGCGCATCGACGAGACCATCGCCAAGGTGATCGACAACGTCAATGCCGGTAACGTCTACGTGAACCGCAACATCGTTGGTGCTGTGGTTGGCGTGCAACCGTTCGGTGGCGAAGGCCTGTCGGGCACCGGCCCGAAAGCCGGTGGTCCGTTGTACCTGTACCGCCTGCTGTCGACGCGTCCTGCCGATGCAATCGAACAATCCTTCGCTCGTGGCGACGCCGCCACTGCACCGGATGTTCGTCTGCGCGATGCCATGAGCAAACCGCTGACCGCCCTGCAAACCTGGGCCGACAGCAACAAGTTTGCCGACCTGAGCGCCTTGTGCGTGCAGTTCGCGGCGCAATCGCAAAGCGGCATCACCCGCGTGCTGGCGGGCCCGACCGGCGAGCGCAACAGCTACGCGATCCTGCCACGTGAGCACGTGCTGTCCCTGGCCGAATCTGAAGGCGACCTGCTGACGCAACTGGCGGCGGTATTGGCTGTCGGCGGCTCAGCGGTATGGCCGGAAGCTGACCTGACCAAAGCCTTGTTCGCACGCCTGCCGAAGGAAGTTCAGGCGCGCATCAAGCTGGTTGCCGACTGGAACAAGGACGAAGTGGTGTTTGATGCGGTTCTGCATCACGGCCATTCCGATCAGTTGCGTGCGGTGTGCCAGCAAGTGGCCAAGCGTGCCGGGGCGATTGTCGGGGTTCACGGGTTGTCGCTGGGCGAGACCAACATTGCGTTGGAGCGTCTGGTGATCGAGCGAGCGTTGAGCGTTAACACCGCTGCGGCGGGTGGTAATGCGAGCTTGATGACCATCGGCTAAAACCGATAAGCCGGGCTGCCGCAATAGCCACCCGGTACGCAATACCCCCTGTGGGAGCGAGCCTGCTCGCGATAGCGGTGTGTCATCCGACACATGTATTGGATGAAACACCGCTATCGCGAGCAGGCTCGCTCCCACATTTGTTTTGTGGTGCCTGTTAAGTCGTCGCTCTGCCCTACCATCACGCTCATCAATCATCCTGTTCAGCCTCTATCCCCACGCCTAGACTCGGTCCATTCCAAAAAAAGGTAGGCCGCCATGTCCGAGACGTTGCTCAGTTCCCGCAATCTGGCTTTCGAGCTGTATGAAGTCCTCGATGCCGAAGGCCTGACCCAGCGTGAGCGTTTCGCCGAGCACAATCGCGAGACCTTCGACGCCGCCATCGGCACCGCTCGTAGCATTGCCGAGAAGTTTTTCGCCCCGCACAACCGTAAGGGCGACGAGAATGAGCCGCGCTATGAGAACGGTCAGGCGATTCTGATTCCGGAAGTGAAACCAGCGGTGGATGCCTTCCTCGAAGCCGGTTTCCTCAACGCCGCGCGCAGTTTCGACGCCGGCGGCATGCAACTTCCTACGCTGTTGTCCCAGGCTTGTTTTGCGCACTTTCAGTCAGCCAACGCGGCCTCGACTTCGTACCCGTTCCTGACCATGGGTGCGGCGAACCTGATCGAAAGCTTCGGCACCGAGGAGCAGAAGCAGCGCTTCCTGCAACCGATGATCGACGGCCGTTTCTTCGGCACCATGGCCCTGACCGAACCCCACGCGGGGTCGTCGTTGTCGGATATTCGTACCCGCGCCGAGCCTGCTTCTGACGGCACCTATCGACTCAAGGGCAACAAGATCTTCATCTCCGGCGGCGATCACCCGCTGTCGGAAAACATCGTGCACATGGTGCTGGCCAAGTTGCCGGATGCACCGGCCGGGGTGAAGGGTATTTCGCTGTTTATCGTGCCCAAGTTCCTGGTCAACGATGACGGCAGCCTCGGCAAGCGCAACGACGTGTTGCTGGCCGGGCTGTTCCACAAGATGGGCTGGCGCGGCACGACGTCCACCGCGCTGAATTTCGGTGATAACGGTGAGTGCGTCGGTTATCTGGTGGGCAAGCCGCACCACGGTTTGAGCTACATGTTCCAGATGATGAACGAAGCGCGAATCGGCGTCGGCATGGGCGCGGTGATGCTCGGTTACGCCGGTTACCTGTATTCGCTGGAGTACGCCCGCGAGCGCCCACAAGGCCGCGTGCCGGACAGCAAAGACCCGAACACCGCGCCGGTGGCGATCATTCAGCACGCCGACGTCAAACGCATGTTGCTCACGCAAAAGGCCTACGTCGAAGGCTCGTTCGATCTTGGGTTGTACGCGGCGCGACTGTTCGATGACACCACGACGCTTGCGACCGAAGCCGAGCGCAAACAGGCGCATGAGCTGCTGGACTTGCTGACGCCAATCGTCAAATCCTGGCCGTCGGAGTTTTGCCTGAAGGCCAACGAGCTGGCGATCCAGATTCTCGGCGGCCACGGTTATACCCGCGAATACCCGGTTGAGCAGTATTACCGCGACAACCGTCTGAACCCGATTCATGAAGGCACCCACGGCATTCAGTCACTGGACTTGCTGGGCCGCAAACTGGCGCAGAACGGTGGTGCGGGACTGAAACAATTGATCCGCCTGATCGCCGACACTGCCGAACGGGCGCAAGCCTACGAATCGCTGAATGCACTGCGTGAACCGCTGGAGAAACTGGTGGCCCGCCTGCAAACCGTGACCCTCGGCTTGCTGACCGACCTGGCTCAAGGCAAGGTCAACAGCAGCCTGGCGAATTCGGCGCTGTACTTGAAAGTGTTCGGGCACACAGTGATTGGCTGGCGTTGGCTGGAGCAGGCGATTCGTGCCGAAGAAGGGTTGGCCAAGGGGAATGCGGCAGATGTGAGCTTCTATAAGGGCAAGCTGCAGGCGGCGCGGTATTTCCTGACCTGGGAAGTGCCGGGTTGCCACCATGAGCTGGCGATTCTTGAGGCGCGGGATGATGTGTGTTTGAACATGCAGGATGAGTGGTTCTGATCTCAGCCATGTAGTGCTGCTGAAATCCAATCGCTGGCAAGCCAGCTCCTACAGGGGTCAGTGTTGAGCGCAGATTCGTGCTCGACCACAACTTTGTAGGAGCCGGCTTGCCGGCGATAGCGTCCTGCAGGTCAACTCAACTTGAACCCACCCATCTGCCGCGCCAAATCATCCGCCAACCGCTGCAACGTCTGGCAATCCTCCCGACAAGCCCTGACCTCCCCCGCTGTCGCCCGGGCCAGATCGGAAATCCCCTGCACGTTGCGGTTGATCTCTTCGGTCACCGCCGACTGTTCTTCCGTCGCGGTCGCGACTTGGTGGTTCATGTCGCTGATGCGCTCGATCTGCCCGGTAATCGCGGTCAGCGACGTCCCGGTGCGCTGGCTCGATTCGACACCGGTGCCGGTCGCCGCTTGACCGGTGTGCATCGACGACACCGCGTTCTCCGCGCCTTGTTTAAGGCTGCCGATGATTTGCTGAATTTCATCGGTGGACGATTGAGTTCGCCGCGCCAGCGTCCGCACTTCATCTGCCACGACGGCAAATCCACGGCCCATGTCTCCAGCCCGCGCTGCTTCAATAGCCGCATTCAACGCCAACAGGTTGGTCTGCTCGGAAATCCCGCGAATCACCGCCAACACCTGATCGATCGACGCCACCTGATCAGCCAGTTCGCCCACTGCACTGGCGGCGACACCGATTTCATCAGACATGCTTTCAATATGTCGGATCGACCCACCGACCACTTCCCGCGCCTGCATCGCCTCATCGCGAGCATCCTGCGAGGCAACCGCCGCATTACCGGCGTTCTGCGCGATTTCCTGCACGGTCAGGCCCATTTCGTGGACGGCGGTGGCAACCATGTCGGTCATTTCCTGCTGACGCCCGGAGCGTTCGGCTGTGTTATCCACAACCTTCGCCACCTGGCTGACGGCGGTGCGCAAACGCTCACTGGTGGTCAGCACTTCGCCGATCATCTCGCGCTGACTGTCGAGGAATCGATTGAAGCCGCGCGCCAGGTCACCCAGTTCATCGGCGCGGCTGGAATCTAACCTGTGGGTCAAATCTCCACCACCGCTACCGATGGCTACCAGCGCTGCTGTTACCTGACGAATCGGCCGCACCAACCCACGGGCCAGCAACACCACCAGCAACAGGCACACCAACGCCACCGCCAAGCCAATGCCGCTGCTCATCCACATGGCGCGGCGGGCTTCGGCGTAGATCTGCGACTGTGGCACTTCGGCCACCAGGGTCCAGCCCAAGTCCCTCAGCGGCAGGCTCAAGGCCAGGAAGTCTTCGCCATCACGCACGAAGCTGCTGCTGGCAGCTTTTTGACCCATGACTGCCTGCGCGGCCGACGCACCGATTTGCTCGACCAAGGTGCGCTTGCCACTGAATTGCGCTTCGGGGTGAACCTGGATCAAACCGTCGGAACGCACGAGATAGACCTTGCCGCGCTCACCGAAGGTGAAGTTGTGAATCAGCTCCGACAGCTCTTTCATACTCAGGCCAAGCCCGGCAACGCCCACGACTTTGCCGGCCTGCTCGACCTTGAGGTCGATGAACAGTGCCAATTCTCCGGTGGCTGTGTCGTTGTCGATATTGAGGGTGCGCGGCTGGTTGCTGTCGAGGAACGAATAGAACCAGGCGTCTTTGGGATTGGAACGGCTAAGGCTGCGGTCCAGGCCTTTTTCAGTGAAATAGTGGTTTGAAGCCGTACCTACAATTAACGCGGTAAAGGCTTTGTGTTCGGCGCGGATGCCTTCCAGATACTGCACGAACGCGGCGGTCTGATCACTGTTTTCGCCCCCGGCGAGCCAGTCGCGCACCATGCTGTTGCTGGCGATGTCCTTGGCGGCGGTGAGGGGTTGCACGAGGATGCGCTCGATGTCGTTGCGCATCGCTTCGATGCTCGACGGCAGCGCTTGTTCGACCAGGTAGCTCTGGGCGAGACGGTTGACCACGAGGGTATAAACGCCAACCACGATCAGAATACTGACCAGCAGGGCGGTGCCCATACTGAGGATCAACTGCCATTGAATACTGCGACGCCAGAACTGCATGGAGCACCCCCAAAGAATAAGAGGCTGAAACACTGCAACAGCCGTGCCGATTGTATACAACGCAAACGACAATTTATTCTTTGGTTGTGCGCAAAGCCGATCAGGCTTGATTGATCGTCTTGGAGATCACTTCAACCGTGGCGCTGACTTGCTCTTGGTAACGGTCGAGTTCGAGCTTGTGCTGCTTTTTCATTTCGATCTGCTGAGAACACAGATTCATCGCGGCCAGCACCAGCAGTCGGTCACCGATCAGGGTCGGGTACTTTCTTTTGGTGTCAGCCAAAGCAGCCTTCAACATCAATGCGGCGTCCAGCAGGGTTTGCTCTTCCCCGGCCGGCGCCTTGATCGAATAGTCCTCCCCCAGGATCGAGACGACTTTTACCCCTGCGGCGCCGACACTCATGCGCTGACCGGGCCGGCGCTGACGCGTTCAACCAGGGCCTGGATGCGGGCGGCGGTGGCGCCTTGTTTCTCTTCCTGTTCCATCAGGCTCAGTTGCAGGCTTTCGTTTTCATCCTTGGCCTGGGCCAGTTCTGCACTCAGGGTCTGGTTCTGTTGAACAAGGTCACTGACCAGTTGTTCCAATTGGCTTAGGGATGCTTCCAACATTTTGATTTTCCAAGCATTTTCAAGGGGCGCGTACGATAAAGAAAAGTCACCACGGATGCCAGGGTTAATGGGGCGCAAGGCCTTGATTTTCCTGGCGGGCGACCTTCCTCGCGAACTTTAAAGACTGTGATTGGCGGATCTGGTTCCTGCACTTCGTCGCCATAGTTTCTGTAGGAGCGATGCTTGCTCGCGAAGGAGGTCCAGACAACGCGTTCATCCAGACTGCACGCGTTACCGTTAACGCCCTTCGCGAGCAAGCATCGCTCCTACAGGAAACGGTCTGACTGCGACAAATACGCGCAGCCCCTCAAGACTTTAGTCGTATGACCGATAAGTCATCCATACGTCAGTCTCAGCGCCGCACAGGTGCGCTTTTTTCGGTAAACACCATGTCCCTTCGTAATATGAATATCGCTCCGCGGGCGTTCCTCGGTTTCGCTCTGATTGGCGGTCTGATGCTGGTTCTGGGGGTGTTTGCCTTGAACCAGATGAGCAAGATTCGCGGTGCTGCCGAGGAGATCACCTTGAGCAGCGTGCCGAGTATCAAAAGCCTCGACGAGTTCACTCAACTCACCTTGCGCCTGCGAGTGCTGTCCTACCGTTTGCTGGTGAACCGCGAGCCCGATGTTCAGCAGAAAACCATGGAGCTGCTGGACACGCGCAACCAACAGATTCGTGCGGCTCAAGCCACCTACGAAAAACTGATCGCCAGCCCGCAGGAACGTGCAGCCTACGATCAATACGTGCAGTTGCTGGGGCAGTACCGCCAGATCGAAGACCGGATGAAAACCCTGTCGCGCAACAATCAGGTCGATGAACTGCGCACCTTGCTCAACACCGATCTGCTGACCAACTCCGAAGCCGTCAACGCAGTGCTCAATCGCTTGCTGGAGATCAACACCCAGCAGACCGTCGACACCAATCAGCGCGCTGCCGATCAATACGATTCGGCGTTCAATCTGGTGATCACCTTGCTGGTCATCGCCACCGGCCTGACCGTGCTGTTTGCCTGGCTGCTGACCAACAGCATCACCAAGCCAATCGCCAATGCCTTGAGCGCTGCCGAACAAATTGCCGAAGGTAACCTGACTCGCCCGATCACCGTTGATGGCGAAGACGAAGCCGGCCGTTTGCTGCTGGCCATGTCGAAGATGCAAGACAAGCTGCGCGACACCCTGCAGCGGATTTCCGGCTCGGCCACGCAACTGGCCTCCGCCGCTGAAGAGCTCAACAGTGTCACCGACGAAAGCGCCCGTGGCCTGACCCAACAGAACAACGAAATCGAACAGGCCGCCACCGCCGTCAATGAAATGACCAGCGCCGTGGAAGAAGTCGCGCGCAACGCGGTGAGCACCTCGGAAGCGTCGAAAAACGCCACCACGTCGGCCGGTGACGGTCGTGATCTGGTGCAGGAAACCGTCAGCGCCATCGAACGCATGAGCGCCGATGTGCAGAGCACGGCGACACTGATCGGTGATCTGGCCAATGAATCCCGCGACATCGGCAAGGTACTGGACGTGATCCGTGGCCTGGCGGACCAGACCAACCTGCTGGCCTTGAACGCCGCTATCGAAGCGGCCCGTGCCGGTGAAGCCGGGCGCGGTTTTGCGGTGGTGGCGGACGAAGTGCGTGCACTGGCGCACCGCACTCAGCAATCGACCAGCGAAATCGAACGCATGATCGGCAGCATTCAGACCGGCACCGAGCACGCGGTGGATTCGATGCGCAACAGCACCGAGCGCGCCGAGTCGACCTTGAACATCGCTCGCGGCGCAGGGATGTCGCTGGACACGATCAACAGCGCCATCGTCGAAATCAACGAACGCAACCTGGTGATCGCCAGCGCGGCCGAAGAACAGGCCCAAGTGGCCCGTGAAGTGGACCGTAACCTGGTGAACATTCGTGATCTGTCGGTGCAATCCGCCACCGGCGCCAATCAGACCAGCGCGGCGAGCAACGAACTGTCGCGACTGGCAGTGGACCTGAACACGATGGTTGGACGGTTTAGCCTCTGACCCGCTACCTGTAGGAGCCGGCTTGCTGGCGATGGCGTCTGTGAAATCGCCATCGCCAGCAAGCCGGCTCCTACAGGGGATTGCGTAATGGCGGATTCCGCGTAGGGCTTTTGATCTGCAAAAGCTTTTTGACAGCATCACATTTCAACAGGTTAGAATCGCTGGCACGCAGACTGCATGGTCAGTGTGTGCCCGCCTTTCAGCTTTCTGGAGTATTGCCTTTGAATGCGACGACCATCAACAGCCTGTTCTTGATCGGCGCGTTGCTGGTAGGTGCGAGCATTCTGGTGAGCTCACTTTCGTCCCGCCTCGGCATCCCGATTCTGGTGATCATCCTGGCCGTGGGCATGGCCGCTGGCGTCGATGGCGGCGGGATTATTTTCGATAACTACCCAACGGCTTATCTGGTCGGCAACCTCGCACTGGCGGTGATCCTGCTCGACGGCGGTTTGCGCACCAGGGTGTCGAGTTTTCGCGTGGCGTTATGGCCGGCGCTATCGCTGGCCACGGTCGGGGTGTTGATCACCACCGGGCTGACCGGCATGGCCGCGGCCTGGCTGTTCGATCTGAACCTGATTCAGGGCCTGCTGATTGGCGCCATCGTCGGCTCCACGGATGCTGCGGCGGTGTTCTCGCTGCTCGGCGGCAAAGGCCTGAACGAACGGGTCACCGCCAGTCTCGAAATCGAATCCGGCAGCAACGACCCGATGGCGGTGTTCCTCACCGTCACCCTGATCGACATGCTCGCCAGCGGCCAGACCGGCCTGCACTGGAGCCTGCTGACCCACCTGCTGCGCGAGTTCGGCATCGGCGGCGTGATCGGGCTCGGTGGCGGCTGGCTGATGCTGCAACTGGTCAACCGGATCAATCTGGCCACCGGCCTCTATCCGATTCTGGTGATCGCCGGCGGCCTGGTGGTGTTCGCCCTGACCAACGCCCTGCACGGCAGCGGTTTCCTCGCGGTTTACCTGTGCGGCCTGGTGATCGGCAACCGTCCGGTACGCAGCCGCCACGGCATTCTGCACATGCTCGACGGCATGGCGTGGCTGGCGCAGATCGGCATGTTCCTGGTGCTGGGCCTGTTGGTCACGCCGCACGACTTGCTGCCGATCGCCCTGCCTGCGCTGGGCCTGGCGTTGTGGATGATCCTGTTTGCACGGCCACTGTCGGTGCTGGTCGGCCTGCTGCCCTTCAAGGCCTTCCACGGTCGCGAGAAAGCCTTTATTTCCTGGGTCGGCCTGCGCGGCGCAGTCCCGATCATTCTGGCGGTGTTCCCGCTGATGGCCGGTCTGCCCAACGCCCAGCTCTACTTCAACCTCGCCTTCTTTATTGTGCTGGTGTCGCTGCTGGTACAGGGGACGAGCCTGCCGTGGATCGCCAAACTGTTAAAGGTGACGGTGCCACCGGAACCTGCGCCGATCTCGCGTTCAGCCCTGGAAGTACATGTCACCAGCGAGTGGGAGCTGTTCGTTTATCGCCTCGGTGCCGAAAAATGGTGCATCGGTTCGCCCCTTCGTGAACTGAAAATGCCCGAAGGCACACGCATCGCCGCACTGTTTCGTGGCCAGCAACTGCTCCATCCGTCGGGTAGTACGGTGCTCGAAGTCGATGATTTGCTCTGCGTAATCGGCCACGAACACAACCTGCCGGCCCTTGGAAAACTGTTTAGCCAGGCGCCTCAACGAGGCCTCGATTTGCGTTTCTTCGGCGACTTCGTACTCGAAGGAGATGCCCAGCTGGCGGCGGTTGCTGCCCTGTACGGGTTGAAAGTCGAAGGCATCGATCCGGATATGACTCTGGCCAGCTTCATTGCTCACAAAGTGGGCGGTGCGCCAGTCGTGGGTGACCAGGTGGAATGGAACAACACCATCTGGACCGTCGCGGTCATGGAAGGGAACAAGATCGGCAAAGTGGGCGTCAGATTCCCCGAAGGAAGTCGCCCGGGTCCGGGACTCTTCCTCTAAACTTCATTCTTCGTCTCGTTTTCGATCGGTCTCTATGTCAACCCTGCGCACCTTTTTCATCATGGCCCTGCTGGGCTTGAGTCTGTCTGTCGGCACGTTGCAAGCGGCGGAACCACCGTCCAGCGAAGCCGTGCAGGCGAGCCTGGACAAGATCGCCGACCGCAAACTGCCGGAAGCCGATCAGAAAGCCCTGCAAACGCTGCTGCAAAGCACGCTGACCCAGCTCAACAACAAGCGTGATTACGAGCGCAAGCTGGCCGATCTCAAGCAGCAACTCGCTACCGCGCCCAAGCAGAACATCGAGAACCAGCGCGAGCTGACGCGCCTGAAAGCCAGCAGCGTCATCCCTGTGGCGCAACGCTATGGCAAAGAATCCGTGCAGCAGCTCGAGCAGATGCTGACCGAGCGCGCGACCCAGCAAAGTGATCTGCAGAAAGCCCTCGCTGATGCGAACAGCCTGGTCATTACCGCCCAGACCCGCCCTGAGCGCGCCCAGGCTGAAATTTCCACCAGCCAGACACGCATCCAGCAGATCAATAACATCCTCAAGGCCGGCAAAGACAACGGCAAGACCTTGAGCAGCGAACAACGCGACCTGCTCAATGCCGAACTCGCGGCATTGAATGCGCTGATCCCGCTACGTCGCCAGGAACTGGCCGGCAACAGCCAGTTGCAGGACCTGGGCAACAGCCAGCATGACTTGCTCTCGGAAAAGTCCGACCGCCTGGATCGCGAAATCCAGGAACTGCAAAACCTGATCAACCAGAAACGCCTGGCCCAGTCCCAGGAGACGGTGACGCAGCAGTCCATCGAAGCGCAGAAGTCCGGCGGCAGCGCCCTGCTGGCCACCGAAAGTGCGGCAAACCTGAAGCTTTCGGACTACCTGCTCAAGAGCACCGACCGTCTCAACGAAGTCACCCAGCAGAACCTGCAAACCAAGCAACAACTGGACAACGTAACCCAGAGCGATTCGGCCCTCGACGAGCAAATCAGTGTGCTCAAGGGCAGCCTGCTGCTGTCGAAAATCCTCTACAAACAGAAACAGGGCCTGCCGCGCCTCAAGGTCGACCGCGACCTGGCCGACCAGATCGCCGACATTCGCCTGTATCAGTTCGAAGTCAGCCAGCAACGGGAATTGCTCAGCAACCCGGCGACCTATGTCGACAACCTGCTATCGACTCAGCCACCCGAGCAAGTCACCCCGCAACTGCGCAAGAGCCTGCTGGAACTGGCCACGACCCGCGCCGACCTGCTGGAGCGGCTGAACCGCGAACTCAGTGCGGTGCTCAACGAATCGATCACGCTGCAACTCAATCAGAAACAACTGCTCAGCACCGCGCAAAGCCTGCGGGCGACCCTCGACGAACAGATGTTCTGGATTCCCAGCAACAAGCCGCTCGATCTTGAATGGATGCGCGGCGTGCCGGAACGTCTGCAACGCCAGGTGGCGACCCTGCCGCTGGCGTCGAGCGTGAGTGAATTGATTGACGGCCTGACTCAGCGACCGCTGCTGTTTCTACCGTTGGTACTGGTGATCGGCGCCCTGCTGTGGCGGCGCAAAAGCCTGTATGCCCGACTGAACAAGGTTCACCAGGACATCGGCCACTTCAAGCGTGACAGCCAGTTGCACACGCCGCAGGCGATTCTGGTCAATATTCTGCTGGCATTGCCGGTTGCGCTAGGCCTGGCCCTGTGTGGCCTGGCCCTGCAAATCGACGCTCGGGGGCAGAATGCCAACATGGGCGCGGCGCTGCTGCAAATGGCTCAGGCCTGGCTGGTGTTCTACACCGCCTACCGGATCCTCGCGCCGGGCGGCGTCGCCGAACTGCATTTCCGCTGGGAAAAGCCTCAGGTCGAATTCCTCCAGGGCTGGGTCCGCCGTCTCGGGCTGGTGGTCATGGCGTTGGTCGCGGTGGTGGCCGTTGCCGAGCTGCAACCGGCGGGGCTGGCCGATGACGTGCTGGGCATGCCGGTCGTACTGATCTGCTACGCCTTGATGACCTGGCTGCTCAGCCGATTGCTGATCAGCAGCCCGACGCACGAAAACGCTTCGTTGTTCCGCAAAGCAGTCGGGGTCATGTTCACCGTCCTGCCTGTCGCGTTGTTCGTGGCGGTGTGCTTCGGCTACTACTACACCGCGCTGAAGCTCAGCGACCGCTTGATCAACACGCTTTACCTGCTGATGTTCTGGCTGGTGATCGAAGCCACGTTCGTCCGCGGCCTGAGCGTTGCGGCACGCCGTCTCGCCTACCAGCGCGCCCTGGCCAAACGTCAGGCAGCGAAAGAGGCCGGCGATGGCGAAGCAGTGATCGAAGAGCCGACCCTGGACATCGAGAAGGTCAACGAACAGTCGTTGCGCCTGATTCGCCTGGCGCTGCTCGGTGGCTTCATCGCTGCGCTGTACTGGGTCTGGTCTGATCTGATTTCGGTGTTCTCGTACCTCGACAACATCACCCTCTACGAATACACCAGCGGCACCGGCGCCAACATGAGCATGGTGCCGATCAGCATCGGCGACATGCTGGGGGCGCTGATCATCATCGGCATCACCTTCGCCCTCGCACGCAACTTGCCAGGTCTGCTGGAAGTGTTCGTATTGTCGAAGCTGAACCTGGCGCAGGGCAGCGCCTACGCCACGACCACGCTGCTGTCTTACGTGATCGCCGGCATCGGTTTCGTCTCGACCCTGTCCACGCTCGGCGTGAGCTGGGACAAGTTGCAGTGGCTGGTGGCGGCGCTTTCGGTGGGACTTGGTTTCGGGATGCAGGAGATTTTTGCGAACTTCATCTCCGGGATCATGATCCTGTTCGAACGCCCGGTGCGGATCGGCGACACGATCACCATCGGCAACCTGTCGGGCACGGTCAGCAAGATCCGCATCCGCGCCACGACCATCACCGACTTCGACCGCAAGGACATCATCGTCCCGAACAAGACGTTCATCACCGGGCAACTGATCAACTGGTCGCTGACCGACACCATTACCCGGGTGACCTTGAAGCTCGGCGTCGATTACGGTTCGGACCTGGACCTGGTGAAAGAACTGCTGCTCAAAGCCGCCCGGGACAACCCGCGCGTGCTGAAGGACCCAGAACCGCACGTGTACTTCCTGAACTTCGGCGAAAGCACCCTCGACCACGAGCTGCGCATGCATGTGCGCGACCTCGGTGACCGCAACCCGGTACTCGATGAGGTCAACCGCTTCATCAACCGCGAGTTCAAGAAGCAACACATCAACATTTCGTTCCGGCAGATGGAGGTTTACCTGAAGAACCTGCACGGTCAGGAATACAAAATGGTGCCCATCGAGCCGGAAGCCAAAACCATTGTGCCGCTGGTTGATGGCAAACCACCGCAAGAGCCGCCGTCCGCCAAACTCGACTAACCGCCCTATCCCTAGCAGAATGCTCGGACATTCTGCTGGAGATGGCCGGTGAAAGCCCTCGACGAACTGACCTTCGATAATCGCTTCGATCGCCTGGGCGATACGTTTTCTGCCCACGTACTGCCCGAGCCCATCGACAATCCGCGCCTGGTCGTCGCGAGCCCTGCCGCCATGGCGCTGCTCGACCTTGATCCGGCCGTGGCCGAAACCCCGGAGTTCGCCGAGCTGTTCAGCGGCCACAAGCTTTGGGCCGACGCGATTCCGCGGGCGATGGTCTATTCCGGGCATCAGTTCGGCTCCTACAACCCACAACTGGGCGACGGTCGCGGACTGCTGCTGGGCGAGGTCTACAACGAGGCCGGCGAGCATTGGGACCTGCACCTCAAGGGCGCCGGCCAGACGCCTTTTTCGCGCATGGGCGATGGCCGTGCGGTGCTGCGTTCGTCGATCCGCGAGTTCCTTGCGTCCGAAGCGCTGCATGCCCTGAACATCCCGACCACCCGTGCGTTGTGCGTGATCGGCTCCGACACGCCGGTGTGGCGCGAAAAACAGGAACGCGCAGCCATGATCCTGCGCCTGTCACCGAGCCATGTGCGCTTCGGGCATTTCGAGTATTTCTACTACACCAAACGCCCCGAAAAGCAGAAAGAGCTCGGCGAGCACGTGCTGGCCATGCACTTCCCGGAATGCCTCGAACAGCCAGAACCGTACCTGGCGATGTTCCGCGAAGTCGTCGAGCGCAATGCCGAGCTGATCGCTAAATGGCAGGCTTATGGCTTCTGCCACGGCGTGATGAACACCGACAACATGTCGATCCTCGGCATCACCTTCGACTTCGGCCCGTTCGCCTTCCTCGATGACTTCGACGCCAACTTCATCTGCAACCACTCCGATGATCAGGGCCGTTATTCCTTCAGCAACCAGGTGCCGATCGGCCAGTGGAACCTCAGCGCCCTGGCCCAGGCGCTGACGCCGTTCATCAGCGTCGAAGCCCTGCGCGAAACCCTCGGGCTGTACCTGCCGCTGTTCCAGGCTCACTACCTTGACCTGATGCGCCGCCGCCTCGGCTTCACCACCGCTGAAGACGATGACCAGAAACTGCTGGAACAGCTGCTGCAACTGATGCAGAACAGCGGCGTCGATTACAGCCTGTTTTTCCGCCGCCTCGGCGACGAGTCACCCGAGCTGGCCGTCGCCCGCTTGCGCGACGACTTCGTCGACATCAAGGGCTTCGATGCCTGGGCAGAACGCTATGTCGCCCGTGTTGCCCGCGAAGGTGAAGTGGACCAGCCACAGCGTCGCCAACGGATGCACGCGGTCAATCCGCTCTACATCCTGCGCAACTACCTGGCACAGAAAGCCATCGACGCGGCGGAAAGCGGCGACTATTCAGAGGTTCGCCGGCTGCATGCGGTGCTGAGCAAGCCGTTCGAGGAGCAGCCGGGGATGGAGGGTTACGCCGAACGGCCGCCGGAGTGGGGGAAGCATTTGGAGATCAGTTGCTCCTCTTGAGTGACTTACGGAATGTCGCCTTGATAACCACCGACTTCGACTCCAGATCAGCTTCACTGATTACCCATTTATTCAGAGCCCGATTATGTCCGACCCACTCCTCATCCCCTGCCCCCACTGCAACGGCCTCAACCGCATCCCCGCCGAGCGCCTCGGCGATCAGCCGAAATGCGGGCGCTGCAAAGCCGAGGTCTTGCTGAGCAAGCCTTTCGAATTGAAACAAGGTGATTACGCCAGTCAGATCAAGGGCGATCTGCCGTTGCTGGTGGACGTGTGGGCAGACTGGTGCGGGCCGTGCAAGTCGTTTGCGCCGGTGTTTGAACAGGCAGCCAGTCAGTTGGCGGGCAAATGCAGGCTGGCCAAGCTGGACAGCGAGGCGAATCAGCAGTTGTCGGCGCAGTTGGGGATTCGCTCGATTCCGAGCCTGATTCTGTTCAAGAACGGCCGGGAAGTGGCACGCCAGAGCGGGGCGTTTCCGTTGCCGCAGTTGATGAGCTGGTTGCGTAGCCAAGGGATTTAAGAACACCGCGATCAATTGTGGGAGCGAGCCTGCTCGCGATTGCTATCTGTCATTCAACATTGATGTTGTCTGACACACCGCTATCGCCGGCAAGCCGGTCTCGCTCCCACAGGGGTTCGGTGGTGCCGGGAAGATCAGGCATTTTCCAGCAGGTTGTGCAGCTCGACGAATTGCTGGGTCAGCTTGTGCCGTGGGTCGAGGTGGATCAGCGGCGTGTTGGCCTGATGCGATTCGCGCATGCGCACCGAAGTGCCCAGGTACACCGGCAGCACGGGCAATCCTTCGGCAATCAGCTCGTCGAGGATCTGCTGAGGCAGGCTGGCGCGGGCCTGGAACTGGTTGACGACGATGCCTTCCACTTCCAGCCCTTCGTTGTGGTCGTCCTTCAATTCTTCGATTTCCGCCAGCAAACCGTACAGTGCCTGACGCGAGAAACTGTCGCAGTCGAAGGGGATCAATACACGATCGGCGGCAATCAAGGCAGACACCGCATAAAAATTTAGCGCTGGCGGCGTATCGAGGTAGATCCGGTCGTAATCTTCGGCCAGCTCGTCGAGCAGTTTGCGCAGCTTGTTGATCTTGTGTTTCGCCTCAAGCTTGGGCTGCAAGTCCGCCAGTTCGGCGGTGGCGGTGATGACGTGGAGGTTGTCGAACGGGGTTTCGTAGATATCGACCTGGTTTTTCTTCGAGAACGGGCCTGAAGACAGCGTTTGCTTGAAGAAGTCGGCAATCCCCATCGGAATGTCATTACCGGTGAGCCCGGTGAGGTACTGGGTCGAATTGGCCTGAGCGTCGAGATCTACCAACAGGGTGCGATAGCCCTCGCTGGCACTGACCGCCGCCAGATTGCAGGCAATGCTGGATTTGCCTACGCCGCCTTTCTGATTGAATACCACGCGCCGCATGTCAAAACCTCCGTGTATCAAAGAATGACCGAGTGTAGTAGTCCACGGCGTCGCTTAGCTACCTCGCCGGCACAGGGACTACGCAGTCAGGTGCAAACACTCACTGAAAAAGCCGCCTTATCGTCCGGAAAAATGCGCCCGTAGCCAACAGACATACGCGACTCGATGTGGATAATGGCCAAACGACAGCTTTTCACGAACCAATCGGTACATTTCGTTGAGCAAAATGTAACCAGCATTTGCTACGCGCCCGCCGCAACGGGATAATGCGCGCCACTCGGCGCTCAGCGTCACGTCAGGTGAATCGCTGATTTTGCGACTTGCCGCGTCAAGAAAGCCCGCAGGGGCGGGATGAATGTCTGTGATCAACTTCAACATCGCCCAATGGCGCGCGTGGGCCCCTGGGCTCGAAAGCGTGGACGATTGGCAGGCCTGGAGCCGACAACCGGTCGTGCTGCCAAGCTGCGATGCCGCCCCCGACGTCTCGTTTCTGCCGGCCATGCAACGGCGGCGGCTCAGCCGTCTGGCGCGGATGGCGTTCAGTGTCGGCTGGCCGTTGGCCGATGGTCGCCCTGACCTACCGTTGGTCTTTATTTCCCGCCACGGCGAAACCCCGCGTACCTTCGATATCCTCAGCGATCTGGCCGCCGATCAGCCCCTGTCGCCGACCCAGTTCAGCCTGTCTGTGCACAACGCAGTCATCGGACTGTGGTCGATCATGCGCGGCGAAACCAGCGAAATGACCGCTCTGGCTGCAGCCGGCGATGGCCTTGAACACGGCATGCTAGAGGCTGCGGCGCTGCTTGGCGAAGGAGCGCCCGCAGTCCTGCTGGTGGTCACCGAAGAGCAGCCACCCGAAGCCTATTCGACCTGGATCGACGACGTGCCATTTCCCTACGCGGTGGCTTTGTTGCTCACACCGGGCAATGACTGGCAACTGTCCTTGAACAGCACTTCGGATGAGTTGTCCAAAGCCCAATGGCCCCATGCCCTGAATCTCTTGCGTACCCTGCTGGGCCAGCAGACCACCTGCCAACATGCCTGGAAAAATCGTGTATGGAACTGGCAACGCAATCGGTAACCGAAAAAAACCGCGACGCCTATTACTGGCGTTTGCTGGCCACCGCCGCAAGCTTCACCCTCTTCGGATTGGGCGGGCTGTGCCTGCGCCTGGTGGTATTCCCGGTGCTGGGCTGTCTGCCCGGCGATGCGCAGACGCACCGCTTGCGTGCGCGGCAAACCGTCAGCCGCTGTTTCTGGTTTTTCGTCCGGTTCATGGCCCGCACCGGCGTGCTGACCTACAACATCGAGGGCGCGGAAAAACTCGGCCGCCCCGGGCAAATGATCATCGCCAATCACCCATCGCTGATCGACGTGGTGTTCCTGATCGGCCTGGTGCGCCATTCCAACTGCGTGGTCAAAAGCAGCCTGTGGGAAAACCCCTTCACCCGTGGCCCGTTACGCTGCACCGAATACATCAGCAACGACGGCAGCATGGACATGCTCGACGCCGCGGCCGACGCGCTGAAAAGCGGCCAGACCCTGATCATTTTCCCCGAAGGCACCCGCACCCAGCCCGGCGAAGCACCCGCCTTCCATCGGGGTGCGGCGTCGATCGCACTGCGCGGTGCGAAAATCCTCACTCCCGTGGTCATCAAGGTCAGCCCGACCACCTTGACCAAGGCCGAACCCTGGTATCGGATCCCCAAACGTCGCGTGCACTTCAGTTTCCGTGTCGGGGCCGATATAGACCCACAGGCCTTCGCTGCACAAGGCCCGGCGCCTCAAGCCTCGCGCAAGCTCAATGATTACCTGCATCACTACTTTATTAAGGAGCTCGCCGAAGATGAGCGATCTGCACCGTGAAATAAAACTGCTGATCATCGACGCCCTTGGCCTCGAAGACATCAGCGTCGAAGACATCGGCAACGACCAGACGCTGTTCGGTGAAGGCCTGGGCCTGGACTCCGTCGACGCCCTGGAACTCGGCCTGGCGATCCAGAAAAAGTACGGCATCAAAATCGATGCCGACGCCAAGGACACCCGCAATCACTTCAGCAACGTGGCGAGCCTTGCGGCGTTCGTCACTGCAAAACAGGCAGCTTGAGACCGGACCATGCAAACTCGTGACGACATTTTCAACACCTTGCGCGATGCCTTGGTCGAACTCTTCGAGCTGGATCCAGAACGTGTCAGCCTCGACTCCAACCTGTATCAGGACCTGGAAATCGACAGCATTGACGCGGTCGACCTGATCGATCACATCAAACGCCAGACCGGCAAGAAAATCGCCGCCGAAGAATTCAAATCGGTGCGTACCGTCAGCGACGTCGTCGAGGCGGTCTACCGTCTGGTTCAGCCGGCCGCATGAGTCGACTGATCGGCCTCGGCCTGCTGCTCGCGGGGCTGCTGTACCCTTTCGCGGTGTATTTCGGCATGGAGCATTTCGCCCCGTGGCAGTTCGGCCTGCTGCTGGGCAGCCTGTGGCTGGCGCGAGCGGTGACGGGCGTGCGTCGACCGGGAAGCCTGTGGATGGCCATCGTCGCCATCGTGTTTTGCCTGTTGCTCGCACTGTTCGACAGCCCCGCCATGCTGCGCTGGTACCCCGTGCTGATCAGCGGCTTCATGCTGGCGCTGTTCGGGTTGAGCCTGAAATTCGGCCCGCCGATGATCGAGCGTCTGGCCCGCCTGCGTGAGCCACGCTTGCCGGCCAAGGCCATTCGTTACACCCGCCAGGTCACCATTGCCTGGTGCTGGTTTTTTCTTTGCAACGGATTGTGCGCCGCCGCCCTGACCCTCTGGGCGCCGCTGAGTTGGTGGATGTTGTACACCGGCCTGATCTCCTATGGATTGATCGGCCTGATGTTTGCCATTGAATGGCTCATACGACAACGGGTACGAGGCCACCCATGAATTGGATAAAACTTGAGCAACTGTTGCTCAAGGCTCAACCGGAACGCGCCGTGACGGCCGGGCCGGTGCTGAATCACGCACAATTGTGCGAACAGGCCCTGAGCCTGGCCGCCGGCCTGCAAGCGCAGGGTGTGCGGCGCATTGCCGTGCATCTGGAATGCGCCGCCGACCTGGCGATTGCCCTGCTTGGCGCCTGGCGTGCCGGGGTCAGCGTATTGCTGCCTGCCGACCTGCAACCCCAGACGCGCCAGCGCTGGTCGAGCGAAGTCGATCTGTGGCTGACGGATCAGGCCGATGACGCGCAGCTGAGCGACTATCGCCATGCGCCGCTGAGTGGCGCTGCGCTGGACCTGGATCGCTGCACGCTTAGCCTGTGCACCTCCGGCTCCAGTGGCGCGCCCAAACGCATCGACAAAAACCTGCGCCAACTGGCCAATGAAGTCGAAGCGCTGGAACACCTCTGGGGCGCCGATCTGGCTGAAGCCTGCATCATCGGCAGCGTCGCCACCCAACACATCTACGGTTTGCTGTTTCGGGTGTTGTGGCCGCTGTGTGCCGGGCGCTCGTTCGTGCGCAAGCAACTGGCCTTTCCGGAAGATTTGCAGCGCGCCAGCCGCGAACACCCGGCCTTTGCCTGGGTCGCCAGCCCGGCGCTGCTCAAACGCATGGGCGACAACCTCGACTGGCCGGCCTTGAGCGCGGTTCGTCGGGTGTTTTCCTCGGGCGGCGCATTGCCGGCCGAGGCGGCGCAAAGCCTGCAGCAACGCCTGCAACAGTGGCCGACGGAAATCTTCGGCAGCTCGGAAACCGGCGGCATTGCCTGGCGCCAGGGACTTGATTTGTGGCGGCCGTTTGCCGGCATCGAATTGAGCCAGGACAGCGATGGCGCGCTGCTCATTGCCTCGCCGTACCTGCTACCGGGCCATATTGAACACACCGCGGATGCCGCGCGAATCGCTGCCGATGGCCGCTTCGAATTGCTGGGCCGTCTGGACCGGATCGTCAAACTGGAAGAAAAACGTATCTCGCTGCCGATGCTGGAACACGCGCTGATGGCCCACGACTGGGTCGCCGAAGCGCGCCTGGGCGTGGTTCAGGAAAATCGCGCGTCACTGGGTGCATTGCTGGTGCTGAGCGAGCAAGGTTTGCATGCCTTGCGCAATCAAGGTCGACGCACCCTCACTCAGGCATTGCGCCAACACCTGAGCCAGCATTGCGAAGCCCTTGCCTTGCCTCGACGCTGGCGTTTACTGCGGCAGTTGCCGCTGAACGCTCAGGGCAAACTGCCTCAGGCCGACGTCGAAGCGCAGCTGCTCGCGCCGCGTCCAAAGGCACCACAAGTGCTGGAGCAGGTCGAAGTCGATGGCGAATGGAGCCTGCAACTGGCAGTGCCACCGGACCTCGCCTACTTCAGCGGCCATTTCCCTCAGGCGCCGGTATTGCCCGGCGTGGTGCAAGTGGATTGGGCGTTGAGCCTTGGCCAACAGTTGATGAACCTGCCGGAAAAATTCGCCGGCATGGAAGTGCTGAAGTTCCAGCAACTGGTGCGCCCCGGCGATGAAATCCAGTTACACCTGCGTTTCGATCCGGTACGCAGCAAGTTGTATTTCGCCTATCGCAACGAGACCGCCACGTGTTCCAGCGGGCGGATTTTGCTGGAGGCTTCGAGTGATGCATAAATTTGGTGAGTGCTGCGCACTCAATCGCGAGCAGGCTCGCTCCCACAGGGTGTCTGCGTCGCGCACGAATCTAGTGTGGGAGCGAGCCTGCTCGCGATGCAGGCAACTCGGTCTTGCGGGTGGATGCCAACATGCATAACCCCTGCGCCGTCGTACCCGTCTACAACCACGAAACCGCCATCACCACGGTGGTCGACGCCCTGATTACCTGCGGCCTGCCGTGCATTCTGGTGGACGATGCCAGCAGCCCGGCCTGCGCCAAGGTGCTCGATCGCCTGGCTGAGCGCGAGATGGTCTACCTGATCCGTCTCGCCGCCAACCAGGGCAAGGGCGGTGCGGTCATGACCGGTCTGCGCGAAGCCTCACGCCTGGGCTTCAGCCACGCCTTGCAGGTGGACGCCGACGGTCAACACGACCTGCAAGACGTCGCGACGTTCATCGAGCACTCACGCACCCATCCGCGCGAAGTGATCTGCGGCTATCCGCAATATGACGCCAGCGTGCCGAAAGGTCGGTTGTACGCCCGCTACCTGACGCACGTGATGGTGTGGATCAACACCTTGTCGTTGCAGATTCGCGATTCCATGTGCGGTTTCCGCGTCTATCCATTGTCACCGACCCTGGCCGTGATCGAATCGGCCAAAGTCGGCAAGCGCATGGACTTCGACTCGGACATTCTGGTGCGCCTGTCCTGGCGCAATCAGCCGATGCAGTGGTTGCCCACCAAGGTGCATTACCCGCTGGACGGCGTCTCGCATTTCCGCATGTTCCACGACAATGTGCTGATTTCGAGCATGCACACCCGGTTGTTCTTCGGCATGTTGCTGCGGGCGCCGGTGATCCTCTGGCGACGGTGGCGAGCATGAGCAGCAACGTCGACAAAAAGCATTGGGCCGACCGCGAGGAGCGCGGCAGTTTCTGGCTGATGAAGCTCACTGCGTTCGGCGCCAAAGTCCTTGGCCGCCGACTGTTGAGCCCGCTGTTGTACGGCATCGTTCTGTACTTTTTCCTGTTCGGTCGCAGCGCTCGCCGCAGTGCCTGGCAATACCAGCAATGCCTCGCCGACTGGAGCGCTCGCACTGAATTGCGCCCGACCCATTGGCGGGTATTCGGTCAGTTCATGGCCTTCGCTGATTCGATGCTCGACAAACTCGACGTGTGGAGCGGCAAGCTGAGCATCGAGCAGATCGAAATCGTCGACCCGGCGTTGCTGCGCAATCAGTTGCGTGGCAGCCGCGGGCAACTGCTGGTGGGCGCACACCTGGGCAATCTCGAAGTCTGCCGCGCACTGGCGGAGATCGGCGAAAAGGTCACGATGAACGTGCTGGTGCACACCAAGCACGCCGAGCAGTTCAATCGTCTGCTGGGCGAAGCTGGGGCCACCAATCTGCGGCTGATTCAGGTCAGCGAACTGGACCCGGTGATCATGCTGCAACTGCACGAGCGCCTGGAGCGCGGCGAATGGCTGGCGATTGCCGGTGATCGCGTGCCGTTGCACGGCGGTCGCAGCGTGACCGTGGATTTCCTTGGCCATCCGGCAAAGTTTCCGCAGGGCCCGTGGTTATTGGCCGGCCTGTTGAAATGCCCGGTCAACCTGATGCTGTGCCTGAAAAAACCCGACGGCGATTATCGACTGACCCTCGAACCGTTCGCCGACTCGATCACCTGGAAGCGCAGCGACCGCGAGCAGGTCATTCATCAGTGGGCGACCCGCTACGCCGAGCGCCTGGGTCACTATTGCCTCGAAGCACCTCAACAATGGTTCAACTTTTACCCTTTCTGGAAGACCGATGACGACGCCAACGCTTGAGCCGGTAACCTTCGGCGAACTCCCTTTGCGCATCGAAGACGTGCTGGCCCTGGCCAACCGTCAGGTGCCGACGCAGTTGCAGGCTGACCCTGCGTACCGCGAGCGCATCGCCAAGGGCGCACGATTCCTCGATTCCCTGCTGGACAAGGAAGGCGTGATTTATGGCGTGACCACCGGTTACGGCGATTCCTGCGTGGTCGCGGTGCCGCTGCATCACGTCGAAGCGTTGCCGCGTCATCTGTACACGTTCCACGGTTGCGGCCTGGGCAAACTGCTCGACGCCCAAGCCACCCGCGCGGTGCTGGCTGCACGTTTGCAGTCGCTGTGCCACGGCGTGTCGGGGGTTCGCATTGAGCTGCTGGAACGCCTGCAAGCATTCCTTGAACACGACATTTTGCCGCTGATCCCGGAAGAAGGCTCGGTGGGCGCCAGCGGTGATCTGACGCCGCTGTCCTATGTCGCGGCGACCTTGTCCGGCGAACGCGAAGTGATTTTCCGTGGCGAACGCCGCCAGGCCGCCGATGTGCACCGCGAACTCGGTTGGGAGCCGCTGGTGCTGCGCCCCAAAGAAGCCCTCGCGCTGATGAACGGCACCGCCGTCATGACCGGCCTCGCTTGCCTGGCCTATGCCCGCGCCGATTACCTGCTGCAACTGGCAACGCGCATCACCGCGCTGAACGTGGTCGCGCTGCAAGGCAATCCGGAGCACTTCGACGAGCGCCTGTTCGCCACCAAACCGCATCCGGGGCAAATGCAAGTCGCCGCGTGGTTGCGCAAGGACCTGGCGATCGATGCGCCGACCGCGCCGCTGCATCGCCTGCAAGACCGTTATTCCCTGCGCTGCGCACCGCACGTACTGGGCGTCTTGGCCGACAGCCTGAACTGGCTGCGTTCGTTCATCGAGATCGAACTCAACAGCGCCAACGACAACCCGATCATCGATGCCGAAGCCGAGCGCGTGCTGCACGGCGGGCATTTCTACGGCGGTCACATCGCGTTCGCCATGGACAGCCTGAAAAACCTGGTGGCCAACGTGGCTGACCTGCTCGACCGTCAACTCGCGTTGCTGGTGGACGAGCGTTACAACCATGGCTTGCCGAGCAATTTGTCCGGCGCCACGGCAGATCGCGCGATGCTCAACCACGGCTTTAAAGCCGTGCAGATCGGCACCAGCGCCTGGACTGCCGAAGCGCTGAAAAACACCATGCCGGCCAGCGTGTTTTCACGCTCCACCGAATGCCACAACCAAGACAAAGTGAGCATGGGCACCATCGCTGCCCGCGATGCCATTCGTGTGCTGGAGCTGACCGAACAGGTCGCCGCCGCCACGCTGCTCGCCGCCAATCAGGGCGTGTGGCTGCGCAGCAAGGCCGAGGACGCGCGCCCGTTGCCACCGGCCCTTGCTGCCATGCATGAAGAGCTGGCCAAGGACTTCCCGCCGGTCATCGAAGACCGCGCGCTGGAAGGTGAATTGCGCCTGTGCCTGAAACGGATTGCCGAGCAACACTGGAGGCTGCATGCGTAGCAAGGGAGTGCTTCACACCGATACGGAAATCCTCGTGCCGTTCTTTGACGTCGACAGCATGAACGTGGTCTGGCACGGCCATTACATCAAGTACCTGGAAATCGCCCGTTGTGCGCTGCTGGATAAAATCGGCCACAACTACACGGCCATGTCCGAGTCGGGCTATGCCTGGCCGGTGATCGACCTGCAATTGCGCTATGTGCGTGGTGCGGTGTTCGGCCAAAAGCTGAACGTGCGCGCCAATCTGGTGGAGTGGGAGAACCGGCTGAAGATCAACTACCTGATCAGCGACCTGGAAACCGGCGAACGCTTGACCCGCGCCGTCTCCGTGCAGGTTGCAGTCGACATGGGCAGCCGTGAGATGCAATTGGCTTCGCCAAAAATCTTCACCGATGCCGTCGCAAGGGCCCTGCCATGATTTTCTGCCACCCCCGTTCCCCTGTAGGAGCCGGCTTGCCGGCGATGGTCGTTAACGATGACGCTGGGCACCTGACTCTGCGCAGCGCTCTCAGGTTTTTCGCGAGCAAGCTCGCTCCTACAGTGTTGTGCGTGTTGCTGGGTATTCCGGGGCTGGCACAGGCGTTTGATCTGCAACAGCTCAGCGATCAACTGGCCAAACCCGATGTGATCCACGGCCACTTCATCCAGGAAAAACACCTGCGCGCCCTGCCCCAGCCGCTGACCAGCAAAGGCACCTTCGTTCTCGCGAAAAACCACGGCTTGCTGTGGTTGCTGAAAACGCCGCTGCAACAGGATTACCGCATCACCGGCAAAGGCATCGCGCGGCGTGACGCCAGCGGCTGGCAAATGCTGCCCGGCAAGAGTGCCGGCGCCGAGCAGAACCGCTTGTTCCTCGCCGTGCTGCAAGGCGACAGCAGCGGGCTGCAACGGGACTTCGAACTGTCGCTGAGCGGTGAGGCGCAGAACTGGAAACTGACGCTGACCCCGCGTTCGCTGCTGCTCAAGCAGGTGTTCAATCAGATCAACATCACCGGCGGCGAATTGGTGAACACCATCGAACTGCTGGAAACCCAGGGCGACAGCACCTTGCTGCGGATGCAGGACAGCACCAGCACCCAACCGTTGAGCGACGCGGAGCAACATGACTTTGCCGAGTGAACGCACGCTTCCACGGCTGTTTCTCATCCTGCTGCTAGCGGTGCTCGCACTCGCCGGCTGGCAATGGCGCGACGGCGCGCCGCTGTCCGCCAACTTGATGGAACTGGTGCCGGGCACGGCGCCGGACGCGCTGGAACTGCGCGCCGAACAACGCATGCAAGAACCGCTGAACCGCGAAATGCTGGTGCTGGTCGGTCACACCGATCGCCAGCAAGCCGTCGCCATGGCGCAGAAACTGGGCGAGCAATGGCAGGCCAGCGGTTTGTTCGAAAAGGTCCAGTGGACCCTGCAAGCCGACTTGCCGGCGCTGCGCACGCAACTGCTGCAAGGCCGGTTGGCGATGCTCTCGGCAGCGGATCGCCAACAATTGATCGAGCACCCCGACGCGTTCATCCAGCAACGGGTGCAAGCACTGTTCGACCCATTCACCGGTTTCAGCCTGGTGCCGAGTCAGGATGACTGGCTGGGCCTGACCGGGCGCATCCAGAACAGCCAGCCGCAACATGGTTCAGTGCAACTGGACATCGGCAGCGGCGCACTGGTTGCCGATGCCGACGGCAAGAGCTGGGTGTTGCTGCGGGCGCGCACCACCGGCAACGCTTTCGACATGAACCTGCCGCTGCAAGTGGCCGATCTGCTCAAGCACAGCCGTGAAGAAGCGGCCCAGGCTGACGTGCAACTGCTGGCCGCTAGCGGCTTGCTCTACGCGGCCAACGGGCAGCGGCAAGCCACACGCGAGATAACCTGGGTCGGCGGTGGTGCCACCGTCGGTATTCTGTTGCTGTTGTTGCTGGCCTTCCGCCGTTTGCGCGTATTGCTGGCATTCGTCCCGGTGCTGGTGGGCATGCTGTTTGGCGCGGTGGCCTGCGTGGCGCTGTTCGGCCATATGCATGTGATGACGCTCGTGCTCGGCTCCAGCCTGATCGGCGTCGCGGTCGATTACCCGCTGCACTATTTGTCCAAGAGCTGGAGCCTGAAACCCTGGCACAGCTGGCCGGCGTTGCGCCTGACCTTGCCGGGGCTGACGCTGAGCCTGATCACCAGTTGCATCGGTTACCTCGCGCTGGCCTGGACCCCGTTCCCGGCCCTGACCCAGATCGCCGTGTTCTCCGCCGCCGGCCTGCTCGGCGCCTACCTGTCGGCGGTGTGCCTTTTGCCTGCGCTGCTCAAGGGTTCGGATTTGCGCCCGGCGCAATGGCCATTGCGCGTCGCCGAGTATTTGCTGGCACTGCGCGAAAGGCTGTTGAAATTCGCCCGTACGCCCGTGCTGCTGGCGCTGCTGATTGCCTTCTGTGTGGGCGGTCTGTTGCAGCTCGACACCAAAAACGATATTCGCCAATGGGTCGGCGCACCGCAGCAATTGACCGACGAAGCCCAGACCATTGCACGCATCACCGGCTACCAACCCACCAGCCAGTTCTTCCTGGTGCGAGCGGCCAATCAACAAGCATTGCTCGAACGCCAAACCGCGTTGAGCGAGCGGCTGGATCAGTTGGTCAATCTGAACAAACTTCAAGGCTATCTGTCGCTGAATCAACTGGTCAGCCAGCCCAGCGAGCAACGGCAAGTGCGCGAAGCGCTGAACAAGTTGCCGGCGTTCTGGCAACCGCTGCTCGACGTCGGCGTGCCGGTCGAAGCACTGAAAACCGAATTGGCGAAGCTGCAAGCACTGCCGGTTGAAGACATCGACAGCGCACTGACCGGTCCGCTGGCCGAACCCTATCGCACGCTATGGCTGGGCCCCACCGAGGACGGCGTGGCGGCGATGGTCAGTTTGCAAGGCCTGAACAACCCTGCACTGCTGCGGGTGCAAGCGCTGGATCTGCCGGGGGTGGAACTGGTGGATCGCCTGGGCGAATTGAATAACGTGTTCGCCAAAACCCAGATCAGCGCTGCGGAACTGAAACTCGCCTCCTGCGTGCTGATCGTGCTGGTGCTGATCCTGCCGTTCGGCCTTGGCGGCGCCTTGCGCATCGTCGCCCTGCCGTTGCTGGCGGCGCTGTGCAGCCTCGCCAGTCTCGGCTGGCTCGGACAGCCGCTGACGTTGTTCAGCCTGTTCGGCCTGCTGCTGGTGACGGCGATCAGCGTCGATTACGCGATCCTCATGCGCGAACAGGTCGGCGGCGCCGCCGTCAGCCTGCTGGGCACCTTGCTGGCGGCGTTGACCACTTGGCTGTCGTTCGGATTGCTGGCCGTGTCCAGCACCCCGGCGGTGAGCAACTTCGGGTTGTCGGTGAGCCTCGGCCTGGCGTTCAGCTTCATCCTCGCGCCGTGGGCCGGACGGCACGTGCAGGCCGCCACGGTCGCGGAGTCTGCAGCATGATGGTCGTGCTGTTCTGGGCAATGGCCCTGGCGTTGTTCGCCGTGGCCACGCGTGTCGGGCGCCACTTCGGTTTGATCCCGATCGTCAGCCAATTGTTGCTGGCCACCGTCGGTTTGCCGCTGCTGATGTACTTCTGGATCGAACCTCAGTGGCACTTGAGCGGCGCGACACTGGTCGCACCGATCTGGCTGAAAAACCTCTACAGCCTGAGTTTCGCACTGTTGCTGGGCTACATCCTCAGCGACGTGATCGACCTGCGCCTAGACCGCCAGAGCCTGAAAATCGCCCTGCCGAGTTTCTGCATTCCGTTCGCAGGCGGGCTCGCGACAGCGATCTGGCTGCTGCCGCCACAGCCGTGGATCAGCTCTTTGGCGGTCGGCCTGCTGTTCGCCATTACCGCGATTCCGGTGTTGTACCTGTACCTTCGGCATATCGATTACCCGGTCGCCGCGACCCGGCGCCTGGTACAAACCGCGATCCTCATCGACCTCACGTGCTGGACCGTGTTCGCCGTCGCCCAAGGCAGCCTGCACCTGAGCAGTTTGCTGCTGCCCTTGGCCTGCGCATGCGTGCCCGTGCTGCTGCGGGTACTCGGCTTGCGCCAGCCACGGCTCTACAGCGGGTGTTTCTTCGGGTTGCTGGTGGTGGCCGAGCACTACAAGCTCAATGCGCTGATTGTCGGCATCGGTTACTTGTTCTGCATGGCCGCGCTGAAGGTGCCGCTGGTGCTGCCAATGCCGGCGGCGTGGATGAATCGCCTGCAGACCTGGATCGCGATCCCGTTGATCCTGACGTTCGGCATCGTGCAGATCAACGTCCACAGCGCCATGGACAGCCTGAGCTGGGCGCAACTGGCTGCGCTGCTGCTGTTCCCGATTGCCAGCAAACTGCTGGGCAACTGGCTGGGACTTGGCTGGGCCGGCGCTTCGTTTGCGGGCGCCAGCCGCTGGCGCGAAAGTGTGCTGCTCAATATTCGCGGCTTGAGCGAGATCGTCTTTCTCAACCTGCTGCTGCAACAACACCTCATCAGCCCGCCGCTGTACTTTGCGCTGATGCTGATGGGTCTTATCGCGACATTGCTGCCGGCATTGGCCGGCATGCACCGAATCCCTTTGAAAGCTGCCGTCCCGGCAAGGAGCCCCCATGCCAATCGTTGAAATGGAACGTCGTCAGGTAGTGATCATCGGCGCCGGTCCATCGGGCGCCATCGCCGCCGCGCTGCTCAAGCGCAAGGGCCACGATGTTTTAGTGATCGAACGCCAGCATTTCCCACGGTTCTCCATCGGCGAAAGCCTGCTGTCGCACTGCCTGGATTTCGTCGAAGAAGCCGGCATGCTCGAAGCGGTCAATGCGGCTGGTTTCCAGCTGAAAACCGGTGCGGCGTTCGCCTGGGGCGAGCAGTACAGCGCCTTCGATTTCGGCGACACCTTCAGCAACGGCAAGCCGACCACGTTTCAAGTCCAGCGCGCCGATTTCGACAAACTGCTGGCCGATCAAGCCGCGCTGCAAGGCGCGGAAATCCGCTATGGCGAAGCGATCGTCAGCGTCGATATCGAGCGGGAAAAACCGCTGCTCGGCGTGCAGCGCGAGGATGGCAGCGAGTACCGCGTCGAGGCTGATTTCATGCTCGATGCCAGCGGCTACGGCCGCGTCCTGCCGCGCCTGCTCGACCTTGAGGCACCCTCGAATTTCCCGGTGCGCCAGGCGGTATTCACCCACGTCGAAGACCACATCGACCACCCGGGTTTCGACCGCACAAAAATCCTCGTCACCACGCATCCAACCGAACGCGATGTCTGGTTCTGGACCATCCCGTTCAGCAATGGCCGTTGCTCGGTGGGCGTGGTCGCAGCGGCGGAGCATTTCGCCGGTCGTGCCGATAATCTGGACGATTGCCTGCGCGGTTTCATTGCCGAGACGCCAAGCCTCTCCAGCGTGTTGAACAACGCGGTGTGGGATACACCGGCGCGCACCATCGGCGGCTATTCGGCCAACGTCAAAACCCTGCACGGCCCGGGTTTTGCGCTGCTGGGCAACGCGGCAGAATTTCTCGACCCGGTGTTCTCCTCCGGCGTGACCATCGCCATGCGTTCGGCGAGCATGGCCGCCGGTGTTCTGCATCGCCAGCTGCAAGGTGAACCTGTCGACTGGCAAACCGAGTTCGCCACACCGCTCAAGCGCGGCGTGGACACCTTCCGCTGCTATGTTGAAGGCTGGTATGCCGGGACGTTCCAGGACGTGATTTTCCATCCGGACAGCTCGCCGGACATCCGCCGCATGATCAGTTCGATCCTCGCCGGTTATGCCTGGGATGAACGCAATCCGTTCGTCGCCGAACCGAAACGCCGACTGCGGATGCTGTCGGAACTCTGTGCAAGGGATGCCACATGAGCTACTTGAGCGACAACTACGTCGAGGAGACGCGCTTCGGGTTCTGGTTCCTGCGTAGCCACACCTGGCAGCACCATGTGCTGCGTGTGGCGATCAATGACCTGCGCAGCCTCTTCAGCGAACCGTTGCCCGCCCATCCAGTGTTGCTGGATGCCGGTTGCGGCCAGGGCAAGTCGTTCCAGTACCTGCGCCAGACCTTTGCGCCACAGCGCCTGATCGGCGTGGACGCCGACCCGCACAGCCTCGACCTGAGCGGCGCAGAAGCCACCCGTCAGGGCATGGACGTGGAGTTGATCGGCAGCGACTGCGCCACGCTGGCCGTGCCGGATGCCAGCGTCGACCTGCTGTTCTGCCACCAGACCTTCCATCATCTGGTGGAACAGGACAAAGCGCTCGCCGAGTTCTACCGTGTGCTCAAGCCCGGTGGTTATCTGCTGTTCGCCGAATCCACCGAGGCTTACATTGATACTTGGGTGATCCGCTGGTTGTTCCGCCATCCGATGCATGTGCAGAAGAGCGCCGCGGGGTACCTTGAAATGATTCGTCGCCAGGGTTTCGAATTCGGCCCGCACAACGTGTCTTATCCTTACTTGTGGTGGAGTCGCGCCAAGGATTTCGGCCTGCTTGAACGCTGGGGTCTGCGCCAGCCAAAACCCTTTGGCCAACGGGAAGAAACCCTGGTCAATGTGGTGGCGCGCAAACCGCTTGAAGGTGCTGTGTGATGTTCACTGTCATTGGCTTAAACGGTGCACCCTGTGGGAGCGAGCCTGCTCGCGATAGCGGTGGGTCAGTCAGCATAAATGTCGACTGTATGGCCGCCATCGCGAGCAGGCTCACTCCCACAGGGTATGCGGCGGTGTTGAGATTTTTGCTCATTGGCGCGGTCCTGCTGATCAGCGCCTGCGCCAGCAAGGCACCGCTGCCCGCGCAAATCCCGAGCCTGCCGTTGCCGCAGCAATTGCACATCCAGCGTCTGGCGGACGGCCAGCGTCAGGACTGGGTACTGGTGATTGCGCGTGAGGGCCCGGGCATTCGTTGGTCGATGATGGACCTGCTGGGCATTCCACAGGCACGTCAGAAACTGATCGACGGTCAATGGCAAGCGGACGGCCTGTTGCCGCCCAACCCGGAAGCCCGTGAGCTGTTCGCGGCGTTGGTGTTTGCGCTGACGCCCAAGGATGAATTGCGCGGCAACTACCCAACAGCCTGGCAACATGGCGCGCAACGATCCCTGCCGGAGCACTGGGAAGTCCGTTATTCACAACCGATGAGCTTTGAATTGAACCTGCCCAAAGGTCCGACGTACCAAGTCACGCCCCTGTCCGGTGAGACACCATGACCGCCTACCTCAACGCCCTCGGGGTGATCTGCGCCCTGGGCCGCGACAAGCACGAAGTCGCGCGCAACCTGTTTGCCGGCGATTGCTCCGGCATGCGCAGCGAGTCTGGCTGGGTGCCGGAACGTTCGTTGCCGGTGGCCGCAGTGCGCGGTGATCTGGCGCCGATCCCGGCGGAACTGTTAAAGCAAAGCACCCGCAACAATCAATTGTTGCTGGAAGCGGCGCTGCAAATCCGCGACGACATTGATCAAGCGATCCAGACCTACGGCCGCGACCGCATCGGCGTGATCCTCGGCACCAGCACGTCCGGCATCGATGAAGCCAGTCGCGGCCTGGCCCATTACATCCGCGAACATCAGTTCCCGGACTATTACGACTATCAGCAACAGGAACTCGGCGCGCCGGCGAATTTCCTTGCCGACTGGCTGCAACTCAGCGGCCCGGCCTATGTGATTTCCACCGCCTGCACCTCCAGCGCCCGGGCGCTGATGAGTGCCCAGCGCCTGTTGGATCTGGGCCTGTGCGACGCGGTGTTGTGCGGCGGCGTCGACAGTTTGTGCAAATTGACCCTCAACGGCTTCTCGGCGTTGGAAGCAGTGTCCGAACAACGTTGCAACCCGTTTTCGGTCAACCGTAACGGCATCAACATCGGCGAAGCGGCGGTGCTGTTCCTGATGACCAAAGTGGCTGGCGATAAACAATCGATTGCACTGCTCGGCAGTGGCGCCAGCTCAGATGCGCACCACATTTCCGCGCCGGAACCGACCGGCCGTGGCGCCCTGCAAGCGATGCGCAAAGCCCTGGGCCGCGCGAACCTGCAACCCGAACAGATCGGCTACCTGAACCTGCACGGCACCGCCACGCAACACAATGACGCCATGGAAAGCCTCGCGGTGTCGGCCTTGTTTCCGGCCGGCGTGCCGTGTTCTTCGACCAAACCGATGACCGGTCATACCCTCGGCGCGGCCGGCGCGCTGGAAGCGGCGTTCTGCTGGCTGAGCCTGAGCGCTGACAATCCAAAACACACGTTGCCGCCACATGTCTGGGACGGCCAGCCTGACCCGCAACTGCCAGCCCTGAATTGGGTGACCCCGGCCGATCGCCTGGCGTCCATTGCACCTCGCTACCTGATGAGCAATTCCTTTGCCTTCGGTGGCAATAACGTCAGCCTGATTATCGGAGACGCCCCATGATTGACTGGCCGCTCGCCGAACTGCTGCCGCACGCTGGCGACATGATCCTCATCGATCAGATCCTCGCGTTCGATGACGAGCAGATCCACACCCGCCTCACCGTCAAGCCCGATGGCCTGTTCAACCGTCCCGACGGCAGCCTGCCGGCGTGGGTCGGCATCGAACTGATGGCCCAGAGTGTCGCCGCCTTCGCCGGCTGCCATGCGCGCCAGCGAGGTGATGCGGTGGAGCTGGGCTTCCTGCTCGGCACCCGCAAATTCGAATGCAATGTCGACCACTTTCCCGCCGGCACCGAGCTGACTATCCATGGGCTGCGTTCACTGGAGGACGACAACGGCATGGGCGTGTTCGAATGCCACATCAACGCCCCCGGCATTCACGCTACCGCCCGTCTGAACGTGTTTCGCCCGCCTCAGGCCGCTCAATATCTTCATGAAACCCCACAAAGCTCTTCACAAGGCTTTTCACAAGGAACGCAGGCATGACTGAATCCGTACTGGTCACCGGTTCCAGCCGTGGCATCGGCCGCGCTATCGCGTTGCGCCTGGCTCAGGCCGGGCATGACATCGTGCTGCATTGCCGCAGCGGGCTTGCTGACGCCCTCGCGGTGAAAGCCGAAATCGAGGCGATTGGCCGAAACGTGCGCATCCTGCAATTCGACGTGTCCGACCGCGCCAGCTGCAAAGCCATTCTCGAAGCCGACGTGGAAAGCCACGGTGCCTATTACGGTGTGGTGCTCAACGCCGGCCTGACGCGTGACGGTGCTTTTCCGGCGCTGAGCGAGGATGATTGGGATGTGGTGATGCGCACCAACCTCGACGGTTTCTACAACGTGCTGCACCCGGTGATGATGCCGATGATCCGACGTCGCGCCGCCGGGCGAATCGTTTGCATCACCTCGGTTTCCGGTTTGATCGGCAATCGCGGGCAGGTCAATTACAGTGCCTCCAAGGCCGGTTTGATCGGCGCGGCAAAAGCGTTGGCGATTGAACTGGGCAAGCGCAAAATCACCGTCAATTGCGTCGCACCCGGCCTGATCGACACCGCCATGCTCGACGAAAACGTGCCAGTGGAAGAACTGATGAAAATGATTCCCGCACAGCGCATGGGCACCCCGGAAGAGGTGGCCGGCGCGGTGAATTTCCTGATGTCGGCGGAAGCGTCGTACATTACCCGGCAGGTTCTGGCCGTCAACGGAGGCCTGTGCTGATGAAGCGCGTCGTCGTCACCGGCATGGCCGGCATCACCTCACTGGGCAGCGACTGGGAAACCATCGCCGGCAACTTCGCAGCCAACCGCAGCGGCATCCGCCGCATGGACGAGTGGGACCGTTTCACCGAGCTCAACACGCGCCTGGCAGGTCCCATTGATGATTTCAAAGTGCCGAGCCACTGGACCCGCAAACAACTGCGCAGCATGGGCCGCGTCTCGCGCCTGGCCGTCGGCGCGGCGGAACAGGCATTGGCCGATGCCGGTTTGCTGGGTGACCCTTCGATCAAGGACGGGCGCATGGGCGTCGCCTGCGGCTCATCCACCGGCAGCACCGACGAAATCAAGGCATTCGGCAACATGCTGCTCAACTCGGTGGCCGAAGGCCTGAACGCCAACTCCTACGTGCGCATGATGCCGCACACCACGGCGGCCAACATCAGCATCTTCTTCGGCCTCACCGGCCGATTGATCCCGACCTCCAGCGCTTGCACCAGTGGCAGCCAAGGCATCGGTTATGCCTACGAATCGATCAAGTTCGGCCGCTTGCCATTGATGCTCGCCGGCGGCGCCGAAGAGCTGTGCCCCACCGAAGCCATGGTCTTCGATGCGCTCTACGCCACCAGCCTGAAAAACGACGCGCCGCAAACCTCCCCACGCCCTTACGACAGCGCTCGCGATGGCCTGGTGATCGGTGAAGGCGGCGGCATGCTGGTGCTGGAAGAGCTCGAACACGCGCTGGCACGCGGCGCACACATTCACGCCGAACTCGTCGGCTTCGGCAGCAACGCCGACGGCCAGCACACCACCCGTCCAGAGCAGGCCACCATGCGCCGCGCGATGGAGCTGGCCCTGGAAGACGCCGGTTTGCAGCCATCGGACATCGGCTACGTCAACGGTCACGGCACCGCGACCGAACAGGGCGACATCGCCGAAACACTGGCGACCAGCAGCCTGTTCGGCGAACACATGCCGATCAGCTCACAGAAGAGCTTCCTCGGCCACACCCTCGGCGCCTGCGGTGCACTGGAATCCTGGTTCAGCATCGAAATGATGAACCGCGATTTGTACGCACACACCTTCAACCTCGATGAGGTCGATCCGCACTGCGGCAAGCTCGATTACCTGCGCGGCGAGTTTCGGCAGATGAGCAATCAGTATGTGATGAACAACAATTTTGCGTTTGGCGGCGTCAACACCTCGCTGATCTTCAAGCGCTGGGTTTAAGCGAAATCAAATGATCGCTGCTTGCGGCGATCATTGACTCCCCCCAACAAAAAAGATGGTTTTCGACGATGGACGAGGCGCTTGAGGATATTTCCTACACGCCTCATCGTAATTTCCTCGCGCTTTGCGCATCTCATCTGCCAGTGACTTCTGATTTTTCGTCTGCCTGATCTGAGCGGGATTTATGGCTGTTAGGGTTCAAGAATTCCCTGATAGGCAGTCCTCCAGACATGACTCAGTGTTTCAAAGTACACCCCTGCGATGAACAACGCCTGAACCACAACAGCACGCCCGTTGCTGACTGTGAATGCAAAGAAGAACTGCTTTACGGCGTCAAGACCATGGTGACCGACGTCCCCATCCTCACGTGCGCATGCCTTTGGCGTATCTACCAACGCGAAGCCGAAGAAATCGTTGCCCCCGGCGGGGTTCTGATCGCTGACCCCATGGAACGCAATCGTGTGATAAATGCCGCTTATGCTCGGCTGTGGCTGCATGACTCGAGATTCCAGTGGGCCGGGCTCGCGGCGTTTGCTTCCAAGCAGGTTGGCTGCGGACTGCTGCATGCGGCGGACAGTATTGAACTCATTCGCGAAGAGCATGAGACGCGAGGGCGAATGCGCGACAGCCGCCGAGAGCATGGTTTGTTGACCCCGGACAAGATGTCCGGGCAGGCGGATGAACTGCGCGACTACAAGGAAGCCGATGCGCGTAATCCGGTGCCTTCGGTGGATTTTCGTTCAGCGGGGGAAGACTTGTCGCTGGTGCAACAGCAGTTCCGACATGTTCACGACATGATGGCGCTTGGGAATACCACGCTGTTTCTGGATATTTTCCCGTTGCATGAGTTTTATGCAAAGCGTGGGTTGAAGGAATTGAAGAAGTGCCTGGAAGCGCGAGAGGGAATCTATGGGCATCCGAAGTTTCCCGTGCTTTGGCCGGTGGGGCAGAAAAAGCTCCGCTTCGGACAGTTTCAGCAGGAAATTCTTTTTGCTTTCGAGGCGATTGAAGCCGGGGATATTGCCAGGAGCGTTGTGTATCTAGCGAGGCATGAGCAGCGCAACATTCTGCAGCCCGCCATTTACGAGGCCCCGCAAGTGGTGGCTCTGCTACGTGCAAACCACGCTGCCTACGTGACCGGTTTTCCCTCTGGCGTGGCCCAGGCGATCGAGTTGACCCTCACGAGCCAATGCCAACCTGTTGAGGACGGACGCACCATTGGTTTCAGTAGCAATCCACTGGCTGACTTGTCGGACATCGATCAACGCATGCCGTTTGTACTCCGGGCTGCGGCAAGTTTTGATGGCATGCTCAACGACGGTAACCGAGGTGCATTAGAGCAGTCGATTCGAGAAATCGCCTCGGGTGGCGAGGCATGAACCTGCGCAACTGGCACCGAGGCGCTGGCTGGCTGCTTATGGCTGTGCTGATGCTGGCTGCCATCCATCAACTGAAGCAGCCTCTGTGGGGAGAACCGGAAATTGCCCTGGAGATAGGCGGAACGTATGAAGAAATGCGTAACCGTTCTTCAGCCTCTTTTAGCCCGTTGCTCCCTGGGCACCTATGGCTCGGCATCCCTTCGGTGGATGCACGATTGCGATTAATTGACCCGCAGTACGGGTTCGTCACGCCTCTGGCTCGCTTTTTCACTGTCGGATTTGACGACAATGTCATTGAAGACATCCGCATGTCCCCCCAAATAGAACCGTTGCTGCTCGATGACGCCCTCAAGGTCGTTCTCGACTTACAGGAGCAATGGCGAGGAAAAGGCTGGATGGCGATGGGCCTGCGAAACAACCCCACCATCGCCGATACACCCGAATGGCGGGCCAGGCTTGGGGACAGCGAACGATCCGGGCGATCCTTCTGGCAGGCAGGAGACAAGTATCAAGTAATGCTGGTTCTGGGACAGTTCAGTGACTCCAGAAATCCGACCGAAGAACGCTATCTCATCACCCTTTCCATTGCCAGACCGTGGGTACCCTTCGATGAAATTGAAGAAGGATGGGAGCAGGAGAATCCGCTGCACCCTGGCCATCCCAAGCAACCGTCGATCCCCGAGTAGACCGCTGGCAGTGCAGAGCCGTGAACTGATCGTTCCCACTTTGTGCGTGGGAACGATCAGCGCGATCGATCAAGGTGGATCGAGGTTATCCAGGACGCGGTTCACCGCCAGTTCTCCCAGCATGATTGACTGCTGAATGCCCAGCAGCGTGTTGCAATGCGATCCTTCCAGGTACCTCACGAAATCGCTCGCCATGACATTCGCTGATGCCAGGGATTCGCAGGCGTATGTCAACAAGGCCAGGTTGTCGATATCGGGGGAGACGAAGAAGATTGTGCTCGGTTGACGTCGAGTGTCTGGATCGGTGTCCGGTGGGCTTTCTGTAGTATTTGTCATATATCGGTGTCCCAAAAGTAGGCCATCACCGAGTCGCTACTAATCGAAAGGGTGGCAGCTGTGCGCAGGTTAGTAGACCGGGGACACACGAAACCCGGCGCGCCCGAGGGCGCCCTGCGCACTGCTGCCATCAAGCGCAGGTATCGGATACCTGACTTAATGAAACGCAAGTGCGCATCGTGTGGACACGGGCTACTAAACCCGATCACTGGAAATCAGTGATGCGAACCAAGTTACCGATGGCCCCCAAAGCGCACAAGCCGGCGGATTCTGGCGTAGTTGTAGGCGCTGCCGCAAGGTGTTGTAGCCTCCCGGAAGCCGTCTTAGGAAACGTCCCACAACTGTTACTGAAAGAATACAAAACCTGTAGGAGCCGGCTTGCCGGCGATGGCGGAATATCAGGCGACATCAATGTTGAATGACAATCCGCTATCGCCAGCAAGCCGGCTCCTACAGGTTTGTGTCGTTCATGACTTGAGGGGTTCGACCTTGCGCGTCAGCAGGTCCACAAACGCCTTGGCCATGGGGGATTTCTGATCCTTGCGCTGTACCAGCCATACCGCCGAAACCGCTGCAGGGTCGAGCAGAGGTCGGTACACAACGCCATCAATCCGCATCCGCTGATAAGACGCCGGCAGCACCGACACGCCGAGCCCCGCCGCCACCAACCCGATAATGGTCATCGCCTCACCCGCCTCTTGCGCAAAGTGCGGGCTGAAACCGGCATCCCGCGCCAGGCTGAGCAATTGTGCGTACAGACCACTGCCGTAACTACGTGGGAAAAATACGAACGGTTCCAGGGCCAGAGCTGACAGGAATATTCCCTCTTCACTGTCCTGCACCAGCGGATGTTTGGAGCTGAGCACGGCCACCAGCGGCTCGCGCATCAACTCCACCACGCTGAGCGAATCCGGCAAACCCAACGGCCGCATGATCCCGACCTCGATCGACTCGTCCACCAGCGCTTCGGCCACCTGGGTGCTGCTCATTTCCCGCAGGTTCAGGTGCACCGCCGGGAACCGCTGGCGGAATGAAAAAATCGCCTGGGGAATGGTCGAGTTGAACGGTGCCGACGAGGTGAAACCGATTTTGAGTTCGCCCAACTCACCGAGCTGCGCCCGCCGCGCCACATCCGCCGCTTTGTCGACCTGCGCCAGCACCAACCGGGCTTCTTCCAGAAACAATCGCCCGGCCTCACTGAGCTCGACCCGACGATTGGTACGCTCGAACAATCGCGCACCGACTTCCTGCTCCAGCGCCTGAATCTGCTGGCTCAGCGGCGGTTGCGAGATGCCCAGCACCTGGGCGGCGCGGCCGAAGTGCAGTTCTTCGGCGACGGCAATGAAGTAGCGCAGGTGACGCAATTCCATGAAAACTCCATTAGGTCGTAAAACCTCTCAAACAGGTCGAACAATATATTGGATTGAATCATTAGGCAGCTATATGCTTTTTTCATTGCCTGACCGGCTGCGCTCCCCCGAGGTCTGAAGTGAAAACTGCTGTCGCCCCACTCGCCCATGAAGTTCCGCCCGCCGCGCTGGACGATGCCGTCTCTGAACTGAAGGAGATCTACATCGAAAAGGGCACGCCGATGTTCATGCGCACGGTCCTGGCGCTGTTCTCTGGCGGCTTTGCGACCTTCGCGCTGCTGTACTGCGTGCAACCGATGATGCCGCTGCTGTCCCACGAATATTCGATCAACGCGGCGCAGAGCAGCCTGATTCTGTCGGTGGCCACGGCCATGCTCGCCATCGGCCTGCTGATCACCGGGCCGATCTCCGACCGGGTCGGGCGCAAACCAGTGATGGTGGCGGCCCTGTTTGCCGCGGCGCTGTGCACCATCGCCAGTTCCATGATGCCGAGCTGGCACGGCGTGCTGGTGATGCGCGCGTTGATCGGGTTGTCGTTGAGCGGCCTGGCGGCGGTCGCGATGACCTACCTGAGCGAAGAAATCCACCCGCAACACATCGGCCTGGCGATGGGCCTGTACATCGGCGGCAACGCGATTGGCGGGATGTGCGGGCGTTTGATTACCGGGGTGTTGATCGACTTCGTCAGCTGGCACACGGCGATGCTGGTGATCGGCGGCCTGGCACTGATCGCGGCGGCGGTGTTCTGGAAAATCCTCCCCGAATCGCGCAACTTCCGCGCCCGCTCGCTGCACCCGCGCAGCCTGCTCGACGGTTTCACCATGCACTTTCGCGACGCCGGTTTGCCGCTGTTGTTCCTTGAAGCGTTCGTGCTGATGGGCGCGTTCGTCACGCTCTTCAACTACATCGGCTATCGCCTGCTGGCCGAGCCGTACCACATGGACCAGGCCTTTGTCGGGCTGCTGTCGGTGGTGTACCTGTCGGGCATCTACAGCTCGGCGAAAATCGGTTCGCTGGCCGACAAACTCGGACGCCGCAAAATGCTCTGGTCGACCATCGTGCTGATGCTCGCCGGCCTCGCCCTGACCATGCTCACGCCGCTGCCCGTGGTGATCATCGGCATGCTGATTTTCACCTTCGGTTTCTTCGGCGCGCACTCGGTGGCCAGCAGCTGGATCGGCCGTCGCGCCACGAAGGCCAAGGGTCAGGCATCGTCGTTGTACTTGTTCAGTTACTACGCCGGGTCGAGCATCGCCGGTACGGCGGGCGGTGTGTTCTGGCACCTCGGCGGGTGGAACGGGATTGGCGTGTTCATCGGTGCGCTGCTGGTGGTGGCGTTGCTGGTTGCGTTGAAACTGGCCCGCCTGCCGCTGCTGCTGCCGGGGAATGGTTCGACTACCTGAGCACCACCCGCGCCTCAAGCACCGCATCACGCTTTTCCAGGGTCAGCGATTGCAAGGCGACGCCGTCACGCTCGGTGCGGTCCAGCCATTGCAACAACGCCTGCGCGTCGCCGCTGAGGGTCAGGCGCAACACGTCGTTGTCGGTGTCCATCTGATGGATCTCAAACCCCACTTCTGTGGCGCTTTCGCTGACACGCAGCGACAACGACTGATGGCTGACGACGGGCGGGGTGCTTCGCGGTTGTGCCCGTTGCAGTTGCGCAGACACGGCCAGTTGCTGTTGGTGCTGGCGTTCCATGGTTTCCAGGCGTTGGCGTGTCGGTTGCCAGATCAGGCTGAACGCCACGACAGCCAATAAAAATGCGCCCATGGCCAGCAACAGTCGTTGCTCGCGAAGGGACAGCCGTTGCCAGGCCGCTTTCATGTTCGGTCCTCCACTGTCAGGGTCGCCTGTACGCGGTCGCGCTCTTTGCTCGCACTGTCGAGCCGCAGTGGCACGCCTTGTTGTCGCCCACGCTCGCGCAGTTGCTCCAGCTCGGCAAAGCTGTTGGCGCTCAGCTGGATTTTCCAGCCATCGCCGGCACGAAACTCGATGCGCCGGACCTCGACATTGCTTGCGCCAATCACCTGCTCGACCAGCGTCACCAGCTCGGCAACGCGCGTGCGCTGCGGCTCGGCGGCCTGCTGTTGTAGTGCATTGAGCTGAGTTGCCAGATCGACGATGCGGCTCTGCTCGGGGTAAAGCGTCTTGAACCGTTGCTCGTTCTGGCTGTAGAGCCTGCGTGTTTCACTCTCCAGAAAATGGATTCGCGCAGCGCTGGCGCCCCAGGTCAGCAACAGCAGCGTCAGGATCGTCAAACCGCCGAGGCGCCAGGGCAGACGTTTGTTGCGCAGGGCGAATTCGCCTTGCAGCAGATTGATGCCCTGCGCGGGACGGTGGACCAGGTATTGATCGACATCGGTGGCGCCCTGACGCTCGTCGACCCATTGAATCCCAGCGGGCAAGGCCGGTCCCAGTAACTTCACCCCGTCGTCCGTTAACGCCAGGCGGGCCGGCAGCCCTCCGCCGACCAGCCATCGACCGAACCACCAAACTCCGAGCGCCTGATCCAGGGGCAAGACATCGGCATCGACGAACACCGAACGCACCTCGACGCCCTCTTCGGCCAGTAACGCGAGCATCGCGGCAAACCGCTGATGGTCGATCACCATGACCGGATAACGCCCTTCCTGATCGCGAGCGCCGATGCTCAAGTGCAACGTTTCCAGCGCTTCGCTCAATTGATCTTCCACGGCAAACGCGACGGCTTGCGTGCCGGGTTGGCGTTTGGAAGGCCACGGAGCGCTGCGCACCCAGCTACACAATTCCATGGGCAGCAGCACATCGACCGCCTGCCCGTTCAGCACCTGTGCCGCTTGATTCAAGGGCATGGACTGGCGTTGCCCAGTCGAGGACCAGACGCAGCACGGCCAGTCTGCCGACGGTTCGCCCAGGCCCTCGGCGGTCAGGTAAAGCCAGGTATTCATCGCGGCATCTCGTGGACAGTCAAAGGAAGAAGGCGTCGTTGCAGGACGTTGAATTGGTGGGTGTCGGCGTCGCGTTCGACCTCCGTGGCCAGCCGCAAACGGCGCTGCCCCTGAGTGACCTGCACCGTGATGCGGAACCAGCGGCTGCCGGTGCCAAGTCCATGACTGCTCAGGCCTGCACCGGAGAGCAGCGGGTCTTGCGTAAAGGCCTGAACGCTGGCCCATCCAGTCGTCGAAGCCTGACTAACCAGCGCCGCAGCCGTGGTCGCGTCCACGTCATCGAGCGTCCTCAGCACCAATGCCGGGGCCGTGTTGACGTTCAGTGTTGCGTGGCCGGGCAACATCGCCACCCAAGGCTCAAGTTGACGCAGCACATGAGCGTCAACCCCCGGCAGCAGGCGCAGTTGGCTCAGTTCTCGGAACGCTCCTACCTGAGCAAGTTGCAGCGGTGGAAGATCCAGCACGTCGAGCAAGCGCGCCCAGCGGTTGAGGGTGACTTGATCGATCTGCCCCTGACTCAACAACGAGTTGAGATTGAAGCGCCCGGCGAGGTCCTCGATATCAACGCGGATCTGCGCACCTTCGACGTCGAAGTCGGGAGTCATCCGCGCCCAGTCCTGGGTCAGGTCGACGGTTTTTTGCGAGCCCTGCGCCGCGTCCCGCAAGCGCAAAAGCGCCCAGCTTTCCCCCGCAACGGCGAGTTGGCGCATTTGAATGTGCTGCAGGACCTGGCCGCTGCTGTGTAGCGACAGGCGATGGCTGCGCAGCAAGCCGCTGGTGATCAACAACGCCAGACTCATGACCAGCAACACGCTGATCAACGCGATACCGCGTTGATGCCTCCTCATGGCAACGCGCCGGGCAACAGCAATACCCGACGAATCGCCTCGAAACGACCAGTAGAGAATTGCACTTCCACCGCCATCGGCCGCTTCACGCCCCGCCCGGATGGCCAATCGCTGCTCCAACCGGACTGTGCGTCAAACACCCGCCAACTCAAGTCTCGAACATCGCCCAGCAGTTTTTGCCGCTGCACGCTCGGCACCCCCTCCCCCTGACTTTCACGCCACAGCGTGCCGTTATCGAGTCGATAGGTCAGCAACTGGCGCTCGCTGCGCGGCTGGTCCAAAGGGTTGCGCCAATGGCTGCGCTGCAACTGCAGCACCGATTGCTGGAGCACGACAGGTTGATCGGTGGCGTGCAGCACATCCCGTTCGATCACCGCCACCGCCCGTTGCAGGCTTCGGAACTCACGCTCATGCTCCGTCGTCCCTCGTTGCACGCGCACCACGCCATCGAACAGCCCCCAACTGGCCAGGCCCAGCAACACGAAGATCGCCATGGCGATGACCAGTTCCAGCAAGGTGAAACCGCTCTGCTTATTCATCACGATGAGGTATCCAGCCACTGGCGCGGTATACGGTTTGCTCGCGCCCGGAAAGGCTGACGTCAACTTCGACCTTGAGCAGGCGCGGGTCGGACGAAACGCTGATGCGCTGGTGCAGCAACCAGTCGCGGCGATCCATCGACACGATCCGTTGTTGCTGGTCGAGGGGCCATCCGGTTTGCAGGCGCAGTTCATTCAGATGGTTGTCTGCCAGCCACGCGGCGAAGAGTCGTTCTTCGATCGCGCCGGTTTGCCTGAGCACATATTGGCTCGCCGACAACACGGCCGCCGCCAGCGTCGAAAAGATCGCCAGGGCCACCATGATTTCCAGCAAGGTGAAGCCACGCATGCGTGAAGCAAACGGCCGGCTAGCCATCGATCACCACCTGGCCAAGGCCATCGCTGGACAGGTTGAGCCACGTCTTTTTGTCGCTGCCAATCGTCAGCGTAAAGACGCTGGTTTCATCGTTGCTGAACATCAGCACCTGAGGAGGTCCATCGTCGGCGCCAAGGGTTACCGGATGACCGTCCTGTTCAAGCCGTAGCCGCACGTTTTCGGGCCATCGATAAAAAGCCGCCATCGGTTCCCAGCCCTGAACATCGAGCCTCATCACCCGATAACCCTCGACACTCAGCCGCAAGCCGAACTCCTGGCCATCGAGCACTGCGCGTTCACGCAACTGTTGAATCACGCCCACGATCCCATGCGCTTCCTGCCGGGCCTGACGCGCCGGATTCGACCCGGTGGCGAAGCTCACCATGCCCAACAGCACGCCGATCAAAACGATCACGATCATCAGTTCGAGCAAGGTGAATCCCCGACAACGCTGGCGCATGATTCAGTCGCCCCAGTTGCCGATATCGGCCGCATGCCCTTCGCCACCCTTCACGCCATCGGAACCGAGGGAATACAAGTCATAGCTGCCGTCCACCGAATGCACACCGGGATTGAGGTACTGATAGGGCGTGTTCCACGGATCGACCGGCAGGCTTTTCAGATACCCATGAGGGTTCCAGTTCCTCGCCGCCGGCAGGCCGGAAGGTTGTTTGCTCAAGGCTTCCAGCCCCTGCTGTGTCGAGGGGTAGTTGAAGTTGTCGAGGCGATACATTTCGAGCGCCGTGGCGATGGCCTGGAGATCAATTTTGCTGGCGGTGACTTTGGCCTGGTCGGGACGGCTCATGAACTGCGGCACCACGATGGCCCCCAGCACGCCGATGATGACCACCACCACCATGATTTCGATCAGGGTAAAACCGCGTTGAGCGCGAGGGCTGTTTCTCTGTGCTGCATTCATGGGTCAATTCACCAATTGGTTGAGGCTGAGAATCGGTAGGAGGATGGCCATGACGATCAGCAGCACCACGCCGCCCATCAGCACCAGCATGGCCGGTTCAAAAAGGCTCACGACCAGTGCGATACGCGCTGCCAGGCTGCTTTCCTGCTGCTCGGCGGCCCGCACCAGCATGCGATCGAGTTCACCGGCACGTTCGCCGCTGGCGATCATGTGCAGCATCATCGGCGGGATGTCGCCGCTCAGTTCCAGGCCGCGAGTCAGCGTTCCACCTTCACGGACCGAGCGCGCGACATCGGCCATGCGGCTGCGGATGGTCAGGTTGCCGATGACGGCCGCCGCGATCTCCAGCGCGTCCACCAATGGCACTGCACTTTTGCCGAGGATTGCCAGCGTGCTGGCGAACCGCGCGGCTTCCATCGCCCGCAGCACTTCGCCCATGACCGGCAGTTTCAACGCGAGACGATGCCAGCGCAGGCGCCAGGCCGGATGGCGCAGGCTCCAGCGCCAGAGGCCGAGCAACGTCGCCAGCACGCCCATCAACAGCAGAAAGTGATTGCGCAGCCCATTGCTGAGGGCGATCAGTGCCTGCGTCAGCCAGGGCAACGGCTGGCCACTGTCGACGAAGATTTTCACCACATCCGGCACCACGTAGCCGAGCAGAAAACCAACAATCGCGACGCTGGCCAACATCAGGATCAACGGGTACACCAGGGCCATCTGGATTTTCTGCCGCGACGCCTGGCGGGCCTGGGTGTAAGCGGCCAGTTGTTCCAGCACATGCCCCAAGTGACCGGAACGTTCGCCAGCCGCGACGGTGGCGCGGAACAATTCGGGGAACGCCTTGGGAAATTGAGCCAGCGCCGTCGACAGGGCATGACCTTCCATCACCCGACTCCTGACCGCCGACAACAGACCGGCAACCTTGCGCTTTGCGCTCTGCTTCGTCACCGCTTCAAGGGCTTCCTCCAGAGGCAGCCCCGCCTGAACGAGGGTGGACAGCTGCAAGGTCAACAGCGCCAGATCCGCTGCGCTCAGACGTCCGCTGCGAGGCTGCGTCCCCGTGTCGCCACCTGCCCTGACCTCGCTCAACTCACGCGGCCACAAGCCGCGTTCACGCATCAGTTGCCGGGCATGACGCGGGCCGTCGGCCTCCAGTCGGCCTTTGCAGCGTCGGCCCTGGGCGTCGTCAGCGCGGTAATCGAACGTCGGCACTCGCTAGTCCTCCTGCGTCACGCGCAGTAATTCGTCGAGGCTGGTCGCGCCCTCCAGCACCCGCTGGCGACCGTCCTGAAACAGGCTGCGGGAGACCTTGCGCGTCTCTTCTATCAACGCCTGTTCACTCGCACCTTGATGAATCAGAACCGAGACGGCGGGCGTCACGCTGATCAGCTCGTAGATTCCGATCCGCCCGCGATAACCGTGCTGGCACTGGTCGCACCCAACCGCCCTGAACAGTTGCGGTGGCGCTGCGGAATCGAGCCCTAAGCGTTCGCACGTGGCGCCATCGGCGCTGTATGCCGCTTTGCAATGGGGACACAACGTGCGCAGTAAACGCTGGGCCAGAATGCCCACCAGCGACGACGCCAACAGGTAGGCATCGACGCCCATGTCCACCAGCCGCGTTACTGCACCGACGGCACTGTTGGTGTGCAACGTCGAGAACACCAGGTGCCCGGTCAGTGATGCCTGGACGGCGATTTCCGCCGTCTCGCGATCACGGATTTCGCCGACCATCACCACGTCCGGATCCTGACGCAAAATCGCCCGCAAGCCGCGGGCAAACGTCATGTCCACTTTCGGATTGACCGGCATCTGCCCCACACCCGGCAGGTGATATTCGATGGGGTCTTCGACCGTGAGAATGTTGCGTGTCTGATCGTTCAGGCTGCTCAGTGCGGCGTACAGACTGGTGGTCTTGCCGGAACCGGTGGGCCCGGTCACCAGGAGAATGCCGTGAGGTTTTGCGAGCAACTGGCGCAACGCGGCGAGGGTATCGGCAGGCATACCGAGTCGCGGCAGTTCCAGGCGCCCGGCCTGCTTGTCGAGCAGGCGCAGCACCACCCGTTCGCCGTGGGCCGAAGGCAGCGTAGAGACCCGCACATCGACTTCGTGCCCGGCCAGCCGCAGGGCCATTCGACCATCCTGCGGGACCCGCTTTTCAGCAATGTCCAGGCGCGCCATGACCTTGATCCGCGACACCAGCAAGGTGGCCAGTTCACGTCGGGGCCTGAGTATTTCGCGCAATTGCCCGTCGACGCGCATGCGTACCGACAGGTACTGCTCGAAAGTTTCCAGGTGCACGTCCGACGCGTGCTCGCGCACCGCTTCGCTGAGCAGTGCGTTGATCAACCGGATGATCGGCGCGTCGCCCTGCTGCTCCAGCAGGTCGGCGGTTTGCGGGACTTGATCGACCAGGCTGAGCAGGTCCAGCTCTTCGTCCAGCCCCTGGGCAACTTGCTCGGCCGCGCTCTGACCTTCGCGATAAGCGACGGCCAGACGTGCGGCGAACTCATCTGGCTCAAGCACCCGCATCGGCAGATCCCGAGTGTTTGCCCGACGGGCTTCCGACAGGGCCGTGAGTGGCGTATTGGCGCGCAGCACAAGGCTTGAGCCCGGCCCGTCGTGCTCCAGCAGTACGCCGAAACGCCGGGCGAAACCGAAGGGCAATTGCTGGAGGGATTCACGCGGTTCGTTCATGGCGATTCCGCCGCTTGCTTACGCAAATCGAACACGGGGGCGTCGGGTGCGGGGTCGAACAATTGACGCGCCTCGGCCGGCAGCAGCAAGGAGTTGTTCCCTCGCGCGCCAGGCTTGCTCAATTCACGCAGCGCGTTGTAACGCTGCTGGCTGACGTCTGACAGGTCTTCCTTGCTGCGCACGATGGTCGGCCGCAAAAACACCATCAGGTTGCTTTTGGTCTGGGTGTCGCGGGTCCAGCGAAACAGCGCACCGAGGTAGGGAATATCGCGCAGCAACGGCACCCCGCTCTGTTGGGTGCGGACGCTGTCCCTGATCAGCCCGCCGATGACGATGATTTCGCCATCGTTCGCCAGGATCGTGCTCTTGAGCGCACGTTTGTTGGTAATCAGGTCCGAAGAATCGATACCCGATACAGAAGGCGCGATGTCCGACACTTCCTGCGCGACCTCCAGGCGCAACGTCGAACCTTCGTTGATGTACGGCTTGATTTTCAGGCTGATGCCCACGTCCTTGCGCTCGACGGTGGTAAACGGATTTTCCGCGCCGTTGCTGTTGGTGGCGTAGGAGCCGGTCTTGAACGGGACGTTTTGGCCGACGATGATTTCTGCCTCCTGATTGTCCAGAGTCAGCAGGCTCGGCGTGGACAGCAGGTTGCTGCGGGTGTTGCTGGCCAGCGCCGAAACCAACGCGCCGAAGCGGTCATTGCCCAGTTGCAGGATGGCCCCTTCCGGTGCGGTTTTTTTCTCGTCAAAGTTCAGCCCGCCAATGATCGGAATGTCGGTGCCGGGAAAGTTGATGAAGCCTTTTGCATCGCTGCCGCTGACGCTCCACTGAACACCCACGGCCTCAGCGATGTCCCCGGAAATCTCGACGATGGCGGCATGGATCAGCACCTGAGCCCGAGGCTGGTCCAACTGACGCACGATGTCCTCGATGGTGCGGATTTGCGCCGGTTCGGCAATCAGCACCAGCGCATTCTGGCTTTCATCGGCCTTGATCATGAACGTCGTGCCGGGTGAGTTATCCCGGGGGCCACCGACGGCCGTTGCCGGCTTTCGGCCCTGCCCCATCGTTTCGAGGACCTCGGCCAATTGCCTGGCATCGCTGTGACGCAGGCGAATCACCCGCGCGTTGTCGAGGGTGGCGGTCGCGGGGGTATCGAGACGGCGTGCGAGGTCGATCAGGCGCTGGCGAACCGACGGTGAACCAATGAGGATCAGCCGATTGGTTCTGGCGTCGGCCAATACCTGGATCGCCGTATCAGCGCTGCGCTTGCCCAGCGAGGACTCCATGACAGTCGCCACATCAGCGGCCTGAGCGTGTTGCATTTGCACCACGGCATGCTGATTGTTCTGCCCGGAATCCAGTTGCCGGACCACCTGCGCGATACGGTTCACATTGGCCGCAGTATCGGTGACCACCAGCGCATTGGCTGACACCGAAGGACCGACATAGCCATTGGCCGACACCAGCGGCCGAAGCAGGCCGGCCACGTCGGAAGCGCTGCTGGTGTTCAGTTCGACGACCCGGGTGATGAATTGAGAAGCCGTAGCGTTTTTTGCAATGCCTTGGCCGGCGCGGGTTTTCGCTTCGGTGACCGGCGTAATCAGGATCCGGTCACCCTCGTCGATGACCGTGAAGTTGTGGGCATCCAGCACCGAATAAAACAATCGGCGAACACCTTCGCGGTCGAGGGCCTGACGGGACATGACGGTGATGCGCCCGGAGACTCTGGGATCAAGCACCACCGTGGTCCCGAGAATGGAGGAGATTTCCTCGACGATGTCGCGCAGCTCGGCATTGTTCATCCCCAGTTGCCATTTTTCTTCCTCGGCCCGTACCGCGCCGTGAAAGAGTGACAGCGCCAACGCGGCGAGAAAAAGCAGGGTGCGCAACGCCTGCGCGCTGATGGAACAGTTCATGGGTTGATCACTCTGACGGCCCGGTGAGCGGGCGTAGAAAATGCGCAGGAGTCGCGGGGGCCGGAGCCTCGGCGTGCGGGTCGAATCGACGCAAGAGCTGCGTGTCAGACGTCTGCAGCATCAGCACTTCTTCTCGCCCCTTGTTCCACAACACCGCCCGATCCGCCTCGACGCGACGCAGAACGCTGCCGCCCGGCAACGGATCGCCCACCTGATAAATCCGCGAGCCTTGAGCGTCTGCCAGCAGCGCTCTGGACAACCCTGTGGCGAGGACAAAACTGGCCTGCAGGGTCAGCGGCTCGGCACTGGCCAATAACGTGGCTCCCGCCGTCAGACCGAGCACCGTCGCCACCGCAGTGGTATCCAGAGGTGCACGGGACGGTGGCGTCACTATCGTTGAAACGACAGGCATCGCTGCGACACGGCTTTGACGAAATCCCCACTCTTGCCACACCAGAAAGGCTCCGTACGCGACGGTCACCAGCAGCAGGCAGAGGGTGCAGAGTCGCCCGTTCACTCGGCGCGCTCACTGCGAACAAGACTGCACAAGGACATTCGCCGCAGTACGCGGTGACCGCATAGTTCGTGGAAAATCACCGCACCGACATGCATCGCGATCAGCAGTGAAAGCACCAGGCACGACCAAACGTGAATGGTGACAAACAGCGCGATAAGCGCTGGATCACTCAGCGGCTGCGCAATATCGAACCACCCGAATACATCGATCGGGCGGTCCATCATCAACACACCGGTCACCAGCACGACAGTCACCGTCAGGTAGATCAGCGTGTGGGCAAACAGCGCGAGTTTTTCCATAGGCGACAAGGTGTTCACGCTCGTCTGCCGGGCGTGAACGACAAAAATAAACAGACGCCAGACAAAAAACGGGATGAACACCGTTGTCAGCGACACATTGATAAAGGCAACCCGCTCACCGACGCGGGCTGGCACGTCCACGCAGGCCACATAGAACCCCGACGCCAGCGTCCAGATGATCACCGCCGCCGACAACCAGTGCAGCCATACGCGTTGGGTGGAGTAACCCAAAACCGTCATTTTTCAACTCGACTTTCAACAGGAAAATTAGCCTTCAGGCAATCCTGTTCCGGATCGCCTGAAGTGTTGCGAGAGACTTAGATTTTGTCCCACGCCATGTGCCAGTGTGCCCCTACACCGGGCTCGAAGCCGTTGGCCGTCGGGCTGTACTGCTTGCAGTAACCGGCCTCGGGGAGTGGCTTGCATTCGAAGATTTCATTGGTCTTCGGTTGCAGCACTTTGGTGCCGGCGGTGTACCCGCTGATGCCTTCGGGGAACACGAAGTCGTGCTCGATGCCCGCGCCTTCACCGGTCATGAGGGTGGGTTGGGTGTCCTGGCGAGTGGTGCGGCCATCCAGCGTGGTGCCGACCAGCGTCAGGGTGTGTTTGCCGGGATTGCTGCGGACATCCATGGTCAGCCAGGTCGGACCGCTGTCCACCTGCGTCGCGACGGAACCGACCGGCTTGTTGTTCTCGTCGAACAAGGTCGCTTCGACGTTCATCGTACGGTTCGAAATCATGCTGAACTGGACGTTGGCCAGGCCTTTTTCCAGAACGTATTCGGCTTGCTGGGAGGCCACCGACATGCGCGCAGCGGTGTCTTCCTTCATGTCCAGCTGAACTTCGTAACGGGTTACGCCGCTTTCTTTCTGGGCGTAGAGGGTGTTGTTACCCCGGACCGGTTCGATGTTGCCGTTCTCATTACGAATACCGGCGCGGATAAGCGAATGAGTGCTGTTGATTTTTTCTGCCAGTTTGAACGCCCAGTTATTCGGCGAGCCTTCCTCGGCAGTGTCGATGGAGATCTCGACGTCGTAATCCGGGCTGACACCGCTGGCAGAGAATGCACGGGCCTTGACCTTGTCGCCGATCAGCAATTGGGTCGATGGCGTGATGCCGCCAACAGAGGTCCAGCCACCGGGCAACGACGGTTCGCCGAGGATGTTCACATCGACGGCGTTGTAAAACGCCGCGTCGGTATCTCCGACGGTCCAGATCCCGAGGATGACGTGCTGTCCGGATTTGTCGTCAGGAATGTTGCAGTTGTGTTTGGCGCCGGATACCGGCAGCTGATGATTGCCCTCGACGACGCAGAACGGGGTGCTTTCGAACGAGGCGCGCTTGAGGGATTCGTTAACGTTCCAGCCGTTGCGAGTGATGAAGTACTCATGCTTGGTGGCCGGATGAGCCTGGGTGTAGCGCCATTGGAAATCGATGTTACGGTCTTTGATTTCCGTTAATTGCCAACGGGTAGCGGACTGAGCATCCATAGCGGAGAACGATGGATGACCGCCACTCGGAATCTTGCCATCGATCGGCCCTTGCAAAGGCGCACCGCCTGTACCAGCCGGAAAACCTTTGAACGTTTCGCCAACACTTTGAGGCTCGTATTGCGCGGCACCACAGTTGGTGTTCACCCCTTTCTGGCACAGCAGCGCGCGCGATGGCGGCACTTCCATATAGCCGTGTGCCGAAACAGTTTGAGACGCCAACATTGCCGATAACAGGATCATTGAAGAGGAGCATGCGGTTAGCGCTCCTCCCTTGTAGAAGGTCTTTTTCATGAGTGTGTTCCAGACTACTTATCGAAAATTAAGGCGCCATAAGGACGCCGCTGTTCGTAATCTCGTTCGGTGGGTTGCACCGGACGAAGGTCTGAAACCTTACTGAGATGGGCACGAATTCTATGTAGGACAAGTCACCGCTTACATGGGGATTACTCTCTCTCTTCACTTGTCTGACAAAGAGGGAAAACTTTCTTACAGGATGAAACGGATTAGGCGGGCACACGGTATTTCAGACAAAAAAAAGCCTGCCCGGCGTTGGCCGGACAGGCTTGATGGGACCTGCGAGGACTACTCGTGATACTGCGCCGACAGCTCATGCACCGCGCGCAGGAACGCACCCGCATGTTCCGGATCGACTTCCGGCGTAATGCCATGACCCAGGTTGAACACGTGGCCGCTACCCTTGCCGTAGCTGGCGAGGATCCGTCCGACTTCGGTACGAATGGCTTCCGGTTTGGCGTAGAGCACGGTCGGGTCCATGTTGCCTTGCAAGGCAACTTTGTCGCCAACGCGAGCCCGGGCATTGCCGATATCGCACGTCCAGTCCAGGCCCAGCGCATCAGCACCGGCATCAGCGATGCTTTCCAGCCACAGGCCGCCGTTCTTGGTGAACAGGATGACCGGAACCTTGCGGCCTTCGTGTTCGCGGATCAGGCCGCTGACGATTTTGCGCATGTAGGCCAGGGAGAATTCCTGGTACGCCGCCGCCGACAGGTTGCCACCCCACGTGTCGAAGATCTGCACCGCTTGCGCGCCGGCCATGATCTGGCCGTTGAGGTACGAGGTCACCGACTGCGCCAGCTTGTCCAGCAGCAGGTGCATGGCTTGCGGGTTGTCGTAGAGCATGGCTTTGGTCTTGCGGAAGTCTTTCGACGAGCCGCCTTCAACCATATAGGTGGCCAGGGTCCATGGGCTGCCGGAGAAGCCGATCAACGGTACACGGCCGTTCAGTTCGCGGCGGATGGTGCTGACCGCGTCCATCACGTAACCGAGGTCTTTGTGCGGATCAGGAATCGGCAGGGCTTCGATGTCGGCCATCGTGCTGACGACTTTTTTGAAGCGTGGGCCTTCACCGGTTTCGAAGTACAGGCCCTGGCCCATGGCGTCCGGGATGGTGAGGATGTCGGAGAACAGGATTGCCGCGTCCAGTTGCGGATAGCGGTCGAGCGGTTGCATGGTGACTTCGCAAGCGAACGCCGGGTTCATGCACAGGCTCATGAAGTCGCCGGCCTTGGCACGGCTGGCGCGGTATTCAGGCAAGTAGCGACCGGCCTGACGCATCATCCACACAGGGGTGACGTCTACAGGTTGCTTGAGCAGGGCGCGAAGGAAACGGTCGTTCTTCAGGGCAGTCATGTCGGCATCCGGAAAAAAAGTGCGGGCATTTTCTCAGAGCTCGACGCAAAAGGCACGGATGCAGGTCAGCCTTTTGTCTATCGGGTCAATTTGTCGCGGGTTACATCAACTAAATCTGCGTTGAATTTACCGGCCTCTTCGCGGGCAAGCCTCGCTCCTACAGGGTCATATTGCACCTGTAGGAGCGAGGCTTGCCCGCGAAGGGAGCGACGCCGATCAAGCAGATTTAGACGCCCAGGTAGTCCAGGATCCCTTCAGCCGCATTGCGGCCTTCGAAGATCGCCGTCACCACCAGGTCGGAACCGCGAACCATATCGCCACCGGCGAAGATTTTCGGGTTACTGGTCTGGTGCTTGAACTGACCTTGTTCAGGCGCAACTACGCGGCCCTGGCTGTCGGTCTGGATGCTGAACTGCTCGAACCACGGCGCCGGGCTTGGACGGAAACCGAAAGCGATGACCACGGCGTCGGCCGGGATGATCTCTTCGGAGCCCGGGATCGGCTCGGGGCTGCGACGGCCACGGGCGTCCGGCTCGCCGAGACGGGTCTCGACCACCTTCACGCCTTCAACCTTGTCTTCACCCACGATGGCAATCGGCTGGCGGTTGTAGAGGAATTTCACGCCTTCTTCCTTGGCGTTCTTCACCTCTTTGCGCGAGCCAGGCATGTTCGCTTCGTCACGACGATACGCACAGGTCACCGACTTGGCGCCCTGGCGGATCGACGTACGGTTGCAGTCCATCGCCGTGTCGCCGCCGCCCAGTACCACGACCTTCTTGCCTTTCATGTCGACGAAATCTTCCGGCGACTTTTCAAAGCCCAGGTTGCGGTTGACGTTGGCGATCAGGAAGTCGAGCGCGTCATGCACGCCCGGCAGGTCTTCACCGGCAAAGCCGCCCTTCATGTAGGTGTAGGTGCCCATGCCCATGAACACGGCATCGTATTCTTCGAGCAGTTGCTCGACGGACACGTCCTTGCCCACTTCAGTGTTCAGGCGGAACTCGATGCCCATGCCGGTGAAGACTTCGCGGCGATTGCTCAGCACGGTCTTTTCTAGTTTGAACTCCGGGATGCCGAAGGTCAGCAGACCACCGATTTCCGGGTTCTTGTCGAACACCACCGGGGTCACGCCGCCGCGCACCAGCACATCGGCACAACCCAGGCCGGCCGGGCCTGCACCGATGATCGCGACACGCTTGCCGGTCGGTATGACCTTGGACATGTCAGGGCGCCAGCCCATGGCGAACGCGGTGTCGGTGATGTACTTCTCGACCGAACCGATGGTCACCGCGCCGAAGCCGTCGTTAAGAGTGCAGGCACCCTCGCACAGACGATCCTGCGGGCACACCCGGCCGCACACTTCCGGCAAGGTGTTGGTCTGGTGCGACAGCTCGGCGGCCTGGAGGATGTTGCCCTCGGCCACCAGTTTCAGCCAGTTCGGAATGAAGTTGTGCACCGGGCACTTCCATTCGCAATACGGGTTACCGCAACCCAGGCAGCGGTGGGCCTGATCGGCCGAATGCTGGGGTTTGAAGGGTTCGTAGATCTCCACGAACTCTTTCTTGCGTTGACGCAACAGTTTCTTCTTCGGATCTTTGCGCCCGACGTCGATGAACTGGAAGTCGTTATTCAGACGTTCAGCCATTGTTAAAACCTCATCAAACTCTTCAGGCGCATATCACTGCGGGTTGGCACGGGTGCTGGAAAGCAACGTTTTCAAGCTGGCAGCCTTGGGCTTGACCAACCAGAAACGGCGCAGGTAGTCATCGAGGTTTTCCGCGAGTTCACGACCCCACTCGCTGTCGGTTTCCTCGACGTACTCGTTCAGCACGCGTTGCAGGTGGCTACGGTAGGCTTCCATCGCTTCGCCGCTGATCCGCTGGATTTCCACCAGTTCGTGGTTGACCCGGTCAACGAAGGTGTTGTCCTGGTCGAGCACGTAGGCGAAACCGCCGGTCATGCCTGAGCCGAAGTTGTAACCGGTTTTGCCCAGGACGCAGACGAAACCACCAGTCATGTATTCGCAGCAGTGATCGCCAGTGCCTTCCACCACGGTGTGAGCACCGGAGTTACGCACTGCGAAACGCTCGCCCGCAGTGCCGGCAGCGAACAACTTGCCGCCGGTGGCGCCGTACAGGCAGGTGTTGCCGATGATGGCACTGTCCTGAGTCTTGTAGGCGCTGCCCTTCGGCGGAACGATGACCAGTTTGCCGCCGGTCATGCCTTTGCCGACGTAGTCGTTGGCGTCGCCTTCCAGGTACATGTTCAAACCGCCGGCGTTCCACACACCGAAGCTCTGACCGGCCGTCCCTTTGAAGCGGAAGGTGATCGGCGCGTTCGCCATGCCTTGGTTGCCGTGCTTGCGCGCGATTTCACCGGAGATCCGCGCACCGATCGAACGGTCGCAGTTGCAGATATCCAGCGCGAATTCGGCGCCGCTCATGTCGTTGATGGCCGAGGTGGCCATGTCGATCATTTTCTCGGCCAGCAGGCCTTTGTCGAACGGCGGGTTGCGGTCGACCTGGCAGAACTGAGGCTTGTCTGCCGGGATGTGATCGCTGCCCAGCAACGGGGTCAGGTCCAGGTGGTTCTGCTTGGCGGTCTGGCCTTCGAGGATTTCCAGCAGATCGGTGCGACCGATCAGCTCTTCGAGGGAGCGCACGCCCAGCTTGGCCAGCCACTCTCGGGTTTCTTCGGCGACGTAGGTGAAGAAATTCACCACCATGTCGACGGTACCGATGTAGTGATCCTTGCGCAGCTTCTCGTTCTGAGTCGCGACGCCGGTGGCGCAGTTGTTCAGGTGGCAGATACGCAGGTATTTGCAACCCAGCGCGATCATTGGCGCGGTGCCGAAACCGAAGCTTTCAGCGCCGAGGATGGCCGCCTTGATCACGTCGAGGCCGGTTTTCAGACCGCCGTCGGTCTGTACCCGGACTTTGCCGCGCAGGTCGTTGCCACGCAGGGTCTGGTGGGTTTCGGCCAGGCCGAGTTCCCACGGAGCGCCCGCGTATTTGATCGAGGTCAGCGGCGATGCGCCGGTGCCGCCGTCGTAGCCGGAGATGGTGATCAAGTCCGCGTAGGCCTTGGCCACACCGGCGGCGATGGTACCGACGCCCGCTTCTGCTACCAGCTTCACCGAAACCAGCGCCTTCGGGTTGACTTGTTTCAGGTCGAAAATCAGCTGCGACAAGTCTTCGATCGAATAGATGTCGTGGTGCGGTGGCGGCGAAATCAGGGTCACGCCCGGCACTGCGTAACGCAGCTTGGCGATCAGACCGTTGACCTTGCCGCCTGGCAGTTGACCGCCTTCGCCGGGCTTGGCGCCCTGGGCAACCTTGATCTGCAGCACTTCAGCGTTGACGAGGTATTCCGGGGTCACACCGAAACGGCCTGTCGCCACTTGCTTGATTTTCGAGCTCTTGATGGTGCCGTAGCGCGCCGGGTCTTCGCCGCCTTCGCCGGAGTTGGAACGCGCACCCAGGCGGTTCATGGCTTCGGCCAGGGCTTCGTGAGCTTCCGGCGACAGTGCGCCAAGCGAAATGCCGGCGGAGTCAAAGCGCTTGAGCACCGATTCCAGCGGTTCGATCTCGCTGATGTCCAGCGGCGTGGCCAGCGTCTTGACGTTGAACAAGTCGCGGATCATCGACACCGGACGGTTGTCCACCAGCGACGTGTATTCCTTGAACTTGCTGTAGTCGCCCTGCTGCACAGCGGCTTGCAGCGTGTTGACCACGTCCGGGTTGTACGCGTGATATTCGCCACCGTGGACGAACTTCAGCAGGCCACCTTGCTGGATCGGCTTGCGCGGGCTCCAGGCTTCGGCGGCGAGGGCTTTCTGCTCGGCTTCGATGTCGACGAAACGTGCGCCCTTGATGCGGCTCGGCACGCCACGGAAGCTCAGGTCGCAGACTTCCTCGGACAGGCCGATGGCTTCGAACAATTGAGCACCGCGGTAAGAAGCGATGGTCGAGATACCCATCTTCGACAGGATCTTCAGCAGGCCTTTGGTGATGCCTTTGCGGTAGTTCTTGAACACCTCATAGAGGTCGCCCAGGACTTCACCGGTACGGATCAGGTCGCCCAGCACTTCATAAGCCAGGAACGGATAGACCGCCGAGGCGCCGAAACCGATCAACACCGCAAAGTGGTGCGGGTCGCGTGCGGTGGCGGTTTCCACCAGGATGTTGGAGTCGCAACGCAGGCCTTTTTCGGTCAGGCGGTGGTGTACCGCGCCGGTGGCCAGGGAAGCGTGGATCGGCAACTTGCCCGGTGCAATGTGACGGTCGCTCAGGACGATCTGGGTGCGACCGGCGCGAACGGCTTCTTCAGCCTGATCGGCGACGTTGCGCACAGCCGCTTCGAGGCCAACGCTTTCGTCGTAGTTGAGGTCGATGATCGCTCGCTCGAAGCCCGGACGATCGAGGTTCATCAGCGAGCGCCACTTGGCCGGGGAAATGACCGGCGAGCTGAGGATTACGCGCGAGGCGTGCTCCGGCGACTCCTGGAAGATGTTGCGCTCGGCACCGAGGCAGATCTCCAGCGACATGACGATGGCTTCACGCAGCGGGTCGATCGGCGGGTTGGTCACCTGCGCGAACTGCTGGCGGAAATAGTCGTACGGCGTGCGCACGCGCTGGGACAGCACGGCCATCGGCGTATCGTCGCCCATGGAGCCAACGGCTTCGTAGCCTTGCTCGCCGAGCGGACGCAGCACCTGGTCGCGCTCTTCGAACGTGACCTGATACATCTTCATGTATTGCTTGAGCTGATCGACGTCGTAGAACGCCGAACCGTGGTCGTTGTCTTCCATGGTCGCCTGGATGCGCAGGGCATTCTTGCGCAGCCATTGCTTGTATGGATGACGGGATTTCAGACGGTTGTCGATCGCATCGGTGTCGAGGATCTGGCCGGTTTCGGTGTCCACGGCAAAGATCTGGCCCGGGCCAACGCGGCCCTTGGCGATCACGTCTTCAGGCTGGTAGTTCCAGACACCGATTTCGGACGCCAGGGTGATGAAACCGTTCTTGGTGGTGACCCAACGCGCCGGACGCAGACCGTTACGGTCGAGCAGGCACACCGCGTAACGACCGTCGGTCATTACCACGCCGGCCGGGCCGTCCCACGGTTCCATGTGCATCGAGTTGTATTCGTAGAACGCACGCAGGTCCGGGTCCATGGTTTCGACGTTCTGCCACGCAGGCGGAATGATCATCCGCACGCCACGGAACAGGTCGATGCCACCGGTGACCATCAGCTCGAGCATGTTGTCCATGCTGGAGGAGTCGGAACCGACGCGGTTCACCAGCGGGCCGAGTTCTTCCAGATCCATCAGATCGTTGGTGAACTTGGTGCGACGGGCCTGGGCCCAGTTGCGGTTGCCGGTGATGGTGTTGATCTCGCCGTTGTGGGCGAGGAAGCGGAATGGCTGGGCCAGCGGCCATTTCGGCAGGGTGTTGGTGGAAAAGCGCTGGTGGAACACGCAAATCGAGGTTTGCAGGCGCTGATCGCTGAGGTCTGGATAGAAGGCGGTCAAATCCGCCGGCATCATCAGGCCTTTGTAGATGATGGTCTTGTGCGAAAAGCTGCAGATGTAGTGATCGACGTCGGCGGCGTTGGCCACGGACGAGCGACGACGGGCGCTGAACAGCTTGATCGCCATGTCCTGATCGCTCAGGCCTTCACCGCCGATGTAGACCTGCTCGATCTGCGGCAGGCGCTCAAGGGCCAGGCGGCCGAGGACGCTGGTGTCGATCGGCACTTTGCGCCAGCCGACCAGGGTCAGGCCTTCGGCCAGGATCTCGCGGTTCATGTTCTCGCGAGCGGCTTCGGCTTTGACCGGGTCCTGGTTGAAGAAGACCATGCCCACCGCATATTGCTTGGGCAGTTCGACGCCGAAGGTTTCCTGGGCGATGGCTCGCAGGAACACGTCCGGCTTTTGAATCAGCAGACCGCAACCGTCACCGGTCTTGCCGTCGGCGTTGATCCCACCGCGGTGGGTCATGCAGGTCAGGGCCTCGATGGCCGTTTGCAAAAGGGTATGACTGGGCTCGCCCTGCATATGGGCTATCAGGCCGAAACCGCAGTTATCCTTGAATTCATCTGGTTGGTACAGACCTGCTTTCATAGACACTTTCTCACCAGGCTGCCTCTTATCGAGGCAAATTTCTTTTCAATTCAACCACTTACCATCCGCGCCGAACGTACGCCAGCTTTGCGGGGGCAAAAGGGAGGTCATTGTACACACCGACACAGAGGCTCACAAATTTGACGACGAAATGTCGCAAATCTATGTCGCATTTGTGAAAGGTTTAAAGCGATCTGCTGTGCTAGTCAAAACTTTTTTAATTTTGACTGCAACGACTCAAAGACTACTGTGACGCAGACACCACAAGGCACGCGGCCTGTAGAGGCGGCATGCGCTTGTAGAAATTTTGAGGTGCCGGGAGAGGCGGCCTGGGTAAGGCCGCCGAATCTTCAGCGAGTTGTTGCCAGTTCCTGTTGGACGCTGGCGACAGTGCGAGGCCAAGGTTTACCAGCCTGAACCTTCGCTGGCAAGGCCTTGATGGCGGTAACGGCGGCATCGCGGTTGGCGAAGTTACCGTAAGTGATGACGTAAAGCGGCTTGCCGTTGAGGACTTTCTTGAAATAACGGTACTCGCCGCCCTGCTCTTTCACGAAGTTTTGCGCGGTCGCCTCGGAGCTGGTGCCGAGGATCTGCACCACGTAGTTACCCGGAGCCTGACCGGCGTACCAGGTGCCGCCGGCAGCCTTGGCCGCAGCCGCTGGTTTCTCGGCAGGCTTGGCGGTTGCGACAGCCGCTGGCTTGGCTGGCGCAGGCGCTGGTGCCGGCTTCACTGCAGGCGCCGTCGGAACCGGCTTGGCCGTCGCGACCTGAGTCGGCGCTGGTGCAGGCGCCGGCGTCGGCTTGGCGGCTGGCGTCGGCGCAGGACCGGCCTGGATGCCCGCAGGAGGTGCGATGGTGGTCACGGTCGGCGGTGTAGCGCTGGAACCCTCTACCGGCACGCCATCGTCGCCCTCGGTGATGCCACCGGCGGCTTCAGCCAGCGGGCCACGCATGACCGGCTGCGAGTTGCCGACCAACGGCAATGGCATCGGTTGCGAATTACCGGCGAATTCCACGGCAGGTGCACCGCCGCTGTTAGGTTGTGGCGTGCCCTGGCCGAGCGGCAGTTGCGCCTGTTCGTTGGCAGGTGCGCCGGTGGTCGGTGCTTTGCTGCGACCCGGCATCAACCAGGCGGCGGCTACCGCGACCACGACGACGGCGGAAATCGCCAATACGTGTTTCTTCGGCATGTTGAACCCCATACTTGGACGCTTGACCGCTGAGCGGCTGGCAATCATGGCTTCGATCATTGCATCGCGGGCAACCTGGTTGATGTTGCCAGGCCAACCGTCGGAGCTTTCGTGAATATCAGAGATCTGTTCTGCGGTGAAAAGTTCGATACCCCGTCCAGCACCTTCGAGCCGCTGGTCCAGATATTCGCGGGTTTCTTCTTCGGTGTAAGGCTGCAGCTCGATGACGTGGAAGCGCTCTTCTTCAAGGCTCAGCGCCTCAAGTTGAGCGATCAGCGAGGATTCGCCGAACAGGAACACGTGCGGGCGGCCTTCCGGCGCACCGGCGGCCAACTCCATCAAGGCTTCGAGCGCTGACTCGTCGAGCTGCTCGGCGTCGTCCACCAGCAAATAGACTTCCTGACCGGTCAGCGCGAGCTGCACGACCTGAGCCAGAATCGCGCCGGTCTCGGCCTCGGCAACGTTCAGCGCCTGAGCCACCTGACGCAGCACGCCCGCCGCATCACCGGCGCCACGGGCGGAAACCACCACGCTTTGAACGGACTGTTTATTGGTGCTGGCCACCAGGGCCTGACGCAACAGGGTCTTGCCACTGCCTTGCGGGCCGGTGACCACCAGCAGCAACTGGCTGTAACGGGCCAGGTGGTGCAGCTGACCCAGCACAGGTTTGCGCTGGGCCGGGAAGAATTTGAAGCCAGGCACCCGTGGAGCAAAAGGGTCATGACTCAACTGGTAATGGCCGAGGAAAGCCTCGTCGGCGTGCAAACTAGTCATCGGGATCTTATTAACCTTTAAGCTGAGCCAGGGCGCGGTAATCCGCTCCCAGCGTGGCCTGTAGAACCTCTTTCGGATAATCGTCGGTCACCACTGCTTCGCCCATGTGGCGCAGCAGCACCAGGCGCAAACGACCGTCGATCACTTTCTTGTCAATTGCCATGTGTTCGAGAAAATCGGCTTCAGTCATCTCTTCAGGCGGGATGACCGGCAGGCCGGCACGCTGGAACAGGCGAATGCCGCGATCACGCTCTTGCTCACTGATCCAGCCCAGACGCGTGGACATTTCCAACGCCATTACAGTACCGGCAGCGACCGCTTCACCATGCAACCAGACACCATAGCCCATGTGGGTTTCGATGGCGTGGCCGAACGTGTGGCCCAGGTTCAACGTGGCGCGAACGCCGGTTTCCTTTTCATCGGCGCCGACCACCGCTGCCTTCGCCGCGCAGGAGCGCTCGATGGCATAGGTCAGGGCGACCTGGTCCAGGGCGCGCAGGCGATCGACGTTTTCTTCGAGCCAGGTCAGGAAGGGCTCGTCGCAGATCAAGCCGTATTTGATGACTTCAGCAAGCCCGGCGGACAACTCGCGGGCCGGCAGGGTATTGAGGGAGGCGGTATCGATCAGCACCACGTTCGGCTGATAGAACGCGCCGACCATGTTTTTGCCCAGCGGATGATTGATCCCCGTCTTGCCGCCCACCGAGGAGTCGACTTGCGACAACAGAGTGGTTGGAACCTGGATGAAATCGACGCCACGCTGGTAACAGGCGGCGGCAAACCCGGCCATGTCGCCAATCACGCCGCCACCGAGGGCGATCACGGTCGTGCGACGGTCGTGTCGTGCGGTCAGCAAGCCGTCGAAAATCAGTTGCAGGGTTTCCCAGGTCTTGAAGGCTTCGCCGTCGGGCAGCACCACGGAAATCACCGAATACTGCGCAAGGCTGCGGGTCAGACGTTCAAGATAGAGCGGCGCAACGGTTTCGTTGGAGATGATCGCCACTTGCCGTCCGCGAATATGCGGGGCCAGCAGCTCAGGCTGATCCAACAAACCTTCGCCAATATGAATCGGGTAGCTGCGCTCGCCTAGATCGACCTTGAGTGTCTGCATGTGTCCCCACAGTGAAGATGAAATCAGGCGTCCCGCCTTGAGTTATCGAGTATCCAGGGCATCTGATGGTGTGACGCCGTTCGGTAGCCATCCGCCACAACCTTGAGCGGTCATGGCAGGACGCCGAGGATAGCGCATTTCGCGCTGCGCTTTAACGGGGAGGCAGCTGCTGCAAGCGCTCGAGAATATCGAGCACCACCATACGCGGCGGCCGCTCATCCGTTTCAACCACCAGGTCGGCGATTTCCCGATAAAGCGGATCGCGCAACTCCAGCAAATCCCGAAGGGTCTTGGCCGGATCGGCGGTACGCAACAGTGGCCGATTGCGGTCGCGGGCAGTGCGGCCGACCTGCTGCTCCACGGAAGCGTGCAGATAAACCACCCGACCACCGGCACGCAGCGCCCGACGATTGGCTTCGCGCATGACTGCACCGCCGCCGGTCGCCAGCACCACGCCGTCGCAATCGCACAGCTCGGCAATCATCGCCTGCTCGCGGTCGCGAAAGCCCGGTTCGCCTTCCTTATCGAAGATCCATGGGATATTGGCGCCCGTGCGCAATTCAATTTCCTTATCGGAATCTTTGAATGGCAGGCGCAGCTCTTTGGCCAGCAACCGGCCGATGGTGCTTTTTCCAGCCCCCATCGGTCCAACAAGAATCAAATTTCGCACAGAATCAATGACTCACAGCAATCGCCTGGTTGTTCATGATACGCGGAGTGAGAAATACCAGCAGCTCGGATTTTTTCTCCGAAACCACGTCACGCCGGAAAAGGCGGCCAAGATACGGCACATCGCCGAGAAATGGCACCTTATCTACAACCTTGCTCTGAGTATTTGAGAAAACGCCACCGATTACGATGGTCTCGCCATCATTGACCAGGACCTTGGCGTTGACCTCGTTTTTCTTGATCGGCGGTACATCCTGGACCTTGTTCAGGTAGTCCGGTTCGTCCTTGGTGACCTTGACCTCCATGATGATCCGATTGTCCGGGGTGATCTGCGGCGTCACTTCCAGCGACAGCGAGGCCTCTTTGAAGGACACCGATGTGGCGCCGCTGGAGCTGGCTTCCTGGTACGGGATCTCGGTGCCCTTGAGGATTTTGGCGGTTTCCTTGTCGGACGTGACCACTTTGGGCTGTGAGACGATTTCGCCGTTACCGGTTTTCTCCATCGCGGTCAGCTCAAGATCCAGCAGCACATTGTCGGTGATGAAGGCGATACCGAGCCCCGAGGTGTTGGCGGCGGCGCCCATATCGACGAACGGCGAGTTGGTACTGGTGCTGCCGGGCGTGCCGATGGTCGACGAAGCATCGGCGCCGTTGCTGACCCCGGATGTGTTCCAGTTGCCTTTGTTCTGCAACGAACCGCCCCAGCGCACGCCGAGGCTTTTGTCATAGTCGACGTTGGCTTCGACGATTCGCGCCTCGATCATCACCTGACGCACCGGGATGTCCAGTTGCGCGACGATCCTGCGAAGTTCGTCGAGGCGATCCTGGGTCTGATAGGCAATGATGTTGTTGGTCCGGTCATCGACAGTGATCGACCCCCGCTCGTCCACTTTCGCCTCGGCACTGGTCACCGACGTGAACAACTTGGCGATATCCGCCGCCTTGGCGTAATTGACCTGCAGCAGCTCACGACGCAATGGCGCCAGATCGGCAATCTGCTTCTGCGACTCCAGCTCCTGACGTTCGCGCGCGGCAATCTCGTCGGCCGGCGCCACCAGCAACACGTTGCCGATCTTGCGCTTGTCCAGCCCCTTGGTTTTCAGCACCAGGTCCAGCGCCTGATCCCAGGGCACGTTTTGCAGGCGCAAGGTGATGCCGCCCTGCACCGTGTCGCTGGCCACCAGATTGAGGTTGGTGAAGTCGGCGATCAGTTGCAGCACCGAGCGCACATCAATGTCCTGGAAGTTCAGCGAGAGCTTTTCACCGGTGTAGGCAAAACGTTCGGCGTTGCGCTTTTGCAGGTCATCGACGGTCATCGGGCGAATGCTGACGGTGAGCTTGTTGTCGGTCTGGTAGGTCGAATAATCGAAGGCGCCGCTGGGCTCGATGCTGATGGTCGCCCGGTCCCCGGTGGCACTGGCGTTGACGAACTGCACCGGCGTGGCGAAATCCTTGACGTCCAGGCGCACTCGCAGAGGTTCTGGTAATTGGGTTCTGGAAAAGTTAAGGACGATTTTGCCATCGCGCTCCTGAATGTCCGGGGCGATGGAAGGGTCCGACAGGTCGATGACCACGTTGCCTTCGCCCTGGGTTCCACGCTGGAAATCCACGCCGCGAATGGCCTTGCTCACCGGCGCATAAGCCTTGGCCGGCGCCACAGTTGCCGTGGCGACCCGTGAAGGCCTGGCGACAGGCGCCGCAGCGTTACTGCCTCCCCGCCCGACCACAACGAACAGGTTGTTGCCTTCGACCCGTGCGGTGTACGGGGTCAATTGAGTCAGGTTGATGATCAGCCGCGTGCGGTCCTTGGCTTCTACCACTGTGGCGCTGCGGGCGTTGCCGCCGCCAAGATCACGGGTCTTGCTCGCCAACCGGCTGACCACGCCAGGCAGATCCAGCGCAATCCGCGCAGGCTGCTCCGTCGTGTAACCGTGGGGCGCCGGCGGCGCGTCATCGAATGACAACTTCAACTCGACGCGGTCTCCCGGCAGCGCGGCAACATCCAGCGCTTTGAGGTTGGCCGCTTGTACCATCGGCGACAGCAACGCTATCCATAGCGAAATACCGAAGGTTGAGAAAATCCTGTTCATTATTCGAGTTCCACTATGAGTGCTCTTTCAAAGGGATAGTCCGTGGCCGCTCCAGCCAGGCGCCTTCGCCGTCAGGAACGATTTCGACCACATCGACTTGCGAGCCGCTGATGGCGACGATCCGGCCATCGTTGCGCCCCAGGTAATCGCCGACTTTCAGCCGATGCACACCGCCCGCCCCGCGCAACAGCGCAAAGGAGCCCGCCGCATTGGAGATCGTGCCGACCATTTCAAACTGCTCGATGTTGAAACCTTCGAGGTACTGCTTGACCCGGCTGGGGTCTGGTTTGACATTGCGTGCGCCATGCTTTTGGCCGGCCAGATCAACTCTGAGCTGCCGGGAAAACGGGCTTCGCAAGTTAGCGGCGCTGTAGGTGAACGTTGGGTAAGACCGGAATGTCGGCGTTGGTTCAATCCTGCCGGGCGCACGTAGACGCATTTCGTTCATGTAAGCGTCGAGATCACTGAAGTCGTTGCTGCCACCACAACCGGCCAGGGCGGCCAACATCCCGATCATCGGAAAAATACGAATCGGGCTCATTTTTGCAGCCCCTTGTCGTTGTAGCGGTAAGTCTTGGCGAGGATGCTCATGCGCAATTTCGAGCCGCCTTCGGGGTTGGCCGGGGCAAGGTCGAAGTCATGCAGGGTGACGATCCGTGGCAGCCCGGCCACGCCACTGACGAACGTGGCGAGGTCATGATAGGCACCGGTGACAGTGATCTGGATCGGCAGTTCGATGTAGAACGGCTGAGTGACCTCAGGCAGCAGTTTGATCTCTTCAAACTCCAGCCCGCTTCCGAGGCCGGTACGCGTGATGTCCTCCAGCAGACCGGGCACTTCGGTGTCGCTGGGCAATTGCCGCAGGAGTACGCCGAAGGAGTTCTCCATTTCCTTCATCTGCTGGGTGTACAGCTCAAGATTCGCCGCCATGTGGGCCTTGGTGGCGAATTGCTCCTTGAGGGTCGACTCTTCCTCGCGCTTGAGTTCAAGCTGGCTCTCAAGGTCACTGATGGAAAAGCTGTAGCCCAGCGCCAACACCAGAATCATCAATAGAAGACCCGCCAGCGCCTTGATGGCGGGCGGCCAGGACCCCATGTTGTTGGTGTCCAGATCGTTGATGTCGATCTTGCGCAGCCCTTCGATCCATTCGGCCGGCTTCATTGAACGGCCTCCACGGCAGCAGGCTGGGTCTGGCGCACGGTCAACTGAAAGACGTTGGCCTGATCCAGTTGGCCTGCGGTGGTCGCCTTGACCTCTGTCAGGGTGGGCGCATCGAACCAGTCCGATGCATCCAGATTGCGCATCAAGTCGGAAACTCGGTTATTGGATTCTGCCGCGCCGGTGATGGACAGGGTTTTACCTTCCATTTTCACCTCGGTGAAATAGACCCCGTCCGGCAAGGTGCGCGCCAACTGATCGAAGATCCGCCCGCTGATCGGACGATTGCCCTGCAGGTCCTGAATGATGCGCATGCGTTCGACCAGTTGCTGACGCCGTGCCTTGAGGTCGCTGATCTGTTTGATCCGCTCGTCGACCACCGCAATCTGTTTACCGATGTAATCGTTTCGGGCGACCTGCCGGTCGATGGCGCCGTTGAGGGCCCGATCCGCGACCAGCACCACTGCCACAGCGCCCACCAGCACGCCGACCAGCGCCAGCAAAAAGCGTTTGCGACGTGCGTCCCGCAGCTCTTCGCGCCAAGGTAAAAGGTTGATCCGCGCCATCAGTCGAAGCTCCTGAGGGCTAACCCGCAGGCGATCATCAGCGCCGGCGCATCGCTGGCCAGGGCACCGGCGTTGACCTTGCTGCCCAGGGTCATGTCGGAGAATGGATTGGCCACTTGCGTCGAAGTGCCCAGGCGCTCCTCGATCAATCGGTCCAGCCCCGGAACCGAAGCGGTGCCGCCAGCCAACAGGATATGGTCGACCGAGGTGTACTGGCCGGAAGCAAAGAAAAACTGCAACGAACGCGACACTTGCTGCACCAGCGCATCACGGAAGGGCTGCAACACTTCGCTGACGTAATCGTCCGGCAAACCGCCCTGCTTCTTCGCCAGCCCCGCTTGCTCAACGGTCAGGCCATAACGCCGCTGGATTTCTTCCGTCAGTTGACGACCGCCGAACAACTGTTCGCGGGTGTAGATGATTTTCCCGTTGCGCAGCACGCTCAGGGTGGTCATGGTCGCGCCGATGTCGACCACGGCGACTGTCAGATCTTCGCGAGACGCCGCCAGATGCCCGGTCAGCAGGCCGAAGGAGCGCTCCAGCGCGTAAGCCTCGACATCGACCACGCGCGCCGTCAGGCCGGCCAGTGCGAGCGCCGCTTCACGGACTTCGACGTTTTCCTTGCGACACGCTGCCAGCAGCACACTGACCCGTTCCGGGTTGCGTGCCGATACGCCCTGTACTTCAAAGTCGATGGCGACTTCGTCCAGTGGATAAGGGATGTATTGATCGGCCTCGATCTTCAGTTGGTTTTCCAGCTCGTCGTCGGAAAGACCTGCATCCATTTCGATGGTTTTGGTGATGACGGCAGAACCGGCCACGGCTACGGCCACATTCTTGAGGCTGGTTCTGGCCTTGAGCAACACGCGTGAAAGCGCCTGACCCACGCCTTCGAGCTCGGCGATATTTTTCTCGACCACCGCGTTGGCGGGTAGCGGTTCTACCGCATAAGCCTCGACCCGATAGCGGTCGCCCTGGCGGCTAAGCTCAAGCAGCTTCACCGACGTGGAGCTGATGTCGATCCCCAAAAGCGTATTGGCTTTTTTATTGAAGAGTCCTAGCACTACCAATTCCCTATGACTATCCGTGTCTTACGGACTCTGTAATGTCCGTTGCGTTCAAACCACCCGTCTTGACAGCAGCGCAAATGACGCTCTCGACGTAAAAATGCTTATAATGCCCAGCGTTTTTTTCCGGTTTTTACTGCAAGCGCGGGTCGTTCCCTGTTTATCTGAACCCTGCTGCCTAATTCATTCTTTGCCCTGGATATCCCAAAGCCTTGATTCGTCTGCTGAAATTCTTCGGTTGGTCCATCGTCGCCGTTTTCTGCGGACTGCTCCTTGGTCTGAGCGGCGCGTTTCTTTACCTTAGTCCGGGATTACCCTCTGTGGAGGCTCTGCGAAGCATCCAGTTGCAGATTCCATTGCGCGTCTACAGCAGCGACAACAAGTTGATCGCAGAGTTTGGCGAAATGCGCCGTACACCGATCCGTTTCGCCGACATTCCACCCAATTTCATTAATGCGTTACTAAGTGCTGAAGACGACAACTTCGCCAACCACTACGGCGTCGATCCCAGCAGCCTGATGCGTGCCGCCACCCAATTGGTCAAAAGCGGACACATCCAGTCCGGCGGCAGCACCATCACCATGCAGGTGGCGAAGAACTTCTTCCTGACCAGCGAACGCAGCTTCTCGCGCAAGACCACTGAAATCCTCCTGGCCCTGCAGATCGAACGGCAGCTGACCAAGGACGAGATCCTCGAGCTGTACGTCAACAAGATCTATCTGGGCAACCGCGCCTACGGCATCGAGGCCGCGGCGCAGGTTTACTACGGCAAGTCGATTCGTGACGTCAGCCTGGCGCAGATGGCGATGATCGCCGGCCTGCCGAAAGCTCCGTCGCGCTTCAACCCGCTGGCCAACCCGGCTCGCAGCAAGGAGCGTCGCGACTGGATCCTTGGCCGCATGTACAAGCTCGGCAAGATCACCGAGAGCGATTACACCGCCGCGATCAACGAGCCGCTGAACGCCAGCTATCACGTGCCGACCCCGGAAGTGAACGCGCCGTACATTGCTGAAATGGCCCGCGCCGAAATGGTCGGCCGCTACGGCAGCGATGCCTACACCGAAGGTTTCCGCGTCACGACCACCGTGCCGAGCAACCTGCAGGAAATGGCCAACACAGCCGTCCACGAAGGCCTGATGACCTACGATCAGCGTCATGGCTATCGCGGTCCCGAGTCACGCCTGCCGGGCAAGACCCGCGAGGCCTGGATCTCAGAGCTGACCAAGCAGCGCACCATCAGCGGCCTTGAGCCGGCCATCGTCACGCAGGTCGAGAAGAACGGCCTGCAAGTGCTGACCCGTACCGGCGACGAACACATCGGCTGGGACAGCATGAAATGGGCGCGGCCGTTCCTGAACACCAACAGCATGGGCGCCAACCCGAAGCAGCCCTCGGATGTGGCTCAGGTCGGTGATCTGATTCGCGTACAGCGTCAGCCGGACAATTCGCTGAAATTCAGCCAGATCCCGCAAGCTCAGGGCGCACTGGTCTCCCTTGATCCGCAGAACGGCGCAATTCGCTCGCTGGTCGGCGGTTTCGCCTTCGAGCAGAGCAACTACAACCGCGCCCTGCAGGCCAAGCGCCAGCCAGGTTCGAGCTTCAAACCGTTCGTGTACAGCGCTGCGCTGGATAACGGCTACACCGCCGCCAGCCTGGTGAACGACGCACCGATCGTGTTCGTCGACGAATACCTGGACAAGGTCTGGCGTCCGAAGAACGACACCAACACCTTCCTCGGCCCGATCCGCCTGCGTGAAGGGCTGTACAAGTCGCGCAACCTGGTGTCGATCCGCCTGGTGCAGGCGCTGGGCGTCGATCGCACCATCGACTACATCAGCAAGTTCGGCTTCAACAAGCAGGACCTGCCGCGCAACCTGTCGCTGGCCCTGGGTACCGCGACCCTGACGCCAATGGAAATCGCCACCGGCTGGAGCACGTTCGCCAACGGCGGCTTCAAGATCACCCCGTACATCATCGACAAGATCGAAAGCCGCAACGGCGACACGCTGTTCGTCGCCAATCCGCCAAGCGTGCCGAAAGGCGATGTGGCCACCGACGGCATCGCCGCGCCGACCGCCGAGGCCTTTACGGTCAATGCAACGCCGGGCGAAGCTCCAGGCCTGCCAACACCTCAGGCGCCGGCCGTGGCCGAACGCATTGTCGATGGTCGCACCACTTACATCCTCAACAGCATGCTCGAGGACGTGATCAAACTCGGCACCGGCCGTCGCGCACTGGCCTTGGGGCGCCCCGACATTGCAGGCAAAACCGGTACGACCAACGAATCGAAGGATGCCTGGTTCTCGGGCTATAACGCCGATTACGTGACCACCGTCTGGACCGGTTTCGACCAACCGGAAAGCCTGGGCAAACGCGAGTTCGGCGGCACCGTTGCCCTGCCGATCTGGATGAACTACATGGGCGCCGCGCTCAAAGACAAGCCGCCGCACACGCAACCAGAGCCGGAAGGCATCCTCAGCCTGCGGGTTGACCCGGTCAGCGGCCGGGCAGCCACCCCAGGCACGCCTGGAGCGTACTTCGAACTGTTCAAGGCCGAAGATACGCCACCGTCGGTGAATGAGCTGGGCAACGGCAATGCGCCGGGCAGCCCGCTGCCAGCGGATGAAGCGGCGCCGATCGATCTGTTCTGATCGCAGCACCACCCGAAAAGCCCCGCCTTCGAGAGAAGTGCGGGGCTTTTTGTTGCCTGCAGGTTTTGCGTTGTCTTTTAGGGCCTCTTCGCGGGCAAGCCTCGCTCCTACGGGTTTTGTGTTGTACGCAGTTTTCGCGACCGGCACAAAACCTGTAGGAGCGAGGCTTGCCCGCGAAGAGGCCCGCACAGGCAACACACAAACCATAGGCAATAAAAAACCCCGGTTCAAAAGAGCCGGGGCTTCGGTTGAAGCGTTACAACGGCTTAGCCGTTGAACACATCATCCACGCTTTTCAGCGGGTAGTTCTTCGGATACGGCAGGGTTGCCACGCCGGTCTCGATTGCAGCCTTGGCCACGGCATCGGAGATCAGGGTGATCAGACGCTTGTCCATTGGCTTCGGAATGATGTACTCACGACCGAATTCCAGCTTGATGCCGCCGTAAGCGTCGCACACTTCCTGAGGAACCGGCAGTTTGGCCAGTTCACGCAGGGCGTTGGCTGCTGCCACTTTCATTTCTTCGTTGATGCGCTTGGCGCGAACGTCCAGGGCACCACGGAAGATGAACGGGAAGCCCAGTACGTTGTTGACCTGGTTCGGGTAGTCCGAACGGCCGGTCGCCATGATCACGTCGTTACGGGTGGCGTGTGCCAGTTCCGGGGAGATTTCCGGATCCGGGTTCGAGCACGCGAACACGATCGGGTTGGCCGCCATGGACAGCAGGCCTTCAGCGCTCAGCAGGTTCGGACCGGACAGGCCGACGAACACGTCTGCGCCTTGCAGGGCGTCAGCCAAGGTGCGCTTGTCGGTCGCGTGAGCGAAGACAGCCTTGTACTGGTTCAGGTCGTCACGGCCGGAGTGGATCACGCCGGTACGGTCAACCATGTAGATGTTTTCGATGTTGGCGCCCATGCTCACCAGCAATTTCATGCAAGAGATGGCGGCCGCACCGGCACCCAGGCAGACGATCTTGGCGTCGGCGAGGGTTTTGCCAGCGATTTCCAGGGCGTTGATCATGCCGGCGGCAGTCACGATTGCGGTGCCGTGCTGGTCATCGTGGAATACCGGGATGTCGCACTGCTCGATCAGAGCGCGTTCGATCTCAAAGCACTCAGGTGCCTTGATGTCTTCCAGGTTGATGCCACCGAAGGTGATGGAGATGCGCTTGACGGTGTCGATGAAGGCTTGCGGGCTTTCGGAGTCGACTTCGATGTCGAAAACGTCGATGCCGGCGAAGCGCTTGAACAGCACGCCCTTACCTTCCATCACTGGCTTGGAAGCCAATGGGCCGAGGTTACCCAGGCCCAGAATCGCGGTGCCATCGGAAATGACTGCAACCAGGTTGCCTTTACCGGTGTATTTGTAGGCCAGTTCAGGATCGCGGGCGATTTCGCGTACTGGTTCGGCTACGCCGGGGCTGTAGGCCAGCGACAGGTCGCGGGCGGTAGCGGTGGCCTTGGTGAGCTCGACACTCAGCTTACCTGGACGAGGATGGGCGTGATATTCGAGAGCGGCAGTTTTCAGATCAGACATGGGGGCATTCCGCTTTTACTGTTGGACAGACTGGTCAGCGAGGATACGCGCCTCGCAAAGTCCCCACAAGACTGACCAGTCACCCCTGTCAAGCGCCCCGCCCTACGACTTTGGGCCAAGAGCCACGGAACACAAGGGATAGACTGTTCACAATCGACAATAAAAATGTCTACAATTTTTTATCAAGGCGCCGCTTGCAACATCGCCGGATCGGTCAATGGAAGGAGCCAGCGCGCTTGCCCCGCTTGCAATCCGCCACGGCGCGAACGGTCCACGATCCAGCCACGGGCCTCGACCTGCTTGCCTTTCAGGCGCTCCAGCGCCGCACCATCAAATTGCCCCAGCAAATTGGGCGCAACACGCAGTACAAGAGAATCCTGCAACTCGATCCAAACACCGCCGCGATTGCGCTGAACCTTGCTCACACGCCCACTGACCACCGCGAAGCCGGACGTGTTGATCTGCTCCGCTTTCAGTACAGGCGACTGGCGCCACACACCGAGCCCGGCTTGCCGCGCACTGCGTTCCGCTGCTTGCTGACAGGCCACCAGATCGACATTCGGGGCGACCGCCACCTGGAAACCGAGCCCTTCTGCGAGCATCTGCGCTTCGAGGTTGGCACCCTTGGCGCCATAAAGATGCGCAAGGGTACGACCGTAGTGATCCTTGCTCTCTTTACCCGGCAGCACACCGACCCGCCCGCCGCTGGCAGCGACCAATGCTTCCAGGCGCTTGCGCGCCGCCACGGCGAACGGCTCGTCGGAGCGGCCCTGCTTGCCCAGCTCGGGCGTATTCAAGCCGATCATGCGCACGCTGCGGCCATCGCTCAGGCGCAGCGTGTCGCCATCCACCACCCGCTGCACCGCGACCGACGTCAGCCCGCTCGGCACCGGGCAGAAGGCCTGGGCGCCCGAAAGCCAAATCGCGGACACAAAAAAGGCGCCCGCAAGGGACGCCTTTTTTATCAGTCTGGAGAAGCCGGAACGACCTTCCAAAATGATTGGCCTTAGGCCTTTTTCGCGCCGAAAGCACCGAAACGGTCTGCGAAGCGCTGAACGCGGCCGCCAGTGTCCAGAGTCTTTTGCTTACCGGTGTAGAACGGGTGGCATTCGTTGCAAACGTCGATCGCCAGGGCTTTGCCGAAGGTCGAACGAGTTTCGAACTTGTTGCCACAGCTGCAGGTAACAGCGATGGCTGGGTATTCTGGATGGATATCAGCTTTCATGGTGTCTTCCTCAGGCTGCGTGCCGCCACCCAACACTATTGTTGAATACCGCACGTAATTAGGCCGCGGATTCTACCAGACAATCTCAATCACGCAAGCTGTCGCTGAGACCGACCGTCTGCTAGGCTCCCGACCCAATACGCGATCCCCTGTAGGAGTGAGCCTGCTCGCGATAACGGTCTGCCAGTCGCCGCAATGTTGACTGCAAGATTGCTATCGCGAGCAGGCTCACTCCTACAGGTTATATGTCACGCCCCCTATTTTTTGTTGATCGAGACCCCCCGCGTGCCCGACGCCATTTTGCGCCTCGCCCTGCCTTCGCCCCTGCGCCGCCTGTTCGATTACCGTGCCCCGGCCGGTGTCCTGCGCGCCCAGTTGCAACCGGGCATGCGCCTGCGCGTGCCTTTCGGCCGGCGGGAGATGATCGGGATTCTGGTGGAGGTCACCGACACCAGCGAAGTGCCGGCAGAAAAGCTCAAACCGGCCCTGGCCCTGCTCGACGCCACGCCGCCCTTGCCGCCAGCGCTGTTCAAGCTGTGCCTGTGGACCTCTCAGTATTATCAGCACAGCCTCGGCGATACCTTGAGCTGGGCGCTGCCGGTGTTGTTGCGTCAGGGCGAGCTGGCCGAAGCGCGCCAGGAACGTTTCTGGTCCGCCGCGCCTGGCGCCAGCCTCGATGACCCGCGCATCGCCCGGGCCCCGCGTCAGCGTGAGGCGTTGGCAACCCTGGCGCAGCACCCTCACGGTGTCGCCCATCAGTTGCTGAGCAAGCTGATGCTGAGCAAGGACAGCCTCGACCTGCTGCTGGCCAAGGATCTGGTGCAAGTGGAGATCCGCAAGCACGCCCCCGGCGCACGCCACGAGCATTGGCTGGCGCAACCGGAATTGCCGCTCAACCCTGAACAACGCGCCGCCTATGAAGCGATTCGCGCCGGGTTCGACAGTTATCACGCGTTCCTGCTGGCCGGGGTCACCGGCAGCGGCAAGACCGAAGTCTATTTGCAGTTGATCCGCGAAACCCTCGAAGCCGGCAAGCAAGCACTGGTGTTGATCCCGGAGATCAACCTCGGCCCGCAGACCCTGGCGCGCTTCGAACAACGGTTCAATGCACGCATCGCGCTGATCCACTCGGCGGTCAACGATCGCGAGCGCCTCGAAGCCTGGCTCGCCGCGCGCGACGGCGACGCCGACATTATTATCGGCACCCGTTCGGCGCTGTTCACGCCGATGAAAAACCCCGGCCTGATCATCATCGACGAAGAGCACGACGGTTCTTATAAACAGCAGGAAGGCCTGCGCTATCACGCCCGTGACCTGGCATTGGTGCGCGCACGGCAGGAAAACATCCCGATCGTGCTCGGTTCCGCCACGCCTTCGCTGGAAAGCCTGCACAACGCCTACACCGGACGTTACGGCCTCCTACGCCTCAATGAGCGTGCTGGCGGCGCCAAGCAGCCGCGTTTCCTGCGCCTGGATGTGAAAAGTCGCCCACTCGACAGCGGCATTTCCGGGCCGATGCACCAAGCCATCGGCCAGACACTCGCGGCCGGCCAGCAAGTATTGGTGTTCCTCAACCGTCGAGGTTTCGCCCCGACGCTGCTGTGCCACGACTGCGGCTGGATGTCCGAATGCCAGCGCTGCGATGCGCGAATGACCGTGCACCAGCGCTCCGGCGAACTGCGCTGCCACCATTGCGGCTACGTCGAACGCGTACCCCGGCACTGCCCGAAGTGCGGCAAAGTGGATTTGCGGCCGGTGGGCGCTGGCACCGAGCGCGCCGAAGAACGCCTGGCCATTCTGTTCCCGGATGTGCCGGTGCTGCGGGTCGACCGCGACAGCACGTCGCGCAAGGACGCGATGAATCAGTTGTTCGCGACCATTCAGAAGGGTCACCCGTGCATTCTGGTGGGCACGCAAATGCTTGCCAAAGGGCATCACTTTCCACGGGTGACGCTGGTGTCGATTCTCGATGCGGACGGTGGTTTGTTCTCCGGTGACTTCCGCGCCAGTGAGCGCATGGCGCAACTGATCGTGCAGGTCGCCGGCCGTGCGGGGCGGGCTGAAGAGCCGGGCAAAGTGATTATCCAGACCCATCTGGCGGACCATCCGCTGCTGGTGCAACTGACTGAACAAGGCTACTTCGCGTTCGCCGAACAGGCGCTGAGCGAACGACGCGCTGCCGGTTTGCCGCCGTTTGCGCATTTGGCGCTGCTGCGGGCCGAAGCGCACAAACCGGGGCAGGCTGAAGGCTTCCTGGACGAGGCGTGCAGCGAGGCCGAGCGTTTGCTGGCTGAACAGAATCTGACCGGGATAGAACTACTCGGGCCGGTGCCCGCACCGATGGAACGTCGGGCCGGGCGTTATCGCGCGCAGTTATTGTTGCAGGCAACGGCCCGGGCGCCGCTGCACCGGTTGCTGGCCAGTTGGTTGCTGGTGCTGGAGCAGATGCCGAGTGGGCGGGCGGTGCGCTGGTCTTTGGATGTCGATCCTGTGGATTTGTATTGATTTCAATATTGCCTTCGCGGGCAAGCCTCGCTCCTACGGGACTCACGCTATCCGTTGTAGGAGCGAGGCTTGCCCGCGAAGGCGGTCTATTTGTCACCACATATCCACAACCTGCCCGCTATAGTTGGCAAGCCCGCCTTCGCAACGGATAATGCCCAGTTTTTCCACCAGCGCATCGAAGCGCCGCCGCGCTTGCGGTCGAAAGAGAAGACCATGAAAGACACCATTCGCCAGTTGATCCAACAAGCCATCACCCAACTCGTCAACGAAGGTGTGTTGCCTGAAGGCCTGACGCCGGCGATCCAGGTGGAAAACTCCCGCGACAAGAAGAACGGCGACTTCGCCAGCAACATCGCCATGATGCTGGCCAAGCCGGCCGGCATGAAGCCGCGCGATCTGGCCGAGAAAATCATCGCCGCGCTGCCGGCCGACGAAAACATCACCAAGACCGAAATCGCCGGTCCTGGCTTCCTGAATTTTTTCCAGAACACCGACGCCCTGGCCACCCGCCTCGACGCCGCACTGGCCGACGAGCACATCGGCGTGCGCAAGGCCGGCCCGGCGCAACGCACCGTGGTCGACCTGTCGGCACCGAACCTCGCCAAAGAGATGCACGTCGGCCACTTGCGTTCGACCATCATCGGCGACGGCGTGGCTCGCGTTCTGGAGTTCCTCGGCGACGAAGTGATCCGTCAGAACCACGTGGGCGACTGGGGCACCCAGTTCGGCATGCTGATGGCTTACTTGCAGGAAAACCCGATCACCAGCGACGAGCTGTCGGACCTGGAAAACTTCTACCGCGCCGCCAAGGGACGTTTTGACGAATCCGAAGAGTTCGCCGACCGCGCCCGTGGCCTGGTGGTCAAGCTGCAAGCCGGCGACCCGGATTGCCTGGCACTGTGGACCAAGTTCAAGGACATCTCGCTGTCGCACTGCCAGAAAATCTACGAGCTGCTGAACGTCAAACTGACCATGGCCGACGTGATGGGCGAAAGCGCCTACAACGACGACCTGATCAACGTGGTCAACGACCTCAAGGCCGCTGGCATGCTGGTCGAGAGCAACGGCGCGCAGTGCGTGTTCCTCGACGAGTTCAAGAACGCTGACGGCGACCCGCTGCCGGTGATCATCGTCAAGGCGGATGGCGGCTACCTCTACGCCACCACCGACCTGGCAGCAGTACGTTATCGCAGTGGCAAGCTGAAGGCTGATCGCGCGCTGTACTTTGTTGACCAGCGCCAGGCCCTGCACTTCCAGCAAGTGTTCGCCGTCGCCCGCAAGGCCGGCTTCGTGACGCACCCGATGGAAATGGAACACATGGGCTTCGGCACCATGAACGGCGCCGATGGCCGTCCGTTCAAGACCCGCGATGGCGGCACCGTGAAGCTGATCGACCTGCTGACCGAAGCCCAGGAGCGCGCCTACAACCTGGTCAAAGAGAAAAACCCGGAGCTGGCCGAAGACGAGCTGCGCAACATCGCCAAGGTCGTGGGCATCGGCGCAGTGAAATACGCCGACCTGTCCAAGCACCGCACCAGCGACTACAGCTTCAACTTCGACCTGATGCTGAACTTCGAAGGCAACACCGCGCCGTACCTGCTGTACGCCTACACCCGCGTGGCGGGCGTGTTCCGCAAGCTCGGCAAGGACTTCAGCGAAGTCGAAGGCCAGATCGTCCTGGAAGCCGCGCATGAACATGAGCTGGCAGCCAAACTCGCGCAATTCGGCGAAATCCTGAACAACGTGTCCGAGAAAGGCACGCCGCACATCCTCTGCACCTACCTGTACGACGTTGCCGGCCTGTTCTCCAGTTTCTACGAGAACTGCCCGATCCTCAGTGCTGAAACCCCGGCGCAAATGCAAAGCCGCTTGCGTCTTGCCGCGCTGACCGGCCGCACTCTCAAGCAAGGCCTGGAACTCTTGGGTCTGGAAACTCTGGAGCGTATGTAAGTTGGCTGCCAAGAAAAAACCTGCACCCAAGCGTGGCGCCAGCCGTTACCAAGCTCCAGCAAAGCAACCGATCCCGGGTTGGTTGTGGATGGCCATCGGCCTGACGGTCGGCGCGTTCATTGTGTTCCTGATGAAGCTGGAACCGGGCAAGGGCAGCGACAGCGTCAAGCGCGAGAAGATCGAGCAGCAGAAAGCCACCAAGGTCGCCGAGGCCAACAAGACCCCGCCGAGCCCGACGCAACCGGTGAAGCCGAAGTACGACTTCTACACCTTGCTGCCGGAATCGGAAGTCATCGTGCCGCCGGATGCCGTGCCGGAGAAAACACCGCCGACGCCAGCTGTACCGACAACGCCGGTAACCCCGGCGGAAGCGGCGAAGATCGACACGGCGCGGGCTCAGGCGGCATTGGCTGGCATCACCCCGCCGCCACCGCCACCCGTGGCCAAGGCGGCACCGGTGACCAAGTTCTTCCTGCAGGCCGGTTCGTTCCGCAAGGAGGCTGATGCAGACAAGGTGCGCGCGCAGATCATTCTGCTCGGTCAGGCGGTGTCGGTTGAGTCCGGCACGGTGAAGGACGAGACCTGGTATCGAGTGTTGGTCGGGCCGTTCAGCAATCGCGAACAACTGACCACCGCGCAGAAACAACTGTCCGGCGCCGGGTTCAGCAACCTGTTGTTACAACAACGCCAGAACCGCTGATTTCGTCAGTAAGACCGCGTTATCGTTCATCGCCGGCAAGCCGGCTCCTACAGGTTATGCATCGTTCGCGATATCGTGAACGCCGTGAAATCCACGGTTCACCGTATCCGTGAAAATCGCGCAACCTGTAGGAGCCAGCTTGCTGGCGATGGCGTCAGACCAGACAACACACCTTCCCCCGCGCAACACCGCTCGTCCCCTCTCCCGCCCCGCAGTTGAAAAACGCTCCACCACCCCCATATGAGTTGGCATAAGGCATTTTCGCCCCGCTGCGTGGAGACTCTCCCTTGACCACCATCGTTTCAGTTCGCCGCCACGGCAAAGTCGTCATGGGCGGCGACGGCCAGGTTTCTCTCGGCAATACCGTGATGAAAGGCAACGCGAAGAAAGTTCGTCGCCTCTACCACGGCGAAGTCCTCGCCGGTTTTGCTGGCGCCACGGCCGACGCCTTTACCCTTTTCGAACGCTTCGAAGGTCAACTGGAGAAACACCAGGGCCATCTGGTTCGCGCCGCCGTCGAACTCGCCAAAGAATGGCGCACCGACCGCACCCTCAGCCGCCTCGAAGCCATGCTCGCGGTCGCCAACAAAGACGCGTCCCTGATCATCACCGGTAACGGCGACGTTGTAGAGCCTGAACAAGGCCTGATCGCCATGGGTTCCGGCGGCGCCTACGCCCAGGCCGCCGCCAGTGCGCTGCTGAAGAAAACCGACCTGTCAGCCAGGGAAATCGTCGAAACCGCCCTCGGCATTGCCGGCGACATTTGTGTATTCACCAACCACACCCAGACCATTGAGGAGCAGGACTGCGCCAAAGGCGACGAGTAAGTCTGTTTCGGCCCCACGCCACGACTCATCTTGTTTAAGGTCCGTCAAAATATTATGTCCATGACTCCCCGTGAAATCGTCCACGAACTCAACCGCCATATCATCGGCCAGGACGATGCCAAACGCGCCGTCGCCATCGCGCTGCGTAACCGCTGGCGCCGGATGCAACTGCCGGAAGAGCTGCGCGTTGAAGTAACGCCGAAGAACATCCTGATGATCGGCCCGACCGGTGTCGGCAAAACCGAGATCGCCCGTCGCCTGGCCAAACTGGCCAACGCACCGTTCATCAAAGTCGAAGCGACCAAGTTCACCGAAGTCGGCTACGTTGGCCGCGACGTCGAGTCGATCATTCGTGACCTGGCCGATGCTGCCATCAAGCTGCTGCGCGAACAGGAAATGACCAAGGTTCGCCACCGCGCCGAAGATGCCGCCGAAGAGCGCATCCTCGACGCCCTGCTGCCACCGGCGCGCATGGGTTTCAACAACGATGACGCCCCGTCGGCCGACTCCAACACCCGCCAGCTGTTCCGCAAGCGCCTGCGCGAAGGTCAGCTGGACGACAAGGAGATCGAAATCGAAGTCGCCGAAGTGTCCGGCGTCGATATCTCCGCGCCACCGGGCATGGAAGAAATGACCAACCAGTTGCAGAGCCTGTTCGCCAATATGGGCAAGGGTAAACGCAAGAGCCGCAAGCTCAAGGTCAAGGAAGCGCTGAAACTGGTCCGCGACGAAGAAGCCAGCCGCCTGGTCAACGATGAAGAGCTGAAGGCCAAGGCGCTGGAAGCGGTCGAGCAGCACGGCATCGTGTTCATCGACGAAATCGACAAGGTTGCCAAGCGCGGTAACTCCGGTGGCGTCGACGTGTCCCGTGAAGGCGTGCAACGCGACTTGCTGCCACTGATCGAAGGCTGCACCGTCAACACCAAACTGGGCATGGTCAAGACCGACCACATCCTGTTCATCGCTTCCGGTGCGTTCCACTTGAGCAAACCGAGCGATCTGGTGCCTGAGCTGCAAGGGCGTCTGCCGATTCGTGTCGAGCTGAAGGCGCTGACGCCGGAAGACTTCGAACGCATCCTCAGCGAACCGCACGCCTCGCTCACCGAGCAATATTGCGCACTGCTGAAAACCGAAGGCCTGGCCATCGAGTTCCAGCCGGATGGCATCAAGCGCATCGCCGAGATCGCCTGGCAGGTCAACGAGAAAACCGAGAACATCGGTGCCCGTCGCCTGCACACGCTGCTTGAGCGCCTGCTCGAAGAGGTGTCGTTCAGCGCCGGCGACCTGGCCAGCGCTCACGATGACAAGGTGATCCTGATCGACGCCGACTACGTCAACAACCACCTCGGCGAATTGGCGCAGAACGAAGACCTGTCCCGTTATATCCTGTAGGTCATGTGAGACCTGTGTAGGAGCCGGCTTGCCGGCGATGGGGACCTTGAGATCGCCATCGCCGGCAAGCCGGCTCCTACAAGGGACCGCGAGAGTTCCACACTGACGGACATCAGGTCATGACCCAACTCCCCACCGACATCAAACTGCACAAAGCCTCGAAAACCCTGTCGCTGAAATACGCGTCCGGCGAGGAACATCACCTGCCCGCAGAGTTCCTGCGCGTGCACTCTCCTTCCGCCGAGGTCCAGGGCCACGGCAAACCTATCCTGCAATTTGGCAAGATCGGCGTAGGCCTGACCAAGGTAGAACCGGCCGGTCAGTACGCACTGAAATTGACCTTCGACGACGGCCACGACAGCGGCCTGTTCACCTGGGAATATCTGTACCAGCTGGGCGTGCGCCAAGAGGATCTCTGGAACGATTATCTTGCCGAACTGAAAGCGGCCGGAAAGACCCGCGACCCTAACGAATCTGTCGTCAAGCTGATGCTCTAACCCGCGCCTCTTGCGCATTAGAAGGCATTTTCTAATTTCATCTGTTTGAATGCTTGGCCGCGAGGTCAGTCATTAGCCTGCTTGCGAAAAAAATTAAACTCGGGTAACCAATGGAGCTGGCAAGTTACCTGCAGTGCTCTCTGAACTAAAAAGCAGCGATGCAGAATTATCGGTCACCCGAGCAGTAGTACCTGGCATTGGCTGTGTGACTACACGGCTGGACTCAGGTACTCGTCTCAGGACAATGGAGCGTCGTAGATGAGTAACAAGAATAACGATGACTTGAAGAATCAAGCCTCGGAAAACACCTTGGGGCTTAATCCTGTCGTTGGGCTGCGTGGAAAGGATCTACTGGCTTCTGCTCGAATGGTGCTCAGGCAGGCCATTAAACAACCGATTCACAGTGCGAAACATGTCGCTCATTTCGGTCTTGAACTGAAGAACGTGCTGTTCGGCAAATCCGAGCTGCTACCGACCAGCGATGACCGTCGTTTCGCCGATCCGGCCTGGAGCCAGAACCCGCTCTACAAACGTTATTTGCAAACCTACCTGGCGTGGCGCAAGGAACTCCACGACTGGATCGACGACAGTAACCTCGGGCCCAAGGATGTGGCACGCGGGCATTTCGTGATCAACCTCATGACCGAAGCCATGGCCCCGACCAACACGGCGGCCAACCCGGCAGCGGTCAAACGCTTCTTCGAAACCGGTGGCAAGAGCCTGCTCGACGGCCTCTCGCACCTGGCCAAGGATCTGGTGCACAACGGCGGCATGCCGAGCCAGGTCAACATGGGCGCATTTGAAGTCGGCAAGAGCCTGGGCGTGACCGAAGGTGCGGTGGTTTTCCGTAACGACGTGCTGGAGCTGATCCAGTACCGGCCGACCACCGAGCAGGTGCATGAGCGCCCATTGCTGGTGGTGCCGCCACAAATCAACAAGTTCTACGTTTTCGACCTTAGCCCGGACAAAAGCCTGGCGCGTTTCTGCCTGCGCAATCACGTACAGACCTTCATCGTCAGCTGGCGCAACCCGACCAAGGAGCAACGCGAATGGGGTCTGTCGACCTACATCGAAGCGCTCAAGGAAGCGGTTGATGTGGTCACCGCGATCACCGGCAGCAAAGACGTGAACATGCTCGGCGCCTGCTCCGGCGGCATCACCTGCACCGCGTTGCTGGGCCACTACGCCGCAATCGGCGAGAACAAAGTCAACGCCCTGACGCTGCTGGTCAGCGTGCTGGACACCACCCTGGACAGCGACGTGGCACTGTTTGTCGACGAGCAGACGCTTGAAGCCGCCAAACGCCATTCATATCAGGCGGGTGTACTCGAAGGCCGCGACATGGCGAAAGTGTTCGCCTGGATGCGCCCCAACGATCTGATCTGGAACTACTGGGTCAACAACTACCTGCTTGGCAACGAGCCGCCGGTGTTCGACATTCTGTTCTGGAACAACGACACCACCCGGTTGCCCGCCGCGTTCCACGGCGACCTGATCGAGATGTTCAAAAACAATCCGCTGATCCGCCCGGATGCACTGGAAGTGTGCGGCACGCCGATCGACCTGAAGCAGGTCACGGCCGACATCTTTTCCCTGGCCGGCACCAACGACCACATCACGCCGTGGAAGTCCTGCTACAAGTCGGCGCAACTGTTCGGCGGCAAGGTCGAATTCGTGCTGTCCAGCAGCGGGCATATCCAGAGCATTCTGAACCCGCCGGGCAACCCGAAATCGCGCTACATGACGGGCGCCGAGATGCCGTTGAAGGCTGAGGAGTGGCAGGAAAACTCCACCAAGCACACCGATTCCTGGTGGCTGCACTGGCAAGCCTGGCAGGCCGAGCGTTCGGGCGAATTGAAAAAATCCCCGACAAAACTGGGCAACAAGGCTTATCCCGAAGGTGAAGCAGCACCGGGCACTTACGTACATGAGCGGTAATTGACACACCCCGATTACCTGTAGGAGCGAGCTTGCTCGCGATGGACGTCAACGATAACGCGCGCCACCTGATGAACGCGTTGCCCTTTCGTTTTTCGCGAGCAAGCTCGCTCCTACAGGGGATAGGGGACGAATTAACCCACAGGGCTTGAAGCATGCCGCAACCGTTCATTTTTCGTACCGTCGACCTGGATGGCCAGACCCTCCGCACGGCAGTACGCCCCGGCAAGCCTCACTTGACGCCCTTGCTGATTTTCAACGGCATCGGCGCCAACCTGGAGCTGGTGTTTCCGTTTGTCGCAGCATTGGACCCGGACCTCGAAGTCATCGCTTTCGACGTGCCCGGTGTCGGCGGTTCGTCGACGCCGAACCGGCCGTATCGTTTTCCGGGCCTGGCCAAACTCACGGCGCGGATGCTCGACTATCTCGATTACGGGCAAGTGAACGTGATCGGTGTGTCATGGGGTGGCGCCCTCGCCCAGCAGTTTGCTTACGACTACCCCGAGCGCTGCAAGAAACTGGTGCTGGCGGCGACGGCGGCAGGTGCGGTGATGGTGCCGGGCAAACCGAAAGTGCTGTGGATGATGGCCAGCCCACGGCGCTACATCCAGCCATCGCACGTGATCCGCATTGCGCCGATGATCTACGGCGGCTCGTTCCGTCGCGATCCGACACTGGCGGCCAGCCATGCGGCGAAGGTGCGCTCGGCAGGCAAGCTCGGTTACTACTGGCAGCTGTTCGCCGGGCTCGGCTGGACCAGCATTCACTGGCTGCACAAGATCCACCAGCCGACGCTGGTGCTGGCCGGCGACGATGACCCGCTGATCCCGTTGATCAACATGCGCTTGCTGGCCTGGCGGATTCCCAATGCCCAGTTGCACATCATCGATGACGGGCACCTGTTCCTGATCACCCGCGCCGAGGCCGTGGCGCCGATCATCATGAAGTTTCTCGAGGAAGAACGGCAGCGCGCCGTGATGCATCCGCATCCGGCTCCATCGGGCGGCTAACCGACTTATCGTCGGTCGGCAGGACGCCGCGCCGCGCAACAACCCGTTACAGCGTCTATGGTGTTCTGGTTCGGTGTGTTTGTATTTGGCCTGAAGACGAAGGAGTGTTGAGTCATGCGCGACAAGCCAGCGAGGGAATCTTTACCGACTCCCGCAGCGTTCATCAACGCACAGAGTGCGATTACCGGCCTGCGTGGTCGGGATCTGTTTTCGACCCTGCGCAGCGTTGCCGCCCATGGTTTGCGCAACCCCGTGCACAGCGCCCGCCATGCGTTGAAGCTGGGCGGTCAACTGGGGCGCGTGTTGCTGGGCGAAACCCTGCACCCGACCAACCCCAACGACAATCGCTTTGCCGACCCCGCATGGAGCCTCAACCCGTTTTATCGCCGCAGTTTGCAGGCCTACCTGAGCTGGCAGAAACAGGTCAAAAGCTGGATCGACGAGAGCAACATGGACCCGGACGATCGCGCCCGCGCCCACTTCGCGTTCGCTTTGCTCAATGATGCGGTGTCACCGTCCAACACCCTGCTCAATCCGCTGGCGGTCAAGGAAATCTTCAACTCCGGCGGCAACAGCCTGGTGCGTGGCGTCAGTCACCTGGTCGATGATTTCCTGCACAACGACGGCCTGCCCAGGCAAGTGACCAAGCAGGCCTTCGAGGTCGGCAAGACGGTCGCCACCACCACCGGCGCCGTGGTGTTTCGCAATGAACTGCTGGAACTGATCCAGTACAAGCCGATGAGCGAAAAGCAGTATTCCAAACCGCTGCTGGTGGTGCCGCCACAGATCAACAAGTACTACATTTTCGACCTGAGCCCGAACAACAGCTTCGTCCAGTTCGCCCTGAAAAACGGCCTGCAAACCTTCATGATCAGTTGGCGCAACCCGGATGTGCGCCATCGCGAATGGGGCCTTTCGACCTACGTCGAAGCCGTCGAAGAAGCGATGAATGTATGCCGGGCGATCACCGGCGCCCGGGAAGTCAACCTGATGGGCGCCTGCGCCGGCGGGCTGACCATTGCTGCGCTGCAAGGTCATTTGCAGGCGAAGCGGCAACTTCGCCGTGTATCCAGCGCAACCTATCTGGTGAGCCTGCTCGACAGCCAGATGGAGAGCCCCGCGACCCTGTTCGCCGACGAACAGACCCTGGAAGCGGCCAAGCGTCGGTCCTATCAGAAGGGCGTGCTGGACGGTCGCGACATGGCCAAGGTCTTCGCCTGGATGCGCCCCAACGATTTGATCTGGAGCTACTTCGTCAACAACTACCTGTTGGGCAAGGAGCCGCCGGCGTTCGACATCCTCTACTGGAACAACGACAACACACGCCTGCCGGCCGCCTTTCATGGCGACCTGCTGGACTTCTTCAAGCACAACCCGCTGAGTCATCCGGGGGGCCTGGAAGTGTGCGGCACGCCGATCGACTTGCAGAAAGTCACCGTCGACAGCTTCAGCGTGGCCGGCATCAACGACCACATTACGCCGTGGGATGCGGTGTATCGCTCGACGCTGCTGCTGGGTGGCGAGCGACGCTTCGTGCTGTCCAACAGCGGTCATGTACAGAGCATCCTCAACCCGCCGTCCAACCCGAAAGCCAACTTCATCGAAAGCACCAAACTGAGCAGCGATCCGCGGGCCTGGTATTACGACGCCAAGCAAGTCGACGGCAGCTGGTGGACGCAGTGGCTGAGCTGGATTCAGGAACGTTCTGGCGCGCAAAAGGAAACCCACATGGCCCTCGGCAACCAGAACTATCCACCCATGGAGGCGGCACCCGGCACTTACGTGCGCGTGCGCTGACACCCAACACACCACGGTCTTCCCCCTGTAGGAGCGAGCCTGCTCGCGAAAAACGTTTAGGCAACGCGTTCATCCAGACAGCACGCGTTATCGTTAACGTCCATCGCGAGCAGGCTCGCTCCTACAGGGAGGAGGCTGGATTGGAATGATCATTAAGAAGACTGGATGAAAACCCGCGACCGGATCCTCGAATGTGCCCTGCAGTTGTTCAATCAGAAGGGCGAACCGAACGTCTCCACCATGGAAGTTGCCAATGAAATGGGCATCAGCCCGGGCAACCTCTACTACCACTTTCACGGTAAGGAGCCGCTGATTCTCGGGCTGTTCGAGCGCTTCCAGGCGGAGCTTGCGCCGCTGCTCGATCCGCCGTCCGATGTGGAATTGGCACCGGAAGATTACTGGCTGTTCCTGCACCTGATCGTCGAGCGCCTGTCGCACTATCGGTTTCTCTTTCAGGACCTGTCGAACCTCGCCGGGCGTCTGCCGAAACTAGCCAAAGGGATTCGCAACCTGCTCAACGCGCTGAAGCGCACACTGGCTTCGTTGCTGGCGCGGTTGAAGGCTCAGGGGCACTTGGTCAGCGACACGCAGGCGCTGGGGCAGTTGGTGGAACAGATCACCATGACGCTGCTGTTTTCGCTGGATTACCAGCGGATTCTGGATCGCGAAGGTGAGGTGAGGCTGGTGGTGTATCAGATCATGATGCTGGTGGCGCCGCATCTGCTGCCGCCGATCAAGGTCGCGACGGAGCAACTGGCACTCCAATACCTCGAAGAACACGAGTAACCCTTTCACTGGATAAACACATTCCAATTTGGGAGTGAGCCTGCTCGCGATGGCGTCGGGTCAGTCAACATCAATGTTGAATGACACACCGTAATCGCGAGCAGGCTCACTCCCACAATGGCTCTGCGGTGTTTACAGAACCGTGCACAAACAAAAACGCCCGACCTTTGCAGGCCGGGCGTTTTTTTGAGCCCTGAAATCAGGACTGACTGGTTGGCGTCGATGGAGCTGGCGCGGCAGTCGGGGTTACAGCAGGGGTCGGCGCGGTAGCAGAGTTGGAGCTGCTCACTGTCGGCGCCGGGGTTGCCGGTTTGGCGGCAGCCACTGCTGGTTTTGGAGCAGCAGCTTTCGGCGCTGCCGGTTTTTTCACTGCTGGTTTTTTCGCGGCGGCAGGTTTTGCCGCAGGCTTGGCTGCTGCAGGTTTAGCAGCCGGTTTAGCGGCGGCTTTGGCGGCAACCGGTTTCGCTGCTGGCTTGGCTGCGGCAGGTTTTGCTGCGGCCGTTTTGGCTGCCGGCTTGGCCGCTGCTTTCGCGGCGGGTTTGGCAGCGGGCTTTGCAGCCGGTTTAGCGGCAGCTTTTACCAGTGGCTTGGCAGCGGTTTTAGCCGCTGGTTTGGCTGCTGCGGTTTTCGCCGCAACAGGCGCAACCTTGGCACCGGTGAGTTTTTCGATTTGCTTGGTCAGGGTATCGACCTTGCTGTGCAGCGCTTTCACTTCGTTGCGGCTCGGGACACCCAGGCGCGAAATGGCGCTGTTCAGGCGCTTGTCGAAAGCCCCTTCCAGCTCATCCCACTTGCCCAGCGCACGATCTTTCACGCCAGTGATGCGCGATTTGGCAGAGGTAGCGGAGTCCTTGGCGGCATCGACTTTCTTGCCGACAGCGCTCTTGGTGAGCTTCTCGGCTTTCTCGCCGTCTTTGACCAATGTATCGAAGAGCTTGCTGCCGTCAGTGTCGATCTTCGAGTACACGCCTAAACCAGCAAGCCAGATTTTGCGGGAGTAGTCTTCGACTTTCCCGATCCACGAGCTGCCTTCTTTTTCGGTGTTCTTTTTACCAGCCATCCCGTTCTCCTTAAGATTTACGCGCGACGCGTTCGAGCAATGCCGTCAGCTCATCGAGCTTAGCAGAGAGTGCCTCAACGTCATGTTTAGACGGAATGCCAATACGATTCAAGGTACTTGCGACACGCGAGTCAAAAGCCTTCTCGACCTTGTCGAGTTGAACTTCGACCTTGCCTTTGAAAGTGCTTACTTCGCTCTTGGCTTCATCAATCTCGGCGTTAGCTGCTTCAAGTTTCTCGGCAACTACCTTTTTGCCTTTCTTTTCAACAGTTTGACCAGCCTTGATCAACTCTTGAAAGTAATCGCTGCCCTCTTGGCCGACCTTGGCGTAGGCACCCAGGCCTGCCAGCCAGATCTTGCGGGCATAGGATTTGACGTCGCTCAGAGCGGTTGTCGAAGCGTCGATTTTTTTCTTCAAAATAACTTTGGCCATGGTGCACCTCACGCGCAGAAGGTTTGAGGAACTGCCCGCGAAAGTGTCGGGCTCATGCACAAAGTAGGGAGAAAAATTAGAAACGGCACCCTAACAACTGACATAAAACCTCGGGCGCACCTTAAAACAAATGTGGGAGCCAGCCTGCTGGCGATAGCGATTTATCCATCAACATCAATGTTGACTGATACACCGCCATCGCCAGCAGGCTGGCTCCCACAGGGGATGTGGTTCGACTCGGAAATCAGACCAGGGCTTTATCGAGGGCCTTTTCGATTTCCGATTTGATCATGCCGCTCATGGCCGACATCATCAGGCCCAATTCCACATCAACGCGAATCGAATCCTCGCCCACATGCACCGCGCCTTTCACCCCGGAACGCTTGAGGTTCAGGGTGTCGCCGGACCACTGCGGCTCCAGGCCATATTGATCGGACAGTTTCTGCGCCAACTGGTTGGCCTTCTCGCGGGCCGCTTCCTTGCCCAGGCCGTGGGCACGTTCAACACTAATACGGGCCATCGAATGACTCCTGCTTTATGAATACTTTCCTGAAGCATCTTGACCGCGCCTGCGGCAAAACGTCCCGGCGGTTCTACATCTTACCTTCAGCCTTGCCAAGACAAAGCAGGCCACCGGGATTAGAATGTCCCGCATTCTCTTCTGGTGACAGCGATATGACTGATCAGCGCAAAGGCAGCGATGCCGAACCCACCACGCACTTCGGTTTCAAAAACGTTCCGGAAAGCCAAAAAGCGGAAAAAGTCGCTGAGGTTTTCCACTCGGTAGCCGCCAAGTACGACTTGATGAACGACCTCCTGTCGGGCGGCATGCACCGTTTGTGGAAGCGTTTTGCGATCGAGCTGTCGGGCGTTCGCACCGGCAACCGCGTGCTGGACATTGCCGGCGGCACCGGCGACCTGACCAAAAAATTCTCGCACCTCGTGGGCCCGACCGGCCAAGTGGTGTTGGCCGACATCAACGAATCCATGCTCAAGGTCGGTCGTGACCGCCTGCTGGACCTGGGTGTGGCCGGCAACGTCGAATTCGTTCAGGCCGACGCTGAAAAGCTGCCGTTCCCGGACAACCATTTCGACTGCGTGACCATCGCATTCGGCCTGCGCAACGTGACGCATAAAGAAGACGCCCTGCGTTCGATGCTGCGCGTACTCAAGCCGGGTGGCCGTTTGCTGGTGCTGGAATTCTCCAAGCCAACCAACGCGCTGATGTCCAAGGCCTACGACGCCTACTCGTTCGCCTTCATGCCGCTGATGGGCAAGCTGATCACCAACGACTCGGAAAGCTATCGCTACCTGGCCGAATCGATCCGCATGCACCCTAATCAGGAAACCCTGAAGTCGATGATGGTCGAGGCCGGTTTCGACCGCGTGACCTACCACAACATGACCGCAGGCATCGTGGCCCTGCACCGTGGCATCAAACCCTGATGTTGCTGGCCGGTCTGCTCGCCAGCATTGAACTCGGCCTGAACCGGGTGCTGCGTCTCGACAGCACGGCGCTGCCGCGGCTGGCGCATTTGAGCGGCCGGGTGATTGCCGTCGATTGCCGCAGCCCGGCACTGCAACTGTTCATCCTGCCCAGCGACGAAGGCTTGATGTTGGCGACCCACTGGGAAACCGGCGCCGACTGCACCTTGCGTGCACCGGCTTCCAGCCTGTTGAAACTGGCGATGAGCAAGGACAAGACCTCCGTTTTGCATGCCCCTGAAGTCGAACTCGATGGCGACAGCGGCGTGCTGCTGGAACTGGCCGCGATCCTCCAGGACCTGGAGCTGGACTGGGAATACGAACTTTCGCGCTGGCTGGGACCCGTGGCCACGCAACTGGTCGGCGGTCACCTGCGCAGTCGCGCACGCTGGTATCAGCAAGGATTTGCCAGCCTGGGTCAGAACCTGGGCGAATACCTGGCCGAAGAATCGCGCACCCTCGTCGGTCAGCGCGAAGCCGAAGCCCGATTCAGTGAACTGGACCAGATCAAACTCGATCTGGAACGTCTCGAGGCGCGTTTCGAGCGCCTTTCCCGATCCCTCGACCCAAGCGATAACGCATGAAGCTGCTTGCCGTCCGCCGTTTGTTGCGCATCCAGCGCGTTGTGATTCGCTACCGCCTCGATGACCTGCTGTTCGCCCTGCCGCTGCCGTGGTTTCTGCTGGCGCTGCGCTACGCCTTGCCGTGGCGCTGGTTCCCGCGCAAGCCGCTGGACCTGAGCCGTGGCGCGCGATTGCGCCTGGCGCTGCAGGACCTGGGGCCGATTTTCATCAAGTTCGGGCAGATCCTGTCCACCCGCCGCGACCTGCTGCCGGAAGACATCGCCGATGAGCTGATGAAGCTGCAGGACCGCGTGCCGCCGTTCGATTCGCAAGTGTCGGTCAAGTTGATCGAAGAACAGCTCGGCAAAAAGATCAGTGAAGTGTTCAGCCGTTTCGACGTCGAACCGCTGGCCTCGGCTTCGGTGGCGCAGGTGCATGCCGCGCAGTTGAAAACCGGTGAAGAAGTCGTCGTCAAAGTCATCCGCCCCGGCCTGAAACCGATCATCGCGCAAGACCTGGCGTGGTTGTTCATCCTCGCCCGCGCAGCGGAAAAACTCTCCGCCGACGCGCGTCTGCTGCACCCGGTGGACGTGGTCAGCGACTACGAAAAAACCATCTACGACGAACTCGACCTGTTGCGCGAGGCGGCCAACGCCAGCCAGTTGAAGCGTAACTTCGACGGTTCGCCGCTGCTGTACGTGCCACAAGTCTATTGGGACTGGTGCCGGCCGAAAGTGCTGGTGATGGAGCGCATCTACGGCATTCAGGTCACCGACCTCGCAACCCTGGCCGACCAGCGCACCGACATGAAAATGCTCGCCGAGCGCGGCGTCGAGATCTTCTTCACCCAGGTGTTCCGCGACAGTTTCTTCCACGCCGACATGCACCCGGGCAACATCTTCGTCAGCACCGTCAACCCGTGGAGCCCGCAGTACATTGCGATCGACTGCGGCATCGTCGGCAGCCTGACCCCCGAAGACCAGGATTATCTGGCGCGCAACCTGTTCGCGTTCTTCAAACGCGATTACCGGCGTGTGGCGCAACTGCACATCGACTCGGGCTGGGTACCGGCGGAAACCAAACTCAACGAATTCGAAGCGGCTATCCGTACCGTTTGCGAGCCGATCTTCGAAAAACCGTTAAAAGATATTTCCTTCGGTCAGGTGCTGATGCGTCTGTTCCAGACCGCTCGACGCTTCAACATGGAAGTGCAGCCACAACTCGTGCTGCTGCAAAAAACCCTGTTGAACATCGAAGGCCTGGGCCGTCAGCTGTACCCGGACCTCGATCTGTGGAACACCGCCCAGCCGTTCCTAGAACGCTGGATGCGCGAGCGCGTCAGCCCCAAAGCCTTGCTCGGCAACGTGCAGAACCAGTTCGAACAACTGCCGCACCTGGCCAACATGGCGCGCGATCTGCTCGAACGCATGTCGCAGCCCCACGCTTACGACCCGCCGCCATCGTGGCATCGACGCCGGGACGACTGGTTCCTGCGCCTGCTCGGTACCGCGCACCTGGCCGGCGGCGCAATACTGGCCATGGGCGGGCCGTTGAACGAACTGGCCTACTGGCCGGCAGGAATCATGATGGCCGTCGGCTTGTATCTGGTCGTTCGCCGATAGCCAGTTGTGTGATCCACTGGCACACTGTTTGAACGTTGGACTCTGCTCATGTAGTGCGGAGCCCGCTGTCGGAGTCGAAGATGAAAAACTGGCTGGACGAGATCAAGTGGGACGCCGACGGCCTGGTGCCGGCAATCGCCCAGGATCACAAGACCGGGCGCGTCCTGATGATGGCCTGGATGAACCGCGAAGCGCTGGAACTGACCGCTGCCGAAAACCGCGCCATCTACTGGTCACGTTCCCGTGGCAAGTTGTGGCGCAAGGGCGAAGAGTCCGGCCACGTGCAGACCCTGCATGAGATGCGCCTGGACTGCGACGCCGACGTGATCATCCTGATGGTCGAGCAGATCGGCGACATCGCCTGCCATACCGGTCGGCAGAGCTGCTTCTATCGCGTCTTCGAGAACGGCGACTGGAAAACCGTCGACCCGGTTCTCAAAGACCCGCACGCCATCTATTCCGCAGGACACACACATGAGTGACACTCTGACCCGACTGGCCGAGGTACTGGAAGCGCGCAAAGGCGCCGCCGCCGACAGCTCGTACGTCGCCAGCCTGTACCACAAGGGCTTGAACAAGATTCTGGAAAAAGTCGGCGAAGAGTCGGTCGAAACCATCATCGCCGCCAAGGATGCCGCCATCAGCGGCGACTGCAGCGATGTGATCTACGAAACCGCCGATTTGTGGTTCCACAGCATGGTCATGCTCGCCCAACTGGGGCAGCATCCACAAGCTGTACTCGATGAACTGGACCGTCGTTTCGGTCTGTCCGGACACGCAGAGAAAGCCTCGCGCCCGTCTGCCTGAACAACTATTAGAGAGGAGCAGCAACATGGGCATTTTTGACTGGAAACACTGGATCGTAATCCTGGTTGTTGTCGTGCTGGTGTTCGGCACCAAGAAACTGAAAAACCTCGGCACTGACGTCGGCGAATCGATCAAGGGCTTCAAGAAAGCCATGAACGACGACGAAAAACCCGCCGATCCGGCAGCGGCCCAACCGGTTCCGCCTGTTCAGCCACAGACCACCCAGTCCGTGAACCAGCCGCACACCATCGACGTGCAGGCGCAAAAAGTCGAAGAGCCGATCCGCAAAGACGTGTGAGCACTGACTAATGTTTGGTATCAGCTTCTCTGAACTGCTGCTCGTCGGCCTCGTGGCCCTGCTGGTGCTGGGCCCCGAGCGTCTGCCGGGTGCTGCGCGCACCGCCGGCCTGTGGGTCGGTCGCCTGAAGCGCAGCTTCAATGCGATCAAACAGGAAGTTGAGCGTGAAATCGGTGCCGACGAAATTCGTCGGCAACTGCACAACGAGCACATTCTGTCGCTGGAACAGGAGGCGCGGAAGATTTTCACGCCGACCCAGCAGGAAGCCACTCCGGTTCAGCCGGTGGCGGAGCAGACGATCCATGCATCGACGACAGAATCCGCGCCTGCTGCTGCGCCGACGGAAACCGTGAAAGCGGTGGAAGCGGTTGAAGCGGCGCCGGTCGTGGCGCATGCAGAACCCGTTGCTCCTGCCGCCGCGCCGACAACGCCGGCTCCTCACGACACCACTTTGCCGCCGCGAGCCTCATGAGCGATCTCCCAGAAAACGACCAGCACATGCCGCTGGTTTCGCACCTCACCGAGTTGCGTACCCGTCTGCTGCGCTGCGTAGCGGCGATCTTCATCATCTTCGCCGGGCTGTTTGCGTTCACCCAGCAGATCTACACCTTCGTCTCCACGCCGCTGCGCCAGTATCTGCCAGTGGGCGCGACGATGATCGCCACCGACGTGTCGTCGCCGTTCCTGACGCCACTGAAGCTGACCATGATGGTGTCGCTGTTCCTGGCGATCCCGGTGATCCTGCATCAGATCTGGGGCTTCATTGCGCCGGGCCTGTACAAGCATGAAAAACGCATCGCAGTGCCGTTGCTGGTATCGAGCATCATGCTGTTCTACGCCGGCATGGCATTCGCCTATTACCTGGTATTCCCGCTGATCTTCAAATTTTTCGCCGCCGCCACCCCGGCCGGCGTGGAAATGATGACCGATATCAGCAGCTACCTCGATTTCGTCATGACGCTGTTCTTCGCCTTCGGCGTGGCGTTCGAGATTCCGGTGGCCGTGGTGCTGCTGGTGTGGATCGGCGTAGTCGACGTCAAATACCTGAAGAAAATCCGCCCGTACGTGATCATCGGCTGCTTCGTGGTCGGCATGATCCTGACGCCACCGGACATCTTCTCGCAGACGCTGCTGGCCGTACCGATGTGGCTGCTGTTTGAAATCGGCATCCTGTTCGGCGGCCTGATCAGCAAGCGCGGCGACCATCCGGACGACCAACCGGTTGACGATCACAACGACCAGCCGCCAGCGACCCAAGCGTGAACCTGCTGCTCCTCGAAGAGGCCGATTTCATTGCGGCCGACCGGGCGATCCTGCGTGATCGGCGGTTGACGCACATGCAGGAAGTCCACCGTTGTGAAGTGGGTGACAGCATGCGCGTCGGGCGTATCGGCGGCCTGATGGGCTCCGCCGAAGTGCTGCGCCTGGACGCCGATGAAGCCGAACTGCGCGTCACCCTCGACCAACCGCCACCGGCCAAGCTGCCGCTGACCCTGGTGCTGGCCCTGCCACGTCCCAAAATGCTGCGCCGGGTGTTTCAGACCGTAGCGGCCATGGGGGTGCCACGGATCGTGCTGGTGAACAGCTATCGCGTCGAGAAAAGCTTCTGGCAGACCCCGTTCCTGGAACCGGAAGCGATTCGCGAGCAACTGATCCTCGGCCTCGAACAGGCTCGGGACAGCGTGTTGCCTGAAATTGTCATCGAGAAGCGCTTCAAGCCGTTTGTCGAAGACCGACTGCCAGCGATTGCCGAAGGCACCCTCGGCCTGGTCGGCCATCCGGGCAATTACCCGCCCTGCCCCCGTGGCCTCGACGAACCGGTCACGTTGGCCATCGGCCCGGAAGGCGGCTGGATTCCCTACGAAATCGACCTGCTGGCCAAGTCCGGCCTGCAACCGGTTCAGCTCGGCGAGCGTATCCTGCGCGTCGAAACTGCCGTCACCGCGCTGCTCGCCCGCCTCTTCTAGCCATTACGCATCACCCGTAGGAGCGAGCTCGCTCGCGAAAACCGAGAGGGCGCCGCATTTATTCAGGCAGCCCTCGTCATCGTTAACGTCCATCGCGAGCAGGCTCGCTCCTACAGAATTCAGCCAGCCTGCCGATACAGTTCCCATAAAACCAACTTGTGGTCCGTGGGAGTTGCAGCATGTACCGATGGCTAGCCGAGAAACTGGGGAACGTCAGCGTCAATCGCAAACTGGGTGTCGGCTTCGGTCTGGTGCTGCTGCTGACATTGTTGATCACCGTCACGGGCTGGACCGGCCTGAGTGACGTGGTGAATCGCGGCGACAAGCTCGGGTTTATTGCCAGCCTCAATGAACTGACCAAAGACCTGCGCCTGGCCCGCCTGGACTACGAAATGCGCCGTGGCGAACAAGGCCCGGGCGCCGTCAACGACCTGCTCGGCCAACTCGACACCGGGTTGAAAACCGCCCGCACACTGATCGAGCAACCTGCCGACGCAGCCATGGTCGATCAGCAACTGGCCGCAGTCAGCGAGTACAAACAAGCCTTCGCCGCCATGACCCAGGCCGGCGCAAACCGCGAAGATGCTCGCAGCAAACTTGGCGCCACGGCCGATAACGCCGTGGCACGCGTGGGTGAAGTCGAGAAATCCTTGCTGCAAGGCGACAGCGTCGCCGATTTCAACAGCGTCATCGACCTGAGCAAACTGATCCAGCAAGCTCGCTTCCAGGTGCGCGGCTATACCTACAGCGGCAAGACCGAAGCCGAACAACCGGCGCTGGACGCCATCGACAATGCGCTGAAAAACCTCGAAAGCCTGCCATCCAGATTGCCGGAACAGCACATCGCCAACCTGCAACAGGCCGCCGATTCACTCAAAGCCTACCGCGCCGCCGTCAGTCAGTTCCGTGACTCCCAGGTCGCCAGCGCCGCCGCGCTGAAACGCATGGCCGCTCAAGGCGACATCCTGTTCGACGTCAGCAAAAAGCTCACTGCCTCGCAAACCGTCATCCGTGACACTGACGCCGCGCACGCCAAAAACATGCTGTTGCTGGCCACCGCCCTGGCGCTGGTCTTCGGCCTGTTCGCGGCATGGGCGATCACCCGGCAGATCGTCATTCCGCTGAGCCAGACGCTGAAAGTGGCCGAGCGCATCGCCGCCGGCGACCTGACCCAGAACCTCGTTTCCGAGCGTCAGGACGAACTCGGTCAGCTCCAGCGGGCGATACAAAGCATGACCCTGGGCCTGCGCGAACTGATCGGCGGCATCAGCGACGGCGTCACGCAAATCGCCAGCGCCGCTGAAGAACTGTCCGCAGTCACCGAGCAGACCAGCGCCGGCGTCAACAGCCAGAAGGTCGAGACCGATCAGGTGGCGACCGCGATGAACGAAATGACCGCCACGGTGCAGGAAGTCGCACGTAACGCCGAAGAAGCCTCCGAAGCCGCGCTCGCCGCCGATCAGCAGGCCCGCGAAGGCGACAAGGTGGTCGGCGAAGCCATCGCTCAAATCGAACGCCTGGCCAAGGAAGTCGGCAACTCCACCGACGCCATGGGGCATCTCAAACGCGAAAGCGACAAGATCGGCAGTGTGCTCGACGTGATCAAATCCGTGGCTCAGCAAACCAACCTGCTGGCGCTCAACGCCGCCATTGAAGCTGCTCGCGCCGGTGAAGCCGGACGTGGTTTTGCGGTGGTTGCCGACGAAGTCCGCAGCCTGGCGCAGCGCACCCAGAAGTCCACCGAAGAAATCGAAGAGCTGATCGTCGGCCTGCAGAGCGGCACCCAGCAAGTCGCGACCATCATGGACAACAGCCGCATCCTGACCGACAGCAGCGTCGAACTGACCCGCCGCGCCGGTGGCTCGCTGGAAAGCATCACCCGCACCGTGTCGGCGATTCAGTCGATGAACCAGCAGATTGCCGCCGCTGCCGAACAGCAAAGCGCGGTGGCGGAAGAGATCAATCGCAGCGTGCTGAACGTGCGCGATGTGTCCGAGCAGACCTCGGCAGCCAGTGAAGAGACTGCGGCGTCCAGCGTTGAGCTGGCGCGGCTGGGGACGCATTTGCAGATGCTGGTGGGGCGGTTCAAGGTTTGAGGTGATTCATTTGCCTCGGTTCACTATGGACCGAGGTGATGCAATCGCCAGCAGGCTGGCTCCCACAGGGTTTGGTGTGAGCACCACAAATCCACTGTGGGAGCCAGCCTGCTGGCGATTAGCGGCCCCAGGGCCGCTGCTTTCAAAGGACCTGACGAAGGAAGGCCTGCGCCCGCGGATCCTTCGGCGCATCGAAGAACTCGGCCGGCGAGGCGTCTTCCAGCAATTTGCCGTGATCGAAAAACAGCACCCGATCCGCCACTTCCCGCGCAAAGCCCATTTCGTGGGTCACGCAGACCATGGTCATGCCTTCCACGGCCAGGGTTTTCATCACATCCAGCACTTCGCCGACCATTTCAGGATCGAGCGCAGAGGTCGGTTCATCGAACAGCATGACCTTCGGCTCCATGGCCAGCGCCCGTGCAATCGCCACGCGCTGCTGCTGACCGCCGGACAGGCGTGACGGAAACTCGTTGGCCTTCTGCGCAATGCCAACCTTTTCCAGCAATGCCAAGGCCTTGGCTTCACGCTCCTTCTTGCCGCGTTTGCGCACGACTTTCTGGGCGAGGCAGAGGTTTTCCAGCACGGTCATGTGCGGGAACAAGTTGAAATGCTGGAACACCATGCCGACTTCGCGGCGGTAGGCATTCACATCGGTTTTCGGATCGGCCAGTTGCAGGCCGTCGATGCTCACCGAGCCCGAGTCGAATTCTTCCAGGCCGTTGAGGCAGCGCAGGAAGGTCGATTTGCCGGAACCGGACGGACCGATCACTACCAATACTTCGCCCTTCGCCACCTGGGTGGAGACATTATCCACCGCGCGCACCACGTGGCCACGGGTGTCGAAGACTTTTACCAGATCGCGGACTTCAATCACTTTGCGCGAGCCTCCGCTCAAGCCGGCTGGCGATTTTCGACAGCGGCAGGTTGATCAACAAGTACAGGCCAGCCACGCAGAACAGGATTTCGAATGGCGAAAACGAAGTAGTGATAACTTCGCGACCGCTTTTCAACAGCTCGGTAATCGCAATCACCGACACCAGCGAGGTGTCTTTGACCAGGCTGATGAACTGCCCGGCGAGCGGCGGCAGCACGCGCTTGAACGCTTGCGGCAGCACCACGTGGCGCATCGACTGACCCGCGCTCAAGCCCAGGGAACGCGCAGCTTCGTTCTGGCCACGGGCGATGGATTGCACGCCGGAGCGGATGATTTCCGCCACGTAGGCGCCGGTAAACAACGACAGTGCGGCGATCCCGGCGAACTCCCGGGACAGGTTCATCACGGTGCCGATGAAGAAGTAGAAAATGAAAATCTGCACCAGCAGCGGCGTACCGCGCACCAGTTCGACGTAAATCGTCGAGAGGTCGCGCAGGGTCGGATTGTTCGAGAGACGGCACAAGCCCGTGGCGAGGCCGATCAGCAGGCCGAGCACGCCAGACACCACGGACAACCACAGGGTGGTCCAGAGACCCCACATCAGCGGCCCGGCGGCCCAATGGCGAGTCACACCGATCACGTCGCCTTCGGCCACATCATCGCCTTGGGCGACTTGCAGGCTGTTGTCGTCGACGGTCACTCGTTGCTCGTCACCCGCGTCGTTGCGCAACGTGACTTCAGCTTTGTCGCCTTTGCGCACCAGTTCGCTGACGGTGGAGATGTCGGCGGCGCGCTGGGACTCTTCGGCGTGGTAGGCGAAGTACTGCGGGACGCGGTTCCAGCGCCATTCGTAGGACATCAGCGAGGTGGCGTAATACAACGCGCCGGCCAGGCCGATCAGCACCAGCACGGTCAACACGTGCCAGGGCCATTGGGCTTTTTTCTGTTTCATTGCAGGTTCCGGATTCTGTGTCGCCAGGGAGGCCGCCTTCGCGGGCAAGCCTCGCTCCTACAAAGTCATATCCTGTAGGAGCGAGGCTTGCCCGCGAATGGGCGCGACGCGGTCTATCTGACCGGGCCTTATTCCATGTCCTTGAGCCAAGCGGTGTCTTTGAACCACTTGTCATGGATGCGATCGTAGGTGCCGTCTTCGTGGATCTGGTGCAGGAAGTTGTTGATGAAGTTGATGCTGTCGTAGTCACCCTTCTTCAGACCAAAGGCCAGCGGCTCGTAGGTGAACGGCTTGTCGAGGAACACCAGTTTGCCGTTGCCGACCTTGTTCACCGCCACGACGTTGTAAGGCGCGTCATAGATAAAGGCGTCGGCCTTGCCGTTGACCACGTCGAGCACCGCTTCCTGCTCGTTGTCGTAGCCGTGGTACTTGGCTTTGGAGATCAGCTTCTTGGCGACCATCTCGCCGGTGGTGCCGAGCTTGGAGGTGATGCGGTAGTCAGCGGTGTTCAGGTCTTTGTAGGACTTGATAGTGCCTTCCAGCTCTTTGCGAATCAGCAGCGTCTGGCCGACCACGATGAACGGTTCGCTGAAGTTCAGGCGCAGGTTGCGTTCCTGGGTCAGGGTCATGCCGCTACCGATCATGTCGAACTTGTCGGTGAGCAGGGCCGGGATAATGCCGTCGTAGCCGGTGGACACCAGCTCCAGCTTGACGCCCATGGCCTTGGTCATGGCTTTGAGGATGTCGACTTCGAAGCCGATGATCTCGCCGCGTTTGTTGGTCATTTCGAACGGCATGTAGGTCGGGTCCATGCCGACTTTCAGCGTGCCGCGCTTGACCGCGTCATCGATGGCACCGGCCTGCGCCGCGCTGACTGCAACCAATGCCGTGACGCCGACCAGCAGCATCGAGAGATACTTCTTCATCTTCATGTCCCCAAAACCAGTGCGTTATGAGGCGCGCAAACGGCGGCTCCCCTCAGGAAACGCATCGATACGGACAAAAATTATCCGGGCGCACCAATTCGGGGACGGATGCTAACGTACTCGCTCGTTTGCACAAGTGTTTGGGAACGATGAGGCAAAAAAAACCCCGCTTTCGCGGGGTTCTTTATTATGCCAACTGCGGTTGCGCACTCAGCGGCTTGAGCGGCAGCAACGGCGCATGGGGATCGGATTTCACCGATTTGCGCCAGGCTTCCAGCCACTCGGGATGACCTTCGCTCCAGACCTGCTCATGCAAACGAGCCAGTGCGACCGGGTCGCTCAGCAGTTGCACACGCTCATTGTTGTTCAGACCGTCAGGCCCGACTTTCAATGCATGGCGAACTCGTTCGATCCGCAGCCATTCGATTGGCTCGGCCTGACCGTGGCGCGATGTCGCCAGCGAGCACGCCAAAGCGTTCTGCTGTGGATCGACCACCGACCGGATGAAGCCGTCTTTCAGCGCATGCCAACGGTTTTCATGGGTGTACTGGTCAGTTGCCAGCAACGCCTGTGGCGGATTGTATTCCTCAGGGATCAGGAACAGGCTCTCGTCACGGGACTTCAGGCCCAGGCCGACACGGCTGGAGATCACGGAAACCGGGATCGACAGCATCAACGAACCGACGATCGGCACCAGCCACCAGAGGAAGCTCGGGTTCAGCCAGATCACCAACAGGGCCCAGAAGAAGCCCAGCAGGGTTTGCGGACCGTGGCGCTTGACTGCTTCGCTCCATGGCGTGGAGTCGTCGTCACGTTGCGGCGAGTTCCAGGTCGCGGCCCAGCCGAGGAACGCGGCGAGTACGAAACGGGTGTGGAAAATCATCCGCACCGGCGCCAGCAACATGGAGAACAACATCTCCAGCAGCATCGACAGGGTCACCTTGAACTTGCCACCGAACTCTTTCGCGCCCTTGGCCCAGATCAGGATGATGCTCAACAGCTTCGGCAGGAACAGCAGCACGATAGTGGTCGAGAACAGCGCGATGGCCTTGTCCGGGTGCCATTGTGGCCACAGCGGGTAGAGCTGACGCGGTTCAAGGAAGTACTGCGGCTCCATCAGCGTGTTGACCGCCAGCAGCGCCGTCGACAGCACGAGGAAGAAGAACCACAACGGCGCCGACAGGTAAGACATCACGCCGGTGAGGAACACCGCACGGTGAACCGGGTGCATGCCCTTGACCAGGAACAGGCGGAAGTTCATCAGGTTACCGTGGCACCAGCGACGGTCACGCTTGAGTTCATCCAGCAGGTTCGGCGGCAATTCTTCGTAGCTGCCCGGCAAGTCGTAGGCAATCCACACGCCCCAACCGGCACGGCGCATCAGCGCTGCTTCAACGAAGTCGTGGGACAGAATCGCGCCGGCGAACGCGCCTTTACCGGGCAACGGCGCCAGGGCGCAGTGCTCGATGAACGGCTTCATGCGGATAATCGCGTTGTGGCCCCAATAGTGCGATTCGCCCAACTGCCAGAAGTGCAGACCGGCGGTAAACAGCGGACCGTACACGCGAGTCGCAAACTGCTGCATGCGTGCATAAAGAGTGTCCATGCCCGACGCACGCGGCGCGGTCTGGATGATCCCGGCGTCCGGCGTGGCCTCCATCAGGCGCACCAGACTGGTCAGACATTCGCCGCTCATCACGGAGTCAGCGTCGAGCACGACCATGTACTTGTAGTCGCCGCCCCAGCGACGGCAGAAGTCGTCGAGGTTGCCGCTTTTGCGTTTTACGCGACGGCGACGGCGGCGATAGAAGATCTTGCCGAAACCCTTGGCTTCGCGGCAGACGTCCAGCCAGGCTTGCTGTTCAGCAACGCAGATGTCGGCATCGTTACTGTCGCTGAGGACGAAGAAGTCGAAGCGGTCCAGGTCACCCGTGGCAGCGACCGACTCGAACGTCGCGCGCAGACCGGCAAACACCCGTGGCACGTCTTCGTTGCAGATCGGCATCACCAGTGCGGTGCGCGCGTCTTTGGGAATCGGCTCGTTGCCGGCACTTTTACCGGAGATGCGGTATTTATCGTGACCGGTGAGCAACTCGAGGAAGCCCATCAGTGCGGTCCAGAAACCGGCCGAGACCCAGCAGAACAGAATCCCGAACATGATCAGGATGGTGGTCTGCAGCGCATACGGCAGCACTTGCGTGACGGTTTGCAGGAGCGGCTGATGCAGCACTTCGTTGAGGTCGACGAACGACCAGCCCTGGTACGGCATGATGCCTTTCATGTACCAGCCGGCAACAATGGTTTGACCGAGCATCAGTACCAGCAAGATGTAACGGCGGATCGAACCCACGGTGCGCCAGCGGGCCGCCGGCAGCACGTTCTCGTCTTTCGGCGGAGCCGGCGGATTGGTGCGACCGGTCAGACGCCGCCAGCCACGCACCAGAATATTGGTGCGCCAAGGCTCCGGCACGACTTTGGTCCGGCGGATCGGCGGGGTTGCCTTGAGGCAAACACGACCGCTGGCGTCGAGCACCAGCATTTCCGCTTCTTCCAGCTCTTCAGCGGTGCTCAGGGTCAAACGACGGCCGACCGAGGCTTGAGCCGCCTCGACCGGTGCATCGAACGTCGAGGACGACAGACGCTCGTGAAGTTCGCTGAACGACTTGCAGCCCGCGAGTTCCGCGCGCTGCTCGTCGGTCATCGGCAGATGCGCCAGATACTCGGCAAGAGTTTCTGGCTGAACTTGAGAATTACTCATCGGCAGGCAACTGATAGCTCCAGGTCTCGGTCAGGACTTCTTCAGTCGGTGCCGATTCCGGTGTGGCTGGGGCCGCGTCGGCAGCGACAGGCTGCTTGGCGTCTTTGTTGTTCGCCTTGTCCTTGGCATCTGCAACTGGCTTGGCTTCGGCCTGCTTGGCCTCGGCGGCCTTCGCGTCCTTGTCCGCTTTCTCCGCTTGCTTGGCGGCCACTTTGTCGGCCTTGGCAACGGAAGAGGTGGACGATGGGATCGAAGTCTTGGCCAGATCGGCAGGCACGATGTTCTGCACCAGTGCGGCACGCATCTCGGTGGACTTGCCCGGATCCTTGATCTTCATGCGCAGGGTCAGGCGCCAGCCCTTGGTTTCAGGGTTGTAGCGCACGCTGTTCTCGACCAGCTCGGCATTATCACCCACGCTGACCTGGCTGCGAACGTCTGAATCGGCCGGCAACGCCGCGAGGGACGGGCCTTCGAAATCCACCAGATAGGCAACGCTGCCGTCCGGCTGACGAATCAGGTTGGACTGCTTGACGTCGCCGGTGGAGCGCAAGGTCTGTTTGACCCAGGCGCTGTCCGGAGCGTGAATCGCCGCTTCGTCCATGGTCCAGTGCAGGCGGTAGCCGAATTCCAGCGGCTGACCAGGCTCAGGCAGTTTTTCCGGGCTCCAGAAGGCAACGATGTTGTCGTTGGTTTCATCGGCAGTCGGAATTTCGACCAGGTCGACAGAACCCTTGCCCCAATCGCCTTTTGGCTCGATCCAGGCACTTGGGCGCTTGTCGTAGCGGTCGTCGAGGTCTTCGTAGTGGCTGAAGTCACGGCCACGTTGCAGCAAGCCGAAACCGCGCGGGTTCTCGATCGAGAAGTTGCTCACCGCCAGGTGTTTCGGGTTGTTCAGCGGACGCCAGATCCACTCGCCGTTGCCGGCATGGATCGACAGGCCGCTGGAATCGTGCAGTTCGCGGCGGTAGTTCAGCACTTTCGACGGCTGGTTGGCGCCGAACAGGAACATGCTGGTCAGCGGCGCAACGCCAAGCTTGGTGACCTTGTCACGCAGGAACATCTGCGCCTTGACGTCGACAATGGTGTCGCTGCCCGGACGCAGGGTCAGGCGATAGGCACCGGTGGCGCGTGGCGAATCCAGCAGCGCGAAGATCACCAGGTGCTTGTCGCCCGGCTTCGGCTGTTGAATCCAGAACTCACGGAAGCGCGGGAATTCTTCGCCGGACGGCAACGCGGTATCGATTGCCAGGCCGCGAGCGGACAAGCCATACGTGTGCCCCTTGCCGACAACGCGGAAGTAACTCGCGCCCAGCATGGTCATGATTTCGTCTTGCTTGTCGGCCTTGTTGATCGGGTACAGCACACGGAAACCGGCATAACCCAGTTGTTCGGTGGCTTTAGGATCGAATTTCAGGTCGCCGAAATCGAAACGAGACGGATCGTATTTGATCTCTTCGACGGTGTTGGCCGTGATTTCGTTGATTTTCACCGGAGTATCGAAATGCATACCCTGGTGATAGAACGAAAGCTTGAACGGGGTTTTCTGATCGGCCCATTCGGCTTTTTCGGTCAGGAAACGAATTTTTTGATAGTCCGCGAATTTCATCTCACGGAATTCGTTCGGCAGGTTACTGCGCGGGGCTTCGAATTTCTGCCCGGCCAGCTCTTTTGCCTTGACCGATACATCATCCAGATTGAATGCCCAAAGCTGGCCGGCGCTGAACAGGCAGAGCAGTGCAGAACCCGCTACCAGTGCGCTTCGTAGCCGTTTGGCTGACAATCTTGGTGCATTACAGGGACTAACAATCACGAGCAACCCTCGCCGAAAACAGATCAAAAAACCAACGGCCAGTTAAAGGGCCTGTGAGGTAAACGGGATGAAAAATCCGTCCCTACAGACCACTCTTGCCAAGTTGGCGAGCATTGTTCCGACTCCTATGGGGCTAAATGATTCCCCAACAGGCCCAGGACAAGTCTCTACCTAAGTCAAAACGGACCAACGAACGCTGATCCCCGTAGCGCGCGATTATCTAGTAGGCCGCGTTACAACGCATCAGGCGCAACAAAGTATTTCTCGCGAAAAACCCCTGTTTTCAGTGAAAAAGCGCTTAAAAACTTGTTTCAAGCGCTTTCAGGTCTGTAACAGGAAGGTTACCGGGCCATCATTGACCAGGTGCACCTGCATATCCGCGCCGAATCTACCTGATGCCACTGTGCCATGCACCTGTTTCGCTTTCTCTAATAGATAGTCGAAAAGCTCCTCGCCCAGCGCAGGAGGGGCAGCGGTTGAAAAACTCGGGCGCAACCCGTTTTTGGTGTCGGCGGCCAGGGTGAACTGAGAGACCAGCAGCAACCCGCCCCCGACATCCGCCAGGGACAGATTCATCTTGCCCTCGGCGTCACTGAACACACGATAGTTAAGCAGCTTATGCAGAAGTTTGTCGGCGCTGGCCCGAGTGTCCTCGGGCTCGACCGCCACCAGTACCAGCAAACCCTGATCGACGGCACCGACCACCTCCCCCGCTACCTCGACGCGCGCGCCACGCACGCGCTGCAACAGGCCCTTCATGCTTCTGCTGGGGACAGGTCAAGCAGGCGCCGGGCCATCTGATCGGCGGCGCGCACCAAGGCATCGGTAATGCCGGGTTCGGAGGCGGCATGCCCGGCATCACGGATGACCTGCAGTTCACTGTTCGGCCAGTTCTGATGCAGCTCCCAGGCGTTATCCAGCGGGCAAATCACGTCGTAGCGACCGTGAACGATCACGCCCGGCAGGTGGGCGATCTTGCCCATGTCGCGGATCAACTGATTCTGCTCAAGGAACGCATTGTTAGTGAAGTAGTGACATTCGATGCGCGCGATGGACAACGCCCGTTGCGGCTCGGAGAAACGATCGACCACCAACGGGTTCGGACGCAAGGTCGCGGTCCGCCCTTCCCAGGTAGACCAGGCTTTGGCCGCGTGCATCTGGGCGATCTGATCGTTGCCGGTCAGGCGCTTGTGGAAAGCGCCGAGCAAGTCTTCGCGCTCATCCAGCGGGATCGGCGCAATGTAGTCTTGCCAGTAATCAGGGAACAGACGACTGGCGCCCGCCTGATAGAACCACTCGATTTCCTGCGGACGGCAGAGAAAAATCCCGCGCAGGATCAGACCGTGCACACGCTCCGGATGGGTTTGCGCGTAGGCCAGCGCCAGGGTCGACCCCCACGAGCCGCCGAACAGCACCCATTTATCGATGCCCAGATGCTGGCGAATCCGCTCAAGGTCGGCGACCAGATCCCAGGTGGTGTTGTTTTCCAGGCTGGCGTGGGGCGTGGAGCGACCACAACCGCGCTGGTCGAAGGTGACGATGCGATACAGGTTCGGATCAAAAAAGCAGCGACTCTGTGCATCACACCCGGCACCGGGGCCGCCGTGGATGAACACCACCGGCAAACCTTCCGGTGAACCGCTTTCGTCTACATACAGGGTGTGGGTTTCATCGACAGCCAGATCGTGCCGGGCGTGGGGTTTGATCTGCGGGTACAAAGTCTGCATTGCGCGCTCCGTAAGGGGTCGAGGTCATCCCTGGGGGGACTTCTATTATTCTGCCGTTGGGCATCATAAACCCGATTTACGTCAATGAGCATGTCCATGCAGAGTCAGAGTTTTGCCACCCGTTTTTTTGCCAAATAGCCGAGCAGCGTTTCGTAGAGCGCATCGACCTCCGCGACCTGACCCCGCGCCCGCAGACAGCCATGAACCAGCCCTTCCCCGTAATAAAGCGTCGCGGCCACGCCCGCAGCGTTCAGGCGCTCGGCGTACAGCACGCCGTCATCGCGTAACGGGTCGAACTGCGCCACCGCGATCAATGCCGGCGGCAATCCACGCAAATCCCCGGCGAGCAACGGCATGGCATAGGTGCCAGGCGTTTGAGTGCCGCGCAAATACAAGGCGTGATAACAATCCACGTCACTGCTGCTGAGCAGAGGAGCGTCGCTGCATTCACTGCGTGAAGGCAAACGGTGATCGCCACCGAGGCCGGGATAGATCAGCACTTGCGCCGCCGGCAGTGGTTCACCCGCATCGCGCAGTGCCAGGCACAGCGCGGCGGCGAGATTGCCACCGGCGCTGTCACCCGCCACCAGCGTACGTGCGGGGTCCAGCTGAAACGGCCCGGTGCGCAGCGCTCGCCAGACCTTCAGGCAGTCATCGAACGCCGCTGGAAACGGATACTCCGGCGCCAGACGATAATCGACCGCGATCACCAACACGCCGAGCGTCGACGCCAGCTCGGCGCAGATGAAGTCGTGGGAATCCAGATCCCCCACCACCCAACCGCCGCCGTGCAGATACACAATGCACGGGCTACCGTCGGTCGATGGCAAAGCTGCGGGCTGATAGGACCGAATCGGTACACCGGCCAATACAAAATCCACCACGTATAGCCCGGCGGGACGCGGCGGGGTGAACGCCCGGCACATCTCGCTGTAGGCCTGGCGCAGTCCGGCGAGGCTGGTGTCGGTGGCGTTGAAGCTGACGGTTTTTTCGACGAATGCCGTCATCTCGTCAGAAAGGGGATAAGTTTCCATGGACCTGCCGCCGAGGATTTGTGAGGAGTGGGATAACCCTGTGGGAGCGAGCCTGCTCGCGATGGCGGTGGGTCAGCCAACAACAATGCTGACTGACACTCCGCCATCGCGAGCAGGCTCACTCCTACAGGGGTTTTGCGTTACGGTCAGTTTTTCAGGCTGGCCTGGACGGTTGCAACACCATCCTTGCCATCAAAACTGCTGACACCGGCCAACCAGCGCTGCAGGTCTTGCGGATGATCACGCAGCCACTGTTTGGCCACGTCCTGCGGCGTCTTGCGCTCCATGATCGGCACCATCAGCTGGCTTTCCTGAGCAGCGGTGAAGGTCAGGTTTTCCAGCAAACGGTTCACGTTCGGGCAACGCTCGGCGTAGTCCGGGGACGTCACGGTGGAGACCGTCGCCGCGCCTTCGTTCGGCCCGTAAACGTCTTCGCTGCCGGTCAGGTAGGCGATTTTCATGTTGATGTTCATCGGGTGCGGCGTCCAGCCGACGAACACCACGAACTCCTTGCGGTTCACCGCCCGTTGCACAGCGGCAAGCATGCCGGCCTCACCGGACTCGATCAGTTTGAAATCCTTCAAGCCGAACTGATTGGACTCGATCATGGTTTTGATCGTGGTGTTGGCGCCACTGCCCGGCTCGATGCCGTAGATTTTGCCGCCGAGCTGGTCCTTGAACCTGGCGATATCGGCGAAGGTTTTCAGCCCGGCCTCGGCCACGTATTCCGGCACGGCAAGGGTTGCCTGGGCGTCGGCCAGGCTCGGTTTTTCCAGGACCTTCACTTGATTGGCGGCCAGGAACGGCGCGATGTTCTTGTCCATCGCCGGTTTCCAGTAACCGAGGAAGATGTCCAGGCGCTTGTCGCGGATGCCGGCGAAGATGATTTGCTGCACGGCGCTGGTTTGCTTGCTTTCGTAGCCAAGGCCGTTGAGCAGCACGTCGGCCATGCCGCTGGTGGCGATGACGTCGGTCCAGTTGACCACACCCATGCGCACGGCTTTGCAGGAAGCGTCGTCACTGGCCAAGACAGGGGTGCTCAGGAGAGCGGTACCGCAGAGGATTGAGAGACAGCAGGTCAACAGTCTTTTCATTGGGAATGATCTCGTGCGGCAGAATTATTATGGGTCCGGTGTCTTGATGCACCGTGTCCAGAACATTACGCAGCAGTGAGAGACCAAAAGCGAACTGTAGCGACCGAGATTTGCACAGTGGCGACTGTGAGGCAGCACTTTCGAATGAACACCACCCCGTGTAGGAGCGAGCTTGCTCGCGAAAAACCTATGGGCAACGCGTTTATTCAGGCAGCACGCGTTATCGTTAACGTCCATCGCGAGCAAGCTCGCTCCTACAGGGTTTTGCGCCAGGCTTCAGGGGCTGTAGTGTTTTTGGCCCCAGGTCAGCAGCCCTTGCAGCAACTCCTTGAGCACCACTTGTGTCGGCTCTGCCAGGTCCGGGCGATAACGGAACGGCTCGAACTCTTCCATGTACGTGCACTGGCCCAACTCCAGTTGCACGGCGTGGATGTTTTGCGCCGGATTGCCATAGTGCCGGGTGATGTGGCCGCCCTTGAAGCGCCCGTTCAGCACATGGCTGTAATCGGTGTGCCTGGCGCAGATCGCTTCCAGTTGAGTCGCCAACTGTGGATCGCAACTGGCGCCGTTGAACGTGCCGAGGTTGAAGTCCGGCAGCTTACCGTCGAACAGGTGCGGGATGATCGAGCGGATCGAGTGCGCATCAAACAGCAATGCATAGCCGAATTCGGCTTTCATACGAGCCAGCTCGTTCTGCAACGTGCTGTGATACGGCGTCCAGACCTGCTCCAGATACGTCGCGCGCTCAGCCATCGACGGTTCCATGCCTTCACGGAACAACGGAATGCCGTCGAACAGCGTCGCCGGGTACAGACCGGTCGTGGCGCCGACATACAAAGGTTTGTCGTCGGACGGTCGGTTCAGGTCGATGACAAACCGCGAGTACTCGGCAGCCAGAGTGCTGGCGCCCAGTTCGGCAGCGAATTCGTAGAGTTTCGGGATGTGCCAGTCGGTGTCCGGCAAGCTTTTCGCGTCGGGGATCAACCCGGCTTCAACCGCCGGGGTCAGGCGCACGCCGGCGTGGGGCATGCTGATCAGCAGCGGCACGCGGCCTTGTTTGAAGTTCAGAACCTTATCCACAACTGCTCTCCTAAACGCTTGTTTCGACGCCGTGACGCACGACGCGTTTTTCCAGGTCACCGCCCAGCCAGTACGACAGGTCGGCGGGACGATCGATTTGCCAGGCGACGAAGTCAGCGACCTTGCCGGCTTCCAGCGAACCATGGGTGTCGGCCATGCCCAGCGCGGTGGCGGCATGAATCGTCGCACCGGCCAGGGCTTCTTCCGGGGTCATGCGGAAACAGGTGCAAGCCATGTTCAGCATCAAGCGCAGCGACAGCGCCGGTGACGTGCCGGGGTTGAGGTCGCTGGCGATGGCGATTTTCACCCCGTGTTTGCGCAACGCCTCCATTGGCGGCAATTGGGTTTCGCGCAGGAAGTAGAACGCGCCGGGCAACAACACGGCGACCGTGCCGGACGCGGCCATGGCGATGGCGTCTTCTTCGGTCATGAATTCTAGGTGATCGGCGGACAGAGCGTGATAACGCGCCGCCAGGCTCGAACCGTGCAGCGACGACAGTTGCTCGGCATGCAGCTTCACCGGCAAGCCCAGTTTTTGCGCAGTGACGAACACCCGCTCGACCTGTGCCGGCGAGAACGCCAGGTATTCGCAAAACGCGTCCACCGCATCCACCAGCCCTTCGGCGGCCAGGGCCGGGAGCATCTCGGCGCAGATGTGATCGATGTAGTCGTCGGCGCGATCCTTGTATTCCGGCGGCAAGGCGTGGGCCGCCAGGCAGGTGCTGCGCACGCTGATCGGCAGTTCCGCCCCGAGACGGCGGGCCACGCGCAGCATCTTGCGTTCGTTGGCCAGGTCGAGGCCGTAGCCGGATTTGATTTCGATGCTGGTCACGCCATCGCGCATCAAACTCTTCAGCCGCTTGGCGGCGCTGGCGAACAACTCGTCTTCACTGGCCGCCCGCGTGGCGCGCACGGTGCTGGCGATGCCGCCGCCGGCCGCGGCGATTTCCGCATAGCTGACGCCTTGCAGACGCTGTTCGAATTCACCGCTGCGGTTACCGCCGAACACCGTGTGGGTGTGGCAGTCGATCAGGCCCGGCGTAACCCAGGCCCCGTTCAAATCGTTGACGGCCGGGTATTCACCCGCCGGCAGTTCAGCACGTGGGCCGATCCACTCAATGTGCGCACCGGACGTCACGATGGCCGCGTCCTCGATGATCGAGTAGACGCCTTGCGCCATGGTTGCGACGTGGCAGTGTTGCCAGAGAGTTTTCATCCCGTAATCTCCACAATGTTCAAAATCGGTTCGCGGGCAAGCCTCGCTCCTACAATGTAGGAGCGAGGCTTGCCCGCGAAGAAGCCATCACAGACTAGGCAGCAACTTCGCCGATACCAGTTCATTCAGGCAACGCGTCGCCAACAACTCGCTGGCCGCATTGATATCCGGCGCAAAGAAGCGGTCCTTCTCATAGAACGGCACTTCTTTACGCAGAATCGCCCGAGCCTTTTCCAGTTTCGGCGAGGTCTTCAGACCGTCGCGCAGGTCCAGGCCTTGAGCGGCGGCCAGCCATTCCACCGCGAGGATGCCACGGGTGTTCTCGGCCATTTCCCACAGACGCTTGCCGGCAGCCGGAGCCATCGACACGTGGTCTTCCTGGTTGGCGGAGGTTGGCAGGCTGTCCACCGAATGCGGATGGGACAACGCCTTGTTCTCGCTGGCGAGTGCCGCAGCGGTCACCTGGGCGATCATGAAACCGGAGTTCACGCCGCCATTGGCCACCAGGAACGGCGGCAGTTGCGACATGTGCTTGTCCATCATCAGCGAGATGCGGCGTTCGCTCAGCGAGCCGATTTCAGCGATGGCCAGGGCCATGTTGTCGGCGGCCATCGCGACAGGTTCGGCGTGGAAGTTACCGCCAGAGATCACGTCACCTTCAGCAGCGAACACCAGCGGGTTATCCGAAACGGCGTTGGCTTCGACGGCGAGCACTTCGGCAGCCTGACGGAACTGGGTCAGGCAGGCGCCCATGACTTGCGGCTGGCAGCGCAGGGAGTACGGGTCCTGGACCTTTTCGCAGTTCTCGTGCGAATCGGACACTTCACTGCGCTCGCCCAGCAAGTCGCGGTAAGCGGCAGCGGCGTCGATCTGGCCTTTCTGGCCACGGGCAGCGTGGATACGGGCGTCGAACGGCGAGCGCGAACCCAGCACCGCTTCAACGGTCAGGCCGCCCAGGGCCAGGGCGCCCGCGAACAGATCTTCACCTTCGAACAGACCGCGCAATGCGTAAGCGGTGGACACCTGAGTACCGTTGAGCAGCGCCAGGCCTTCTTTCGCGGCCAGGGTCAGCGGGGTCAGACCGGCGACTTTCAGCGCTTCGGTCGCTTCCATCCACTCGCCTTTGTAACGAGCCTTGCCTTCACCCAGCAGCACCAGCGACATGTGGGCCAATGGCGCCAGGTCGCCGGAGGCACCGACCGAACCTTTCAATGGAATGTGCGGGTAAACCTCGGCGTTGATCAGGGCGATCAGCGCGTCGATGACCACGCGACGAATACCGGAGAAGCCACGGCTCAGGCTGTTGACCTTGAGCACCATGACCAGACGCACCAACGCGTCGCTGATCGGCTCGCCGACGCCGGCAGCGTGGGACAGCACCAGCGAGCGCTGCAGGTTTTCCAGGTCTTCGCTGGCGATGCGGGTCGAGGCCAGCAGGCCGAAACCGGTGTTGATGCCGTAAGCGGTGCGGTTCTCGGCGAGGATCTGTTCCACGCAGGCAACGCTGGCTTCGATCTGGGCAGCAGCGCTGTTATCGAGGGTGATTTTGACCGGTTGCTGATAGACATCACGCAGTTGGGCAAGGCTCAGTTGGCCGGGGATCAGGTTTAGTGCAGTCATTTTGTGCTCCTTTTGAGAGTTTTTATTCTTCATAAACGAAGAAGACTCACCAGACGCTCCGGAGATATCCGTTGTCCGTCGCGACTCGCTTTTTGGGAGCCGCGCCTTGGCACGTTGGTGTTGTGTGGAAATCAGTTCAGATTCGGTAAAGCCTTGTGCAGCAAATTCGAGTCTTTCAATACGCTGGCAGCGGCGGCGATGTCCGGTGCAAGCCAGCGATCCTGGTCGTAGGCCGGAACACGCTCACGCAGCAGACGCCACGCCGCATCGGTGCCGGCGCCGAAGCGTTGCTCTTTGAGGAACTCAAAAGCCTGGGCCGCCAGCAGGTACTCGATGGCGAGGATCTGCGTGCAGTTTTCCAGCGCGCGATGCAGCTTCAGCGCGGCGTTGGTGCCCATGCTCAGGTGGTCTTCCTGCAAGCCGGAAGTGACGTAGTTGTCGAGCACCGCCGGTTGCGCCAACTGGCGGTTTTCCGCACACAGCGAAGCGGCGACGTATTGCACGATCATCATCCCGGAGTTCACCCCCGGATTGGCCACCAGGAACGCCGGCAGACCGCTGACGTGCGGGTTGATCAAACGGTCCAGACGTCGTTCGGCGATGGAGCCGATTTCGGCCATGGCGATGGCCAGCAAATCAGCTGCCAGGGCCACGGACTGACCGTGCGGGTTGGCTTGGGACATGACGCGGAAGTTGTCCGGTGTGCCCAGCAGCAACGGGTTGTCGGTGCAGCCGTTAAGCTCGGTTTCGATCTGTTGAATCGCGTGGGTCAGTTGATCCCGTGCGGCGCCGTGGACTTGCGGGATCGACCGGATGCTCAGCGCATCCTGCGTACGAATGCCTTTGCTGCTGGCAATCACTTCGCTGCCATCGAGCAGCGCCCGCAGGTTGATCCCGACCTGTTGCATGCCCGGATGCGGTTTGAGCGCGATGATCTCGGCGTCGAACGCAGCGATCTGGCCACGCTGGGCTTCGAAGCTCATGGCACTGATCACGTCGGCCCACTGCAGCAGGCGCGTCGCATCGGCAATCGCCAGGCAGCTGAGGCCGCTCATGCACGGCGTACCGTTGACCAGGCACAAACCGTCCTTGGCGCCGAGTTGAACAGGTTGCAGGCCTTCTTCAGCCAGCGCCTGTTGAGCGGAAACAATCTGCCCGCGATAGCTGACATTGCCGACACCCAGCAGTGCGATGCCGATGTGCGCCATGTGGGTCAGGTAACCGACCGAACCCTGGGACGGCACTTGCGGGGTGATGCCCCGATTGAGCAGCGCCAGCAAGGCTTCGACCACTTGCCGGTGAATGCCGGATTTGCCCTGGGAGTAGTTGCGGATCGCTGCACACATGATCGCGCGGGTCTGCTCGTCGGCCAGTGGAGCGCCGACGCCACAGGCATGGCTGAGCAAGGTGTTGCGCGACAGTTGGCTGAGCTGTTCGTCTTTGAGCGAAACGTTGCAAAGCGCGCCCAGACCGGTGTTGACGCCATAGGCGCGTTCGCCGCTGGTGACGATGCGCTGGACGATCGCCTGGGCATTGTCGATGCGTGCCCAGGTCTGGGCCGACAGCTCGAGTTGTGCGCCGTGACGGGCTACCGCGACCACATCCTGCCAACGCAGCGGGGCATCGGCGATAACGATTTTTTCAGCCTGGGACATCATTAACCTCAACCGTACAACCTGAATATTGATGCAGCTTCACCGGCGCCTTCGCGGGCAAGCCTCGCTCCTACAGGTGTGGGAGCGAGCCTGCTCGCGATGGGGCCGGCACAAACGCCGCAAACCTTTAAACCACCGCCGCCCGCCGCTGTACGAACCGGTCGACATACTCATCCGCCGGCGAATGCAGGATCTCTCGCGGGGTGCCGACCTGAATCAGGCGGCCATCCTTGAGGATCGCGATGCGGTTGCCGATGCGCACGGCCTCGTCGAGGTCGTGGGTAATGAAGACGATGGTCTTGTGCAGGGTCTTTTGCAGCTCCAGCAACTGGTCCTGCATCTCGGCGCGAATCAGCGGATCGAGCGCACTGAAGGCTTCGTCCATCAGGATGATGTCGGTGTCCGCCGCCAACGCACGTGCCAGGCCCACACGCTGACGCATGCCGCCCGAAAGCTGATGCGGGTATTTGTTTTCGTAGCCCTTGAGGCCCACGGTGTTGATCCAGTGCAGCGCGCGTTCGGTGCACATCTGCTTGCTCTCGCCGCGCACTTTCAGGCCGTAGGCGACGTTGTCCACCACGGTCTTGTGCGGCAACAGGCCGAAGCTCTGGAACACCATGCTGATCTTGCGACGACGAAATTCGCGCAGGGCTTCCATGTCGTATTGCAGGATGTCCACGCCATCCACCAGGATCGCGCCGCTGGTCGGGTCGATCAGGCGGTTGAAGTGGCGCACCAGGGTCGATTTACCAGAACCGGACAGGCCCATGATCACGAAGATCTCGCCGCTACCGATGCTCAACGACAGGTCGTTCACACCGACCACGCAGCCGGTTTCGGCCAGCACCTGATCCTTGGTCTTGCCCTGGCCGATCATGCCCAGCGCTTCCTTGGAGCGGTTACCGAAAATCTTGAAGACGTTTTTGACTTCGATCTTGCTGATGGCTGCGTTGCTCATTTGCTCACCTCATGCCGTGCACGACCGTACGCCTGTGTAATGCGGTCGATCACCACTGCCAGAATCACGATCGCCAGACCGGCTTCAAGGCCGCGTCCGACGTTGAGGGTCTGAATCCCCACCAACACATCTTCACCCAGGCCACGGGCACCGATCATCGAGGCAATTACCACCATCGACAGGGCCATCATGGTGGTCTGGTTGATCCCGGCCATGATGCTCGGCAGGGCCAGCGGCAATTGCACGCCAAACAGTTGCTGCCAGCGGTTGGCACCGAAGGCGTTGATCGCTTCCATCACTTCACCGTCGACCTGGCGGATGCCCAGATCAGTCAGGCGGATCAGCGGCGGCGCGGCGTAGATCACGGTGGCGAAAATCGCCGGGACCTTGCCCAGGCCGAACAGCATCAGCACCGGGATCAGGTACACGAAGCTCGGCATGGTCTGCATGATGTCCAGCAACGGCATCAGCACCGAACGCAGGCGATTGCTGCGTGCCGAGAGAATGCCCAGCGGAATGCCGATCAGCACCGAAATGACCGTCGCGACCATCATCAGCGCGAGGGTCTGCATCAGCTTGTCCCAGAGGCCGACCGCGCCCACCAGGAACAGCAAACCGACGATCACGGAGGTGGTCACGACCTTGCGGGTCGCGTGCCAGGCAACGCCCGCCACGATTGCCAGCATCAGCCACCAGGGCGCCGCACGCAGCAGCCCTTCAAGATTGACGATGGCCCACAACAGGGTGTCGGAGATGCTGCGGAACACATCGCCGTAGTTGGTGACCAGCGAATCGACCCAACCGTTGACCCAGTCGGCGATGGAAAAGGTAAAGCTTTCGGGAAACATAAGAGACTCTCAATCAAGGGGTTGCGATCAAGCATCCGACTGCCGCTGACGGCAGTCGGAAAAGCTCAACCTACAAGGCCGCGTCGATCTTTTTGGCTGCGTCTTCGCTCACCCATGCGTGCCAGACTTCAGGATGTTCCTTCAAGAAGATCTTGGCCAGTTTTGGCGACTCGATCCGCTCTTTGGCCATACGCCCGAGGTTCTGGTTCAGCAGGTCGATCGGCAGGTTGACCTTTTCCAGCACGGCCACCAGTTCCGGGGCTTGCTCGTGGAAGGTCTTGGACAGGCCGACCTTGATGGTCACGCGCTTGTCCACGCCCGGCTTCTCTTCGAGTTTCACCAGGTCAACCTGACCCATCAGCGGCGTTGGCGACCAGTAGTAGAACAGGATCGGCTCGCCACGCTTGTAGCTCGACAGCACTGCGGCATCCAGTGCCGGGCCGGTGCCCGGACGGAAGTTGGTGTAGCTGCTTTCCAGGCCGTAGCTTTTCAGCATTTCGCTGTTGTCCAGCTCACAGGTCCAGCCCGCCGGGCAGTTGTAGAAACGGCCCTTGGCGGGTTCTTCGGCGTCCTTGAACACGGCGGCATACTTGCCCAGGTCGGCAATGTTTTTCAGGTCCGGCGCCTTGGCTTCCAGTTTGCGCTTGGCGTCGCCTTCGATCACGTAGCGCGGCACGTACCAGCCTTCGACTGCGCCCACGACTGGTGCGCCGACACCGACGACTTTGCCGGCCTTCTCGGCCTTGTTCCAGACTTCGCTGCGGCCGACCCACTCTTCGGCAAACACTTGAATGTCGTTGCTGCTCAGGGCGTTTTCCATGGTGATGGAGTTGCCCGGCAGGCTGTCGGTCTTGCAGTCGTAGCCTTTCTCCAGCACGACTTGCAGCACGTCGGTCAGGAGCATGGCGCTTTCCCAGTTCAGGCCGGCGAATTTCACCGGTTTGCCCGATTCGCACCAACCGGCTGCCTGAGTGGCGCCGGCGCTGGCCAGCAGGCCCATAGAAAGCAATGTGGTCAGCAGGGTCTTGTTCGATTTCATTGTTGTGACGCTCCTAATCATGAATTGGCTTACGGCAGTCAAGAGGCATCCAGCCCTGTCCACGTCCAATCAGGCCTGCGCCGCAGCGCGACCGACATTCAGCTTTTGTTCGGTAATAACGTCCCGCTCGACCGGCAGGATCAGTTGATCGGGCACTGTGCCGTGCCATTTTTTTGCACACACGTAATACAGGGCGGCGGGAATCACCAGGCCGATGATCCAGGAGATATCCACATCACCCAGAGCGGCCACCAGCGGACCTGTATAGAACTTGCTGGAGATGAACGGCAGCTGCACCAGCACACCGAAAACATAGACGCTGATACCCAGAAAGTTCCAACGACCGTAACGACCGTTCGGATCGGACAGCGCCGGCACGTCGTAGCGCTCACGGGTGATGCAGTAGTAGTCCACCAGGTTGATCGCGCTCCATGGGGTAAAGAACGCCAGCAAGAACAGGATGAAGGACTTGAACGCACCGAGGAACGAGTGCTGACCGAGCAACGCCATCAGGGTCGCCGTACCCACGATGACCAGCACAAACAGCAGACGCTGCAAGCGCGTTACTTTCAGGTCACCACGGAAACCGCTGATGATGGTCGCGATGCACATGAAGCTGCCGTAGGAGTTCAGCGTGGAGATGGTGACCTTGCCGAACGCGATGCTGAAGTACAGCAGCGCAGCGGTGGCACCGGTACCACCCAGACCCACGATGTAGGCCACTTCGTGACCGGCGAATTGCCCATTGGCCGAAGCGGCGGCAAACACGCCCAGGATCATCGCCACCTGCGCGCCAATGACCGAACCTGCACCCGCGGCGAAAAAGGTTTTCACCGAGGAAGTCTTGCTCGGCAAGTAGCGTGAATAGTCAGCCACGTAAGGACCGAAGGCGATCTGCCAGGACGCCGCGAGCGACACCGCCAGCAGGAAGCTGCTCCAGCTGAAGTGGCGGATTTGCAGGAGTGCGCCAACGTCAGTCTGGCTCATCAAACGACTGAACAGGTAAACGAAGGCAATCACACCAATGACGCTGGCAATACGGCCAATCCAATGGATCACCCGATAGCCCAGCACCGTGACCAGCACGATGACACTGGCGAAGATGAGGATACCGACGGTGTCACTGACGCCAAACAACTGGCCCAGCGCCTGGCCGGACAGCACGGTACCCGTTGCGGTGAAGCCCAGGTACATCAGGCACACCAGCACGATCGGGATCGCCGCGCCATAAACGCCAAACTGCACACGGCTGGAGATCATCTGCGGCAGGCCAAGCTTGGGCCCTTGCGCAGCGTGCAGCGCCATCACCCCGCCGCCGAGCAGTTGACCGATCAACAGACCGATCAACGACCAGAACACGTCACCGCCCAGCACCACGGCCAGGGCCCCGGTGACAATCGCGGTGATTTGCAGGTTGGCACCCATCCACAGCGTGAACTGACTGAACAGACGACCGTGTCTTTCCGCTTCCGGGATGTAGTCGATCGAACGTTTCTCGATCAACGGTTTGCTGCCTGCACGATCGTTGTTAACAGCCATGATTCAACCTCTGTGGATTGTTCTTCCGGGTTGGTATATCCCCCTGTAGGAGCGAGGCTTGCCCGCGAACCGCGGTGGGTCAGTAAAGACGCCTTCGCGGGCAAGCCTCGCTCCTACAGGTTTTGCGTAGTGCCGAAGGCTGTTTTATTTACCGGTAATCATCGGCAGGTTCAGCCCTTGTTCCTTGGCGCAGTCGATCGCGATCTGGTAACCCGCATCGGCGTGACGCATAACGCCGGTGGCCGGGTCGTTGTGCAGAACGCGGGCAATACGCTCGGCCGCTTCGTCAGTGCCGTCGCAGACAATCACCATGCCGGAATGCTGGGAGAAGCCCATGCCGACGCCGCCGCCGTGATGCAGGGAAACCCAGGTCGCGCCGCTCGCGGTGTTGAGCAAGGCGTTGAGCAGTGGCCAGTCGGACACGGCATCGGAACCGTCTTGCATCGACTCGGTTTCGCGGTTCGGGCTCGACACCGAACCGGAGTCCAGGTGGTCGCGACCGATCACGATTGGCGCGGACAATTCACCGCTGCGTACCATTTCGTTGAACGCCAGACCAAGCTTGGCGCGCAGACCCAGGCCAACCCAGCAGATACGTGCCGGCAGACCCTGGAAGCTGATGCGCTCGCGCGCCATGTCCAGCCAGTTGTGCAGGTGGGCGTCGTCCGGGATCAGTTCTTTGACCTTGGCGTCGGTTTTGTAGATGTCTTCGGCGTTGCCCGACAGTGCAGCCCAACGGAACGGGCCGATGCCACGGCAGAACAGCGGACGGATGTAAGCCGGTACGAAGCCTGGGAAGTCGAATGCGTTTTCCACGCCTTCTTCCTGGGCCATCTGACGGATGTTGTTGCCGTAGTCGAAAGTCGGGATGCCCATTTTCTGGAAATCCAGCATCGCTTTAACGTGTACGGCCATCGATTGCTTGGCGGCTTTCACCACGGCAGCAGGCTCGGTCTTGGCACGAGCGCGGTACTCTTCCCAGGTCCAGCCGGCCGGCAGGTAACCGTTGAGCGGGTCGTGGGCGCTGGTCTGGTCGGTGACCATGTCCGGGCGCACACCGCGGCGTACCAGTTCCGGCAGGATTTCAGCGGCGTTACCCAGCAGGGCGATGGAAATCGCTTTGCCTTCCTTGGTGTATTTCTCGATGCGAGCCAGAGCGTCGTCGAGGTCTTTGGCTTGCTCGTCGACGTAGCGGCTGTTCAAACGGAAGTCGATGCTGACCTGTTGGCATTCGATGTTCAGCGAGCAAGCGCCGGCCAAAGTTGCAGCCAGAGGTTGAGCGCCGCCCATGCCGCCCAGGCCTGCGGTCAGGACCCAACGACCTTTGAGGTCATCGTTGTAGTGCTGGCGACCGGCTTCGACGAAGGTTTCGTAGGTGCCTTGAACGATGCCCTGGCTGCCGATGTAGATCCAGCTGCCGGCGGTCATCTGGCCGTACATGGCCAGGCCTTTGGCGTCGAGTTCGTTGAAGTGTTCCCAGCTCGCCCAGTGTGGCACCAGGTTGGAGTTGGCGATCAGTACGCGCGGGGCGTTGCTGTGGGTCTTGAACACGCCGACCGGCTTGCCGGATTGCACCAGCAGGGTCTCGTCTTCGTTCAGGTTGGTCAGGCTTTCGACAATCTTGTCGTAGCATTCCCAGTTACGCGCCGCACGACCGATACCACCGTAAACCACCAGCTCTTTAGGGTTCTCGGCGACTTCCGGGTCGAGGTTGTTCATCAGCATGCGCAGCGGCGCTTCGGTCAGCCAGCTCTTGGCGGTCAGCTTATTACCGCGGGCGGCACGGATTTCAACGTCACGAAACTTAGTAGGTTTCTGGGTATTGTCAGTCACGAAAAAGACTCCTCAGCGATCAATTCAAACCAACCCTGGCGGTGGGCAAGCCAGCCTGTGCGCGTCAACGCGACACAAGCGAATCAGTGGACGCTGCGGAGAGTCTCGATCGACTCATACGCATACGTCTTTACTTGTACATACAAGCATATGCAATCAAGCGGCCAACTTGTTGGATGGGTGTTCAAGAAAAATTGTTTAGGGGCTGAGAAGCCTGTAGATCAAGGGTTCTGCGGGAGATGAAATTTTTCGGGGGGATTTTTCGAAGGGGTGATGGCTTGTTACTTGAGCGGGGTTTTGCGCCACGCTGGGGCGTTCGGTAACAAGTTGGTGCGCGATGGGAAACGCGTTCAAGTAGCGAAAAGCTTCGCGGGCAAGCCTCGCTCCTACAGGGGATCTGCGGTCCACTGTAGGAGCGAGGCTTGCCCGCGAAAGGAATTTGGATCAGCGTGCAGTCAGCTCGACCACACAGCACGGGCCGACACTGAAGACTTCCAGCAGGCCATTATTACCGTCGAGTTGCAGGCAGTCATGGCGACCCAATTGCTGGGTGTTGTTACCGACCTGCACTGCCAGCGCCTCGCCGACACTGAACACCAACACCGTGCCCGCCGAACTGAAAAACCGTTGCTCACCGTCCAGCCACTGCAACCGTGCGCTGTAACGCTGCGGCGCATAAATCAGGTTGAAATCGCGAATTGGCCCGCCGAGCAGTGTGCAGGCAACGTGGCTCTCACCGCTGAAGGCAAACGGGTCCAGCGGTAACAACGGCCGCGTGTTCTGGCCATCAACCGACAAGGTCATGCCGTCGCCTTGCAGCACGGTGATGATGCGCTCGTAACCGGCGAAGGTGGAAAACCCGCCCGACTCACCAATATCGGCAATCGACAGGCGCCAACCGAAACCATCCAGGCCAGTACCCGCATCGCGAGTGATTTCTTCAGTGCTGCCGCCGCCGTTTTTCCACGGCATGCGCGGGTAATCAACGGCACGTAAAACCTTTATCCGACTCATTTATGAAACCGACCTTCCAAACGATGACGAGAACCAGGGTGGATCAAACGGGCGGCGGTCACTGGCTGACGGCCAGACCAGGTGCGGCGACGAATCAGCAGGCACGGCTCGCCTTTCTCAATCTGCAGCAACTTGCACTCGCTGGCCTCGGCCAGAATCGCCTCGACCACATGTTCGCCTTCGGTCAGCGGCGCGACCTGGTTCAGATAGGCGTAAGGCGTTTGCAGGGTGAAGTCCTGCTTGAGATAGTCCGGGGCGACCAGCGCGTTGACGAAACGGTCTTCGATTTGCACCGGAATATCGTTTTCGAAATGCACGATCAGCGAGTGGAAGACTTTTTGACCTTCACGCATGTCCAGCGCCAGGGCGCGCTCGGAACCGGCGGCCTCTTCTTCAAGGGTAATGACCTTGCAGGTATGGCGATGGCCACGGGAGGCGATTTCGTCGGCGATGTTGTGCACTTCGAACAGCGCGGACTGGCTTTTCGGTTCGGCGACGAACGTGCCGACGCCTTGCATACGCACCAACAGACCGTCGGCAGTCATCTCGCGCAACGCGCGGTTGATGGTCATGCGGCTGAAACCGAGTTGGCTGACCAGCTCGCTTTCCGACGGAACGCGGTAGTGCGGCGGCCAGTTTCCACTGTCGATTTGCTGGGTGATCATCTGTTTGACGCGGGCGTACAAGGGCGCCGGACTGTCGCCCATGTTCGCGGCCAACGGTGACACTGCAGGCGGAGTCGGCACGGTTAATCCTTGTTCGTTGAAGAGAGGTTGCTAGCTTGCCGGAGTTTACCGGGCAGGCAAACGTCTGTATATGTATATACAAATAACACACGATGGGGTGCTGAACCATGTCCGCCTTCTTTGCCGAACGCGCGCTGCTGCCTAGTGGATGGGCCAACAATGTACGTCTTGAGGTCAGCGCCGACGGCGTTTTGACCCATATCCAGGCCGATTCCCACGCAGATGGTGCCGAACGGCTAAGCGGTCCGCTGCTGCCAGGCATGCCGAATCTGCACTCACACGCGTTCCAGCGAGCGATGGCCGGGTTGGCGGAAGTGGCCGGTAATCCGAACGACAGTTTCTGGACCTGGCGCGATTTGATGTACCGTCTCGTCGGAAAAATCAGCCCGGATCAACTCGGCGTAATCGCCCGGCAGCTGTACATCGAAATGCTCAAGGCCGGTTACACCTCGGTGGCGGAATTTCATTACGTGCACCACGACACAAGCGGCCAACCCTATGCAGATCCGGCCGAACTGGCGCTACGCATCAGCCAGGCGGCCAGCTCCGCCGGCATCGGTTTGACCCTGCTGCCGGTGCTCTACAGCCATTCCGGTTTCAGCGGCCAGACGCCGAACGACGGCCAACGTCGCTTTATCAACAGCACTGAAAACTACCTCAAGCTCCAGTCGCGCTTACAGCCGATCCTGGCGCAGCAACCGGCCCAATCGCTGGGTCTGTGTTTCCACTCGTTGCGTGCGGTAACACCGCAGCAGATCAGCGAAGTGCTGGCGGCCAGCGACAAGCAGTGCCCGGTGCACATTCACATCGCCGAGCAGCAGAAGGAAGTCGACGACTGCCTGAGCTGGAGCGGTCGCCGTCCGCTGCAATGGCTGTACGAAAACACCGAAGTCGACCAACGCTGGTGCCTGGTCCACGCGACCCACGCCAACCCGGAAGAAGTGACGCTGATGGCCAAGAGTCGCGCCATTGCCGGTTTGTGCCTGACCACCGAAGCCAACCTCGGCGACGGGATTTTCCCGGCGGTGGACTTCCTCGCTCAAGGTGGGCGCATGGGCATCGGTTCTGACAGCCATGTGTCGCTGAGCGTGGTGGAAGAATTGCGTTGGCTGGAATACGGCCAGCGCCTGCGAGATCAGCGGCGTAACCGGTTGTATGGCGCGGATCAGCCGATGGTCGGCCGTACGCTGTACGACGCAGCACTCGACGGCGGCGCGCAGGCGATGGGGCAGCCGATCGGTGCACTGGAAGTTGGCAAACGGGCAGATTGGCTGGTACTGGACGGCAACGATCCGTACCTGGCGACCGCCAGTGGAGACGGGATTATCAATCGTTGGTTGTTTGCCGGCGGCGATCGCCAGGTGCGCGATGTGCTGGTCAATGGCCAATGGGTTGTGCGCGATGGGCGACATGCCGGGGAAGAGGAAAGTAACCGCGCGTTCACCCAAGTCCTGCGCGATCTCCTCGGCTGACACAAACCCTTGTAGGAGCCGGCTTGCCGGCGATGGCGGACTGTCTGTCAACAGTGATGTTGAACATGACGGCCCCATCGCCGGCAAGCCGGCTCCTACAAAGGGTGCGTGATCAGTTGGAGGTCTTGGCCATCTGCGTATCCGTCGCACGCCAGATCAGCCGCGTGGTGTCATACCCCTGCTGACGCGCCTTGCTCAGCAGTTCTTCGCGCACTACACCGTTGACCGTCGGGGTTCGCGACAGCAACCACAGATAGCGACGGCTCGGGTCGCCGACGATCGCAGTCTTGTAGTCGTCGCTGACGAACAACACCCAGTATTCGCCCTTCGCCACACCCGGTATCAACCGCGAAAACCAGGTATCGAACTCGACCCACAACTTGTCGGTCTTGCCCGGCACCTGTGGATAAGCCGTGCCCTTGGCCTCTTCCCATTGCCAATCCGCCGTCAGGCAGCGATTCAGCACCAGAATGTTGCCGTCCGGCTTGAGCGTGTAATGCGCTTCGGATTGCGCGCAGTTGCGCTGGAAATACATCGGCAGACGCGCCAACTCGTACCAGGTCCCTTGGTACTTCTTGAGATTGACGCTGTTGACCGTTTTCGGCGCCAACGGATTTTCACCAGAAGTGGCGCAGCCGGCCAATACCAGGCTGGCAAAAAGGAGGATCAATAACCGCTTCATTGTTTTTCTCCCGTGGGCATATCGCCCCGGTTTACTTCAGGCCTTGGCCGGAAAACATCAACACTTTGTCACCGGCGTACTGCACGCTGATAAAGCTGTTCTTGTCGCCCCAGGTGCAACTGGACATGCCGAGCGCGCCCGCGCAGTCGGTAGGTTTGCCCAGCAAGGTTTCCACCTCGGCCTTGGCCATGCCTGTCGACAACTTGGAGTAGTTTTCCTGATTGATTTTGCCGCACGCGGCCAGCAACACGCAGAACGAAAGCAGGGCGATGGAACGCAGCGACATTGTGTAGCTCCTGGGACAAAGGGGAATGGCATGACAGCCAAGCTGAAGCTTAGAAGAGAAAACCCCTGTCTGGTTCCCTGACCGAGCGCCTATTTATCGGGCCGCTCGTCTGCCTTTTGCCGAAAAATCAGCCACTTTCTCGCGTTGTTGAGCATTTCGTCGGTTTTGACAGAATTCGCCTAATCTTTGGCGCCGCTCAGTCGACATAAAAGCAGCGCAAAGCCCGTTCCTGTGGCAAATTGACGCCCCTTGTCGACCAGCACCTCCGCGGTAGTTCATTTAATGACCAGAAACATGAAGTTCAGCCACAAAATCTTGTTGGCTGCTGCCCTCGTGGTGGCCGTTGCATTCGCCTGTTTCATCCTCTTCAACGACTACCGCCAGCGCCAGACCTTGCGCAGCAGTACCGAATCGTCGATGCAGGAACTCGGCAGCCTGACCACCAGCAACATTCAAACCTGGCTGGAAAGCCGCATCCAGCTGCTGCAATCGCTGTCCCAACAGATCGCCGTGGACGGCAGCGCCCAGGCCAGCCTCAAGCGCGCCATCGACTTGCCGGCCTACACCAGCAATTTCCAGCTGAGCTACTTCGGCGGCACTGACGGCGTGATGTTCTCGGTTCCGGCCGGCAATCGCGCCGCCGATTACGACCCTCGCGCACGCGGCTGGTACAAGGCGGCCAACGGCGCGCAACAGACCATCGTCACCGAACCGTACATCGCTGCGTCCTCCGGCAAACTGGTGATCACCGTGGCCACACCGGTGAAGCATCAGAACCAGATGATCGGCGTCGCCGGCGCCGACATTGACCTGTCCAGCGTCAGCGCGATCATCAACTCGCTGAACTTCGGCGGTCACGGCCATGCGTTTATCGTCAGCGCCGACGGCAAGATCCTGATCCACCCGGATAGCAAACTGGTGCTCAAGAACCTCGCCGAGGCCTACCCGAACGGCGCGCCGCAAGTCAGCCCGGGCATGAAAGAGGTCGAGATCGACGGCAAACGCCAGTTCATCTCCTTCACCCACGTCAACGGCGTGCCGTCGGCGGATTGGTATGTGGCGCTGGTGCTGGATCAGGACACCGCGTTCTCGATGCTCAGCGAGTTCCGCACCTCGGCGATCATCGCCATGGTTATCGCGGTGGTGATCATCATCGCGCTGCTGGGCATGCTGATCAGCTTCCTGATGCAGCCGCTGCTGACCATGGGCCGCGCCATGCATGACATCGCCGAAGGTGAAGGCGACCTGACCAAGCGCCTGACCATTCACGGCCACGACGAATTCGGCGCGCTGGGTACTTCGTTCAACCGTTTTGTCGAGCGGATTCACACCTCGATCCGCGAAGTGTCCTCGGCCACCGGCCAGGTCAACGAAGTCGCCTTGCGCGTTGTCGCCGCGTCCAACTCGTCGATGTTCAACTCCGATCAGCAAGCCTCGCGCACCAGCAGCGTGGCCGCCGCCATCAATGAACTGGGCGCCGCCGCCCAGGAAATCGCCCAGAACGCCGCCCTCGCCTCGCAGCATTCCAGCGACGCGCGCGCCTTGGCCGAAGACGGTCAGCAAGTGGTGGATAAAACCATCGCGGCGATGCAGCAGCTCTCGGCGAAGATCAGCGATTCGTGCGGCAACATTGAGACGCTCAACAGCAACACGGTGAACATTGGGCAGATTCTGGAAGTGATCACCAGCATCTCGCAGCAGACCAACCTGTTGGCGCTGAACGCCGCCATCGAAGCCGCCCGTGCCGGTGAAGCCGGGCGCGGTTTTGCCGTGGTCGCCGACGAAGTGCGCAACCTGGCGCATCGCACCCAGGACTCGGCGCAGCAAGTGCAGAAGATGATCGAGGAACTGCAAGTCGGCGCCCGTGAAGCGGTGAGCACCATGACCGACAGCCAGCGTCAGAGTGAAAGCAGCGTCGGCATCGCCAATCAGGCGGGCGAGCGTCTGGGTAGCGTGACGCAGCGTATTGGTGAGATCGACGGGATGAACCAGTCCGTGGCGACGGCGACGGAAGAGCAGACTGCGGTGGTGGAGTCGATCAATGTCGACATTACCGAGATCAACACGCTGAACCAGGAAGGGGTGGAAAACCTGCAATCGACGTTGCGGGCGTGTTCCGATCTGGAGCAGCAGGCGGCGCGTCTTAAGCAATTGGTCGGTAGCTTCAGGATCTAAAGCGCTTTTACGGGCCTCATCGCGAGCAGGCTCGCTCCCACATGGATCTTCGTAACGCTGGAGATCCACTGTGGGAGCGAGCCTGCTCGCGATGACGGCATCAGCCGCGATAAAGATTTAGAACCTTGACCCAGGCTGCGAAAGAAACACCAACTCCTCAACCGTAGACTCCCTTCCCAACACCGCATTGCGATGCGGAAACCGTCCAAACCGCGCAATCACCTGCTGATGCTTCTCGGCATAATTCAGATAATCGCCGAACAGCGCCCGGTCGCCCTCTGGCTGTTGCGCCACCAGATCGATATAGCGTGAGACGGCCTCATTCTGCACCGCCAGATTCTCGCTGTGCTCGAACACCAGATAGATGAACACCCGCTGAATCGGCCGCAACTGCCGATCAAAATCCGCAGCAATGCCTTGCGCCACCAGTGCCTGAGCCCTGAGATCGCCGGAAAAGGATTTGGGTGTTTCGCGAAAGATCATTCGCGGCAGTTGATCGAGCAGCAGCACCAAGGCCAGCCAACCTTCCGGGCGTTGCGCCCAGTCAGTCAATCCGCCGGCCAGTGCCTGCTCAACCCAGTCCCCGAAACGCGTCTGCGCTTCGAGGTCCTGGCTGTCGTGCTTGCCGAACCATAACCTGCCCTTCTCAGCCGCTACTTCGTTCGACGATTCGGAATTTCCGAACCACCATTCGAGCAACGGCTGCCAGGGCGCGGTCATGTTTACTCCTGGTGGTAAGCCGTGACGCGTGCGACTTCTTCTTTCGAACCGAGGAACACTGCTACGCGCTGGTGCAGGCCTTCCGGTTGAATGTCGAGGATGCGCTGATGGCCGTCGGTGGACGCGCCGCCCGCCTGTTCAACCAGGAACGACATCGGGTTGGCTTCGTACATCAGGCGCAGTTTGCCCGGCTTCGACGGCTCGCGGCTGTCGCGTGGGTACATGAACAGACCGCCACGGGTCAGGATGCGGTGCACGTCGGCAACCATCGCGGCAACCCAGCGCATGTTGTAGTTCTTTTTCAACGGGCCTTCATCGCCAGCCAGCAATTCGCTGACGTAACGCTGTACCGGCGCTTCCCAGTGACGCTGGTTGGAGGCGTTGATCGCGAATTCCTGAGTGGACTCAGGGATCGTGATGTCTTCATGGGTCAGTACGAAGCTGCCCATTTCACGGTCCAGGGTGAAGCCTTTGACGCCATTGCCCAAGGTCAGCACCAGCATGGTCTGTGGACCGTAGATCGCGTAACCGGCGGCAACCTGCTGAGCGCCTGGCTGCAGGAAGGCCTTTTCGTTCAAAGGCTCGTTCTGGGTCAGGTATTCGTTCGGGCAACGCAGCACCGAGAAGATCGTACCGACCGGCGCGTTGATGTCGATGTTCGACGAACCGTCCAGCGGGTCGAATACCAGCAGGTACGCGCCTTTCGGGTATTTGCCCGGGATCTGGTAGGCATTGTCCATTTCTTCGGACGCCATGCCGGCCAGGTGACCGCCCCATTCGTTGGCTTCGAGCAGGATGTCGTTGGACATCACGTCCAGCTTCTTCTGCACTTCACCTTGGACGTTTTCAGTGCCCATGCTGCCCAGAACACCACCCAGGGCGCCTTTGGAGACGGCGTGGCTGATTTCTTTACAGGCGCGCGCCACCACTTCGATCAGGAAACGCAGATCGGCAGGGGTGTTGTTGCTACGGGTCTGCTCAATCAAATAGCGACTCAGGGTAACGCGGGACATGGAAGGCTCCGGTGGAATGGGGGGCTAAAAACCCGCGCAGTTTAACGCGAGTCGGGGCGTATTTCCTCCTATCAGACGTGATACGTCCAACAGAGTTCATGTGCCGGGTTTAGCGTAGATCGAAACCGGCCGGATGTGGGCCGGCGACAGGTGGCAGTTTTGAGATTTTTGCTGCCTGACAGTCAGTCATCGCGAGCAGGCTCGCTCCCACAGTTGACCGCATTCCAATGTGGGAGCGAGGCTTGCCCGCGAATGGCGCGCAGCGCCAGCCATTCTCAGGAATTGGCCGGAGGTTTACGCAACAAGCTGAACGCCATCGCCGCCAAAAACAGAACACCCAGCAACAACACCGCCCACAACCCGAATTTCTTCCAGTTCGGTTCAGCGTGTGCAACGGATGTGAGTGTGGAGCTCGGCGTCTCTACCACTCCGCCCGCCACCGTCGCCCTGCCCAACGCCGCCCACTTCGCCGCGCTGTAATCCGGAATCAGCGTTGCCAGCGGCAGGTTCGCCGCTTTCACTGTCGCATTGCCCAACGCCAGCGTATAAGGCCCGGCCCCGCGCGCCAGGAACACCAGTTGCGTCGAGCGCACAGCGAAACGCACCGTCGGCGCCTCGGCGCCCAAGCCACCGCCGCGCTCGTCCACCGTCAACTTCAACTGCTGCACGGTTTGCCCCGGCAACTGCAATTCGTTCTGCACCACGTCCTGGCCACTCTGGGTCAGGCGATAGAGCAAACCACTGCTCAACGGCTGCCACGGCAGGCTGCTTTCCCGACGACCGGACAACGTCACCGGCGCCAGGCTGTTCGGTTGATTCAGTTCGACCTGCACGCGCTCGACGTTCAATCCCATCGGCAATTGCCAGGTGTATTCTCCCGCCTTCACGCTGGCGCCCGCCAACGGTTGCGACCAGACCAATGGCAGCGGCAGGCTGCGCGTGCTGGCGCTTTGCAGTTGCGCCGAGGTCAATATCGGCGCCGATTGCGGCGTGTTCCACAACAAACGCAGATAACGCGCCGATTGTCCCGGCAAGCCGACCTCATGCTGCTCGACCCGCTCGTCGGCAAACGTCAGCCGCGCCACCTGCCCGTCACCCCACGACTGCCAATGCTGCAAATCGTCGCTGGCTTCGATGCTGAAACGCTGGAAGCCATCGCGCTCGCTGGTCCAGTCGAGGATCAATTGCTGCAACGGTGCCTTGATGCCGCTGGCGTCGAGCAGCCAGCCGCTCAGCACTTCTTCGCCCACCTCCAGCTGACTCGACGGCTGCACTTCGACCAGCGTGCCATTGGCGCTCGATTGCACCCGCACACTCGGCGCGCGCTCGGTGGCGTCCGCCGAGTTGTACAACGGGAACCATTTCACGTCGGTCAGGGTGGGGGCTTCGCCGTTTTTCGCGGTCTCCCGCGCCACGGCGTAGGCCTGAGCCTCACCGGCCGCGTTGAACACGCGCACATCGCTGAGGTCGGTTTGTCGCGCATTCAGTTGCACGGCCAAGGGCAATTCGAGGCGATACCACGGACCTTCGCCGCTCACGGTCAACGGCACTTGCGTGGCGAAGTCCGCCGGTTTTTCCTGCGCGCTGGCCGACAGCGCCACGCCCAACGCAACAACGCCCAACCAGACCAGGTTCAGCTTCTGACTCAAGACGACACTCCTTCGGTTTCCGGGGCCGGTTTTTCAGATTCCGGCGCAGCATCGACGCGCTTGGGCGGCAACGGGGCGAAATAGCCCACCACCAACAGCAACACGCCAACACCGATAAACGAGACGATCCGGGCGAGTCCGCCACGGTTACTCAATTCGACAAAGAACAGTTTCGCGACCACCACACCGATCAGCGCCGCGCCGATCAGCCAGACTTCACGACGATGGCGCAGATGGCCGCCGATCATCAGACTCAGCGCCATCAAGGTCCAGACGATCGACAGACCGGCCTGCACCTGCATCGACGCGAGCAGCAAATCCAGCTCGAACGGTACGCCGCCCCAATGGTGAGCCGTGCGATTCACCAGCGCGGTGAAAAACGCGAACAGCGAAACACCCGCAATCAGCTGCGTGGCGTGATCGAAGATGTCCTTGCGGATCGCCAGTTGCGTCACGGCGCTGCGGGCCCACACGTAAACGCCGAACAGCGCAAACAGCAGCCCCAACTCCAGCGGATTGATCAGCGGCACATAGGGCAGCGGCTCGGCGGTGCCGTCGCTGACAATATTCGCCAGCCAGAACCAGCCGAGCATGAGCAAGGCCAGCGGCGCCGCCGCGTACAGTCGATACTCGCGCGGATAAGCCGACACCGGCCACGGCCAGGTACGCGGCGCGGCCATCAACACCAGATAAACACTCGGCAGAATCGCCCAACCCAGCCAACGCCAGGCGTTGTATTGCTCGGACAACAGCAGCAAGCCGTAACGCAACTCCAGCGCCAGTACACCGATCAACAACCAGCAGCCGAGCACATGAGCGGTGCTCAAAGACCGCTCGGGGAGCATCGGCGCCAGACGCCGCAACGAGATGAAATGCACGACGAACACCGCCGCCCAGGCGAGCCAGCCGACATCGGCCGCCGGGTGGTAACGCGCGTGCCATGCCCCGAGCAATACCACACCCGCCGCAGGAATCAGCAAAGTGCAGAGCAAACCCAGCGACGGCCATTTCAGGCGCAACGCCAACACGGCCCACAGCGCCACGCTCAGCGCCGCGACCGTCAGCAGCAACGTCGCCTGAAGATTTACCGGTGCAAAGCGCAGCACTTCACTGATCCACGCCAGCGCCCACCAACCCGCGCCCCACACCAGCAGCACTTCAGACAAACGCTGCAAACTCAGCACATCGAAAGCCGATGCATGGTTGCCGAGCTGCAAGCGCCAGGCGCCGACCAACGCCGCCAGCCCCAGCACCAACGGCGTCCAGAATCCGCTATGCGCCAATGGTTTCAACCCTTCGCTGGCCAGCGGCCCCAGCAGGTCCGGCCCGGCGAACAGGAACGCCGCCCCGCCAATCACCTGCAACAGCAGACCGAAGACGAAACTCACGCGCTGCTTCAGATAAAGGCTCAGCCAGATAATGAACAGACCACTGGCCGCCCACACCGCACTTGCGGTTTGCCACGGCAGCACGAACAGAACAGCGAGGTTGATCAGCACCAGGCCGGCCAGCAACACCACTGACAAACCGCGCAACAGCCGAACATCGCTGCGCACCATGTCATCGCGCGCAGCAAGCAACATACCGGCGATCAACGCCAGACCAATCAGCGACGCGCTGAGCAATCCGCTCCAACCGGCGCTGAACACCGCGCCAGACTCACCGCTCGCACCTTGCAGCCGCAGCAGGAACAACGCGCCGCCCAGCAATTGCACAGCGAACGCGGTGAAGAGGAAAGTGCGCGATTGCAGACGCAAACCGACAAACAACGTCGCCAGACCGGCCAGCGCCCAACTGATCGCCGTGCCATGGGTAAAGAAGAACAGCGGCGCCAGCAGATAGAGGAAGGTCAAACCGAGGCAGGCCAGCACCGGCAAGCCTTTGCGCTCCCACGCCAACGTCTGCTCAGGCAAGGCGTTGCGCAATTGGTAGAAACTGAACAGCAGCGCCACGCCGAGCATCAACGCGCCCAGCGGTGCACCTTCCAGCAGGCTGCTTTCGCCGAACCGCAGCTCACTGAGGAACGCCAGCGCCGAACCCAGTTGCAGCAGCAATGCAAAGGCGCGCGCCAGCGGTCTTTGCTGACGCAATCCGAGCCAGAAAATCCCGGCGCCTTCCACCGCCCAAGCGGCCGCTGTCCAGCGCGCATCAAGCCCCAACGGGATCGCCAGACTGGCGAAGATCACGCCCAACGCCAGACAGGTTTCCGCCAGCAACAACGCTCGACCACCCATCAGCAAACGGGCCATGCCCATGTAAATCATGCCCAGCGCCAATGCACTGAAAGCGGCAGCGAACTCCAGATGCTGGACCAGCGCGAACTGCAAACCGAAACCCACCAGCGGCGGGCCGAACAGCATCGTGCCGTCGACGTAGTCGCCTTTGCGCGCCGACCAGTGCAGCAGCGCCTCGCGGCTGTCGTCCTCGGGCGCGTCGCTCATTTCCAGCAACTTGCGCCGTGCAAACAGCAGCCCGATGGCCAGGTACATCAGGAAAAACACAATCAGGAACGGCTCGGTGCTCCACAGCAGCTCCGGGGTGTAGGAGCGCAGGCCCCAGGCGAAACCGATGCCGAAGGTGCCGACAAAGCCGATCAGGTTGAGCAGCCGCCAAGCCTTGAACCAGGCGATGGTGAGAATGCCGGCGTTGAGCAAGGCGAAATAGCTGAACAGCGCGACATGGTTGCCGGCGCCGGTGGACGTCAGGATCGGCGCGGCGAAACCACCCAACGCGGCGGCGCACGCCAGTGCCAGCGAGTCTTGAGTGATGGCCAGAATGGCCGAGAACACCGTCACCGCCACCAGCAGCCCGAGCGCCGCCGTCGGATCAAGCAGCGGATGCAAACGCATGGCCGCGAACACCGTCAGGTACAACACGGCGATCCCGGTGCCTTGCAGCATCAACGCATAGTTAGTGTTGCGATGACGCAGCCACCAGCCCAGACCGAGCAGGGCCAACGCAGCCGCCGCCACCCCGGCGTAACGCAGTTCGATCGGCACCACCATGCCTTCGGTGGCATAACGCAGCAGAAACGCCAGACCGAGGAACAACAGCACCACACCGACCCGCAGCACGGTGTTGCCACCGAACAGCCAGTTACGGGCGCCGCTGATGGCGCGCTCGATGAAGTTCGGGCCACGCGGAACGGCGGGTTCGCGGGCAACCGGTTCGGACTTCCAGGCATCGTCGGGCAGCGGGCGGCTGGTTTGCGTCGCTGTCGCGGTGATCGGTTCGAGTTCGGGCGGGAGTTCCCAGACCATCTCCGGGGTAGAGACAGGGACTTCTTCGAGAATGAATACCGGGGACGGGGCCGGTTCGCTGGCAAGCGGTTCCTCGGCAAGTGGCTCGCTGGTTTCAGGCGCCTTGACGCCAGACACCTCCAGCGTGGCCAGGCGTTGCTGGACCGCATTCAGCGCCACCTGCGCCTGCTCCAGCAGAGCGCGCTGTTCAGCCGCCTGTGAACCCAAACGGCCGATGCGAATGGCCTGGCCGATACCCAACCCGAGTAACGCACCCAACAGCGCGTCGCTGAACGACTCGTCGAGTATCCAGCCCAGCACCAGCCCTATCAGCATGAACATCCATTGCATGGTCGATATCCCTAAGCGGCCCCGCTGCGGGGCGAATCCGGGGAAAGCAGCATTTGGCTGAGTCTAGTGTGAAACCACACAAACCTGTGGGAGCGAGCCTGCTCGCGATGAGGCCCTGACATTCAGCATTGATATTGAATGTCAGGGCCTCATCGCGAGCAGGCTCGCTCCCACAATGGATTGCCATGCATACCGCCCGGTGAAACTGGTGCTTAGTATATCGGCCAGGTCCAACAACCGTCGGACCTTGCGCACATTTGTGGCTAAAAGTTACTCCAATGCTTTCCAGATATCCGTCGCGTACTCGCGAATGGTCCGGTCCGAGGAGAACCAGCCCATCCGGGACGTGTTCAACACCGCCGAACGCCACCACTCGTTCGAATCGTGCCAATGGGCTTCAACACGCATCTGCGCGTCCCAGTAGGAATCGAAATCGGCGCAGACCAGGAAGCGGTCGTAGTCGATCAGCGAGTCAATCAAGCCGGTGTAACGGGACGGATCATCCGGCGAGAACACCCCGCCACGAATCGCTTGCAGCACGTCATTGAGCCGATGGGACGCGGCAATGTCCGGCGTCGCATTGAACTCATGATTCTGTTTGCGCGCTTCAACCTGCTGCGCGCTGAGGCCGAAGATGAACATGTGCTCGGCGCCGATGCGCTCGCACATTTCCACGTTGGCGCCGTCCAGCGTGCCAATCGTCAGCGCGCCGTTGAGGCCGAACTTCATGTTACTGGTGCCCGACGCCTCAAAGCCTGCGGTGGAAATCTGCTCGGACAAATCCGCCGCCGGAATGATGCTCTCCGCCAGGCTGACGTTGTAGTTAGGCAGGAACACCACTTTGAGCAAGCCGCGCACGGTCGGGTCGTTGTTCACCACCCGGGCGATGTCGTTGGTCAGTTTGATGATCAGCTTGGCCTGGTGATAACTGGCGGCGGCCTTGCCGGCGAAGATCTTCACTCGTGGCACCCAGTCGATTTCCGGCTCGGCGCGAATCGCCTGATACAACGCGACGGTGTGCAGCAAGTTGAGCAACTGACGTTTGTATTCGTGGATCCGTTTGACCTGCACGTCGAACATCGCCGCCGGGTTGACCGCGACCCCAAGGCGCTCGTGAATGATGTACGCCAGCGCTTTTTTGCTGTGCAGGCGCTGTTCGGCGAAGGCCTTGCGGAACGCGGCTTTTTCCGCGAACGGTTCCAGATCGAGCAAGCGCTCTTCCGGGTTATCCAACAGATCAGGGCCGAGGGCATCGACCAGCATCGAGGTCAATTCCGAGTTGGCCTGATACAACCAGCGGCGGAAAGTAATGCCGTTGGTCTTGTTGTTGATCCGCTCCGGGTAGAGCTTGTGCAGTTCCGAGAACACGGTTTTGCGCATCAGTTGCGTGTGCAGTCCGGACACGCCGTTGACGCTGTGGGAGCCGAGAAACGCCAGGTTGCCCATGCGCACACGGCGACCGTTGTCCTCTTCGATCAGCGATACCGCGCGCAGCACGTCAAAATCATGGATGCCTTTGGCGCGTAGCGAATCGATGTGCTGGGCGTTGATCAAGTAAATGATCTGCATGTGCCTTGGCAGCATCCGCTCCATCAAACCGACCGGCCAGGTTTCCAGCGCTTCCGGCAACAGCGTGTGGTTGGTGTACGAAAGCGTGTCGACGGTGACCTGCCACGCGGCGTCCCACGCCACGTCGTAGACATCGACCAATTGGCGCATCAGCTCGGCCACGGCAATGGACGGGTGAGTGTCGTTGAGCTGGATTGCCGCGTGGTCGCCCAGGGTCAGCACTGAGGTGTGCATGTTGCGATGACGGCGCAGCAAATCCTGGAGAGATGCCGCGACGAAGAAGTATTCCTGGCGCAGACGCAGTTCCTGGCCGGCCTCGGTACTGTCCGCAGGGTACAGTACGCGAGAGATACTTTCCGCCCGCGCCACTTCAGCGACCGCGCCGAGGTGGTCGCCGGCGTTGAAGCGTTCGAGGTGCAAATCTTCCATCGCACGGGCACGCCACAGGCGCAGCGTGTTGACGCTCGCCCCGCGCCAGCCGACTACTGGAGTGTCATAAGCAATGGCGCGCACGGTTTCCGCCGGGGACCAGACTTGCTTGGACTTGCCGTTTGAGTCGGTCACGGTTTCGACGCTGCCGCCGAAGCCGATCGGGTAAACCACTTCTGGCCGTTCGAATTCCCACGGGTTGCCGAAATCCAGCCAGTGTTCGGTCTGTTCCTGCTGCCAGCCATCGACAATCGCCTGGCGGAACAAGCCGTGCTCATAACGAATGCCATAACCGTGGCCGGCGATGCCGAGGGTCGACATGCTTTCCATGAAGCACGCCGCCAGACGACCGAGGCCGCCGTTGCCCAGGGCGGCGTCGGGCTCCAGCAAGCGGATGCGTTCGAGGTCGACGCCGAGCTCAGTCAGCGCTTCGCGGGCGACGTCGAGCAGGCCGAGGTTGCTCAGGCTGTCGTAGAGCAGCCGGCCGATGAGAAATTCCAGGGAGAGGTAATAAACCCGTTTCTGACCTTTGCGGTAGATTTGCCGGGTGTGGTCCATCCAGTGCTCGACCATGTGATCGCGCGCCGCCAGCGCAATGGCTTCGAACCAGTCGTGATCGAAGGCGTGATCCGGGTCTTTGCCCACCGCGTAGGTGAGTTTGGTCAAGACGGCGTCGCGGAATGCGGCCACCTCTGCTTCGCGAACAAGTGGTTCTTGAGTCATCGATAAGACCTCGAGCGAGCTTTGAGTTGTCTGAGCCTAGACGGTCTGACAGGCGGTAGAGGCTCTGGTTCGGCAGTTTTTCCTGTTAGTGCGAGATAGGTCGGCATTACCTTGTCGTGTGCCTGAATCAATGCAGGGGCCGTGCCGGAATTCACGTGTTGTTGACCACAGTTAAAAAAATCTGGCGAAAGGTTGTTCAAAAATCCACCAGTCCCGGTATGATCGCGCGCCCTGATGCACACGCTGGTAACAACCGATGATGAAGCCCAACCTGATCGCCGCCGCAGAGATCGATCGTCTCGATACCTGGGCCAAATACTCTGCGCCGATGTGCGGTTCCTGCATATCCAGCTGCTGCACCCTGCCGGTCGAGGTCAAGATCAAGGATCTGATCCGCATCGGTATCGTCGACGAGTTCGAGCGCGGCGAACCGGCGAAGAACATCGCCAAGCGTCTGCAGAAGGAAGGGATCGTCGAGCGTTACAGCCAGAAGACCGAGATCTTCACCCTCCAGCGCATGAGCAACAACGATTGCCTGTACCTGGATCGTAAGAGCCGTCTGTGCACTATTTATGAAAAGCGCCCGGATACTTGCCGCAATCACCCGAAGATCGGGCCGCGACCGGGGTATTGCGCTTACAAGCCGAAAGAAGTGGCGCGCGAGACCAGCAGCAGCCGTCGGCCTCTCGAGAAATTCTGATCTGAATCTTCGCTGCTTGACCTGACCTCATCGCGAGCAGGCTCGCTCCCACAGTGATTGGTGTCGTGCACAAATTATGTGTTCACCATCAATACCCTGTGGGAGCGAGCCTGCTCGCGATGAGGCCGGTACAGACGCCACACAAATCGCAGACAAACAAAAACGCCCCCGGCCTTTCGACCGGGGGCGTTTTCATTCAGCCTGAACTAAAACTCAGTTCTTGGCTTTCTTGGCAGCGCGGGTACGCTCGCCTTCGTCCAGGATCTTCTTGCGAAGACGGATGGACTTAGGAGTAACTTCACACAGCTCGTCGTCCTGGATGAACTCCAGAGCCTGTTCCAGGGTGAAGCGAACAGGTGGAACCAGGGCGATGGTTTCGTCTTTACCCGAAGCACGCATGTTGTCGAGCTTCTTACCTTTGGTTGGGTTGACGCCCATGTCGTTATCACGGCTGTTCAGACCAACGATCTGACCGTTGTAGATTTCCTGACCGTGTTCAACGAACAGCTTGCCACGTGCCTGCAGGGTTTCCAGGGAGTAGGTCAGAGCCTTGCCGGTTTCTACCGATACCAGAACACCGTTCTGACGACCGGACATGTCGCCGGACTTCATGGTGTCGTAGCGATCGAAGATCGAGGTCAGGATGCCAGCACCGTTGGTCAGGGTCAGGAACTGGTTACGGAAACCGATCAGACCACGAGCAGGGATGTTGTATTCCAGACGCACACGGCCTTTGCCATCCGGCACCATGTTGGTCAGGTCGCCCTTACGCAGACCCATCTCTTCCATGACCTTGCCCTGGGATTCTTCAGGGGTGTCGATGGTGACGTTTTCAAACGGTTCCTGCTTCACGCCGTCAACCTGACGGATGATCACTTCAGGACGACCAACGCCCATTTCGAAGCCTTCGCGACGCATGGTTTCGATCAGTACCGAGAGGTGCAGCTCACCACGGCCGGAAACCTTGAACTTGTCAGCCGAGTCGCCTTCTTCAACGCGCAGTGCAACGTTGTACAGCAGCTCTTTGTCCAGACGTTCCTTGATGTTACGGGAAGTCACGAACTTGCCTTCTTTACCGCAGAATGGCGAGTCGTTTACCTGGAAGGTCATGGAAACGGTTGGCTCGTCAACGGTCAGAGGCTTCATCGCCTCGACGTTGTCCGGCTGGCACAGGGTGTCGGAGATGAACAGCGAGTCCATACCGCTCACGCACACGATGTCACCGGCAAACGCTTCTTCAACGTCGATACGGTGCAGACCGTGGTGACCCATCAGCTTCAGGATACGGCCGTTGCGTTTCTTGCCGTCGGCGCCGATGGCGACAACCGGAGTGTTCGGCTTGACGCTACCACGAGCGATACGGCCAACACCGATAACACCCAGGAAGCTGTTGTAGTCCAGTGCCGAGATTTGCATCTGGAACGGGCCTTCACGGTCAACTTTCGGCGCAGGTACGTTGTCGACGATCGACTGGTACAGCGGGGTCATGTCTTCAGCCATGTCGGTGTGGTCCAGACCGGCAATGCCGTTCAGGGCCGAGGCGTAGACGACTTTGAAGTCCAGCTGTTCTTCGGTGGCACCCAGGTTGTCGAACAGGTCGAAGATCTGGTCCAGAACCCAGTCCGGACGCGCGCCTGGACGGTCAACCTTGTTGATGCACACGATCGGACGCAGGCCAGCTTCGAAAGCCTTCTTGGTCACGAAACGGGTTTGCGGCATAGGGCCGTCTTGAGCGTCAACCAGCAGCAGAACGGAGTCAACCATCGACATTACGCGTTCAACTTCGCCGCCGAAGTCGGCGTGGCCCGGGGTGTCCACGATGTTGATGTGGTAGCCGTTCCAGTTGATGGCGGTGTTTTTCGCCAGAATGGTAATACCGCGCTCTTTTTCCTGGTCGTTGGAGTCCATCACGCGCTCGTCGTTGAGCTCGTTGCGCTCCAGAGTGCCGGATTGACGCAGGAGTTTGTCTACCAGGGTGGTTTTACCATGGTCAACGTGAGCAATGATGGCGATGTTGCGTAGATTTTCGATCACTTGTGTATCTCGATCAGAGGATTCGGTGTGCTGACAAGTCTTGGCAGCGATTAACAGTAGAGTCAGGCCTTGCCGTTACAGCTTGACGGCAGAGTCGGGGGGCCGATGACGCAGGCCACAGGCAAACAGCCCCGGGCTCTTAGCTCGGTCGATAAACGCGCACATTGGCATGCCCCTCACTGAGCAAATGGTGGGCATGCAGGCGACTCATCACGCCTTTGTCGCAATACAGCAGGTACTGGCGAGTAGGGTCCAGTTCCTTGAAACGAGCGTTCAATGCATAAAACGGCATCGTCTGTACCTCAATGCCATCGAGTTCCAGCGGCTCGTCTTCAGCGGCATCCGGGTGACGGATGTCGATGATGATCTGGCCCGCCAGTGCTTCGCTGACTTCTTCGATTTGCAAATCCTGGCCCAATTCGTCGATCACGCGATCGATCGGCACCAGTTTGGCGTTCTCGAGCGCACGCTCAAGGACTGCCATGTCGAATTCTTTCTCTTCATGCTCCACCCGGTGGCGCTTGGCAGCCGTCTTCGGGTTGACTGAAATGACCCCGCAATACTCCGGCATGTGCCGGGCGAAATCGGCGGTACCGATTTCGTTGGCCAGATCGATGATGTCCTGCTTGTGACTGGCGATCAGCGGGCGCAGCACCAGCTTCTCGGTCACGCAGTCAATCACGTTCAGATTCGGCAATGTCTGGCTCGACACTTGGGAGATCGCCTCCCCGGTCACCAGCGCTTCGATTTGCAGTCGATCGGCAATTTGGGTCGCAGCGCGCAACATCATACGCTTCAATACTACGCCCATATGACTGTTATCGACTTTACCGAGAATTTCTCCCAGTACTTCCTCGAACGGCACACTGACAAATAACACGCGTTGGGAGCTGCCGTACTTCTTCCAGATGAAGTGCGCGACTTCCATCACGCCCAGCTCGTGGGCCCTTCCGCCCAGATTGAAGAAGCAGAAGTGGGCCATCAGGCCGCGACGCATGATCTGGTAGGCCGCCACAGTGGAGTCGAAGCCGCCGGACATCAGCACAAGTGTCTGTTCCAGGGCACCCAGCGGATAACCGCCGATGCCGTTGTGCTGACTGTGGATCACGAACAACCGTTGGTCGCGAACTTCGATTCGGACTTCGATTTCAGGCTTTTTCAGGTCGATCCCGGCGGCACCGCACTGGCGGCGCAACTGGCTGCCGACGTATCTCTCAATATCTATCGAGCTGAATGGGTGCTTGCCGGCGCGTTTGCAACGCACCGAGAAAATCTTGCCGGCCAGCGCATCACCGTAGTGCTGCTTGCATTTTTCAACGATGTCGTCGAAATCACCCAGCGGGTACTCATCGATTTGCAGGAAGTGCGCGACGCCCGGCATGCAGCTCAGACGCTCGCCCATCTCCTTCAGAGCCTTGGGATCGCTGACGCGGGTTTCCAGCTCGAGGTTGTCCCACACGCCGTTCACCACCACGGCCGGATCCAGATCGCGGAGCACGGCACGGATGTTCTTGGCCAACTGGCGGATGAAACGCATCCGTACCGGGCGGCTCTTGATGGTGATCTCTGGGAAGACTTTTACGATTAATTTCATGGAAACAGCGCGCGCGAGGCCTGCCGAAAAAGGGGGGCGCGGATTATAGCGGAAATTGTTCAAGGTTTAACCAGTTAATGTGCAGAAGGTTTTGCACGCACCAAAACAGGTCATTTGTTGATTTTAACGCCACATTGTAGGGCGGGATTTTCCCCATTAATGCGCTTTACACCTTTATAAGCGTGATATTGGGGCAAAAAACCCATGGTGGGGCACTGGCATGCAATTTGCTCCCTTGTGAGGCAGGTTGCCTTGGCAGAGTATTCGCGCCGGCATCACCCACATTCTAAGGGCATCCACTACTAAGCCCGAAGCCACCCGGAGGACACTATGTCGAAGTCGGTTCAACTCATCAAAGATCATGACGTCAAGTGGATTGATCTGCGCTTCACGGACACCAAAGGCACCCAGCACCACGTGACCATGCCGGCTCGCGACGCGCTGGATGAAGACTTCTTCGAAGTCGGCAAGATGTTCGACGGTTCCTCCATCGCTGGCTGGAAAGGCATCGAAGCCTCCGACATGATCCTGCTGCCGGACGACAGCACTGCCGTACTGGACCCGTTCACCGAAGAGCCGACCCTGATCCTGGTCTGCGACATCATCGAACCTTCGAGCATGCAAGGCTACGATCGCGACCCACGTGCGATCGCCAAGCGCGCAGAGGAATACCTCAAATCCACCGCCATCGGCGACACTGTGTATGCCGGTCCGGAGCCAGAGTTCTTCATCTTCGACCAAGTGAAGTTCAAGTCCGACATCTCCGGCTCCATGTTCAAGATCTACTCTGAACAAGGCTCGTGGATGTCCGACCAGGACGTGGAAGGCGGCAACAAAGGCCACCGTCCAGGCGTCAAAGGCGGTTACTTCCCGGTTCCACCGTTCGACCACGACCACGAAATCCGTACCTCCATGTGCAACGCACTGGAAGAAATGGGCCTGACCGTCGAAGTTCACCACCACGAAGTGGCAACTGCCGGCCAGAACGAAATCGGCGTCAAGTTCAACACCCTGGTGAAGAAAGCCGACGAAACCCAAACCCTGAAGTACGTCGTGCACAACGTGGCCGATGCCTACGGCCGCACCGCTACCTTCATGCCTAAGCCTCTGTACGGCGACAACGGCTCGGGCATGCACGTGCACATGTCCATCTGGAAAGACGGCAAGAACACCTTCGCAGGTGAAGGCTATGCCGGTCTGTCCGATACCGCTCTGTACTTCATCGGCGGCATCATCAAACACGGTAAGGCCCTGAACGGCTTCACCAACCCGGCGACCAACTCCTACAAGCGTCTGGTTCCAGGCTTCGAAGCTCCAGTGATGCTGGCCTACTCGGCCCGTAACCGCTCCGCTTCGATCCGCATTCCTTACGTGTCGAGCCCGAAAGGCCGCCGTATCGAAGCACGCTTCCCGGATCCAGCTGCCAACCCGTACCTGTGCTTCGCAGCACTGATGATGGCTGGCCTGGACGGTATCCAGAACAAGATCCACCCTGGCGATGCAGCTGACAAAAACCTGTACGACCTGCCGCCTGAAGAGGCGAAAGAGATCCCACAAGTTTGCGGCAGCCTGAAAGAAGCCCTGGAAGAGCTGGACAAAGGTCGTGCGTTCCTGACCAAAGGCGGCGTGTTCTCCGATGACTTCATCGACGCTTACATCGCTCTGAAAAGCGAAGAAGAAATCAAGGTACGTACCTTCGTACACCCACTGGAATACGAGCTGTACTACAGCTGCTGATCCGGTAGCGCCTGCGCAAGCGGCGTGACAAAAAAGAGGCCTCCTTCGGGAGGCCTTTTTTGTGCCCGCGATTCACTGATTGAATACACCTCCCTGTAGGAGCCGGCTTGCTGGCGATGGCGATCTTGCGGACGCCATCGCCAGCAAGCCGGCTCCTACAAGGGTTTTGTGGTGCCAGGGAAATCATCGCGAAATGTTTACAGCTTGGGCCAACCGCCGCCACTGACCTATGCTGCAACCCAATGCGTTCGCTTCTGGTCGATTTTATGGGTCGTGGTTTTCTGTTCATCCTGCTGTTGATCGCCCTGCCCGCCGCCGCGCAGATCTATAAGTACACCGACGCCGCCGGCAACACTGCCTACAGCAATCAACCACCCGACGGTGTGAAGGCTCAGCCGGTCGAACTGCCGCCGCTCAACAGCGTCGAGCGCCAGACACCTCCCGCCCCACCCGCCGAAGCCACCAGCCGCGAACAACTTCGCAGCGCCTACGAGGTGCTGGAGCTGACCAACCTGCCCACCACCGAAGCGCTGCGGGCCAACAACGGCACCTTCACCGTCAACGTGCTGATCAAACCGCGCTTGCAAGGTCCGCATCTTTTCAGGCTGCTGCTGGACGACCAGCCTTACGGCCAGCCGAGCAACGTGCCGATCCTGCAACTGGTCAACATTGATCGCGGTACTCACAGCCTCGCGGTGCAGGTGATCGACGGGGAAGACATCGTGCAGCAGAGTCCGACCGTGACCTTCACGGTTCAGCGGGTGCACAAGCCGTGAGGTTATGGCTGCTGGCCGCCTGCCTGATCGCGCTGTCCGCATCGGCCGAAGTCTTCACTTACATCGACGCACAGGGCAATCGGGTCTTCACCGACCAGCCTGGCTCCGGCAACGCCAAACGCGTGCCGCTGGCGACGAGCAACCGCATGTCCGCCAACCCGACCGGCGCAGCGCCGGTCATTGCAGAGAAAAAAACCGAAGCCAGGCCGATGTTCCGCTATGACATGCTCCGGGTGCTGGTTCCCGAGCCCGACGCCACAATCCGCAGCAGCGCCGGCGAACTGATCGTCAGCATCACCAGCGAGCCCGGCCTGCAACGAGGCCATCGCTACCGCTTGTTGCTGGACGGGCAGCCCACCGCCGAACCGGGTCCGAGCCCGGTGTTCGCTTTGAGCAACATCGATCGTGGCAGCCACAACCTGTCCGTGGAAATCCTCGACGAACACGGCCGCATCGTCGAGCGCACCGCCAATCAACCCTTCCACATGCTGCGCATTTCCCTGGCACAAAAACGCCAGGTCAAACCCTGCGCACTGACCGACTACGGCCAGCGACCGGAATGTCCGCTCAAGGACAAACCCATCGAGCCCAAAAATCCCTTCCTGCGTTTCTTCTAACCTCGTTCAGCTTTGCGCACTATATTGGTGCGATAGGTTGCACCGTACCCAAATATCAACCCATTTTGGTTCGAAAGTACCCGCAAAAGCTGGCAGAACGCCACGCAAACGAGCGTCAAACGCCCGTTTCAGGCCTTTGACGCTTCTTTTCGGAGCCTTGGTTTGGTTTTTGCATTTTCCTCATATCGGCGCGTTATTCACGCGCATGCCCTGCTCCAAAAGAGGTCCTGATGACCATTAGCGACGCACTGCATCGATTGCTGCTCGACAACCTGACCACCGCCACCATCCTGCTCGACGCCGAACTGCGCCTCGAGTACATGAACCCGGCGGCGGAGATGCTGCTGGCCATCAGTGGCCAGCGCAGCCATGGGCAGTTCATCAGTGAGTTGTTCACCGAATCCACCGAAGCCCTGAATTCCCTGCGCCAGGCGGTCGAGCAGGCGCATCCGTTCACCAAACGCGAAGCGATGCTCACCGCCCTGACCGGCCAGACGCTGACCGTCGATTACGCGGTCACACCGATCCTGGCCAACGGCGCCACCATGCTGCTGCTGGAAGTCCACCCGCGTGACCGCTTGCTGCGGATCACCAAGGAAGAGGCCCAATTGTCGAAGCAGGAAACCAGCAAGATGCTGGTGCGCGGCCTCGCTCACGAGATCAAGAATCCGCTCGGCGGGATTCGCGGTGCGGCCCAGTTGCTCGCCCGCGAACTGCCGGAAGAAAGCCTGCGCGACTACACCAACGTCATCATTGAAGAAGCCGACCGCCTGCGAAACCTGGTCGATCGCATGCTCGGCTCCAACAAGTTGCCATCGCTGGCCATGTGCAACGTCCACGAAGTGCTGGAACGCGTCTGCCACTTGGTCGAGGCCGAAAGCCAGGGCTGCATCACATTGGTGCGCGACTACGACCCAAGCATTCCCGACGTGTTGATCGACCGCGAACAGATGATTCAGGCCGTCCTGAATATCGTGCGCAACGCGATGCAGGCCATCAGCAGCCAGAACGAGCTGCGCCTGGGCCGAATCAGCCTGCGCACCCGCGCCATGCGCCAGTTCACCATCGGGCACGTGCGCCATCGCCTGGTGACCAAGATCGAAATCATCGACAACGGCCCCGGCATTCCTGCGGAACTTCAGGAAACCATCTTCTTTCCCATGGTCAGCGGGCGCCCGGACGGTACCGGGCTCGGCCTGGCCATTACCCAGAACATCATCAGCCAGCACCAGGGCCTGATCGAATGTGACAGCCATCCAGGCCACACCACCTTCTCGATCTTTCTGCCACTGGAACAAGGAGCCACATCGACATGAGCCGTAGTGAAACCGTGTGGATCGTCGATGACGACCGTTCTATCCGTTGGGTCCTGGAAAAAGCCTTGCAGCAGGAAGGCATGACCACGCAAAGCTTCGACAGCGCCGATGGCGTGATGAGCCGCCTGGCGCGCCAGCAGCCGGACGTGATCATCTCCGACATCCGCATGCCGGGTGCCAGCGGTCTGGACCTTCTGGCGCGGATTCGCGAGCAACACCCACGGCTGCCAGTGATCATCATGACTGCGCACTCCGATCTGGACAGCGCTGTCGCGTCCTATCAGGGCGGCGCGTTCGAATACCTGCCCAAGCCGTTCGATGTCGACGAAGCGGTGTCCCTGGTCAAGCGCGCCAACCAGCACGCCCAGGAACAGCAAGGCCTGGAAGTCCCGGTCGCGCTGACCCGCACCCCGGAAATCATCGGCGAAGCGCCGGCGATGCAGGAAGTGTTTCGCGCCATCGGGCGCTTGAGCCACTCCAACATTACCGTGCTGATCAACGGTGAATCGGGTACGGGTAAAGAGCTGGTCGCCCACGCCCTGCACCGTCACAGTCCACGGGCGGCTTCGCCATTCATTGCGCTGAACATGGCCGCCATCCCGAAAGACCTGATGGAATCCGAGCTGTTCGGCCATGAAAAAGGCGCGTTCACCGGCGCGGCCAACCTGCGTCGCGGACGATTCGAACAGGCGGATGGCGGCACGCTGTTCCTTGATGAAATCGGCGACATGCCGGCGGACACGCAGACCCGTTTGCTGCGCGTGCTGGCAGACGGCGAGTTCTACCGCGTCGGCGGCCACGTGCCGGTCAAAGTCGACGTGCGGATCATCGCCGCGACTCACCAGAATCTGGAAACCCTGGTGCACGCCGGGAAATTCCGTGAAGACTTGTTCCACCGCCTCAACGTGATCCGCATTCATATTCCACGCCTGTCGGACCGTCGCGAAGACATCCCGACCCTCGCCAAGCACTTCCTCAGCCGCGCCGCGCAAGAACTGGCGGTCGAGCCGAAGCTGTTGAAAAGCGAAACCGAGGAATACCTGAAGAACCTGCCTTGGGGCGGCAACGTCCGTCAGCTGGAGAACACCTGCCGCTGGATCACGGTGATGGCTTCGGGTCGCGAAGTGCACATCAGCGACCTGCCGCCGGAGCTGCTGAGCCTGCCGCAGGATTCGGCGCCGGTGACCAACTGGGAGCAAGCGCTGCGCCAGTGGGCCGATCAGGCGTTGGCTCGCGGTCAGTCGAGCCTGCTCGACAGCGCGGTGCCGGCGTTTGAGCGGATCATGATTGAAACCGCGCTCAAGCACACCGCTGGCCGTCGTCGTGATGCTGCGGTTTTGCTGGGTTGGGGGCGTAATACCCTGACGCGCAAGATCAAGGAACTGGGGATGAAGGTGGATGGTGGGGATGATGATGAAGGGGAAGAGGGTTAATTAGCCTTTAAATCTTCGCCGGCAGTTACATCCAATCGCGAGCAGGCTCACTCCTACATTGGGATGCGTTCCCCTGTAGGAGTGAGCCTGCTCGCGATGCTTTTGGGGCCTCGGTGCACCGACTGAATGCACCGTGAACCGCAATCGCGCACGCCAACCGATCCAAAATCCCGCCTGCGTTCACAATCGAACCCCTGGCAAAAAAACACGAAAGCCCCGTAATACGGGGCTTTTGGCGTTTCAGAGCGCGTGATTGTTTCAAGCTGTTAAAACCTGGCACGCCCCCTGCAATAGTCCATTCAGTGATTCAGTTCACTACCCGGTTTCGGGGACCTTGGTACAGGCAGGCCGGGGATTCCCCTCTTTACATCGGGCTCACACCGCACTTGCGACGAGCCCAAACAGTTTTGGGGCCCTTGATACAGGCAGGTCAGGGGTTCCTTCTTTACACCGGGCTCACGATGCAATGCGCGAGCCCTGCCGTTTTGGGAACCTTGGTACAGGCAGGCCGGGGATTCCCTCTTTTATTGCTCTCGGAGATGGATCTCCAGCCGCCAGCGGTCATCGACCTCGCTACCGGCCCACTCGCCTTGCAGTGGCCGGGCCGCCACCACCGACAGCAACAACCCCCCATCACTCAATCGCACCCGCCAGTTCACGTTCTTGTCGTTGAGCTTGAGCTGACCTTTCTGCGTCTTGCCCTCCGCCTCGAACAGCAACGCCAGGCTGCCGTCGATAAACTCGCCGTGGGACTTGGGTTCGTTGTTGAACCACACTACCAGGCCGTCGTTCGTCACCTCGATCTGCTGCAATTCACTGGGGTCGGGCGTGGTCAGGCGACCGATCATCAGCCCCACCATTACCCCGACAATCGCCAGCGAACCCATCACGCGCGGGAATAGTTTCGAACGGGGATCCGCTTGCGGCGTAGAATGCCCGTCATCTTTACCTTCGGAGCCGTGCATGTTTCACGTCATCCTTTTTCAACCAGAAATTCCGCCGAATACCGGCAACGTTATCAGGCTGTGCGCCAACAGTGGCTGCCACCTGCATTTGATCGAACCGCTGGGCTTCGAGATGGACGACAAGCGCCTGCGCCGGGCCGGCCTCGATTACCACGAGTATGCCACCCTGCAACGCCATGCGGACCTCGCCAGTTGCCTGGAGAGCCTTGGTCATCCAAGGGTGTTCGCGTTTACCACCAAGGGTTCGCGGCCGTTCCACGACGCGAGCTTCGCCGAGGGCGATGCCTTTCTGTTCGGCCCGGAAAGCCGAGGCTTGCCGGCGGAAGTGCTGGACGCCCTGCCCGGCGACCAACGCCTGCGTTTGCCGATGCGCGAAGGCTGTCGCAGCCTGAACCTGTCGAACACTGTGGCGGTTGCCGTCTACGAGGGCTGGCGCCAGCTCGGATTCAAGTAACACCCCATAACAAATGTGGGAGCGGGCTTGCTCGCGAAGGCGTCGTGTCATTCAACATTAATGTTGAATGATCAACCGCTTTCGCGAGCAAGCCCGCTCCCACATTGGACTTGCTTCGACGCTCAGACCGCTTACTGAACGGTCGGAGTCTCGCCAGCCGCCTGCATGCGTTGCAGTTCTTGTGCGTACAGCGCGTCGAAGTTCACCGGGGCCAGCATCAGGGCCGGGAACGAACCACGGGTCACCAGGCTGTCCAGGGTTTCGCGAGCGTACGGGAACAGGATGTTCGGGCAGAACGCGCCGAGGGTGTGGCTCATCGAAGCGTCGTCCAGGTTCTTGATCAGGAAGATCCCGGCCTGCTGCACTTCAGCGATGAACGCTACTTCTTCACCGTTTTTCACGGTCACGGACAGGGTCAGCACGACTTCGTGGAAGTCGCCTTCCAGTGCCTTCTGGCGGGTGTTCAGATCCAGACCGACGCTTGGTTCCCACTGCTGGCGGAAGATCGCCGGGCTTTTCGGGGCTTCGAACGACAAGTCACGTACGTAGATGCGCTGCAAGGAGAATTGCGGTGCGGTTTCTTCTTCGCTAGCTGCAGTGTTCTGTTGGTCAGTCATCTCAGATCCTTTCTGATCTTGGGGTCTTATAGGGAAGGCATTCAGGCCTTGAGCATGGCGTCGAGCTTGCCGGCGCGCTCAAGGGCAAACAAATCATCACAACCGCCAACGTGGCGCTCACCGATCCAGATCTGCGGCACGGACGTGCGCCCGGCCTTCTGGGCCATGGCGGCGCGCACCTGCGGCTTGCCATCGACCTTGATCTCTTCGAAGGCCACGCCTTTGTTCTCGAGCAGGTACTTGGCTCGCGAGCAGTAAGGGCAGTAATCGCTGGAATAGACGACGACGTTGCTCATATCACTTCACCAGCGGCAGGTTGTCGCCTTTCCAGCTGGAAATACCGCCGGACAGCTTGGCGGCGGTGAAGCCGGACTTCATCAGTTCGCGAGCGTGAGTGCCGGCGGTCTGGCCCATGGCGTCGACCAGGATGATGGTCTTGGCCTTGTGCTTTTCCAGTTCGGCCACGCGAGCGGCCAGTTTGTCGTGAGGAATGTTCAACGCGCCAACAATATGACCGGCGGCGAAATCCTTGACCGGACGAATGTCGATCACAACGCCCGCGTCCTTGTTGACCAGGCCGGTCAGTTCACCGGTGCTCAGGCTGCGGCCGCCGCCTTGCATCTGATAGGCGATCAGCAACGCCAGCAGTACCACGAAGATACCGACGAGCAGATAGTGGTTAGTGGCAAATTCAATCAGGTGAGCAACCATCGAAGGAGGTTCCAGGGCGTTAAAATGTCGGCCAGTATACACAGCCACTATGGTGGGCCAAACCCCGTCCGGCGGTGACGCCGTCGGAACTTCGCTTTAAACTGCCACTCCCTTTTCCATTGCCCTCTTTTAACTCAGCCACGAGTGGAATCCATGACTACCACGCCTAAACCTTTGGTCCTGATTATTCTCGACGGCTTCGGTCACAGTGAGAGCCCTGAATCCAACGCCATCTATGCGGCGAAGAAGCCCGTACTGGACCGTCTGTGGGCCACCGTGCCGAACGGTCTGATCTCGGGCAGTGGCATGGACGTCGGCCTGCCGGATGGCCAGATGGGCAACTCCGAAGTCGGCCACATGAACCTCGGTGCCGGCCGCGTTGTGTATCAAGACTTTACTCGCGTGACCAAATCGATCCGCGACGGCGAGTTCTTCGAGAACCCGACCATCTGCGCGGCTGTGGATAAAGCCGTTGCCGCCGGCAAAGCCGTGCACTTCATGGGCCTGCTGTCCGATGGCGGCGTTCACAGCCACCAGGATCACCTGGTTGCCATGGCCGAATTGGCTGCCAAACGCGGCGCGGAAAAAATCTACCTGCACGCCTTCCTCGATGGCCGCGACACGCCGCCGAAAAGCGCCCAGTCGTCGATCGAACTGCTCGACGCGACCTTTCAGGCCCTCGGCAAAGGCCGGATCGCCAGCATCATTGGCCGTTACTTCGCCATGGACCGCGACAACCGTTGGGACCGCGTGTCCCAGGCTTACAGCCTGATCGTCGATGGCAATGGCGAATTTAACGCCGCCACCGCCCAGGAAGGCCTGCAAGCCGCGTACGAGCGTGGCGAGAGCGACGAATTCGTCAAAGCCACCTCCATCGGTGAGCCGGTTAAAGTCGAAGACGGCGACGCCGTAGTGTTCATGAACTTCCGCGCCGACCGCGCCCGCGAGCTGACCCGCGTGTTCGTCGAAGACGGTTTCAAGGATTTCGAGCGCACCCGCCAGCCAAAACTGGCCGGTTTCGTCATGCTCACCCAATACGCCGCCAGCATCCCCGCGCCATCGGCCTTCGCTGCCGGCAGCCTGGACAACGTGCTCGGCGACTTCCTGGCAAAAAACGGCAAAACACAGCTGCGCATCGCCGAAACCGAGAAGTATGCCCACGTGACCTTCTTCTTCTCCGGCGGCCGTGAAGAACCGTTCCCGGGCGAAGAACGCATCCTGATCCCGTCGCCGAAAGTCGCTACTTATGACTTGCAGCCGGAAATGAGTGCGCCGGAAGTCACCGACCGCATCGTCGACGCCATCGAAAACCAGCGTTACGACGTGATCGTGGTCAACTACGCCAACGGCGACATGGTCGGCCACAGCGGCGTGTTCGAAGCAGCGGTAAAAGCCGTGGAATGCCTGGACCTGTGCGTCGGCCGCATCGTCGATGCGCTGGACAAAGTCGGCGGCGAAGCGCTGATTACGGCGGATCACGGCAACGTCGAGCAGATGTCCGACGAAACCACCGGCCAGGCGCATACCGCGCACACCACCGAGCCGGTGCCGTTCATTTATGTCGGCAAGCGTGACTTGAAGGTGCGTGAAGGCGGCGTGCTGGCGGATGTGGCGCCGACCATGCTGAAGCTGTTGGGCCTGGAAAAACCAGCTGAAATGACCGGGACTTCGATCCTGGTGTAACCCGGTCGCTCAAACACCGCCAAACCCTGTGGGAGCGGGCTTGCTCGCGAAAGCGGTGTGTCAGTCGACATCAACGTTGACTGACACACCGCTTTCGCGAGCAAGCCCGCTCCCACATTGGTTTTGCGGTGTTTTTCGGGCCGGTTATCACACAGCCCCAATTGGGCGTTTTTTTTGCAGCGTGGGGCGGGCATACTAGGCCGTCCCTTTCCCTGGTGTCGCCCGCCTCTATGCTTCGCGTCCTGATAGCCCTTGCCCTGACTTGCCTGCTCCAACCGGCCTTTGCTGACGAGCGCGCGCAAACCCAACAACAGTTGGACGCCACGCGTCAGGACATCGCCGAGCTGAAAAAACTGCTGGGCAAGCTCCAGGAAGAAAAATCCGGGGTGCAGAAAGACCTCAAGGGCACCGAGACCGAGATGGGCAAGCTCGAGAAGCAGGTCGAAGCCCTGCAAAAAGAGCTGAAAAAAAGCGAATCCGAGCTGCAGCGTCTCGATGGTGAGAAAAAAAAACTCCAGAGCGCGCGCATTGAACAGCAAAGACTGATCGCCATTCAGGCCCGCGCGGCCTATCAGAACGGCCGTCAGGAGTATTTGAAGCTGCTGCTCAACCAGCAGAATCCGGAAAAATTCGCCCGCACCCTCACCTATTACGATTACCTGAGCCAGGCCCGCCTGGAGCAGTTGAAGAGTTTCAACGAAACCTTGCGCCAACTGGCCAACGTCGAAAAAGACATCGCCCTGCAACAAGCGCAGTTGCTGGTGCAAAAGAGCAGCCTCGACAGCCAGCGCGATGAACTCGACAAAGTCCGTCAGGAACGCCAGCAAGTCCTCGCCAAGCTCAGCGATGACGTAAAGGCACGCGATCAGAAACTGGCCGCCCGCGAGCAGGATCAGGCAGACCTGTCTAAAGTCCTTAAAACCATCGAAGAAACCCTGGCTCGCCAGGCTCGTGAGGCAGAAGAAGCGCGGCAAAAAGCGCTGATTGCCCAGCAGGAAGCCGAAAAAAAGCGTTTACGTGAGGCTCAGGCGGCAGCAGATGCAGACGCCACTGACGCCCCACGCAAACCCGTTAAATCGACACCCGGCGCCTTGGTATCAAGCTCAGGCGAGACGTTTGGCGGCCCGTTTGCTTCCAGCCGGGGAAAACTTCCATGGCCGGTTGATGGTCGACTGCTGGCACGCTTTGGCGAAACCCGTGGCGACGACGCCCGCACCAAGTGGGACGGCGTGATGATCAGCGCCTCCGCCGGCAGCCAGGTGCATGCCGTGCACGGTGGCCGCGTGGTGTTTGCCGATTGGCTGCGCGGTGCCGGCTTGCTGGTGATCCTTGACCACGGCAACGGTTTTTTGAGTCTTTACGGTCACAACCAGACGCTGCTCAAGTCTGCGGGTGACGTGGTGAAAGCCGGTGAGTCCATCTCCACTGTCGGTAACAGCGGCGGGCAGGACACTCCAGCACTGTATTTCGCAATTCGTCAGCAGGGTCACCCGAGTGATCCGGCGCAATGGTGCCGCGCGCAAGGATAGGCGTTGAGTCACCTACATTAGGAGTTCGTTCGACATGCTGCATTTGTCCCGTCTTACCTCGCTGGCCCTGACGATCGCCCTGGTGATCGGCGCGCCTCTGGCGTTCGCTGCTCAACCGGCTCCGGCGGTCGCGCCTGCGGGCACTGCTGCGACGACCAAGGCGCCGTTGCCGCTGGAAGAGTTGCGCACCTTTGCCGAGGTCATGGACCGGATCAAGGCAGCCTATGTCGAACCGGTGGACGACAAGACCCTGCTGGAAAACGCCATCAAAGGCATGCTCAGCAACCTCGACCCGCACTCCGCCTACCTGGGCCCGGAAGACTTCGCTGAGTTGCAGGAAAGCACCAGCGGCGAATTTGGCGGCCTGGGCATCGAAGTCGGCGCCGAAGACGGTTTCATCAAGGTGGTTTCGCCGATTGATGACACTCCCGCCTCGAAGGCCGGCATTCAGGCCGGCGACTTCATCGTCAAGATCAACGGCCAGCCGACTCGCGGCCAGAGCATGACCGAAGCCGTGGACAAGATGCGCGGCAAGATCGGCCAGAAAATCACCCTGACCCTGGTTCGCGATGGCGGCACGCCGTTCGACGTGACCCTGTCCCGCGCCATCATTCAGGTGAAGAGCGTGAAGAGCCAGTTGCTGGAGTCCGGCTACGGCTACATCCGCATCACCCAGTTCCAGGTCAAGACCGGCGAAGAAGTCTCCAAGGCCCTGGCCAAGTTGCGCAAGGACAACGGCAAGAAGCTCAAAGGCATCATCCTCGACCTGCGTAACAACCCGGGCGGCGTGCTGCAGGCGGCGGTGGAAGTGGTCGACCACTTCATCACCAAGGGCCTGATCGTTTACACCAAGGGCCGCATCGCCAACTCCGAGCTGCGCTTCTCCGCTACCGGCAAGGACGAAAGCGAAGCGGTGCCGATGGTTGCGCTGATCAACGGCGGCAGCGCCTCGGCCTCGGAAATTGTGGCCGGCGCCCTGCAGGATCAGAAACGAGCAGTGGTCATGGGCACCACCAGTTTCGGCAAGGGCTCGGTGCAAACCGTGCTGCCGCTGAACAACGACCGCGCGCTGAAGATCACCACGGCGCTGTATTACACGCCGAACGGCCGCTCGATCCAGGCTCAGGGCATCGTCCCGGACATCGAAGTGCGCAAGGCCAAGATCACCAGCGAGCAGGACGGCGAATACTTCAAGGAAGCCGATCTGCAAGGTCACCTGGGCAATGGCAACGGCGGCGCCGACAAACCGACCGGCTCCAGCGCCAAGGCCAAGGCGATGCCGCAGGACGATGACTACCAGTTGGCCCAGGCCCTGAGCCTGCTCAAAGGGTTGAGCATCACTTCCGGCCGCTGAGATGCGCCTGCGGTTGGTTCTCGGTCTGCTGTGCTGTCTGGCGGGTGTTGCTCATGCGGCGCCCGCCCCTCAAAAAGCCTATATCAGCCTGATCATTGATGACCTGGGGCAGAACCTGCCCCGGGATCGCCGTGTGCTGGCCCTGCCCGGCCCGGTGACCACGGCGATCATGCCCGACACACCCCACGCCACCGAATTCGCCCGCGAAGCCCATCGCGCCGGCAAGATCGTCATCCTGCACATGCCGATGGACCCCGCCACGGGGCCGTTCGCCTGGCATCCCGACCTGCCCATCGAAGAGTTGGAGAAGCGCCTCAACGCGGCGTTCAAAATGGTCCCGTACACAAGCGGCATCAACAACCACATGGGTAGTCGCATGACCGCACAGCAACCCGCCATGGCCTGGTTGATGGCGGAGTTGCAGCGGCGGCACAAGTTCTTCGTCGACAGCCGCACCAGTGCGCAAACCGTGGCAGCGGCCGAAGCGCAGAAGATCGGGTTGGCGAGTGTTTCGCGGGATGTGTTTCTGGATGATGAGCGAACGGAAGCGGCGATCTTCACCCAGCTACAGACCGCGATCAATCTGGCGCACAAACAGGGTTCGGCGGTGATGATCGGGCATCCGTATCCGCAGACGCTGGCAGTGCTGGAGCGCGAATTGCCGAAGCTGAAAGCTCAGGGCATTGACTGGATTGATATCAAGTTGATGATCAGCGTGCGCAGTAACCGCGCAACGACTGCGCACGGCAAGGACGGCGTTTACCGCTAATCAACGGAACCACTGTAGGAGCCGGCTTGCTGGCGATAGCGGCAGTGAAATCGATGCATGATTCGAGGCCGCCATCGCCAGCAAGCCGGCTCCTACAAGGATTGGGTGGACGGTTAGAGATACCGCCCCATGATCTCGTCCACCACGCCTTCCTTGCGCAGTTGATCCAGCGCGGCTTGTAGCTTGGCGACGGTTTCATCCGGCACGTCTTTGTTCAGCGCCAAATACAACTCCGCGCTGTTGAAGCGCAGCACGGTCTTGAGCCCGGTGACGCCGTCCTGACGCGCCAGGTAACGCCCCGCCGGGTCGCCCGTGGCCCACAAGTCGATCTGGCCGCTGGTCAGCTTCTTCGCGTTGTCCTGGTCCCGCAGCACGACAATCGGCTTCAACCCTTGCTTGGCCAGCGTCTCGGCAATCGCGTCGCCCTTGTACGCACCGATCTTGTATTTGCGCGCGTCTTCCAGGGTTTCCAGGCTGATCTTGCTGTCCGCCTTGGCCAGCATGATCCAGTCATCCGGACCGATCGGGCCGACCCACTTGAAGAGCTTTTCACGGTCAGGCAGCCGCGCCATCACGAACACGCCATACCCGGGTTTCTCGAGGGCGAGCTTGTAGATGCGCTCCCAGGGGAAACGCAGGGTCAGGCTGTAGGTTACGTCGGCACGCTTGAACATCTCGCGGACAATGTCCACGGCGATGCCATTGATGTTCTCGTCCTGAGCGAAGTTCTTGCCGTTCTTGGCCATGTTGTAAGGCGGGAAGTTTTCCGTCAGCAGCACCAGGTCGGCGTCGGGATTTTCGGTGGCGTGCACGCCACTGATCTGCAATAGAGAAGCGCTGGCGAGGGCAAGAAGAAGGCGTTTGAGCATGTCTGGCTACCGAGATCCATGGCGTACCCAAGAGTGCCTTGAGCCCGCCATGATGTCCACTGGCCTGTATCGTTTGTTTAGCGCATCACGATGCCGCGATGGGCCATGTAGGCCTTGGCTTCCTGCACGGTGTATTCGCCGAAGTGGAAAATACTCGCGGCCAGAACGGCGCTGGCGTGACCTTCGATAATGCCGTCGGCCAAATGCTGCAGGTTGCCGACGCCGCCGGAAGCGATCACCGGAATACCCAGCGCATCGCTGATCGCACGGGTAACGCCCAGGTCGAAACCGTTTTTCATACCGTCCTGGTCCATGCTGGTCAGCAGGATTTCGCCGGCTCCCAGGCCTTCCATCTTCTTCGCCCACTCGACAGCGTCGAGCCCGGTCGGCTTGCGCCCGCCGTGAGTGAAGATTTCCCAGCGCGGGGTTTCGCCCGGACCGGAGACCTTCTTCGCGTCGATGGCAACCACGATGCACTGCGAACCGAAATGCTGCGCCGCCTCACCCACGAATTCCGGGTTGAACACGGCGGCAGTGTTGATCGAGACCTTGTCCGCGCCGGCATTCAGCAGGTTGCGAATGTCCTGCACGGTGCGCACGCCGCCGCCAACGGTCAGCGGAATAAAGACCTGGCTGGCCATGCGCTCAACGGTATGCAGCGTGGTGTCGCGACCGTCGACGCTGGCGGTGATGTCGAGAAAAGTAATCTCGTCGGCACCCTGCTCGTCGTAACGACGGGCGATTTCCACCGGGTCGCCGGCATCGCGGATGTTTTCGAACTTCACACCTTTGACGACCCGGCCGTTATCCACGTCCAGGCAAGGGATGATGCGTTTGGCCAGCGCCATGGTCAGTCCTCAGCCTTTATACGAATCGCAGAAAGCTTGCGCTTCAGCGACGTCGAGGGTGCCTTCGTAGATCGCCCGGCCGGTGATCGCGCCGATGATGCCCGGTGCCTTGGCGTCGAGCAGCGACTTGATGTCACCGAGGTTGTGGATACCACCGGAAGCGATCACCGGAATACGCGTGGCAGCGGCCAGCGCAGCGGTGAACGGCACGTTGCAGCCCTGCATCATGCCGTCTTTGGCGATGTCGGTATAAACGATCGCAGACACGCCGTCGGCTTCGAACTGCTTGGCCAGGTCGATGACCTGAACGGTGCTGATTTCAGCCCAGCCATCGGTGGCGACGAAACCGTCTTTGGCATCCAGACCGACGATCACTTTGCCCGGGAACGCGCGGCAGGCTTCAGCAACGAACGCCGGATCCTTCACGGCTTTGGTGCCGATGATCACGTAGCTCACGCCCGCTTTGACGTAGTGCTCGATGGTTTCCAGCGAGCGGATACCGCCGCCGATCTGGATCGGCAGGTTCGGGTAGCGCTTGGCGATGGCGGTGACCACTTCGCCGTTGACCGGCTGGCCTTCGAAGGCACCGTTCAGGTCGACCAGATGCAGACGACGGCAACCGCCCTCCACCCACTTGGCGGCCATGCTCACCGGGTCATCGGAGAACACCGTGGAATCTTCCATGCGGCCCTGGCGCAGACGAACACAGGCACCGTCTTTGAGATCGATAGCGGGAATAATCAGCATCTGGCAAACCTTCAAATTCGAGTGTTCAGCTTCGCTCGGAAATCAGTTTTTCTCGAGCGCCCACAAGTCGCTTTCGATGCTTTCGAACCTCTCTTTGAGGTGCGTCTGCACATCGAAAATCGCCCTGTTGTAATAGTGCGGCGCAATTTCACGGGTAAACAGCTCAAGGATTTCGGCCGCTTCGAACGAACCCAGGTCCAGTTCGAAGCGATCCTCCATGAAGCGTTTGATCTTGTGATTGGCCTCGTTCTCCTGCTCGGGAGTGAGGGTCAGGATCGGCGGCTTCTTCTTGACGGCCATTTACCAGCGACCATCCCACGCAGCGAAGTTCTGCAGCAATTGCAGGCCATGGGTATGGCTCTTCTCCGGGTGGAACTGCACGGCGAAACGCGAGCCATCGGCCAGCGCCGCAGCGAAATCGACACCGTAGTGACCGCCACCGACCACCTGCCGCGCGTTACCGGCAGCGATGTAGTAGCTGTGCACGAAGTAAAAACGCGCCAGGTCCGGAATGTTGTGCCACAGCGGGTGACTCACCGTCTGCTTCACTTCGTTCCAGCCCATGTGCGGGACTTTCAGGTGTTCGCCGTCTTCAACAAGGCCTTTGCCGAAGAACTTCACCGCGCCCGGGAACAGGCCGATGCAGTCGACGCCGTCGTTCTCTTCACTGCTGTCGAGCAAGGCTTGCATGCCGACGCAGATGCCGAGGAACGGACGGTCCTGGCTGACTTCACGCACCAGTGAGTCGAAACCCAGGCGACGGATCTCCGCCATGCAATCGCGAATCGCGCCGACGCCGGGAAAGACCACCCGGTCAGCTTCGCGAATCACATCGGCATCACTGGTGATCAAGACCTTGCCGGCACCGACGTGCTCGAGGGCCTTGGCCACCGAGTGCAGGTTGCCCATGCCGTAATCGATAACCGCGACCGTCTGCATTACAGAACGCCTTTGGTCGATGGCATCTGACCGGCCATGCGGTCATCGAGCTCTACGGCCATGCGCAGCGCGCGGCCGAAAGCCTTGAACACGGTTTCGATCTGGTGGTGGGTGTTGGTGCCACGCAGGTTGTCGATGTGCAGGCTGACCAGCGCGTGGTTGACGAAGCCCTGGAAGAATTCCTGGAACAGGTCAACGTCGAAACCGCCAACAGTGGCGCGGGTGTAGGGAACATGCATCTGCAGGCCAGGGCGGCCGGAGAAGTCGATCACCACGCGCGACAGCGCTTCATCGAGCGGCACGTAGGCGTGGCCGTAGCGACGGATGCCTTTCTTGTCGCCGATAGCTTTGGCGAAAGCCTGACCCAAGGTGATACCGACGTCTTCCACGGTGTGGTGGTCGTCGATATGCAGGTCGCCCTTGCTGACGATATCCAGGTCGATCAGCCCGTGACGGGCGATCTGGTCCAGCATGTGCTCAAGAAAAGGAACACCGATATCAAATCGGGCCTTTCCGGTGCCATCCAGGTTGATCGAGGCTTTGATCTGGGTTTCCAGAGTGTCGCGCTCGACTGACGCCTTACGTTCGGCCATCACCAGCTCCGCAAAATCATTGGGCGAAAAAGGCAGCCATTATAGGGGCGCGGGCGGGAAACAGAAACACGAGAGGTGATATGACTGACGGATAGAACCCCCGGCTGTCGTGGGTAGACATGTCCATACAAGCTATTTCAGACACCCCAAAACAACTGTAGGAGTGAGCCTGCTCGCGATGAGGGCCTCACAGTCAACATTTCTGTCGACTGTCAGACCGCTATCGCGAGCGGGCTCACTCCTACAGGGGTACTACGTTTTACTTAGTGAAACAGTACTGCCGTTTTCTGCAGGGTCACCCACACACCCCACGCCAACGGAATCCCCACCACCAGCCACGCGGCAACCGCCAAAGGCTTGGTGCCTGCGTCCGCTTTCCACTCCAGCACGGTGCTGGCATCAGCACCCTTGTCGTGGCCCAGCGCCTGTTCGGCGGCCAGTTCAGCGTCGGTCATGAAGTACTTGTCGGCCACCGGACGCACCAGCAGGTTGCAGATGAAACCCAGCACCAGCAGGCCCGCGAGGATGTACAGCGTGATGTCGTAAGCGGCGGCACGTTCAACGCCGATGCTCAGCTGATACTCACGCAGGTAGTTCACCAACACCGGACCCAACACACCCGCTGCCGCCCAGGCGGTCAACAGACGACCGTGGATCGCGCCGACCATTTGTGTACCGAACAGGTCCGCCAGGTAAGCCGGAACCGTCGCAAAACCGCCGCCATACATCGACAGGATGATGCAGAACGCCGCCACGAACAGCGCAACGTTGCCCAGGTGACCAAGGTTCGGGATCAACGCGTACAGCGCAAAACCGAGGGCGAAGAACACGAAATAGGTGTTTTTGCGGCCCAGGTAATCCGAGAACGATGCCCAGAAGAATCGGCCACCAATGTTGAACAGGCTCAGCAAACCGGTGAAGCCGGCAGCAATCGCGGCAATCGAGGCCAGTTGGCCCGCGTCCAGCTGACCAAACGTCTGGTCGGTGCCGAGCAATTTGCCGGCGAACACTTCCTGCAACAGCGGCGAAGCCATGCCGAGGATGCCGATACCGGCGGACACGTTCAGGCACAGCACCAGCCATACCAGACGGAATTGCGGGGTTTTCCACGCCACATTCACGTGCACGTGACGATGGGTGATCATCGCGTTCGAAGCTTTTTTCGCCGGAGCGGTCCAGCCTTCAGGCTTCCAGCCGGTTGGTGGGACGCGGTAGGACAGTGCGCCGCCGATCATGAACACGAAGTAAATCGCGGCCATCACCAGGAAGCTCTGCCACACGCCCACGCTGTCTGCCGACGCGAAGTGCCCCATCAAGGCTGCGGCCAGCGGAGCACCAACCATCGCGCCACCGCCGAACCCCATGATCGCCATGCCGGTCGCCATGCCGCGCTTGTCCGGGAACCACTTGATCAGGGTCGAGACCGGCGAGATGTAACCCAGGCCCAGGCCGATACCGCCAATGACCCCGGAGCCGATCCACATCAGCCAGATCTGGTGCGTATACACACCCAGCGCCGAAATCAGCAGACCACCACACCAGCACAGTGCCGACACAACACCAGCCTTGCGCGGCCCGGCGTGTTCCAGCCAGCCACCCCAGATCGCGGCCGAGCAGCCGAGGAAGATGAAGAACAGGGTGTAGATCCAGCCGAGCATCGAGATCGGCCAGTCGCATTGCGACGAGAACACTTGCGAGATGAAGCTCATGTCCGGTGCACAGGTCACCGCCTTGGTCACGCCCAGGGCTTTGGACAGTGGCAACCAGAACACCGAGAAGCCGTAGGCCATGCCGATGCAGAGGTGGATGGCCAGCGCGGCCGGTGGCACCAGCCAACGGTTGAAACCGGGCTTGGCGATGATGCGCTCCTTGGACAGGAACGCAGGCTGGCCGGCATAGATGCCGTCCGCCGTGATGCTCGTGGTCATTGTGTATCCCCCAATTATTAGTATGGTTCGCCAGCCACTGCCCACCTCCAGCCTTTATGCGCACGCATGACTGTTTTTTGAGGTAAAGCTCCATTTTGGTGCGACATCGCGTCGCAGAAGGACGGACGAACCGGCAGAGGTTACCATTTGCACGTGACAGAAAAACCAAACTGATATCACGTTTTTGCAAGTCATCTGTTCTCGTACCACTGAAGGAACCGCCATGCCCGTCATCGTCGAGCCGCTGAACGAAGCCACCTATCAGGATCAGCAGGATTTGCAGAAGATTTACCGCGATGCGCCGGATTGGCTGTTCGCGCCGTTTGCCGATGATGTGCAGTTCATCGAAGGCTGCCTGCGGGACGGCTCGTTGATCGCCGGGCGTTTCAATGATCGCCTGCTGGGCGCGGCACGTTTGCAAAGGCACCAGGACGTCTGGCATCTGTCCCAACTGTGTGTACGAAAAATCACCCGTCGTCGTGGGGTTGCCGAGCGAATGGTGAACGAAGCGCAGAAGCTGGCGTCGCAATCGGGTGCGACATTGCGCCTGCTGGCACCTGCCGGGCACCTTGAGTCCCAGGCGCTGGCGGCCAAACTGAAAGTGCCACTGGATGTGCTGCCGGGTTGATCGCTGACCGGTCGTCCACTTCTGAGCGCTATACTCCCCGGCTAAATCGACTAACTACAAGGACTCGCCCATGAAAGCGTTCGGCAAAATCCTGGGTCTGGTACTTCTCGGGTTGTTGCTGATCATTGTGGCGCTGGGCTTTGCCCTGACCCACCTCTTCGATCCCAACGACTATAAAGACGAGATTCGCCAGATTGCCCGCGACAAGGCCCACATCGAGCTGACGCTCAATGGCGACATCGGCTGGAGCCTGTTCCCGTGGCTGGGCCTGGAATTGCACGAAGCCAGTGTCGCGACCCTGGCCAAGCCCACCGAACCGTTCGCTGACTTGCAGATGCTCGGCCTGTCGGTGCGCGTGCTGCCGCTGCTGCGCCGTGAAGTGCAGATGAGCGACGTGCGCGTCGAAGGCCTGAACCTGCGCCTGAACCGCGACAAGGACGGCCACGGCAACTGGGAAGACATTGGCAAGGTGCCGGCGACTGCCAACTCGACCGCTCCTGCGGTCACACCTGGCGAACCTGCACCGCAAACCACCGTTCAAGTGGAAAAACCGGCGCAGCCGATCCGCCTGGACATCGACAGCCTGACCGTCAACAACGCCCGCGTTGAATACAGCGACGAGAAGACCGGCCAGCATTTCAGCGCCGAAAGCATCCAGTTGAGCACCGGGCCGGTCCACGATTCGACCAACATCCCGGTCAAGCTCACCGCGTTCCTGGGCACCAATCAGCCCGTTCTGCGGGTCCGCACCGAGCTCAATGGCGAGCTGCGTTTTGAACGCGCCTTGCAACGCTACAAATTTGAGGACATGAAGCTGTCCGGCGAAATCGCTGGTGATCCGCTGCAAGGCAAGACCGTGACCTTCGCCGCCCAAGGCCAGTTGCTGCTGGATAAAGCAGCGAACGTCGCCGAATGGACCGGCATCAAGATTTCCGCCAACCAGTTGCGTGCACTGGGCGAATTGAAGGTCAACGACCTCGACAAAACGCCGCAAATCAACGGCGGCCTTTCGATTGCCCAATTTGACCTGGCTAAATTCGTCGACAGCATCGGCCAGAAACTCCCGGCGATGGCTGAAGGCAGTTTGAGCAAAGTTGAACTGGTCAGCCGCATTGCCGGTACGCCGACCAGTCTGGTGCTCGACAACATCAACCTGAAAGTCGATGACAGCACCTTCAGCGGTCGTATTGCCGTCGAGGATTTCGCCAAGCAATCGCTACGCGCCGCGCTCAAGGCTGACACCTTCAACGTCGACCGCTACCTGCCGCCAAAATCCGCCGAAGCCAACAGCGCGACGCAAGTGCGCCAGGCCGAAGTGGCCAGCACCGAAGCCGATGCCATGGCCGGCGCAGGCAGCACACCGCTGCCGGACAAGCCCACCAAAGACGCGTGGAGCAACGAGCGCCTGCTGCCGGTGGAACGCCTGAGCAAACTCGACGTGGATGCTGACCTGACCTTTGGCCAGTTGACCCTCGACAAGCTGCCGATCCAGAACGCGGCGCTCAAGGCCAATGGCAAGGAAGGCCTGCTGACGCTTGAGAACCTGCGCGGCGACCTGTACGACGGCACCTTCGAATCCAGGGGCACCCTCGACGTGCGCCAGCAGGCACCAGCGCTGAACATGCAGACACGCATCAGCAAAGTGCCTGTGGAAAAAATCCTCGAAAGCCAGGGTAAAAAACCGCCAGTCAAAGGCCTGGTCACGCTCGACAGCAATCTGACCGGCAATGGCAACAGCCAGAAAGCGCTGATCGAAACCCTCAACGGCAATGCCAGTTTCGTCATCAACAACGGCGTGCTGCTCAATGCCAACCTCGAACAGCAACTGTGCAAAGGCATCGCCACGCTCAACCGCAAAACCCTCAGCGGCGAACCGCGCGGCAAGGACACGCCGTTCCAGGAGCTCAAGGGCAACCTGACCTTCCGTAACGGCGTGGCCAGCAACCCGGACCTGAAAGTGCGCATCCCGGGCATGACCGTGAATGGCGACGGTGACGTCGACCTGCGGGTATTGGGCATGGACTACCGCGTTGGCATCATCGTCGAAGGCGATACCAGTGCCATGCCGGATCCAGCCTGTCAGGTCGGCGACAAATTTGTCGGCATCGAATGGCCGTTGCGCTGCCGTGGCCCGCTGGAGCTCGGCGCCAAGGCTTGCCGCCTCGACAACGAACGCATGGGCCAGGTCGCGTCCAAAATGGCGGGCGACAAAATCAGCGAAAAAATCGACGAGAAGCTTGGCGACAAAGTCAGTCCCGAGCTGAAAAACGCATTGAAGGGGCTGTTCAAGCGATGAGATCCGAGCAGTTTTCATCGGCGGTGCTGGACTGGTACGACCGCCACGGCCGCCACGATTTGCCTTGGCAGCAAGGCATCACACCGTATCGGGTGTGGGTCTCGGAGATCATGTTGCAGCAAACCCAGGTCAGCACCGTGCTGAATTACTTCGACCGGTTCATGGCCTCGCTGCCGACGGTCGAAGCCCTGGCCGCCGCACCGGAAGACGAAGTGCTGCACCTGTGGACCGGCCTCGGTTACTACACTCGCGCGCGCAATTTGCAGAAGACCGCAAAGATCGTCGTCGCTGAGTACGGCGGCGAATTTCCGCGGGATGTGGAAAAGCTGGTCGAGCTGCCGGGGATCGGCCTGTCCACGGCGGGCGCCATCGCCAGCCTGAGCATGGGCCTGCGGGCGCCGATCCTCGACGGCAACGTCAAACGCGTGCTGGCGCGCTTTACGGCGCAGGAGGGTTATCCGGGCGAGCCGAAGGTCGCCAAACAGCTGTGGGCGAACGCTGAGCGCTTTACGCCGCATGATCGGGTCAACGCCTACACCCAGGCGATGATGGATCTGGGCGCCACGCTTTGCACTCGCAGCAAACCGAGCTGCCTGCTCTGCCCGCTGGAAAAGGGCTGCGAAGCACACATGCTCGGCCTGGAAACCCGCTACCCGATCCCGAAACCACGCAAAGCCGTGCCACAGAAGCGCACGCTGATGCCGATGCTCGCCAACGGAGACGGCGCGATTCTGCTTTACCGTCGCCCTTCCACGGGCTTGTGGGGCGGTCTGTGGAGCCTGCCGGAACTCGACGACCTCGACGACCTGCAACATCTGGCCTCACAGCACTCGCTGGAGCTGGGCAGCCAACAAGCGCTGCCGAGCCTCGTACACACGTTCAGCCATTTTCAGTTGTCCATCGAACCCTGGCTGGTTCAGGTCCAGGAGGCCGGCCATCACGTGGCCGAGGCCGACTGGCTCTGGTATAACCTCGCCACCCCGCCGCGCCTGGGCCTTGCCGCCCCGGTCAAAACCTTGCTCGAACGCGCGGCCGCCGTATTGAACGCAGGAGAGTCGTCATGACCCGCACCATCATGTGCCGCAAGTACAAAGAAGAATTGCCAGCCCTGGAGCGCGCTCCATTCCCGGGCGCCAAAGGCCAGGACATTTTTGACCATGTCTCGGCGAAGGCCTGGGCCGACTGGCAGAAACACCAGACCCTGCTGATCAACGAAAAACGCCTGAACATGATGAACGCCGAAGACCGCAAATATCTGCAAGGCGAGATGGACAAGTACTTCTCCGGCGAGGAATACGCCAAGGCTGAAGGCTACGTTCCGCCTGCAGAATAATCCCGCTTTATCGGGGGTCGGAACGTAAGCGACGGTAATAATTAAATTTTTTTTGAAAACTTGCTTGACGACCCCCTGAAAAACCCGTTTAATGCGCCCCGTTGCCCAGATAGCTCAGTCGGTAGAGCAGGGGATTGAAAATCCCCGTGTCGGCGGTTCGATTCCGTCTCTGGGCACCAAATACCGAAAACCCTGAATCGCAAGATTCAGGGTTTTTTTATGCCTGCGATTTAACGAAGTCCGGCACACGGTGGCGAAAGCGACGGATCGACGATCCGAAAACAACACTCGCCTCCAGCAAGGCTCTGTAGTAGCGTTGTGCCACAGATTCGACCGACGCCACGGAAACCCGTCCGGTCGATTTCAATGCAATCCACTGCCCCACGGCGCAGTTGGAGTACGCACCAAAAAGGACAGGTAACAACGCAAGGAATGCCTCCCCCCGCAGTAAACACCAGCGCTACACATCCCCTTAAGTCAAAGGACATGGAAAAGTTATGTCAACAATCAATGAACTAAAAGACAAGATCGACACGAAAACCTGGAACCTGGTGTTGCTCTCCATCGCCACTGCCGGGATCTATCTTATTTTGTGGCTATACAAAAACAGCAAAATCATCAGCGACACCACCAAAGTCCGATTGGTAGATGACGTTTACATTATCTGGATCGCTGTATGCGCCGGCTTAAGTGGCGCACTCGCCAACCTGGGTAACGTGGCTCTGGATTTTACGTCCGCAATTCTCAGCATTGCCAGTGCCGTTCTGTACATCGTATGGGCATTCAAGGCTAAAACGGCGCTGACGGAATATGCCCTCAGCGAGCACAAGGTCGACCTGCGAATGAACGCCTTCTACACGTTCCTGTTCAACGTGTACTACATCAACTACTGCATCAACGATCTGCCGGAAGAACAGCGTAAGCAGCAGATCCTGAGAGGCCAGACCGCTCAAGCCTAAAACCACGCAATGGGTGGACAGATGATTCTCTGCCGCCCATTCGATGGAACAAAGGCATCGGCCGGTCAACTTCGGCCAACTGCTAGCTTTCACCGGCCCAGTGAAAGACCAGATTACGCGCAGGGCCACTTCCTATCTCGGCACTGTCACGCCGCACCTCTCCATGTCGCGTAGCAACCACGGTGTACTTGCCGGGCGGCAGCTGGACATAAACCAGTGGGCCTGCCTCGTTCAGCGTCAACACGGTTTGCCCTTGGGCTTTCTGAATGACCACGTCGACATCGGGAATGTATTTATTCTCCGGCCCGACCGAAAACGTCATGTGCAAGTTATAGCCAGTCGTGTACTGGATGGCCTTCGACTCATCCAGGCCTATACCGCCGGACAGATAAGTAATTCCGTTTTGCTCCTGCGGTTGAACTTGCACGCCAGCGCTGTCGATTGGCTCAAGACTGGCGGCAGACGACATCACCGGGAACATCAACATGCCCACCGCGGCGATGGGCAACGCAAGGGAATGCACGTACTTCATGATCACGCCTCCCGGGCTCCATGGAACCCATTTGTCATGCCTTTTAGATTTCCTCTCGAACGCCCGGGTTTTAGATTGATTGGTACTTGGGCTCACTGCGAAATGGACTACGCGTTATATTCCTGAAGCACGACTTGCCGTCGGAGCGATCCCGCAAACCCAATCGGGCTTTCCTTCCGGCTTACCAGCCACGCCCGGCATCGCCGCCCCCACCTCCGCTGCCATCCTCTTCTGCCTGTTCATTCCTTTGCAGAAGACGCCATGAGCTCACTCAGACCCGGTAACACTCAGGATGCACAACTTGCCTCACTACTCGGCAATCTTGGAGAGCTGATTCGTGATGCACGGCAGAAAGTGCTACGCACGGTCGATACGGTCCAGGTACAAACTTGCTGGCAGATTGGGAGGCACATTGTCGAGTTCGAGCAGGAAGGGGCTCGACGGGCGGGGTACGGAAAGCAATTGCTGACAACGCTGGCGCAGAGCCTGACAGCAGAGTTCGGGAAGGGCTTTGATAACTCTAATCTTCGCTACATGCGCCTGTTTTACCAAGCATTCCCAATTCGTGACGCACTGCGTCACGAATTGAGCTGGACCCACTACCGCAGGCTGCTGCGCGTCGATAGTGACACGGCACGCCAATGGTATATGGACGAGGCGGCCAACCAAAACTGGTCATCCCGCGCCCTGGAACGCCAGATCAACACCCTCTATTACGAGCGCCTGCTCACCAGCCGCGATCGACCTGCTGTGAGGCTGGAAGCCACCACCAACATCCAGAAAATGAAAGCACACCCACGAGACTTCATCAGGGATCCGGTGATGCTGGAGTTTCTTGGCTCAACCAACGCAGGTTTGACTCAAGAAACCAATCTGGAACAAGCATTGATCCATCAGCTTCAAGCCTTCCTGCTGGAACTGGGCAGAGGCTTTGCCTTCATCGCTCGCCAGCAACGCATCAGTACCGAGAGCAAAGACTTCTACATCGATCTGGTGTTTTACAACTACGTACTCAAGTGCTTCGTCATCTTCGATCTGAAGCGCGGCGAACTGACCCATCAGGATGTTGGCCAGATGGACATGTACGTACGCATGTATGACGACCTCAAGCGCGGACCGGAAGATGGCCCCACCGTCGGTATCATTCTCTGTGCGAAAAAAGATGAATCAGTGGTGCGCTACTCGGTGCTGAAAGACAACGAACAACTCTTCGCCAGTAAATACAAAACAGTCCTGCCCAGCGAAGACGAACTCCGCGCCGAACTGGACCGGGAGCAGGCGGCAATCGAGGAGCGACTGCTCGATCAGATCCCCCTGTGAACACAGATGAATTGTCCACCCGCCGCACGAAGGCTATCGTTGGCAGCTACCCGCAAAGGTCTGAAGCCGATGAATTTGCAGGACATGTCACTGGCCCCCACTCAAATCGAGTTGCCGCTGCCAACTCCCGTTTCTGGCGAACCATTCAAAGAGCCCGCCGCAGACGGCTTCATCCTCGGCGGTTTCACTTGGCGGCACGCCTTTCAGGACCTCGTGCGCCCGGTCGTCATCATCAACGCCGCTACGTCAGTCCGCTGCCGGCACTATTCGCGCTTCGCCGACTACCTGTTCGCCAACGGCTTCGATGTCATCACCTATGACTACCGTGGCATCGGCGAGTCGCGACCCGAATCCTTGAAAGGATTTGAAGCCTCCTGGTCAGACTGGGGCGCACTGGATTTCGAGGCGATGCTCAAGCGCGCTCAGCGCGAATTTCCCGGCCAGCCCATCGACGTCGTCGGTCACAGCTTTGGCGGCTGTGCGGCAGGCCTGGGAGCCTCAGGGCAGCTGATTCGGCGCCTGGTCACCGTCGGTGCGCAATTCGCCTACTGGCGCGACTACGCGCCCGCTCATCGCTGGAGGATGTTCGGCAAGTGGCATGTGGTGATGCCGCTGATCACCATGATCTATGGCTACTTCCCCGGAAAACGTCTTGGCTGGCTGGAAGACACACCCACCGGGGTGGTTCGGGACTGGAGCACGCCCACCCGTCGATATGAAACACGGCCCAGCGGTCGCACGCTTGCAACAAAACCCGGGGCGACGATGCAAGCCAAAACCCTGGCCATCAGCATCACCGACGATCCTTACGGCACGATCCCGGCCATCGAACGCCTGCTCGGCTACTTTAGCGGCGGTACGAACACCCACTGGCGAATCGCCCCCGAAGACATCGGCGAAGCAGAAGTCGGACATTTCGCCTTTTTTCGTAGCGCATACCAAGCCACACTATGGCCCATTGCATTGTCCTGGCTGCAGAGCGGTGAACTGGCCCCCGATACCCCCGGGCGGACAGTACCGCGCAGCGAGTCCTTTTAACGCACGACGGATCAAAACCATGGCCTCCGCCAACAAGCAACAAAAACGCGCCACCCGCGCCAAAGCCAAGGCCAAGCAGAACCGCACCCAACGGGCTGCCGCGCCGGTCGAGCTGGACCCGAACGACGATCGTATCGACTTCGAATCGGTGGACCTCACCGAGCTGTTCAAGAAAATGATCGACGCTGAAAAAACCAGTCAGCAAGCCATGTGCATCGCTTTCCTTGAAGACCCATTGCTGGAACTGGTGTACGAGCAGGAAGGCGAAGAAGGCGCGATGGACTTCATCCTCGCCGCGCTGATCGAGTACCGCCAATGGTCCACCGAGGTCGATGAAGCCGGCGCCCTGGCATGGATCGAATCCCCGGCCTTCCAGGCCGACTATGTAGCGGCCTCCGACATCATCGCAGCCCAAACCCAACAGAAACCGAACTGAGTTCCCATGGCCTCCCTGAACAAGCAACAGAAACGCGCCAAGCGCGCCAAGATCAAAGCCAAACAGATCAATATCCACGGCAGAAAACCCGCCGCGCTGGATGATGATCTGGGTGAAATCGGCGAGCCGATCCCGGAATACACCCTGGCGATGTTCAGCAAGATGCGCGACGCCGAAGCTGTCGGCCGCAGTGAAATGCTCTCCGTGCTGCTGACGAACCTCGCCTTTATCATCATTGACCATCCAGAACTGCTGGACATGGAAAACGCCGACGACGAAGGCATGGCCGCCACTCACCTGGCCGCCGACATGTTGATCGACTACCGCATGTGGGCCGACGGCATGGATCGCGAAACCGCCCAGGCATGGCTGACCGACCCGCAATTCATCACCGACTTCGGCATTGCGCTGGACAGCTATCGTCAGTCGCCGGATGCGCAGGAAGAAAAGGGCGAATAAAAGCCCTCAGAAATAGAAACGGCCGCTTGTCATCACTGACAGCGGCCGTTTTTTTTACAAACCTGAAAACAACAATCAGGCAGCCGCAGCTTCCAGACGTGGAATTTCCATCCCGACCTTGGCGCTGGCGTAGCTCAGGTCACCGCTGGCGATGGATTGAGCCTTGAAACCGGCGCCGATCAGGTCGCGCACGTACAGCTTGTTGTAGATGAACATGAACACGAAGTTGCTGAGGCCGAATGTGAAGCAGGCCACGATGAACATGATCGCTGCCCATTTGATGTCGCCACGGAACAGTGGTGGCAGGAAGCCGAAGAAAAACACGGTCCACGAGAAGCCGATCGGGGCTTCCTTCATGGCTCCGGTATTAGGGTTTTTGAACACAACCGATGTAAACGCCATGCCTGTCTCTCCTTGATGCCCCAATGGGTAAGCTGAATGGCCGGGCTAGCTCCATACAGCGCTGGCTCGTGACTGCCGCGCAAACGGCAGGCGCACGCAAATGCATCTGTGACACGCATCAGATGAGGGAGCAGGCAAGAAAGGGTCGAGGGGCTTTGGCCGGGAGGGCTGGGGGCGTCGAACAATCCATGTCCTGAAACTCCATCGCATCCCGCAACAGCGAGATACACATTCGGCAGGGAGGCTACTATCTCGACATCATCGTGTCCATCAGAGAGCCGACCGATAAAGCCCCTGAATGAAAGCAAAAACGACCGCGATCATGGCTGATGGCGGTCGTTTTCGTTACATCGACAGTGTACGTAAAGCTTAACGCGCCACTGCGCCAACCAGTTGCTCATTGCGACGACGGCGCGCCACCAGCAAACCGGTAGCAACCACCAGAGCACTCAGCAAACCGGTCGCGAGGATCTCCACGCGATGGGCGTCCTGGAACAGCATGATGGTCAGGGCCGCGACGATGAAGACGATCACCGCGTAGGTCAGGCCCGGGAACAGCCACATGCTGAAGGCGATTTTTTCACCGCGGGCCATACGCTGTTTGCGCATGCGCAGTTGCGAGATCGCGATCACCAGGTACACCAGCAACGCGATGGCGCCGGAGCTGGCCAGCAGGAATTCGAACACGGCGGCCGGAGCCACATAGTTGGCGAATGTTGCCAGGAACGCTGCGCCCGTGGACAGCATCACCGCCCAGTATGGCGTGCCACTTTTGTTGGTGCGCGTGGACACGGCCGGTGCATCACCGCGTTTACCCAGGGAGAACATCATGCGCGACGAGGTGTACAGCGCCGAGTTCAGGCAGCTGGTCACAGCGACCAGTACCACGATGTCGACGATCATCTTGGCGTTCGGGATGCCCATGCGTTCAAGCACGGTCTGGTAGGAACCGACGCTGGCCAGAACCGGGTCGTTCCATGGCACCAGGGCCACGACGATGAAGATCGAAACGAGGTAGAACAAACCAATCCGCCAGATCACCGAGTTGGTGGCCTTGGAGATTTGCTTGCCAGGGTTCTTCGATTCTGCGGCCGCGATGGTCACGATCTCGGTGCCCATGAAGGAAAACATGGTCGTCAGGATCGCGCCCAGTACCGCGCCCATGCCGTTTGGCAGGAAGCCCTGGGTGTCGAAAATGTGCGAAACGCCGCTCACCTGGCTATTCGGCAGGAAACCGAAGATCGCCGCGATGCCCAGAATGATGAAACCAATGATCGCCACAACCTTGAGCAGGGCGAACCAGAACTCGAACTCGCCGTAGTTCTTCACGCTGAACAGGTTAGTAACGGTCAGCAGCATCGTGATGACCAGGGCGAAAGCCCAGATGTCCACGCCCGGGAACCAGGCGTGCAGGATGGTCGCGGCGGCGTTGGCCTCCAACGGGATCACCAGCACCCAGAACCACCAGTACAGCCAGCCGATGGTGAAACCGGCCCAGTGACCGATCGCGCGATCGGCGTATGTCGAGAAGGAGCCGGTGTCTGGCGAGGCAACCGCCATTTCACCCAGCATGCGCATCACCAACACCACCAGCATACCGGCAGCGGCATAAGCCAACAGCACGGCCGGGCCTGCTGCAGCAATAGCGTGGCCCGAGCCAACGAACAGGCCGGCGCCGATAACGCCGGCAATCGACAGCATGGTCACATGACGCGGTTTGAGCCCCTGTTCGAGGCCGTTAGAGCTTTGGGTATTGCTCATTGAAACTACCTTTGTAAGGAAAAGCGAATGCGTGCATCCCGTCGTGAACTCTCTTCTGTAAAAAGAAACCAACGGGGCGTTCCGGAATCTGCACGCAATAATTGCGCCAAAATGTTTCAAAACCCTCTAACCCGGCGATCTCCCCCTGACCGGACAGTCATCGCAAGTCATTGAAAATAATGGCACTTCGCCAGAGCGTTACCCTGCGACTCACTTAAGGAACGAATCAGCGCACCGGAAACACACCCAAGAAATGCTCAACGCACAATAAAAGTGCGGATCAGGAACGTTTGGCCGGTTAGCGCTTCCAACACCCCGCCAAAGCTGGCAACATCGCGCCCTTTTTTACGGGACAGCCGCGCCACATCGGGTTCAAACGGCTGTTCGGTTGATAGCAGCGCGACAGTCTGCTGTACCGATGCGACAACCTGTCACATGCCACCCGTTTACCGCCCGTAGCGCTGTTGGCTGCCATTCAGACGCTATGCTAGGTTGGCCGCCTCGCCAGGAAGGCCCGCCAACAGCAGGAGCGCAACATATATGAGGAACGCACATGGCTGAGGCCACGCCCGCGCTTGAAATCCGCAACTTGCACAAACGCTACGGACAGCTTGAGGTGCTCAAAGGCATCTCGCTGACCGCCCGCGACGGCGATGTGATCTCGATCCTGGGTTCCTCCGGTTCCGGCAAGTCCACGTTCCTGCGCTGCATCAACCTGCTGGAAAACCCGCACCAGGGTCAGATCCTGGTGGCCGGAGAAGAACTCAAGCTCAAAGCCGCCAAGAACGGCGAACTGGTCGCAGCCGACGGCAAGCAGATCAACCGCCTGCGCAGCGAGATTGGTTTTGTGTTTCAAAACTTTAATCTGTGGCCGCACATGAGCGTGCTCGACAACATCATCGAGGCCCCACGCCGCGTACTCGGCCAGAGCAAGGCCGAAGCCATCGAAGTCGCCGAAGCCTTGCTGGCCAAGGTCGGCATCGCCGACAAGCGCCATGCGTACCCGGCGCAATTGTCTGGCGGCCAGCAACAACGCGCGGCCATTGCCCGCACGCTGGCGATGCAACCCAAGGTGATCCTGTTCGACGAACCCACCTCCGCCCTTGACCCGGAAATGGTCCAGGAAGTACTTAATGTCATCCGCGCACTGGCCGAAGAAGGCCGCACCATGCTGCTGGTCACCCACGAAATGGGTTTTGCCCGTCAGGTGTCCAGCGAAGTGGTGTTCCTCCACCAGGGCCTGGTAGAAGAGCAAGGATCGCCACAGCAGGTGTTCGAAAACCCGCTTTCGGCGCGCTGCAAACAATTCATGTCCAGCAACCGCTAACGGAGCTACCCGCATGCAGAACTACAAAAAGGTCTTCCTGGCAGCCGCCGTCACCCTGGCGTTCAGCGCCGGTGCCATGGCCGAAACCCTGAAGATGGGCATCGAAGCGGCCTACCCGCCGTTCAACAACAAAGATGCCAGTGGCAATGTCGTCGGCTTCGACAAGGAAATCGGCGACGCCCTGTGCGCCAAAATGAAAGTCGAATGCACCGTGGTCACCTCCGACTGGGACGGCATCATTCCGGCCCTGAACGCCAAGAAGTTCGACTTTCTGATCTCCTCGATGTCGATCACCGACGAGCGCAAGCAAGCCGTCGACTTCACCGACCCGTACTACTCGAACAAGCTGCAATTCATCGCCAAGAAAGACGTCGACTTCAAGACCGACAAGGATGCGCTGAAAGGTAAAGTGATCGGCGCCCAGCGCGCGACACTGGCCGGCACCTGGCTCGAAGACAACATGCCTGGCGTTGAAACCAAGCTTTATGACACCCAGGAAAACGCTTACCTCGACCTGACCTCCGGTCGTCTGGACGGCATCCTGGCGGACAAATACGTCAACTACGAGTGGCTGAAAAGCGACGCCGGCAAGCCTTACGAATTCAAAGGCGACCCGGTGGAAGAAAGCGACAAGATCGGTATCGCCGTTCGCAAGAACGACCCGATCCGCGAGAAGCTGAACATCGCACTGAAAGAAATCGTTGCTGACGGCACTTACAAGAAGATCAACGACAAGTACTTCCCGTTCAGCATCTATTGATACTGACCTGCCGGACCGGCGCCGTTTTCTGACGGCGCCGGTCCCCGGCCTTGCCTGCCGCGATTTGAAAAGAAATCCATGATTATCGACCTCTACGGATTCGGCCCGGCGCTCGCCGCTGGCGCGCTGATGACTGTGAAACTGGCACTCTCGGCCCTGTGTCTCGGGCTGCTGCTCGGTTTGCTCGGCGCCTTGGCCAAGACTTCCCCGTACAAGCCGTTGCAATGGCTTGGCGGCACTTATTCGACACTGGTACGCGGCATTCCGGAACTGCTCTGGGTGCTGTTGATCTACTTCGGCACGGTCAACCTGATGCGTGCCCTGGGCGAGTTTTTCGGCAACCCCGACCTTGAACTCAATGCCTTTGCGGCCGGCGTGATTGCGCTGGGCCTGTGCTTTGGCGCCTACGCCACGGAAGTGTTCCGCGGTGCAATTCTGGCAATCCCCAAAGGCCACCGCGAAGCCGGTGTGGCACTGGGCCTTTCGAAATTTCGTATTTTCACCAAGCTGATCATGCCGCAGATGTGGCGCATCGCCCTGCCCGGCCTGGGCAACCTGTTCATGATCCTGATGAAAGACACCGCGCTGGTGTCGGTCATTGGCCTGGAAGAAATCATGCGTCACGCGCAAATCGGCGTGACCGTGTCCAAACAGCCGTTCACCTTTTATATGGTGGCCGCGTTCATGTACCTGGGCCTGACGATTCTGGCCATGACGGGCATGCACTTCATGGAAAAACGCGCCGCTCGCGGCTTCGCGAGGAGCACCCAATGAACTGGGAAGTCATCATCAAGTGGCTGCCGAAACTGGCTCAGGGCGCAACGCTGACCCTGGAACTGGTGGCCATCGCCGTGATTGCCGGCCTGTTGCTGGCGATTCCGCTGGGCATCGCGCGTTCGTCACGCCTGTGGTGGGTACGGGCATTTCCCTACGGCTATATCTTCTTTTTCCGTGGCACGCCGTTGCTGGTTCAGCTGTTCCTGGTCTACTACGGCCTGGCGCAGTTCGATGCGATCCGTAACAGCTCGATGTGGCCGTACCTGCGCGATCCGTTCTGGTGCGCCACGGCGACCATGACCTTGCACACCGCGGCCTACATCGCCGAGATCCTGCGCGGGGCGATCCAGGCGATTCCACCGGGGGAGATCGAAGCGGCGCGGGCGCTGGGCATGTCCCGGGCGAAGGCGCTGTTCTACATCATCCTGCCGCGAGCGGCGCGCATCGGCCTGCCGGCGTACAGCAACGAAGTGATCCTGATGCTCAAGGCCAGCGCGCTGGCCAGTACCGTGACCCTGCTGGAACTGACTGGCATGGCCCGCACCATCATTGCCCGGACGTATCTGCCGGTGGAGATCTTCTTCGCCGCAGGCATGTTCTACCTGCTGATGGCCTACGTGCTGGTTCGCGGCTTCAAGCTGCTGGAGCGCTGGTTGCGCGTCGATGCCTGCCAAGGGCGTTGATTCCCACGTGTTGACGGGCGAGGCCCTGCTCGCCCGCTTCATGACGCTGGATGCTTTTCTGATCGAGCATCAGGCGCTGTGGAAGCCTCGACCGTTCACTCATTTGCAACTTCCTTGGGAAGCGTCCTACCCGGAGCTGGCTGTATGGCTACGCGGGCGGTCGCTGGAAGACGCGGAAAACAGTCATAACCAACCTTGCCTGCTAAATGCGCCGGAGCCATTCGCTTCGCTGGCGGCGCTATCCCTTGAGCTGGGTTCGGTGGGTGAGCTGCCGGCACACACGCTGGAGACCGCTGGGCATCGATTGAATGTCGATGTGCCGGGGCGCAAGTGGCAGCAGATCGAGGCGTTTGCCAGTCGGTTGTCGTTTGCTGCGCCACCGATGCATTGGCTGGATTGGTGTTCGGGTAAAGGCCACTTGGGTCGACGCCTGCTGCAAACCGGTCAGCAGCTCACCTGCCTGGAACATGATCCTGCTCTGGTGCTAGGCGGTCAGGCACTCAGCCAGCGCCATCAATTGCATGCGCTGCATGTCGAGCAGGATGTGCTGGCACCCGGCGCCGCCTCTTTGCTGAACGCCGATCACACACCGGTCGCACTGCATGCCTGTGGCGATCTGCATGTGCGATTGATCCAGCTCGCCAGCGCCGCCGGGTGCAAACAAATGGCCATTGCGCCGTGTTGCTATAACAGGATCAGTCTTCCTGCATACCAGCCAGTTTCCGCTGTCGGTTTGCGCTCCGACCTACAGCTGTCACTCGACGATCTCTCACTCCCGATGAGCGAAACCGTCACCGCCGGTGCCCGAGTCCGACGTCAGCGCGACACGTCCATGGCCCGACGCCTTGCCTTCGACCTGCTGCAACGGCAACTGCGCGGTGTTGAGGAGTACTTGCCCACGCCTTCTCTGCCGAGCGCCTGGCTGGACAGATCTTTCGCCGACTACTGCCACCATCTGGCCGCATACAAAGAGTTATCCACAGTCGGCCCGCAAGACTGGTCAGCGCTCGAAGCCGCCGGTTGGCAGCGACTGGCCGAAGTACGCAATCTGGAGCTGCTGCGCGGACTTTTCCGACGCCCGCTGGAGCTTTGGCTGAACCTTGATCGAGCACTTTTCCTCTCTGAGCAGGGTTATGCCGTTCGCCTCGGCACTTTCTGTGAAACCCCACTCACGCCGCGTAACTTTCTGTTGCTGGCGGAACGCGCCTAAAACAGCCACAGCCTGTGGATAACTCTGTTGATGAAATATCGTGGATCCAATGTTTACGCCTGTTTCAGGGCTGAAACCAAACTGTTCAATTTTCGTACACCCGAATAAAAAACCGGAAAAACAGGCATTTGCGAGAAAATGAGACTGGATCCACATTTTCGATCTTAACCGCGTGCATCGCCTTCCCCGTTGTGCATAAGCATTAATTCAAAAGAACATAAACGCCCCGGAAATCCTCAACTATCTTTGCCAAGCGTCAGAATTCTCTGATGTCAGGGACAGCAAGGAGCTGGGAAAACATGAGCACATTGAACAGTGCACAGGAAGCCGTCGATATCGTTGCCAACGAAGCCATTGTCGCTGCGCTGCAGCAAACCTTCGCGGTAGGCGGCGCCATCATCAACAACGCAACGGGCGAGGTCATCGCCGCGCTGCACAACAACGTGCTGATGCCTTTCCCTGGCAGCGGCACGACTTACTTTCTACCCCACGACCCGACCGCCCACGGAGAACGACAACTGGTGGACTGGTACTACGAAAACGTCGCGCCACTGAACCTGCCGCCGCCCAGCCAACTGACCGTCGTCACCACGCTCGACCCATGCGCCATGTGCGCCGGTTCGCTGCTGACCGCAGGATTCAACGTCGCCGTCAGTGCGATCGATGACTACGCGGGTATCAACTACAACAGCCAGTTCACCTTTCCGTCGCTGCCACCGCAGATCCGCCAACAGGCGCAGGACACCTGGGGCTATTACGCGATTGCAGCGCCAGTCAGCCGCGCCTATCAGGGCTCGAACAGCCCGGTGTTTGCCAACCAAACGATCGACTCGGCAGCATATTTCCTCTGCAGTTCGATCTTTTCCGCCAGCGTGAATACGGTGCGCGAGGCCAGCAACAACAGCGGTCTGTCGCCGGATCAATTAAAAAACCCGGCTACCCTGCCGGCCAACAGCAAAGTGCGCCAGGCACTCACGGCACTCAGCCCGTTTGCGCTGACCGTGCAATCGGCCAACCCGCGCGACCCTGGCGCAGAACTGGCCCCGCCGCTGCTGAAAACTGCGCAACCCAATCCGAAAACCCCAGTGTTCAACTCGGTAGCGCTGATCGATCCATTCGGTAATTTGCTGGTGTGTCTGGGCGGCGCCGAGTACCAGTCGCCAATTCGTACAGCGTTCATGGAAACCACACGCGGCTATGCGGTCATGCGCTGGACCCTGATGAACGACCCCGACCCGGCCGTACGCGCCGAAGCCGCGCAATACCTGACGCATCCGAAATACGGCACCTTCGTCTTCCTCTACGCCCCCGACCCAACAACACCTCAGGCCGTAATGACCTTCGGCGCCTACGGTTCGACCATGGAAGGCCCCGTGCCACAGAGCTATCCGTCGAACCTGCAATATGTGCTGTTGCCGGGCAACACCACCGCGCAAGCGTTGTCGACACTGGCCCAGAACCTGCCGCCGTTCTATACGCAAAGCGTGCAAGTGGCGCCAGCGCAGGTGCTGAGTCAGGACCTGATCAACGCGGTTAAAAACGGCGTGTGATGCTTCATTGGCCAGCCCCGCAGATGCGTCTGTGGGGCTGGTCTGACGGCTGCGTAAAAATAGTCTGAATTCAGGGGTTTACAGAACCAACCCAATCGCTATAATCGTCGCCCTAACACGCCGGTATAGCTCAGTTGGTAGAGCAACTGACTTGTAATCAGTAGGTCCCGGGTTCGACTCCTGGTGCCGGCACCATACAAAACGAAGCCCTCGTAGAAATACGAGGGCTTCGTTGTTTCTGGGGTATTTGTATTTTTGGCAACACCTCGCCCTCAGTAGAAATAACACCTCTCATCTCCCCCCACTTCGACCGACTCGTCGCTCTCCCCCCCTACAAAACCCTCAAAAGCGCGGCTCTTGTACCAAAGGCTCATTTTTCAATCTTTATGCTAAATTATGAATCAGCAATAATTATTGCGGAACCATAAAAAGGGGTAATTGCATGAGCAGCATATTTCAGCGCCCTGAACTGGCTGAATCAATGGCAAACCAGCTTCTCAATCCAGGTGTGCTCGATGAAGGTCTGCGCTCAGGTTTATTTCTGTCTGGCCTGCGCCGTACAGGAAAAACGACATTTCTGAGGAATGACCTCATCCCAGCTCTCGAAGAAGCGGGTGCTCTGGTCATCTACGTCGACCTATGGAGCGACACGCTGGCCAACCCGGCAACGCTCGTGCACAACGCCATCTATAAAACCCTGAAAGATCTGCAAACGCCGGGTTCCTCTGCCTTGGAAATACTCAAGCGCGTCAGCAATGTTGAAGTAGGCGCTGCCGGATTCAAATTCGGGTTCAAACTCGACAGCATTGGCAACGCCGACGGCCCGACACTGGCGCAAGCACTTACAGAGGTCGTCGATCAAGCGAAGACCGATTTGGTGCTGATCATCGACGAAGTGCAGCACGCCATTTCCTCCGACGACGGCAATCGGCTGCTCCTGGCACTCAAGGCCGCCCGCGATGCAATCAACCCTCGCCCGAATACGCCGGGATACTTCCTGTTTATCGGAACCGGCTCCCACAGGGCGCAAGTCAGCGAACTGACCGCCAAACGCAACCACGCGTTTTCCGGCGCCACGTCAGCAGCCTACCCGTTGCTGAAAGGTGATTACGTTGAGTTCCTGCTCAACCGACTCGCAATGACAGTCAAGAAGGAAAAGCTACCTTCCCTCAAAGCCGCTATCGAAGCGTTCAATACCTTGGGAAATCGACCTGAGGAAATGCTCAAGGCCCTACGCCAACTCTTGCAGCAGGAAGGTGAGCCCGATCTTTTCCTACCTGTAATAGCCAGCACATTACGCTCGGCGGCGGCGAGTATTGAGCTGGAAAAAGTCGAGCAACTGGGTAGCCTGGCTCAAGCCATTTTCAACAAGATCGCCTCTACAGAAGGCGATGCACGGGGGATTTTCTCCATTGACGCAGCGGCGGAGTATTCAAAGTCGGTGGGGCGAGAGGTGCGGGTTGAAGAGATTCAGCCGGTGGTCATCGCACTGGTCGCGGAAAACATCATCATGCGGCGCGGGCATGGGATTTATGCGATTACGGATCAATTTGTTCAAGAGATTTGGCTGGAAGAGCGGGCTTTGATTGAGGGGAGTTAGGGTGCGGGCTGATCTTGAACTAGTGAAAGAATTATCTGCGGAGCTGCCGGAAAAAGCATGTTAGTCCTCACTAACTCGCGAACCAAATCGGCGCGAACGTCATTCGTCTAAAAGCAAAACGTGGCGCAACCGAGTAAGCGCTCGGTCTCCATCTCTCAGTGATCCGCTTGTCCACGCGGGTCCATCCAAACAGAGCTGCAAAGCCGCCCTGTTTGGATGGACCTCACTTAAAAAATCTAAAGCCCACGCAACTGCCTGTGGAAAACCACGGATTTCCACCGGTGGATAAATTCATCCACGGCCGCAGAACTACCAAAAATTCGAGCCTGACCCGAATTATCCATAGGCGTAGAAAAGATCGGGCAAAGTGCTGTCGTTGACAGCAACCCAGGTAGCCAGAACCTTTAAGGCTACGCCACACGGTGGTGGTTCTCCCAAAGTGCGATTAGCGTCCGGCGGCTCGCACGGTCACTCACCGAGTGATAGATGCCAATTTCAGATCATTGCCATTGCGGCAAATACATCCCCTACCCAGCTGCCCTGCAGCAACCTATCCGCTTGGCCATTTCCTTGCGCCAACCTGCGTGACAAACACCGAAGTCACCAGCAACAGCGATGCAGATGATGGTGCCGCTGTCCACGGAGTGGACTGCACCTGACTGACAGTCAGGCATGCCCCGGTCATTGCATCACTGCCTTCACCCGACTCAGGATTTCGCGGCGCTGGTCTCGTCAGCCAGTGCAGCCTCCTCCCGCCCACTTCTTCGGAATTGCTCAGGAGGCCAGATCATGAGATGCCCAAGCTCCCGATCGTAAGGAGCCGCAAGTCACGCGCTAGTGGACAACCCACACAGATCGCAGGGGCCTTGATCCCTGATAACACTCAACATTCTTGGCGGGATGACGTGGGGAAGGTTTCAAAAGTTTGGGCTTCGAGAGGAGTTCGATCATGGCACTGGTAGGTAAACGTGACGGGCGCAATTTTGGCTATGGCCGGCAACTGAGCTATGCCGGACCGCAGGCGTTGCGCAATCTATTTGGTGGCGGGCATTACGGCACGGTCAAGGCGCACAGTGATCACTGGCAGGCGTTTGTGCACTGGTGTCGGCAGAGGATGGGCCAGGGTTTAATGATGCGCGGCAAATAGATCGGCAGACCTTGTTGGACTATGCCGGACATCTGCGGCAGCAAGTTGAACAAAGTGCTATCTGCATCGCCACTGCGCAAAATCGGTTGTCCAGCGTGAACCGAACCATGGCTGCGCTACGCGCTGATCAGTCGGTGAAGGTGTCGAGTCAGAGCAAGACGCTGGGAATGCGGCGCACCAGTGTCCGTCTCTCGGTGCCGCAAGGCCAAGACCGCGAACAGGTGAAGCGGATCGTCGACGTGCTCTGCGAACACCAAATGCCGCGCGCGGCGGCGATCGCTCAGTTAGCGCGAGCCACCGGCATGCGCTTACGCGAGGCCATTTTGGCGGACCTACCGCGTTTAATACGTGAGGCTGAGTACTACGGCAAGATCAACATTCAGGACGGCACCAAAGGTGGTCGCTCAGGCGCGTCGACACCTCGCTGGATTACGGTAAATGATCATGTTCGCGACGCACTAATATATGCCGCACAAGTCTCACCCGAGGGTAGCCACAACCTGCTTGCACCGAACGAACGCTACCTCGATTTCCAACAGGGAATCGTCCGTCCCGCACGGAACATCCTCCATCAGCACAACCTAAAAGGCTTCCACGAATTGCGGGCAGCTTATGCGTGCGAACGCTATGAGCAGATCACCAACCACAAAGCGCCTGTGAACGGTGGCCGGTGCAGTCGACTCGATCCACACCTTGATCGAGAAGCATGCTTACAAGTCAGCTATGAGCTAGGGCCCGGTCGGATCGCCGTGGTATCGGCCTACATCGGTACTCGGGCATGAGCAAGCTATTCGATGTGGAACTGTTTCTAGCCGCGGTGCTGACTGGCTCAAATACGACACGCCAGTGTCATCTACGGCAAGCAAAAGCAATTCAATCAGCGGTTCATGCTCGATGGAACAAGGAGAATCCATGGTCATGGAAGAAAAAGCACTTAGTTTGGTTTTTAAGTGAGCACTCGAGTAACCACTTCGATACAACAAAATATTACTACTTACTTACCATAGACATCATTAGTGCTCGCCTAGGTAAAAAATGGAAATTCAAAAACCTATAGAGCCGAGCAATTAAAACACCAAAAATCTAAAATATAGACAAATAGCAGCCCTAAAAATAAGCCATCGAAAAACAAAAACCACTATACAACAAAATTTCTGGACTTAAGCTCCTAAAAAAGGCTCCTCACCAACATGATAAAGAAGCCCTATAGCTCACGCCAAAAGACAAGGCACTATATTAGAAAAAACAAACACCTCAACTTTTGTCCGATGGAACTCCAGAAAACATAAGTTTCCCTCCTTCCGGTCCGGCACCTGGCCCAAACTCTACAAGATAATCGCATCGCTTAAGTATCTCAGACTTATGATCGATCACTAATACCGCCTTAAAATTGATAGCACAATCTTTAATATAGTTTATTGCTTTAACTGCGGAGCCCATATCCAACCCAGCACCAGGTTCATCGATTATAAGAATCTTATCTTTTCCAGGAGACATCAACGCCTGTAACAACTTTACTCGGCGAGATTCACCGCCCGACAGACTTCCGATCTTTCTATTAAAGCTCAGGTGCGATACGCCGAGAGCTTCCGCTATCCTCACTGCGGTACTGAGCTTTTTGTTTTGAGCTACCAGCTCGCTAGGCAAGGAGTGTAGCGGCAAGCCATAAAACTCCTTCACATTCATATCGCAGACCTTAACAGCATCAACAATATCCGAAAATAATTCACCCTCACAGACTGCGCAGGTAATTTTGATGGTTTTTTCAAAAGTCCTAGTAAAATCTACGACTCCTGTTCCACCACAAGCCCCACAGCAACCTAGCTTTCCTGGCTGGGGAAGAAAAAGCTCCCTACTCTCATTCGAATTTGATGAATAGATAGTTGCAATATTCGCGACCAAATCAAGCGCCGTTGCTACAGTAGATCGAATATTGCCTCGCATTTGCTTTTGCGATACATAATAAGCTCCTGGCACCGCCTCGCTTATAGCCCCCGCAAAGGAAGACTTACCTGATCCAGAAACACCGCATATACCAGTCACTGCACCTTGGGGAATAGATACAACAATATTCAACACGTTATTTTTGCTAACGCTTGGCAGAGAAAGCATATCTGACAACTTAAACTCTCTACTACCTCTAATCAACTCATCAGCAGGAGCCACATAAGGAACAATATAACCACCCATATCCCCTGGAGCAGGACCGATACAAATTACTTGGTCCGCCGACTTTATAAAGTAATGATTATGTTCAATCATCACGATAGTGTTTCCATTGGCACATATGTTTTTCATTTTTTCAATCAGCGCAGCATGGCTATTGGTAGATATCTGTGAAGAAATCTCATCCATTACAAACATAACCCCGGAAATTGAGGTGTTACACACTTGTCCAAATCTAAGCTTTTGCAACTCACCACCGGATAACGTAGGAATTTGCCTGATCAGAGAAACATACCCTAAGCCTAGCTCAACCAGCGTTTCCAATTGAGAAATTAACGCGCTAAGTGCTGGCGGGTATTTTTCGTGAGAACGCTTCAGGCGCTCAACAACTTCAATAATTGGATGCCGTAAAAAATCAAAAAATGAAATCGCCGAGACCTTACTTTTTTTATATATTAACGGATCCAGTCCTGTCGCATCACAATAAGAACATGGCAAAGGTATGGAGAATTTTCTAAAACTCTCAAATAGTGAGATTTTATCGCTATCCGAAAATCCGCTCAGATCTTTCACTGGGCCTACATACCGTTCTTCTCTGGAACGCCTCTTGCCACCAAAAGCAAAATTCACCTTAAATTTTTTTATGGATTCTCCATTGAGAACCTTGTATTTTTGGTCTCCTGACAACTCGGATATTGACTTTTTAAGATCTATCCCTTCATCCTCACAAAAAGCGCGAAGAAGCGCTGTATTCTTAGCTAAATTAGCACCAGACCAACACTTGAATGGGTTTCTCTCTAAGGGCTTTAAATCATCAACGATGAGACTTTCGGATAACGACAATGACTCCCTACTTCCCTGACAGTGCGGACACTCGTTCCCTAGCTTATTTAATCGAAGGGACGAATGATCAAGCAGAGTATTCCCATCAGGGAGGATCGAGTAAAGATAACTTGGAACATCGAGATATGAATAAATAGTAGATTTCGGGTTAGAGTTATAATTATTTTGCGTTAATGCTATAGCCGGTAATGACCCATAAAATGAATCTACCTTATAATCAGAATAATCATAGGCTCCTGAATCAAGCTGATTAAACTGCTGTTTACAAATCGCAAACAACGTTCCGTAAGCCAAAGAGGACTTGCCCCCACCGCTTATACCAGTAATTGCTGTAAGAGAGTTTAATTTAATCTCAACATTCAAATTTTTCAGATTGTTTGTTTTAGCACCAACAACCGTGAAGAAATTTCTTTTTAGTCTTCCTTGCATCAGTAACTCCATTTGTAGAAGCTATGAGTGACATGAGAAGGCCAGTATGGTATCGTTTTGACTCTGTGTCCATAACGTAAACGGAGTTAGCAATGGTCAAAACTAAGGTTAGTTTAAAGTTTTCCGAAGTGAGCGAACACCCCGAGGCAGGTACCAAATACACTACAACCTGCTCAGGAAGTAGAAGTGATTGCTGCACTCGAGTTTGCACTCGCCCAAATATCGGATCTGATGATGGAAGCTTGGATTCATGGGATGAATATCTCGAAGCCAACGCCGGTGTTTTGCAATATTGATCTAGGGGCGGTGCCATGAACGTGGCACCAATTCCTCTCAGCAGGATGAAGAATGGAAGCTCTTGCATATGATCCTGTCTTAAAAATAAAAGACAGCGTAGACGTCTACGTATCCACAGGCGAATCGGATGTCTGCACAATACAGTTCTATCACATCAACACTAGACAAAAGCTTTCCATTCGCATAGCCCCCCCATTTAGTGATGTGCTAGCAGCTCTTGATGGATTAAGTCCACTATCAAAAATCCTGAAAAGTTTTGCATTCGAATTAGATTCAGTAGAACTCAAGTCTATTTTTGAGTACTTAGTTGCAAAGGGCGTACTAGAGCACCCGACTATTGAGGACCCTAACTCGCGATATTCGCGACAAATCAATTTTTTGTCGGACTGGATTTTTGGACTGTCATCAAACAAGGCTCACGAGCAAATAATTAACAGTCACGTTGTTATCTTTGGTGTAGGTGCAGTTGGCTCTTCTATTGCAATCAACCTTGCCAGAGCCGGTGTTTCAAAATTCACGTTTGTAGATAACAAGGTCCTTTCCTCTCAATCCGCCGAGCGGCACCCATTTTTTTCAGCTAAAGAAGTCGGTGAGGCCAAGGTAGATGCGCTTAAGCGCCACCTGAAAAAGATCAATTCCGCAGTCAGAATCACGTGCGTCAGAGAAAAACTCCTACCTTTAACAGACCTATCTAGTCTTGTTGACGACGTCACGTTGGTTGTTAATACGGCTGACGAACCTTATATCGGACACACCTCTGTCAAGCTTGGTCGCTATTTATGGGAAAAAAACATTCCACTTTATGTTGCTGGTGGATTTGATGCACATCTCATGAGCACAGGCGACTTCTATATACCTGGAGAGTCGGTCTGCATTGATTGCTGCAGTGGTTTTTTTAGTGCTGCGCTGGCGGACTGGAAACCAACTTACAAAGTCCATAAAACCAATCCAGCAAGAACACATATTATAGGTGGTAGCGGCGGAACTTACAGCATGTCGCTATTTTCTGCATCATTCGCTTGCATTCAAATTTTGAACTATCTGGCAGGCGGCGACGCCTACAAATCCAGAATATCGCAGCGCGGGGAATTTATAATCGGCAAAGGCGAGATAGAATGGGTAGAAATTTTAGCGAAGGAAGGATGCAATGTCTGTGGAAAATAAAACATACCGGTTAAGGAGTTGCGTTGCGATCGTAAAAACTAAAAGATTCGTAGAGTTTTTTGATAGTAATCTGAGAACCGGATTTTCGATCGAGCTAGACTATCCTGAAATTATCGGACTACTGCACCGATTTGATGGCTCGCTATCGGTCAACGATGTAAGCTGTTTGTATCCGGAAATTTCAACTGCAGAACTATGCACACTAGTCCTATTTCTAAAAAACAAGTATGTTTTAATTGAAGTAGATGAGCCATATTTACAGTCCGACATAAACTCCCACCCGCGCTTAATCAATACATTGGAGAGCTATTTTCATTCCACATCAGAAGTCCATAGATCCATCTATCAAGGCTCAAAAGCAAATATACTTATAATTGGCCTAGGGGCTGTAGGATCTTGGGTTTTACATTGCCTTGTGAAAGCAGGCGCACAAAATATAACCGTCATGGACAATGACAACGTTGAGCTATCAAATCTCCATAGGCAGGATTTATTTTTTGAAGCCGATGTTGGCACGCCAAAAGTCATAGCTGCTCACAACAATATCAAACAAGCATACGATGTTGATATAACCGCCATATGCAAAAAAATGGAATCAGTCGAAGATTTATCGCTAACCAACTTCCCAGATCTAGTTATAAATTGCGCAGACTCTCCGAGCGTGGACACCACATCTAAAATTGTTTCAGACTTTTGCCTGAGCCACAAAATACCACATATAATTGGAGGCGGATATAATTTACATCTAACATTGATTGGACAAGTAATAATTCCTGGTGTTACTGCTTGTCTTCACTGCTTCGACAAAATACTTTCCCCCACTAATGCGGCAGAATTATTTGGCGTGAAGAAGCTAAATAGAAAGTATCGCAAGATTGGTAGCATGGGACCTGTATGTGGCGTTTCCGCATCAATTACTGCCACAGAAGCAATTAAAGTAATCTTCGGAGTCCCCATCCAATTTTTAGCAGTAGTCAATAAACGACTAGAGTTCAATCTGAGCACTTTTGATTTCGGCGCATTTTCAGTAGAACGAGACATTACTTGCGCCTATTGCACCACTGACTGATATTTTGGTAAAAATTTTATCGTAAATATTTACCATAAATCGCCTTTCTGAGCGAGACAGCGACACCACGCCTAATACTAAAGCTTTATCTTTTATTTATAATTGAATATTAATTAACAATCTCCGTTGTGGATATACCCACCCAGATCAGACGCAGCGCTCATACGTCGAGCAGGCCATCAACCACCACCGGTAGGTAGCCCGCTTGGTGGCCATAAGCTATGATCAAGAGTTAGGACGATGGCAAGCGGACTCTGCCAAAAAGCATCGCCAGCTGGTTAGTTTCGCGGAAAGACCCAGCGCCCCGCTGAATGGCTAGCAGCTAAGCCTTTTTAAAGACTGTGCTTCTGCACATCATTTGGCTGGCGCGCATTTTGCCTACTGAGCAGATTGGAGTCAGGAACGATGAACGAGGGAAAAATGGATAATTTCGAGCAACAACCTTTTGCGGATGCGGAGTTCGCGGAAAACCCCGAACAGCGTTGCCCTTGCGTGCTATTGCTTGATACCTCTGGATCGATGCAAGGTCGTCCGATCCAAGAGTTAAATGATGCGCTGCAGTTCTTCAAAGAAGACCTGCACGCCGACACCATGGCCGCCAAACGCGTAGAGCTCGCTGTGGTGACGTTCGGTCCTGTCTCTGTCCGAACGGAATTTACTACAGTGGATGGCTTCTACCCCGAAATGTTGGAGGCGAGCGGCACGACGCCGATGGGGGAGGCTGTGGTACGCGCATTAGACCTTTTGCGCGAAAGGAAAGATAGCTACCGCGCAAATGGCATCAAGTACTACCGGCCATGGGTATTCCTCATTACTGATGGAGCTCCCACGGACAGTTGGAGCGAAGCTCGTCAACGAGTTCATTCAGGCGAAGAGCGTAAAGAGTTCATGTTCTACGCGGTCGGGGTAGAGGGCGCTGATATTTCCATCCTCACGCAGCTCGCGACCCGGCAACCCCTCAAGCTAAAGGGCTTAGCGTTCCGTGAACTGTTCGCATGGCTCTCTAGCTCCCTGAGTGCAGTTTCGCAATCCAATCCAGGGGATGCTGTGCCGCTGACGAATCCTACTGCTCCCGATGGGTGGGCCGTTGCTGGCTAACCCTCGCTGGCGCTGGGCGGCAGCTTCTAGAATCGGCACATCCCACCAGCGACTGGGAACCCGGAAGCAGGACGCCTACGGCGTCCGGCTCAGTTCGCGTGCGCTGTGTACGGTGGTTTCCGACGGTGCGGGCAGCGCCAGCCACGGTGGCGAAGGAGCATCCTTGGTCTGTCGTCACCTTATCCTCGCTTTCAAGGATTGGTTCTCAAATCACGATCAGCTACCGGGTGACGAGGTCATTCGGTGCTGGATAGACGAGTTGCGTGACCGCCTCAGCGCGGTGGCGGCACGACGTAATCTCACTCGTCGTCAGTTTGCTGCAACTTTGGTCATGTTAGTCGTGTTCAAAGATGAGCTCCTGACTCTTCAGATCGGTGATAGCGCACTTGTGGGCCGTCAAAAGGGGGCGTGGGAGGCTTTATGTTGGCCCGAAAATGGCGAGTTCGCGTCCACTACGTATTTCGTCACGGATGATCCCGAGCCTCGATTGCGTCTCTTCCGTCGTCAGTGTGAATACGATGCCTTTGCACTTTTTTCTGACGGGCTTGAGACAATTGCGTTAGAGCAGGCAACCCAGCAGCCATATGCCCGCTTCTTCGACCCGATGATCAAGGCCGTAGACGGGGCCGACGGTAAAGGGCGGCTCGCCGGATTGTCGAACGCGCTTGCCCAGTATCTCGATAGTCCACGGCTGTGCGAACGCACGGACGACGATAAAACTCTGATCTTGATTTCGAGGCGATGAGCAGTTCTCCGATTCGCATTGATGGGAAGAGCATGGAGCTCGGTAAGCGCCTAGGCAAAGGGGGCGAGGGTGACGTCTACGCCATACCTGGTCGCGCCGATCAAGCAGTCAAGGTATACAAGGAAAATTTACGGAGCTCACGTGAATCTAAAGTCCGTGCCATGGTGGAAAGCCAGCTAGCGGAAAAAACCAGCCTGATTGCATTCCCGTCTGAGATCGCGACTGATAATTTGGGAGTCTTCGCCGGTTTCACCATGCGATTGGTGTCGGGATACCGCCCAATACATGAGCTCTATAGCCCCAAGTCCCGGAAGATTCAATTTCCCGATGTCGATTATCGCTTCCTGATCCGGGCCGCACAAAACGTCGCGCGTGCTGTGGCGACCGTACATCAAGCCGGATGCGTCATCGGAGACTTTAACCACTCCGGCGTCCTGGTTGCTCCCGACGCCACCGTGGCGCTAATTGACGCCGACAGCTTTCAGTTCAAACTGAACGGCCGTTCCTATCCATGTGTTGTCGGAACTGAGGATTTTACGCCGCCGGAGCTACATGGTCTGAACCTGAGCCAGGTCGAACGAACATACGCGCATGACAATTTTGGCCTCGCTGTCGCGATCTTCCAGTTGCTGGCCATGGGTAAACACCCTTACTCCGGCCGCTATAGCGGCGCAGACCTCTCTCTTGGTCAAGGCATTGCGCAACACCGCTTTGCTTATTCGGTGGTACGACGGAGCACGACGCAAACCATACCACCGCCTGGAGCGATCCAACTCATTGACTTGCCGCAACCAGTCGCGGAGGCATTTGAGGCCTCGTTTGGTCTCGATCCCGCAGCCCGCCCCAACCCTACGATCTGGGTCAAGCTTCTGCAGGAACTGGAAACCAGCTTGCGTCGGTGCCCAAAAACGCCCACGCACTACTTCCCTCATGCAGCATCAAGCTGCGTGTGGTGCCGGATCGCCAGTCAGTCCGGCGTCGAGATGTTCCCTGCAGTCTTTACTTCAGGAGCAGCGTCAGTGCCCACCTCAGGGGGCGAGCCCTTTGATCTCGGCAAGATCGCGGCGGCCATTCGAGCGGCCCCCATGCCTCGCCCCGCAGACATCCTTCCGACGTGGAAGGGTGATCCTGGCTCCTCGCCCAGCGCTCTCAGGGAAGCCAAAAGCAGACAAACGACCCAACGGTTTGTCGGTGGCCTGATCATGCTGGCTGCCCTTATCGCATTTGCAATCGCTCCGCGTGGTGCGATTGTCTGGATCGGCTTGGGTGTTTTCGGTTTGTCTCGCTTGCTGTCCGCGAAAGTCGATCATGCACCACCACTTAAGGCTTATGCAGATGCCGACAATCGGGTGCAGGTGGCTTCTATTGCTCACCTTCAGCGAGTCGGCTTCACTGAACTCTTCCACTTGCACAATGATCTGGAAAATTGCATCGGGCAGTACCAACAACTCGAAGCAGGGTTGGCCCGTGAGCTGGAACGCTTGAAGACAACCCGCGAAGCTCGTCAACGTCACCAGTTCTTGGATCGGTTCCTTCTAAGTCGAGTGAAGATCTCAGGGATCGGTCCGGCAAAGATGGCCACATTGGCCTCATTTGGCATCGAATCTGCGGCAGATATCAGCTACGACGCAGTGATGGCTGTACCTGGTTTCGGCGAATCGTTGACCGGCAAGCTTCTCCAATGGCGTCGTGAGCAAGAGATGAAGTTTCGATATAACCCAACGCCTGATCCTTCAGATCAGCAAGTCGAAGATGCTGCTCGTGCAGCGGCAGCATCCAAACGAGCAGCCTTGCAAGGCAAATTGCGGGCAGGGCTGGCGGCCCTGCGGGGTGCACCATCGAGACTGGTCAGCAACAAAGGTCTGCCTGAGCCGGCTCTAATACAAGCCTTGGCCGATCGCGCCCAAGCCGAACAGACTTGTGCCGCTCTGGGAATTAAGACGCCACCACACGGTGCACTTAATTTGCCCATACTAAAGCCTATGCCAGCCCCATCGAGCCATTACCATGCGCCGCCGCATGCCCCTCCTTCTTCAAACATACAACGGGGGTCAGCTCCAGGTCGGGCAACATCTGCCCTCACGTGCCCAATATGCCGTGCTTCGATGGTGAAGCGTAAGGCCAAAAAAGGTCCTTACGCCGGGAAATCGTTCTGGGGGTGCTCGCGATATCCCCAATGCAAAGGAACGCGAAATTAGAGTGCCACCCCGAGATTAGCTGAGAGTTCAGCAGAGAGTTGGTGTGACGAATAAAATGCGAAGGCTGATTAGGATAATCTTAGGGATAGTAATTTTTATAATTGATATTAAAAATACGTAAATCAGTTCGTTAATTTCTTATTCGACTCCTGGTGCCGCCATACAAAACAAAGCCCTCGTAGGAATACGAGGGCTTTGTTGTTTCTGGAGATCACTCTACCAATTGGCACGAGGGCGTTGCCGTGTGTGAAACACTCCGAGGACTTGAAGGCGATCACCGCGTACCCGGTAGGGAATGAGATAAGACCAGTTGGGCACTGCCCATTCGCGCGTGTTTTTGACTCGACCTTCACGGCCCATGCCTGGGAATTCGGCAAGTTTGTCTACGCTGGCAAAGATCGCATCGGAGAAGTCGTCAGCAGCCTTGGTGTTTTCAAGGGCAATGTAGCTCGCTTCGTCCTCCAGGTTTTTGAGGGCTTTTTCAAGCCACTCAACCCGCATTCCTGCTCCAACGCCGGGCGCGCATCGCCGCTACCTGATCATCGGAGGCGAATTTACCTTGATCGGCCTCTTCCACCGCCAGTTCGATCTGTACAGTCAGTGTCCTCTCGTGCTCGATGTAGTCACGAAGAACGTCCATCGCCAAGTAGCTCACACTTTGGCCATTCGTCTTGGCCAGATCGGCGAGGGAGTTCGAAAGGTCTTCCGGCAGGTTCAGGGATATCCCGGTCATGGCAGCCTCGATGATGAACGTATGTTGGGCATCTTACACCTCCGAGCGCTCACTTGAATTGGCAGGTCGTCGTAAGATGCTTCACGATGTTTTTCGTTTTCAGGCTGACTGTTTTCGTAACTACGCGATACCCCAAATATCCGAGAGGTAAGCCTGGAAACTCGTCGGAGATTTCCTCGTTGCTCTGTGGAAATGCTCCCTTGAAAGTCTTGTATGTCGGATGTATGTCTTGGTTATCGATGCTTGTTTAATGGCGTTGCGCGTCACTTCCTGAAAGCTACAAAACCTTGCGGCATTGCCTACAGTTACCCCAGAATCCGCCGGCTTGTGCGGCTAAAGCCCGGGCTCTATCGTTGACCTGCCACTGCCAATCAGTGGCCGGGCTTAGCGGCTCGAGGTTCGTCTTTTGCACGTGCATCCATCCCACAGGTGTTTTTTCATGCCTGCGGTTTGATGGTGGCTGTATGCAGGGCGCCTTCGGGCGCACCGGCTTTGAGACGTTCCCCGGTCCGCTAACCTGCGTGCAGCTGCCACCCTTTTCACTTAGCGGCGGGAAGGGTCGGCACCCAATAGGGAAACGTACTCATGCGTAAAGTAACCCCTGATCCTCCGGATGCAGATAAAGCATCTCCGAACGAAAGCTCCGAAACCCGCGACGAGGATGATCACCACGCCTCCTTCGCCGACATTAAGGCTACCCCGCGCATGCCTTGCACGATGTACAGCGTCAACCCGGAAGTCGACGTCCAAACCCTGCTGGGTTGTGTCAGCGAGTCGCTGGCATCCGCCAGCGTTATCACCATGGATGTGGCAGACCGAGAGACGGGGCCAAGTCGCAACTCCCTGCTGGGCGTTCACCAGATTCTGATGGTGGCAGAACTCTCGGTGAACCGTGCACTGGACCAACTCGACTCGATTGAATAGAACGCTGCACGCAAAAAACCACGTTCAAGCTCCGTGGATTTCCTGTCTCTCAAAAAGAGGAACTCCACGGACCCCAATCATTTTTTCGGTGAGCTTTATAGGTATGAAGCACTTCTTTCGCAATCAGCAGTTTCGAGGCTCGATTCCCTGTACCAGAAACAACAAAGCCCTCGTAGAAATACGAGGGCTTTGTTGTTTCCGGGGTTTGGAACGCAGGTCTTAGTGACTCACGCGGCGCTTTAATTGCCCTTCTGGCACTGCTCAAGAATGAGAACAGCCCCCGGATAATGAAACCCGGACGTGCTGGTAACCAAACCACTCTCCGGGTCCGGAAAGTAGGCCGCCACGTAATGGGTCCGACCACGTGCCTGGCTACTCAATTGCTCATGAAGTTCTTCGTACCAAGCCTTGATGTAGGCCGTTACCGGCTTTTTGCCCGAGTTTTCCAGTAGCTTCTCGAAATCGGAATCGGGAAAGAAAGGCGCGGCGAAAGTAGCTGAAAATCGGTAGTCCGCTTCCTGCACGCTCAACTCTCTAACATCCTTCCAGGCAGATTTCTTTTTCTTGAGGATGTTCTTGCTACGAGCACCTGCTGTGGTGCGTGTGCCAATTCGTTGCCATGCCTGCTTGGCTTCGAATGCAAAAGAAACTTCGGGTGTCTGCACCATCAGATCGGCACGCCCGGTGCGATGATTTTTCTCAAGGTTCTCATCTGGGGCCCCGCGCTTGGTCGTGCTGTACTCCTCAAGCGCCGACCACTGATTGATCCACGCCGCGCCCGCCAGAACACTGATGCTAGTCCTCTCGTTGTACCACCAAGGTGCATCACAGCAGGATTCTCCAGTCGCTTTTTCAACATTGCGCAGGTAACGGTCAATCGACTTTTTCCACCCCTGCAATAGCTGCCGAATATGTTCATCGTGTGCGAAATGTTCAGTGTTGAAACCGTCAATGGTGGAAAAACTCATGAAATTAACTCAACTCCTTTTGGGCGCTGTGGCAGGGACAATCATTGCCAGCCACTATTACGACATCATCCGCGATAACACCAGTCAACTGACTGATTAATGTGGCAGGCAAATAAAAAAAGCCCTCGTAGAAATACGAGGGCTTTGTTGTTTCCGCAGTTTGAAAAAACCGGTCTTAGTGACCCGCGCTCTGCCCACCATCCACATGCAGGATTTCGCCGGTAACAAAGTTAGCGCTATCCAGATAAACAACCGCCTGCGCAATGTCGCTGATCTCGCCCATGTGCCCGACCGGGTGCAGAGCGCCCAGCGCTGCGTGGGTTTCTTCACCGTGCATTGGCGTCTTGATGATGCCTGGGGAAACCGCGTTGACCCGAATCCCGCGCTTGGCGTATTCGATGGCCAGGGATTTGGTCGCCGCGTTCAAGCCACCTTTGGTCAGCGAAGCCAGTACCGATGGCACGCCGTCGATAGCGTGGTCGACCAGGCTGGTGGTGATGTTGACGACGTGGCCGCTGCCTTGTTTTTCCATCTCGGTGATCGCGAGTTGGGTTATGTAGAAGAAGCCATTCAGGTTCACCGACAGCACATTGGCGTAGTCTTCAGCGGTGTACTGGGTGAACGGTTTGGCGACGAAGATACCGGCGTTGTTGACCAGGGTGTCGACGCGGCCGAAACGTGCGATGGCTTCGCGGATCACTTGTTGAGCGACTTCCGGGTTGCCGATGTCGCCGGCCACGGTGAGGATGTCCGGATCGGTGGATGGCTTGATCGAACGGGAAGTGGCGACAACTTTGTAATCCAGATCACGGAACGCTTTGACCATGCCGGCGCCGAGACCTTGGGAGGCGCCAGTAATTACGATGACTTTTTTCGAATTGCTCATGATGAACCTCTACTAATAAATGATGGTTTGAAAAGTAAGTAATCAGGCTTCGGCGGGTTCCTTCGCCATTTGTCTCAACATTTGCTCGTAGTACTCGACCGACTGCGAACCGGACACCAAGTGCCGACCGTTGAGGATCATGGCCGGTACCGAATTGATACCGTGCTGCTGGTAAAAAGCTTCCAGCTCACGCACTTCTTTGGCGAACGCTCCGGACGCCAACACCTCTTGAGCCGCCGCTGCATCCAGCCCCGCTTCGGCTGCCAGTCGAACCAGCGTCTCGCGATCACTCGGGTTCTGGCCGTCAGTGAAGTAACCGCGTAGCAGGATCTTCTTCAGCGCAACTTGCCGCCCTTCCTGTAACGCCCACAACAGCAGACGGTGAGCATCGAAGGTGTTGTAGAAGTGGGTGCGCTTCTCCAGGTCAAACTTGAAACCGAGTGCTTCACCGCGAGCGATCTGCATCGCTTTGCCGGAGGCGACGTCTTCAGCGGTGCGCCCGTATTTGCGCATCAAGTGCTCGACGGCTTTCTCGCCTTCAGGCGGCATGTTCGGGTTCAACTCGAACGGCTTGTAGGTCAGCTCCACCGAAACTTCACCCGCCACGTTCTCAATCGCCTGCTCTAACGCCGTCGCGCCCAATGCACACCAAGGGCACACCACGTCGGAGACGAAATCGATGGAGACCGACGCAGTCACGACTTGCCCTCCTTCTCAGCCAGTTGCTTGCGGTACTGGGTGGTAGTGATCCCGGCGTAGCCCCAGTTATCGGTGTCGACTTCTTCGATCACGATGTGGGTCAGGTGCGGGTCCTTCTTGAGGACGCGTTCCAGTGTTTCAGTGATTTCAGCGATCACCTGAGCTTTCTGCTCAGAGGTAACGCCATCGCGGGTAATGCGTACGCTTACAAAAGGCATGAGGAAGATCTCCAGTGACCTGCTCATCGGGATGATGGGTAGGTGTTGGAGCTCAATGTAGGAGTTTGGGGGGTGGGGATAAAGGTGGGGGCGGGAACATCATTAGTTACGTGGTGTAATGCATGACACCATAACGTGTCGCAATTTTTCACTTTTTGCGACACGTCTTGGAAACAGAATTCGCCGACAGAGCGGAGATCGCTTTTCGTAGGAGCCGGCTTGCCGGCGATGGCGATTTTAAGGACGCCATCGCCGGCAAGCCGGCTCCTACAGGTCGGTGTTTTAATCGACGATCACGGTTTCGACGGTGATTTGCTTGAGGGCATGAAACGGTGCGAGCGCAGCGTCATCGGCAGCGGCCCCGGTAATCAACCGCCACTCCCGCTCAATCGGCGTCCAGTGCTGTTGCCGCGCACGGCCGAGTTTGTCTGTGTCGGCGAGTACCACAATCTGCGCCGCGCGTTTGATGATGCATTCCTTGAGATACGCTTGCTGCGCACTCGCCTCACACAATCCAAACTCCGCGACCACGCCGTCCGCACCAAGGAAGGCTTTGTCGACGCTCAGCCGACTTAACGTCAACTCCGCCAACGGCCCCAGCGTGCTCATGCTCGAACCGCGCAAGTCACCGCCGATAAGGGTCAGGCGAATGCCCGGCGCATTGGCCAGGGTCATCACTGCCAGCAGGTTGTTGGTGACCACGTGCACGTCTTGTCGCGAGCACAGGTGATGGGCCAGCGCGGCACAGGTGGTGCCGCCGTCGAGCAGGACGGTGTCGCCGTCCTGGACATGTGCCGCCGCCGCTTGGGCGATGGCGTCTTTCTGTTCCCACTGGCTGGTTTTGCGCTCTTCGAGGGAGGCTTCCGGTTCATGCACGCCGACCACGGCGGTGGCGCCGCCGTAGGTGCGCACCAGGTGCCGTTGTTTGGCGAGCATGGTCAGGTCGCGGCGCACCGTGGCTTCCGAAACCCCGAGGGCCGCGCTCAATTGCTCGACGTTGGCATCGCCGATGCGGACGAGGTCGAGGATGGCGCGGTGGCGTTCGGAGGCTTTCATGGCGGGTCTCGCACGGTGGACGGTGGTCGATCTTACACGACAGCGCCCCTGCGGCTCATCCCCGTCGCGTAGCCAGTTCCGCGCCCTGGCGCAGCGCTTCGAGCAGGCTGCGCTCATCGGCGATGCCTTTGCCGGCGATGTCGAACGCGGTGCCGTGGTCGACCGAGGTGCGGATCACGTCGAGGCCGACGGTGACGTTCACGCCTGCTTCCAGGCCGAGCACCTTGACCGGGCCGTGGCCCTGATCGTGATACATCGCGACCACCAGATCGAAGTCGCCGCGTCCGGCGCGGAAGAACAGGGTGTCGGCCGGCAGCGGGCCGGTGACGTCGAGGCCGCGTTCCTGCAACAGCTTCACCGCAGGGATGATTTTTTCTTCCTCTTCGCCATAACCGAACAGGCCGTTTTCACCGGCATGCGGGTTGATCCCGCACACGCCAATGCGCGGGCGAGCGATGCCGGCCTTGATCAGCGTCGCGTTGCCGCGCTCGATGGTGCGCTGGACCAGGCCCGGCTCGATCTTGCGGATCGCGTCGATGATGCCGATGTGCGTGGTGACGTGAATCACCCGCAGCTGCGGTGCCACCAGCATCATGGAAACTTCATCGACGTTGGTCAGGTGCGCGAGCATTTCGGTGTGGCCAGGGTATTTGTGGCCGCCGGCGTGCAGCGCTTCCTTGTTCAGCGGCGCGGTGCAGATCGCGTCAATCTGATTGGCCTGCGCCAGCTCCACGGCACGGGCGATGTATTGATAAGCGGCGTCACCGGCGATGGGCGAGAGTTCGCCGAATGGCAGGTCGTCGGGGATCAGGTCGAGGTCGATGCAGTCGATCACGCCGGTCTCGTAGCGTGCCTCGGAAGCGTCCTTGATGCGGCGAATTTTGGCGCTGCCGCCGACAATCACATTGGCTTGTTCGAGACGGCGCGCATCACCAATCACCAGCGGCCGGCACTGTTGATAGACGATGTCGTGAGTCAGGCTCTTGACCACGATTTCCGGACCGACACCCGAGGCGTCGCCCATGGTGATGCCGATGATAGGGAGGTAGTTGCTCATAGTGTTCATTCGAGTCCTTGGATTCGTGTGCGTTGGGGCGAGGAGCGATCGGCGCTGTCGCTCAGGTGTTGCCATGCCGCATACAAAGCGTGATCGGTGCCGAACGCGCCGGCCTTGGTCACGATGCCGGGACGATGGCCTTGCCGGGAAACAGTCGGGCGGGCGAAGGCAACGCCGGCCTCGATTTCGGTGATGAGTTGCAGGCTGTCGATGCCGACGGTGGTCAATATGGCCCGCGCCGTTTCGCCGCCGGTGGCGATCAGGCCGCCGACCTTGGCGAAGTGCGGTTCGACCAGCACGGCCAACATGCTTGAAAGTTGTGCGCCCTCTTGCGGATCGAACGCATCATCGCGACCGATGCACAGCAGCAGGTCGCTCCAGCCATCGAGTTGCTCGCCAATGCGCGCCTGCCAGGTTGCCCAATCTTCATGGGCGACGCCCTGGCGAAGGACCTCAGGCGGGACGACCAGTTCGCTGACACCGCCGCGCTCCTTGAGCAGCGCGCATTGCCGCTCGCAGACGCCGGAAAGGCTGCCGACGAGGATCAGAATCGGCGCCTGGTTTTTTTCCTGCGCAGTCGGTTCGATGGCCGTGAACCGCGTTTCGGCGAAATCCGGAAGACTGGCGATTTCCCGCGCCAGGCCTCCCGAACCGATCCAGAACAGCGGCTGATCCATCGACGCGGTCAGGCGAGCGAGGGTCAGCAGATCGTCTTCGATTTGTGCATCGACAATCAGCGCTTGCGTGCCGCTGCGGGCGACTTCGGCGATGTGCTGCGCGAGCGCATTTTCGTTGCCGCGCAAGGTCTCGAGATCCAGCTTCGCGGTGCTCAGGCCAGCGGCGATGAGCATCGCTTCTACATCAGCTGGGCGATCAGCGTTTTCGAGCTTCCAGGTGTCGGTGGTTTCCAGCGGTTGACCGTTCACGAAGACCCGACCGCCGCGCAGCGTGCGCCCCGTAGCAGGGAATGCCGGGGCAACGATCGCCAGGCCGGCCAAGGGTTGCAGGGCAGCGACTTCCGCCGCCCAGTTACCGCGCAGGGTCGAATCGATTTTCTTGTACAACCGCTGCCCAGGCTGATGCAGCGCCTTGAACGCGGCGACGGTGCGCTTGGCAGCCTGCGCCGCAGAGAGACGGCGAGTGTCCGTATCAGCAGCGATCACCTGAGCATCAGCCGAGTCGTTCAGCGGATCGAGCGTGACCACCGTTTGCAGCCCCACACTCGCAAAGCCGATGGCGCAATCCGCCGCGCCGGACAGATCATCGGCAATGATCAGAATCCTCATCGCAACGCCTCCTGCTTTTGAGGTTCGATCTCCTGCTCAGAGATGACGACAGGGTTGCGCTTTTGTACGCGCTTGGCGACGGCGGCAGTGAGTATCGGCGCAAGAATCGCGGTGACCACCACGCAGGCGGCTACCAATATGGTCGCGCTCTTGGCCGCTTCGGCGTAAACCGGATTGGCCGCCGCGATCAGCGCAGGAACGGCTGCGGCGTTCCCGGCGGTGGTAGCCGCAGCGACACCGGCGACGCCCGTGCCACCGGTCAAACGATCAGCGAAGAACAGCGGAATGCCAGTCAACACGACCACCGCAACACCCATGCCGAGCCCCAGCAAACCGGCCTGCCAGACGTTGTGCAGATCCAGACTTGCGCCCAGCGCCAAAGCGAAAAACGGGATCATCACCGGAACGGCCTTGGCCAGGAAGTCGCGCATGTCGCGGTCGAGATTGCCCAGCAACATGCCCAGCGCCAGCGGCAGGATGCTGCCCACCAGCGTCGGCCACGGGAACGCCGACAGGCCGGCGATGCCGAGGGTGACCATGGTCAGGAACGGGCCTGACTCCAGGGACATGACCGAGTAGGCACCAACGTCTTCGGAGCGACCGTACTGCCCCATCAGCGCCATGTACAAACCGCCGTTGGTGTCGTTCATCGCGGCGACCACCGCCAGCGTCGAGATGCCGGCGAACAGGCCTGACGAAATCGGCTGCTCACCCAGGAAGTGTCCGAGCACGATACCGATGAGCACGGCGATGCCGACTTTGGTAATCAGCAGCGTGCCGCCCTTCTTGAGCAGGTAAGGCGTGGCCTTGATGTTGATGCTCGCGCCCATGCACACATAGAACACCGCGAGGATAGGCAACGCCCCGGTGAACAGTGCGTTGGTGAAGGAGCCGAAAAACTTGGGCGTATCAGGCATGAAGGTGGCGACCAGCGAACCGATCAGCAGGGGCACGATCATCATGCCGCCCGGAATGCGTTCTATGGTGCGCTTGATAGGAAATTGGGCCACGAGGGTCTCCTTTTATAATTGTGGGGTAAGACGTGCTTCACCTCGAAACTGATTGAACCGATCACAAGAGTGATTGATTCAGTCAAAATTATCTTATGCCACCCTTACAGATTGCGCAAATCAATCATTACGGATGCTCGTTTTGATCATTTTGCGTCGGTAGTCGTTGAGCACCTGACGCACTTGCCGCGACCTAGAGCCTCGCGTCGCCCACAAAAAAGCCCCGAACCAGTCAGGGCTATCTTTAAAAACCTACTTGAAGAGTTCGGAATGGCTTCCGAGATCAACAAATGTGATCAGATCGGAACGCGTGTCCTCATAAATCATCAAGAAATCACCGCCTATATGGCACTCTCGAAAACCCGTCCAATCACCCGATAGTGCGATCTGTCAGCCGCTATCATTTGAATGGAGTAACTCTGTGCGGATCGAACATTTGTAGGAGCGAGCTTGCTCGCGATGGTCGTGAACGATATCGCTTGATTGCCGGGTAAACGCAGCGCTCTCAGGTCCATCGCGAGCAAGCTCGCTCCTACAATGGCTCGCATTCGACTGACCGGAATTACAAGCCGTAAGGAAATTCGCGCCCACAAAAAAGCCCCGAACCAGTCGGGGCTTCTTCGTTCTCAGCCTCTAATCAGGCCTCGATACGGCAACCGATCATCAGAAAATGTTGATCGGGTAGTCGACGAACACACGGACTTCGTTGCCGCTGACGTTGTACTCACTCGACTTCTGCGAAACACGCAGGATCGAGCTGCGCAGTTTCACGCTCAGGTCTTTGGCCGGGCCGCTTTGCACGACGTATTTGAACTGGTTGAAGATTTCGCGCTCGGTACCGCCTTCGCTGGTGGAAGTGGTGATGTTGTCGCCGCGCACGTAAGCCACGTTGTAGCTCAGGCCCGGAACGCCGAAGGTGCTGAAGTCCAGACCGTAGCCGACCTGCCAGCTGCGTTCGTCTTCAGCGTTGAAGTCGGACCAGTAGGAGTTCGCCAGGTAGATGGTGTTGCCACCGTCACCGACGCGACCTTGATCCTTCTGATAGCCGCCGTAGGCGTAGCCCAGGTTGCTGTCGCCGGTGCTGCGCTGGTGAGCGACGGTGAACGAGTGCGGGCCGGTGGCGAAGGTGGCTGCCAGGCTCCAGATCTTGTTGTCGTCGCCGGTGGCACCGCTTTCGCGGACGTAGGAATCGTCCAGCTTGGTGCGGTAGCCGTTGAAGTCGAGGGTCAGGGACTGATCCTTGTCGATCGGGAACACGTAGTTGGCGTTCACGTATTGCTTCTTCAACACGTCTTCAACGTCGGACGCGTACACCGCCGCCTTGAACTGCTCGGTGAACTGGTAGCTACCGCCCAATACGTTGATCGACTTCAGGCCACCGCTGTCACGACCTTCCGCGCTTTTGCGCGATTCGGCGGTGAAACGACCGGCGTTCAGTTCCAGGCCTTTGATCTCCTTGGAGGTGATCAGCGTGCCGGTGTAGCTTTCCGGCAGCAGGCGTGCGTTATCGTAGTTCAGCACCGGCAGGGCCGGCATCTGGTCGCCGTAAGTCAGCGTGGTGCTGGAGAGACGGAATTTGACCGCTGCGCCGCCCTTCGACAGGTCGTCAGCCGCGTTGCCGCTGTCGCCCTTCTTGAAGAAGTCGATGCCTTGCGCGCCGGTGCGACCCTTGCCGCCATCCAGACGCAGTGCGTACAGACCGAACGCATCCACACCCACACCGACGGTGCCTTGGGTGAAACCGGACGAGAACGTGCCGATGGCCGCTTGGCCCCACTCGGCTTTGTCCTCACGACTGTCTTTGTAGTCACGATTGATGTAGGCATTGCGCAGCAGCACTTTGAGGCTGCTGTCTTCAACAAAACCCTTGGATTCGGCCTGGTCGTTAGCCATGGCCTGTGTCGCACTCAACATCCCCAGAGCGATCAGGCTGATTCGCTTATTCAACATTTTGTTCTTTTCCTTATTTCGGGTTGATACGCGCTGTGTCGAACGGCTGAAACGGCGCTATCGCACTCTTTTTTCACCCGAAAACAAAAAGGCCCGCCCACGATAAATCGCGGAGCGGGCCTTTTTATTTTTTTGAGTCATGGCGGTTAGCCACAGGCGTTGGGGCGAATCCTATCCGCGCCCTTAACCATGTGTCAATTTCATGAATCGTCTGTGAATAGGTGAAAATCGTCTAAGAAATTACTTGTCCACGATTGCCCGTTGCACGGTGTGGCTGTCGACGAATTGTTCGAAATGGGTAACTTTGCCATTGGCGATGGTCCACAAATGGGCCACGCGAGCATTCATCGGCCGGCCGGTGGCTTTGTAGACTCCGCTGTAATTTCCGTAGGCAAACACCTTGTCTCCCTGTGCGACGTAGTCCTCGATCTTCAGCTGAAAACCTTCCCATTCGGTAGCCAGACGCTTGAAGACGTTCTCGACGATGGCGTCAAAGCCAATATAGGTACCCGCGTAGGGAAAGCCTGCGGCTTCGGTCCAGCGTGCGTCATCGGCCAGGGCTGCGGCGGTGTTGCGCGCATTTTCCTGGGAGTTGGCGCCTTCGTATGTGCTTTTGATCAGGCTCAGGTTATCCATGAGAGGCTCCGGGTGAATTCAGTGGGCACAGCCGTTGAGGCCACAGGCTTGAAACTCGGATGTCGCGGCGTCTGCGGGAAGCGATTGACTCAACCACGCCGCGAAGGCTTGCGGCTTGCCGAGCCATGGGCTGATGTCGATCAACGTGAACTGGCCATCCTGCTCCAGGGCGAAGGTCGGGAAACCATGGCCGCCGACGCTGGCCAACAAGGCGCGACTGGCTTTGATGTGGCGATCGGTATCGGCGTTTTCAAACGCTGACAGGAAGGCTTCGGCTTCCAGGCCGATGTCGTTAGCGAGTTCGATCAACACGGTTTCATCGGCGATACGCCGCCCTTCCACGTAATGCGCGCTCTGCAAACGGCCCAACAACTCCAGTCCACGGCCAGCGACCTGCTGCGCCGCGAGTACGGCGGCAATCGGCGGAGCGGAGTCGAACACCGCCGTTTCATCGCGCAGCAACCCTTCGAAATACGCTTCGCCGAATGGCTGACCGGTGTACTCGGCGATGCGCCGGTCGTGGGGCATCACGTAGTCACGCAAACGTGGCGAGACCATCTGGCGGTTGGCGCCAGTCATCATGCCGCCGCCATGGGCAATCACCGGCAGAACGGCCTGAGCGGCTTGCACCAGTGGTTTTGCGCCGTAGCACCAGCCGCACAACGGGTCGTAAATGTAGTGAAGGATCATGGGAAGGCTCCGGCGAAAAGTCAGGAAAAATCGATGCCGGCAGGTTAGCCCTGCGACAGTTTCTGAAAAACGCCGGAATGGCTTTCAGTCTGTTTCATGAATCGGTCGAATGCTGCAAATCCTTCCTGTAACAACTACGACACAAATTGAAACAATCAAACAAAGGAACTTCTCAGGAATAATTCACGAAAGTAAATAGCAAGCATTACCATTCGCACCCTTCACGATACTACCCAAAATCCTACGGATGCGTCCTTAATGCCTGCCCCATTTCGTCTTACGCCCTTCAGTCTTGGGCTCTCTGCCTTGCTATCTGCCGGTTTTTCCTACGCCGCGCCTACAACCCTGCCGGCAACTTCGATCAGCGCCGAAGCAGAGGCCGACGATCCACGTGTGAAAGAAACCAGCACAGCGACCCGCACGGCCACGCCGGTACGCTACGTGCCACAAGCCATCGACTCGATAAAAACCTCGAACGTCGTCGATTACGGGACCAACGATCTGGGCACGGCGCTGAGCGGAATGCCCAACGTCAGCAGCGGCGCCGACACCCGTTTCGACAGCTTGCGCATTCGCGGTTTCGACGCCAGCAACGACTTTTACCTGGACGGTATTCGGGACGACAGCCAGTACGTGCGCGACCTGCACAACATCGAGCGCATCGAAGTCCTCAAGGGGCCGGCGGCGGTGTTGTACGGCCGTGGCAGTCAGGGCGGGATCGTCAACCGGGTCAGCAAGTTGCCGGAGTTCGGCCGCCGTTCGACCATCGAAGCCCAGGGCGGCAGCAACGATCTGCGCAGCCTTTACGCGGACCTGAGCACTGACCCCAGCGAGAACATCAGCCTGCGTCTGAACATGGGCAACATGGATCAGAACAGTTTCCGCGATGGCGTCAGCGGCAATCGCCAGTTGTTCGCGCCGTCGATGAGCTGGCAACTGACACCCGACCTCAACTGGTTGGTGCAGTACGAATACAGCCGCTACAACCGTACGCCGGATCGCGGAATTCCCGGTGTCAACGGACGCCCGGCAGATGTCGGACGGGATACGACCTACGGCAGCGATAACGATTTCATCGATGACAAGTCGCAATCCCTGCGCTCGAAACTCAGCTATGACATCAACGAGAACTGGCAGCTGCGTCAGACCTTGGGTGTGTTCAAGCTCAACAGCGATTTCGACAACACCTACCTGGTCGGCTACACCCCGGCGACCAACTCGGTCACGCGCCAGCACTGGCAGCAGGACCTGAATACGCGCAACGTGTTTAACAACGTTGAGCTGGAGGGTGGTTTCGATACCTTTGGCCTTGAGCATCGATTGCTGACCGGCATCGAGATCGGCAGCCAGCGCCGCGACCCGATCCTGTACACCGCCGCCACGACCGGCCCCGGCAGTCGGCCCGTTCCGGCGCTGAACCTGAACAGCCCTAATCGCAATTTGCGTCACACCGGACGCATGCAGGTGTCCAGCGACAACCACACTGAAGTCGAAAGCCGTGCGGTGTACGTGCAGGACCAACTGCGCCTGAACGATGAATGGCAACTGTTGGGCGGTCTGCGCTATGACACCTTCGACATCGAATCGACCAACAACCTGCGGGGCATTTCCGAGGACCGCGACAGCCACAGCACCAGCCCACGTGTAGGACTGGTCTGGACGCCGCTGCAGAATCATTCCTTCTATGCGTCATGGACCAAGACCTTTTCCCCGGTGGGCGGTGGCTTGATCGGCATCACGCCTGGCGCTGCCGGCAACACCAACGACCTGAGCCCCGAGCTGACCAAGCAGAAGGAAATCGGCGTGAAGAGCGACTGGCTCGACGATCGCCTGAGCACCACGCTGGCGGTCTACGAACTGGAACTCTACAACCGTCGCACCAGCGATCCGCTCAACCCGACCATTACCTTGCTTTCCGGTAAGCAACGTTCCCGCGGGATCGAGCTGACCGGCACCGGCAAGATTGTCGGCAACTGGTACGTGCGCGGTGGCGTGGGCGTGCAGGACGCGACGGTCGAGAAGGACAACAACGGCTTTGAAGGCAAGCGCATCAGCAACGTGGCCAAGCACAACGGCAGCCTGTTCCTGACCTGGAAACCGGAAATGGGCTGGTACGCCGAAACCGGTTTGACCCTGGTGGGCCAGCGCTACGCCGACAACCTCAACACCACCGTGCTACCGGGTTATGGCCGCTGGGATGCGTTGGCCGGGTTCCGTCAGAAGGATTGGGATTTGCGCGCGGCGCTGAACAACATCAGCGATAAAACCTATTACTCGTCGGCCACCAGCGCGGCGCAGATTCAACCGGGTGAACCACGCAGCGTGGTGGTGACCGGGACTTACAGCTTCTAAACACCAAAGATCCAGACTTCACACTACCTCCCTGTAGGAGCTGGCTTGCCAGCGATGAGGCCATAACATTCAACATTAATGCTGGATGAAAAACCGCCATCGCTGGCAAGCCAGCTCCTACAGGGATTTGTGTAAATACCGGAAAAACCTGCAGGCATAAAAAAGCGCCGCCCTCCCGGCAGCGCTTTTATCAATCCGTTGTTTTTCTTCTTATCCTTCCATCACATCCCACAACGCTTCCAGTTCCGCTTCGCTGAATAAACCAGCGGGGTAACGCTCGATCATCATCCGGCGCGGATCAGGTTCCCTGATCTGACGCGTTCCATTGGACTTCAACCAGTGCGCCAGAATCTGGAGCGAATCGCTGTTCTTTACTGCCAGGGGATGCAATGCCCGCTCGCCCACCACATTCATTTCGGCGTTCATTTCCGCGCTCTCTCCTGGTTTGTGAGCGGCTAACTTATCCAAGGTTTATGACAGAACATCGAAGTCCTCCCCCTCCCTGTCTACACCAGGAGAGATACAAGAGCTGTGCCAATGTGTCTGGATGGTCGACAAGCGGATACAAAAAAAGCCCGTAGTCCTGACGGGCTGCGGGCTTTCTGCGAGGCGTACGGGGAAAACGTTTGCCTGAGCGATTTAGCAATCAACTCAAGCTGTTACAACCCCACTCACTCCTTGTGTGGCGCGGGCTGTTGTTGGGTAAGGCAGTGGATGTTACCGCCTCCCAGTAACAGTTCGCGGCCCGGCACCATAACCACTTCGTGTTGCGGGAACAGGCTCTGCAAAATCTCTTTGGCCGGACCATCCAGTGGGTCGTCGAAACTTGGCGCGATGATGCCGCCGTTGACGATGAGAAAGTTCACGTAGGAACCGGCCAGACGAACGGTCGGATTGCGTTCCTGGGTGCCGTCCACCGGGTCGACACCAGCGCACTCTTCTTCGGTCGCATACAGCGGCCCGGGAATCGGCATCTTGTGCACCGTGAATGGGCGACCCTTGGCGTCGGTGCTGCTTTCCAGCACTTTCATCGCCGCCTGGCAGCGCGGGTAATTCGGGTCTTGCGGATCGTCGGTCCAGGCCAGCAATACTTCGCCCGGTCGCACGTAGCAGCAGAAGTTATCCACATGGCCGTCGGTTTCGTCGTTGAACAAACCGTCCGGTAGCCAGATGATTTTATCCACAGCCAGATTCGCGCTGAGCATCGCTTCAATTTCCGCACGGTTCATGTGCGGGTTGCGATTGCGGTTGAGCAGGCATTCTTCAGTGGTGATCAGCGTGCCTTCGCCATCCACATGAATCGAACCGCCCTCGAGCACAAAACCCTCGGTGCGATAACGCGGGCTGCGTTCGATCTCGAGGATCTTGCCGCCGACCTGCGAGTCGCGGTTCCAAGGCGAATACAACCCACCGTCAAAGCCGCCCCAGGAGTTGAAATCCCAGTTCACGCCGCGGACTTCACCGCTGTTATTGATGACGAATGTCGGGCCGGTGTCGCGGACCCAGGCGTCGTCGCTGGACATCTCGACCACACGAATATTCGGCACGTCGAGACGCGCCCGGGCGTTTTCGTATTGGCCGGCGGACACCGCCACGGTCACCGGTTCGAAACGCGCAATGGCCTTGGCCACCGCCACGTGTGCGGCTTGCGCCGGTTTGCCGCCAAGGCGCCAGTTGTCTGGACGCTCGGGCCAGATCATCCAGGTTTGGGTTTGCGCCGCCCACTCGGCGGGCATGTAGAAGCCGTCGGCGCGCGGGGTGCTGTTTAAAGTGGTCATGCGGTCAGGACTCCAGGGAACCGTCGAGGGTTTTGAGCGCATTGTATAGGTTCGGGCGGCGATCACGGAACGAGCCCCACGCGCTGCGAATGTGCTCCAGTTCGTCGAGGTCGAAGCGATGAACCAATACGCCTTCTTCGGTTTTATCGAGTTCCTGAACCTTCTCGCCGAACTGGTTGGCGATGAACGACGAGCCGTAGAAGGTAATGTCGTACCCGTCCTGCTCCTCATTGCCGATGCGATTACTGGCGATCAGCGGCATCAGGTTGGCACCGGCATGGCCCTGTTGCACACGCTGCCAATGGTCACGGGACGAAATGGTCTTGTCGTGCGGCTCGCTGCCGATGGCGGTCGGGTAGAACAGAATTTCCGCACCCAGCAACGCCATGCTGCGTGCGCACTCCGGGAACCACTGATCCCAGCAGATGCCCACGCCGATTTTCGCGTAGCGGGTGTTCCAGACTTTGAAGCCGGTATCGCCCGGGTTGAAGTAATACTTTTCGTGATAGCCAGGGCCGTCCGGGATGTGGCTTTTACGATAATTCCCGAGGTTGGAGCCGTCGGCATCGATGATCGCGATGCTGTTGAAACGCGCGCGGCCGGCCAGTTCGTAGAAGCTGATCGGCAGCACCACTTGCAGTTCTTTGGCGATTTTCTGGAAATGCTTGATGGCGACGTTGTCTTCAACCGTCGTGGCCAGTTGCAGGTAATCCGGGTTCGGCTTCTGGCAGAAGTACGGTGCCTCGAACAGTTCCTGGATCAGGATGATCTGCGCGCCTTTGGCTGCAGCCTCACGGACCAGCCTTTCAGCGGTTTCGAGGTTGGCTTCAAGGTCCCAGGAACAGGCCATCTGGGTGGCGGCGACGGTAACGATACGGCTCATGAATCATCTCCGGGCAAGTGCTGTGGGTCGAGTTTGGCATCGACCGATGACAGAAAGGGAAGCGCCGGGCGTGATGAGACACGCCGCGGCAATGGCGACTTTATAGCCGATAAAAATCGGCTTTAAAAGCGATTAATCTTCCATTTGTCGAAAACAACAGCACTTAAACCAGATAACAATCGAACTTAATCACCCCCGCCTCCTGTAGGAGCTGGCTTGCCAGCGATGGCGTCTTATCATTCAACATTTACGTCGACTGACCTGCCGCTATCGCCGGCAAGCCGGCTCCTACAGGTTTTCGTCAAGCACCTTCGCCAGCATGTCGACAAAGAAATCCACACTCTGGCGCGACGTAACCATCGGCGGTTTGATCTTGAGGACGTTCAGGTAATCACCGGTCGGCTGCATGAAAATCCCCAGCTCCCGCAACCGGTCACACAACGCCGTCGTCTCCTCGGTCGCCGGTTCCAGGGTCTCGCGGTTGCGGATCAACTCGACGCCCAGATAAAAACCGGAACCGTGCACCGCGCCCACCAGCGGATGACTGTCGATCAGCGCCTCAAGACGCTCCTTGAAGTACCCGCCCACGACCTGGGCGTTTTCCCAGAGTTTTTCCTCTTCCATCACATCCAGAACGGCCATGCCGATCTGGCAACTGACCGGGCTACCCCCCGCCGACGAGAAGAAGTAGCCCTCGGCCTCCAGCGCTTCGGCGATTTCCCGACGGGTGATCACCGCGCCCAGCGGTTGGCCGTTACCCATGCCTTTGGCCATGGTGATGATGTCCGGCACCACGCCCTGTTCTTCGAAGCCCCAGAAGAAATGGCCCATGCGGCCGTAACCCACCTGCACTTCGTCGGCGATGCACACGCCGCCCTGCGCACGGACCATTGCATAGACCTGTTTCAGGTAACCCGGCGGCAGCGAAATACCACCGGCATTGCCATACACCGGTTCGCAGATGAAACCGGCCAGCGGGCGTTGCTGCTCAGCGATTTTCGCCAGGTTGTGTTCGACGCTGCGCACATAATCCGGCGCACTGTCCGGGCCACGGAATTCGCCGCGATAGGTGTTCGGTGCGGTCACCGGGTGCACCCAGTCGGGACGGCTGCTCAAGGCCTTGGGGTTGTCGGCGATCGAGGTCGAGACCGCGTCCGCACCCACGGTCCAGCCGTGATACGCCTCCAGCACGCTGATGATGTCGCGACCGCCGCTGTAGGCCCACGCCAGACGGATCGCCAGGTCGTTGGCCTCGCTGCCGCTGTTGACCAGGAACACCCGGTCCATGCCCTCCGGCGACAGTTTCAGCAAGCGCTCGGAAAACTCGGCAACCGCTGCGTAGTTGAACCGCGAGTTGGTGTTGAGCAGCGACCATTGACGACTGGCGACCGCGGCCATGCGCGGATGACCGTGGCCAAGCACCGCGACGTTGTTGAGCATGTCGAGGTAGGAGCGGCCCTGCATGTCGATCAAGTGATTGCGCCAGCCGCGCTCGATGCGCGGCGGGTCGACGTAATAGTGCTTCTGCGTTCGGGCGAAACTGGCGTCGCGGCGCGCCAGCAAGGTCTGTGAATCAAGCTCTGCCTCGGCATCGCACGCCAGCCCCAGCAACGCCGCCGGTGACGGGCACAACGCTTGCCAGGCCGCCGCGCGCGAAGGTGTGCAAAACAACGGCGCATCGAGCGCCGTGCCTCGGCATAACTGCACCCGCAACGAGCCGCTGACCGAACCCAACACCTGGCCTTTGACCAGTGCTGCACCGGTGTGCAGCGACGGTGTCACGCCCCACAACCGCACGCTCAACTGCGGGCCGTCCAGTTGCAGCACACCCGGCGCCGGTTGATGAACAACCCCGGCAAACGGTGATTCGACCGCAGTGCCATGAGGCACCCGCAACTCGACATGCAACGGGCAGGTGTCTGGCTCCGACGCACTGTCCGGACGGGTGCGGGACAAACGGTATTGTCCGTAACGGCTCGCTGCCAAGCCGTGGGCCGCAGCCGCTTCGCTCAACAGACGCTGATCGATCCCCTCCTGCTCCCAGTTACCGGCCTCGAAATGCGGGCTCAATACGCCCAGATCGATCAAGGCAAATTCACGCCCGACCAGGCTCGGCAGCAGCGGTGCGAAGCCTTCGCTGCCGATGTCCGGCAGGCTGTGACCCACCGAGGTGAGGATCGCCGCTTCCATCAACGCCAACGGCACCGACGTGGCCACGCGGAAAATTTCCCACTCATGGGTCAGGTTGTCGCGACTGTAGGCATTACCCGGGTCGATGCTGACCTGCTGCTCGCCGCTGAGCACCAGCACCGCCGCCCGCGCGACGATCAATGGCCACAGCGCCAGCAGCTCTTCGTGTTGCAGCGGATTGACCGCGTGATAGGCCTGAATCGCCGGCAAAATGTAGAACGGATCGCCACCGGCATGGTGCAGCAGCGCCGCACAGGTCACCGACAAGTCGGTAATGCGCCACGTGCGGACCAGATCGCCGAAATCGATCACGCCCTGCAATTGCCACTGGCGTTGCGCATCGCGCTGCCAGACCGCGTTGTCATCGGTGATGTCCATGTGAATGGCCTGTACCGGCAACTTGTCCACCAGCGGCTGCAAATGCCGCTCGGCCTGTTCGGCCACTTCGGCGATCAACGCGCGCTGTCGGTCATCTGCAATCACCGGCAGCAAATGCGCGATCAACGCATTCGCGTGGCGGGCGTCCCACTGAAGGGTGCGCTCAAGGCCCGCATGATCGAAAGCGGCCAGCGCCAGGTCCATTTCGCCGCAGAGCCGGCCGAAACCGGCCACCACGGATCCGGGCAGATGATCGAGATGCGTAAGCGACTGGCCCTCGATGTATTCGAGCAGGCGTACGTGCACCGCTTGCCCGCCGATATCCAGTGACAGCAAATCGGCGCCGCTTTGCGCGGCAATCACTCGCGGCACCGGCACACTGGAGTGCTCGGCCAGATGCTTGAGCCCGGCATGCTGGGCTTGCAGCTCCAGCACCGAATAGTCGCCCCGGCAGATTTTCAGGACGAAACGCCCATGCTGACTGTCAACGCGGAAGTTGAGGTCCTGCTGGCTGCCGAGCGCCTGCAGCTTTGCGCTCAGCCCGTAATGCCCCTCGAGCAGCTCAAGCGCTTGCTCCGCAGACACTTGCGGGCTGGGCAAACTGGCGCGATGAATCAACGTGGCGAGCGGCATACAACAACCCCTGAAATGTTATTAGGCGCTTATATCGCCACTGCATCGGTCGATAATCAACCCCCCTGTTGACGCGGCAAACCTTAAATAGCAGTCACTGCCCTCTTGCACCTCTACTATGCTGCCGACAAGCTATGATCACTCGCTACATCGTCTTTCGAAAAAAGGCTGGTCAACATGCGCATACTTATCACCGGCGGTGCCGGTTTCATTGGCTCTGCCCTGATTCGCCACCTGATTCGGTCCACCGAGCACGAAGTGCTCAACCTCGACAAACTGACCTACGCCGGCAATCTCGAATCGCTGACCAGCATCGCCACCGACACGCGCTACGAGTTCGTGCAGGCCGATATCGTCGATCAGGAGGCCGTGAGCGCGGTCCTGGCACGTTTCCAGCCTCATGCGATCATGCACCTGGCGGCGGAATCCCATGTCGACCGCTCAATCGATGGTCCATCGGATTTCATTCAGACCAACATCGTCGGCACCTACAGCCTGCTGGAGGCTGCCCGCGCCTACTGGCACACGCTGGCTACGCCTGAAAAAAACGCCTTCCGCTTCCATCACATCTCCACCGATGAGGTCTATGGCGACCTGCACGGCGTCGACGATCTGTTCACTGAAACGACGCCGTACGCGCCCAGCTCGCCGTACTCCGCCAGCAAGGCGGCCTCCGACCATCTGGTCCGCGCCTGGCAGCGTACCTACGGCCTGCCGGTGCTGCTGACCAACTGTTCGAACAATTACGGGCCGTTCCACTTCCCCGAAAAACTGATCCCGCTGGTAATTCTCAACGCCTTGGCCGGCAAGCCGCTGCCGGTGTATGGCGATGGCTTGCAAGTGCGCGACTGGCTGTTCGTCGAAGATCACGCCCGGGCGTTGCTCAAAGTGGTCACCGAAGGCGTCGTTGGCGAGACCTACAACATCGGCGGTCACAACGAGCAGAAGAACATCGACGTGGTGCGCAGCATCTGCGCGCTGCTCGAAGAACTGGCCCCGAACAAACCTGCACACGTCGCGAAATTTACCGACCTGATCACCTTTGTCCATGACCGTCCCGGCCACGATCTGCGTTACGCGATCGACGCGAGCAAGATCGAACGCGAGCTCGGCTGGACGCCCGAAGAAACGTTCGAAACCGGCCTGCGCAAAACCGTTCAGTGGTATCTGGATAATCTGGAGTGGTGCCGTCGCGTTCAGGACGGCAGCTATCAAGGTGAACGCCTGGGCGCCATCGACATCAAGGAGTTACTCGCATGATGAAAGGAATTGTTTTGGCCGGCGGCACGGGCACGCGTCTGCACCCGATCACGCTCGGCGTCTCCAAACAGTTGTTGCCGGTCTATGACAAACCGATGATCTACTACCCGATCTCGGTACTGATGCTGGCCGGCATCAAAGACATTCTGTTGATTTCCACACCACAGGATCTGCCGCAATATCGCAACCTGTTGGGGAACGGCAGTCAGTTCGGCGTGAACTTCAGCTACGCCGAGCAGCCTTCGCCGGATGGCCTGGCACAGGCCTTTCTGATCGGTGAAGAGTTCATTGGCGATGACCCGGTGTGCCTGATCCTCGGCGACAACATTTTCCATGGCCAGCACTTTGGCGACCAGTTGAAGAACGCCTCGAAACGTCCCTCCGGCGCCACTGTGTTCGGCTATTGGGTCAAAGACCCGGAGCGCTTCGGCGTGATTGATTTCGACAGCGAAGGCTGCGCCCTGTCGATCGAAGAAAAACCGGAGAAACCGAAATCCAGCTATGCCGTGACCGGTCTGTATTTCTACGACAACGATGTGATCGAGATTGCCAAAACGATCAAGCCTTCGCCTCGCGGCGAGCTGGAGATCACCGACGTCAACAATGCCTACCTCAAACGCGGCGATCTGCAGGTCGAGCGCTTCGGCCGCGGGTTCGCCTGGCTGGATACCGGCACCCACGACAGCTTGCTCGATGCTTCTCAGTACGTGCAAACCATCGAGCGCCGCCAAGGGCTCAAAGTGGCCTGCCTCGAAGAAATTGCTTACGACAATGGCTGGATCAGCCGTGAGCTTTTACTGGAGCGCGCCCGTTATTTCGGCAAGACCGGTTATGGCCAGTACCTCTACACGCTGGCCGGGGTAGAAAAGTGAAAGTGATTGAAACCGATCTGCCCGAAGTACTGATCCTCGAACCCCAAGTCTTCGGGGATGAGCGTGGCTTTTTCTACGAGAGCTTCAACGCCAGGGCGTTCAGAGAGGCAACAGGACTGGACCGGCAATTCGTGCAGGACAACCATTCCCGCTCGCAGAAAGGCGTGCTGCGCGGCCTGCACTACCAACTGGAAAACATCCAGGGGAAACTGGTGCGAGTGACCGTCGGTGAAGTGCTGGATGTCGCCGTCGATGTACGTCGTGATTCGGCGAATTTCGGCCAGTGGGTGGCGGTGCGCTTGTCCGCAGAAAATCGTCGCCAACTGTGGGTACCGGAAGGCTTCGCCCACGGGTTTGTGGTGCTCAGCGACGTCGCCGAGTTTCTCTACAAGACCACGGACTATTACAACCCGTCCGCTGAGCGTTGCATCCGCTGGGACGATCCGACGCTGGCCATCGATTGGCAACTGGACGAAGCACCCCAGCTTTCGGCCAAAGACAAACTGGGAAAAACCTTGCAAGAGATCGATCTGTTTCCATGAGAATTCTTATCAGCGGTCAACATGGACAGGTTTCAAGTGAAGTGCAGAAGCGCCTGGGTGTTCTCGGCGAGTTGGTCGTTCCAGGTCGCGATCAGCTCGATCTGAGTCAACCGGAGCAAATTCGTCAGCAGGTCAGGCACGTTCGTCCCGATCTGATCATCAACGCGGCGGCTTTTACAGCGGTCGACAAGGCTGAAAGCGAGCCGGGACCCGCCTTCGCCGTCAACGCGCAGGCGCCGGGCATACTGGCCGAAGAAGCACTGGCGCTGGGCATCCCGTTGATTCATTACTCCACCGATTACGTGTTCGACGGCAGCAAGGGCGAGCCTTACAACGAGGACGATGCGCCTCACCCTCTGGGCGTTTATGGCCAGAGCAAACTGGCCGGCGAACAAGCCATCACGGCGGTGGGGGGCAAGCATCTGATTCTGCGGACCAGCTGGGTTTACTCGGCCCTCGGCCACAATTTCCTGCTGACTATGCAGCGTCTGCTGCAAGAAAAACCCGAGTTGCGCATCGTTGCCGACCAGATCGGCGCGCCCACTTGGGCCGGCACGATCGCCAACAGCACCCTCGCCCTGATCGAGCGCTGGCAGGCTGGTGAGCAGGGCGCCTGGGGCACTTATCACCTGACTGCTCAGGGTGAAACCTCATGGTTCGGTTTCGCCCAGGCCATCGGCGAAGCGCTGCGCAAACAGGGCAAGCCTTGCGCGCACCTGTTGCCCATCCCTTCCAGCGATTACCCGACGCCTGCCGCCCGACCGTTGAACTCGCGCCTCGATTGCAGTCGGCTGCTCCGCGAATGGGGCGTCAGTCAGCCAGACTGGCAAACCGCGCTGCGCGAGTGTCTTGCCGGGCAAGCCTAGGCATAATGCGCCTGTACCCTCAGGCGCCTGATGCTCATGACTCCGACCCTCCCCCGCAGACCCCGTTGGCGTAGCCTCGCCCTGCTGGCGCTGTGCCTGGCGCCGTTGCTCTGGCCGCTGGAGCATCTGGCCGAGCGTTATTACCGCAGCGAACTGGCCGGGCAGAATCGGCAGACCCTCGACCTGTACGTCGCCAACCTGCTGGGCACCCTGCATCGCTATGAAGTGCTGCCGCAGATCCTCGGCGACCTGCCGGCCCTGCGCGCCACGCTCGGGGCCCCCGACGACGGTGTGACCCAAGGCAATGCCAACCGCCTGCTGAAAAACATCAGCGCGCAGACCGGTGCCGAAGTCATGTACCTGATGGACACCACCGGCAAGACCCTTGCGGCGTCCAACTGGGACAAACACGACAGCTTCGTCGGCCGGAATTTTTCGTTTCGCCCGTACTTCAGCGAAGCCATGGCCGGGCGTCTCGGGCGGTTTTTCGGGCTGGGCACCACCTCGGCCAAACGCGGTTACTTCTTTGCGGCGGCCGTGCGTGACGGCGAAAAAATCCTCGGCGTGCTGGTGGTCAAGGTCGACCTGGACCACACCGAAAGCCTTTGGGGTAAAACCCCGGAACAACTGCTGGTCACCGACCACAACGGCGTGGTCATCCTCACCTCGCGGCCAGAGTGGCGATTCCGCTCGACCCGGCCACTGGGCGAGGGCGAGCGCGAGGCAATCACTGCGATTCAACCCTATCCGACCCGCGACCCGAAGCCGTTGAATCTCAATCCTGACGCCTGGCTGACCCAGACCCGGCAGATAGACGAAACCGGCTGGAGCGTCAGCATTCTTGCACCGCGCACCTTGATCGATCGCCCGGTGCGCACGGTGGTCGCCATCGGCGGCGCGACGCTGTTGGTGTTGATGCTGCTGCTCGGCCTGATGATGCAACGGCGCCGTCACTACCTTGAACGGATCGCCTTCGAAGCCAAGGCCCGGCGTGAACTGGAAGGCCGGGTCGCTGAACGAACCAGCGACCTCGAAGGCCTGAACCGCCGACTGAAACAGGAAGTGCTGGAGCGCGAACACGCCCAGCAGGAACTGGTACGCGCCCAGGATGACCTGGTGCAGGCCGGCAAGTTGTCGGCGCTCGGGACCATGTCGGCAAGCATCAGCCATGAACTGAATCAACCGCTGGCCGCCATTCGCAGCTACGCGGAAAACGCCGAAGTGCTGCTCGATCATCAGCGTACCGACGATGCGCGCGGCAACCTCAAACTGATCAGCGAACTGACCGGGCGCATGGCTTCGATCATCGCGCACCTGCGCGCCTTTGCCCGGCGTGATCGTCACGCGCCGGAAAGCGTCGCGCTGCAACCGGCGCTCGACGACGCGCTGGCGCTGTTGGCCAAGCGTCGACGGAGCATGGAAGTCGAGCTGATCCGCGATTTGCCCGCCGCCACGCTGTGGGTCGAGGCCGGGGAAACCCGTCTGCGCCAGGTGCTCGGCAATCTGTTGGCCAACGCACTGGACGCGCTGACGGAAAAGGGCCCGCCGCGTAAACTCTGGTTGAGTGCCCAATCCACCGCCGACGGCGTCATTCTGTACATTCGCGACAACGGCCCCGGCTTTTGCATGGAGGCCCTTGGCCGCGCCAGCGAGCCCTTCTACACCACCAAGACCCGCACGCAGGGGCTCGGTCTGGGGCTGGCGATTTGCGAAACCCTGATGCGCGCCTTCGGCGGTGAACTGTCGTTCGCCAACCACAAGGAAGGCGGCGCCCTGATTACCCTGAAACTGCGCGCAGGCGCACCGGGCGTGAGCCTGCAACCGTCCGAGGACCGAAGTGCATGACCATCGACAACCGCATCCAGGTCGTGCTGATCGACGATGATCCCCATCTGCGCCAGGCCCTGAGCCAGACGCTGGATCTGGCCGGCCTGAAAATCCTGCCGCTGGCCGAAGCCAAGGGCCTGGCCGGGCAACTGGAACGCGACTGGCCGGGCGTGGTGGTCAGCGATATCCGCATGCCCGGCATGGACGGTCTCGAACTGCTGACCGAACTGCACGCCCAGGACCCGGAACTGCCGGTGCTGCTGATCACCGGTCACGGCGACGTGCCGCTGGCGGTGCAAGCCATGCGTGCCGGGGCTTATGACTTTCTGGAAAAACCGTTCGCCAGCGACGCCTTGCTCGACAGCGTGCGCCGCGCGTTGGCCCTGCGCCGACTGGTGCTGGACAACCGCAGCTTGCGTCTGGCCCTCAGCGACCGCAATGAACTGAGCACAAGACTGGTCGGGCAATCGGCACCAATGCTGCGTCTGCGCGAGCAGATCGGCGCACTGGCGGCGACCAAGGCCGACGTGCTGATCCTCGGCGAAACCGGCGCCGGCAAAGAAGTCGTGGCGCGAGCGCTGCACGATTTATCGAACCGGCGTAACGGCCCGTTCGTGGCGATCAACGCCGGGGCTCTGGCCGAATCCGTGGTGGAAAGCGAGTTGTTCGGTCACGAGCCGGGCGCGTTTACCGGTGCGCAGAAGCGCCGTATCGGCAAATTCGAATTCGCCAGCGGCGGCACGGTTTTCCTCGATGAAATCGAAAGCATGAGCCTGGACGTGCAGGTGAAACTGCTGCGCTTGCTGCAAGAACGTGTAGTCGAGCGTCTGGGCGGCAATCAGTTGATCCCGCTGGACATCCGCATCATCGCCGCGACCAAGGAAGACCTGCGCCAGGCCGCTGATCAGGGCCGCTTCCGCGCCGACTTGTATTACCGCCTGAACGTCGCCCCGCTGCGCATTCCGCCGCTGCGCGAACGCGGTGAAGATGCGCTGATGCTGTTCCAGCACTTTGCCGATGAAGCCAGTGCTCGCCATGGCTTGCCGCCCCACGAACTGCAACCGGGGCAACGGGCGCTGCTGCTGCGTCACACCTGGCCGGGCAACGTGCGGGAACTGCAAAACGCCGCCGAACGTTTCGCCCTGGGCCTGGAACTGGCGCTGGACAACAACGCGCCGGATGGCACGGCGGGCCCAACGGTTGAAGCGGTCAGCGGCGGCTTGAGCGAGCAGGTGGAAAACTTCGAGAAATCGCTGATTGCCGCCGAACTGGCACGCTCTCACAGCTCGGTGCGCAGCCTCGCCGAAGCCCTCGGCATTCCGCGCAAAACCTTGCACGACAAACTGCGCAAGCACGGCCTCAACTTCGCCGACAGCGGCGCCAACAGCCACACCGACGAACTCGATTGAATCCGTCATCACTTCAAACAAGGGGCCCTGCATGAGCCGCGACAGTCGTCACCTGGAATCAGTCCTCCACCGCGATATCCCCCTGACGCAGGCCATGGGTATCAAAGTGCTCGACTGGCACGACCAGCAACTGCGCCTGCACTTGCCGCTGGAAGCCAACGTCAATCACAAAAGCACCATGTTCGGCGGCAGCCTGTACTGCGGCGCGGTGCTGGCGGGTTGGGGGTGGCTGCATTTGCGTTTGCGTGAAGAAGGGATTGAAGACGGGCACATCGTGATTCACGAAGGGCAAATCAGCTATCCGCTGCCGGTGACCATGGACGCGACCGCGATTTGCCAGGCACCGAGTGCGGCGGTGTGGAAGAAGTTTCTGGCGATGTATCAGCGCTATGGAAGAGCGCGGTTGACGTTGCATTCGCGGATTGTGAATGCCGATAGCGATGAAGACGCCGTGAGGTTTGCCGGGCAGTACGTCCTGCACCGGTAAATCTCAGCGGCTGATCGTTCCCACACTCCGCGTGGGACGATCCATCTTTGTAGGAGCCGGCTTGCCGGCGATCCAGGCAACACGGTGCGCCTGACACACCGCTATCGCCGGCAAGCCGGCTCCTACAAGGTAGCGAGCTTCAGCAGCTTTTCGCGCCAGGCAGCTTTGGCTGGCAGCGCCAGGAAAAATTCATTCAACAGCGATTCCCGCGCCGGATAGCTGAACGGCTTTCCGCTCAACTCCAACACTTCACCGCCCGCCCCTTCCAGCACACCCTGGGCCGCCGCCGTATCCCACTGCGAAGTCGGCGCCAGACGCGGATAACAATCTGCCGCCCCTTCCGCCAACAAACAAAACTTCAGCGAACTGCCGATATTGGCCAGTTGCAGCTCGCCGAGGCTGTCGCTCAGTCCAGCCAGCAAGCGCTCTTGCTCAGGGCTCGAATGCCGACGGCTGGCGACGACCGTGAAGGCCTCGCCTGGGGCCGGCACAGTGCGAACCTGAATCGGCAGCGGCTCGGCGTCCTTATCACCACGCCACGCGCCCAGACCGGCACCCCCGACGTAGAAACGTCCATTGGTGGGCATCGACACCACGCCAAACACCACTCGCCCCTGCTCGATCAACGCGATGTTGACGGTAAATTCTTCGCTGCCGGAGATGAACTCCTTGGTGCCGTCCAGCGGATCGACCAGCCACCAGCGCTGCCAACCGGCGCGCACGCTCTGCGGGATGTTGGCGTCCTCTTCGGACAACACCGGGATGCTCGGGTCCAGCGCGGTCAGCCCGGCCAGAATCAGATGATGAGCGGCCAGGTCGGCAGCGGTGACCGGCGAATCATCGGCCTTGGCGGTCACGGTCGTGCCGGTGCGCCAGAACGGCAGGATCGCGTCGCCAGCCTTCAATGCCAGTTCAATCACCGGCGCCATCAATGGATGCGGGAAATTCATGGCAGGAACACCCCGCGCTGGGTCAACAGGTCACGGGCCAGGTACAACGCCGCCAAGGCACGGCCCTCGGTGAATTTCGGATTCTGGGCCAGGGCCGACAGCTCTCGCAGGTTGATCTTGTCCACGCGCATCGGTTCAGGCTCGTCGCCTTCAAGCCGTTCTTCGTACAACTCCGTGGCCAACACCACCTGAATTTTCTGGCTCATGTAGCCCGGCGACAAGGACAGCTCGGTGAGGTGTTCCAGTTGTCGCGCGCCATACCCGGCTTCTTCCTTGAGCTCACGCTCGGCCGCCGCCAGCACGTCTTCACCCGGCTCGATCAAACCTTTGGGCAGCGACATCTCGTATTCATCGGTGCCGCCGCAATATTCCTCGACCAGCACCGCGTGATCTGCGTCGAGCATCGCCACGATCATCACCGCGCCATACCCGGCGCCTTTGCCGACCAGTCGCTCATAGGTGCGCTCCACGCCATTGGAAAAGCGCAATTTCAGCTCTTCGACGCAGAACAAGCGACTGGTGGCGACAATCTCGCGGGCGAGGATGGTGGGTTTCTGGCGCATGAAAAGCTCCTTGGCGTGAACGCGTTACTATACCCGGCCTATCCTGATTGTTGACCTCGGATATCTCTTTTACCGCTGGAGAAGTTTTTTATGTCCCTGCTGCCCTGGCGAGACATCGACACCGTTCTGCTCGATATGGACGGCACGCTGCTGGACCTGCACTTCGACAACCATTTCTGGCTGGAACACTTGCCCCAGCGTTACGCCGACTTGCACGGTGTGAGCCGGGCCATGGCCGAGATGGAATTGCAGCCGCTGTTTGAACGCCATGCCGGCCAGTTGCAGTGGTATTGCCTGGATTTCTGGAGCGCCGAACTGAAGCTGCCGGTGCGCGAGCTGAAACTGGAAACCGCGCACCTGATTGCGTTGCGCCCGGACGCGGATACGTTCCTTGCGGCGATCAAGCAGGCCGGCAAGCGGGTGGTGATGATCACCAATGCACATCGGGATTCGCTGTCACTGAAACTGGAACGAATTGAACTGGCGCCGTATTTCGAGCGGTTGATCAGCTCGCATGATTACGGCTTTCCCAAAGAGAATCCGCAGTTCTGGCAGGCATTGCAGGCGGATATCGGGTTTGATCCGGCGCGCAGTCTGTTTATCGACGATACGTTGTCGATCTTGCGCAGTGCGCGGGATTTTGGGGTCGCGCATTTGTTGGCGGTGAAGGAGCCGGATAGCCGCAAAGGGCCGAAGGACACGGCGGAGTTTGCGGCGGTGGTTGATTATCGGGAGTTGATTGCGGGGCTTTAGACCGAGTCGCGCCTTTCGCGGGCAAGCCTCGCTCCTACAGGTTATGCGTCGTTCGTGAACGAGGCGATAACCTGTAGGAGCGAGGCTTGCCCGCGAAGGCCATAACGCGGTCTTGAGCCTTACTCAGGAATCCGCAACGACTGCCCCGGATAAATCTTGTCTGGATGGGACAACAGCGGCTTGTTGGCCTCGAAAATCTTGTTGTATTTATTAGCATTGCCATACACGCGCAATGAAATCGCGCTGAGGGTGTCGCCCTTCACGACCGTGACAAATTTCGCGGCGACGACCGCAGGTCCGGTCACCGCAATCTGATCATCCACGCTGCCAACACCGGCAATATTGCCCACGGCCAGCAGGATTTTTTCTTTCTCTTCCTGGCTCGCCACCTCACCGGTCACCGTGACTTTGTCGCCCTCTACCGTCGCCTGCACATTCGGATTGCCCAGGCCGACCTTGCTGATGTGTTCCTTCAACTGCTCGCTGGCATTGGCGTTACCCGGCGTCAGCAAGTCGATAAGCTTTTCGCCTGCTTCCTTCACAAAGCTAAAAATACTCATGGTGCACTCTCCTTGGTTTTTGGTTCCAGACGCAAAAGCCTAGACCAAGGTTGCAACACCCGGTTCCTACCCGACCAATGACGCCGCTTGCCCCCAGGCGCTAGAATCCCGGCCTACCCGTGCCCTGGAGCGAAGATGGACATCAAGCAGCTGAAATTCCTCATCGCCCTCGACGAAACCCGGCATTTCGGTCAGGCCGCTGCACGTTGTCACGTCACTCAGCCGACCCTGTCCATGCGCTTGCGCAGCCTTGAAGAAGAACTCGAGTTACCGTTGGTCAACCGTGGTCAGCGCTTCGAAGGCTTCACCGCGCCGGGCGAGCGGGTGCTGGCGTGGGCGCGCACGGTGCTCGCGGCCTACGACGGCTTGCAGGCCGAAGCCGCCGCCTGTCGCGGTAACCTGGTCGGTACGCTGCGTCTGGGCGTGGTGCCGTTGTCGAGTTTCGACCCGCTGCCGCTGCTGCAACGCTTGCACGGCGAACACCCGAACCTGCGCTTCGAACTCTCGGCGCTGAGCTCCGAGCAGATCCTCGAACAACTGGCGAACAATCGCCTGGATCTTGGCGTGTCGTACCTGGAGCGTCTGGACGCCGAACGTTTCGATTCCCTGGCGTTCAGCGAAACCCGCATGGGCCTGCTCTACGATCAGCGCTTCTTCACCTTCGGTGAGGCGCCGCTGAGCTGGGAGTCGCTGATCGAACTGCCGCTGGGCATGCTCACCAGCGGCATGCATTTCCGCCAGTCCATCGACCACAATTTCCACAGCCGCGGCCTTACTCCACAGCCGTTGTTGCAAACCGATGCCGTGCATCAACTGTTACAAGCTGTTCATGGTGGATTGTGTTGCGCCGTGATGCCGCTCGAAGGCGGCCTGGAAAACCTCACAGACCATCTGCGCCTGCAACCGATCGAAAACGCCCAGACCCTCGGTCGGCTGGGGCTGATCATGCGTCGCAGCGCACCGCGCTCGGCGTTGGCGGAGGCCTGTTTCGCGATCTACCAACAATCAATGACAAGCTCTTGATCGACGCCATCTATCGGCAGATCAGTAATAGCGATTAGACGCGACAACTTGTCGCGCATAGGCTTAAAGCTGACTAAACCGTCGGTGATGCCCCCATGAACGCCAAGCGTCCTGTTTGCGCGGCGCCAGCCCTCGAAACGCCCGCGCCCGCCGCCAGCCAAACGTACAGTTACAGCGATTTTCAATACACCGAATCGGCCAGCACCGCGCTCGCCGAGGAAGTTGCGTTGGCGATTGCCTATAACGGTATCAGTCAGGCAGTGATGCTGGTGACGCCGACGGACCTGGAAGACTTCATCGTCGGTTTCAGCCTCGGCAGCGGCATCATCGAAGACGCCTCCGACATTTATGACCTGCAACTGAGCGGTTCGGGGTCGGCGCAGTACGCGCAAGTAACCATCGCCAACCGCGCCTTCTGGAACCTCAAGCAGCAACGTCGGCAACTGGCCGGCACCAGCGGTTGCGGGCTCTGCGGTGTGGAAGCGGTCGAACAGGCTCTGCCAGACCTCAAGGTGTTGCCCGGTGCGCCATTGCCGCCCGCCGAATGGCTCGACGGTTTGCGCCAGCGTATCGGCGCGTTCCAGCCACTCGGCCAGCATTGCGGCGCGGTGCATGCGGCGGTGTTCATGAACGCCAAGGGTGAATTGCTGCTGGGTCGCGAGGACATTGGCCGGCACAACGCGCTCGACAAGCTGATTGGCGGGCTGATCCGACAAAAGATCCCGACCACTGGCGGCCTGGCGATCGTCACCAGTCGTTGCAGCCTCGAATTGATCCAGAAAGTACTGCGCGCAGGCATCCAGACCCTGGTCAGCCTGTCGTCGCCCACGGGCCTTGCCGTGCAATGGGCCCGTCGTCACAACCTGAACCTTATCCATCTGCCACAGAAGAATGCGCCGCGGGTCTACAGCCCGGCTTTGGAGAATCAAGCGTGAGTCAACACCGTCAAGCCGACCAGAAACCCGTCCCCCGCTACAAGCCCTACAAGGGCCCAGCCGGTGGCTGGGGCGCACTGATCAGCGTCGCCCAGGCCTGGTTGACCAGCGACAACGCGCTGAAAAACCTGCGCATCATGCTCAAGACCAACCAGAACGGCGGCTTCGACTGCCCGGGTTGCGCCTGGGGCGATTCGCCGGAAAAGGGCATGGTGATGTTCTGCGAGAACGGCGCCAAAGCGGTGAACTGGGAAGCGACCAAACGGGCCGTCAACCCGGCATTCTTCGCCAAACACAGCGTCACCTCGCTGCTGGAACAAAGCGATTACTGGCTTGAATATCAGGGGCGCCTGACCGAGCCGATGCGCTACAACGCCGAAACCGATCGCTACCAACCGATCAGCTGGGATGATGCCTTCACCCTGATCGCCAAACATCTGCGCGGTTTGTCGAGCCCGGATCAAGCCGAGTTCTACACCTCGGGACGTGCCAGCAACGAAGCGGCTTTCCTCTATCAGTTGTTCGTGCGCGCCTATGGCACCAATAATTTCCCTGACTGTTCGAACATGTGCCACGAGGCCAGCGGTGTCGCGTTGGCGCAGAGCGTTGGCGTCGGTAAAGGCACCGTGACCTTCGACGACTTCGAACACGCCGATGCGATTTTCGTCTGGGGCCAGAACCCCGGCACCAACCACCCACGGATGCTCGAACCGCTGCGTGAAGCCGTGAAACGTGGTGCGCAAGTGGTGTGCATCAACCCGCTCAAAGAACGCGGTCTGGAGCGTTTCCAGCACCCGCAACACCCGATCGAAATGCTCACCAACGGCGACAAACCGACCAACACCGCCTATTTCCGTCCGGCCCTGGGCGGCGACATGGCGGTGCTGCGCGGCATGGCGAAATTCCTGCTGCAATGGGAGCGCGACGCGCAGAAAGCCGGTGAGCCTGCCGTGTTCGACCACGACTTCCTCAATGAACACAGTGTCAACGTGCTGGAGTACCTGGGCACCGTCGACGATACGCCGTGGGAGCAAATCGTCGAGCAGTCCGGCCTGACGCTCGTGGAAATCGAGCAAGCGGCGCGCATGTATGCCAAAGGCAAGAACGTGATCATGTGCTGGGCGATGGGTATCACCCAACATCGCCATTCGGTTGCGACCATCCAGGAAATCGCCAACCTGATGCTGCTGCGCGGCAACATTGGCCGCCCCGGCGCCGGCCTGTGCCCGGTGCGTGGCCACAGTAACGTGCAGGGCGACCGTACGATGGGCATCAACGAGCGTCCGCCGGTGGCGTTCCTCGATTCCCTGGAACGTCGCTTCCAGTTCAAAGTGCCGCGCGAAAACGGCCACAACGTGGTCGAGGCGATTCATGCCATGGCCGAAGGCCGTGCAAAAGTCTTCATCGCTCTGGGCGGTAACTTCGCCCAGGCCACTCCGGACAGCACGCGCACCTTCCAGGCTCTGAGCAACTGCGACCTGACCGTACAGATCAGCACCAAGCTCAACCGCAGCCATTTGGCTCACGGCAAGGAAGCACTGATCCTGCCGTGCCTGGGCCGCACCGACATCGATATCCAGACCGAAGGCCCACAAGCGGTGACCGTGGAAGATTCGTTCAGCATGGTCCACGCCTCCAACGGCCAGTTGCAGGCGCTGTCGAACCAGATGCGCTCCGAGCCTGCGATCATCGCCGGTATCGCCGCCGCGACCCTGGGCAGCAAACCGGTGGACTGGAACTTGCTGGTGGCCGATTACTCGCGCATTCGTGACCTGATTGCCGATACGATTCCGGGCTTCAAGGACTTCAACGAGAAGATCAAGAATCCGGGCGGCTTCTACCTCGGCAACAGTGCCGGTTCCCGTCGCTGGAACACCGCGTCGGGCCGGGCGAATTTCCGTGCGAACGTCCTGCCCAAGGATCTGGTGCACGAGCGCACGCGCTCCACAGGCGTGTTGCCGGACCTGATCATGCAGTCGATGCGTTCCCACGATCAGTACAACACCACCATTTATGGCCTCGACGACCGTTATCGCGGCGTGAAAGGTCAGCGTGATGTGTTGTTTGTGAACGAAGCGGACATTATTCGCCTGGGGTTCAAACCGGGACAGAAGGCCGACATCGTTTCGATCTGGGACGATGGCCGTGAGCGTCGGGTAAAAGGCTTCACGCTGTTGGCGTTTGATATTCCTGCGGGGCAAGCGGCGGCGTACTACCCGGAAGTGAATCCGCTGGTGCCGTTGGAGAGCACTGGGGATGGCAGCCATACGCCGACGTCGAAGTTTGTGGCGATCCGGTTAGAAGCGGCGAGTGAGATCGGGTTGATTTTGGCGAAGTCGGCCTAAAGTTTCGACTGATCTGGCCCCATCGCCGGCAAGCCGGTCTCGCTCCCACACTGGATCTCAGTCGTACACAAGATTTGTATTCACTGAAGATCAACTGTGGGAGCGAGCCTGCTCGCGAATGCGGTGTATCATTCAACGAATTTTCTGGATCAATCACTTTCCAATCGCCCACAAAAAAGGCCGTTTTTTCACAAAAACGGCCATTCCGAAGTAGCTAAAGACCGGCGAAAAACACTTAAGTTCCAGCTAAAAAACAGTAACTTATAGAAATGTGCTGAAGTCGTGTTACTCGTCGGATTTCGATTGTCAGCCTTACGACACAGCCTCAGGATCGCGCCGTCATCCCCTTGAGGTTCCTCAAATGAAGTTCTCCTCGATTCTCTTGTTGTCCCTTGGCCTGGTCAGTGGCTTCGCTTCTGCCGGAGGCACCACCGAAGCAGGTGTGGGCGGCGCATTGGGCGGGGTTTTGGGCTCGGTCGTCGGTCAATCGCTAGGCGGCAACACAGGTTCAACCATTGGCGCAGCCCTGGGCGGCGCGGGTGGTAGCGCAGTCGGCGCAGACAAACGCAGCCGTGGCGAAGCGGCCATTGGTGGTGCGTTGGGCGCAGCAGGCGGTAACGTGGTCGGTCGCAGCATGGGCGGCACCACCGGCAGCCTGATCGGCTCCGCAGCAGGCGGCGGCGCCGGTGGCGCGCTGGGTAACTACATGGGCAACAAAAGCGATGATGATGACGATGATCGTCGTTCCTATCGCGGTCATGGTGATCGTCGCTATTACCGGGATGACCATCCGGGTCGCGGCCATGCTTATGGCCACCGCAAGCACAAACATCGCTATCACGACTGAGGCTTGAATCGCCTCGTTTACCGGTAGATCAAAAAAATCGCAGCCCAAGGGCTGCGATTTTTTTTGCCCCTCAAACCACCAATCGCTCCAGCGCACCGCGCAACCCGGCAGGAATCGCCACGGGCTGATTCGACACCCGATCCACAAACACATGCACGAAACGCCCCGCGGCGCAGGCTTCGTCTTCACCGGCCTTGAACACCGCCAATTCGTATTGCACCGAGCTGTTGCCCAACTTGCCCACGCGCAAACCGATCTCGATCCGGTCGGGGAAAGCGATTGAAGCAAAATAATCGCAAGCCGAGCTCACCACAAACCCCACGACTTCGCCGTCATGAATATCCAGGCCGCCGACTTCGATCAGGTAGGTGTTCACCGCCGTGTCGAAGAAGCTGTAGTAGGTGACGTTGTTGACGTGACCGTAGGCATCGTTGTCGTGCCAGCGCGTGGTGATGGGCTGGAAGTGCGGGTAGTCGGTGCGTTGGGGCATGGGGTTGGACATCAGGGTCGATTCCTGGAGTTGGATTGCGAGTTTAAGGCGAAAACCGCGTTATCGTTCATCCCCGGCAAGCCGGTCTCGCTCCCACAAGGGATCTCGGTCGTCCACAAACTCTGTGTTCACAGATAATAAACTGTGGGAGCGAGCCTGCTCGCGAAGGCGCCATTGCAGGCGCCACATAAATCACCTATCACCAAACCCCTTGCCCACTGCCGCCAACTCCCCAATCAACCGCGCCGGCTGCCAGTGGTCACCCTGTTTGGTTTCCAGCTGCAGTAGCCGCTGATGAATATCCACCAACCCCTGCTGATCCGCCCAGGCCATCGGCCCGCCCTTGTCCGCCGGAAAACCATAACCGTTGAGGTACACCAGATCGATGTCATGCGCTGACGCCGCAATCCCTTCCTGAAGAATCTTCGCCCCCTCGTTGACCAGTGCCAGCAAGCAGCGCTCCAGAATCTCTTCAGGCCCGATCTCGCGACGCTGGAAACCCAATCCTTCGCTGACCTCCAGCACCAGCGCATCCACCTGCACATCGTGCTCAGCCTGGCGACTGCCCGCTTCGTAGTGGTAATAGCCGTTGCCACTCTTCTGCCCGAAACGGCCCAGTTCGCACAGACGGTTATCCACTTGAACCTGCGGTGCATCCTGCCCCTTGCCGGCTAGCTCCCGAGCCCGCCATTCGAGGTCGATACCAACCACGTCGTACATGCGGAACGGCCCCATGGCGAAACCGAACCCCTGCAACGCCGCATCCACCTGATAGGGAAAAGCGCCTTCAAGCAGCATCTTGCGTGCTTCCAGCACGTAGGTTTTGAGCATGCGGTTGCCAATGAAGCCCTCGCAGTTGCCCGACACCACACTGACCTTGCCCATGCGCTTGCCCAGGTCCAGCGCGGCTTCCAGCACCGCCGGTGAAGTCTGTGCGCCACGAACGATTTCCAGCAGTTTCATGATGTGCGCCGGGCTGAAGAAGTGCAGGCCCAGGACTTGTTTCGGGCGGCGGGTGGCGGCGGCAATGGCGTCGATATCCAGCGCCGACGTGTTGCTGGCCAGTATGGCTTCGGGCTTGAGCAGGCCATCCAGCTCGCGGAAGATTCTCTGCTTGAGCTCGAGGTTTTCGTAAACCGCCTCGATCACCAGATCGACCTCGCGGATCGCTGCGTAATCGGCAGCCGCCGTGACCCGTGCAATGCGCGCATCCGCTTCAGCCTGATCAATCCGCCCCTGCCGCACGTTGTGCGCGTAGGTCTCAGCCACGGTGGCCAGTGCCTGCTCAAGCATCTGCGGATTGTTATCGACCCACTGCACCGGCACCCCGGCATTGGCCAGGCACATGACAATGCCACGGCCCATGGTGCCCGCACCGATGACCGCAGCGCGCTGAATGTTGAACGGTGTCTGGCTCATAGTTGTTCTCTTATTGGCGATCCAAAGACAGACCCCACCATAGTCAGCCACCCGGCTTTTTTGAAATTTATTCCTGTGATGGGGGACATTCAGCGGATGGATTCACGTCCGCCAGACACTGACATCCCTGTAGGAGCGAGGCTTGCCCGCGAAGGCGTCCTCAAGGTCATCGCAATGGCTGATGGCCTAATCGCCAGCAAGCCGGCTCCTACAAAGGTACGGGTCAGCCTGAGAGGTGTTGCTCAACCCAAGTCCGTACTTCGCCATACGGATACTCTTCCAGCGCCGCAAACCCCGGAATCGACCGAGCCTTGAGCTTGGTGAACAGCGGCACGCTGATCCCGCACAGAAACCGTGTCACCCGCTCAGCGGGAGGAATGCTGCCGGAGTGCTGCTCGTGCCTGTGGATAAAACCACCACACAGCGCCTCGAAGTTTTTATCCACAAGCGTCGGCAACTCCGGCGGTGCGGGCAGCCGCGCCACGTGCCCGTGACACACCGAACAATGCCCGCACCGCTGCGGCGAGTTTTCGTCACCGAAGTATTCGGCCAGGCGATTACCCAGGCAGTGGTCAGTGGCGAACAGATCGAGCATGGCGTGAATCCGCGCAATCTCGGTGCGCTCATGCCGGGTGAAACAATCATGTAGTTCGGCACTCAGCGCCTGAATGTCGAATGCCGTTTGCAGCAGGCTGTAGACCTCGGTCATCTGCTTGCTTTCCAGCTCGACCCAACCCTTTTCCTGGAAGTAATCCAGCGCCTTGACCACCCGATTGCGCTCGGCTTGATGCTGCTCGTACAGCGCATCGAAATTCACCGTCGCCCAGGTCCGCGCACGGCTGGAGGTCTGGATGATGGCCGCGACGAAATCCTTGCGCTCACCCTCGAAGCGGGCGAGCAAGTCTTCCGGCTCCAGCAAATACTTGAAGCGATATTCAGCGTAATAGGCGTAACGCGGGGCGATGATCCCGCGCAGCTCCAATTGCACCAGCAAGGTCTTGAGCGGCAACTGGCGAATGTTGCTCTGATCGGCCAACGGCCCTAGCAGAAACTCCCAATGCCCCTCGGGCACGGCGGCTTGTAATTCGTCGAGCACATGACGGATGCCTTCCAGCTCCGGCGTGTCGCCGTAGACAAAATTTTCCAGCACGTTGAGGCTGTCGCGGTTGGCCAGTACCAGGCAGTCCGATGGCTGCCCGTCACGCCCGGCGCGACCGATTTCCTGGCTGTAGTTTTCGATGGATTTGGGCAGGTCGAAATGCACCACGTTGCGGATGTCGCTCTTGTCGATGCCCATGCCGAAGGCGATAGTGGCGACGATGCAATTGGACTGGCCACCCATGAATCGTTTCTGAATGGCTTCGCGTTGTTCGTGGGGCAAGCCGGCGTGATAGGCCTCGGCCTGAATACCGTTGCGATCCAAGTGTTCGGCGATGTGTTCAGCGGTTTTCTGCAGCGTGACGTAGACGATGCTCGGCTGGTTGGGACGCTCGCTCATCCATTCGACCAAGCGTCGCCGTTTGTCCTGACCACGCACCGGTTCCACCAACAAGTTGAGGTTCGGCCGGTAGAAACCGGTGGTCACCACATCCTGGGGGGCAATGGCGAATTTCGCCTCCATGTCGGCGATCACTTTCGGGGTCGCGGTGGCGGTCAGCAGCAACGCTTGAGGGATGTTGAACTGGCGCTGGTAATCCGGAAGTTTGAGGTAGTCGGGGCGGAAGTTATGACCCCACTCCGAGATGCAATGCGCCTCGTCCACCACCAGCAGCGAGATGGGCACTTGCTGCAAGAAATTGCGGAAGCGCTCGTTCTTCAGGCGCTCCACGGAAATCATCAGAATCTTCAATTCGCCGGACTTGGCGCGAGCCATCACGTCACCCGCGTCATCGCGGCTTTGAGCCGAATCGATACTGCCTGCCGAAATGCCATGGCGCTGCAAAAACGCCAATTGATCCTGCATCAACGCGAGCAGCGGCGAGACCACCAGCGTCAGGTGCGGCAGCAACACCGCCGACATCTGGTAACACAGGGACTTGCCTGAACCCGTAGGGAAAATCGCCGCCGCCGAGCGCCCGGCCATCACCGCGCTGACCACCGCCTCCTGGCCGGGTCGAAACTGTGGATAACCGAAAACCTGTTCCAGGGTGTTGTGCATAAGCTGTCACTCCGTTGACCGCTGCGAAGCCCAAAGCCTAGCCGGTGATCGCAGCGAGTCGAGAAAAGGTCGGGGGCAAAAACGATACGGGATGATACAGCGGATAGCGCGGGGGGGATGGCGGGGCTTGAGGAAAATGGCGACCGGTAGATCGCCATCGCTGGCAAGCCAGCTCCTACAGTTGATCTACGCACCTGGCCCTTTTGTAGGAGCTGGCTTGCCAGCGATGAGGCCTGCAGCCTCACCAAAAAATCATGGTTGATCCCTTCAGGGCACCAACACCGCCACCCGCAGCTGTTCATTCAACATCTGCTCATGAAACACCTGGCTCTTGCTCGCCCACACCGCATGGGCCGGGCTGATTTCGCCGGTGAACGCCGCCGCCAACTGACGCAAATCAGCGACGCTTCGCACACGCGGGCAGAACGGTTCGCCGTCGCAGTTCTGACTGGCGTTGCGGTAGGTGGTCAGCAACCGATCCCACAACCCATCACGCACTTGTCGCACAGACTTGAGCTTCAATGCCTGCACGCCCAGACGCTGTTTCAGCCCCTGCTCGTCCAGTGATTCGCTGGCCAGCAACGCCTTGCCGAACATCAACACCTCCGCACGGGACGCGGTGTCCATGTTCGCCTGAGTGGTGAGGGCGTCCGGCCAACCGGTGCGGGCCATGTTGGCAAGCATCATCGAACTGCCAGCGTCGGCTGCGCCCGTCAAACGACAAACACCCGCCCACAACAACAAAACCGAGGCCATACGTAGCCACTGCATACCTAATTCCCTTTAAGTGCCTAACCAGGCATTTTCGAAATGCCCTACAGATTCTGGCGCGCACCATACAGAGGTTTACTGCGCCGCGCCTGATAAACACGTAGGAAATTTCACCAGTAGGGGTTTCGGTGAAAAAAACCTCGGGAATCACGTAGGGCCAATGCCCGAAGACCAGTAAATCCCCTACACATTCTGTCGATTGCGGCTGTATTGCCGCAGCACGCCGTCCCCTTCATAGTTTTCGGCGCGGCTGAAACAGTGTGTCGGCCTGCCCGACTTCCCAAAGGACTGCCCCCGATGCAAGACCGCTACCGCCCCCTCAAAAGCAGCTACAGCGACACCCCGGTCCTGGTCATCGACACCGAGGCCGACCCACACGAAATCCTCGACGCCGCCCGCCAACGCATCCACGCCGCCAGCGACCTGCTCGAAACCCTGTACTGCCTGTGCTTCAAACAGGCAGACGCAAGCGACATCCCCAACATCGTCAACGCCCTCTACCTGCTGACCCAGGACGGCAACGAACTCCTCGACATCGCCCGCCAACGCCTCCCGAAACTCACCGCCGGCTAATGCCCACCCCCCCCTCCCTGTAGGAGCGAGGCTTGCCCGCGAAGAACGATAACGCGGTGAATCTGATGAAAACCAAAATCCCCGAAACCCAATCATCTCGAGAAAAAGCAGCCTACGACGCATGGTTCAGAGCACAGGTACAAGCCAGTCTCGACGACCCACGCCCAAGCATTCCCGACGAAGAAGCCAGACAACTGATGGCAGTCAAACGCGAAAAATTACGCAAAAGATAAGTCCGTAGGCAACGCCCTATCAAAGCTTCATCCCGGTCCTACAACACAAGACACCTTGTCGCCTATCGCCAACCGGTGGCTCGAATCTATAGTCGGACTGTCGCTGCCAAATCAGCGACTCGGGTTTGGTCACCTGAATTTGAGAGAAAACTTACGCATGCCCTTGTATGCTGCCGACTTCTTTTGTGTCGGCACGCTTTATGGCGGCTGTGTTTGGGACGCTTCTGCGTACTCGGGTTTTCTCTCCCTGGTTGACCAACCTGAACACAGTCCGCCACCCATCGTTTGGTCACGATAGTGGCGGGTCTTCAGCTACATAAAAGAGAAAATTCAAATGAATACCTGGAACCCGCTCACCGATCGCTACCGCCCACTCCAAACCAACCTCACCGATTCCCCACCCCTGATCATCGACACAGAAGCCAACCCGCAAGACATCCTCGAAGCCGCCCTCCAGCGCATCCGAGCCTCCAGCGAATTGCTCCGAACCCTGCATTGCCAATCCTTCGAGCAAGGCGATCTAGAAGACATCCCCCACATCACCCACGCGCTCTACCTACTGACCCAAGACGGCTGCGACCTGCTAAAAGTCGCCCAACAACGCATGCTGGGCTGGAAAGCGCCTGCCTGACGCTAAGCGCTAACAGGTAAGCCGCACCCTTGTGGGAGCCGGCTTGCCTGCGCCTCGCAGGATTCGACACGTCGCCAGAGGACATCCTCACTCCACTTCCTGCGCGAGAGGGAGTGCTCGCCAAATACCGGGAAGACAATCCGTCACAATCTGCTCATGCCCTTCCCACCAAACCTGACGACCAATAAGATCCGCCCAAGCCCAACCGGACGTCCCCGAATGAACCTCGCCTCCAATTTCCCCGACGACCAAACCATGCACCTGCTCATGCAGCTGCTGCACGAGGAACTCGGCCTGCCCGAACGCAAAACCATCAGCCTCACCACCTCGATCAACTTCGACCTGGGCTGCGACGGTGCCGATGCTCAAAACCTGATGGAAGCACTGGAAGAACAGTTCGCCATCGACCTCATCGATTACGACGCCTATCGCTACTTCCAACCCGAAGGCTACGATGTCTTCCTCAAACGCAGGGCCAAGGGGCGTGGCGACAAAGTCCCGCTTACCATCGGCATGCTCTACCAGGCCATCAAGGCCCGACGCTGGGACACTCAGACGCTGGAAGGCTTCTAACGTCCGCAGCACACACCTATAAGGACATAGCGTGGACGTACTGATGGGTTTACTCGCCGCCTTACTGTGGGGCGGCACGGATTTTCTGGTGGGGTTGAATGCCCGCGCAGTGGGCGTCAAACGCGCGGTGTATTTCGGTCAGGCGCTGGGGTTCAGCATCATGAGCCTGCTGTTGATTGCCTTCCCCGCGTTCATCCTCAAATCGATGTCGGCGTCACTCACTGTCTGGCTGTTCGGCATTGTCGCCGCCGTGCTGACGGTGTCTGGTGCCCTCGCGTTGTCCAAAGCCTTTGCCCTCGGCAAAGCTTCCATCGTTGCGCCGCTGGTAACTTCTTATGGCGTTGTAACAACGTTGCTGTCCTGGGCCGGAGGTGAGCAGATCAGCCTGACTCAGCTGCTTTGCATTGCTCTGTGCGTGATCGGGGTGATTCTCTCCAGCATCCATTCCGACTCGAAAATCCCACACACGACTCAAGCCAGCAGCTCGATCGCCTACGCACTGTTGGCCGCCCTTTTCTATGGCACCAGTTTCTGGCTGCAAGGCCACTTCGTGCTTCCGGTACTTGGTCCGGTAACGATGCTTTGGCTCGCCTATCTGGTTGGTCTGATCGTGCTGGTGGTTATCGTCCTGAGGATCGAGGACGGGCTGAAAATTCCACCGTTGAAAAACTGCATGACGCTGACCGGCGCCAGCTTGATGAACCTGGGTGGGTTTTCTTCGTTCGCCTGGGGCGCGGTGGCAGGATCGGTTTCGGTGGTGACCGTGATCAGTACGTTGTCTGGAGGGATTGCGGCGATTCTGGGGTACGTATTTTTCAAGGAAAGGCTGGCAAAGTTACAGGTGCTTGGCGTGGTTCTGGTGTTGGTGGGCGCGTTCGTTTTGCACCTGAAAACCTGAGCCGTCCCCACAAAAAAGGCACCTTACGGAATCCTGGATAACGCACGACCTGTAGGAGCCGGCTTGCTGGCGATAGACTGTAGTTCGCCGCGTTTATCCAGACAGTACGCGGTATCGTTAACGACCATCGCCAGCAAGCCGGCTCCTACAAGTCGTGTGATATTCGTTACCCACAAAAAAGCCGCCCTCAAAGGGCGGCTTTTTCATTACATCAAACCAACTCTTACAACTTCGGCCCAGCAGCCTTGATCGCGTCGCTCACTTCGAACTTCTTGAAGTTCTCAACGAACAACCCGGCCAGTGCTTTAGCCGCTTCATCGTAAGCAGCCTTGTCAGCCCAGGTGTTACGTGGGTTCAACAGGCCAGTCTCAACGCCCGGTACGGCCAGTGGCACGTCGAGGTTGATGGTGTCGAGGTGTTCGGTTTCAGCACCGATCAACGCGCCGCTCTGGATCGCTGCGATCACGCCGCGAGTGGTCGGGATGTTGAAGCGTTTGCCGACGCCGTAGCCGCCGCCGGTCCAGCCGGTGTTGACCAGGTAGACCTTGGAGCCGAAGCCGCGGATACGCTTGATCAGCAGCTCTGCGTATTCGCCGGCCGGACGCGGGAAGAACGGTGCGCCGAAGCAGGTGGAGAAGGTCGACTTGATGCCGCTGCCGGAACCCATTTCGGTCGAGCCCACCAGTGCGGTGTAGCCGGACAGGAAGTGGTAGGCCGCTTGTTCTTCGCTGAGGATCGACACTGGTGGCAGTACGCCGGTCAGGTCGCAGGTCAGGAAGATCACAGCGTTTGGCTCGCCACCGAGGTTTTTCTCGGAACGCTTGGCAACGTGCTCCAGCGGGTAGGCGGCGCGGCTGTTCTGGGTCAGGCTGACATCGGCGTAGTCGGCGTGCTTGGCGTCGTCGATCACGACGTTTTCCAGGACTGCGCCGTGCTTGATGGCTTTCCAGATGACCGGCTCGTTCTTCTCGGACAGGTCGATGCACTTGGCATAGCAACCGCCTTCGATGTTGAAGACAACGCCTTCGCCCCAGCCGTGTTCGTCGTCACCGATCAGGTAACGGCTTTCGTCGGCCGACAGGGTGGTTTTACCGGTGCCGGACAGGCCGAAGAACAGGGTCACGTCGCCCGCTTCGCCGATGTTGGCGGCGCAGTGCATCGGCAGTACGTCAGCGGCCGGCAGCAGGAAGTTCTGCACCGAGAACATGGCTTTCTTCATTTCACCGGCGTAACGCATGCCGGCGATCAGCACTTTCTTCTGTGCGAAGTTGATGATCACGCAACCGTCGGAGTTGGTGCCGTCACGCTCTGGCACGCACTCGAAGTTGGCAACGTTGAGCACTTGCCACTCAGCACGACCCGCCGGGTTGTACTGGGCCGGGTTGATGAACAGGCAACGACCGAACAGGTTCTGCCAGGCAGTCTGGGTGGTCATCTTCACGGCCAGGTAGTGATCTTCGGCCGCGCCTACATGCACGTGGGAAACGAAATGATCTTGCGCGTTGTTGAACGCCTCGACGCGAGCCCACAGGGCATCGAACTTGTCGGCCGGGAACTTGCGGTTGATCGGGCCCCAGGCGATAGCGGCCTGGGTGGTCGGCTCTTCAACGATGAAACGATCGACTGGCGAGCGACCGGTACGGTGACCGGTGCGAACAACCAGCGCGCCGGTATCGGCAAGCTCGCCTTCACCGCGATTCAGGGCTTCTTTAACCAGATCATCAACACTCAGATCGGTGTACACGGCGTTATTGGCTTGCGTCATGAGGTTCCCCGTCGGCCAGTGGCCGAGTGCTCCAAACGTTTTGTAGTAGAAAGTCGTGCACTACTACCGCGAAAAAAGTGGGCCGGATTATGCCAGAAACGCCCAAAAAAAGTAGGGCCCTCCCGTCGTAACGGCGTTATTCCGGCACTTTCCAGTGAATTTACCTGCGCTGAACCGTTTTAGTGACGGGTATCTGACGGCGTGTCGACGCCCGCACCGGCGAATAATTGAACGATATCGGCGGCGTCGAACAGGTAACGTTCATTGCAGAACTGACAGTCGACCTCGATGTTGCCACCGTGTTCGACGACCAGGCTCTGCGCATCTTCCAGACCCAAACTGACCAGAGCATTGGCAGAACGTTCGCGCGAGCAGCTGCAACGGAAGCGCAATTTCTGCACATCGAACAGCCGGACCTGCTCTTCGTGGTAGAGACGATGGAGCACGGTTTCGTTGTCCAGGCCGAGCAATTCATCGGCGGTCAGGGTACTGCCCAGCGCGGTGATGTGCTGCCAGCTGGCGGCGCGTTCTTCTTCGTCTTTCAGGCGGTCGGCGGGCAGTTGCTGCAGCAACAGGCCACGGGCGCGACGGCCATCGGCGTACAGCCAGAAACGCGTGCCCACCTGTTGCGACATCACGAAGTAGTTAGTGAAGCACTCCGACAGGGTATCGCCATCCAGGTCGACGATACCCTGATAACGCTGGCCCACGGTCGGGTCGACGGTCAGCGCCAATACGCCGTTGGGCATCAGGTCGGCGAGGGTGGCGTCGGGGGCGATCTGGTCGGCCTCGTAACGGGCCAGACCACGGATGTCACGTTCGCTGGAGCATTCGATCATCAGCAACGGGATAGGGCCGTCGGACCGCGCCTGAAGAATCAGCAGACCATCAAACTTCAAGGTGCCGACCAGCAACGATGCTGCGGCCATCAGTTCGCCAAGCAGTTGCGCGACCGGCTCCGGATACGGGTGTTTGGCAAGGACCTCGGCGTAGCTGCGCTCCAACGAAACCAGCTCGCCGCGGGTGTCGCTGTCATCGAAGATGAAGCGTTGGGTGTAGTCGGTATCCGGTAGATCGGTCATAGGTCTGGGTATCTGAAGTAAATGATAAAAGGTTACAAACGAAAAAATCGCGCCTCTGCAGCACCGTTTTGGTGCGCACTGTTCAGCCATGGGAGGCATTTTATGAACAATCCGGTTTTGTTCCAAGCAAGGTGGAACGTCCGCCGGCGGCGTTGTGCAATTTTGTGCCGCTGGCGCTGCTGGCCTTCTGGTTATGGCCTACAGGTCAGAGGCTGTGTGCGATTTTCGACGAGTGGCTTTCCATCCACTCGATTCGCCGCTGGCGATTCACCCGATATGGCTGCGCACTCGGGTAATTGCAAGTCTGCGACCGTTCGATGCGGTGGTTGGGGGATGTTAGTCGTCGGAGAAATATGGTGCGTAGCGCCCGATTTTTTCGTTGGAGGGCGAGTGCTGCGCACTCGATCGCCGGCAAGCCAGCTCCTACAGTGACCGCGTCGTTCAAACGTAACGCAATCTCCTGTAGGAGCTGGCTTGCCAGCGATAGCGTCAGCCCAGACAACGCAGAAACAACCGACTCACTCGTCGTTGCTGCTCCCACGAAATTTAAACAGATCCCGCCGCTGCTTCTTGCTTGGTTTGCCGTCAGTGCTCACGCCCAGCGAGCCCGCCTTGCGCATCGCCGCAGCCGCTTCGCGCTTGGCGATGCTGGCTTCGGTTTCGGCGTACAAGGTCTGAGCTTCCGGCGCACCACGGCGCACGATCGATAACGCCTGGACCACCACCGTACGCTCCTCGAACCCTGCGCGAATCTGAAACTCGTCGCCGATCCGCGGCTCTTTGCCCGGCTTGCAACGCTCACCCCGGCAATGCACCTTGCCACTTTCAATCGCCGCTTTCGCCAAGGCACGTGTTTTATAAAAACGCGCGGCCCACAACCACTTATCGAGACGGACCTTGTCGTCCTCTTCGCTTTTTTGTGCCATGGAATTTCCTCATTCTGAAATATTGGTGAACTGTACTACCGTTTCTGTCGTGCCAGGATTTCCACCGACCCGTACTACAATGCGCACGCCACACCTCGCTTGCAGGGGTGGAATTCCGGGCTGTAGATATCTGTCGCCTTTTAACCATTATTCTGCGTGAATACCGCGAATCCGGCCGCGTGCGGCCCCAGCGGTATCCACCGGTTGAGTACCTTTGAAGACATTTGACCATTTGACCGTTGTCGGTCTGCGCGAGTGGGTGGCGCTCCCGGGTTTGGGAGTCGCGGGCCTGCGGGCAAAAATCGACACCGGCGCCAGCACCTCCAGCCTGCATGCCACTGACATCGAGCCGTTCGAGCGCGACGGCGAACAGTGGGTGCGCTTCACCGCGCACCTGGGCACGGTAGTGCAGTTGCGACACCGACGCTGTGAAGCACCGCTGGTGACGATGAAATCCATCAAGAGCTCCAACGGCCAGGCGCAGAAGCGTTACGTGGTAAGCACCACCCTGGCCCTCGGTGATCGGGTCTGGCCCGTCGAGTTCACACTCGCCTGCCGCAAGTCCATGCGTTATCGCCTGCTTCTCGGTTCCAAAGCCCTGATCGACGGCCAGCTGGTGGTCAATCCGGGCATTAAGTATGTACAAGACAAGCCGGTGTTCCCGGTATCTACCTCCTCCACAGGTGTTGCATGAAGATCGCTGTGCTGTCGCGGAACCCGCGTCTGTATTCCACTCGTCGTCTGGTCGAAGCCGGTACCGAGCGTGGCCATGAAATGGTGGTGATCGACACCCTGCGCGCCTACATGAACATTGCCAGCCACAAACCGCAGATCCACTACCGCGGCAAGCCGCTGGAAGGTTTCGACGCGGTGATCCCACGGATCGGTGCGTCGGTAACGTTCTATGGCTGCGCGGTACTGCGTCAGTTTGAAATGATGGGGGTGTTCCCGCTTAACGAATCGGTGGCCATTGCCCGCTCGCGGGACAAACTGCGTTCGCTGCAATTGCTCTCGCGCCGCGGGATCGGTTTGCCGGTCACCGGGTTTGCCCACTCTCCGGATGACATTCCCGACCTGATCGACATGGTCAACGGCGCGCCGCTGGTGATCAAGGTTCTGGAAGGCACCCAGGGCATCGGCGTGGTGCTGTGCGAAACCGCAACGGCGGCGGAATCGGTGATCGAGGCGTTCATGGGCCTCAAGCAGAACATCATGGTTCAGGAATACATCAAGGAAGCCGGCGGTGCGGACATTCGCTGCTTCGTGGTCGGCGACAAGGTGATTGCAGCGATGAAGCGTCAGGCCAAGCCTGGAGAGTTTCGCTCCAACCTGCATCGCGGTGGCAGCGCCAGCCTGATCAAGATCACGCCGGAAGAACGCATGACTGCATTACGCGCTGCGAAGGTGATGGGACTGGCGGTGGCGGGTGTGGATATTCTGCGTTCGAATCACGGGCCGTTGGTGATGGAAGTGAATTCGTCGCCGGGGCTGGAAGGGATTGAGACCACCACCGGGAAGAATGTGGCGGGGATCATCATTGAGCATCTTGAGAAGAATGGTGGGCCGAATATGACTCGGACCAAAGGTAAGGGTTAATCCATAGTATTTATGGTGGCTGGAAGGCCGCCTTCGCGGGCAAGCCTCGCTCCTACAGTTGATCGCACTCCACTGTAGGAGCGAGGCTTGCCCGCGAAAGGGCCATTAGCCCCACTGAAGATCTCAGTTGTTAAACCGCATCCCGAGGCAACATCAACCCCAACGGCAACCGAACCCGCGCTTCCAGCCCACCGCCAGTACGATTGCGCAGCTCAACATTCCCGCCATGCATCGAAGCAATCCGCTTCACGATCGCCAGACCCAACCCGGTCCCTTTGCCACCGCGAGCACGATCCCCACGGGTAAACGGGTTGAAGATCGCCTCCAGCTCCGACGGATCAATCCCCGCCCCACGGTCCATGACGCTCAGCACCACATACGGGGCGCTGACATCCCCGGACACATAAGCCGCCACCTCAACACCGCTGCCAGCGTGATGCAGCGCATTGCCGATCAGGTTGTTCAGCAACCGTTTCATGGACACGCGACGCAGCGGAAACGGCTGAATCGGCTCCAGACGCAGGCGTACTTTCTCTTCATTCTGGTTAAACGGCGCGGCGACTTCGCGGACCAGATCGCTCAAGTCCACCTCTTCCACCGATTCATCGCGGCCATCGCGGATGAACGCGAGGAACTGGTCGAGAATCGCGTCCATGTCTTCGATGTCACGGACCATGTCGTCCGTCAGGTCGCTGTGGTCGCCCATCAGTTCCAGCGACAAGCGCAAACGAGTCAGCGGTGTTCGCAGGTCATGGGACACCCCGGCCAGCATCAGCTCGCGCTCGCGGCCAGCCTGTTCGACGTCTTCGGCCATCTGGTTGAACGCGCGGTACACCTCGGTCATCTCGCTCGGCGTGTCGCTGATCGGCAAACGAACGCTGCGACCCTGGCCGAGTTGCCTGGCGGCATAGACCAGGCGCTTCAACGGTTGATTGAGCTGGCTGACGAAGATCCACGCCGAGGCGGTGGACAGCAAGCCGATGGCAAGGAACCAGCCGAGCACGTTCCAGATTTTCTGGCCGCGTAAAGGATGTGGATACAGCGGCACTTTCAGCCAGCCATCGCCCAGGCTCGGCGCCCGGACCCACAGCGCCGGCGGTGAGTGCATGCGTAATCGCACCTCGGTGTCGGCGCCGAGTTCGGCCTGCATCTGCCGCTGATAGATCTCGCTGTAAGGCCAGTGTTGCTCGCCTTCCGGCACGCCGGTGCCCACCACCCGGATCAGGGTTGCGGCTTCGGCAATCTTGTCGCGATTGTTTTCATCGGCCGCCCAATAGGCGCGCAGCGTCAGGGCGACGCCGTGGCTGTATTGACGGTCCACCAGCACGTCTTCGTTCATCAACAGATAAACCAGGGTCAGCGCCTTGGAAAACAGGACGACAATCAGCACCAGCCACAGGGTGCGGGAGAAGAAACTCTGGGGGAACCAAACCGGGGTTTTCATGAATAACCGCTACACACTTGCAGGAGCGAGCGATGCTCGCATATTGCGGATCGCGAGTCTGCGGACAACATCATCCGCACGACCCGCTCCTACAAATCGCCGATCACTTGGTGGCGGCGCCATCCGGAACGAACACGTAGCCCACGCCCCAGACAGTCTGGATGTAACGCGGCTTGGACGGATCAGGCTCGATCATCCGGCGCAGACGGGAGATCTGCACGTCGATGGAACGCTCCAGGGCATCCCACTCGCGGCCACGGGCCAGGTTCATCAGCTTGTCACGGGTCAGTGGCTGACGCGCGTTCATGACCAGGGCCTTGAGTACCGCAAACTCACCGGTGGTGAGCATGTGCACTTCGTCACCGCGTTTCAGTTCGCGAGTGGCCAGGGACAGTTCGTAGTCACCGAAGGTCACGCTTTCGTCTTCGCTGCCCGGCGCACCCGGCACCGGCGCCGACTGACGACGCAGGACCGCTTTGACGCGAGCCATCAGCTCATCCGGGTTGAACGGCTTGGCCAGGTAATCGTCGGCGCCCAGTTCCAGGCCCTTGATGCGGCTCAGCTCGTCGCCCTTGGCGGTGAGCATGATGATCGGAATCTGATTGTTCGCGCCGCGCAGACGGCGGCAGGCGGTCAGACCGTCTTCGCCGGGCAGCATCAGGTCGAGGACGACCAGGTTGAACACTTCACGCGCCAGCAGGCGGTCCATTTGTTCGGTGTTCGGTACGGCGCGGGCGCGGTAGCCCTTGCTGACGAAAAAGCGTTCCAGCAGGCTGCTGAGCCCCGGATCGTCGTCAACGATAAGAATTTTTTCGCCTTCAGCAATGTTTGCAGTGCTGCTCATTGGATGCTCCTTTGATCTCGGCGCGCATTATGGCGTAGCTGCCGTTATACGCACCGTGTGCATTGTTAGCAGATTTTTCCTTCACCGCCAGAAATCCGGGCATTGTGCCTACAGCCTGTGATGCCCCCGAATGACAGAACGCTGGTTATAATGCGCGGCCTTTTGTGTCAGGCAACGTCTGATCGTTACCGTTGTGGCGGCTTTTTATTTTCATCGCCACGGCAGTAATTGTTCGATTTCACGGGTCAACGGGATGCCTGTTGATCCAGGTAGCGGCGCAGGCCAGGCCGCTCAACCAGACTCGCCGAGCCTTTATCCCCGCGCCCGCGAGCCTGCTTTCACAATTTGTCAGGTGGTTTTATGGACAGCATCAACAGCCGCATCGCCGAGGAACTCGGCGTACGCCCACAACAGGTCGAAGCGGCCGTCGCGCTACTCGATGAAGGCTCTACCGTTCCCTTCATCGCCCGTTACCGGAAAGAAGTGACCGGCAGCCTCGATGACATCCAGTTGCGTCATCTGGAAGAGCGTCTGCGCTACCTGCGAGAACTCGACGAACGGCGCATCAGCATCCTCGCCAGCATCGAAGAGCAAGGCAAGCTGACCCCGCAACTTGAACGCGACATCAAGCTCGCCGACACCAAGACCCGCCTCGAAGACTTGTACCTGCCGTACAAGCAAAAGCGCCGCACCAAGGGCCAGATCGCCCTGGAAGCCGGCCTCGGCGAGCTGGCCGACGGCCTGTTCAACGATCCCTCGCTGGCCCCGGACACCGAAGCCGCACGCTTCATCAACGCCGAAAAAGGCGTGGCCGATGTGAAGGCGGCCCTCGAAGGCGCCAAGTACATCCTCATGGAGCGCTTCGCCGAAGACGCTGGCCTGCTGGACAAGCTGCGCAACTACTTGAAGCAAGAAGCCACCCTCAGTGCCCGCGTGATCGCCGGCAAGGAAGAGGAAGGCGCCAAGTTCCGCGACTATTTCGAACACGACGAACCGCTGAAAAGCATGCCGTCGCACCGCGCGCTGGCGATTTTCCGTGGCCGCAACGAAGGCATCCTCAGCTCGGCGCTGAAAGTCGGCGACGAACTGCCGGGCACCATGCACCCGTGCGAAGGCATGATCGGTCAGCAGTTCGGTATCCAGAACCAGAACCGCGCCGCCGACAAATGGCTGGGCGAAGTGGTGCGCTGGACCTGGAAGGTCAAGCTCTACACCCACCTCGAAACCGACCTGCTGGGTGAACTGCGCGATGGCGCGGAAACCGAAGCGATCAACGTGTTCGCACACAACCTGCACGACCTGCTGCTGTCGGCTCCGGCCGGCCCGCGTGCCACCCTGGGCCTCGACCCGGGACTGCGCACCGGTTGCAAGGTCGCCGTGGTCGATGCCACCGGCAAGCTGCTGGATCACGCCACGGTTTACCCGCACGTGCCGCACAACAAGTGGGACCAGACCCTGGCGATTCTCGCGGCCCTGTGCGCCAAGCACTCGGTGGACCTGATCGCCATCGGCAACGGCACCGCCAGCCGCGAAACCGACAAGCTGGCTGCTGAACTGATCAAAAAATACCCAGCCATGAAGATGACCAAAGTCATGGTCTCCGAGGCCGGTGCATCGGTTTACTCGGCGTCGGAACTGGCTTCGAAGGAATTCCCGGACCTCGACGTGTCGATCCGTGGCGCGGTATCCATCGCCCGTCGCTTGCAGGATCCGTTGGCCGAGCTGGTTAAAATCGATCCGAAATCCATCGGTGTCGGCCAGTACCAGCACGACGTGTCGCAGCTGAAACTGGCGCGCGGCCTGGACGCGGTGGTCGAGGACTGCGTGAACGCCGTCGGCGTGGACGTGAACACCGCGTCCGTGGCGCTGCTGGCCCGTATCTCCGGCCTCAACGCGACCCTGGCGCAGAACATCGTCAGCCACCGTGACGAGCACGGTGCGTTCAAAACCCGCGCAGCGTTGAAGAAAGTCGCGCGTCTGGGCGAAAAAACCTTCGAACAGGCGGCCGGTTTCCTACGCGTGATGAACGGCGACAACCCGCTGGATTCGTCTGCGGTTCACCCGGAAGCCTATCCGCTGGTGCAACGCATCGCCGCTGAAACCGACCGCGACATTCGCTCGCTGATCGGCGACGCGAGCTTCCTCAAGCGTCTTGATCCGAAGAAGTACACCGACGAAACCTTCGGTCTGCCGACGGTCACCGACATCCTGCAAGAGCTGGAAAAACCTGGCCGCGACCCGCGTCCCGAGTTCAAGACCGCCGAGTTCCAGGAAGGCGTCGAAGACCTCAAGGACCTGCAACTGGGCATGATCCTCGAAGGCGTAGTGACCAACGTGACCAACTTCGGTGCGTTCGTCGATATCGGCGTGCATCAGGACGGTTTGGTGCACATCTCTGCGCTTTCGGAGAAGTTCATCAAGGATCCACGCGAAGCGGTGAAGGCCGGTGACGTGGTGAAAGTGAAGGTCATGGAAGTCGATATCCCGCGCAAACGCGTCGGTCTGTCGATGCGCATGAGCGACACCCCAGGCGAGAAAATCGACGGTGCCCGTGGTGCGCGTCCGGGGTCGGCACCGCGCCAGTCCCAGAACACTGCACCGCGCAAGGAAACCACAGCGGCGGCCCCGTCCAACAACGCCATGGCTTCGCTGTTCGCCAACGCCAAGCAGTTGAAGAAACGCTGATGGAGATCCCGGCCGGGCTGACCGAAAGCGCGTTTTTCAAGCTGCTGGGCTGTCGCTTGCACAGCCTGGAAACCGGGGTGGCGCAAGTCGCCCTGGCGCTTGAACCCGAACTGCGCAATCGCGGCGGCAAGCTGCACGGCGGGGCCTTGTTCAGCCTGGTGGACATTGCCATGGGGCTGGCCTGTTCCAGCACCCACGGCTTTGACCAGCAGAGCGCGACCATCGAGTGCAAGATCAACTACATCCGCGCCGTTTCCGACGGTGAGGTGATGTGCACGGCGCGGGTGATCCACCCGGGCCGCCGCACGCTGGTGGTGGAAGCCGACGTGATGCAGGGCGACAAACTCGTCGCAAAAGCACAAGGCACGTTCGCTGTCCTGTAGATGAATGCCATCATTTTGAGTTAATTTCAGCGCAACGAAACCTGTGGGAGCAAGCTTGCTCGCGATGGAGGTCAACGAAGACTAGGGTCGCCTGGATGAACGCGGCGCCCTCAAGTCCTTCGCGAGCAAGCTCGCTCCTACAAAACCAGGCGAAAACGCCAGTTTCAACTTCACCCTTGTAGACCGTCCTGCCCACCCCCATATTGGGGCGACTGACGCGTGAAGGAATCCAACTTGAGCGAACTTCTCAACCGCCGCCTGGCTCTGCTCGGCGAGCGCGCTAACCTCTCTCTGCTCGAACAGTGCCTTCACGGCATCGAACGTGAATGCCTGCGCGTGACCGGCGAAGGTCGCCTGGCGCAAACGCCGCACCCGGAAGAATTGGGTTCCGCGCTGACCAACGAACAAATCACCACCGACTATTCCGAGTCGCTGCTGGAGTTCATCACGCCCGCCCTGCCCGACCCGGCCGACACCCTGGCGAGCCTGGACAGGATTCACCGTTTTGCCTACAGCAAGCTCGGCAACGAGTACCTGTGGAGTCCATCGATGCCGTGCCCGTTGCCGGCCGAGGAAGATATCCCGATCGCCTATTACGGCACCTCCAACATCGGCAAGCTCAAGTATGTCTACCGCAAGGGCCTGGCCCTGCGCTACGGCAAGACCATGCAGTGCATCGCCGGGATTCACTACAACTTCTCCCTGCCGGAGAAGCTCTGGCCGCTGCTCAAGCAGGCGGAAGGCTTTGTCGGTACTGACCGCGACTATCAGTCGTCGGCCTACATCGCGCTGATCCGTAACTTCCGCCGCTACAGCTGGCTGCTGATGTACCTGTTCGGTGCTTCGCCAGCGCTGGACGCCGGTTTCCTGCGCGGTCGCACGCATCAGCTGGAACAGCTGGACCCGGACACCTTGTACCTGCCGTACGCCACCAGCCTGCGCATGAGCGATCTGGGTTACCAGAGCAATGCCCAGGCCGGCCTGACGCCGTGCTACAACGATCTGGCGAGCTACACCGACAGCCTGCGCAAAGCGGTGGCCACACCGTATGCGCCGTATGTCGAAATCGGCACGCATCAGGACGGTGAGTGGGTTCAGCTCAACACCAACATCCTGCAGATCGAAAACGAGTACTACTCCAACATCCGCCCGAAACGCGTGACCTACACCGGCGAGCGGCCGATCCAGGCGCTGGTGGCCCGTGGCATTCAGTACGTCGAAGTGCGTTGCCTGGACATCAACCCGTTCCTGCCGATGGGTATCGACCTCACCGAGTCGCGGTTCCTCGATGCGTTCCTGCTGTATTGCGCGCTGAACGACAGCCCGCTGTTGACCAGTAATTCGTGCGGCAACGCGACATCGAACTTCCTCAGCGTGGTCAAGGAAGGTCGCCGTCCGGGCCTGCAACTGCAACGCGACGGTCAACCGGTTGACCTGAAAGAATGGGCGGGCGAGTTGCTGGAGAAGATTGCGCCACTGGCGGCGTTGCTGGATCAGAGCCATGGCGGCGATGCGCACAGCAAGGCATTGGACGCGCAACTGGCCAAGGTCAAGGATTCGTCCCTGACACCATCGGCCCAGGTGCTGGCGGCAATGGCCGAGCACAAGGAAAGCTTCAGCCAGTTCTCCCTGCGCCAGAGCCAGGCCCATGCGGAATATTTCCGCAGCGAGCCTTTGAGCAGCGAAGACCAGGCAACGTTTGAAGAGCGCGCACGCTCCTCGCTGGCGGAGCAAGTGGAGCTGGAGCAGAACGAAGTCGGCGATTTCGATGTGTTTGTCGGCTCATATCAGGCGAGCATTCTGGCGATCAGTAACTGATCGTTGGCGGTCCTGCGGACCTTGATCGCTAGCAAGCTGGCTCCTACAAAAATCATGTGCCTCACACATAACCCTGTAGGAGCCGGCTTGCCGGCGAAGGCGGCCTGAAATTCACCGCAAGCCTCAAGGGCCTCATCGCCAGCAAGCCGGCTCCTACACAGATTCGGGATCGCCAAAAATCGCGCACCCAACGCAAAACCCTGTAGGAGCCGGCTTGCTGGCGAAGGCGGCCTGTAATTCACCGCAAGCCTCAAGGGCCTCATCGCCAGCAAGCTGGCTCCTACACAGATTCGGGATCGCCACAAAATCGCGCGCCCAACGCAAAACCCTGTAGGAGCCGGCTTGCCGGCGATGGCGGCCTGAAATTCACCGCAAGCCTCAAGAGCCTCATCGCCAGCAAGCTGGCTCCTACACAGATTCGGGATCGCCACAAAATTGCGCGCCCAACGCAAAACCCTGTAGGAGCCGGCTTGCTGGCGATGACGGCCTGTAATTCACCGCAAGCCTAAGGGCCTCATCGCCAGCAAGCCGGCTCCTACAAGGGAGCACTTAGAATATTCCGCTCATAAGCTCATTCGAAAAAGTTATTTATTTTCGGATTCTTATATCATTTAGTCTCTTTTTCACGCCGACTCTCGGTCCGCCTGAAAAGGAGCTTCCCAATGAAACTGCATTTCCCTCTTCGCCTCCTGGCGGCCGCGTCTTTGGCTGCGGCGAGTTTCTTTGCCCAGGCGGCTGACGTGACTGTCGCCTACCAGACCACCGTGGACCCGGCGAAAGTCGCCCAGGCCGACGGCGCCTACGAAAAAGCCACCAACGCCAAGATCGACTGGCGCAAATTCGACAACGGTGCAGACATCATCGCCGCCATCGCTTCCGGCGACGTGCAGATCGGCTACCTCGGTTCCAGCCCTCTGACGGCTGCAATCAGCCGCAAAGTCCCGGTTGAAACCTTCCTCATCGCCACCCAGATCGGTGCCGCTGAAGCCTTGGTTGCCCGCGACGGCTCCGGGATCAAGACGCCGCAAGACCTGATCGGCAAGAAGATCGCCGTGCCATTCGTTTCCACCGGCCACTACAGCCTGCTCGCCGCGTTGAAACACTGGAACATCGACCCTTCGAAAGTCACTGTGCTCAACCTCGCCCCGCCAGCCATCATCGCCGCATGGAAACGCGGTGACATCGACGCCACCTACGTGTGGGACCCAGCGCTCGGCGTGGCCAAGGAAAACGGCAAAGTACTGATCACCTCTGGTGAGCTGGCCAAGTTCGGCGCACCAACGTTCGACGCGTGGATCGTGCGTAAAGACTTCGCCGAGAAGCACCCGGAAATCGTCACCGCGTTCGCCAAAGTCACCCTCGACGCCTACGCCGATTACCGCAAAGACCCTAAAGCCTGGCTCGCCAATCAATCCAACGTCGACAAGCTGGTGAAGCTATCGGGCGCCAAGGCCAGCGACATTCCGCTGCTGCTGCAAGGCAACGTCTACCCGCTGGCGGCTGATCAGGTGATCACCCTCGGCGCGCCGACCACCAAAGCCATCACCGACACCGCCGTGTTCCTGAAAGAACAAGGCAAGGTCGAGGCCGTGCTGCCGGACTACGCGCCGTACGTCAGCGCCAAGTTCATCACCAACTGATCGGGAGTTAATTGCGATGGCCTTGCTACAGCTGGAGCGCATCAGCGCACAGTACCCCGGTAGCCCGGAACCGGTATTGGCGGATATTTCCCTGAGCCTCGGGCCCCAGCAATTGCTGGTCGCCCTCGGCCCGTCCGGCAGTGGCAAGACTTCGCTGTTGAACCTGATTGCCGGTTTCGTCGAGCCCAACGCCGGGCGCATCACCCTCGATGGCGTGCCGGTCAAAGGCCCGAGCGCCGAACGCGGCGTGGTGTTCCAGGACGACGCGCTACTGCCTTGGCAAGACGTGCTGGCCAACGTCGGTTTCGGTCTGGAACTGGCCGGTGTTTCCCGGGACAAACGTGAAATCCGCGCTCGGGAAATGCTCGCACTGGTGGACCTTTCCGGTTTCGAAAATCGGCGGATCTGGCAACTTTCCGGTGGCCAGAAACAGCGTGTCGGCCTCGCCCGTGCGCTCGCCGCCGACCCTCGCGTGTTGTTGATGGACGAACCTTTCGGCGCCCTCGACGCCTTCACCCGCGAACAGATGCAGGAGCTGCTGCTGCAAGTCTGGCAGCGCACCGCCAAACCCGTATTCCTGATTACCCACGATATTGAAGAAGCAGTATTTCTCGCCACGGACCTGATTCTGCTGGCGCCAAACCCCGGGCAAATCGTCGAGCGCCTGAGCCTGGATTTCGGTCAGCGTTACGCCGCCGGCGAGTCCGCACGGGCGATCAAATCCGACCCGCGCTTTATCGAAACCCGCGAACACGTACTCGCCAAAGTGTTCTCCCAACGCAGCGCCGCCACGCGGCAGGAGCGCGCATGAGCAGCTATGAAATTCCGGCCGTGACGGTGAAACCGGGTTCGACGGTGATTCCTGTTCGGCGAAGCCTCAGTACTCGTTGGATCAGCGTGCTGACCCTGGTCGCGCTGGTTGCCCTGTGGTGGGCCGTTACCGCCACAGGAATGATCGAACCGCTGTTCCTGCCGCCACCGTCCGCCGTGCTGCAAAAAGGCTGGCTGCTGGTGACCACCGGCTACATGGATTCGACGTTGTGGCAGCACTTGGGCGCGAGCCTCAGCCGCATCGGTCTGGGCCTTGGTTTTGCCGTGCTGACCGCCGTGCCGGTCGGCATCGCCATCGGTCACAACCGCATTGCGCGCGGCATTCTCGATCCGCTGATCGAGTTCTACCGCCCGATTCCACCGCTCGCCTATCTGCCGTTGATTGTCATCTGGTGCGGCATTGGCGAGCTGTCGAAAGTCCTGCTGATTTACCTGGCGATTTTCGCCCCGATCGCCATCGCCACCGCGACTGGCGTGCGCACCGTCGACCCGGCCAAATTGCGCGCCGCGCAGTCCTTGGGCGCGACCCGGGCGCAGTTGATTCGCCATGTGATTTTGCCGAGTGCCTTGCCGGACATCTTGACCGGTGTGCGCATCGGTCTGGGCGTGGGCTGGTCAACGCTGGTCGCCGCCGAACTGATCGCCGCCACCAGCGGCCTGGGCTTCATGGTGCAGTCGGCCGCACAGTTCCTGGTCACCGATGTGGTGGTGCTGGGGATTCTGGTGATTGCGCTGATCGCCTTCGCCATGGAGATGGGCTTGCGTGCGCTGCAACGCAAACTGGTGCCGTGGCACGGCCAGGCTCACTGATTTTTTAATGTGGGAGCGGGCTTGCTCGCGAAGAGGCCGTGTCAGTCAACTTAGATGTTGAATGCTAAACCGCCTTCGCGAGCAAGCCCGCTCCCACAGTCTGCACCCCGGATTGAAGAGAACCACCATGAGCAACCTGACAATCGTCCCCCTCAGCTCCGCCCTCGGCGCGCACATCAGCGGCATCGACATCAGTCAACCACTGAACCTGGAACAGCGCGATGCCATCGAACAGGCACTGCTCAAGCATCAGGTTTTGTTCTTCCGCGACCAGCCGATCACGCCGCAGCAACAGGCGCGTTTCGCCGCCAACTTCGGCGACCTGCACATTCACCCGATCTACCCGAATGTGCCGGAACAGCCGGAAGTGCTGATCCTCGACACCGCCGTCACCGACGTGCGCGACAACGCGATCTGGCACACCGACGTGACCTTCCTGCCGACCCCGGCGATGGGCGCGGTGCTCAGCGCAAAACTGTTGCCGGAGTTTGGCGGCGACACGTTGTGGGCCAGCGGCATTGCGGCTTATGAGGCGCTGTCCACGCCGATGAAAAGTCTGCTGGAAGGGCTGACGGCGACTCACGATTTCACCCGTTCGTTTCCGTTGGAACGCTATGGCAACACGCCTGAAGCATTGGCTCAGTGGGAAGAGGCTCGCCGGAAAAATCCACCGCTGTCGCACCCGGTCATTCGCACGCATCCGGTGAGCGGGCGCCGTTCGTTGTTCGTCAGTGAAGGGTTTACGTCGAAGATCAATGAGCTGTCGGAGACGGAGAGCGAGGCGATTCTGAAGTTTCTGTTCGCCCATTCCACACGGCCGGAATTCACCATTCGCTGGCGCTGGCAGCAGGACGACATCGCATTCTGGGACAACCGCGTGACGCAGCATTACGCGGTGGATGACTACCGGCCGGCGCGGCGGGTGATGCAGCGGGCGACGGTGTTGGGGGATGTGCCGTTTTTTCGGTAAATCCTGATTTTTTTGTTGTCTGTACTGGCCCCATCGCCGGCAAGCCGGTCTCACTCCTACAAGGGTTATCGGTTGGCCACACATTTTGTGGTCAACCCCCAACCCCTGTAGGAGTGAGCCTGCTCGCGATATCGGACTGACAGACGCCAGATAACCCGGCGCCGAACACTCATTCAGCCGTCGAAGGTTTCTCCCAAAGATTAATCCCGCCTTCCTGGGCAAACCGGTCAATCTCCGCCAGCTCTTCCGCACTGAAGCTCAGATTTTTCAACGCCCCGACGTTCTCGATAATCTGCTCCGGCCGGCTCGCACCGATCAGCGCCGAAGTCACCCGAGGGTCGCGTAGCGTCCAGGCCAACGCCAGTTGCGCCAGGCTCTGACCGCGACGCTTGGCGATCTCATTGAGCCCACGCACATGGGCAATGTTGGCCTCAGACAGGTGCGAGGACTGCAACGAACCACCGCCCGGACGATTGACCCGCGCGTCCTTCGGAATGCCGTTGAGGTATTTGTCGGTCAACAGACCCTGCGCCAACGGCGTGAACGCAATCACGCCGGTGCCCAGCTCGTCGGTGACATCCAGCAGATCCTTTTCCACCCAGCGATTAAGCAGGTTGTAGGCCGGCTGGTGAATCAGCAACGGAACTTTCCACTCTTGCAACAGCGCCGCCATCTCACGGGTTTTCACCCCGGAATACGACGAGATGCCGATGTACAACGCCTTGCCCTGCTGCACCGCCGTGGCCAGTGCGCTGGCGGTTTCTTCCAGCGGCGTGTCCGGGTCGAAACGGTGGGAGTAGAAAATATCCACGTATTCCAGGCCCAGACGCTGCAGGCTCTGATCAAGGCTGGCCAGCACGTATTTGCGCGAGCCACCGCCCTGCCCGTAAGGACCGGGCCACATGTCCCAACCGGCCTTGCTCGAGATGATCAGCTCATCGCGATACTGCTTGAAGTCTTCACGCAGCAAACGCCCGAAGTTGGTCTCGGCGCTGCCGTACGGCGGACCATAGTTGTTGGCGAGGTCGAAGTGGTTGATCCCCAGATCGAACGCCGTGCGCAGCAACGAGCGCTGGGTGTCGATCGGAGTGCTGTCGCCGAAGTTGTGCCACAGGCCCAGGGACAACGCTGGCAACACCAGACCGCTGTGACCGACGCGGCGGTAAGGGATGGAGTCGTAGCGGTTTTCGGCAGCGGTGTAGGTCATCTAATCCTCTCTTGTCTGTCTTGAAGTTGGTATCGACTGCTTCGCAAGTTGCCCAGCATACGCCCAGACAAACGTCGATAAACCTCGGACTTGAGGAAATGCTGAAACGTTTCACATATTTTCAATTGAACCTGCCGGACGAGCAAAATCGCTCGGCGTTTATGCCGATAGCTCACGCAGTGCGGCCGCCGCCAAAAAGCCGGATCTTGAGCTGTATCGCTGATCTCGCCTGACCGTTTGGTCGATACGCTCAAGCAACTGCTCAGGCAGAGTGGCGTTGAAACGAACCGACTTGCCAAAGTAAGGCGTGATATCGAAGTCAACCACACCCCACACACCACCGGCGTAATCAGGGTTATCAATATGAGCGTCTATCTCCTGCACTTGCGGCAGTGGATCACCATCGGCAACCAACCCCTCATAGTGCAAGGACAACGCCTCCTTCACGTTTTCGAATGCCTGCGCCACTGTAGCGCCCGCAGAGAAACAACCCGGCACGTCCGGGATTATCACTCCGTATTCTGAGTCGGCATCCTTGTGCAGAACGACCGGGAATTTCATTTCGGTGAGTCCTCTGTGGAAAGGACCTGAACTGTAAAGCAGAAAACCGACACATATTCACACGGTACACATCCTGCAAAGATCGCGGACTTCAGTCGCTCCTACAGTGATCGCATTCCTATGTAGGAGCGGCCGAAGGCTGCGATCTTTTGATCTTTGACTACTTCAAATGGCCCCGGCAAACACCTCCCCCAACCAATCCACAAACACCCGAACCCGTGGCGACATGTGTCGGTTATGCGGATACAACACTGAAACCGGCATCGGGGGCGGCGGCGTGTCGATCAGGACTTCCTGCACCAGGCCCTGGGCGATCTGCGTTTCCATTCGGTAATGCGGGCACTGGATCAAGCCCAGTCCGGCAATGGCCGAGGCGGCGTAGATTTCTGCGCCAAACACCGAGATCGCGCCCTCGATGGCGACTTCCTGCAACTCGCCATCGACCATGAATTCGAACGGGAACAACTTCGCCGTGGTGCGCGAGACGTAGTTCACCGCGCGATGGTGTTTCAGGTCTTCAAGGGTTTTCGGTTCGCCATATTTGCGCAGGTAAGCCGGGCTGGCGCAGGTGATCTGGCGCAGGTTGGCGACACGCTTGCCGATCAGCGCCGAGTCGCCGAGCGTGCCGGCCCGCAGCACACAGTCGACGCCTTCGGCAATCAGATCGACAAAGCGGTCGGCCTCGCTGATGGACAGTTCGATGTCCGGATAGCGCTCCATGAATTGCGGCAAGGCGGGGATGACAAAACTCTTGGCCAGCGTGCCATGCAAATCCACCCGCAATCGCCCTTTCGGCGCGACGCTGCGAAAAGCCAGTTCAGCTTCTTCCAGTTCCGCCAGCAATTGCACACAGCGCAAGTAGTACGCCTCGCCGTCCAGCGTAGGACGCACCTTACGCGTACTGCGCTCCAGTAAACGCGTACCGAGCCACGCTTCGAACTGGTTCAGCGTGTGGGTCAGGGTTGCCCGTGGCAGGTTCAGGTCTTCGGCGGCCAGGGTGAAGCTGCTGCGCTCGTAGATCCGCACGAACACCTTCATCGCTTTGACTTGATCCATGGCGTTCGCGACCTTTGATTGTTGGCGATTATTGAACAGTCAAGGCAACTCTCGTGCATTTATCAGCCTGAGTAAACATGTGAGTCTGGCTTCACCCCAAACAGACACCCTCAAAGGACTCACCGCCATGACTACTCAAACTTCGAAAGTTGCCATCGTGACCGGCGCCTCCCGCGGCATCGGCGCCGTGATCGCCAAACAACTGGCCAGCGAAGGTTTCGCCGTCGCCATCAACTACGCCAGCAGCGCCACTGAAGCCTCAAAGCTGGTCGTTGAACTGCGTCAGGCCGGCCATCAAGCCATAGCGATCAAGGCTGACGTGGCCAATGCCGACGATGTACGCCGGATGTTCGACGAAACCGAAACACAACTGGGCAAAGTCGATGTGCTGATCAACAACGCCGGCATCCTCAAAGTGATGCCGCTGGCGCAACACACGGACGAACTGTTCGACCAGAACTTCAACATCCACGCCCGCGGCACTTTCAACACGCTGCGTGAGGCGGCGATCCGTTTGAACAGCGGTGGCCGGATCGTCAATTTCTCCAGCAGCACCGTTGGCATGAACCTGCCGGGTTACGCCGTGTACATCGCCAGCAAAGCCGCGGTGGAGTCCCTGACTCAGGTGTTCGCCAAGGAAATGCGCGGTCGCAACATCACCGTCAACGCCGTTGCGCCTGGCCCGGTGGCGACCGATTTGTTTTTGCACGGCAAGAGTGAAGAGCAAATCCAGACCTTCGCCAAGATGCCGCCGCTGGAGCGCCTGGCTCAGCCGGAAGACATCTCCCGCGTTGTTTCCTTTCTCGTCGGCCCTGATTCGGCATGGGTCAATGGACAGATTCTGCGGGTGAATGGCGGGTTGGTTTAAGCTGCTATGTAGGCAGGATTGACGCCTTCGCGGGCAAGCCTCGCTCCTACAGGAGCGACACAAAACTGTAGGAGCGAGGCTTGCCCGCGAAGGCGGTCTTAAAGACGCACTACACCTGAAGGGAGGAACGCATCATGCACACCACGATCATCATCACCTTCGGCCTGGTCCTCCTGGCGCTGATGCTGTTCATCGGCGAGAACATCGGCTTCGGCCGCCAGACGCTGACCTACAGCTTCATCGTGTTGTGGCTGGCCCTGACGATGATCAACGGCGCCATCGGCGTGGTTACCGCCGGCCAGTCCGTGACCACGGAGCTGGTGGTCGGCAGCATCGTGTTCAGCATCCCGGTGGCGGCGCTGGTGTTGTTCATGGTGATGAGCAGCGAGGCCTGAGCTCAACGCACCAGATGCAAAAACTGCAGGTGCCGCTCGTACTGATCGAGGATGTCGTTGATGACCTGGTCCTTGGTGTAACCCACCAGATCGTAGTCCTGACTGCCCTCGCTCAGGTGCACTTCGGCCCGATAATAACGGCGATTGTTGAGTTGCTTGGGACCCATGCCGCCACGGGCGAATGACGGCGTGAAGTAGCCACGCATCTGCACCTGATAGATGAACGGATGCTGCTCGCCGTGACCGATTTCCAGGCTGACGCTGTCGTTCGCCGGATCGGGTTGAGTGACCACGTTCAAACCCTTCTCGACGAACACCGCCGACACCTCTTCAATCGCCGGGCGCACCGTCGTGTCGAGGAAGCGATAGACCTCATCCCGCGACGGGAAATGCACCGCCTGACTCAAACGCTGACGCCAACCGCCGCGCCGCGATCCGGACACCGGCGCCAGGGAATGCAGCTGCGCGATCTGCTTCTGCGACTCCAGATAAAACGCTTTGTGCAGGCCCCACATCATCAGCAGCAAGATCATCGAGAACGGCAACGAAGTCAGTACCACCGCTGACTTCAGCGCATCGATGCTGCCCGAAAACAGCAGCGCACTGGTGACCAGCGCGGTCATCGCGCCCCAGAACACCCGCAGCCATTTCGGCCCGTCTTCATCCGGGTTGCCGCCCTTGGCCGAGAGTGTCGACAGCACCACGGTGCCGGAATCGGCCGAGGTGACGAAGAACACGAAGCTGATGAACACCGTGACCGCGATGACGGTTTTGCTCCACGGGTAGGTTTCCAGCAGCAGGTACAACGTCATCGAAGGGTTGTCGATGGCCGACAGGCCGAGCGCGCTCATGCCGTGGTTAAGCACCTGGTCGATGGCGCTGTTGCCGAAAATCGACATCCACGCCAGGGTGAAACCGAGCGGGATCAACAGCACGCCGAAGACGAATTCACGAATGGTGCGGCCACGGGAAATCCGTGCGATGAACAGACCCACGAACGGCGACCACGCGATCCACCACGCCCAGTAGAACACCGTCCAGCCGCCCAGCCAGTCGCTGGGTTTGTCGTAGGCGTAGAGGTCGAAACTTTTCATCGGCAAGGCGCCGAGGTAGTCGCCGAGGTTCTGGATCAGGGTATTGAGCAGGTGCTGCGTAGGGCCGGCGAACAACACGAACAGCAGCAGCGCACAGGCCAGCAGCATGTTGATGTCGGACATTACCCGCACGCCTTTATCGACGCCGGCCACTGCGACGATGATCGCCGCGCCCATCATCAGCGTGATCAGGCCGACCTGAATCCACTGGGTGTGAGCGATGCCGAACAGGTAATCCAGGCCCGAGTTGAGGTGCAACACGCCGAAGCCCATGTCGGCACCGAGGCCGAACACCGTGGCGATGATGCCGAAGCCATCCACCGCATAACCGATCGGTCCGTTGATGCGTTTGCCGATCAGCGGGTACAGCGCCGAACGCAAGGCCAGCGGCAGGTTATGGCGGTACGCGAAGTAGGCCAGCGCCATGCCGACGAAGGCAAACACGCCCCAGCCGTGCAGGCCCCAATGCAGAAACAGAATCTGCATCGCCTGGCGCGCCGCGTCCGCTGTGCCGGCCTCGCCTTGCGGCGGTTGCAACAGATGGGTCAATGGTTCGGACACGCAAAAGAAGAACAGCGTGATGCTGATCCCGGCGGCGAACAGCATGCCGGCCCAGGACAGGTAACTGAATTCGGGCTCGTCGTGGTCGGCACCGAGCTTGATCTTGCCGTAGCCGGACAAGGCGGTGACCACCACGAAGACCAGATACAGCGTCATCGCGAGCATGTAATACCAGCCGACCGTATTGGCCGCCCAGTTTTGCGCTTGCAGCAGCCAGGCGCCGGCTTGTTCAGGCATGGCAATAACGACGATGCCGAACAGAAAAATAAACGTCGCCGCGAAGTAAAACACCGGCGGATTCATGCGGATCTGGCCGCTGGCGGGGGTGGACGATGCACTCATGAAAGGTGCACCTCGAGGGGGTGAAACCGGGCAATCAATAACGGACTCGGCAAGGGCAAGCCTCCTGTTGTGAGCGGGCAGCAAACCGACGGTTTAACTTGAATGAGCGTTCAAGTTAAACATGGATAGGGGGCTAAGGACTAATCGCAGGGCTCGGCGGTAGTGTTCGTACGCTAGCTCAAGGATGGGTATGACGTGGGGTTTGGGGGGGTGTTCAGTGGGGAAATGGGTGGATGCCGTTATCTCGGATTGGCTTGAGATCAATCGCCGGCAAGCCGGCTCCTACAGGGTTTTATGTCGAACGGTAATTCCGAGTACGGCACAAACTTTGTAGGAGCCGGCTTGCTGGCGATGGCGTCAGAATTATTGCTAAAGATCCCGGGCCTTACTTCTGCGTCCCATCATCATGCTGCAAATTCGCCTGCGTCAGGTTGGCCCCTGCCGGCACACTGCGGGTCAGCCAGACGTTGCCGCCAATGGTCGAGCCCTTGCCGATGGTGATCCGCCCCAGGATGGTCGCACCGGCATAAATCACCACATCGTCTTCAACAATCGGATGCCGCGGATGGCCCTTCTGCAACTGGCCGTCTTCATCCGCCGGGAAGCGTTTGGCGCCCAGTGTCACGGCCTGATAAATCCGCACACGCTCGCCGATGATCGCGGTCTCGCCGATCACCACGCCTGTCCCGTGATCGATGAAAAAGCTGCGGCCGATCTGCGCGCCCGGGTGAATGTCGATACCGGTCGCCGAGTGCGCAATTTCTGCGCTGATCCGCGCCAGCAGCGGCAGCCCGGCACGGTACAAATGGTGGGCGAGGCGATGGTGAATCACCGCCAGAATCCCCGGATAGCACAGCAGCACTTCATCGACGCTGCGGGCCGCCGGGTCACCGTGATAGGCCGCCAGCACATCGGTGTCCAACAGGCTGCGCAGGCCCGGCAGGGCGAGTGCGAAGTCCTGGATGATCTGGATCGTTTTGGCTTCTACTTCAGTGTCGGCCGAGGCACTGTGGCGGGCGGCGTAACGCAGTTCGAGCCGTGCCTGCCCCAGCAACGCATTCAACGCGACATCCAGCGTGTGACCGACGTAGAAATCTTCACTCTCTTCACGCAGGTCGACCGGCCCCAGGCGCATCGGGAACAACGCCCCGCACAACGCTTCAAGAATCTCCGCCATGGCCGCTCGGGAAGGCAACTCGCGGCCACCCTGCTCGCCGCTGGCGCGGCCGTTTTGTGCACGCCACTCGTCACGCGCCGTGCGCAGTTGGCTGACGATGGTCTGCAATTGCCAATGGCTGGAACGCTCGCTCACGGTAAAAAACTCCACACGGGCGGCCGGACTGTCTGGCCGCACTGACGGCGATTACTTTACGGCAAGGTCTGGAAACCGAATTAAGAACTGATTGTGCTGTGCTCAGCACTTTTGGCTATAAGTAATCTTGCCGGTTGCCCATGCATTTGGGCGTGCCTATAGTCCTGACATCTCCCACCGCCAGTACGGACCCATGATCAAACAACAGCTCGCCCGTTTTGACCGCCTCGATCTGCTCGGCCACCCGACCCCTCTGGAAAAACTCGAACGCCTGTCAGCCTGGCTGGGCCGCGACGTGTACGTCAAACGCGATGACCTGACGCCGCTGGCGATGGGCGGCAACAAGCTGCGCAAACTCGAATACTTGGGCGCCGATGCGCTGGCCCAGGGCGCGGACACGCTGATCACTGCCGGCGCGCTGCAATCCAACCACGTGCGCCAGACCGCCGCCCTCGCCGCCAAACTGGGCCTGGGATGCGTAGCGTTGCTGGAAAATCCTTTGGGCACCGAAGACGCCAACTATGTCGGCAACGGCAATCGGCTGCTGCTTGACCTGTTCGATGCCAAGGTCGAACTGGTGGACAACCTCGACAACGCTGACGAGCAACTGGAAGCATTGGCCGCACGCCTGCGCAGCAACGGCAAAAAGCCGTATCTGGTGCCGATTGGAGGCTCCAATGCGTTGGGTGCTCTGGGTTATGTGCGCGCGGGGCTGGAATTGGCCGAACAGATCAAGGACACCGGCCTGACCTTCGCCGCCGTCGTGTTGGCATCGGGCAGCGCCGGGACCCACAGCGGCCTGGCGCTCGCGTTGAGCGAAGCACTGCCGGATTTGCCAGTGATTGGCGTGACGGTTTCGCGCAGCGAAGAAGATCAGCGGCCGAAGGTTCAAGGCCTCGCCGAGCGCACCGCAGCGCTGTTGGGCGTCAGCCTGCCAGCGAGTTTCAAGGTTGAGTTGTGGGACGAATATTTCGGCCCGCGCTATGGCGAGCCGAATGCCGGGACGTTGTCGGCGGTAAAACTGGTTGCGAGCCAGGAAGGTCTGTTGCTGGACCCGGTGTATACCGGCAAGGCGATGGCGGGGTTGCTGGACGGGATTGGGCGTCAGCGTTTTGATGAGGGGCCGATCATTTTCCTGCACACCGGTGGGGCGCCGGCGTTGTTTGCCTACGATTCGGCGTTCTGAGAGCGCTTTGCGCTCTATCGCCAGCAAGCTGGCTCCTACAGGGTTCGCGTCGAATGAAAAATCGTGCACGCCCCTGTAGGAGCCGGCTTGCTGGCGATAGCGGTCTATCTGACGCATATGCATTTTAAGAATAACAAACGCAATATTTATTATTTTCCTATCTATAAGCACCGTCATATAGTCACGCCGCAGGCGAATTTGCAGCGAGACGCATACGCTGCTTTAGGGCAGGATATCGCAGTCGTCCAAATCCCGATTTTGCCAACATTCCTAAAAGCGTCTTCATAAGAAATCACAGGGGCTTGTCATGAATTTTTCCGCACTACGTCGAAATCTGCTGGTGGGTTCGCTGGGCCTGGCGCTGAGCGCCGGCCTGCTGGGGCAAGCGGTTGCCGGTGAGCAACTGCAAAAAATCAAGGACGCTGGCGTGATCAACGTCGGCCTGGAAGGCACTTACCCACCGTTCAGCTTCGTTGACGCCGACGGCAAACTGACCGGCTTCGAAGTCGAGTTCTCCGAAGCCCTGGCCAAAGAGCTGGGCGTGAAGGTCAAACTGCAACCGACCAAATGGGACGGCATCCTCGCGGCGCTGGAATCCAAGCGTCTGGACGCAGTGGTCAACCAAGTGACCATCTCCGAAGAGCGCAAGAAGAAGTATGACTTCTCCGAGCCGTACACCATTTCCGGGATTCAGGCGCTGGTGCTGACCAAAAAAGCTGCCGAGCTGAACATCAAGTCTGCCGCCGACCTGGCTGGCAAGAAAGTCGGCGTAGGCCTGGGCACCAACTACGAGCAGTGGGTTAAAGCCAACGTGCCGACCGCTGACGTGCGCACCTACGAAGATGATCCGAGCAAGTTCGCAGACCTGCGTAACGGCCGCACTGACGCCATCCTGATCGACCGCCTTGCCGCACTGGAATACGCCAAGAAGGCCAAGGACACTTCCGCCGCCGGCGAAGCGTTCTCCCGTCAGGAAGCCGGCATTGCCCTGCGCAAAGGCGAGCCTGAGTTGCTGGCAGCGGTGAACAAGGCCATCGACAAGCTGCGTGCCGACGGTACGCTGAAAAAGCTTTCGGAAAAATACTTCAGCGCTGACGTCACCAAATAATGGGAGAAGCTTTCCAACTTGCGCTGGACTCCGCGCCCTTCCTGCTGAAGGGCGCGTACTACACGGTAATCCTCAGCCTGGGCGGGATGTTCTTCGGTCTGGTGATGGGGTTCGGCCTGGCGTTGATGCGCCTGTCGCGCTTCAAACTGGTGAGCTGGCTGGCCCGCATCTACGTGTCGTTCTTTCGCGGCACGCCGTTGCTGGTGCAACTGTTCGTGATCTATTACGGCTTGCCGCAACTGGGTATCGAACTTGATCCGTTGCCGGCGGCCCTGATCGGCTTCTCGCTGAACATGGCCGCGTACGCCTGCGAAATCCTGCGTGCCGCAATCAGCTCCATCGAGCGTGGCCAGTGGGAAGCTGCCGCGAGTATCGGCATGACCCGCGCGCAGACATTGCGCCGGGCCATCCTGCCGCAAGCGATGCGCACGGCATTGCCGCCGCTGGGCAACAGCTTCATCTCGCTGGTCAAGGACACGGCGCTGGCCGCCACCATTCAGGTGCCGGAACTGTTCCGTCAGGCGCAGCTGATTACCGCCCGGACTTTCGAAATTTTCACCATGTATCTTGCCGCCGCGCTGATCTACTGGATTCTGGCCACGGTGCTCTCGCACCTGCAGAACAAGTTGGAAGAGCGGGTCAATCGGCACGACCAGGAGTCCTGACCCCATGATTGTCGTGGAAAAACTGACAAAGCAGTTCAAGGGTCAAGTAGTGCTTAACGGCATTGATCTGGAAGTGAAGGAAGGCGAGGTGGTGGCGATCATCGGGCCGAGCGGCTCGGGGAAAACCACGTTCCTGCGTTGCCTGAATTTTCTCGAAGAACCCTCCAGCGGCCGGATCAAGGTCGGTGACATCGAGATCGATGGCAGCCGCCCATTGAACCAGCAGCAGAGCCTGGTGCGGCGCTTGCGTCAGCACGTCGGCTTTGTGTTCCAGAACTTCAACCTGTTCCCGCACCGCACCGCCCTGGAAAACGTCATCGAAGGCCCGATCATCGTCAAGAAGGTCCCGCACGCCGAAGCCGTTGCCCTGGGTAAAAAGCTGCTGGCCAGGGTTGGCCTGGCAGGCAAGGAAGACGCGTACCCGCGACGCCTTTCCGGTGGCCAGCAACAGCGTGTGGCGATTGCCCGTGCGCTGGCGATGGAACCGGAAGTGATTCTGTTCGACGAACCCACCTCGGCACTCGATCCGGAGCTGGTGGGTGAAGTGCTGGCGACCATCCGCAGCCTCGCCGAGGAGAAGCGCACCATGGTCATCGTGACCCACGAAATGGGCTTTGCCCGCGACGTGGCCAACCGCGTGGTGTTTTTCGACAAGGGTGTGATCGTCGAGCAAGGCGAAGCCAAAGAATTGTTTGCCCATCCGAAAGAAGAACGGACAAAACAGTTTCTCAGCAAGTTCCTGAACAACGCTCAACACTGAGCAGCCATAACAGCGACATAAACTTCCACGGATGGAAGTTACATCGAAACTTCACACCCCCTTCAACAGCCACTCAAACCACTCTTACAATTTATTCCTCTTTCAATAATCGCGTGCGGTACATATATATGTCCTGCGACAGATTATCCTCACCTAAAATCCACAAAACACCTCAGCGTGACCACACGAACAACCGGCGCCTCCCGCCTCAAAAAACCGCTGATTCCGTGGGTATGTTCGACAAGCCGATGGGGCTTCCGGACCTGAAAGCGTAGGAGCTTTCTGAATAACTAAAGATTCGTTACTTAACTAACCAACTCTATTGACACTTATTCCAGCGCACTCTTATCTAGTCTCCGGCAAACGAACTCATCACGTTCAATCATTGTTCATACGCAAGTAATGAGCCGTTTGTGGCTCGGCCAATCAGTTCTTTCAGAAACGGACTTCGCTGCAAGACTTCAAGGAGAAACCCATGAAACATACTTCGAAAAAAACCGAACTTGCGGCACCGACCGTGGAGCAATCCCACCGGAGCGGCATCAACATCACCTCGGCTTCTCACCTGCTGATCGCCGTCGCGCCTTATCCCGGCATGGACGAAGGCGACTTGATCGAACTGTTCTGGGACAACTGCTACGTGGCCTCCAGAGTGCTGAACACCCTGGACGTCGGCAAATCCGTCAGCCTGCGCGTGCCGCAAAGCTTCATCGCCAACGGCTCCTCTCGCATTCACTACCGGCTGATGCAGGTCGGCCATGGGCCAGCGTTGTCACCGACAACCCGCGTGCAGGTCAAGCTCGACTGCCCGGGAGGCCAGCCCTCTGCCCTGTACGGCGATGAAATCCAGAGCCTGGCGCCGGTGAGCATTCCCGAAACCATCCGCCGTCAGGGCGTCAACCCGAACCAGATCAAGCGCGGCGTTCCCTTGACCATCGAGCCGTACCTGAACATGGCCATCGACGATGAAATCACCCTGCGCTGGGGCGATGTGCGCATGGACCTGCCACGGCTCAAGGCCGGCGATGTGGGCCAGCCGATTCAGGTCTGGGTGCCGCCGGCGATCATTCTCGAAGCCGGCGAAGACCTGCGGCTGGAAGTGACCTACTGCATCCTCGACCGCGTGGGAAACAACTCTCGCTGGGCGCCGACGCGTACGTTGAAGATTGGGTGTGCCAATCCGTATTTGAAGATCCGGCCGAAGGAAGTGCTCATGGCCGCAGAATCCAACAATCGCTGAAACCCACACCCCTTGTAGGAGCGAGCCTGCTCGCGATGGAGGTTAACGATAACGCTGACTACCTGAATGAACGCGCTGCCTGCACGTTTTTCGCGAGCAGGCTCGCTCCTACAAAAGCCGACCGCAGGGTGTTTCTGTTGCTACAAGAACAAAGTGTTGCCCTGCGTACAGTTGCTCACGACACACTTCTATCCATATTCCTAAAAGTTAGTTTATTTAATTTTTATACACGCTTAGGGTATATAAACCGGACCACCGGACATTCTTGTTTTTACTTCGCCGCATCCATCGCGGCGTTCCATGAGATGTGAGGTAGGTATGGTCCGGAACACAATCACCCCAGTGCAGATCGCCAGGGCATTGCGTGCAGCAGCCAAGGAGCGGCACTGATGTCCAGTCTGGCAGATGCAATCGTCCAGAGTGATCTGGACATCGCCCCGTTGTTGTTGCCCGCGCAGGTGTTGCGCAACGACGCACAAGCGATCAAGGCCGCCCATGAGCTGGCGCAGGTCGCCCGCCAACAAGCGGCTAAACGCGACCGTCAGCGCAAGCTGCCGTGGTCGGAAATCGAACAGTTCACCCGCAGCGGCCTGGGCAGCATTGCCATCCCGCGCGAATACGGCGGCCCGCAGGTTTCGTTCGTCACCCTGGCCGATGTTTTTGCGATCATTTCCGCAGCCGATCCGGCACTCGGGCAGATCCCGCAGAACCAGTTCGGCATTCTCAACCTGGTGCTCGGCAGCGCTACCGAAGCGCAGAAAAAACAGCTGTTCAAGAGCGTGCTCGAAGGTTGGCGCATCGGTAATGCCGGGCCGGAGCGCGGCACCAAGAACACCCTGGAACTCAAGGCACGGATCACCGCCGACGGCGACGGATTTGTCATCAGCGGGCAGAAGTTCTACTCCACCGGCGCCCTCTTCGCCCACTGGGTGGCGGTCAAGGCGCTGAATGACGACGGCAAGCAAGTGCTGGCCTTCGTCCGTCGCGGCACACCGGGCTTGCGGATCGTTGATGACTGGTCCGGTTTCGGCCAGCGCACTACCGCCAGCGGCACCATTTTGCTCAACAACGTGCGGGTCGACGCCGAGCTGGTGGTGGACAACTGGAAGATCAACGACAAGCCGAACATCCAGGGCGCCGTCTCGCAGCTGATTCAAGCGGCCATCGACGCCGGCATCGCTCGCGGCGCCATCGACGACGCCATCGAATTCGTGAAAACCCGCGCTCGCCCGTGGATCGACGCCAAGGTCGAACGCGCCAGCGATGATCTTTATGTGATCGCCGACATCGGCAAACTGAAAATCGAACTGCACGCCGCTGAAGCGCTGCTGCGCAAAGCCGGGCAGGTACTCGATCAGGTCAACGCCGCGCCGCTCACCGCCGAGTCCGCCGCCCGTGCCTCGATTGCCGTGGCCGAAGCCAAGGTGCTGACCACCGAGATCTCGCTGCAGGCCAGCGAAAAGCTCTTCGAACTGGCCGGCAGCCGCGCCACCCTCGCCGAATTCAACCTCGACCGCCATTGGCGCAACGCCCGCGTGCACACGCTGCACGATCCGGTGCGCTGGAAGTATCACGCCGTCGGCGCCTATCACCTCAACGGCACGCTCCCCGCTCGCCACTCCTGGATTTAACGACCAGACACCTGGAGAAACACATGACAATTTCTCACCACGTCGCGGTCATAACCAGCGATGAGCAAGCCTTGATCGTCGCCAGTGACCTGGCCGAAGATTTCAAACGCGACAGCGCCCTGCGCGACCGTGAACGCCGTTTGCCGCACCCGGAACTGGAAGTGTTTTCCCGCTCGGGCCTGTGGGGCATCAGCGTGCCAAAAGAGTACGGCGGCGCCGGGGTTTCCAACGTCACGCTGGCCAAGGTGATCGCCTTGATCGCCCAGGCGGACGGATCCCTCGGACAAATTCCGCAGAACCATTTTTACGCCCTCGAAGTGCTGCGCGTGAACGGCAGCGCCGAGCAGAAAAAACGTCTCTATGCAGAAGTGCTGGCCGGCCAGCGTTTCGGCAATGCACTCGCCGAACTCGGCACCAAAACCGCCCACGACCGCGTCACCAGCCTGACCCGCGACGGGGACGGCTATCGCATCAACGGCCGCAAGTTCTACGCAACGGGCGCGATCTACGCGCAGCGCATCCCGACCTCGGTGGTGGATGAAAACGGCGTGCAGCAACTCGCATTCGTACCACGCGACAGCAAAGGCCTGACAGTCATCGACGACTGGAGTGGTTTCGGCCAGCGCACCACCGGCAGCGGTTCGGTGGTGTTCGAAGACGTCTTTGTGGCCGCCGAAGACGTGATCCCGTTTCAAAGCGCCTTCGAACGCCCGACCCCGGTCGGCCCGTTGGCGCAAATTCTTCATGCGGCCATCGACACCGGCATCGCCCGCGCCGCCTATGAAGACGCGCTGCATTTTGTGCGGACCAAAACCCGGCCATGGATCGACGCCACACACGAAAAAGCCATCGACGACCCGCTGACCATCAAGAGCTTCGGTCACCTGAGCATTCGTCTGCACGCCGCCGAAGCCCTGCTGGAACGCTCCGGCGAATTCCTCGACAAAGCTCAAGCCGACACCAACGCACAGACCGTTGCCGCCGCGTCGATTGCCGTCGCCGAAGCTCGTGCCATCAGCACCGAAATCTCCCTTGCCGCCGGCAGCACGCTGTTTGAACTGGCCGGCAGCCAGGCGACCCTGATCGAACACGGACTGGATCGCCATTGGCGCAACGCTCGGGTGCACACGCTGCACGACCCGGTGCGCTGGAAGTATCACGCCGTGGGCAACTACTACCTCAACGATGAAAACCCTCCGTTGCGAGGGACCATCTGATGGCCGGTGAGAAAAAGAAGATCCTGCTCAACGCGTTCAACATGAACTGCATCGGGCACATCAACCATGGTTTGTGGACGCACCCACGGGACACCTCGACTCAATACAAGACCATCGAGTATTGGACCGAACTGGCGCAGTTGCTGGAGCGCGGTTTGTTCGACGGTTTGTTCATCGCCGACATCGTCGGCGTGTATGACGTCTACCAAAACTCGGTGGACGTACCGCTGAAAGAGTCGATCCAGCTGCCGGTCAACGACCCGCTGCTGCTGGTCTCGGCGATGGCGGCGGTGACGAAAAACCTCGGTTTCGGCCTGACCGCCAACCTGACGTACGAACCGCCGTATCTGTTCGCCCGGCGCATGTCGACGCTCGATCACCTGAGCCGCGGCCGGGTCGGCTGGAACATCGTCACCGGCTACCTCGACAGCGCCGCCAAAGCCATGGGCCTGAGCGAACAAGTGGAGCACGACCGTCGTTACGACCAGGCCGACGAATACCTCGAAGTGCTCTACAAACTCTGGGAAGGCAGCTGGGAAAACGGCGCGGTGCTCAACGATCCGCAGCAGCGGATCTACGCGCAACCCGACAAAGTGCACAAGGTCGAACACAAGGGCGAGTTCTATCAGGTCGAGGGATATCACCTCTGCGAACCTTCGCCGCAACGCACGCCGGTGCTGTTCCAGGCTGGCAGTTCGGATCGCGGCTTGCTGTTCGCCGGGCGCCACGCCGAATGCGTGTTCATCAGCGGCCAGAACAAACCGTCGACCAAGGTTCAGGTGGACAAGGTGCGCGCCAGCGCCGTTGAAGCCGGTCGCAATCCTGAGGACATCAAGGTGTTCATGGGGCTGAACGTGATCGTCGGCGCCACCGAAGAACTCGCTTGGGCCAAGCACGCCGAATACCTGAGCTACGCCAGCGCCGAGGCCGGCGTGGCGCATTTCTCGGCATCGACCGGGATCGATTTTTCCGAGTACGCCATCGACGAACCGATCCAGTACGTGAAGAGCAACGCGATTCAATCGGCTACCAAAAACCTGCAAAACAACGACTGGACCCGGCGCAAATTGCTCGAACAACACGCGCTCGGAGGTCGCTACATCACGGTCGTTGGCTCGCCGGAGCAAGTGGCCGATGAGCTGGAATCGTGGATCGCCGAGACCGGTCTGGATGGCTTCAACCTGACGCGAATTGTCACGCCGGAAAGCTATGTGGATTTCATCGAACTGGTGATTCCCGAGTTGCAGCGGCGTGGGTCGTACAAGACCGCTTATGACGACGGCAGCCTGCGGGAGAAGCTGTTTCACGCAGAGGCGCATTTGCCTGAGCAACACACCGGCTCCGCGTTTCGCCGCTAAAAGCTTCGCGAGCAAGCTTCGCTCCTACAGGGGCACTGCAATCCCCTGTAGGAGCGAGGCTTGCCCGCGAAGAGGCCCGTCCAAACACCCAAAACTTATGCACTGACTGGAAAAAAAACATCATGACCAAGAACTACCTCTCTCACCCAGTCAAAGCACTGGCCCTGGCCCTCGGCCTCTTCAGCTCCATCACCTTCGCCGCCGACGCGCCGCTGAAAGTCGGCACCACCGCCGCCTTCGCCATCCCGCTGGAAGCCGCCGTCGCAGAAGCCAATAAACAAGGCCTGAAAGTCGAACTCGTCGAGTTCACCGACTGGATCGCGCCCAACGTCAGCCTCGCCGCCGGCGACATCGACGTGAACTACTTCCAGCACGTGCCGTTCCTGGAAAACGCCAAGGCCGCCGCCGGTTTTGACCTGGTGCCGTTCGCACCGGGCATCATCAACAACGTCGGCCTCTACTCGAAGAAATACAAAAGCTTCGACGAGCTGCCGGAAGGCGCCAGCGTCGCCATCGCCAACGACCCGATCAACAGCGGTCGCGGCCTGCAACTGCTGGCCAAGGCCGGCCTGATCACGCTCAAGCCAGGCGTCGGCTACAAGGCTACCGAAGAAGACATCATCGCCAACCCGAAGAAGATCAAAATCCTGCAAGTCGAAGCGGTGCAACTGGTGCGCGCCTATGACGACGCCGATCTGGTGCAGGGCTACCCGGCCTACATCCGCCTGGCGAAGACATTCGATGCCGGTTCCGCGTTGCTGTTCGACGGCCTCGATCACAAGGAATACGTGATCCAGTTCGTGATCCAGCCGAAAAACAAAGCCGACCCGCGCCTGATCAAATTCGTCGACATCTACCAGCATTCGCCAGCCGTTCGCGCAGCGTTGGATAAGGCCCACGGCAAACTCTATCAAGCCGGTTGGGAAAGCTGAGAATGACGGCCGCGATCCAACGGCGACTGGATATTCCAGAGCCTCAGCAAGCTAAACAGACCGAACTGTACCCCGACCTGAACCGTGCTCACGTGCGCTTCATCGGCCTGGGCAAGACCTACAACGGCCAGCAAGGTCCGGTGGCGGCGTTGCACGGCATCGACCTGGCCATCCAGCGCGGTGAAGTGTTCGGCATCATCGGCCGCAGCGGCGCCGGCAAGTCGTCGCTGATCCGCACCATCAACCGCCTCGAACAACCGGGCACCGGACGCGTGCTGATCGATCAGGTGGACATCGGCGAGTTCGATGAAGACCGCCTGGTGGCGCTGCGTCGGCGCATCGGCATGATCTTCCAGCACTTCAACCTGATGTCGGCCAAAACCGTTTGGCAGAACGTCGAGTTGCCGCTGAAAGTCGCCGGCGTGCCCAAGGAAAAACGCGAGCAGAAAGTTCGTGAGCTGCTGGAACTGGTCGGCCTGCAAGAGAAGCACAAGGCCTACCCGGCGCAGCTTTCCGGCGGACAGAAACAGCGCGTTGGCATCGCCCGCGCGCTGGTGCACGACCCGGAGATTCTGTTATGCGACGAAGCCACTTCGGCGCTGGACCCGGAGACCACGCAATCGATCCTCGGCCTGCTGCGCGAGATCAATCAGCGCCTGGGCCTGACCATCGTGCTGATCACTCACGAGATGGCGGTGATCCGCGACATCTGCGACCGCGTCGTGGTGTTGGAGCATGGCCGCATCGTCGAGCAAGGCCCCGTGTGGGAAGTCTTCGGCAACCCGCAGCATGAGGTCAGCAAGACCTTACTGGCGCCGTTGCAACACGCATTGCCGCAGGAGCTGCAAAGTCGTCTCCAGGCGCAACCACAGTCGTCCGACGCCGCCGTGGTCCTGCGTTTGCAATTCACCGGCAGCGCCACCGACGAACCGGATCTGGCCGCGCTGTTCGCCGCCCTCGGCGGTCGCGTGCGCTTGCTGCAAGGCGGCGTGGAACGGATTCAGGGCCATGCGCTGGGGCAATTGCTGCTGGCGGTGACCGGCTCACCGCTCGGCGCAGAGGAACTGCGTCAACGCGCCGGCAACTGGGCACAACAGGTGGAGGTGCTGGGTTATGTGGTTTGATCGGTTGCTGCAAGGCTTCATCGACACGTTTTTGATGGTTGGCGTGTCGTCGTTGATCGCGCTGCTGGCGGGGATTCCGCTGGCGGTGATCCTGGTCACCAGCTCCAAGGGCGGGATCTACGAAGCACCGGCGCTGAACCGCGCACTGGGTGCGTTCGTGAACCTGTTTCGCTCGATTCCGTTCCTGATTCTGATGGTGGCGCTGATTCCGTTCACCCGGCTGATCGTCGGCACCACTTACGGTGTCTGGGCAGCCGTGGTGCCGCTGACGATTGCGGCCACGCCGTTCTTTGCGCGTATCGCCGAAGTCAGTTTGCGTGAGGTGGATTACGGTTTGATCGAAGCGGCGCAGGCGATGGGGTGCCGGCGTTGGCACATCGTTTGGCATGTGCTGTTGCCTGAAGCGTTGCCGGGGATTGTCGGTGGTTTCACGATCACCTTGGTGACCATGATCAACTCGTCGGCCATGGCCGGGGCGATTGGTGCGGGTGGATTGGGGGACATTGCGTATCGGTATGGGTATCAGCGGTTTGATAGCCAGATCATGTTGACAGTGATTGTGTTGCTGGTGGTGTTGGTGGCGGTGATTCAGTTGGGTGGTGATCGGTTGGCGCGGGGGTTGAACAAGCGCTGAATCAAGGTTAGCGGTAGGAAATCCACTACAAATCTGGAAGTTTTCCCACAGAGAAATCAGCACTCCTACAAGGCCAATCCCTTTCATTTGCAGGACGTTTCCTAGATGATTCCGCACGCTTGCGCCTGGTAAATCCGCTGGCTAGTCTCGGTCCGTCACTGCTCATCAGTGATCGGGATTAGTAGCCCGGATCGATAGGTGCATAGCGTGTTCATGCTCATGTCTGGCAATTTGCCGGATGCTGAATATGGTGGCTGTGCGTGGGGCACCTTTGGGTGCGCCGGTTTGCCTATTGACCGGTCTACTAACCTGCGCGCAGCCGCCACCCATCGTTTTAGTAGGCGAAAAGTGACGGCTCCCATGCATCAATAGGAGCAACACAAGTGAAAAAACCAGTCCCCGATCCACCTCCCGAAACCTCAAGCAAAGACAACGACGATCCACTTAAAGGTCGTTCAGCGCTTTACCACGCGATCGATTTTTACCTCACCCGCGAACATACCGGCGCACCGGACGAACTGCGCTTCTACAACGTCAGCCAGGACGTGAACTTCGAGGACACGCAACTCTATGTCGCCGACCTTCTGCGCTGCGCCTCGGTCACCGCTTATCGGTGCGGCGATCAACTGAAAGGTGCCGACAGGGCCATGGTGTTCTCTATTTGGCATTTGCTGGAAATTGCCAAGGCGATGGTTGACCGGTCCATTGAATGTCTGGGGATGAAGCACACCGGAAACCGGCCTGAATAATCGGTCGACAGTTAAATCGCCTTCGCTGGCAAGCCTCGCTCCTACAGGGTTCGCGTGATCTTCTGGACGGTGTGAAACCTGTAGGAGCGAGGCTTGCCAGCGATTGGCTGCGCAGCAGCCCCAGACCTGATGGCGTATATTCGGCGAATCCCAATTGCCTGCGCAGCCCGCCATGAAACAAACCCCGGACGACCTTGAGAAAATCACCTCCACCACCCTCGGTCATTACAACTCGGTGGCCGAAGGTTTTCGTGAAGGGACGCGCGATCACGATGTCAGCCAGAACATTGATGCGATGCTGCGGCATATTCAGGGTGAGGCGCCCTTCGACATCCTCGACTTTGGCTGCGGGCCGGGCCGGGATTTGCAGACGTTCACGCGCATGGGCCACACCGCAGTCGGCCTCGACGGTTCGGAGAAGTTTGCACAAATGGCGCGCGAGGACAGTGGTTGCGAGGTGTGGCAGCAGGATTTTCTGAAGCTTGATTTGCCGGCTGAACGCTTCGACGGGATTTTTGCCAACGCGGTGCTGTTTCACATTCCGCGTCAGGAATTGCCACGGGTGTTGAAGGAATTGCGCGGGGCGTTGAGGCCCGGTGGGGTGTTGTTCAGTTCCAATCCGCGTGGTGAGAATCAGGAGGGGTGGAATGGGCCGCGGTATGGGGCTTATCACGATCTTCAGGCGTGGCAGGATTTGCTGACCGCGGCGGGGTTTGTGGAGTTGGAGCATTACTACCGGCCGGCGGGGCTACCTCGGGAGCAGCAGCCTTGGCTGGCGAGTGTCTGGCGTAAATCTGAGTAGTCAGGTCGGACGCCATCGCGAGCGGGCTCGCTCCCACAGGAGACCGCATTTCCCTGTGGGAGCGAGCCTGCTCGCGATTAGAGCGCGAAGCGCTCTGCTTTACCGGGCCTCTTTTTTCGGCTCGCGAATCTTGTACCAGGCCACATACAGCGCCGGCAAAAACAGCAGTGTCAGCAACGTCGCGATGATGATGCCGCCGATCATCGCGTAGGCCATCGGCCCCCAGAACACTTCCCGGGCAATCGGGATCATCCCCAGGCTCGCCGCCGCAGCCGTCAGCAGAATCGGCCGGCGACGGTGTTCCGTGGCTTGCGCCACCGCATCCCACGGCGACAGCCCCTCTTTCTCCAGGGCATCGATCTGGGTCACCAGAATCACCGAGTTGCGGATGATGATGCCGATCAGCGCCAGAATCCCCAGGATCGCCACGAAGCCCATCGGCGTGCCGGTGGGAATCAGCGCCAGCACCACGCCGATCAGGCCTAGCGGCGCGACGCTCGCCACCAGGAACAGCTTCTGCACACTGTGCAGCTGGATCATCAAGAAGGTCGCCATCAGGAACAGCATCAACGGCACCACCTTGGCAATCGGCCCTTGGGCCTTGCCGCTTTCCTCAACCGTACCGCCCGTGGCGACCTTGTAGCCCACCGGCAAAGCGGCGGCGAATTTGTCGATCTCCGGCTTCAGTTGCTTGACCAGATCGGTCGGCTGAATCTCGTCGCGCACCGCAGCCTTGATGGTGATGGTCGGCTTGCGGTCGCGGCGCCACACCAGCGGCTGCTCCAGTTCATAACGCACGGTGGCGAAAGCCAGCAGCGGGATCGAGGTGCCGCTGGGCGTGACGATCTGCAGGTTCTGCAACGTTTCCGGCGTACCGCGCTCGGCATCCACCGCGCGGCCCACGACGTTGATCAGGTAGATATCGTCATCGACCTGTGTCACCGGCGCACCGACGACGATGCTGTTCATCAGGTTGGCCACGTCTTCCGACGACAACCCCAGTTGCCGCACCTTGTCCTGGGCGATGTCGATGCGCAGGACTTTGCCCGGCTCGTTCCAGTCGTAAATGATCTCCCCGATGTGCGAGTTCTTGTCCAGCTCGGTGGCCAAGGCGATGGCGTGTTTGCGCACCTGGTCGATGTCCTTGCCGCTGACCCGGTACTGGATCGGCCGCCCGACAGGCGGGCCCATTTCCAGCGCCTGCACATAACTGCCGATGCCGACAAAATCCTTGCGCAAGCGTTCGCGCAAACGCTGACTCAGGGCTTCTCGCGATTCCAGGCCCTTGCTGACGATGACCAATTGCGCGTAGTACGGGTTTTGCAATTGCTGGTCGAGCGGCAGGTAGAAACGGATCGCGCCTTCGCCGATGTAGGTGCTCCAGCGCACGATGTCCGGGTCGTCCTTGAGCGTTGCTTCGAGCTTGTCGACGGCTTTGCGGGTTTCGGCAATCGAAGCGTTTTGCGGCAGGTTCAGGTCGACGAGAATCTCCGGCCGGTCCGAGGACGGGAAGAACTGGTTCTGCACGAACTGCATGGAAAACACCGACGCCACGAACAAGGCAATGGTGATGCCGATGGCCCACCAGCGATTGCGCATGGACCAGAGCATGCCGTAATTGAAGGCGCGACCGATGCGTCCAGGTTCTTCATCGTGAGGTTTCACGTTGGCGTTGAGGATGTGTACGCCGATCACCGGCGCAAACAACACCGCGACAACCCACGACACCAGCATCGCTACGGCAATCACCGCGAACAGCGTAAAGGTGTACTCGCCCGCAGAACTGGCGTTCAGGCCGATCGGTACAAAACCGGCCACCGTCACCAGCGTACCGGTGAGCATCGGGAACGCGGTCGAGGTGTAGGCGAACGTGGCCGCCTGCTCCTTGGTTTCACCCATCTCCAGCCGGGTGACCATCATCTCGACCGTGATCATCGCGTCGTCCACCAGCAGGCCGAGGGCGATGATCAGCGCGCCGAGGGAAATCCGCTGCATGGTGATGCCGCTGTATTCCATGAAGACGAAGACCATCGCCAGCACCAGCGGAATAGAACACGCCACCACTAACCCGGCGCGCACGCCGAGGCTGACGAAGCTGACCACCAGCACGATCACCACCGCTTCGAACAGCGCGCTGGTGAAGCCGCCAACGGCTTTTTCCACTACGGCGGCCTGATCGGAAACGTTGTACACACCGACGCCCACCGGCAAATCGGCGGTCAGGTCGATCATGCGCTGGTGCAGCGCCTTGCCGAAATCCTGAATGTTGCCGCCCTTCTTCATGGCAATGGCCAGGCCGATGGCCGGATGGCCGTTGTAGCGAAACTCCGGGGTTGCCGGGTCGACATAACCCCGACTGATGTCGGCAATGTCGGCCAGGCGATAGAAGCGATCGTTGAGCCGCAGGTTGACGTTTTCCAGGTCTTTCTCGGACGCGAACTGCCCGGTGGTGCGAATGGAAATCCGCTCGGGACCGGCTTCAATGACCCCGGCCGGCGTCACCGCGTTTTGCGATTGCAGGCTATCCACGACCTGACGCTGATCGATCCCCAGCGCCGCCAGTTTGCGGGTTGAGAAGTTCAGGTAGAGCACTTCATCCTGCTCGCCGACCATCTCGACCTTGCCCAGCCCCGGTACTTCACGAATCTCGGCGCGAACCTGCTCGACGTAATCGCGCAACTGGCGCATCGACAAGCCGTCAGCGGTAAAGGCGTACACCGAACCGAACACATCACCGAATTCGTCGTTGAACCCAGGCCCTTGCAGGCCCTTGGGGAACTGGCCGCGAATGTCGTTGATCTTCTTGCGCACCTGGTACCAGATTTCCGGAATGTCCTTGGCGCTGGTGGTGTCGCGCAGGTTCACGAAGACCGTGGACTCACCGGGCCGTGTATAGCTTTTCACATAGTCGAGGGAGTCGAGTTCTTCGAGCTTTTTCTCGATGCGGTCGGTGACCTGCTTGAGGGTTTCTTCCTGGGTCGCACCCGGCCAGCTGGACTGGATGACCATGGTCTTGATGGTGAACGAGGGGTCTTCCTCGCGGCCGAGGTTCATGTACGAGAACACGCCCATCAGCAGCGCGATGAACATCAAATACCAGACAAACGACTGATGTTTGAGCGCCCATTCGGATAAGTTGAAACTCCCTTTCATTGTGGGCCGTCCTCATCGATTTTCACTTTCTGCCCAGGCTTCAGGCTGTTCACACCGGCACTCACGACACGCTCGCCGGACTTCACGCCGCTGGCCAGGACCATGGTGGAATCGGTGCGGCTGATCAGGCTGATGTCACGCGGGGAAACGGTTTGGGTCTGAGGGTCGATGACCCAGATCCGCGATTTACCATCGACCTCTTGCAGCGCGGTCAGAGGCAGTTCGATACGCGGTTTGATCGCAGAGCTGAGGGTGACGCTGATTGCCGTGCCCAGGCGAAACCCCGGTGGTGTGTCGGTCAGGGTCAGGCGGGCGCGACGGGTGCGGGTGGCGCTTTGGGCCTGGGGTTCGATTTCGCGGACGATGGCGGTGGTGGTGATGTTCGGCTCCAGTTGCACGGCGACCTGAAACACCACATCCGTGGGCAACTGATCCACCAGCGTGTCGGGCAGGTCGATCACCGCTTCCTTGATGTCCGGCTGCGCCAGGGTCACCACTTGCTGGCCGGCGGTCACCACTTGCCCGGCTTCGGCGTTCCACGCGGTGACGATGGCTTTGTGGTCGGTGCGCAACTCGACATAATCGAGTTGGTCCTTGGCCTGATCGACCGCCGCCTTAGCTTGATCGAGGGAAGCCTGAGTGGTTTTCAGATCGGTCTGGGCGATGTCCAGTTGCGCCTGCGCACCGACCCCGCGATCGAACAGCTCCTGCTGACGCCGGGCGTTGGCCTGGGCGTTGATCAGCTGTGCCTGGACCTTCGCCAGATCGCCCAGAGCCGAGCGCAGCTGGTTTTGCTGATCGGTGGGATCGAGGGTCGCGAGCAAGGCGCCCTTCTCGACCTCGGCGCCGACATCGACGTTGCGACTGGCGATGCGCCCCGGTACGCGGAAGCCGACATTGGTTTCGTATCGGGCCTGAATGCTGCCGGCGAAGCGGCCGAGACTCTCCTCGCCCAGCGCCTGGACCTTGATCGACAGCACCGGACGCACCGGCTCTGGCGGCGGTTCTTCTTTCGAGCAGGCCACCAGCAGCATTCCGGCGAACACCAGCAACACGCGCTTCATGGCTGGGCTCCCGCAGCTAAATCCTTGTAGGTGTTTTCGGCGATTTCCACTTTGACGCCGGGGTGCAGCAACTGACCGCCGGCAATGACGACTTTTTCGCCGCCCTTAAGGCCATCGCTGATGATGACTTTGCCGGTCAGGTAACGACTCACCGTCACCGTATGCAATTGCGCCTTGCCCTCGTCATCCACCAGCCACACGGCCGGTTCGCTGAGGTTTTTGGTCAGCGCCGACCATGGCAGTTCGATTGCGGATTTGCTCGGCGTCTTCGCCGTGCCGCTGATCACCGAGCCAAGTTGCATGCCTTCCGGCAGACCGTTAAGGGTGACCTTGACCTGCACCGTACCGGTCTGCGCGGAAACGGCCGGGGTGACTTCCCGAACCGTGCCCGTGGTCTTGATGGCCGGGTTATCGAGCAAGCTCACCACAATCGTTTTGCCCTCAGGATCCTCTGTCAGCAGCGACTCGTAGACGTTGAACACCGCGTCGCGCTCACCGTCGCGCGCCAGGCTGAAAATCGGCATCGTGGCCTGCACCACCTGGCCGACTTCGGCCTGCCGGGCAGTGATCACTCCCGGCGCGTCGGCGATCAGTGCGGTGTAACTCAGTTGCTCGCGGGCGTTGGCCAGTTGCGCCTGGGCAGCCGTCAGCGCGCTCTGGCTGCTGCGCAATGCGGCCTGGGCGGAGTCGAACTCGCTTTGACTGGTGTAGCCCTTGGGCAGGAGTTTTTGCTGGCGGACGAAGGCGGCGGCGGCCTGTTTGACCCGCGCCTGCTCGGCGACGACCTGCGCCTGGGCCGAGTCGACATTGGTTTGCAGGTCTTTCGGGTCGAGCCTGGCGAGCACTTGCTTGGCCGACACCCGGTCACCGACATCGACCGAACGCTGGATGATCTTGCCACCGACACGGAACGACAGTTCTGTCTGGACGCGCGCCTGAACATCACCGGTGAGGGTCACGGACGCGGCGTAATTCGCGGCGTTGACGACTTGCACGAACACCCGCGGACGATCCTTTTCGACCTGGGGTTTTTCCCCGCAGGCCCCCAGCAGGACAAGAAGACTCAGGCCAACCACTCTTTTCAATCCGGGACCAGCCATGCAGACTCCTTTGCGTCGTACGAACGTGCCAATGGCGATACGACTGTGAGCTTAGAACAGGGTTCAACAGGTGCACAGGTTTGCTGCACTCTCTGTAGGAGCGAGCCTGCTCGCGAAGCGGATCAACATTCAATTTCTCTTTTTCTGACACACCGCCTTCGCGAGTAGGCTCGCTCCTACAGGGGGATCTCAGTGTTTTCGATAATGAGGCAAACTGACGGACCACGCAGTGCAGCAGGAAGCTTCCCATGCTCAAAACCCTCGCGGTGGCCAATTACCGCTCGATCAATAAACTGGTGATTCCACTGGGTCGTCTGAACCTGATCACCGGGCCGAATGGCAGTGGCAAATCCAACCTCTACCGGGCGTTGCGCCTGCTGGCGGAAACCGCTCAGGGCGGCGTGGTCAATGCGTTGGCCCGCGAAGGCGGCCTGGATTCGACCTTCTGGGCGGGACCTGAAACCATCACCCGGCGCATGCGCAACGGCGAAGTGCCGATCGAGGCGACCGTTCGCCACGGCGTCAAACGCCTGCGCCTGGGGTTTGCCGGGGACGACTTCGGCTACTCGATCAGCCTTGGGCTGCCCGATTCCAACGGTCATTTCATGTTGCCCGGGCACAGCACCCCCATTGCGTCACGGTTCAGCCTCGATCCGCAAATCAAGCGTGAATGCCTGTGGGCCGGGGCGCATTATCGTCCGGCGAGCCTGCTGGTGGATCGCGACGGCCCGATGATCCGCACCCGAGCCAACCGCAGCTGGGACGTGCTGGCTCAGCACACGCCGACTTTCGACAGCCTGTTCGATCAGGTAGGCAGCTTACGGACCTCGCCGGAGGTGCTGGAGATGCGTGAGTTCATCCGCCGCTGGCGCTTCTACGATCACTTTCGCAGCGACGCCGACGCACCGGTGCGTCAGCCACAACTGGGCACCCGCACCCCGGTGCTGCACCACGACGGAAGAGACCTGGCGGCGGCGTTGCAGACCATTATCGAGATTGGCGACCCCGAAGCTTTGCGCAACGCCATCAGCGATGCATTTCCCGGTGCGCGTCTGCATATCGAGCCGCTGGCGGGCGGCCGGTTCGCCATCGAGTTTTATCAGGAAGGGTTATTGCGGCCGTTGTCGGCGGCGGAGTTGTCCGATGGGACGTTGCGCTACTTGCTGTTGGTGGCGGCACTGCTGACACCGCGCCCACCGACACTGATGGTGCTGAACGAACCGGAAACCAGCCTGCACCCGGACCTGTTGCCGGCGTTGGCGCGCTTGATTATCCGCGCGTCGGAGCAGTGTCAGGTGTGGGTGGTGTCCCATGCCCGGCGGTTGATTTCGGCGCTACAGGAAGATCCCGAGTGCAACTGCATCGTGCTGGAGAAAAATCTGGGCCAGACCGGGATTGTCGGGCAGCGGATGCTGGATGAGCCGGCGTGGTATTGGCCGGATTGAGTGGCCGAGTGTATGTGCGGATCTAAAAGGTACGGCGGCGAAAATCAGAGAGCGGATCTGACCGCTCATTATTTTGAGGGTTTCTATACGGTTCTGGTTTTCTTCCGCTGTGGGCAAATATCACGGCTTCAGCTCTGTTTATCTTGTAAGCACGAAAGCTGTAAGACACTGAAGTAGCTGTAGCCGCAAAGGACAATGCGCTAAAAACGGCCATTGCGATGAGCAGAGGATCCAAAGCGGAATTATCCGGATCCGTGGCAGACACTGTGGATCTCGCCACCCCCGCCACAGCCCCCGCTAATCCCGCCGCAGCCCCCGTCATACCTGCATACCTGGCTATTTTCGAGAACGATGCAGAAGCCGGCTTACCATTGATTTTTGAACTTTTGATAGAGAGCCTTGCCGAGAAAAGCCCAACCCCACTCGAAACAAGACTCAGGACTGACAAGGCAACGAACAGCCATGGTTGCCAGTCTTTCGCGGCAGCCTGCCCCGTCGGATCACTGAAATTCACCGGATCCCCCAGACAATACGCGTACGGATTCAACCCGCCCCGCGCAAATGGACTCAGCCGGTCCGGGCTATTGAAGCGCCTCAATACCGAGTTGAACGCTCGATGACCTTTGCCCAGCAAATAATGACCGGTAAATGGGTCAACTGCTTCGCCGGTAAACCCAAGGAGGCTGCCGGAATCACTATCAACCCATCGGTTGCCGTACGGCGCATAGACTTGTGGTATCGACCCGGCGGCATCGGTGACATGCAAGACCGAACGTTGCCGATCAGTGCTCAGTATCCGATTGTGAATGCCATTGCCCTGACGCGATTGCAGTACCAACAATTGGCTGTCGTGCTGGAACACGCTCTTGCTGGAGGTTCTCTGCAGCTCAGTCACCAGATGGTCTCGTCGGTAAAACCGCTGCACCCTTTCCTGCCCCGAACGTTCAATGGCAACCAACTGATCCAGAGCGTCGTAGTGGTAGCGGCACATCGTGGTTTTCAACGTGTTCATCCAGGCTACCCTCCCCGTGAAGTGCTTAGCTTGCACCCGAAATGGAGTTCGTACACCTAGCAAAAGTGCTAGGTGTGTCGACGTGGTATTGGCCGGATTGAACGGTGTCCGATAAACCGAATCGCGAGCAGGCTCGCTCCCACAGTTGACCGCGTTGCCCCAACGGACAAGGTCTAATGTGGGAGCGGGCTTGCTCGCGAAGACGATCGAAAGATCAACGCATCTTTCAGAACATCACCCCTGCCACTTCCCACCCTCGACAATCACGCTCTCAGGCTTGGTGTCATCGCTCAATTCCTTGCGCACATATTGGTCGTACAGTTTGAGCAAGTACTTCTCCTCACCCAGCTTCGCCAACTCGGCGTTCACCCAGTCACGCAGCTCGATGTTGCCCTTCTTCACCGCCGGTGCAATCGGCGCTTCTGCACCCAGCGTCTGACTCAGCACGCGGTAGCCAGGGTTCTGCTTGGCCCAGCTGAACAGCACCAGATTGTCCTGCGCATAGGCATCGCCACGACCGTTGGCCAGGGCTTGCAGGGACTCGGAGTTTTTCTCGAACTTCAGCAGTTTCCAGTCCGGGTGATTCTTGGTCAGCCAGATATCCGCCGTGGTGCCGGTGGTGACGATGGTGGTGCGGGTCGCCAGGTCATCGAGGTTTTTCACTTCGCTGGCCTGTGGCACCAATGCCTGTACTGCGACTTTCAGGTTTGGATTGGTGAAGTCCACCGCTTCCTTGCGCTCCGGGGTCACGGTCATGTTGGCCAGGATCAGGTCGACCTTGTCACTTTGCAGGAACGGAATCCGGCTCGCCGGTTCTACAGCGACGAACTCGACCTTGTTCTCATCGCCGAGCAGATCCTTGGCAAATTGGCGGCCGATGTCAGTATCGAACCCAACGTAACGCCCCGCTTCATTGACGAAACCAAACGGCGGTTTGTCAGTGAAAACGCCGACGATCAACTTGTCCCGCGCCTTGATTTTGTCCAGGTAGCTGGCCGGCGCGGTGCTTTCGCTGGCCACTTTCGGCTTCGCGGGTTCTTCGGTTTTGTTGCAGCCGGCCAGCAACGCGAGGCCGAGCAGCGGGAGTAGCAGTAGAGAAGACTTGGCAGTTTTCATGGCAGTTCCAGTTCCTTTGTTTGAGTCGTTTTGGGTAGTGCGGCGACGTAGGAGAACTTCTCCAGGAACTGCTGCGCTCGTGCGGTTTGCGGGTTCGTAAAGAAAATCTCGGGAGGGTTTTGTTCAAGGATTCGCCCGGCATCCATGAACACGATGCGGTCAGCCACTGCGCGGGCGAACGCCATTTCGTGGGTGACAATCAACAGCGTCATGCCTTCGCGGGCCAGGCCCTGAATGACTTCCAGCACTTCCTTGACCATTTCCGGGTCGAGGGCGGCGGTGACTTCATCGAACAACATGACTTTGGGGTTCATGCACAACGAACGGACAATGGCGATGCGTTGCTGCTGGCCGCCGGAGAGCTGGCGAGGAAAGGCGTCGCGCTTGTCCGAGAGGCCCACGCGCGCCAGCAAGGTTTCGGCCTGATCCCGGGCTTCGCGGCGTTCGCGTTTTTGCACCTTGACCGGGCCGAGCAGCAGGTTGTCGAGCACGCTCATGTGCGGGAACAGGTGATAGCTCTGGAACACCATGCCGATCTGCTGTCGCACTTCGCGCCAGTCGGTGCCTTTGTCCAGCAACTCTCGGCCGGCAAATGTCAGGCTGCCGCTGTGCGCGACCTCCAACCCGTTGAGGCAACGCAACAGGGTACTTTTACCGCAGCCGCTGGGGCCGAGGATGACGATCACTTCGCCGGACTTCACCTTCAGGTCGATGCCGTCGAGCACCTGCTGCTCGCCGAAAAACTTGTTGAAACCCTTGAACTCGATCAATGCGCTCATGCTTGCGTCCAGCGCCGCTCCAGCACGCGCGAGGCGGCCGAGAGCGGGTAGCAGATGAAAAAGAAAAACAGAAACAGCGCGCCGTAGATCAGCACGGATTCGTAGGTGCGTTCGATGATCTGCTGGCCGACCTTGATCACGTCCACTACGCCGATCAGCACCGCCAGGGAGCTGGTCTTGATGATCCGCGTGTAGACATTGATGGTCGGCGGGGTCATGCGTTTCAGCGCCTGGGGCAGCAGCACGTAGCCGTAGAGTTGCGGGCCGTTCAAGCCGATCGACAGGCCCGCTTCACGCTGGCCGCGTGGCAACGAATGCAAGGCGCCGCGCACCACTTCACCGACTTCGCTGGCGCCCCACAGCGACAGCACCAGCACCGCGCACCAAAAGCTCGGAATGCTCAGGCCAAAGAAAATCGGCAGACCGAAGAACAGCAGGTACAACCAGACCAGCACCGGGATCGCCCGGAACAGCTCCAGATACACGCGCAAAATCGCGTTCAGCCATTTCGAATTCAGCGTACGCAAAACGCCGTAAAGCACACCGCCGACGGTGCTGATGGCGATGCTCAGAAAGGAAATCGACAGGGTTTGCGCAGCGCCCTTGCCCAGTTGCGGCAACGACACCCACAACAACTCAAGACCCGAACTGGCCATGCTGGAGCCTCCTTTCCAGACGGCTGAGCAGCAACGACAGCGGCAAAAACAGCAGCACGCAAATCAGCGTCAGCACAGCGAGCATTTCGTAGGTTTTGTAGTAGAGCGCGATGTAGCTTTTGGTGGTGTAGAGAATTTCCGGAACCGCTACGGCCGAGACCACGGTGGTCTCTTTGAGCAGGAAAATGAAATTGGCGAACAGCGACGGCAGGCTGAGGATGCCGGCCTGCGGCAGGATCACGTAGCGCAGCAATTGCCCGTGGGACAAGCCGATGGAGCGGCCGGATTCGAGCTGCGCCTGGGGCACCGCATCCACCCCGGCGCGCAGCACTTCCGTGAGGTAAGCGCCGCCCAGGAACGTCACGGTGATAATCGCCGCCGTGAAGCCTGACACCTTGATGCCCAGCGCCGGCAAGGCGAAATACACAAAGAACAGTTGAATGAGCAGCGGCGTGTTGCGCGCCAGTTCTACGTACAACCCGACCAGGCGTTGCAGGTAAGGCGTGCGGAACACCAGGATCGTCGCGTTGATCAAGGCCACCAGCAGCGAGGTGCCGATGGCGATGAAGCCGACCTGCAGCGTCACGCCCACGGCCTTGAGAAACGCCGGCAGGGTGCTGAGGATAAAAGCGTAATCGAAGTTCATTGAACATCCTGGACGCCGCTCGGTAAGCGACGGTGGCGCAGTCCATGGGCGGTGGATAACCTCCCGGCAGGCACCGACTTTAAAGGTATAAGAATCGGAATTTAAATACCGTTAAAGCATATTGATATCACGCAAAAAACTATCTGGTGAATTTGCCGAGAAGGAGGAAGACGACTATTTTCCTTTTCGCTGTAGGAAGGATCTTTTTTTCGGAATAGCCCTCCAAGGACGCACAGCTTTTGGCCAGACTCCCGGCCGAACCATCACAAGGAAGAGAACATGGCTGACGTAAAAGTACCGCAACGGCTTGATCCGCAAGACATCGTGAAGCTGCTGGTGGCGTTGCGCAGGGCGCTGAAGGCCAGGGCGGCCTAGGCCTTCGGCACACGCCTATCCCCTGTAGGAGCGAGGCTTGCCCGCGAAGACGTCCGGCCTGATACACCGCGTTGTCTGAATCGCCAGCAAGCTGGCTCCTACAAAAGTGCGGTGTGTCCGTGATCTGTAGGAGCGAGGCTTGCCCGCGAAGGCGTCCGGCCTGATACACCGCCTTGTCTGAATCGCCAGCAAGCTGGCTCCTACAAGAGGCTCGCTCCTACATTTGGAATGTGCACGCGCAATAAAAAACGCCGACGCTATTGCTAGCCGTCGGCGTTCGAAACCTTGAAGGGGTTTGATGCTGCGTCCAATCAGAACGCCGGCAGTACGGCGCCGCTGTATTTCTTGGCGATGAAGGCTTTCACTTCCGGGCTGGTCAACGCCTTGGCCAGTTTCTGGATGGCTACGCTGTCCTTGTTGTCTGGACGAGCCACCAGGAAGTTCACGTAAGGCGAATCAGCACCTTCGATCACCAGCGCATCTTTAGCCGGGTTCAGACCTGCTTCCAGCGCGTAGTTGGTGTTGATCAGGTCCAGGTCAACCTGGTCCAGAACGCGCGGCAACATGGCCGATTCCAGTTCCTTGAACTTGAAGTTGTGCGGGTTCTTGGCGATGTCTTTCGGAGTAGCCAAAGCGTTTTTCGGGTCTTTCAACTCGATCAGGCCAGCCTTCTGCAACAGCAGCAGAGCACGACCGCTGTTGCTGCCTTCGTTCGGCAGAGCGATGGTCGCGCCGTTTGGCAGGTCAGCCAGTTTTTTGTACTTCTTCGAGTAGCCACCGAACGGTTCAACGTGAACACCGATCACGGTCACCAGGTTGGTGCCTTTGCCTTCGTTGAAGTTTTTCAGGTACGGCAGGGTCTGGAAGTAGTTGGCGTCCAGACGCTTCTGGTCAACCTGTACGTTTGGCTGAACGTAGTCGGTGAACACTTTGATTTCCAGGTCCACGCCTTCTTTGGCGAGGGTTGGCTTGATCAGCTCCAGAATCTCGGCGTGTGGGACCGGGGTCGCCGCAACTACCAGTTTCTCGCCAGCCTGGGCCAGGCCCGCGGTCAGGGCAGCCGCCAATGCGGTGAACAACAGAACCTTTTTCATGCAGTGTCCTTATCGAAAATCACGGTCGTCATCGACGACGGCTTGTTTAGTACGAGTGCCAGTGAAGTGCTATCGCTGGCGTGAAGCGGACAATACCGGGATTTTTTATTCCCGAACAATATCTTTTATTCACTTTCATATTCCATTTTGTTCATACAGCTCTAACTCACGTGTTGGCTGCATTTCGCCGCACTCACCTGTAGGAGCTGGCTTGCCGGCGATGGCGTCTTTACTGGTACACCGCGTTGCCTGGATCGCCAGCAAGCTGGCTCCTACAAGAGCTCGGTGTGTTCGCGATCTGTAGGAGCGAGGCTTGCCCGCGAAGGCGTCCTTCCAGAAAATCCGTGTCGTCTGGTTCGCGAGCAAGCTTCGCTCCTACAAGAGCTCGGTGTGTTCTCGATCTGTAGGAGCGAGGCTTGCCCGCGAAGGCGTCCGGCCTGATACACCGCGTTGTCTGGATCACCAGCAAGCCGGCTCCTACAAGAGTGCGGTGTTTTTGAGGAGTTGTTTGAGAGCGGCTTGTTCGGTGGCAGTGCCTTTGGTGAGGATGTGCCGAAGCTGCTGCTCGATCTGCGCCAGCGGCGCTGGTGCTTCGGGCAGGTTCAAATGTTCGGGCAGGATCTCGTCGCCAGTGCTGACCAGCAATGCAAAGTGGATGACGTTTTCCAGCTCCCGGGTGTTGCCCGGCCAGCTATGCTGCTCCAGCAACTGCTGCGCAGCTTCGCTGATCAGCGGCACCGGCAGGTCCAGGCGCTGGCTGTAGATGCCCAGGAAGTACTCGGACAACGACAGGATATCGCCCACCCGCTCACGCAACGCCGGCAGTTCCAGCTGGCCTTCGCTGAGGTAGTGATAAAGCCGCTCATGGAATTTCCCGGCGGCCACGGCTTGCGCCAGATCAATGCTGGTCGCGGCCACGAGACGCACGTCCACCGGGCTCGGTTGATGCGCGCCGACGCGGGTGACTTCGTGGTTTTCCAGTGCGGCGAGCAACTTGATCTGGATCGGCAGCGGCAAGTCGCCGATCTCGTCCAGGTACAGCGTGCCGCCATTGGCCGAACCGAACCAGCCAGCACGACTGCTCGCCGAACCGGTGTAACTGCCAGCGGCATAGCCGAACAATTCAGCGTCGGCGTAGGTCGGGCTGATAGCGCCGCAATTGACCGACACGAACAACCCACCACGATCACTGGCGCGATGGATGTGCCGCGCCAGCAGTTCTTTACCACTACCGGTTTCGCCACGGATCAACACGGAGATCGAACGCGGGGCCAGTTGCTCCAGCTCGGCGCGCAATTGACGCGAGCGCGGATCGACGAACACCAGCGCCTTGGCGCGGATGCTCAGCGGACTTTTTTCTGCGTCAGGAAAGGTCAGCAGCGGCTGACCGAAGGCTTCAAAACTCATGGCAGACTCCCGCCCAAAACCGCCGGGAGACGGGGGGCGATGTTAAAAAAAGAAAAGGTTCAAGCGCGGCGCAGGGCGTGATGTTCCATGCGGTTTTGCAGGCGATACAGATAAGCAAAACCCTGCTCCCAGCGCTGATGACCGGACTTCACGTTGATGTGTCCGGCACCCGACAGTATTCCTGCCTCGGCGCCCCAGTTACGTGCCAGTTCCAGCGCACGCGGTGCGCTGACAGCAGCGTCGTTGTCGGAGCTGACCACCTGGCTCGGGAACGGCAAAAGGCTCGTCGGAATCGGCGCGAAGTTGCGCAAGGCTGGCGCGCAGGCCGGACGCTCGACGTCTGCCGGCGCAACCAGCAAGGCACCGCGCACCTGGCGCAAAAAATTCAGCGGGGCAGTGGCCGCCCAATGCGCGACCGTGATGCAACCCAGGCTATGGGCAATCAAAATCACCGGCGTGCTGTCAGCGGCAATCGCCTCGGCCAATGCCGCCACCCAGTCTTCACGACGGGGCGTCAGCCAATCGGCCTGCTCCACCCGCGCGCTGTTCGGCAAGCTGTTCTGCCAGTGGCTTTGCCAATGATCTTCTGGCGATCCTTGCCAGCCCGGCACAATCAGATAGCGAATTGATTCGTTGCGCATGGGGGAACTCTCCTGCTGCGTGTCTGTTCCTGATCGAGTATAGGGAGGAGAGTTATATTCGTTAAGGAATAAGAAGCTATTTATTAAGACCCATAAAGAATATAAGAAACACACACAACCTGTAGGAGCCGGCTTGCCGGCGATAGCGGTCGGTCAGACAACATTTCCACTGGCTGGACGAACGCCATCGCCGGCAAGCCGGCTCCTACAAGGTCACGGGTTTTCTTGAGGCATAAAAAAGGGGCCGCACCCTGCCAAGGAGACGGCCCCGGAAAATCGAAAATCGGTTAGCGTGCGGTAATCACCGACAACTTGGTAATCCCTGCCCGCTCAATCGACGCCATGGCTCGCGCCACTTCGCCGTAATTCACCCCGTCGTCCGCCTGCAATTGCACACGCACTTCGGGATCCTTGGCCTTCGCCGACTTGAGGTTGAACTCCAGCAAGTCCGGCTGAATCTCGTCCTTGTTGATAAACAGTTTTCCGGCACCGTCGATGCTCACGACCAGCGGGTCCTTCTGCTCCACCGGCGCCACGGCCTCGGTCTTGGGCAGGTTGATCGGGATCGCGTTGGTCAGCAGCGGCGCGGTGACGATGAACACCACCAGCAGCACCAGCATCACATCCACCAGCGGTGTCACGTTGATCTCGCTCAGCACCTCATCGCTGTCTTGCGTGGAGAAAGCCATCTCAGGACGCCTCCTTCACTTTCTGCGCGCTGCCCGATGCGGCGGTTTTATGCGCCGTCGGATGAATCAGCACACGGAACGAACTCTTCTGCGCCAGGCTGTAGAAGTCATGGGCGAAGTCATCCAGGTCCGCCGCCGTCAGTTTCAGACGACGCAAAAAGTAGTTGTAAACCAGCACCGCCGGTACCGCGACGGCGATCCCCACACCCGTTGCCACCAGCGCCGCGCCAATCGGCCCGGCCACGGTTTCCAGGCTGGCTGAACCTGCTGCGCTGATTCCTTTCAACGCCTCCATGATTCCCCACACAGTGCCGAACAAACCAATGAACGGCGACGTACTGCCAATACTTGCGACCACCGCCAAACCTGTTTCCAGCGAGCGGCGCTCACGCACGATCTGCTGACGCAAAGCACGCTCAAGACGATCCTGATGGTTGATCGCCTGGCTCAAATCCGCCGCTTGTGGCGCCTCCCCTACCTGTATGGCCGCGTAGCCAGCCTGGGCCACTCGGGCCGCCGCGCCGGGCTGGGTCTCGGCCAGCTCCGCCGCCGAATCAAGGCTCGACGCCGCCCAGAACTGCTTATGAAACTTTCGGTCCTGCACCTTGAGGCGGCCGAACTGCACGCCTTTGAGCAACGCCAGGCCCCAAGTGGCAACGGAAAAAACCACCAGCAGCCAGATCACCGCGCTTTCGATGGATTCAAGTGGAGATGCCAGTAACGTCATGATGAGTTCCTCGTGTAAACGTTTCGCGCGAATTTGGTTGCGGTTTAATGAAGCTTGAAATCGATGGGCACGCTGACCCAGCCGTCCTGGGCGACCTCACCCTGCTTGGCCGGCACGAAACTCCAACGTTTCACGGCATTGATCGCCGCCTCATCGAGGGAATCGCGACCACTGCCTTTCTGGATCTGAATCTCACCAGGCTTGCCGTTGGCCAACACATGCACCCGCAATAACACCGTGCCTTCCCAACCGCGGCGCACGGCTTGCGACGGGTATTCCGGCGCCGGGTTTTTCAGGTACGCGGCATTGGCCGAGGCAGGCGTCACCGGCGCGGGCGCCGGTGGTGCAGGTGGCGCCGGGGCCGCGACAGGGGCTGCCGGTTGTGGCGGCGCAGGCGGTTGCGGGGCGACTTTTTGCACCGGTTTCGGTACGGGCTTGGCGACCGGTTTTGGTTTGGGAATCGGTTTCGGTGGCGGCGGCTTCACGGCCAGCTCGTCTTCCACCGGCGGCGGTGGCTCGACCACGGGTTGCACCGGCTGCGGTGGCGGCGGCTCGACCACGGGCGGCGCCGGACGCGAGAATTCAATCGTCATCGGCGGAATTTCCGGCGGCACGATCGGCAATGCCTTGGTCGGCTGCTGATTGACCCAATAGATGACTGCGCCATGCACCAGCAGCGCCAGCACACCGAGCAGAATCGTTTCCCGGCGACTCAGAATGCCCTTGGGCGCACGCTGCAAACGCAGCTGCCCCAAGGGCACTCGGTGCACCCGGCCGAGGTCGACCAACTCGCCACCCGGCGCCTGGCGCCACAGCACCTCGTGTGCGCTGGCGGCGGTCTGGACATTGCCCATTGCTTAACTCCCTGCGGTCTCTTTGCGGATAACCGAAACGTCGTGCCAGACATCCCCCGACGACGTATCGATGGGTGAATCATTGAGGCAGACGCTTATCTCAGAAAGTAATCTTTAAAGTTATGCATAGACCAAAAACGAATATAAAAGACCACCCATCGGCTCCAGGCCTTGCCCGGCAAGGGCTGCGGGCAACAGGCGGAAATCACATGCTTTTAAGGCATCGAAAATATTCACCAAAGGCATGATTTCGGGACCATTTTCGCGGCCACGAAGCCTTGGCACCGGCAATCGGGCGGCAGGGACAACGCTCTATTGATATTCTTTTATCATCTAATAGTTATTTGATTGCTTCGTTGACGGAATAAGCGATTACCTTTAAAAAACCTCAACCACGCTCGTCGCACATGCCATCGAGGTCGTTTCAGGATGCCGGGAAAAACCTATGGATCTTCGTCAGCTGCGTTACTTCATTGCCCTCACCGAACATCGAAGTTTCGTACGGGCAGCCGACGCCATGGGCATCACTCAGCCGGCATTCAGTCGCAGCATTCAAGGGCTTGAACAGGAATTCGGCTGCGCACTGGTGGACCGTGGCAACAAGGACTTGCGCCCTACGCCGGAAGGTCAGGTGGTGCTGCAACATGCGCTGACGCTGGTACAGGGCGCCGCACTGCTCAACGCCGAAGTCACGCAAATGACCAAGCTCGACGCCGGTGAACTGCGGTTCGGCTGCGGCCCGGCACCGGCGGTAAAACTGGTGCCGGATGCGGTGGCGCAATTCATCAGCGCCCACCCGAAAATACGCACCTGTTTTCAGGTGGATAACTGGGAAAAACTCAGTCGCGCCCTGAGCCGTGAAGAGATTGAATTTTTCATCGCCGACATCCGCCATTTCGAAGCGGATCCGAACTTTCAGACTCGAGCGCTGACGCCCAAACGCGGTGTGTTTTTCTGCCGTCCGGGACATCCGTTGCTGGCCAAGGAAAGCCTGTCGACCAACGACATGTTCGATTACCCGTTGGCGACCACGCAGATCCCGCCGGGTATTCGCAAACTGCTGGCAAACCTCAGCGGCCGGATCGATTTTTCACCGACCATCGAGACCGAGCATTTTCCGGCGCTGGCCAGGATCGTGCTGCAATCGAACGCCATCGGAGTAGGCACGGAGGAAGCGTTTGTCGAGGACATCGCCGACGGTTCGCTGGTGCTGCTGCACTGGCGAAACCTGCCGCCGCACATCGAGAGCATGAGCGTGCGATGCGGGATTGTCAGCCGCACGGGGTTCCGGTTGTCACCGGCTGCGCGGGCGATGATCGAGACGTTGGTGGCGGTGGATAAGCAGGATGTCAGCGTCGCGGTTTGAACAGAACGACCGCTTTCGCCGGCAAGCAAGCCCCCTGTAGGAGCTGGCTTGCCAGCGAAGAGGCCCTCAGACGCGCACACCCTCCACCGTTTGCCCCTGCACTTCTTCCTTGCGCACAAACCGGTTCGCCCGCCCGAACGTCCCGAAATCGTTAAACCGCACGCCCATCTCGCGCATCACCTTGTGCGCCACCGGCACGGTCAACTGACGGATGTAAAACGGCTCCTTCACCACGAAGTGATGGATCCCGTGGCTGCTGCCGAAGTTGAAGCAGAACGCCTGCAACGGCCACAGCCACCATGGGTTCAACACCTGACACTGTTGCATCACGTTGCCCTGCTCTACATCGCCGTAGTAATGCATGTTCGAGCTGACAAAGTGCAGGCAAAACGTGCGCAACACGTTCGGGCCGATGATCACCACCACCGCAATGTCGATCACCTGCATCATCGAGAGCGTGGGCGCCGACCATTCAATCGGTGCTCCCAGAAGATGAGCGATGCCGTTAGCGGCGTGGAAGCCGAGAAACACGTACCAGGCGCCCCAATGCACCAGCGCGAGCGGCGCATAGACCTTCAACGCACGCTTGATGATGCTGAACTTGTGGGTCCAGGTCTTGGCCCGCAGCATGCGGATGAACGCCGACATCACGTTGTCGCCGACCATCAATAGCCGCGCAAAACCCCACGGCTCGCCATTGGTGATCGCGCGCTCTTCCATGTCGGCTTCAGTGCCGGACACCTTGTGGTGATTGAGGTGCAGATGCCGGCGAATCCACGGGTTGATCGTGCTCGGCCGCGCCAGCCACACCAGGCCCATCATCAGATTGTGCGGCACGCGTTGTTTACGGAAGTACATGCTATGAATCAGGTCGTGTTCCAGCTCGTGGGTCAGCGACGCAAAGAACGCGTTGAGCAGCAGACATGCCCACCAGGCCATGTATCCGCTGATGTACAGCACCGCCGAACCGATCATTCCCGCCAAAGCAAAGGCCAGAATGCCCGCGCCCAAGGCGTCCTGATGGTTGAGAATCGGGTAGCGTTTACGCAGTTCGACGCCTTTGGCCAACACCACTTCGCGAATATGCGCAGATCGTTGAGCTGCATTCAGTCGCTGGGGACTTGCAGAAGTACCGTCCATGCTTCCATCCTCTGGTTATTGATGTTCGCATCCTGCCGTGTGAACCTTCACAAGGCGGTAGCCCTGGACGCCAACCTGTTGACCGGAAGCGCCAATCAGCATGACTGAACCGACCTCCCTCGCCAGCTGGACCCGTGCCCTGCGCAAGCAACTCGATGCGCTGGGCCTCGACAGCACCGCGCTGTGCCATCAGGCGGGGCTCGATCCGCAATTGATGGACGACCCGAACGCCCGTTACCCGTTGTCGGGCACTACGCGGCTGTGGGAAATCGCGGTGCAGGTCAGCGGCGATCCGGCGATCGGCTTACGGGTGTCGCGCTTCGTCAGCCCGACCACCTTTCACGCACTCGGTTATGCGCTGGTGGCCAGCGGCAGTTTGCGCGAAGTGTTCGAGCGCATCGTGCGTTATCACCAGGTGGTCAGCGATGCCCTGGATCTTGAACTGAGCCGCACCGAGGATCGCTATCGCTTCCGCCTGAAAATCCCGCCAGGCAACCCGGCGCCAGCGTTCGAAGCCATCGACGCTTTCACCGCGATTTACGTGCGCACCTGCCGCAACCGACTGGGCCGCGACTACGCGCCGCTCGCGGTGTACCTGCGTCGCCCGGAACCGGCCGACGCGCATCAATGGCACAAAGTCTTCCGCTCACCGGTGCACTTTTCGGCCGACGAAGACCGGCTGGAATTTGCGCTGGTGGACTTCGACAGTCACTTGGACGACGCCAACCCGGAACTGGCCGAACACAACGAAACCGTGCTCAAACGCACGCTGGCGCAGCTCAAACCCCTGACCTGGGAGCGCAAGGTCCGCGACGCCATTGAAGAGCAACTGCCCGAGGGCGAGCCCAGCGCCGAACACATCGCCAAGGCCTTGCACCTGAGCTTGCGCAGCCTGCAACGGCATTTGGCAGATGAGGGTTGCCGGTTCGATACGCTGCTCAATGAAAGCCGTGAAAACCTTGCGCTGCTGCACCTGCGCGACCCGCAATGTTCGTTGAGCGAGATCAGTTATTTGTTGGGGTTTGCGGATACGAGCAGTTTCAGCCGCGCGTTCAAGCGCTGGACAGGGATGACGCCGGGGCAGTTTCGGGATGGGTTGCGGTGACAGGATTCTAAGGGTGTGCTGAATGTTCCGGCCTCATCGCGAGCAGGCTCGCTCCCACAATGGATCTCCAACGAACACAAAAACTTCCTGGCAACGCAGCCCCCCTGTGGGAGCGAGCCTGCTCGCGAAGGCGATTGCCCAGGCACCGCAGAAGCTTCAGCGACCGCGATCCCGCCGCACCAACTTGCGCACCCGCCCCACCAGTTCGCTCACGGCAAACGGCTTGAGCAGATAATCGTCTTCATGCAGCTCCAACCCGCGCAGGCGATCTTCAATGCCATCCTTGGTGGTGAGAAACAGCACTGGCGTCTCGCCAAGCTTGCGGATCTGTTGCTGCAATTGCCAGCCGTTCAACCCCGGTAGCATGACGTCAAGAATGATCAGCTCGTATTCGCCAGACTCGATGAAACGACGGCCGTCCATGCCGTTGAGCGCCACATCCACCGAGTAACTCGCTTCGCTCAGGCCGCTGGCCAGGAGTTTGGCGGTCTCCGGTTCGTCTTCCACTAACAGCACACGCATGGCACACCTCGATTGTCGTCGTCACAGGCTAGGCGCCTTCGCGGACAAAGCCCACCTTTACTGTGATGCTTCGGTTCGGCGGTAGCGGCGAGTTGGGGTACATATCCGTTTCTGCGGTTATGGCAGCTATTGGTTTCGCCCTTACGGCGAGTCACTTGGAAAAGCCCCAAGTAACCAAGGGCTCTTGCCCCTTTCGTTCGGTGGCTCGCTAAGGCTCGCCATGCCCTCGCTCCGGTCCTGCTCCGTGGGCCCGCCGCCATCGGCCATCCATGCCGGGTTGCCCACTGCGCAGAACCTCCACTCGGCCTCTCGAGGGGGCGCTCAGATCAAAAGCGGAAGGCGAGCTAACGCTCGGCCTGAAGAGTGGTGAGAATCAAAAGCGTACGCCGATCCCTGTAGGAGCCGGCTTGCCGGCGAAAAGCGTCTAGGCGACGCGTTCATTCAGACACCCCGCGTTATCGTTGACGTCCATCGCCGGCAAGCCAGCTCCTACAATTTTGAATCGTGTGAACCCAATCCTCGTGTAGGAGCCGGCTTGCTGGCGATGGCGGTGGGTCGGTCGACGTTTGTATTGGCTGGACGGACGCTATCGCCAGCAAGCCGGCTCCTACAGTTGATCGGTGTACATATCCGGAGTAAGTGACCGCAGCAGTGAAGGAGAACGCATACGCAAATGAGCCAGGTCGGCTTTCAGGCCGCCTCGGCGGCTGTGGCGGTAGTCGCCCCCTCGAGAGGCTGAGCGCAGGTTCTGCGCAGTGGGCAACCCGGCATGGATGCCGGGTTAGCCGCGCACGGCCAAGGATGGCCGATCGCGGCGGGCCCACGGAGCAGGACCGGAGCGAGGGCATGGCGAGCATTAGCGAGCCACCGAACGAAAGGGGCAAGAGCCTTTTGGTTACTTTGGGGCTTTTCCAAAGTGACTCGCCGTAAGGGCGAAACCGCCAGCCGCCATAACAAAAATAACGGATACCCCCCCAAACACCAGGCAACTTTAAAAAATCGCCAACGCCCGCAACCGCTCGGCATCCAGAATCTCAATCTCACCGTACTTCAAATTCAAAATCCCCTGCCCCTGCAATTCCTTGAGCAGCTGATTGGTGGTCTGGCGTGACAGCGACAGCATTGAAGCCAGCTGTTCCTGCGGCAGTTGCAGCACGCGCCGCGGTGGGGCGATTTCGCCGTAACCGTCGGCGATCATCAGCAAGCGATGCGCCAACCGTGCAGGCGCCGGCATCAGGCTCAACTGTTCGAGGTTGATGAAAGTCAGGCGCAGTTTCTGGCTCATCAGCAACGCCAGTTGCCGCCAGTACACCGGTTGCTCATCCAGCAAGGCCAACAGCGCGGCTTGCGGGATGTGCAGCAGGATGCACTGGCCGACGCCGAACGCATCATGGGTGCGCGGCTGGCCGTCGAACAGGCAGATTTCGCCAAACCAGTGCGGTGACTCCACGAGGCTCAACAACGCTTCCTTGCCCTGCTCGCTGACAGCGCCAATTCGAACGGAACCTTCGAGCACCGCGTACAAGCCGCACGGCGGATCGCCGCGTTTGAACAGCCCCTGCCCCGACGCCAGGCGCCGCACCTTGGCGCTGGCCAACAGACTATTCTGTAGAGGAACAGGTAGATGACTGAACCACTGCCCCGTTTCCAGGCGCGAACGCCAAACCTGCATGTCCATGAAAACTCCTGGAGATTGTCGCCTGGCTGACAGAGCGAGCGGTGAACCCGGGGCATGATCAATCACCCTACAGGAGGAATAACAATGAAAAGCCTCGTTGACCATCTCAGTCAATACGCCGCCTACCACCGTGATCCGCGCAATATTGCCAGCCACTTTATCGGTATTCCGCTGATTGTGGTCGCTGTCGCGGTGTTGCTGTCGCGGCCGCAATGGGCCGCAGGCTGGCTTTCGCCGGCGGTGCTGGTCTCGCTGGCATCGGCGTGGTTCTACCTGCGCCTGGAACTGCGTTTAGGCGTGCTGATGACGGTGCTGCTCGGTCTGTGCGTTTGGGCGGGTCATGTGCTGGCACAGCAAAGCACGCTGGTGTGGCTGGCGAGCGGCGTCGGGATGTTTGTGATCGGCTGGGCGATTCAGTTTGTCGGGCATCATTACGAAGGACGCAAACCGGCGTTTGTCGATGATGTGACGGGGTTGATTGTCGGGCCGTTGTTTGTGGTGGTTGAACTGGCGTTTTTGCTGGGGATGCGACGGGACTTGAAAGAGCAGATCGAGGCGCGAGTTGGGGGTGTTCGGATCAATCCGAAGCGCGCTGCTGCGTAGGACGCCTTCGCGGGCAAGTCGGATCGCCGCACCGCTCGCTCCTACAAGGGGTTTGTGTACACCGCAATACTGTAGGAGCCGGCTTGCCGGCGATCAACGATAACGCGGTGTGTCAGACACACCGCTATCGCCGGCAAGCCAGCTCCTACAAGGTTAGATGTTGGCGACTTTCTGCCAGACCTTCGGCTTGAAGAACAAGGTTTCGCCCTTCGCCAACCCGATCAGGCTGTCGTGATCCTTCACCACTTCCGCTTCGATCAAATCACTCTGCCCTTCGACCTTCAACGTCACCCGGGTTGTCGCGCCCAATGGACGGATATCGCGTACTTCAGCCGCGTGGTGATCCTCCAGCTCATGCCGCGACAGCGACACTTCATGCGGACGGAACAGCACGTGTTTGTCTTCGCCCAGATGCAGACGGTTCGAATCGCCGAGGAAGTGATAAACGAAATCGCTGGCCGGGTTTTCGTAAACGTCGCCCGGTGAGCCGATCTGCTCGATCACCCCTTTGTTCATCACCACGATACGGTCGGCCACTTCCATCGCCTCTTCCTGGTCGTGGGTCACGAACACGGAAGTCAGGTTGATGTCTTCGTGCAGCCGCGCCAGCCAGCGACGCAGCTCCTTGCGGACCTTGGCGTCGAGTGCACCGAACGGTTCGTCGAGCAGCAGCACTTTCGGTTCGACCGCCAAGGCACGAGCCAGCGCGATACGCTGACGCTGGCCGCCGGAGAGTTGTTCCGGGTAGCGATCCGACAACCAGTCCAGTTGCACCATGTTCAGCAATTCGTGAACCTTCGCCGCGATCTGGCTTTCAGTCGGGCGCTGGTTTTTCGGTTTCATGCGCAGGCCGAACGCGACGTTGTCGAACACCGTCATGTGGCGGAACAACGCATAGTGCTGGAACACAAACCCGACGTTGCGATCACGCACGTCGTGGCCGGAAACGTCTTCACCGTGGAACACGATGTTGCCCTGATCCGGGGTTTCCAGACCGGCGATGATCCGCAGCAGCGTGGTCTTGCCGCAACCCGACGGGCCGAGCAGCGCCACGAGTTCGCCGCTTTGAATGTCCAGGCTGATGTCATTGAGGGCCTTGAACGCATTGAAATTCTTGCTGACGTTACGCACTTCGATCGACATGAATTATTCCTCCGCGGCGCTGGCGCGCAGGCGGTTAATACGGTTTTCGCTCCACTGCTTGAGCAGCAGGATGAAGAGCGCCAGGATCAGCAACAGGCTCGCCACAGCGAACGCGGCCACGTGGTTGTATTCGTTGTAGAGGATCTCGACGTGCAGCGGCAAGGTGTTGGTCACCCCGCGAATGTGCCCGGAAACCACCGACACCGCCCCGAATTCACCCATCGCCCGCGCCGTGCACAGCACCACGCCGTAGATCAGGCCCCATTTGATATTGGGCACGGTGACGTGCCAGAACATCTGCCAGCCATTGGCGCCCAGCAGGCGCGCGGCTTCTTCTTCCTGCGTGCCTTGTTCCTGCATCAGCGGGATCAGTTCACGCGCCACGAACGGCACGGTGACGAAAATCGTCGCCAGTACGATGCCCGGCAAGGCGAAGACGATCTGGATATCGTGATCCTGCAACCACGGGCCGAACAGCCCCTGCGCGCCGAACATCAGCACGTAGACCAGACCGGCGATCACCGGCGATACCGAGAACGGCAGGTCGATCAGGGTCACCAGAATGCTTTTACCGCGGAACGAGTATTTGCTCACGCACCACGCGGCGCTGACGCCGAACACGAGGTTCAGCGGGACTGAAATCAACACGGCGATGACCGTGAGTTTCAGCGCCGACAGCGCGTCGGGTTCAAGGATCGCGGTGAAGAACGAACCCAGACCATTCTTCAAACCCTGGGACACCACGATCACTAGCGGCAACAACAGGAAAAGGGCAAACACCAGCCAGCCGAGGCCGATCAGGATTCGCCGTGACGTGGCACTGCCACGGCGGGCAGCGTTCGAGGAAGCAGCAGCAATAGATGATTGGGACATTTCTGCGCCTCCTTATGGGGTTTCAATACGGCGTTGCAGCAAGTTGATCAGCAGCAACAGGACGAAGGAAACCACCAGCATCAGTACACCAATGGAGGTGGCGCCGGTGTAATCGTACTGGTCGAGCTTGACCATGATCAGCAGCGGCAGAATTTCTGTTTTCATCGGCATGTTGCCGGCGATGAAAATCACCGAACCGTACTCGCCGACCCCGCGGGCAAAGGCCAACGCGAAACCGGTCAACCAGGCAGGCAGCAGCGCGGGCACCAGGATATGGCGGAAAACCTGCAGTGGTTTTGCACCGAGGCACGCCGCTGCTTCTTCCACTTCACGCGGGATATCGGCCAATACTGGCTGTACCGTACGTACTACGAATGGAAGCGTTACAAAAGTCAGCGCCAGCGTGATGCCGAGGGGGGTATACGCGATCTTGAAACCCAGGTCCGCAGCAAACTGACCCACCCACCCATTCGGCGCGTACAGCGCAGTCAGCGCGATACCGGCCACGGCCGTGGGCAATGCGAAGGGCAGATCGATCATCGCATCGATGACCTTGCGACCCGGGAAGGTATAGCGCACCAACACCCAGGCCAGCAGCGTGCCGATGATGCCGTTGATGATCGCGGCGTACAGCGCGGTGCCGAAGCTCAGCTTCAACGCCGCCAGCACGCGGGGCGCCGAGATGATCGCCCAGAACTGATCCCAGGTGAGTTGAGCGGCATGCACGAACATCGCCGCCAGTGGTATGAGCACAATCAGGCTGAGGTACACCAAGGTGTAGCCCAGCGTCAGCCCGAAGCCGGGTATGACGGGGGAGATACGACGCGACATAAAAGTCCTTGGTTGAAAGCAATCTGCTAAACGCACCTGTGGGAGCGGGCTTGCTCGCGAAGAGGGCATATCAGTCAACAGTTACGTCGCCTGACACACCGCCTTCGCGAGCAAGCCCGCTCCCACTTGGTACGCGCCTAAGCATCAGGCTCGTTGTGTGGCTTGAGTCAGGTTACTGCGCCGAGTAAATCTGGTCGAACACGCCACCGTCATTAAAGAATTTCGGTTGCGCGGTTTTCCAGCCGCCGAAGTCTTTGTCGATGGTCACCAGCTCCAGTTTCGGGAACTGTTGGGCGTACTTGGCGGAGACGTCCTTGTCACGTGGACGATAGAAGTTTTTCGCGGCAATTTCCTGACCGGCCGGGCTGTACAGGTGCTTGAGGTACGCTTCGGCGATCTGCTCGTTGCCTTTTTTCTCGGCGTTTTTGTCGACTACGGCCACTGGAGGCTCGGCCAGGATCGACAGCGAAGGCACGACGATCTCGAACTTGTCGGCGCCGCCGTCTTCTTTCAGCGCCAGGAATGCTTCGTTTTCCCAGGCCAACAACACGTCGCCCTGACCGTTGTTGACGAAAGTGATGGTCGAACCGCGAGCACCGGTGTCCAGCACAGGTACGTGCTTGAACAGGGTTTGTACGTATTCCTTGGCCTTGGCTTCGTTACCGCCGTTGGCTTTCAGGCCGTAGGCCCAGGCCGCGAGGAAATTCCAGCGTGCGCCGCCGGAGGTTTTAGGGTTCGGAGTGATGACCGACACGTCGTTCTTGATCAGGTCGCCCCAGTCCTTGATGCCTTTAGGGTTGCCTTTACGTACCAGGAACACGATGGTCGAAGTGTATGGCGTGCTCCCTTCCGGCAGACGCTTCTGCCAGTCCGCCGGCAGGGTCTTGCCGAGTTTGGCGATTTCGTCGATGTCACCGGCCAGGGCCAGGGTCACTACGTCGGCACGCAGACCGTCGATCACCGCACGGCCCTGCTTGCCCGAGCCACCGTGGGACTGCTGGATTTTCACGGTGTCGCCAGCATGGTCTTTCTGCCAGTACTTGACGAACTCGGCGTTGTAATCCTGATACAGCTCACGAGTCGGGTCGTACGACACGTTGAGCAGCTCATAATCCTTGGCAACCGCAGAACCAGCAAAAAGGGCACTGGCCAGTGCGGCCAAAGCGAAATGACGAATCGACGACATGGTGAAAGCTCCTGGAATTCTTGGTGTGTTGGCTTTTTTTATGAAGTGCTGGAATCGGTTGCCGGCTGCTTAGCTCGATTTAGTGCTCGGGTTCTGCAAACGGAATTTCTCTTTACGCTCGATCTGGACCACTTGAGCGTTGTGTACGGTGATTTCCACGGCGCCAAATCGCAGATCGCGCAGGGCGCTCTGGATCTCACGCAAGATGGTGGCTTCGTCTTGACCGTCAACGCTACGTAGGGATGCGCTCATGGTGCTGCTCCTTCGACTGAGAGGTTGCCTGGCAGTGGGCGGCACTGCTTGCGGCGTGAGGCCAATAGTAGATAGGTGCGGATATTCTTAAAAAGACTATTTAAGAATGTTTATATAACCAAAAGAAATTATTTGCCGGGGCGAGGGTTTACGTCTGTGCGACGGATCAAGGATCCAAAAATCAGCACCACGCGATCCTTGTAGGAGCCGGCTTGCCGGCGATGAGGCCCTCGATATTTACGCAGGACTTGAGGCAGCCATCGCCGGCAAGCCGGCTCCTACAGGGGATCGGGTTGTTAGTAGGATTCGGGGGCGTGCATCCAGTCCAGTTGCCCGGCCGGCACCGGTCGGCCGAACCAATAACCCTGACCAAGATCGCAACCTTGCTCCAGCAGGAAACCCGCCTGCTCGACCTGCTCGATCCCTTCGGCATGCACCTGCATGCCCATGCTTTGCGCCAGGGCGATGATCACGCGCACGATGGCCGCGTCGTCATCATCCCAAGGCAATCCGGCGACGAAGCCCTGATCGATCTTGAGTTTCTGCACCGGCAAACGCTTGAGTCGCAACAGTGACGAATACCCCGTGCCGAAATCATCGATGGCCAGCCGTACGCCGAGCTCGCGTAAACGATGCATCTGCTCCAGCGCCACTTCCGGGTCGTCCATCACCGCGCTCTCGGTGACTTCCAGCTCCAGATACGCCGGATCCAGCCCGGTGTCGTGCAGCACCTGTGCCACCTGCTGATACAGCTCACGGCGCGCGAACAATCGCGATGAAACATTCACCGCGACAAACGACAACGCCACCCCCGTCTGCTGCCAGTGGCACATCTGCCGACAAGCCTGCTGCATGACCCAGGCGTCAATCTCGGCGATCAATCCGGTGCGCTCGGCGATGGGGATGAATTCCGCCGGCGACACCAACCCCCGCTGCGGATGCTCCCAGCGCACCAGCGCCTCGACACCGACCAGGCGACGAGTCTTGAGGTCGTGAACCGGCTGGTAATACACCCGCAGCTCCTGTTGCTCCAGCGCGCGGCGCAATTCGGATGCCGTCTCGACCCGCTGTTGCGCATGGGCGGTCAATTCTTCGGTGTAGAACGCGTAACCGTCGCGACCAGCACTTTTGGCCTTGAACAAGGCCGAGTCGGCGTTGCGCAGCAGTTGTTCAGCGCTCAAGGCATCGCCGGGAAACAGGCTGATGCCGATGCTGGCGTTGATAAACAGCCGATGACCGTCAATGTGGAACGGCTCCTTGAGACCGTCGACGATCCGCTGGGCCAGTGCAGCGGCATGCACCAGCTGCGGACAACTTTCAGCCAATACGGCGAACTCATCGCCACCCAGCCGCGCCAGCGTGATGCCCGGACCGAACATGGCCTTCAAGCGTTCGGCCACGGCCTTGAGCAATTGGTCACCGACCGTGTGCCCGAGGCTGTCGTTGATCATCTTGAAGTGATCCAGATCGATCATCAGCAACGCACAGCCGCGCTTTTGGATTTGCGCCGACGCCAATGCCTGCTCGGCACGGTCGGTGAACAGCAGGCGGTTGGGCAGGTCGGTCAGTGGATCGTGATGCGCCAGGTACTTGAGTTCGTGCTCGGAATCCTTGATCGCGCTGATGTCGGAAAACACCGCGACGTAGTGGCTGAGCTGGCCCTGGTCGTCGTGAATCAGGCGGATCGTCTGCCATTGCGGGTAGATCCCGCCGTTTTTGCGACGGTTCCAGATCTCGCCGCTCCACTCGCCGCAACGGTTGAGCGTGGCGAACATCGTCTGATAGAAACTCGCCGGGTGGTGGCCGGACTTGAACAGGCTGGGTTGCCGGCCCAACACTTCTTCGCACTGGTAGCCGGTAATTTCCATGAAGGCGCGGTTCACATGGACGATGACCCCATTACGGTCGGTGACCAGCACGCCCTCGCGGGTGCAATCGAACACGGCGGCGGCCTGACGCAAACGCTCCCGGTCTTCATTGCGCTCACGCAATTTGGCGCCGATCCCCAGGCAACGGAACAATCGCGCCCGGGCGAGGAAGATCAGCCCGGCGCTGAGCACCACCCAAACGTAACCGTTGATCAGTTGCCATCGCAGTAACTCATCGGAGCTATCGAAGAAACTGTTCAATAAATAACCACTGAGCTCCAGCCAGACGACGGAAAGCAGCAGGTAAAGCAGTGATGCACGCATGGCATCGCGATAGGTGGCAGACATTCGGCCGTCCATGTCCCTACAAAAGGGTTGGAATTATAGGTTAATGAAACATCAAGCCACTCTTATCTGAAAGGGCGACTGGTTTTATCTGTGGGCTTAGTGATAATGCAACGGCTGTTTTTTTCTTTATCGAGGGCGCTATAGCCTATGTGGTACGAAGGTTTTCTCGGCTTGTCGCCCTGGTCACTGGTGGCAGTCACCCTGCTGATGACCCACGTCACGATTATCGGCGTGACGGTCTATCTGCATCGTTATTCAGCCCATCGCTCGCTTGAGCTCAATGCCGGCCTGAAACATTTCTTCCGCTTCTGGCTGTGGCTGACCACGGCGCAGAACACCCGCGAGTGGACCGCCATCCACCGCAAGCATCACGCCAAATGCGAAACCGTCGATGACCCGCACAGCCCGGTCATCAAGGGCTTGTCCACCGTTCTGCGCAAAGGTGCCGAGCTGTACCGAGCCGAAGCGGAAAACCCCGAGACCCTGCGCATCTACGGCAAGAATTGCCCCGAAGACTGGATCGAACGCAACCTCTACAGCCGTTACCCGCTGTTGGGCGTGGCGATCATGGCCGTCATCGACCTGCTGCTGTTCGGCACCATCGGCATCACCATCTGGGCTATCCAGATGATGTGGATCCCGGTCTGGGCCGCCGGTGTGGTCAATGGCCTGGGCCACGCCGTCGGCTACCGCAACTTCGAATGCCGCGATGCGGCGACCAACCTGGTGCCCTGGGGCATCCTGATCGGCGGTGAAGAACTGCATAACAACCATCACACCTATCCTAATTCGGCAAAACTGTCGGTGAAGAAGTGGGAATTCGACCTCGGCTGGGCCTGGATCCAGGTCTTCAGTTTCCTGCGCCTGGCCAAGGTTCAACGGGTTGCGCCGATTGCCCACCGGGTCGAAGGCAAAGGCAACCTGGACATGGACACCGCCATGGCCATCCTCAACAACCGCTTCCAGATCATGGCCCAGTACCGCAAATTGGTGATCGCGCCGCTGGTCAAACAAGAGCTGGAAAAGGTCGATCACTCGGTCCGTCACCAATTCCACAGGGCCAAACGCCTGCTCTCGCGGGAAACCAGCCTGCTCGATGACAAACACCACCTGCGCATCCAGACCATGCTCGAACACAGTCAGGCGCTGAAGGTAATTTACGAGAAACGACTGGCCTTGCAGCAGATCTGGGTCAAGACCAGCTCAAATGGTCACGACATGCTGGCAGCCATCAAGGATTGGGTACACGAAGCCGAAGCCAGCGGAATTCAGTCCCTGCGCGACTTCGCCGACCAATTGAAGACCTATTCGCTGCGCCCTGCCGCTACCGCCTGACACCGTTGATCGGTGCGCCCCGTTTGCGGGCGCACCCTTCGGAACTTAGCTCCAAATCCCCTATCTCAAAGACACTTCGCCACTACGGCGGGCTTTGTTGTGGCCGCTGTCGAACACGCGGCACGTCCTTGAGATTTGTGTCGATGGTCAATAAGAACCTGCAAGACTCATCCCTACCCCAGTGGCCGGAAGCCGCGCAAACCCTAATGGCGCTGATGCATGCCCAAGGCGAAGTCGCGCGCCTGAGCGAACGCGAACAGCTGTTCAGCTCGCTGCTGGTGAGCGTTAACGCGGTGCTTTGGGCGTTCAATTGGGAAACCCGCCAGGTGCTCTACGTGAGCCCTGCCTACGAACGGATTTTCGGTCGGCCCGCCGGCCTGTTGCTGGCCGACGCCAATCAGTGGCGCGACAGCATCTACCCCGACGATCTGGAGTACGCCGAGCGCAGCCTCGCCGAAGTGCTGGTCAAAGGCGCCGTTGAAGACCGTGAGTACCGCATCATTACCGCCGACGGCCAGGTGCGCTGGCTTAGCGACAAGTGCTTCATCAACCGACAAGCAGAACCGGGTCAACCGGTGATCATCGTCGGCATTGCCGAAGACATCACCGACAAGAAGCAGATGGAAAGCGAGTTGCATCGCCTGGCTACCACCGACGTCCTGACCCAGAGCAGCAACCGCCGCCACTTCTTCGACTGCGCCCACCTTGAATTCGAACAGGCAAGAAAAAAAGGCACGCCGTTGGCGTTTCTGTTGCTGGACATCGATGACTTCAAATTGATCAACGACACCTACGGCCATCCGGAAGGCGACAACGTGCTGCAACGGATCGCCGAGTGCGGGCAAGCGGCTTTACGGCGCGGCGATGTGTTCGGACGCATTGGTGGTGAGGAGTTTGCGGCGGTGTTCCCCGGTTGTGCACCGGACATGGCCATGCAAGTGGCTGAGCGCCTGCAACGGGAGATTCAGCGGTTGAGCTTCAGCCATGACGACCAGACGTTCGGCATCACCGTCAGCCAGGGATTGACCAGCCTGACGGCCGAAGATCAAAACCTGGATAGCCTGTTCGCCCGCGCGGACGCGGCGATGTACGAAGCGAAGCGCCAAGGCAAGAACCGGATCATCTCCGGCTGACAACCCCAACACAGATCCCTGTAGGAGCCGGCTTGCCGGCGATGGGGCCATAACATTCAACATTGATGCTGGCTGTGATATCGCCATCGCCGGCAAGCCGGCTCCTACAGGGGTTTTGCGTCGGACTTATTTTTTGCGCAAACGCATCAATTCCGGCAAGCCAATCTTGAGCAACCGCGCCGTCCGGCTCTTGGCCAGTTCCTCGATGCCTTCATGCTCATTCAATCGCGCCAACTGCGCCGCCATGTTCATCACCAGCGCTTCGCGCGAGTAAACCCCGCCACCGAGCTGGTAGACCGCCGCAATCAGCTCTCGCAGCTCCAGAGGCAGGCGCCAGCGGGTTCGCAGCGCCGAACCATAGGCTGCACCGAACTCGGCCAGTGCATCACCGACTTCCTCCCATTCATCCAGCTCTCCACCGGACTGCTTCCATTCCTGCAGACACCGCAGCAACGCGAGGTCACCCAAGCGATGCAGCATGCCTGCGCAGTAGCAGCGCTCCTGGTCCAGATCCAGCAAGCGCGCCAATGTCCGGGCGTATTCAGCGGTGTGCAGCGAGAGGTTCCAGTAACGCTCGGCATAATCCGCCAGCAGCGGATCGCTGAGCCGCGCACTGCGCTTGAGCGCCAACCCCAAAATCAGATTCATGCTCTGCCCGGTGCCCAGCCGATGCAGCGCCTGGGACAGGGTTTGTACCGCAGCGCCGTGATGCTGGGCCGCACTGTTGGCGGCGGCGATCAGGACGGCAGTGATCTGTGGATCAATGCGGATTTCATCTTCCAGCAGTTTCAGGTCAAGGCCGTTGGGATTAAGGCTGCGCTTGACCGCCAGCTCCACGTCGGTCATCAGCGGCGCACCGTCGGTAAACTCACGACGACACTCCAGGTACGCCGACAAGCTCATGCCCGGCGCCAACGCCTGCACCTCACACGACACCTGTTCCCCGGCGTTCAGCAGCAGATCCTGCAGACGGTGGGTCAGGCTTTCCATGTTCAGGGGTTTGGTCAGGTACGCCGTGGGCGCCAGGGGCAAGGCTTCGCGCACGCTGGCGCTGTCGTTGCGGCTGCTCATCAGAATAAAAGGCAACGGCGGATTGCGTTTGCGCTGGCGGACATTGCGCAAGACATTCAAGCCATCGACGCCGGGCAATTCCCAGTCGACGATCACCAAGTCATACGGATTTTCCGCCAGCAGCTCCAGCGCCTGCTGACCGTCGGCACATAGATCCAGCCGCGCGTCACAGCGCACTTTCAACAGCACCTGCTTGAGCAAGTCGCGGGACCAAGGGTCAGCTTCGGCAATCAGTACACGCGGTACAGCGGGCAAAACTACAGCGGTCATCTGCATACTCCATTTGCACTGCTTGCACCTTAGTCAATGCGGGCCATTTGAAAAAGTGCGGCAGGTTCTGCAGTCACGAAAAAACCCGCCGAAGCGGGTTTTTTGTCGATCAGGTCACACTCGGCGATCAGAGCTCCGAGAAGCACTCTTCGATGATCGCCAGGCCTTTGTCCAGTTGCTCGTCCGGCGAGGTCAGCGGTACCAGGACGCGCAGAACGTTGCCGTAGGTGCCGCAGGACAGCAGGATCAGGCCTTTTTCACGAGCCTTGGCCACGACAGCAGCGACCGCTGGAGCGTTTGGCTTGTGGCTGTCGCCATCGACGAACAGCTCTACCGCGATCATCGCGCCCAGGGCACGGACTTCGCCGATTACCGGGTACTTGGCCTGGATGGCCTTGAGGCCAGTGACCAGACGCTCGCCGACTGCCTTGCAGCGGTCCAGCAGGTGCTCTTCTTCGAACACTTCCATCACGGCCAGGGCCGCGGCGCAAGCGATCGGGCTACCGGCGTAGGTGCCGCCCAGGCCGCCTGGAGCGATGGCGTCCATGTATTCGGCCTTGCCGCACACACCGGCCAGCGGGAAGCCGCCAGCGATGGATTTGGCGAAGGTGGTCAGGTCGGCGGCAACGCCCATCTGCTCCATGGCGAAGAAGGTGCCGGTACGACCAGCGCCAGTTTGCACTTCGTCAGCGATCAGCAGGATGCCGTGCTGGTCGCACAGGGCACGCAGGCGCTTCATGAATTCTTTAGGCGCGACGTAGAAACCGCCTTCGCCCTGAACCGGCTCGATGATGATGGCAGCGATGTCACGCGGCTCGGCGTCGTTCTTGAAGATGCGTTCGATGCTGGCGATCGAATCGTCGATGCTCACACCGTGCAGTTCGTTCGGGTACAGCGCGCGGAAGATGCCGCCTGGCATCAGGCCCATGCCGGCCGAGTAAGGCACGACTTTACCGGTCAGGCCCAGGGTCATCATGGTGCGACCGTGGTAAGCGCCGGTGAAGGCGATCACGCCGGCACGGCCAGTGGCGGCACGGGCGATCTTGATGGAGTTTTCAACGGCTTCGGAACCGGTGGTCACCAGCAGGGTTTTCTTGGCGAAATCACCTGGCACCTTGGCGTTGATTTTTTCGCACACTTCTACGTACGGCTCGTAGGCCAGTACCTGGAAGCAGGTGTGGGTCAGCTTGTTCAGCTGCTCGGTCACGGCGGCGATGATTTTCGGGTGCACGTGGCCGGTGTTCAGCACGGCGATACCGCCGGCGAAGTCGATGAACTCGCGACCTTCAACGTCGGTCACGGTGGCGTTCTTCGCGGACTCGGCGAAGATCGGGTGAATCTGGCCAACACCGCGTGGTACAGCGGCTTCGCGGCGTTTCATCAGGGAAGCGTTAGTCTTGCTCATAAAGTCCTCATTCACCGCTCATCGGGCGGCGTGGTTCAAGGAAAATGCAGCGGGGAGGCAACTGAGGCAGCATGCGATGATCGACTGCCACAGCGTTCCCGGCCACAGAGAAAATTCCGGTTGAAGCACGCAAAGGGTCAGCGCTCTCGTGCCCTTTGCGTTTGAAGCAATGCCTTGCCGGGCTTATGCCCTCGAGCTTAGATGCCCAGGCAGAGGTATTTGATTTCCAGGTAATCTTCGATGCCGTACTTGGAGCCTTCACGGCCCAGGCCCGACGCCTTGATGCCGCCGAACGGCGCGACTTCGTTGGAGATCAACCCGGTGTTGACGCCAACCATGCCGTATTCCAGGGCTTCTGCCACACGGAACACACGACCCAGGTCGCGAGCATAGAAGTACGAGGCCAGACCGAATTCGGTGTCGTTGGACATCGCGATCACGTCGGCTTCGTCTTTGAAGCGGAACAGCGGCGCCAATGGACCGAAGGTTTCTTCCTTGGCCACGGCTGCGTTGTTCGGCACGTTGGTCAGGATGGTCGGCTCGAAGAAGTTGCCTTCCATCGACTTGCCGCCAGCCAGAACAGTTGCGCCTTTGGAAATGGCGTCAGCGATGTGCTCTTGAACCTTGGCCACGGCTTTTTCGTCGATCAGCGGGCCAGTGGTGGTGCCCACTTCCAGACCGTTGCCGATCTTGAGTTTGGCCACAGCCACTTTCAGTTTTTCAGCGAACGCATCGTAGACCGAATCCTGAATGTACAGGCGGTTGGCGCAGACGCAGGTCTGGCCGTTGTTGCGGTACTTGGAGATGATCGCGCCTTCGACGGCCTTATCCAGGTCCGCGTCGTCGAACACGATGAACGGCGCGTTGCCGCCCAGTTCCAGGGACACTTTCTTGATGTCCTTGGCGCATTCAGCCATCAACTGACGACCGATTTCGGTCGAGCCAGTGAAGGACAGTTTGCGAACGATCGGGTTGCTGGTCAGCTCGCTGCCGATGTCGCCGGCGCTGCCGGAAACAACGCTGAACACGCCCGCAGGAATGCCGGCACGCTGAGCCAGTTCAGCCAGAGCGAAAGCGGAAAACGGAGTTTGCGAAGCAGGCTTGAGCACCATAGTGCAACCGGCGGCCAGGGCCGGGCCGGCTTTACGGGTGATCATCGCGGCCGGGAAGTTCCACGGAGTAATTGCAGCGGTCACGCCGATTGGCTGCTTGATCACGATCAGGCGCTTGTCTGGCTGGTGGCCCGGAATCACGTCACCGTAGACGCGCTTGGCTTCTTCGGCGAACCACTCGATAAAGGAAGCGGCGTAAACGATTTCGCCCTTGGCTTCGGCCAATGGCTTGCCCTGCTCCAGGGTCATCAGGCGAGCCAGGTCGTCCTGGTTCTCGATGATCAGCTCGAACCAGCGACGCAGCTTGTTGGCGCGGTCCTTGGCGGTCAGTGCACGCCAGGCCGGCAGCGCTTTGTCAGCAGCTTCGATCGCACGGCGGGTTTCGGCAGCGCCCATTTTCGGCACAGTGCCCAGAATTTCGCCCGTTGCCGGGTTGTTGACCTTGATCGTCTGACCATTGTCCGCATCAACCCAAGCGCCATCGATGAAGGCTTGCTGGCGGAACAACTGGGTGTCTTTAAGCTGCATGTCGGCTTTCCTTAACAGCACCGCGGCACGCGCGGAGCAAATTATGATTGTAGAAAGGCGCCTCAAAGGCTGCCGTCAGGGAAATCATTCACCGGGCTGAAGCACATAAATAGCGCACGGAATGAACTCGTGCGGTTCAGCACCCAGACAAGAGCGTTTGAAATCTCAAACGAATCCTAGGATCAAAGGGGGTAAAGGACAATAGGCTGTTCGAAAAAAAGAACGAAAACGCCGCATTTGCTCAATTTTTCTGATCAACGTAGCAAACGCAGGTTACGCTTTGAAAAAGCGCAGTCGATTCAGCAGCATGGACGCCCGCAGTGCATATGAGTATCATGGCGCCCGCTTGCACCAGTAGCTCAGCTGGATAGAGTACTGCCCTCCGAAGGCAGGGGTCGTGGGTTCGAATCCCGCCTGGTGCACCATATAGTAGAAACGAGAAAGCCTCAGGCCGTAGGGTCTGGGGCTTTTTTGTGGGTGGTGTCTTCAGGATTTCCGTGAGCATAGTCAGCTGTATTGAATGCCGATGAGCGGGCGGAATAGGTTGTAAACCAAAAGCTTACTATTACCGCAGACACTCCCCCGGCGGATTGAGGAGACCACTCGCACGGCTCTCGGAAACGCTCGTACAAAAATTCGGCGTGAAAGTCGTTTGCCGCTTTTATCGTTGGCTAAAGTCTGCGTCTGTGGAGGATGAGGAGATCCGCTTGCGCGAAACCTCTGCCGCCGCTGCTAATCCAGCGACGGGATTGGCAACCCGACGAGTTAAACGCAACAGTGCCCTCATTAGAATTGCGCCTTTTTAAGCCCGCAATTTTTCGTCAGTCTTTGGCATGCGCCCGGCCAAGCGTGAACGTTCGCGACCGACCGAATTCTTTTAGTTAGGCGCTTCGCCGCTGTCTTCTAAGCCTTTGATTGCCACCTTGCTCTCAACGTCGATATAAGAATCCAGATACTCGTGAGAGATAAGTGAAGCATCCTTCCCAACAATTCGAACGGCTTGACCAGTTTTGTCTTTGCGACGATGGCTGAATGCGAACAGAGTGGTGTAACGCGTAGGGGAAACACCCTGGAAATTCTCGAATAAAACTTTTCCGCTAGAAGACTCGTCTATCGAAATCGCATCAGAGTGCAATTTCATTGCCAAGCTTTTTTCATATGGCTCGATGTAAACCACGCGGGAGATTCCGGACGCAATTATATGTCGGGCACAGTTGTGGCAGGGATAAGTAGTTGTATACATTATCGCTCCGAGAGTAGAATTTTTTCCACTTCGAGCAATATTCAGGATTGCTTCCATTTCCGCATGAATGGCACGAGAGTATTCGATAATAGAGCCCAGCGCTGTAATCTCGAGTATTTGGCGCGCCAACCGAGCTGCTTCCGTGGAGCTAAGTAGAGCGTTATTTTCACCAGCCTCATCTAATCCACCAACTTTCGCAAAAATACGCGCCGGAGCAACCTCTTCTTTCTCCAGTTCATTACGTTTTTCGCTATTGTCGCTACTCTTTACCTTCGAAAGTATGGACACGATATCTTTGGCCAGTCGTTGCTTGGTATCGTCGTTGTAGCATTTTTTACCGTGCACAACACAACGCTGGTCATTTTCGGAATCTTCGCTATAGAGACCGCCCCCGCCCGCAGGAACATCATTCCAACCGACAGAGATCACATCGCCGGAACCATTAGCAATCGCGGCGCCAACCTGACGGCTAAGGCATGCTGACTTCAATGAGGCAGCGTAGGCAGCGTACATACCCGCTTCGTCACGAGTAGGGGTAATTCCGTTCTCACCATGAACCAAGCCAACAAACCTTTTGCAGGGCTTGGTGATGTTTCCAGAGTTTTTTAAACTGTGCTTAACGAAAAAGTCAGCCCTGTGGACCGTTTTTTCCAGTTGCTGCCCATGAGTCAGGTTCTCTTTGCGATCGCGCTCGACCAGATTCTGTGCATCGACAGGACTCAATCCTTCTGTTTGCAAATACTCCAAACGAGCACTCTGAGGGCTCATCACACCTACGAGAAAAAAAGCATTCCGGTAAGTCAAGCGGAACAGCTCTACTTCTGCCGGGTGTTTAAGCTGATCGACAATATAAACAGCGCGGGGCGGGATAGCATCACCACTCGCATTCATCTTTACCTGGCGATTGGTCGAGATAAATTTAATAGCCTGAATGGCCAATGCGTCATCAGTAAATTTGTCACGGATATCATTGCCTAGATCTTGGAGTGCGGTATAGCGCGAAAAAAAATCGAGATTTTCAATTGATCCAATATCAATCGGCGATAGATCACTGTGTTTCCCTGCAAGTTCTTTGATTAGACTGCTTACTTTGACGATGGTGACTTCATAAGAAAATGCACCGAATTGATCCTTCAACTCGGAAACAACATCTTGCAGGTTGCAACCAACAGCACCGCAAACGCCAATAACCAGCTCATTGGTGCGACGAGACTTAATCTTCTCTTGTAGATTTTGATCGTGATCAGTGCGAATACTTTCAGCTATTCCTGCTTGAGGAAAGCTTTTAACTGTCCCTGTTGCCATATTAAAAACTACCAATCGAGTTTTTTGGCGCGCTCTGCAATTTGCTTAATCGCGTGTTGGTATTCTTTTTGCTTCCTGCGTTCAACGAATGCATCCGAGAAGACTACAGAGCCGCGAGACTCCTCACCGCGAGCGACCTTAGCGACTGGCGTTTCAACGCGTTCTTCAGTTCTCATCGGAGATTGTCCTTAGTAAAAAAGTCCCACCTGCTGGCTAATGTGTAAGTGACGTCAACACAATGTTAGACCATGCATAGAAAGTTGGGAGCACTGTTGTATAGCTTGGCGTTTCCCGGTAGGCCGGCACTGACGCGCCAGCCTACCGGAAAACGCCAAGCTGTCAATACGTGAGCGTTTTAGGGCCACGCAAGCTACCACATCTGATTTCCTTATCTCGTTAGGCTGACGAGCGGTATCTCGTCGCAGCTTAAGCGCCCTTATACAGGCAATAGTCACTGACTCAAGGAGTGCCGAAATAGTGGACTGTCAGTCCTCGGCTAGTATCAGAAGCCAAGCTATCTGGTTGGTTGCGAGTCAGATTTGGGGAAAACACTATGGAAATGGTTCGAGTCATCTCATCGGCAATCACAGCTGTGGGCTACGACGCCACCACTGGCCGGATGAAAATTACGTTCAAACAAGGACGCACGTACGACTTCTGCCGCGTTCCATCACACGTACATCAAGGCTTGATGGCGGCAGGTTCCAAAGGCTCATACTTCGACAGAGTCATCAAAGATCGCTACCAGTGCTAGGTCGCTGCATGTGATTTTTCTAGACAAGGCCCTACTAACAGCGTGGACCGTGTGTGCCCACGTGTTTGCCTATCCGAAACATCTCCACGGTGCCCAGCTGACTGACGGGGCAGTTGTAAACTAAAAGTTGACAACTGCGGCAGATGGTAGGGCTGGCATTCAATGATTTGATGGACCTGCCGCATGCAAGATCACGCCGTTTTACTCGAGAGTTCAGCTTGGAGGGAAACGGATGGACTCCATGAGAAAATTGATGGGTAGGTGGAGAGAGGCAGGCAATAAAAGCCCTGAACAATCTCGGTGCCGAAGCGCATCAACCGACAGGGGCCGTGTTGTAGGTGACTATAAAGGGTGAAGGCAGTTCGGCAGCTGCTGACTGGTTCGATGCAACCGTCAAGGAAAACTTGACGGTTCGATTTGAGCTCGCGCGTCAGAGTCAGTCGCATGCTGGCCGTCGCAAATTTTCTTGGGTAGTTCTTGGGCGTTTCTTGGGTAGTTTCTTGGGTAGTCAGCGGCCACTGGTGCTCTGACAATCGCCGTTGCCATTCACCCAATATCCGAGGTTGCAGGAGATCCGCCTGCACGATACCCTTCCGCCGTCGCTGCCAATTCAGCGACCGGGCTTGGTAACCCGATGGAATAAAGGCGCAACAGCGCCCCCAACACGTTTGCAGGCGTTTTTTTTCGTCTGTGATCTTGTGTTATGGCGGCTGTGCGTGGGACGTCTTCGGACGTGCCGGTTTCCTTGATTCCCCGGTTTACCAACCTGCGCACAGTTGCCACCCATTCGCTTGGTATCGAATGCGCGGCAACGTCTTAAAATCAAGGAAGTGAACAATGCGCAGCATCAATCCGTACGAAATTCAGATTACCCCTCACCGCGATTTCGAGTCGCGATCCCACCGCACCTCTTTCAATGGAGGTCGCAAATGACTGAACAAGCAGAAACAAAAACCGTCGGTTTCACTCCCTGCATCTACTGCTCAGACGATCCGCTGTTTCATGTCAGCGCTGGTGTCCCTATTAGCAAAGCTTTGGCGCAAGCATCCGATTTTCTATTCCTGGCAAAGTCATTCGCCGAGGACGCAGCCTATGCGAAAGATACCGATCGCCATGCTTGGGCCGCGCATTATTTCACTGCGATGAGCAAGGCAGTGATTGATGATGTGGTGAAAGTGCTGACGCGACGACCACTGACACGCGATCAAAAAGCCGCAGAATAGTGGCCGCCCACCCTTGAAAATCGCCCCGGATTCTCGGGGCATCCAAATGTATGGGTGGGCATTATTCAGGACTGTTCTCTGCTTCAAACTGGTCAAAAAGCACATCTAGCTCAGCAAACGCGGTTGCCGAAACAATCGCCGGGCATGGGTCATTGCAGCTAGCGGCAATAGATTCATGGATTTTTGCGCTGCTCAGACCATTAAGTTGAAGAGCATCAACGGGCCATCTAAACGGCTTTTTTCATTCAGTCGTCCAGTCAAACTCGTCGTAATCATCGTCTTCGTCGTCCTCAAACTCTTCTTCATCAAGGACGTCCTCCTCCAGAGCTTCTTCTGCCTGCTTGGCCAGAAGAAATTCCTTACGACTCTCGGTCACTGCTCGCCGCAGTTCCTCACCCTTGACCGGGCAGTTGAGCATTTGGGCGATGCGGTCGATTTTTTTTGCCACGGCATCCTCCAACGCATCGGCTATAGGCCGATAGTGCGCGCTTTCGGGGGTGGATGCCAAATCGCAGAGCTCCTGATTCCTCAGTTTTTCTTCAATTCCTTAAGCCGGGCCGCGAGATTTTCCTTGGGAAAGCGTTTGTGCAATGTCGCCATCAAGTCATCCGCCTCACGTGCCTGACCGGCGTTCTGCAGGCGAACCACTTCAAGCAACTGCTCATCCAGGGTTTTCACCGGCGCGGCTACGCGTTTGCTGACTTTTGCTTCATCAGCCATTTCGACACTGATCGATTCGCTCTGCGCGGGGGCGGCAAAATCGGCCATCGGCGCGGCTGGGGCTGGGGCTGGGGCTGGGGCTGGGGCTGGGGCGGCCAGAGAGCGCGCAACTGACGGCTGTGCTTGCGCTGCCTCTTTTTTGGCTATGGGTGCGGATGCTTTGGGGGCGAAGTCGTAACTCGGTACTTGCTCCGGCGTGCGTTGCACCAGCGCCAGCATCAACGCGACACCGACAAGGCTGGCAAACGCCACTTGCCAACGAGGTTTCTGGCAAGCCTGAACCCAGCGCTGCCACAGATTCAGCTTCGGCGCTGGGACTTCACGCTGTGCGGCGGCCAGGATGAACGCATCAAGATGGCTCGGCGGTTCGGCGGTCGAATGCTCGCGGAAATGCTCAAGCATCTGGTCTTCCGGTGTTTTGCGGGCGTCAGTCATGTCAGTACCTCCTCGGCCAGCAGCCGACGCAGTTTTTGCTGGGCGTAGCGCAAGCGGCTCTTGACGGTTTCCAGCGGTGTTTCGGTGAGGGTGGCGATCTGCGGCAGGTCGAGATCGCCGTGGGCGCGCAGCAGGAACACTTCGCGCTGGTCGGTGGGCAAGGTTTGCAGGGCGGATTCGAGGCGCTGGTTATCGCGACTCAGGCTCAGCAGTTGCTCGGGATCGGCGGCGTCATCGACCAGGGCGTGGGTTTGTTCGTCATAGCTGTCGTGCAAGGGGTTGTGGATTCCGTGTTTGCGCCAGTGATCGATCAGGCGATTGCGGGCGATCTGGTAAAGCCAGGTACGAAAATTCGCCCGACCTTGTGGCTGACTGGTGCTGCGGATCAGGCTCAGCCAGGTGTCCTGGTAGACCTCTTCGGCGAGTTCGGATTTGCCGCTGAGGCCTAGCAGGAAACGGTAAAGACCTTGCCGGTGACGGGCGTACAGAATCTCGAACGCCGGCCCATCGCCTTTGCGATAACGGGCCAGCAGTGATTCGTCGCTCGGTTCAAGAGCAGACATGTCAGTTGTAGCCTCCTTTAACCGGTTCGCTGTTGGATGCGGTGGTGGTTCGCAGGCTCTGCGCCAGTTCCACCAATTGCACGAACTCAGAACGCAGACCGAATGGATCATCACCCCGCGCACCGCGAGCCAACGCCTGCGTGTCCTTCAGGCTGAAATCGCCGGTATAACGCCCATCCTTGAGCTGCTGGGAAAACGCCGCCACGGCCGCCGCAAATCTAAGGTCATCACTGGCCTTGCCTTCAGAACCAACGGCAATCGGCCGCTCGATCAAGCGACTGTTCCCACCTTCCGGCAGTTGATAACGCACACGCAGCATCGCCAATTCTCCAGACTTTGCCGAGGTGGCTGACTCAGCGCTGCCATACCGCAACAGCTCCAACCAACCCTTCTCACCCTTCGGAACAATTTCGTACAACGCCGTGACCGTATGCCCTGCACCGATTTCACCGGCATCAACCTTGTCGTTGCTGAAATCCTCACGCTTCAACGCGCGATTCTCATAGCCCAACAACCGATACTCGCTGACCTGCGCCGGGTTGAACTCCACTTGCAGTTTCACGTTCTTCGCCACCACCGCGAGGGTCGAACCGAGCTGATCCACCAGCACTTTGCGCGCCTCGCGCAGGTTGTCGATGTACGCATAGTTGCCATCGCCGGCATCGGCCAGTTGTTCCATCAGGTGCTCATTGTAGTTATCCACACCAAAACCCAGGGTGGTCAGGGAAACGCCGGTCTTGCGTTTATCCACAGCCATTTGCTTGAGGCTGTCGAAGTCGCTGATGCCGACGTTGAAGTCGCCGTCGGTGGCCAGCAGGATGCGGTTGATGCCTTTGGGGATGAACGCTTGCTGCGCCATTTGATAAGCCAGCTCGATGCCCGACGCCCCGGCGGTGGAGCCGCCCGCCGTCAATTGATCGATGGCTGTACGAATTTTCGCTTTTTCCCGTCCGGAAGTTGGCTCCAGCACCACACGCGAATCGCCGGCGTAGACCACCAGCGACACCCGGTCCTGCGCGCGCAATTGATCGACCAGTAATTTCAGCGTGCTTTTGACCAGCGGCAGCCCCTCGCGACGGTCCATCGAGCCGGACACGTCCACCAGAAACACCAGATTCGCCGGGGCCAGTTCAGCCACCGCACGGTCCGATGCCTTGATGCCAATGCGCAGCAAGCGGGTGTGCGGGTTCCACGGCGACGACGCCAGTTCCGTGGTCACACCAAACGGCGAGCCATCGGTGGGCAACGCGTAGTCGTAGGGGAAATAATTGACCATCTCCTCCAGGCGCACCGCACCTTCGGGTGGCAGGCGACCTTGATTGAGCAGGCGGCGGACATTGGCATAAGCGCCGGTGTCGACGTCGGCGCTGAAGGTCGAGACCGGCGCCTCGGCGACGCTGTGAATCGGGTTATCCGCCAGCGCCTGATACTGCTCGCGCTGCTCATCCTGATAACCCGGCGGCGCAGATTCAGGCGCAAAACCTGCCATCGGTGCCGGACTCACGCTGCGTTTGGCCAAGGTCGCATCGGCCATGATCGCCTCACTGCGCACCAGCTCATGTTGTGCAGGAGACGCAACTGAAGGGGGTTCAGGCTTGGACGAAACACCGCAACCGGCAACGGCCAGCAGCAACCCGGCGGTGAAACCCTGGGCGGCCGGGCGGAGGAAATGCAGAGGGAGGGACATGGGGGCTGACCTCAGGAGGAAATTGATCCATTCATCCTCTGAGACGGGCAGCCTCACCGGTTCGGGTTAAACCCGCTGAAAAAAACTTCAGCGGTGATAACGCCGCACCACGCTGCTGTTTTTCAGCACATGGCCTTTGATTTTTTCCAGCAACTGCGCGCGGGTCAGGCCGGCGGGCAACGCGTCTGGAGCGAGGTCCAGGGCGTAGAGCTGGATGATGTAGTGGTGGGAGCTGTCGCCAACCGGCGGGCAAGGACCGATGTAGCCGATGGTGCCTTTGCTGTTGCTGCCACCCACGCCTTCAAACGCAGACTTGGCGCCAACACCGGCCGGAATCTGGCGGGTCGCGGATTTGATGCCGTAATGAATCCAGTGGTCGGAACCCAAGCCTTTCTGACCGTCCGGGTCGTGCATGACGATGGCGTAACTCTGGGTGCCCGCAGGGCCAGCGGTCCAGCTCAGGGCCGGGGACTGGTTCTTGCCGCCACAACCGGCCGCATCGCTGGCCGCCGCCGAGGTAAACAGGCGGTTGTCGGTGACACCGGGAATGCTGACGGTGAAGCGTTCTGCGGCCTGCGCCGGAAACTGCACGCAAAGGGCGACGGCAACGGCCGCCAGCCAAGGGTTCAGAGAGGTCAATCGGGTCATACCGGAGCACCTTGTGCGGGTGGGGCCGTGGTCGGCGTGCAAACTATAGCCGGACCGTTCGCGCGGTGGCAGCAGGAATTGGCTGAACCTCGGGATAAGCGCCAAACTCTTAAGTGAAACGCTTGCCTGGAGAACGATCATGGCACTGCACCGCGTCGCCCGTTTTGCCGATGTGTCCGAAAACCGAGGCCTGGAAGTCCGGATTGGCGACACCAAGATCGTCTTGCTGCGGGTCGGCGCCCAAATACGCGCCTATCATGGCGAATGCCCGCACGCCGGGGCGCCGCTGGCGGAGGGCGCGCTGTGCCACGGGCGTCTGATTTGCCCGTGGCACAAGGCCGCTTACCGGATCGAGGACGGCGCGCTCTGTGAACCGCCGTCGCTGGACAGCCTCAAGCGCTATCCCCTGGAGGTGCGCGACGACGAAGTCTGGGTCGACGATCAGCCGCTGGACGATGCTCACACCCCGCCGGCCGATGACGAACGGACGTTTGTGATCATCGGTGCCGGCGCCGCTGGCACGGCGGGTGCGGCGGCGCTGCGCGAAAAGGGTTTCGGTGGCCGTGTGCTGCTGATCGACCGCGAACCTGACGCCGGTTACGACCGTACGGTGTTGAGCAAATTCGTGATCGCCGGGGAAATGCCGCCGGAAGAAGTCCCGCCACTGCGCGATGAAAGTTTCTATCGCGAGCAACGCATCGATCGCATAAACGGTGAAGTGGCGAGCCTGGATGCACAAAACCGGACGGTGCAGCTCAAGGACGGCCAGACATTGACCTATGACGCCGCGCTGATCGCCACGGGCGGCACACCGAACGCTCTCGACATTCCCGGCGCCGACCTGCCGCAGGTGTTCTTGCTGCGCTCGAAAGATCAGGCACAACGGATTCTGAACACCGCCAAACCCGGCCAACGGGCAGTGATCATCGGCGACAGCTTTATCGCGATGGAGTCCGCTGCGGCGCTACGCGAATACGGTCTGGACGTCACCGTCCTGGCCCGCCATCCGGTGCCCTTCGCCAAACAGTTCGGCGAAACGGTCGGCAAAGCGATTCTTGCCCACCACGTGGCCCACGGCGTGGTGTTTCATACGGAGGGCGAAGCCGCGCAGATCGAAGGCACAAACAAGGTCGAAGCGGTGCGCCTGGATAACGGTCAGCGCTTTCCGGCGGATTTGGTATTGGTCGGCATTGGCGTCAGCCCGGCCACCGGGCCGTTCAAGGATTTGCCAACGGAAAAGGATCAGTCACTGAAGGTCGACGGCGGGATGCGCGTGACCGAAGGACTTTGGGCGGCCGGCGATATCGCCACCTTCCCGCTCAACGGCCAACCGCAACGAATCGAGCATTGGCGCCTGGCGCAACAACAGGCGCGGATCGCAGCGATGAACATGCTGGGCGGTGATGAGCATTACCTGGATGTGCCGTACTTCTGGACCTGGCACTTCGGCAAGAACTACGACTACCTCGGTCACGCCGAAGCCTGGGACGAAGTCGAGTTCAAGGGTGATCCGTACCATCCACCCTTTATCGGCCTGTTCGGCAAGAATGGTGTGGTAACCGCCGCCATCGCCTGCGATGAAGAGCGGGCGATGGCAATGCTGGCCGAGCAGATGAAGCAGCCGCTGCCGGTTGACGAGGCATGGCGGCTGATTCGGGACGTCTAGGCGTTACTGAACAACGCCTGCACCACCGAGTTTGCTCATCACAAAGCCGATAAACTCTTCGAGGGTCATTTTCTGGCCGTTGAACTCCACCTGGTTGTTGGCGTAGTGCAGTTTGCTGACGATGTTATTGCCGTCCAGCCTGGCGAACTGCGTACCGACCGCCATGGCGCCGAACATGTCGGCGGTGGCCGTGGCTTGATCGGCAACGACCTTGACGTCGGCCTGGCCGTCGATCTGGCTCTGGACGCTGAGCAAATCAACCAGCATCGGTTTGGACACCTGGATATTGACGTCCAGCAGGGCAATCAACTGTTTGATCAGTTGATCCGGCGTCAGGTCCAAAGATTGTGGCTTGGTCAGGTCGAGCACCAGGTTGGCGCGACTTTCACCGTTGGCGGTGGTGAACGACAGGTTTTCCAGAGCCACTTGCGGGCCGGCTGCCAGCAGTTTCTCCAGACCGGTTTTCACCTGAGCCTCTTCTTCCGGGGTCAAGACCAGTTCGGGGGCAGGTTCGCCAGCTGCAACCGCTTCGGCGGCGGCCTTCTCGTACGGTTGCAGTTTGGTCTGGTAGATCTGCATCAACGACATCGTGGATGGAATGTCGAGGTTCTTCAGGCTCATGGCCATCTGTGCGGAACCGACCGTCTTGCCGTTCAGGGACACTTCACCGATCTTGTAATCGGCACGCCCGGAAGCGCTGGTGCCCGACTCTTCGGTCTGGTTCTTCATTTCAAATTTCTTGATGCCCAGCACCGACTGCTGCGCGCCAAAGGTGGTCTTGCTGTCGGTCAGCTCGACGGTGTTCTCGCCGGTGTAAAAGCCGTAGGTACTTTTGACGAGATTGCTGGCCAGGGTCAGGCTGCTCAATTCGACTTTCACCGGTGTCTGGTCTTCAGCCACGGTGGTCAGCGTGAAGTTGTCCATGTAGCCGTTGGCTTTGACTTTCTGCGCCTGGGCGTTGGCGGCGACCTCGAGGTTCAGGCCGGAAAATTTCAGGTGAGACTTGTCGTCCAGCGCAACATCCAGCGGCAGCAGTTCGAGGGTGCCGTTGGTGGCGTTGTCATAACCGATGTTGACCACGCCGGTGAGCGGCGATTTGTCCTTGGCAGCGGCGAACCACTTCTCGGTGACCGGGGTCTTTTCCAGTTCGTAGTGACTGGTGGCCATGACCGGCAGCAATTTCAGCGACATCAGGCGCGAGAGCGGCAGCGGACCGTGTTCGATGCGGTCGGTGAAAAGCAGTTCGACCGGTGCTTCGCCGAACATCTCGCCCTCGCCCTTGAGGCGGTAGTGCGCGGTGCTGCTGAATACGTGACGCTCAAGCGATACCAGTTCCAGCGACGCGGTGCCGTTGGAACCGACCAGCGCGGCTTGCAGCTCTTTGTTGGCGTCGGCGATCGAGGTGTTCAGCACCCCTTCGAGCTTGGTGCCGGTGAACCAGGCACCGCCGGCGCTGATTGCACCGATGGCCACGACGATTCCAAGAAGCACGCCTGCTGATTTATTCATGAATGACCCGTTCAATGTCCGTTGTTTGAGTGTGGTCGTCTTCCCTGAACCCATTTCGGGTTGCGGTCACGACTGCGCGAAAAGTGCGATGGAGATTAGCATCAGGCGCACCGGGCGGCCCAATGTTTAAAGGTTAAAGAGTGTCTATGGACCGCGCGGAGGGTTTGAGGGTTTCGGCGGATATGAAATCGCCATCGCGAGCAGGCTCGCTCCCACAAGGATTACGCTGAACCCTGTAGGAGCCGGCTTGCCGGCGATGGCGTCAGTCCAGCCAACAAAAATCAGGAATACTGCACTTCCATCTCATCCAGCTGATGATCAAAGCTTTTCAGCCGCGCCGTCCACGTATAAACCAGCACTTCAAAATCCCGATTGATCACCGCCCCGCCCGTCACGTCCGCGCGCGGGTCGCAGAAATCCAGCTGATAGCGTTCGCGTGCCATGGCGGCGGCGACATCGGAGAGTTCACGGGCGTTATTCAACCAGTGCCAGTCGTCCTCGGACACTTGTTTGTCGAGGGCCAGGCATTGCTTCTTCAAGGTTTCGAGGCTTTTTTCCAGCGGTGTGCCGGTGAGTTCGCCCATGACTTCCTGGAACGTGCGCCCCGGTTGCCAGTAACTGCCCCAGAAGTAACGATCGAACACCGTTTCGACCCGGCGCAAAGCGACCTTGGTGTCCCAGATCAGCACCAGGGTCTTGCCTTGTTCAAGTTGTCTTTTTTTGATGCGCTGCCCCTGGAACGAAGCCCAGGCCACCACCACGATCGCCATCACCGCGATCAGCGCCGCAGCACTATCGAGAAACACCAGCGCCTTGTCGATCTGGTGGGCCAGCATGATGCCGTAGAAATAGGTGGCCGACAGCAATACCAACGCCGCAATAGCGCACCAGAAGCCGGGAGCATAAGGGTTTTTCATTGTTGGAATCCCCATGACCAACGCGAGCCTTGATTGATGAGTTCGACGCGCGACCTCATCAAGTCAAAGCATAGCAACGGCCTCAGGGTTTGCCGGTATTCGAGCCTTGCGTTCGTCCGCTTTCCCAGCCGCCACCCAGCGCCAGGAACAGATCGATCTGGCTCAACGCAACCTGAGTGTTGGCGGCGGCCAGTTGTGCCGTGACATCGGTGTACGTGCGGGTCGCTTGCAGGTCGGCCAGGAACGACTCGCGGCCGGCCTGGAAGAAACGGTGCGTCTGGTCGGCGGCCAGCTTCGCCGATTGTTCGGCGTCCGCCAGGGCTTCTCGACGCTGCAACAACGCCGAGTACTGCGCCAGGCTGGTCTGGGTTTCACGTATGGTGTTGAGAACGACACCATCAAAGTGCGCCAGCGTCGCCTGGGTCACGGCTTCAGCTTCGCGGATTCGCGCCCGGGCCCCGTTGGTCGGCACGCTCCAGCTCAGCGACGGGCCGAAGCCCCAACGATTGGTCGAAGGCTCGCCGAGGTTTTCCAAAATGCCGACGGTGCCGATGGTCGCGCCGATGCGGATGTCCGGGTACAGCTCACCGGTGGCGACGCCGATACCGGCCGTCGCAGCGGCCAGCCGACGTTCAGCCTGGCGGATATCGGGGCGACGCTTGAGCAGTGAAGCGCCATCGCCCACCGGCACCAATTGCGCGATTTTCGGTAGCTGCGCACAACTGGCGGTGCCGTCCGGCAATTGATCGACCGGTTTGGCCAGCAGCATCGACAGACGGAACAGCCCGGCTTGACGCGCAGCCTCGTAGCGCGGCATCTCGGCGCGCAGGGACTTGAATTGGGTTTGCGAACGGGTGACCTGGGTTTCATCGCCTCGACCGGCATCGCGCAGGCGCTGGATCAGCGTGGTGCTTTGCGATTGCAGGTCGAGGGAGTGCTGGGCAATTTCCCGCTCTTCGTTGGCCGCACATACTTGGGTGTAGGCCCGCACCACATCGGCCACCAACGTGATACGTGCGGTATCGGCGGCGGCCTGGGTCGCATCGGCATTGGCCTTGGCGGCTTCGATGCCGCGCTTGAGCGTGCCAAACAGATCGAACTGGTATGAAGCGCTGATGCCGATATCACCGATGTTGGCCACCGGCACTTTCTCAGGCAACAGGAACGCTTCGCCGGACTCCTGCAAACGCTCGGCGCCCATTTTTATGCCACCGCTCCAGCCACCGGCGGCCTCGGCTTCATCGACCTGCGCGCGAGCTCGCAACAGGCTGGCTGCCGCCACACGCAGATCGGTGTTGGACGCCAACGCTTGCTGGACCAGTTGATTGAGCCGTGGATCCTGATACAGCCGCCACCAATCGGCCGGCACCGGCGCCGAGACCACCGGCTTGCCGTCCACGGCCAGTTCGCCCTGAAAATCTTCGCGGTGAACGGCCGCCTCTTCCGGCAGAAGATAATCCGGCCCGACCGTCTGGCACGCCGACAGCAGCAAACTCAATCCGGCAATCGCCAAACCCGAAGCCCTGCTCATTTGGCCGGCTCCAGCTGCTGGCCGTCGATGATCGACACCGTCGCGGTGCGCCCGGCAATCATGCGGAAATCCGCCGGCACGTCGTCGAAGGCGATCCGCACCGGAATCCGCTGCGCCAGCCGCACCCAGCTGAATGCCGGGTTGACGTTCGGCAGCAGGTTGCTGCCGCTGCTGCGGTCACGGTCTTCGATGCCCGCGACGATGCTTTCCACATGCCCGCGCAGACGAGCGCGGTCGCCGATCACGCGAATGTCGACGCTCTGGCCAACTTGGATGCCGTCCAGTTTGGTTTCTTCGAAATAGCCGTCGATGTGAAAGGAATTTCTGTCCACCACCGACAACACTGGACGCCCGGCGGTGACGAATTCCTGCGCACGCGGCGCACGGTCGTTGACGTAGCCATCCACCGGGCTGCGGATGGTCGAGCGGTCGAGGTTGAGCTGGGCGCTGTCCACTGCCACTTGCGCTTCCATCAGCGCCACTTCGGCGCGGGCGACTCGTGATTGGCTCTCTTCCAGTTGCTCGCCCGGCACCAGATTGCCGAGGCCACGGTTACGCTTGGCTTCGCGTTGCGCTTGCGCCAGGGTTTCCTGACGGTCGGCGACCGCTGCTTTGGCTTGGCGCAGGGCCAGTTTGAAACGGTCCTGATCGATGCTGAACAGCACCTGGCCGCGTTTCACCGATTGGTTGTCGCGCACGTCCACTTGCTGAATCAGCCCGGACACATCCGGGGCGATCTGCACGATGTCGGCGCGAATGTGTCCGTCACGGGTCCACGGGGCGAACATGTAATACATCACCATGCGCCAGACCACGACAACGGCGAAGGTCACGATCAGCAGGGTCAGGACCACGCGACCGAGGGTCAGAAAAGGTTTTTTCATGTCATCAGGTATCGACTGAGTGAGTCCACGGCGCCGAGCAGCAAAGCGTAGAGAGCCACGTTGAACAATGCCCGGTGCCAGACCAGACGGTAAAAGTGCAGGCGCGTCAGCAACCCGTGCACCAGCAGGTAAATCACATAGGTAATGCCCATCAGCACCAGCAGCGTGGGCAGGAACACCCCGCTGATATCCAGATCACCGATCATAAAGGCGCTCCATCGATGCCATGGGGAAGCGGTTCTTCGAGGTCACCGGTGCCGAGGAATTCCACACCGGGCAGCAGGGCCAGACGCAAGCCGCTCAAGGCGTGCAGCAGGTGCAGGCGGGCGCCGTCATCGCATTCGCGGTTCAGCGCGCGGCGTGCGCGGTCCATGGTCATCAACAACGCACTGGGCGCCGGCAAACGTTCGCCAGCCTTGAGGCAGGCTTTGAAATACTCGCCGACCTCGGCCACCACTTGGTGCAGCAATGTTTGCGGTACGCCGAACACTCGCGGCGTGTAGGCCAGCAAGTCGAGCAAGTTCAACGCCACGCGCACTTCGCGCAACGCGATGCCGGTGTCCTGGCCGGTCATGGCCAGGCGCGGCAAGTGCTGCATCAAACGGTCAAGCACCTGCACACCCAAGCGGCGATGCTCGGCCAGGGAGGCCGGCTCGGTGAGGCTGACGATGTCGTGCCAGCTGAAACGGGTCAGGCGCTTGGCCGCCAGTTCTGCGCCGAACGGCCGGGCGATCAGGGTCCAGACAAACGCAAACAGCAAACCGACTGGGCCGGCAAGGTTGGAATTGGCGAAGCTGAGGAAATCCGCGTCGTAAGCGCCCTGAATACTGATGAAAGACGAGGTGTTGACCAGCGTCAGCAGCATGCCCAGGTAAAACTGCGGCTTGACCGTCAGGGTACCGATGCAAATGAACGGCACGGCGAACGCCAGCACCAGCATCGGGAAATCATGCAGGTTAGGCAGCACCAGGAACAGGTAAAGACTGGCGAACAGCACCGACATCGCCGTCCAGAAAAAGAACCGGTAAATCTGCGGCGCCGGGTCGTCCATCGACGCGAAGAAGCTGCACGCCACCGCCGCCAGAATCACCGCGCTGCCGCCGTCGGTCCAGCCAAGCAGAATCCACAACACCGAGGCGACAATGATCGCGGTGACCGTGGACGCCGCCGAATAAAACATCAGCCCACGGTCGAGAAACGGCGACAGGCGACCGAGGCGCCAATGCCGGTACACCGCGCGCCAACTGTCCTGGCTTTCGCACTGTATGGCGTATTGCAGGCTGCGGCAGTCCTGCCACAAATCGACCCATTCGCCGAGACGGTACAGCGCGTTGGAGAACAGCAATTGCTTGCGATCATCCAGCGCTTCGGCAGTGGGTTGCAGCGCTTCGAGTTGATCTTTCAGCGCTTGCCAGCGACCGAGGTCGGCATCTTTGTGGTCGAGCCATTCGGTGGTGGCGGCCAGCAACGGCGCGAACTTATCCACAAGCTCCGGCGTGCGCCGCTCAAGGGCGTAAAGCGCGTCATCGAGCGCGTCGATTACCGGCAGCAGATGAATCATTCGGCCGCGCAGTTCCTTGGTATTGCGCACGGTTTGCGGGCGCGCGCCTTCGTGCGGCAATTGGCCGATCATCAATTCCAGGGTGTTGAAGGTCGCGACCATCGACGAGCGCAGCGCGCTGACTTCGTCCGGCTGCACGTTGCGGCTGAGGAATCGCAGGCTGTAGGTCGAGGCATCGGCAAACCATTTGTTCACCGAATCGTTGAACACCGGCGCCAGCCGCCGCGGCCAGAACATCGCGCCGACCACTGCCGCGACGGCGATGCCGAGGAAGATCTCTTCAGTCCGCGCTTCAGCGACATCCCACACCGCCAACGGGTTATCCACCACCGGCAAGGCGATCAGCGGCAGGGTGTAACCGGCAAGCATCAACGCGTAGCTGTTGGCGGTACGCAGGTGCAGCGACAGGAACAGCAGAATCCCGGTCCACAGCGCGATAACGATCACCAGCACATAGGGGCTCTGAACAAACATCGGCACGAAAAAAACTGCCGCCGCCGCACCCAGAAACGTACCGACCGCGCGGTACAACGCCTTGGAACTGGTGGGGCCGACAAACGGACTGGAAACGATGTAGACCGTGGCCATCGCCCAATACGGACGTGGCATTTGCATGAGCATGGCGATGTACAGCGCGATCATCGACGCCGCGAAAGTGCGCACGCCGTAGAACCAGTCCCGCGCCGGGGGAACGCCGGTAAAAAATCCGCTCAAGGGTGCACCACCGACGGAGCGTTTGCCGCCTCAAACGCTTTCAATACCCGCAACGCTGCCTCCAGATCACTCGGGGCGATGCCTTCCAGCACTTCATTACGCAAGCGCACCAACTCGATTTCGACGGCCTGCACCAATTCCCGACCGGTGTCGGTCAGGCTCAGGCATTTGGCGCGGCGGTCATGGGCATCTTCGGTGCGACGAACGTAGCCGGCATGACACAACTGATCGAGCAGCCGCACCAGCGAAGGGCTCTCCATCCCGGCCGCCTGCGCCACCGTCACCTGCCGCACGCCCTCGCCCAACCGCCCGATCATCAACAACGGAACGGCGCAGGCTTCGGAGATTCCATAGTTGACCAGCGTGGTCTGGCAGATCTTCCGCCAATGCCGGGCGGCCACCACCATGGAGCTGCTGATGTTCATCTGGAGAGCGTCGAGGTTTTTTGGCACGAGCGGAAAAACACACTGTTAGTTTGCTAACTATCAATATGTCATTTGAGGGGAAAGTTGGTCAAGTTTTGAAACAATTTAGTGGATAAGGCATAGCCGAAAATCGGCAAGGATCGCTCGATCCCCATATAACGCTGCCGACCCCAAGCGAGAATCCAATGACTGAGTGCCCAACACCAGAAACCAAACCTGGCCCCAATACCGGCGACGCAGATTGTTATCGCCGGTTCCTGCAACGGAAAGTAGATACGGCGCGGCTCTCACGGCACAAGGAGCCTGGCTTGAGCAACGAGGAAATCGAAACCGAGTTTGCGGGTAGACGATTGAAAGCTGCCAAATGAAAGATGGGTGAGCTAAGAGCGTTTCTTCGCCCGCTCGTACACAGTGCTGCGCTCGCGCTTACCGACCGCCACCACAGAAATCACCACACGCTCATCAATGACCTCGTAGACCAGTCTGTATCCCGAGGACTTCAACTTGATTTTGTAGCAGTCAGGCATCCCATGCAGGGCGTCGGCCGGGACTCGAGGCAACTCAAGTCGCTCTGCCAGTTTCTTTTTGAATTGTTCACGCAACGTATGCCCAAGCTTGTCCCACTCCTTGCGTGCGGACGGCAGGAATTCGAGCTTATAGGTCATCCAGGCTTACCGGCATTGGCGTTTCATGCCGACGAGAGCGAACGATTTCGGCTAACTCAAGGTCATCGAGGCGCTCCATCATTGCTTCGAATACGTCCGCCGGGACCATATATCCCATGACTCGATTGTGATTGAGCACTGCGACGGGCCCACCATGAGCTCCGTTCAGAACCGCAGATGGGTTTTTCTTCAGCTCAGACACACTAACTGCCATATCAGCCAGAACATTTTGCATAAATAAGACCTCAATTAAGGTCGCAATTCTGGTCTATTTGTAGTTCCTGAGCAACCTTGAAAAACTATACAACTGAGTTTCTTCGATGGTTACACCCCGCGCCCTTTCCTCAGCAACACATCCAGTTGATCCACCACCTCCGCCCAATCCGCGTCATCCAGAATGTCGTCGCGCAAAAACTGCGCCTGGCTCGGGCTCCAGAAAAAGGCGTCGGCCAAATGCAGTTCCGGTTTGAGCGGTGAGTGGGTGGCGATGAATTTATCGATGCTTTCGGCGTCATCGGGCAGGCCGAGTTGTTTGAACAGGGAGGGGAGGCTGTGGGTTGGGGATTCCATGTCGGGCTCCTTGGAAATGGCTGATGATTTGGTGACCGCTACGCGGTCAATCGCGAGCAGGCTCGCTCCCACAGGATTTTCGATACTCCTGTAGGAGCGAGGCTTGCCCGCGAAGGCGGTGTCACTGTCGCCGCAAAACTCAACTACTCAACTCCCGCACCTCGGCATGCGGCACCATTTTCAGGAACTCCGGCACGCTCATGTGCAACAGGTTGTTGTGGTTGCCGGCTTCCAGGTAGATGTCGTTCTGCCGGGTCAGCAAGGGGTCGATGACCATGTCCAGGCCATAGGACTCACCCAACGCCGGCACCGCGCCGCGTTCGCAGTCATCGAACAGATGCGCCAGGGTGCTTTCCCGGGTGATCTGCCACTCGCCGCTGCTGCGCACTTTGCTCAGGTCCAGGTGACGACTCGCCGGCAGCACGGCCATCAGGTAATGACCGTGGTGGTCGTCGAGGATCACCGATTTGGCCACCCGTTCGGCAGGAATGCCCGCGACCCGCGCCGTTTCAAGGCTACTGGCCGAGTGTGGGTGGGTAACGATGTCAAATTCGCAGTGCGCCTTTTCCAGGCTGCTCTGCACGGTTCTTGCCATACGCATGATGCACCTCGGTGTCCGCAACAACGTTCACGGACTATGAATAAACCTGTTCTCACCATTGAAAAGTCTAGGCCCGCTGGCGTCTTCGCGTGGGAAATCTGCCCGCCGGAACACCGTCGACAACTGTACAAAATTCGTACAATCCACAGCTCGACTAGACTGTATTTAGCGATGGGCGTCAGCGGGAACGCGGACTGAACGGATGGGCGAGGCGTTCTCAGGTTCATCGTCGGAACGCCGCCCGGAACAGGCTCGCTCCTATAAGGAGGGTCAAGTGAACATTCGTTGCTGTGCAGTCGCATTACTGCTGGCCCTGAGCGGGTCGGCGTTTGCGGCAGACACAATCGTGCTGATTCCCAACCCCATCGGAATCTGGCTGATCACATTCGGCATCGCGTTCCTGATCGCCGAAGCCGCCTTGCCCAACTACGGCGTGATCGGGTTGGGCGGGATTGTGATGTTCGTCATCGGCGCGGTGATCCTGAGCAACACCGAAGTGCCTGTGCCGTTGATGATCGGCCTAGGGCTGATCAGCGCGTTGTTGTTGATATTCCTGGTGATCCACGCCCTGAGAACCCGACCGCGCCAAACCGTCAGTGGCGATGCCGGACTGGTGGGCAGCGTGGCCCCGGTGATGTCGTTGCAGCCCGGCAATGCCTGCAACGGCTGGGTGCACCTGCAAGGCGAAAAGTGGCAAGTACTCAGCGCCACGCCACTGCAACCCGGGCAACAGGTCCGGGTGGTGGCACGCAAGGGATTAGTGCTGAAAGTGGCCGCGGCTGACGCGGCGCCGGATGGAGAATAACCATGGGCCTGCAACTGGGTTTTGCCGCGCTGCTGCTGTTGGTGATTGCACTGGCGGGATCGACTTTTCGCATCCTGCGCGAATACGAGCGCGGGGTGGTGTTCCAGCTCGGTCGTTTCTGGCAAGTCAAAGGCCCCGGCCTGATCCTGCTGATTCCTGTGGTCCAGCAAATGGTCCGCGTCGACTTGCGTACCGTGGTGCTCGACGTGCCACCTCAAGACGTGATCACCCGCGACAACGTTTCGGTCAAGGTCAATGCAGTGCTGTACTTCCGCGTGCTCGACCCGCAGAAGGCGATCATCCAGGTCGAAGACTTCCTGATGGCCACCAGTCAACTGGCCCAGACCACCTTGCGCGCGGTGCTCGGTAAACACGAACTCGATGAACTGCTGGCCGAGCGCGAACGGCTGAACATCGACATCCAGCAAGTGCTCGATGCGCAGACCGACGCCTGGGGCATCAAGGTCGCCAACGTCGAAATCAAGCACGTAGACCTCAACGAATCGATGGTCCGCGCCATCGCCAAGCAGGCCGAAGCCGAACGGGAACGTCGGGCCAAGGTCATCCACGCCGAAGGCGAATTGCAAGCCTCGGAAAAACTCATGCAGGCCGCCGAAATGCTTGGCCGTCAGCCGGGCGCCATGCAGCTGCGTTACATGCAAACCCTGAGTTCGATAGCCGGGGACAAGAGTTCGACCATCGTTTTCCCGCTACCCATCGAGCTGCTCAAAGGCATGGCGGATTTGTCGAAACCTTGAACAATCAGCCTTTGGGCAACACGGCGCACTCGCCGAGCCAGGTCAGTAAACGATCCAGACAAGCCTCGACCGACTGCGCCCCGGTGTCGAGTATCAGCGCAGCGGACGGGGGCGGTTCATAAGGCGCGGAAACCCCGGTAAACCCGGCCAAATCACCGCGACGTGCGCGGGCGTAATGACCTTTGGGGTCACGCCGCTCGCACACCGCCAGTGATGCGCTGCACCAGACTTCGCGGTAGTCCTCGCCCAGACGCGTGGCAAACAACTCACGCAACTCCAGCAACGGCGCGATCATCGCCAGAATCACGATGTGCCCGTTTTCCACCAGCAATGCCGCCACTTCGCTGGCACGGCGAATATTTTCCTGGCGATCGCTGTCAGCAAAACCCAGATCACGATTGAGCCCGACCCGCAGCCCATCGCCGTCGAGCACGACGCTCTGCACGCGGCGGTCGAACAATTCGGCGTGCAGCGCCTGGGCCAGGGTCGACTTGCCCGCCGCCGGTAAACCAGTCAGCAAAATCACCGTGCCGCGATGGCCGTTGCGGGCTTCACGTTGCGCCCGGCTGATGCTCGCCGTCGGTGCCTGCAGGTTATTGAGTCTGGACATGCGTCACCGGCACCGTGATGTCGCCCGCCGCCCACGCTGATTCGCGATTGGCCAACGCGGTGGCGATGGACTGGACTTCGGTGGACTGCACCTGGTCCGGCAGCGGATCGAGCCCCGCGCTGGCAAAAATCTGCCCGTACGCGTTGCGCAGATCGGCGTACGACAGGTCGCGGCGCAGATCGGCCTGCAAGGTGTTCAACTCGCCCTGAATCAAGTCCAGTTCGCCCAGCCCCGCCGCCTGATAGCGATTGCGCAGTTGGCCGACAATCTGCCCGTCAATGTCCGACAGTTGTTGATTGGTCTTGAACTGCCGCAGCGCCTCGCGGTAATTGGCGTTGGCCACATAGAGCTGCGCCAGCACCGCAATCGACATGGCCTGGCGGCGCGCCGTGGCCACTTCTTCACCGGCCTTGGCGACGTTGATCGCCGCCGGCGCCGAGATCACGTTGAACAGGTTCCAGGTCACCTTCACGCCGTAGTCGGCCCAACCCTGCTCCACCAGGAAGGAGTTGCTGTCGTAATGCCCGCCAGCGGAAAACTCCAGCCCCGGCAACAGGCGCAGCATGGCTTTGCGGGTTTCGGCGGCGCTGATGCGGCTCTGGTAATCCTGCTCACGCAGTTCCGGGCGGCTGGTCAGGGCTTCCTGCTCCAGGCTGGCGAGGTCGACCTTGAGTTCCGGTATGACGTAGTCGTCCTGGGTCGCCAGGGTCAGTTCGGTGCCCAGCGGCAGATTGATCAGGGTCGCCAGTTCGGTTTTCGCCAGCGACAGGGCGCGGCGCTGTTCTTCGAGTTGGCGCGTGGCTTCGATCAGCGAGCGTTGATATCCCAACGCCTGGATCGGATCGCCGATGCGCTGCTGGCTCATGCTCTGGCTGTTGCCGCGCGCGGTCTCGACCCGGGACATGAGGCTGTCGATCTGCTTGAGCAAGCGCTCGGCGGCCATGGCTCGCCAATAGGCCGAGCGCACGTCCTGAACGATGGTGTTGATCACTTTGCGCCGGCGTTCCTGAACGATCAGCCGCTGGTCGCCCTGTTGCTTGGCGCTGATGTAACTGACGCCGAAATCGAGCACGTTCCAGACCATGGTCAGGTCTGCCACTTCACGATCGCGGTCCTGTGAAGTCGACGGTTCCAACGACTGGGTGCCGGTCCGCACGCTCTGGCTGCTGGAGGCGCTGACGTTGTTGCGGCCGACATAACCGGCGTCCAGCGCCATGCGCGGCAGCATGTCGAAACTGGCGAGGTCGAGTTGGCGCTTGGCCAAGGCCTCTTCCATGATCTTGAGCCGGCCTTCAAGGTTGTACTTCACCGCGCGGGCCATGGCCTGATGCAGGGTCAGCGGACCGCTGAGCGGCTCCTGCCCCTTGTACATGCTTTGCAGATCGCTTCGGGCGCGCTGTTCGCTGACGCTGCGTTCGATCGGTTCACTTTTGACGGCACATCCACTGATCGCCAGCGCGAGCAGGCTGGCGACAAACAACTGCTGACTTCTCTTCATCCTTGACTGCCCCTGGGTGACGCACTGCTTTAAGTATTTCAGGCCTGCATTTCGCTGATGCCGGCCTGTTTCAAAGCAGCGGCCAGGTCGTTGACCTGCCGTTGCTCGGTATCTTTGAGCTGTTGCAATTGCTGGACGAGGCTCGGCGCGCCAAACACGCCGCGCAGCCCCTGTGAAACATCGCCGGCCTTGATCGAATGGCTGCCAAAGGAATTCAGCGAACCCCGCTCGTCGCCAACGTCCTGATTGAACAGAGTCGACAGCGTGCTGGTGCTGAACACCCCGCCATCGCCACCGCCAAAGCCGAGGAAGCCGTGGCCTGCACCTTCGCCGCCGCTGTCGCTGCTGCTGAACACCTGCGCGATGAAACTCTGCGCCAGCGCGCCGTTGTTCATGAAGATGTCGCCCAACGGCCGGATGCCGTTGCCGATCACCCGGCTCTCGAACAACGGAGCAAACGTCAGCGGCGAGCCCAGATCACCGGTAGGTGGAGTGAAGATGATCGGTTGCAATGGCACGTTCGGATTATCAGTCACAGTCACCGGGTCGCTGCTGAGGAATTCCGGATCCGGGGTCACCTGCACCGTAGCCGGCGCCACGACGCCTACTGCGTAATTGTTGGAGACTGACACAGTGGCCCCCGCGTTACCCGCCAGGTCGATGACATTACTCGTGTCGAGGGCAATGAAGTTGCTTGGGTCACTGACATTGGAAGTCGGCGTGAAGGTCGCGGTCCAGGTCTTGCCGCCGTCGCTGCTGCTCAGGTTGGACAAGTCGCCGTTGGTCACGCTCAGGTCCGACAGGTCGAAATTGCTCACGGCCTCGCTGAAGGTAAACGTCACCAGCGTGCTCTGGCCGGCAGCCATGCTCGGGTTGGCGACCACGATGCTCACCGTTGGCCGGGTTACGTCCAGGGCGTAGTTGTTGGAAATAGCGATGCTCGCGCCGGCATTCCCCGCGAGGTCCTGCAAGGTGCCGGTGTCGAGCACGATCAGGTTGGTCGCATCGTTGATGCCGGCGGTCGGCGTCAGGGTCGCGGTCCAGGTGATACCGCCGTCGCTGCTGTTCAGGTTCGACAGCACACCGTTGGCCACGCTGATGTCCGACAGATCGAATCCACTCACCGCTTCACTGAAGGTGATGGTCACCGTGGTGGTTTCGCCGATGCCCAGGCGATTGTCGGCGACCACGATGGTGGCAGTCGGCAGCGCGGTGTCGATGGCGAAATTGTTGGAATCGGTGGTTCCCACACCGCTATTGCCCGAGGCGTTGGCCACGCCGGTGTTGTCGAGGCTAATCAGGTTGCTGGTGTCGGTGATACTCGACGTTGGGGTGAACGTCGCGGTCCAGGTGACGCCGCCATCGCCCGAAGACACGTTGCTGAGCGTGCCATTCGCAATCGTCAGGTCGGCGTTGGAGAACCCGCTCACCGCTTCGCTGAAGGTGATCGTGACCGTAGCGGTTTCACCCGCCTTCAGCGCCGTGTCGGAGACCACAATGGTGGCTGTCGGCAGCATAGTATCGATCGTGAAGTTCGCCGAGTTGGTGGTTCCGCTGCCCGTGTTACCGGCAATGTCGGTCACCCCGGTGTTGTTCAGGGTGATGAGGTTGCTGATGTCCTTGATGCCAACCGTCGGTGTGAACGTGGCGGTCCAGGTGATGCCGCCATCGCTGCTGCTCACCGCGCTCAACGTACCGTTGGGAATGCTCAGGTCACTGTTGTCGAAACCGTTCACGGCTTCGCTGAACGTGATGGTCACCAGCGTGGTTTCGCCCGCGCTGAGGGTGCTGTCGGCGACCACAATGGTCGCGGTGGGCCGGACTGTGTCGATGGTGTAGTTGTTGGAATCGGTGGTGCCTGAGCCCGAGTTACCGGCCAGATCCGCGATCCCCGTGTTGTTCAGCGTAATGAGGTTAGTCGCATCGTTGATGCTCGCGCTCGGCGTGAAAGTGGCCGTCCAGGTGACGCCGCCGTCGCTGCTGCTGACCGCGCTCAAGGTGCCGTTGGCAATCGTCAGGTCGGCGTTGGTGAAGCCAGTGACCGCCTCGCTGAAGGTGATGGTCACCAGCGAGGTTTGACCCAGCGCCAGCGTGGGGTCCGTCACAATGATCGTCGCCGTCGGGCGCACGGTGTCGATGGCGTAGTTGTTGGAGTCGGTGCTGCCGATGCCGGTGTTGCCCGAGCCGTTTTGTACACCGCTGTTGTCCAGCGTGATCAGGTTGGTACTGTCGGTGATGGCGCTGGTCGGGGTGAAGGTCGCCGTCCAGGTGATGCCGCCATCGCTGCTGCTCACCGCCGTCAAGGTGCCGTTGGCGATGGTCAGGTCGGCGTTGCTGAAACCGGTCACGGCCTCGGAGAACGTGATGGTCACCAGGGACGTTTCGCCAATTTTCAGCGCGTTGTCGGCAATGATAATGGTGGCCGTCGGAATCACGGTATCGATCGTGTAGTTACCGGAGTTGGTAGTCCCGCTGCCCGCGTTGCCGGAAAGATCGGCCACACCGGTATTGTTCAGGGTGATGACGTTGGTCGCATCGTTCACACCCACTGTTGGCATGAAGGTCGCGGTCCAGGTGATGCCGCCGTCGCTGCTGCTCACCGCGCTCAAGGTGCCGTTGGCGATGCTCAGATCCGCATTGGTGAAACCGCTGACCGCTTCGCTGAAGGTGATGGTCACCAGCGAGGTTTCGCCAGCACTCAGGGTTGGGTCGGCCACGACGATGGTCGCGGTAGGCCGGACTGTGTCGATGGCGTAATTGTTGGAATCGGTGGTGCCGCTGCCGGCATTGCCCGACAGGTCGCTGATGCCGGTGTTGTCCAGGGTGATCAGGTTGGTCGTGTCGTTGATGCTGGCGCTCGGCGTGAAGGTCGCGGTCCAGGTGATGCCGCCGTCGCTGCTGCTGACGGCGCTCAAGGTGCCGTTGGCAATCGTCAGGTCGGCGTTGGTCAAACCGCTGACCGCTTCACTGAAGGTAATCGTCACCAGCGAGGTTTGACCCAGCGCTAGCGTGGTGTCCGCCACAACTATCGTCGCCGTTGGGCGAACGGTGTCGATGGCGTAGTTGTTGGAGTCGGTGGTGCCAAGGCCGGCGTTGCCCGAGGCGTTTTGCACACCGCTGTTGTCCAGCGTGATCAGGTTGGTGCTGTCGGTGATGGCGCTGGTCGGGGTGAAGGTCGCCGTCCAGGTGATGCCGCCGTCGCTGCTGCTCACCGCGCTCAAGGTGCCGTTGGCAATCGTCAGGTCGGCGTTGCTGAAACCGGTCACGGCCTCGGAGAACGTGATGGTCACCAGCGAGGTTTCGCCGATTCTCAGCGCGGTGTCGGCGACGACAATGGTGGCTGTCGGTGCCACGGTATCAATCGTGTAGTTACCGGAGTTGGTAGTCCCGCTGCCCGCGTTGCCGGAGAGGTCGGCCACACCGGTATTGTTCAGGGTGATGACGTTGGTCGCATCGTTCACACCCACTGTTGGCGTGAAGGTCGCGGTCCAGGTGATGCCGCCGTCGCTGCTGCTCACCGCGCTCAAGGTGCCGTTGGCGATGCTCAGGTCCGCATTGGTGAAACCGCTGACCGCTTCGCTGAAGGTGATGGTCACCAGCGAGGTTTCACCTGCGGTCAGTGAAGTATCGGCCAGTACAATCGTGGCGGTCGGACGCACGGTGTCGATGGCGTAATTATTGGAATCGGTGGTGCCGCTGCCGGCGTTGCCCGCCAGGTCGCTGACACCCGTGTTGTCCAGGGTGATCAGGTTGGTCGTGTCGTTGATGCTGGCGCTCGGCGTGTAGGTCGCGGTCCAGGTGATGCCGCCATCGCTGCTGCTGACGGCGCTCAAGGTGCCGTTGGCAATCGTCAGGTCCGCGTTGGTCAAACCACTGACCGCTTCACTGAAGGTGATGGTCACCAGCGAGGTTTCACCGATCCTCAGCGCAGTATCCGCCACGACGACGGTTGCTGTCGGACGCACGGTGTCGATGGCGTAGTTGTTCGAATTGCTGGTGCCGATGCCCACGTTTCCGCTGCTGCCCCCCTGCACGCCGCTATTGTCCAGGATGATCAGGTTGGTCGCATCGGTGATGCTGACGGTTGGCGTGAAGGTCGCCGTCCAGGTAATGCCGCCGTCGCTGCTGCTCACCGCGCTCAAGGTACCGTTGGCAATCGTCAGGTCGGCGTTGCTGAAACCGGTCACGGCCTCGGAGAACGTGATGGTCACCAGCGAGGTTTCGCCGATTCTCAGCGCGGTGTCGGCGACGACAATGGTGGCTGTCGGTGCCACGGTATCAATCGTGTAGTTACCGGAGTTGGTAGTCCCGCTGCCTGTGTTGCCGGAGAGGTCGGTCACACCGGTATTGTTCAGGGTAATGACGTTGGTCGCATCGTTCACACCCACCGTTGGCGTGAAGGTTGCGGTCCAGGTGATGCCGCCGTCGCTGCTGCTCACCGCGCTCAAGGTGCCGTTGGCGATGCTCAGGTCGGCGTTGGTGAAACCGCTGACCGCTTCGCTGAAAGTGATGGTCACCAGCGAGGTTTCGCCAGCACTCAGGGTTGGGTCGGCCACGACGATGGTCGCGGTAGGCCGGACTGTGTCGATGGCGTAATTATTGGAATCGGTGGTGCCACTGCCGGCGTTGCCCGACAGGTCGCTGATGCCGGTGTTGTCCAGGGTAATCAGGTTGGTCGTGTCGTTGATGCTGGCGCTCGGCGTGAAGGTCGCGGTCCAGGTGATGCCGCCATCGCTGCTGCTGACCGCGCTCAAGGTGCCGTTGGCAATCGTCAGGTCCGCGTTGGTGAAACCAGTGACCGCCTCGCTGAAGGTGATGGTCACCAGTGAGGTTTCACCGATCCTCAGCGCAGTATCCGCCACGACGATGGTTGCCGTTGGCCGCACAGTGTCGATGGCGTAGTTGTTGGAGTCGGTGGTGCCGCTGCCGGCGTTGCCCGACAGGTCGCTGACACCCGTGTTGTCCAGGGTGATCAGGTTGGTGCTGTCGGTGATGGCGCTGGTCGGGGTGAAAGTCGCCGTCCAGGTGATGCCGCCGTCGCTGCTGCTCACTGCCGTCAGCGTACCGTTGGCGATGGTCAGGTCGGCGTTGCTGAAACCGCTCACCGCCTCGGCGAAGGTGATGGTCACCAGCGAGGTTTCGCCGATTTTCAGTGCATTGTCGGCCACCACGATGGTCGCGGTCGGACGCACGGTATCAATGGCATAGTTGTTCGAATTGGTCGTACCGGTGCCGGCATTGCCGGACAGATCGCTGATCCCGGTATTGTTCAGGACGATCAGGTTGGTCGTGTCATTGATGCTGGCGGTCGGTGTGAAGGTCGCGGTCCAGGTGATGCCGCCGTCGCTGCTGCTCACCGCCGTCAATGTGCCGTTGGCGATGGTCAGGTCGGCGTTGGTGAAACCGCTGACCGCTTCGCTGAAGGTGAACGTCACCAGCGAGGTTTCGCCGATGCTCAGCGCTGTGTCGGCCACGACGATGGTCGCGGTCGGCCGCACGGTATCAATGGCGTAGTTACTTGAGTCGGTGGTGCCGCTGCCGGCGTTACCCGCCAGGTCGCTGACACCGGTGTTGTCCAGGGTGATCAGGTTGGTCGAGTCAGTAATGCTGGCCGTCGGAGTGAACGTGGCCGTCCAGGTGATGCCGCCATCGCTGCTGCTCACCGCCGTCAAGGTGCCGTTGGCAATCGTCAGGTCGGCATTGGTTAAACCGGTCACCGCCTCGTTGAAGGTGATGGTCACCAGCGATGTTTCGCCGGCTTTGAGCGCCGTGTCGGCAAACACGATACCCGCAGTCGGGCGAGCGGTATCGACGACGTAGTTATTGGAATTGGTGGTACCGACGCCAGCAGTACCCAGGCCGTTGATCACCCCGGTATTGTCGAGGGTGATGACGTTGGTCGTGTCGGAAATACTGGCGGTTGGCGTGAACGTTGCCGTCCAGGTGATACCGCCGTCGCTGCTGCTCACTGCCGTCAGCGTACCGTTGGCGATGGTCAGGTCCGCGTTGGTGAAACCGGTCACCGCTTCGGAGAAGGTGATGGTCACCAGGCTCGTTTCGCCGATGCTCAACGTGGTATCGGTGACCACAATGGTTGCGGTCGGCGGTGGTGCATAGGCGGTGTTGAGTATGCCGCCGTCGTTGTAGATTGCCGCCACGGCGGTCGGCGAGGTGCCGATTGCCCCCCCGCCCTGCGCAGTACCACCGGCACCGCTGCCCGCGGCATTACCGGCGAGGGCCGCGAAGTTGGCGGCGGTGATCAGCAATGTGCCCTTGTTCCAGATCGCACCGACGCCCCGGCCGCCGATGCCGCCGTTGGAGGCGTTGCTGCCTTGGCCACCGCCACCGCCGCCGCCACCACCGGCACCGATGTTGTTGGTAATGTTCGACGTGCCGATGATGGTGATAACGCCGGAGCTTGCGTTGTAGATCCCGCCAGCCGCGTTGCCGCCGGCGCCACCAACCTTGTCCCAACCGGCGCCGCCGCCACCGCCGCCAATGGAAATCGTGCCATTGGTGGCCGTCGCACCGTTACCGCCGTTGCTGTAGTAGGAAACGCCCACGCCGCCAGCCCCGCCAGTGCTGGTGCCGCCGCGACCGCCCATGTGGGTCGCGTCGTAACCGCCGCCGTAACCACCAACGCCACCGCTGCCTGCCTGGCCGCCCAACGTGCCGGTGCCCGGCCCGGCCGAACCGCCATGCCCACCACCCTGGCCGCCCAGACCGCCACCGCCGCCACCGCCACCGCCGTAAAACGCCCCCGTGACACCGCCGCCGCCACCGCCACCAGAAGCGGCGTTTGAGGTCACGGTCACGTTGTTAAGCGTCAGGACCCCTGCGTTGAAAATCCCCCCGGCCATCGCGCCCGTGGCGCCGTAGCCACCGTTGCCGCCCGTGCCCGACACCAGCCCACGGGTGATCACCAGACCATCGAGCGTCACGGTTTTGCCCGCCGCAATTTCAATCACCCGGGTCCTGTACTGACCGTCGAGAATCACATCCGCCGCACCGTCATTGTTCAAGTCGCCATCAACGGTGATGTTCTTGTTGATCAGCAGTTCGGAGGTCAACTGCACCGTCATGCCGGAGCTGAAAGTGACGATATCGCCGTTCTGCGCCGAAGCGATGGCGGCACGCAACGAGCCGACGCCGGTGTTCGCGTTGTTGGTGGCCGTCCAGGTCGCCAGGCCCCACTCATAGTCGCTCATGGCCATTTTCGACAGCACGTTGGCGCTTTCGATATTACCGGTGGCGATCTCCAGATCCCAATCGCCACCCACGCCGGTACGGTTGCTGGACGCCGCTACATCACGGCCGGTCAGTTGCGCCAGGGAATCGACGAAGTTCAAACCCCGTTCACCCTCGGCGGTGTAGCAGCCGTAGATCAGGATGTCGCCGCCGACGTTCATGTCCTTGCCGATTTCCGCCAGCACCGCGCTGCGGGCCGCGACGTTGTCGGCAGACAGGTAACTGTTCCCCAGCCACAGATCGCCCGCGTTACCGTGGGCGATGATCTGTACCGAGCTGATGCCCTGATGGGTGTCCAGGTAATCGGCAATCTGCTGCAAGCCGTCCTTGGTGGCATCGAGTTGGACCACCTGAGTACCGGGCGCCACACCTTTGAGCAGGCTGTCGGCATCCTTGACCCGGGAATCGACGAACACCACGCTCTGTCCCGGCACGGCAACGGGCGCCACGGCGGGCGTGGCATCGGCCTGGCCGTGGGTGTCCTGGCTGGCGACCGGTTTCTCCGCAACGGGCGGCTTGGCCGCGTCGGCCGTGGTGTGGCTGTCAGCCTGGGCGCTATCGGCCACCGTGGCCGCGACCGCGCCGTCGAACAGCATTCGCGGTTCCAGGGACATGATCATTGGAGAGGCCAGCGCTCGTGCGCCTTTGGTAATCCGTGACTTGCCGTTGCTCCACCACATGTTACTCACCCGGACTCGAACGTTTTTTCTGCGTAAACGAAAACGCCGCGATCAACTGATCGCAGCATCGGCTTTCATACGAATGACATTGGCGGCGCTGGCAGAGCCATCGAGCCAGAAGGACAATTCTGCGTACTGCTTGAACAAATCCGGCGGCAGAATCGTGCGCCGCGATTGCAACTCGACTTTGGGTTTGACCTTGTGCAGGCCGGACACGCCGAGGGCTTGATCGAACTCCGGCGCGTCGTAGGCCAGGTGGTCGAAATCGTGCTCGAACCAGGGTTCGCCAATGAAGTCGTAGACCAGCCGCATCACCCGGTCTGGCGCCTGGGTCAGCAGGTCGTAATCGACGATCAGCAGCGAGTCGGCGTGTTCACCGTAATAGGCTTCCTTGAGCGCCGCCCAGGCAAAACCGACCAGGCGATTGCGTTGGGCGAGGGTTTCGCAGCGGCTGTAGACCGTGTTGCGTTCGACCGCATCGCCAAACAGCTTGGTGTTTTCAAAAGGGTTGGCGCGATAAAGACGCTCGATGCTGTCCATGACCCAGGCAACATTGCGCACACAGGCAATGACCTTGGCTTGCGGGAACAGATCGCTGATGGCCGGCAGGCGCGAACTCCACAAGCGGTTGGTGTCGAACACCACCGGTTTGTCGGCCTTGTCGGCGTAGAAGGAGTCAAACAGGCCGCGAAGCAAACGGCGGCGCAGGTCGGTATCGATCACCGCGCCGAACTCGCTGCCGGCGCTGCATTGTTCGAGGACACCGGAAAAGAGTGAGCCGACGGGGCTGGTCATGCCGGCATGGAAACGCGGGTTCTGCAAAAGGATTGCAGAAAGCAGGGTCGAGCCCGAGCGCGGCAAGCCGGAAATAAAATGGAACTGCTGCAATCCCTTCACCCTAGTCATAAGTCCTTTATGTATGACGGAGCGTAGACCATGAATGGCCTTAAAAGTAGTGGTGTTTTGATATCAAATCGAAGTTACGGCGCTGACTAAAACGCGTTTTTTATTACTGCTTGCGAGGTGAATCGTTTAAGCATTCCACCGACTCAATGCAGTACGAACAATCGCGCAGTGGCGCCTCCCGCTTGTGTTTCGCCCGAGCGCTGCCAGCCTGAGGGCAACGGCGCGAACTCGTCCGGAACATCGACGGTGCCAATCAGCCAGACCCGGCCACTGCCCTTGGGCAAGCGGTCGAGACTGTCGAGGTACGTGTCCTGAGGCACCAATGTGCCGAAGCCATAGGCGTTCGGCCGGCTCGAAGCGCCATTGGCCAGCGGCGGAGTGAACAGCAGCGGCTTGGCCTCGGTGCGGTTGTAATAGACGTAACTGAGGTACCAGAGCATGTCACTGGTGACGATCCGGTCACCGGTCACGAAGTGCTGGTTCACGTAGTCGACCATGACGTTGATTTGATCATTGGTGTCCACCGTGGCGTTGTTCTTCAGACCCACCAGTTCAACACCGACAAACAGCACCAGCACCGTCACGGCCAGCACCCGAAAGCCTGAATACAGACGATCAACCGCCAGCGCGACAATCATCGGCAGCCCCAGGGCATACGCCGTCAGGTAGCGCTCGATGAACACCGGCGTGATAAACGAAACCCCGAACACCAGCAGCAACGGCAACGCCGTGTAGATCACCAGCAGAGCGCTGCCACGAAAGACACTGCGGTCCCGCGCCAGCGCCACCCCCACAATGGCCAGTAACGCCAGCGGCATCGTGATGAACATCAGCGTCGGCAGGTTCTCGCCATCGTCCTGGATCAGGAACGACCAGAACATCGAAGGCAACGAGCCGAACGTGACAGGCGTTTCCCAGCCCACATCGCCGTTGGCCTTGAGTTGATCCAGGTGCTGGAGCAGATCGATCAGGCTCGGCGCCCACGGCAGGTACAACAACACGATCGCGACATTCGCCAGCCACCAGTCGGGGCGTTGAACATGGCGCAAGCGATGCCCCGGCTGGACGCGGATCAGCCCCAGATACAGCCAGTGGCAGAGCACGCACAGGGCCGTGAAGTAATGGGTGTAGAACGCAGCAGTCATCAACAGCACATACGCCACCAGATATCGCCTGCGATGCGGGCGCTTGATCCAGTAGGCCAGGGCAATCGTCGCGCCGATCAGCCACAACCCCAGCAGCGAATACATACGCACTTCCTGGCTGTAGCGCACCGCCGTGGGCAACAGTGCCAAGAGGAAACCGGCCAGCAGCGCTGCACGGCGAGTGGCGAGCAAGTCCATCAGCCAGACGCCGAGCCACACCGTGACGATGCCGGGCAAGGCGCTGAGGCAGCGGATCGAAAAAATGCCGTCACCGAACAACCCGACCCAGCCATGCAGCAGCAGGAAATACAGCGGAGGGTGCACGTCATGGGCCGCATGGACCCAGATGTCGGCCACTGAATACTGACTCAGTAGCAGGCTGGAACCTTCATCGCCCCAAATGGCGGCCGCCGTCAGGTCGTAGAAACGCACCAGCGCCGCCAACGCCAGGATCGGCAACAGCCAGTGCTCCTGCGCCCAGCGCAACCAGCGCTGAACAATCGCCCAGATGCCGGGCGCGGCGTGCGGCTCATGGGTGCCGCCAAACGGTGTTTCTCTGCGCGCCTCCATTACCCCCCCTGAAACAGCCCTCGACCACCCTGCCTGTTGATCACTTTAGGACGGCGCCGGTTCGTCGTCGATGCCGGTTTTGCGACCAGCGACATTCGGCCGTGAGGCGCATCAACTACGCTCTGGTTTGGCGTGACTCAGCCAGGGAAATGAATGGAGTCGGCTGATCGCAACGATGGTTCCGGACGTCCGGGCCACGCTTGTGGCGCGCCAGACAACTAACCTGAGGGATGAGGAACTATGGAAGTATTCATCGGCACTATCCAGCCTTTCGCCTTTAACTACGCGCCCAGCGGCTGGGCCTTGTGTAATGGCCAGACGCTTGCCGTCCAGCAATACAACGCACTGTTCGCGCTGCTGGGCGTCAACTTCGGAGGCAATGGCGTCTCCAACTTCATGCTGCCCAACCTGCAAGGCCGAATGCCGGTGTGCATGGGTAACGGGCTGAACCTGACCCCACGCGTCATCGGCGAGTTCTCCGGGACCGAGAACGTCACCGCGACCATCACCAACCTGCCCAATCACACCCACGCCCTGTCCGGGCTGACGGCCACCACCACCCTGCAACTGGCCAGCCCGGCGAGCAACCCGGTCACCACCCCCACCGCGACCAACTCGTACATCGGCGCATCCGGCGGCGGACCGGGCTCGGCGAGCATCTACTCCGATCAGCAAGGTGCGGCGGCCGTGCCGCTCAAGGGTGTGGCCACGACGGTCACCGGGGAAATCTCGTCCGCCGGCAACGGCCTGCCCATGGCAACGATGAACCCGTTCCTGGTACTGAACTTCAGCATTGCCCTGGAAGGGCTGTTCCCTTCGCGCGGTTGAAATCCGGCCGGGGGATTCAACGCCCCCGGTCACTTTCATTTTTGGGAGTGACGCCATGCTGCAAGAGGTTCAACACCAACACTTTCAGGCGCTTCTGGGAAAGACGGGGACGCTGCGATTGCCGGATGGCAGTGAGCTGCCGATCCATATCGACAGCCTTGAAGAATCACCCCGATCGCGGATGCCGAATAGCGAGCGCATGCCGTTCGTGGTCGAGTTCAACAGCCTGCAATCCACGGAGTTCGTAGATGGGTTGTGCGCGCTGGAGTTACCGGATCTTGGCCACGTGGAGGATATTTTTGTCTCGCGGGTGCCCGCCATGGGCAGGGATCCGGGCGTGGGTTACTTCTACATCGCATTCAACTGAATTCACCGGGATCAAAATGTGGGAGCGAGACCGGCTTGCCGGCGAAAGGGCCTTCACACTCAACATCACTGCTGAATGATCCACCGCTATCGCGAGCAGGCTCGCTCCCACAGGGTCATGGTTGTATTCAGCCATTCGGATACCACACCAACCGCTCCGCCGCCGGATTACGCTCTTCAACCTGAAACCCCAGCGCCAGGTAATGCTGGCGCGCGTGGGCATTGTTGGCCCAGACCACCGTGGCCACCGGGCAGCGAATCTGCTGTGCAGCTTTCTGCACCCCTTGCAGCACCGCCCGACCGTAACCCTGGCCACGAGCCTGCGGGATGAACGCCAGGTACAGCACGCGGATTTCATTCGGACCAAAATCAGTGGTCAACGCACCGATGGCCGTGTCGAGCTTTTCGATCACGTAGTGCATCGCGTTGGGGAAGTGCTCTCCCAGCCCTTGTTCCTGTACCTGGAATTGCTGGGCGACGACCTGCTCAACCACCTCTCGCTCGCAGTCGATCCATTGCAGATCCGGTCGTGCCGATTGATAAAGCCTGTGCAGAAAAGGACCATCGTTAACGCGCGACGGCCGCACCACCAAACCGTCGGCCACCACAGCATCCGTGTTCGCCATCGCTGCTCTCCCTAGAAACCGCTTTCCCTGACACCCAGCGCGGCCATTCGCCGCCAGGCAACGCCCAGCAATGACTCGCCACTCCCCTGCAACACCACCACGCCACGCAAAGGTTGAAGCGGCGTCGGGGTGGCCTCGAGGGTGTTCAGCCGCGCGCCGTATTGTCCCTGTACCGGCTCGGCCCGTTGCGAGGCATCCCGGCGCACGGCAATCGGCCCGTGGTGATCGGAGGTCAATGCCTCCTGATCGACATAGGTCGCACCGTTGGTGTCGATTTCGGTCAATTGCACGGCGATCGCCGGGTGCATCGGATCATCGGCGATAAACCGCCCACTGGCGCCCGGCGCAACACGCCACAACTCAGCCTCGGCCAGATAACCACGCAGCCGTGCGCCGTCTTCCACCACCCGCGCCAACGGATCTTTGGGCGACAACCAGCGGCCGGCGGACAACTGCGGCAACAGATCTCGCACCTTGCCCGCCTGCGGCGCCCGAATCAGCAGCCGCTCCCGCTGCGCAGCCAACCCACGGTACTCGGCCACGGCCTCCGCCAGGCGCTGCTCGACAATGCCCGCATCGGCGGCGGTTTCGCTGCGACCGGCCTGGCGGCGCATCTGTAATTGCTGGATCTGGATTTCGCGACGGACGATGGCCTGGCGCGAATCCAGATCCGGCGACACCAATTCGATCAGCACGTCGCCCTGAGCCACCACCTGACCGTCACTGACGTTCACTTGTTTGACCCGCGCCGCCACCGGCGCATGCAAGGTACTGACGCGCCCGGCCTCGAGCATCGACGGCAGTTCCACGGCACTGCGCCAGGGCAGCGCCAGAAACAGCACAAAAGCGGCCAGCCCCAACGCACTCAACAACACCCGCGACACATGGGCGTGCTCACGCTGGCTCCACCACTCGCGCCACTCGCGCACGATGGGCAGAAAGATGAACCACACCAGCTCCACCAGCATCAGGAAAATCCCCAGGAGCTTGAAGAACAAGTGGTACACCGCCAGCGCAATCCCGAAAAACAGCACCGCGCGCCACAACCACGTTCCATAACCCCAGACCAGCAAACGCCGCCGCATCGTCGGCGACCAGGGTTCCGGAGCCGGTGCGCCGTAGCCGAACAAGGTCTCACGCAGATGCCAGCGGCACAGGGCAAAGGCTCGCCCTTGCAGGTTCTCCACGTCCCAGAAATCACTGAGCAGAAAGTAGCCGTCGAACCGCATGAACGGGTTGAGGTTGATCACCAGCGTGGTAATCCAGGTGGCACTGGCGAGCATGAACGCCGCCGTGCGCGCCGGTCCGTCGGGCAACAGCGACCAGGCGAGCAGCGCGATACTCGCCAGCAGCAGTTCGGCCAACACGCCACCGGCCCCGATCAGCAAGCGGGCACGTCGATCATTCACCCGCCAGGCATCGCTGACATCGGTGTAAAACATCGGCAGCAGCACCATGAACGCCACACCCATGCTTTGCACCCGACAGCCCGCGCGCTTGGCCATGAACGCGTGACCGAATTCGTGGCACAGCTTGGCAAAGAACAACGCCACGCCGAAGGCCAGCGCGCCACCCAGGCTGAACAAATGGGGGAAAGTCGCGATGAATCGCTGCCAATCCCGGGACACCAGAAATACCCCCAGAATCAGTGTTGCCGGCAATCCGAAGCGCAGCGTTTGCGGACCGAATCGTGACAGCCAGGGCCAGGCGCGATTGAGAAAGGCGTCCGGCCGCCAAAGAGGAATCCGGAAAAACAGGTACTGATGCAACAAGACCTGCCACCACGACTGATGCTGGGCGGCAGCTTTCAAGTTGTAACTTTCACGCTGCTGCGGGTCGAGGGCGCTGATCAGATCGTGGCTGCGCAGAAAGCTCAGCAGTTGCTCCAGATCGCTGCCGGCCAACGGCAAACCCGGCTCGCGATTGGCGGCGTGCACTATTTTTTCGGGATCGCCCAGGGACCAATGTCGCAGCAAGCGCATCGCCGCCACCCCGAGCTTGAAATAGCGACCGCGCACCGGGTCGGCCAACGTCCAGCGCGGCGAGCCGTCCAGCGCCGGTGAAGCGGGCGTCAATTGCAAATCCGCGCGCAGGCTCGGCAGGCTCATCTACAGCCCCACACTCTGGCGCAAACCGGCCAGTGGTTTACGTAACAGGTACAGCGCCAGGGGCGCGCGATCGCCGAAGATTTTCGCCGTCCCTCGCAAGCCGATGCGCGGCGGCGCCTGATCGAAACTGGCATCGAGCCGATAGGCCAACTGTCCGCCGGCGGTGGGTTGTGCTTCGTATGCTGCGCGCTCGAGCCGGGCCGAATGCCGTTGCAACGGATCACTGTCGAGGAACAGTGCGACTTGCGCACCCGGCTCCAGGGAAATCGCATCGCTCACCGCCAGCTCGATACGCAGTTCGGCCTGGCTCGGGTCGGCGATTTCCATCAGCCGTTCGCCGGTCTGCACCGGTTTGCCGGTCCAGCGCTCGGCGTCGGCGAACACCGCGATACCGTCGCGCTCGGCCCGCACTTCGCTGCGCTTGAGCAATTCACGGGCGTAGTCCCGTTCGGCGCGTTTTTGTTCGACGCGCGCCGCCAGCAAGTCAATCTTCGAACTGGACTCGGCATCGGCAAACGAGCGCTGGGAATTGGCTTTCAACTCAGCTTCGGCAACGCCCAACGCGCGTTCGGCCACATCAGCCTGAGCCTTGAGGGTGGTGCCTTCGAAGCGCAGCAACGGGTCGCCGGTTTTCACGGTCTGGTTGGGTTTGACCAGGAATTCGGCGATCACGCCGTCCAGCGGCGCAGCCACGACGCGCCCGCCCAATGGCACTACTTCGGCCGGCGCCAGCACCGATTGGCGCACCGGGATCAACATCCCGAGCACCAGCAGAGCAATCAACGCGACCTGACGTTTTCGGGTCCAGCGCAGTCGCCAGGGCTTGTGCGGTTGCAGCGCCAGCCAGGCGTGACTGTAAGTGTCGCCGAGTTGCGACAGCAGCACTTGTTCGGCCGGGTTCCACGGTAAATCCCGGGCTAGCCACAGACCGCCGAACACTTCGCTTTGGTGATCGATCAGCGGCAACCAGAACACCTGGGCGGCGGACAGACTTTGCCAGTCCGCCTGAATCGATTCGCTGAGCAGATCGGGCGCAATCACCCGCGCCTGCTTCAGCACATCACGTTTGAACAACTGCGCCACGGCCTGCTCGACGAACGCCACGAATGGCGCGTTCGGGTCGACGGTACTCACGCCCGTCACCGCGTGCACCTTGCCGGCAATCAACAACGCGGCATGACGAAAACCGAACAACCCCTGAGCGTCATTGACCAGGCTGTAGGCCAGTTGTGACGGAGTGCGTGCGGCGCGGGTCTGGCGCTCAAGATCGAGAAAGCGGGCGAAGACCTGTTCCGCGCCGCCGCTGACCGGAGCGTTCACTTGAGCTCCGCGAAACGCGCCGTTCCGCTCATGCCGGCCAACAAACCAGAGGCGTTGGGCAACGTCGCGACCAACAGCAAGGTCTGACTGCCCTCGTCAATTCGCGCGCCCAATCGTTTGACCGTGGCATCCAGTGGCCGGCCGGTTTCATCGGGGACAAAACTGAACGTCTGGCCGGGCTTGAGTTTGCCCATCCAGCGCGACGGCACCAGTAAATGGATTTCCAGGGTGCGGTTGTCGACTACATCCAGCAACGGCGCGCCGGCGGCAACGCTTTCAAAACGCTGAACCTTGCGCTCCACCACCTGACCATCAAACGGCGCAACCACGCTGCAGCGTTTGACCTGAACCTGATACACCTGAGATTGCGCCTGCGTCTCGCTGAGCCTTGCCTCGGCCCGCGCCACTTCGAAACGCCCGACCGAATTCAACGCCGCCAGTTGTTTGTTGTGAGCCAACTCCTCACCGGCCCCACGGCTCGCAGCCTGCGCCGCATTGAGCTGCGCCTGATAGGCCGAACAATCGAAACGCGCCAGCGTATCGCCCTTCTTGAACGACTCGCCCTCACTGAACGGCAACTCGACAATCCGCCCGGACAACTCACTGGCAAGCATCGCCTGATCCCGGGCCCGCAGCACGCCACGGGCCTCGGTGCTGGCTGCCGAACCGCTGCTGCCGACGGTGCTGCTGTCCAGCAGCGGATCGTCTGGCACGGGCGTTTGCGCCTGAGCGGTACACGTTAAAATGGTCAATCCGATAACCCACACACGAACTCGTCGCATAACCGTAACTCCCTGACGGATGAGCGGAGTCTATGACAGTGTGGGTGAGCGTCAAGTGGGTGGGGTTGATTGGACTAACGCAGCACCGTTTCCATTACTGGATACACCGACTCCCATCCCCCACCCAACGCCTTGTACAACCCGACCATCGCCAGCGACACCCCGGTCGAACTTTCGACCCATTGCTGCTGAGTCGCCAGCAATTCACCTTGCACGGTGAGTACGTTGACGAAATCCACCACGCCTTCCACGTACTGCTGTTGCGCGGTGCGCAGGGCGATCTGGTTTTGGCGTACGGCTTCGGCGAGGCTGTCGCGGCGCAGTTGGCTGGCGTTGTAGGCGGTCAGTTGATCGTCGATTTCGTGCCAGGCGCGCAGCACGGTTTGCTGGTACGCGATGGCTGCTTCCTGTTGTTGCGCTTCGCGCAAGTTCAGCACACCACGCAGGCGACCGCCGTCGAACAGCGGCAGGCTGAATTGCGGGCCGATTCCGAAAGTACGTGAGCCCCATGAGCCGAAGTCGCTCAGTTGCATGGCCTGCGAACCGAGGTTGCCTGACAGGGTGATGCGCGGATAGAAATCGCCCTTGGCCACGCCAATGTTTGCGGTGGCGGCATGCAAGCGGGCTTCGGCCTGGCGGATGTCCGGGCGACGCTCGGCCAGTTGCGACGGCAGGCCGATGGCGACCTGACGCGGGGTTTGTGGCAACGGCGCGTCTGTGGATAACTCGGCGTGCAGCGCTTGCGGCGGCTCGCCCATCAACAGACTGAGGGCGTTGATCAGTTGTGACTGGCGCTGCTCCAGTGCCGGCAAACGCGATTCGATGGCCGCGACTTGCGCGGCGGCTTCGGCGACATCCAGGTCGGTAGCGACACCGTCGGCCAGGCGCAGTTGCGACAGTTTCAGGCTGTGGCGGGCGACGTCGAGGTTCTGCTCGGTGACAGCTCGTGTGCTTTGCACGCCGCGCAGTTGAATGTAGTCCTGGGCGGTTTCGGCGAGCACCGACAGCAGCACACCGCGCTGGTCGTTTTCCGCAACTTCAAGGGTGGCATCAGCCGCTTCGGTTTCGCGCCGCACACGCCCCCAGAAATCCAGTTCCCAGGAGGCCGAGAAACCTGCGTCCCACAGGTTGAACGCCGAGTCACCGTGGTGCCCCGACGGGTCGCTCAGGCCTTCACCGCTGTTGCGTTTGCGCCCGTAGCTGCCGGTGGCGGCGGTGTTGGGATAGCGTTCGGCGGTGATCACCTGGCGCGCGGCGCGGCTTTGCTGCAAGCGGCTGCTGGCGAGCTTCAGGTCGAGGTTGTCAGTCAGAGCGCGTTGGGTCAGGGCCGAGAGTTTCGGGTCCTGGAAAACTTCCCACCAGCGTTCGTCCATATGAGCGGTTATCACTTCACTGGCGGCGGCTTTCGACGGTTTCGACCATTCGGCAACTTGCCGGGCTTGAGGCTTCTGGAAATCAGGGCCGATGGTGCAGGCGGTGAGGCTCATGACGAGCAAGGTACAAATACTGTGTCGAAGCAGATGGCCTCTTCGCGAGCAGGCTCGCTCCCACAAGGGGTCTTCTTTTGTGCTGAGAATGTGGCCGTTGCGCAGATCCACTGTGGGAGCGAGCCTGCTCGCGATGAGGCCAGCCCGGCCGACGAAGATTTTCATCGTTGCGCAACCTCATGCTTGCCGGTTTCAGCCGTATCAATACTCGCCTCCACCGACATCCCCACCCGCAACCGCTCAGCCAATGGCTGCCCCGGATCGAGGACGATTTTCACCGGTATCCGCTGCACGACCTTGGTGAAATTACCGGTCGCGTTGTCCGGTTTGATCGACGCGAAAGTCACCCCGGTGGCCGGCGCAATGCTCTCGACGCGACCGCGCAATGCTTCGCCGCCAAGGCTGTCGACACGCACCTGAACACCCTGCCCCGGCTGCACCTCGCTCAGTTGGGTTTCCTGGAAATTGGCGACCACATACGCTTGCGCCAGCGGCACCACGGCCAGCAGCTTGCTGCCCGGCGTGACATACGCACCGACACGCACCGCACGCTCGCCCACCATGCCGTCCTGCGGCGCGACGATGCGCGTATAGGACAGCTCGTAGCTGGCCATTTCCAGGGCCGCTAGCGCCCGTTTCAATCCGCCGTCGGCGGCGTCACGCTGGGCGGTGAGGATCTCCACTTGCTTGCGCTCCGCCGACAGCACCGCTGTGGCATTGGCTAACCGGGCACTGGCTTGATCAATGCGCGTACGCGCTTGCTGAGCATTCTGAACCGTACCCGCGCCAACGCCGGCAAGGTGGTTGTAGCGGTTCAATTCATGCTCGGCGAACGCCATTTCAGCCTTCGCCGACACCACCGTGGCTTGCGCCTGAGCAATCACTGACGTCTGGCGCTCAAGGGTCGCCAGGGCGTTTTGCAGTTGCGCTCGCGCCACCAGCGTTTCGGCGTCGGCGGCTTGAGCGGCAGCGCGCAGGTCGCGGTCATCGATCAGCGCCAGCAACTGCCCGGCCTTGACCTGCTGGTTGTCTTCCACCAGCACTTCCTTGATGAACCCGGCGACGCGGGGCACGACCAACGTGAAGTCGGCAGAGACAAAGGCGTCATTGGTGTTCTGTTGCGTACGCTTGCCAAAAATTCCCGGCGCCAGCAGATACACCAGCACGCCGACCGCCACCACGGAGGCAATCGCGACGGCGATTTTTTGCTTGGATTGAGTCGTCATAAAAACCTTCTGTTTCAGTGAAGCATTCATGTCGGCGCACGCGGCGGATAGATCCGCGTCGGCAGCCAGAAAATCAACAGGATCAGCGCCAACGCGACGCCGCCCATGCACAGATAAAGGTCCGAGGCGGTCAGCACCACGGCTTGCTCATGCAGCCGGTGGGCAAGGCCCGCGCTGTCGCTGTCGGCCAACGGCGAGTTGCCGAGACGATCCACCAGCATGGTCGAATGAAAGTGCAGCCGCGATGTGGTCAGTGCGTCGATTACGCCAGTCGCGATCACCGCCGACAGGCCTTTGACGGTGTTGAACCAGGCGGAAGCGAACGGCCCTTCCATCGGGCTGATGCTGCCGGTCGAGAGCATCAACAGCGGCAACACCGCCATCGGTTGACCGAAGATTTGCAGCAGTTGCAGCACGTAAAAATCGTCGCGAATCCACGCTGACGTCAGCTGCGAGCCACCGATGCACGACAACGCCAGCATGCTCAGGCCTATCCCCAACACCCAGCGGCAATCGACCCAGCGCAGGTTGCACAGCGCCGCCACCAACGGCAGCGCGAGCAACTGTGGCAGCGCCGCCAGCAACATGACCGGGGCGGTCTGCACCGGGCGATAACCCTGGACCTGCGCGAGGTAACTGGACGGAATGATGATCACCGCCAGCAAAATCACCAGCACACCGGCCAGGGTCAGCAAGGCGAACGACAGGTTGCGGATGCCGAGCATCTGCATCTTGAAAAAAGGCGTCGGCTGCGACCATTCGTTGATCAGGAACAGCACCAGCAACACCAGCCCGCCGCCGAGCAGTCCGCAGATCAGAGTCGATTCGAACCAGTCCAGCCGATTGCCCTGCAGGATGCCGATCACCAGCATGCAGATCGCCGGAAAACCCAGCAGCAATCCGCGCCAGTTGAACTGCTTGAAACGCTCAAGGCGCAGCGGATCCTGGGGCAAGCCGTAGGCCACCGCCGCCATGGCGAGCAGGCACGGCGCGATGATTTGCCAGAACGTCCATTGCCAGCCGACATGCTCGGTCCACAACCCGGCCAGTGGCGTGCCGAGCCCCGGACCGAAGGTGGCCGTGAGGGCATACCCGGCCAGACCGTAGAGCTTCACGTTGGCCGGTAAAAAACGCAGGGCGACGGTCATCAACATCGGCGGCAAGGCACCGCCCGCCAGGCCTTGCAAGGTGCGCATGAGCAGCAGGCTTTCGTAGTTCGGGGCGAACGGACACAGCACGCCCAACAACGTGAACACGCTGATCGCGCAGAGAGTGAAGCGCCGCAACGAGAACGTCACCGAGCACCACGGCGCGAACGCCATCGCGGCCACCGAGGTCGCGGTGTAACTGGCGACCAGCCAGGTACCTTCGTCATAGCCGATGGCCAATGCACCGCGAATATCGGCGAGGGCGACCTTGGTCACCATCTCGTTGAGGCCCGACACCAGCACCGCCAGCAACACACCCACCAGGCCGATGATGATTCGCGGACCGAAGACCGGTGGCGTCACGGCGACCGTTGGACTGGCCACGGCGAGAGGTGCCGGGGCCGTGAGGGAAGTCATTACTGCAAGCTCCGGGATGTGAATGTCGGAGCATTTTAAGAAGCGCGGGACCTGACGAAAATCAACTTATCGGCAGGTTATAAGTGCGTTCCATGCAGCAATACAAACCCCCTGTAGGAGCTGGCTTGCCAGCGATGGCGATTTTTCAATCAACATCTTCAGCGCCTGATGCATCGCTATCGCCGGTAAGCCGGCTCCTACAGGGGTCCCTGTTCAGTCTGACGTGGGTTGCGCGGCCAGCCATGTCGCGTCGCAGCACGCCTTGAGCGTTTCACGCATCCAGCGATGCGCCGGGTCTTTGTCGAAACGCGGGTGCCAGGCCTGGGTCAGCATGAGGGTCGGCAAAGGGATCGGCAGGGTGAACGAGCGCAATTTCAAGCCCAGCCGCCGCACGCTCAGCAGCGCCTCCTTGGGCACCGGCAGAATCAGATCGGAATCAGGCAAGGCAAACATCGCCGCATGGAAGCTCGGCGCAATCACCGCCACTCGCCGCTCCAGACCCAAGGCATTGAGCGCGGTATCGATCGGGCCGCGAGCAATCCCGCGCCGGGACATACTGATGTGAGAAAACCCGGCAAAACGCTCGGCGGTGATTTCTTCGTCGAACAGCGGATGGTCTTCGCGCACCAGGCCGACAAAGTGTGTGGAAAACAGATTCTGCACCTTCACTTCCGGAGTCTGCGGCCGGGTATTACTGATGTTCAAATCAATCCGGCCTTCGCGCAGCGCCTCATCATCGCCGTCGCCTTCGGGCACAAACCGCAACTCGCAGTGCGGCGCCTGACGGTCCAGCGTGTCGAACAGCTTGCCGCCGTATACGCCCACGAAAAAGTCATTGGCCCGAATGCTGAAGCGCCGGCGTAACGAACCCAGCTCTACCGCGTCTGCCGAACGAAACAGCAACGCGGCCTGCTCCACCACATCGCGCACCTGTTCGCGCAATGCCAGCGCCTTGGGTGTCGGCACCAAGCCACGACCGGCACGCACCAGGATCGGATCGCCGATGGCCTCGCGGATCCGCGTCAACGTCCGGCTCATCGCCGCCGGGCTGAGGTTCATCCGCCGCGCAGCGCCCACCACACTGCCCTCGTCGAGCAGGGCGTCGAGGGCGACCAGCAGGTTCATGTCTGGTAGTTGCATGGTGAGCACTAATGTTTGATCTGGATTGTTTCGAACGCAATGCTAATAGCGTATCTGCGCTGTAGGAGCAAGCTTGCTCGCGATGAACGATAACGCGGTCCGCCTGTGGAACCGAGTCACGCCGATCGCGAGCAAGCGTTGCTCCTGCGTCTGTACTGCAAACCTAGCAGTTCTGATAGTTCTCAACTTTGCCTCAGACGTGTAGAACTCAAAGCCCCCCCTGCCCCACTTCTGCGAGGCTTTGATGAATCAACCCAAAGCGGGTGATCAAAAGAAACCCAAGTGGTCACGGACAGTGCTGCTGGCAACCAACGGCAGCCATTCGATCATCGCCGAAGTCCATAGCGGTAAAGCTAACCCCATCGCCTACTCCGCCTATGGGGAGCAATCCGCGGAGCAGGAAGTCGCCACGAAACTGGGTTTTAATGGCCAATTGCGCGAAGCGAATATGGGTTGGTACTTGCTGGGTAATGGCTACCGTGCTTACAACCCGCGGTTGATGCGCTTTCACAGTCCGGACAGTTGGAGTCCGTTTGGTGGGGGTGGGTTGAATGCGTATATGTATTGTGTGGGGGACCCTGTGAATCGGTCGGATCCTACAGGGCATTTGCCTATCTTGGGCCTGGTTGACATGGCTGTCAGTTGGGTGAAAAAAAATGTGCACCTCCCCGGATATCGGGCCAAGGCATTGGGCGCGCCCCTAAGTCCCGAGCAGACCTCTGAGGCAGTGTGGAGGTTCCATGGAGCCAGGATGAGTGTCGCCAATGAAGGCAGGCATTCCCCCATGCTGGGCTTAGGTGCGATGTTAATCACAGTAGGAACATCAAACAGAATGGCAGGCGGTTCTCCAGCGATCAGTGATATTGGCCCAACGACAATAAAGCCCAACGTAGGGTGGCAAGCGAGTGCATTCGTGGGCACAGTAGCCATTGCGGGCGGTAGTAGTATGCCCAAGGGCAGCGGTGGGCCCCCGTTGACCGGGGTTGGAAGTGTGGGCCGGAGTGGAGGCGGAACGCCGCGATCGAGCTTTGACCAGCCAAGAACCCTATACGATGGCCCTCAATATGTATCACGTTTCGAAAACAATCAGCTTCAAGGGAGCGGCCCTTATACTTCCAGCTTCACAACAACTCACCAGCCGCGCCTTACTCCAAATCCTCAACCCGTACATTGGAATAGCCCGAGCCTTCACCAGCCTCTCAGTCCTCCCAACAGCATCTACCATCCTTCTCCACCAGGCAGCCCAGAGAGTGCGAGAAGTTGGTCCTCAGGGAGCTCGACTCGATCCAGATCATCTAGAAGTTCATATTCCAGCAGTTCCAGCAGCTCCAGCAGCAGTTCTGCCAACTCGAGTATCCGGAGTCGGTAAAGAAGGTCTCCATTCACTCAAGTTCGACTCGAAAAAAGCTCTGTTCCCCTATCAGTTCTGATAGTTCACAGCGTTGAAGGGAGGGAGTACAACTAAAGGCCTTGGGTTCTATTGAACCAATCACCAAGGAAGACGCTTCCATGGCTCCCATTAACTCAGTTCAACAACGCGCCGTGCTGCTGGCGACCGACCGCCAAAACTCGGTGCTCGCCGAAGTCGCCGGTGATACCAATCGTATTGCGTATTCCGTCTATGGGCATTGGTCAGCGCAACACACGGTGATGACTCGCTTGGGGTTCAATGGTGAGCTTTGTGAGGCGCGCATTGATTGGTATTTGCTGGGCAACGGCTACCGAGCCTACAACCCGCGATTAATGCGTTTTCATAGCCCGGATAGTTTGAGTCCGTTTGAGCAGGGTGGGTTGAACGCGTACATGTATTGCGGTGGCGAGCCTGTGATGAATAAAGATCCGACCGGGCATGCTTTTTTTCCAAGTCTTACGACCCTTCGCAATAACGTCGCAACGCTTGTTGGTAGGTATCAAGAGCACAGAGCCGTTGGGCAAAATCCCGTAAATGCGTTGATTTCGACTGTCAGCGGCAGTGGAGGACTGCCCAATACGCTGGGCGCTTCGAGTCCGGAAGGCTTAACGCCTGCGGTACTGCCAACAACACATAATGTTCTCCCCACAGCAAAAGACGGTGGGTTACATCACAACGTAGGGGGTGTTCCAAGCTCGACACCGGCTCCGCAAAGTAATGCCTCCCTCCCGAGCTCATCCGGGAGTGGTCCGGGCGGAGGTTACAAGCGAAGTTATCAAGATGACAGTTGGCATGACAGCCGAGCCAAAATGGATGATAAACAGAGAATCATTAAGACCCGCTATCCTGACGAAGTTAAAAGAAGCCTATCGCCCAATAGTCAAAAAAAGGTGACGGACGTCAGGAAATGAAGAGATTCTGTATAGGAGACGCAGCCTCACCGCTGCATCCCCCACCGCTTCACCGTCACCCGCTCCAGCGAATCAAACACCAGATTCTCCACCAGCAATCCAATCAGAATCACCACCGCCAACCCGGCGAACACCTTATCCGTGTACAGCTCATTGCGATTCTGAAAGATGTACCACCCCAACCCACCCTTGCCACTGGTCGCGCCAAACACCAACTCAGCCGCAATCAGCGTACGCCAGGCAAAGGCCCAGCCGATTTTCAGCCCGGCGAGAATCGACGGCAGCGCCGCCGGAATCAGGATGAACAACACGAAACGCATGCCCTTCAAACCGTAATTTCGCCCGGCCATGCGCAAGGTTTCCGAGACACCCAGAAAACCCGCATAGGTGTTCAACGCCAACGCCCAGAGCACCGAATGCACCAGCACGAAAATCAGGCTGTTCTGCCCCAACCCAAACCACAGCAGCGCCAGCGGCAGCAGCGCAATGGCCGGTAGCGGGTTGAACATCGAGGTCAGCGTACTCAGCAGATCACGCCCGAACTGTGTGGACACCGCCAAGGTGGTCAGGGCAAACGCCAGGACGATGCCGATCAAGTAGCCCTTGAGCAATACCACCAGCGAAATCCACACTTTGCCCAGCAACTCGCCGCTGAGCAGCCCGCCATACAACGCACTGGCGGTTTGCAGAAAACTCGGCAACAGCAGGTCGTTGTTCTGAATGCGGGCAACCACCTCCCACAGCACCGCGAGCAAAATCAGGATCAGGCTTTTGCGAATCCAGCCCTGTTGCCACAGGCGTTGACCCAGGGGCAACTCACGCTCCAGCGGGACGCTGGTCAGCGGCTGCAAAACGGTTTCGAACTCTTCACGCGCAGATGATAACTGGCTCATCGGGCACTCCTCTCAATGGCTCAGTAAGCGATGCGAATGTCGGAAAAATCCAGCTCACGCTCGGTTTCCGGTGACTGGCCTTCATCGAACAACAACCGATGAATCCGCCGCGCCGACTCCTGAAACGCCACGCCGCCGAGACTGTGCAAATCGTACTGATGGCTGTGGACTTCCGCCCGTACCCGACCCGGATGCGGCGACAGCAGCAGGATGCGATTGCCCACCACCAGCGCTTCTTCGATGGAGTGCGTGACGAACAGCAACGTGAACCGCACCTCTTCCCACAACAGCAACAATTCTTCTTGCATCTTGCGGCGTGTAAGGGCGTCGAGGGCGGCGAAGGGTTCGTCCATCAGGAGGATTTTCGGCTGCATCGCCAATGCCCGCGCGATGGCAACGCGAGCCTTCATGCCGCCAGACAAGGTGTGCGGATAGGCATCGGCAAATGCCGCCAGCCCGACCTTGTCCAGATAGTGCAGCGCCCGTTCTTCAGCCTCTTGGCGCTTGAGGGTTTTCGACGCCAGCAGCGGAAACATCACGTTCTGTTTGACGGTTTTCCATGGCGGCAGCTGATCGAATTCCTGGAACACCACGATCCGGTCGGGCCCCGGGGCATGGACGGTTTGCCCTTGCAGACGAATCTCGCCTTCAACGGGCTGAATGAACCCGGCAACCGCCTTGAGCAATGTGGATTTGCCGCAACCGGAAGGACCGAGCAGCACAAAGCGGTCCGCCGGGTCGATTTCAAAACTGACTTGGTGGGTCGCTCGAACCACACGCTGCGGCGTGCGGTATTCGAGGCTGACGTTGTCGACCGACAGCAGCGCCTGAGCTGCGACGTTCGGTTTGCTGACCGTGTGGCCTTGCAAAGGGGCGTTCATGTCGGTCAGCTCCCTTGCAGCGGTTTGGTGTCCTGGAAGAAGTAATCCTTCCATGAATCCGGTTTGTTTTTGATCGCGCCGACGCGGTAGAGGAACTCGGCCAGTGGGTAGGTATTTTTCGGCGTGACACTGAATTCGAACTGCGGGTTATCGATGATTTTCAGCAGCGCGGCGCGATCGATTTTCGCCTTGGTCACACGGATGTAGGTATCGGCGGCAGCGCCTTTATCGTTCTGCGCAAATTGCGCCGCTTCGGTCAGCGCTTCGACGAAGGCCTTGTAGGTTTTCGGGTTCTCGTTGCGGAATTTCTCGGTGGCGAACAGCACCGTCGGCGAGTTCGGGCCGAGCAGGTCATAGGTGTTCAACACCACATGGACGTTGGGGTTGGCCAGCGCCTGATCCTGGAATGGCGGGTTGGAGAAATGCCCGGTCAACTCGGTGCCGCCGGCAATCAGCGCGGCCGTGGCGTCCGGGTGCGGAACGGCGATGGTGTACTTGTCGAGGCGATTGAATTCCTTGTCGCCCCATTGCTTGGCGGCCGCGTACTGCAGGAAGCGCGACTGCACCGACACGCCCACGGCCGGCACCGCGATGCGGTCCTGCTCGGTGAAGTCGGCGATGGTTTTGACCTTCGGATTGTTGCTCACCAGGTAGTACGGGAAGTTGCCGAGGGAAGCCACGGCTTTGACGTTCTGCTTGCCGTGGGTGCGATCCCAGATGGTCAGCAGCGGACCGACGCCGGCACCGGCGATATCAATCGAACCGGAGAGCAACGCATCGTTGACCGCCGCGCCGCCGGACAGCTGAGTCCAGTCGACCTTGATGTCGATGCCTTCCTGCTTGCCGTACTTCTCGATCAGGTTCTGATCGCGCACTACGTTAAGCAACAAGTAAACGATGCCGAACTGTTCGGCGATGCGGATTTCACCTTCGGCGTGAGCCACAGTCGGCGCCACCAGGCTGCCGGCGATCAGGCTGAAACCCAGGCCGATGGCCGCAGCCAACGGTGCAAAGGGAAGACGTTTGGACATGATTCAATCTCCGACAAATCAGAAAGGCGCGTCGCCCTGAATGGTGGTGCGATACAACTTGCGGCGCAGATGGCTGGGGCATCCGGCGGCGAGGTGGATCAGCGAACGGTTGTCCCAGAACACCAGGTCATGGGGCTGCCATTGATGGCGGTAGATGTTGTGCGGCAGCACGCTGTGGGCGTAGAGCTCGTCGAGCAGTTGCTTGCTCTCGTCGTCCGGCAAACCAACGATGCGGGTGGTGAAACCTTCGCTGACGAACAACGCCTTGCGACCGTTTTCCGGGTGCGTGCGCACGATGGGATGGACGACTTCGGCAACCTGGGCCAGTTGCTCCGGCGTCAGGGTCGGACGCCAGTTGCCTTCGAATTTGGTCTCGCTGTAACGCGCCGTGTACGAGTGCGCCGCCGAGCGACCTTCGACCGCTTTGCGCAACGCTTCAGGCAGGTTGTCCCAGGCTTTGTGCATGTCGGCGAACAAGGTGTCGCCGCCCTCGGACGGCAATTCCTGGGCGTGCAGCATCGAGCCCAGGCTCGGCAATTCTTTATAGGACAGGTCGGAGTGCCAGAACTTGCCGGCGTCACCGAGGCCGATGGATTGGCCGTTTTCGATGATGTTGGAAACGATGAGGATTTCCGGGTGCCCGGTCAGCAGGAACTGCTTGAGCACGTGGATCTGCAACACGCCAAAACGGCGGCTGAAGTCGATGTGCTGTTCGGGGGTAATGCGTTGGTCGCGGAACACCACGACGTGATGATCCAGGTGCGCGCGGTGGATGCGGGCGAAGTCCTGATCATTGATCGGGCGGGACAGGTCCAGGCCGATGATTTCGGCTCCGACAGCACCGCTGAACGGGCGAATCTCAAAGGTTTGCGGTGCGATTGCAGGTGACGCAGAGACGGCTGACATAAAAATCACTCCCACGCACGGCACGCTCAAGGGCGCGCACGTCGATCAGAAACTCACGGAGGTCCCGTGTTGGTTCGTGTCGTGCGGCGCGCCGATTGGTCGGCAGGTACGCAGGAGGTTGACTTTATAGATATAAGAACGTGAATTTAAATACCGTTAGCGAATAACCATATGGCTTATTTCGCCTATGCTGCTGACAGGATGACGCTGCTCAACGCTTGAGGGACGCTCAATGTTCTACGTGCAACGCAATGCAGATGGTCAACTGATGCGCGTGGAAGCCGAGGCCTATGCCGGGTCCACCGAAACCTTGCCCGCTGAACACCCGGACCTTCAGGCCTGGTTTGCCAGCGAAGTCATGGCCACCAGCCACAAACAACTTCAACAAATCAAACAACTCAAGCAGTTGAAGCAGAGCGACCTGGACATGATCCGGGTACTGGACGACTTGATTCAGGTGCTGACCGATAAAGGCGTGATCCGCGTCACCGATCTGCCGGCCGCCGCACAAGCCAAACTCATGGACCGGTCCCAGGCGCGGGAGGCGTTGGGTGGGTTGAGTCTTTTGGTGGATGAAGATGAGACCGGGTTGATCTGAGTCCCTCCTTCATTGTTGCCTGTTTTGACGCCATCGCCGGCAAGCCGGCTCCTACAGGGTTTGTGATCAACCACTACCTCTGTAGGAGCCGGCTTGCCGGCGATGGCGGCCTTCAAGTCACCGCAGGCTCATCCTTCTTGAACAAAACGCCAACAACTCCGGCGACTCCAGATGATCCTGCGCCCGCTCCACCAACAAATGCACCCCGTCGGCCATTCGGTCAAGCGCCAGTGCGACGCATCGGCTTGAGCCGTCCTCATCGTCGGCGAGGTTGGCAGCGATGGCACTGATGGAGAACAGGTCTTCGAAAGCCCCACTACCAAGGCTTCGGCTCACCAAACAACTGCCCTTGCACACCGTAAATCCCCATCTCGCGAATCACCTCCAACTCCCCGTCCGTCTCGACCCGCTCGGCAATCAACGGCAAGTCGATGCTGTGCGCCGCCCGCTGAATCGCCTCGATGAACAAACGCTTGTCGCTCTCCTGATCAATCGCGCGGATGTAAACGCCGTCGATCTTCAAATACGCCAACCCGAGCCGTGCCAGGTTGCCGATCATGCTGAAGCGCCCGCCAAAGTGTTGCAGGCTCAACGAGAATCCGAGTTCACGTAGTCGCCGTGTCAGCTCTTCCAGCTCAGCCTGCTCCGGCAGTTGTTCCTCGCCGATTTCCAGTGTCAGCCGCGACCCCAAACTGGAATGCGCCCGCAAAATATCGAAGAGTTGACTCAGCGCCTGCGGATTGGCCAGCGTCGCCGAGGACAGGTTCAGCGCCAACGACGCTTCATGGTCGGCCATCTGCTCAAGCACCCGCTCCAACATCAGGCGGTCGAGGCGCGCGGCCCAGCCGAAACGCTCAAGCCACGGCAAGAACCGGCCGGCGGGGATCACCTGGCCCTGCTCGTCGATCAGGCGCGAAAGCACTTTGTAATGCAGCACCAGCGTCGTGTCCTGACTGGCCACCACCGGCTGGAAATACAGCTCGAAGCGCTGCTGATTCAGCGCCAGGTCGAGCAAGCTGTGCCAGGCATGATGATCATCGCCGACAGGGGCCGACGTTGCGCGGTCCAGGCACACCCACCGGGAATCGCCCTGGCCTTCAGCCTGCGCCAGTGCCTGATCCGCCAGCCCGAGTACCGCTTGCGGAGCGTCGCCATACACAAACGGCGCAAGCCCGATGAAGGCCACTGCGGCCACGTCGGTGGCGCCGGTCGCATGCAGGCTGGCCAAGGCACTGTCGAGGTTTTGCGCCAGTTGCAGCGCTTCTGCGCGCAGCAATCCCGGCGCCAGCACGGCAAACTCACCACCACGGATCCGCGTGACAAGGTTCAGCGTTTCGGGGTATTTGGCGCACTCGCGGGACAGTTGTTCGCCGACCGCTATCAACAAATCATCGGTGTGTTGACCGCCCAGGCGCTGATTCAGCCCGGCGAGGTCCTTGACCCGTAGCAGCAACAAATAACCCGAACTCGCCTGTTCCGGATTGCTCACCCGCGCGTTCAATTGCATCTCGAAGTAGCGCCGGTTGGCCAACCCGGTCAGGTTGTCCTGATAGGACTCGGCGCGCAGTTTTTCACTGCGTTCGGCCTGCTCCTGGAACAACGCCTTGAGCTTCTCGACCATCTGGTTCATGGCCTGCACCACGCGGCGCAATTCAGGTGTGCGCGGCAGGTCCGGCAGGCTGAGGAATTCGCGGCGGGCAATGGCGTGGGATTGCTGGACCATGTAGTCCAGCGGTTTCAATTGCCGACGCAACAGCAACGCACCGAGCGCCGCACTCACCGCGCCGCAAAGCAGCAACCAGCCGAGACTGCCCAGTGCGCTCTGCCAAAGCTTGGCCAGCGCGAACATCGGATGGCTGACCACTTCGACCCGCGCGGCCTGTTCCCAGCCACGGCTGACAATCGCATCGCCACCCGCCGGTTCCAGGCCGATCAGTTTGATGAACCAGTCCGGCACATTGGTGACCGCCGGGATGCCGTTGCGTTCGACCAGCGTCTTGTCGCTCGACAGATCAACCACGCGGATGCTCGCGTAGTAACCGCTGTCGAAGATCGAGCTGACCAGCAGCTCGACCATCGCCGGGTCATCGATGTTCGGCGTCAACGACAGCGCCAACGCCGTCGCGGCGTCCTGGGCGTGGGAGCGCAACTGGTTGACGTACTGGGTGCGCGAGCTCTCGAGGCTGACCATGAAGCTGCCGGTGAAGGCGACCACCAGGAACAGACAAATAGCGATCAATAGCTGTTTGAACAAAGACATCTGAGCGCGTGCTCCTAGTTAATCGTTTCGACCGGGAATCCTTCCGCCTGCATTTTCTTCAACACATCCTGCCAACGGGACAACCGCTTGGTATCGCCCACTTTCTTGTTGCCCTTGGCACCCGGCAACCACAAGCCTTCGGCATTGAAAGCGTAGACCGGCAACAGATCGGTACGTTGGCTGGCGGGCTTGATCGCATCGATCAGGCTGTCGAGCACCAGCGGCATGGCGTCAGGGCTGGCGTAGTACGTCAGCACCATGTGCGCGCGATTGAGGCTCAGGGCCTTTACGTAAGTAATGCGCAACTTGTCACTGGAAACGCCGAGGCGGCGCAGGCTGAAATACTTGGCGATGGCGAAGTCTTCGCAATCACCGGCGCCTTTCCACAAGGCTTCGATCGGGGTTTCCCAATAATCGACCTCGTGCCACAGGTCGATGTCCTCTTCATAGCGCATCTGTTTGTTGAAGAATTGGTTGACCACATTGAGCTGGTCCAGCTCACTGAGTTGCTTCTGCGTCGCCAACAATTGCTGCCAGGCATCGATGCGCTGCTGACCCTCGCCCAATGGCCCGTACAACGCCTGCGCCCGACGACTGATCAGGGAAAAATCCCAGTCGGCGTGCAGGCCGCCCGAAATGACACCGGCCAGCAGCAACGCGCAGCACAACCAGCGCAAGGTCCGAGGGATCGCGAAACGTGCCGCCAATGCGAGGCATCCAGGGTGGGCAGGTGGAATCGATTGATGTTGAAGGTTAGCCTGTTAAATGACAATGGCACGGTGAGATCACTGCGGGCCGACTAAACTTGAAGTGTGACCCTGTGTGCGTTTGACAACCTGTCAGGCAGTCACTAGTGTCCTCTTGGATCCAAATTATCTCAGTCATTCAGGGTGCGTAGTAGTGACACAGAAGCCCAACCCTCTCAGCAGTATCAAGGTCAACGGGCCGATTCCCGCTCATCTGGCCCGCTCGGTCATCGAAGAGACCCTGCGTGCCGCCATTCTCGATGGTCGCATTCCTTGCGGCACGGCCCTTCGCCAACAAGACCTGGCCGACCTGTTTGGTGTCAGCCGCATGCCGGTCCGTGAAGCCTTGCGCCAGCTCGAAGCCCAAGCGCTGCTTAACGTGGTCGCCCACAAAGGTGCGGTGGTCGCGCCACTGGTTCAGGGCGACGCCGTCGAGACTTACGCATTGCGCATCCTTCTGGAGTCCGAAGCCCTGCGCCTGTCGATCCCTTTGCTCACCAACGAAGACTTCGAGCAGGCGGCTCGCTACATCGACGAACTGGAAACGGAACACGACTACACCGAAATCGGCCGGCTGAACCGCCTGTTCCACATGTCGATGTATTGCAAGGCGCCTAACCGTCGGCTCTTGAGGCTGGTCGAAGACGGCCTGAACGAAGAGGAGCGCTTCCTGCGCTTCAACCTGGAAGCCATGGGCCTGGGCAAACTGTCCCAGGAAGATCACCGTGCGTTGCTGCGGGCGGTGGAAGACCGCGACGTCGAGCGTTCGGTGAAGCTGCTCGAACATCACCTCAACCGAGGTGTCGAGGTCATCACCCGCTATCTCGAAAGCCCCGAAGCGCAAAGCAGAAAAACCTCGAAATAAATCACCCCGGCAACAGCGCGAGCAGGTCAACCTGCTCGCCCGCGCCTGCCGCGCCTGCACATCCTTTCTGCCAAACCCGCCCCTTGCACTGACCCTACGACGCGTCGGTGATAGCGGCTGCCTTGATTTACGCTCACTCTTGGGCTGCCAACGAATAACAAACGGGCGACGCACCGCATGAGCGGCACAGTCCCCGCATCAAGAACCTAAGGAAGGAGTCTTGCCACGGGAAAGGAAGCATCGGCGTCCCGGCCAACTTCCACCCCTCAAATCACACTAACGATCACCCTTAGAAAGTTGCTTCGAGTGAGGCATTCACTCTTTATTTCGATTTCGACTTATATAAGCCGAAAGGAGCAACTACGCCCAAATAAAACTTATTCATAAAGTCTTATTGGAACTTGTCACGCTCGAAAAAGTTAAACTTTAAAATAGTATAAAAATAACTTGCCCAGCACTTTATTCGTGTATTAGCTTTTCTCCGCCACTACTGGCCACTGGCTGAAACCCCTTAGCCATAAGACCTATATGCAACTAATACCGATCAATTCATTTGAGGCATCTGCTCGCCATCAGACTACTTAAAACGCTCGTTACTTATTGATCACACCTCACTCCGGACCACTTATAGGCTCGCCATGAAATCGACTAAAGACCGTCTTAATCAGAAGAAAGCAGAACTTAGCGCGCACCCGATTTTCTCTGAAATACATTCGCTTTCGGTACTTCAACGTTTCATGGAATCCCATGTGTTTGCGGTATGGGATTTCATGTCGCTGACCAAGCGCCTGCAACAGGAGCTGACCTGCGTTCAGTTGCCCTGGCTGCCGCCGAGCGATCCGCAAGCGGCGCGCCTGATCAACGAGATCGTGCTTGGCGAAGAGTCCGATGATCGTCCGGCCCACGGCCATTACAGCCATTTCGAGTTGTACCTCGATGCGATGCGCGAAGTGGGGGCCAGCACGGCCGTCATCGAACGCTTCGTAGCCCTGCAGCAAGAAGGCGTGAGTTATGACGTGGCATTGCAGAGCGTGGACGTTGACCCGGCCGCTGCGCAGTTCGTGCGCCATACCTTGCACACCGCGCTGCATGCACCCGGCCACAGTGTTGCAGCGGCATTTTTGCACGGTCGCGAGAGCGTGATACCGCAGATGTTCCAGCGGATTCTCGACGATTGGGGCATCGGCATCGAGCAGGCGCCGACCTTCCGTTACTACCTGGAACGGCACATCGAAGTCGATTCCGAAGACCACGGCCCGGCAGCGGAAAAACTCCTCGCGAGATTGGTCAATGGCGATCCGCAACGCGAAGAAGACGTCTACGCCAGCGCCCTCGCCGCCGTGGAAAGCCGCATTGCCCTGTGGGACGGCCTGCGCCTGAGCATGAGCGAGCCGTTGGCGGAGGTGAACGCATGAACGCCGCCGACTACCAATCCTTCGCCGACGCCTGGGAAAGCCGCGCGACCATCCGCACCCGACCGCGCCGCGTGCTGGAGAACGACGAAAAGCTGATCTACCCGCTCAGTCGCCAACCGCTGGTATTGAGCGAAACCTTCCTGCGCGAATGCCCGGAGCAACGGGATTTCGCCCTGGTGCAGACGCTCTACAAATTCATCAACGACGTGGTGATTTTCGAAACCGAGATCGTCGACAAAACCGCGCGCAGTATCGCCAAGAACCGCTTTGCCGTGGCCTTCCCGTTCGCCTGCCGGTACGACGCCATGACCGTGGTGGTGGACGAGGATTACCACGCGCTGGTGGCGATGGATTTCATGCAGCAAACCGTCGCCATGACGGGCATCACGCCCATCGACCTGCCGTATGAAATCGAACTGAGCCGGGCGATTCCGGCCGCCGTGGCACTCGCACCGGAACACCTGCGCAGTGCCGTGGAGTTGATCTGCGTAGCCATCGCCGAGAACACCGTCACCGGTGATGTGGCGGCGTTTGCCAAGGACGACACGGTCAAGCAATCGATCAAGGGTTTGATGGCAGATCACCTGCTCGACGAGGGTCGCCACTCCGGCTTCTGGGCGCGGCTGGTGCGCATCTACTGGCACACCGCAAGTGAAGAAGATCGGCGATACATCGCGCAGATTTTGCCGGTCTTCATCGGCCATTACCTGACCAACGACATTCAGAAGTCGTTCGACTTCCGCCTGATCGATTCCTTGCAGATCAGCGAAGCCGCGCGCGCCGCACTCAAGCGCGAAGTGTCGGGACTGGCCTTCCCGATCAACCGCCATCACCCATTGGTCGCCAACATCGTGCGGTTTTTTCGCAGCAGTTCGCTGCTCGATTCGCCGTGCGTTCAAGAAGCCCTGAGCGACTACCTGGTTTGACGAGGAGCACATCATGAGACGTCTCGACATTCTGCTCATCGGGCAGAGCCAGGCCCTGACCGACCTGGCGCTGGAGCTCGAACAACACGGTCATTCACTGATGCGGCTTGAGGCAGTTGATCAGCCTGCGGCGGGACCATTCGATTTGCTGATCGACGACACAAGCCTGCCGTTTGAGGACTTCGACGCGACATCGCGACTGACGCTGCAACTGGGCGTCGGCGAGCCGCAGACTTCAGGTCTTGTGACGTTGGACTTGCTATGCCTGCACGGTTCGACGCTGCTCACGCGCGTGCCGATTGCCGACGAACCTTCGGGTAACGGCCAGGCATTGCGTGTGCGGGCGGTGGCGGAATTGGTGGACCACGTAGCGTTGCTGGTCAGTCGTTTCTCGCGGGACGCCGACTATTTTCTATTGGCCGAGCCAGCGACCCCGGTGCATTTCGAGCGGCTAGAAAGCCTGCGGTTCCTGGAACGCCTGGCCTTCGTCCATCGGCTCAATTCCACTGCTGATCCTCGGTTGCTGCAACTCGCGCAAGTGCCGATGATCGAGCGGCTTGAGCAGCGCTTCACGCAGTCCGCCGAAAGACCGGCGCTGAACCTTGCCGGCACGTCCCTCAACTATCGCCAACTGCATGCTCACAGCCGCGCCATCCAGCAGCGTTTGCAGCCAATGCTCGAACAACTCGACGGGCCGTGGGTGATCGGCATTTGCCTGCCGAAATGCAGTGCGTTGTATGCGGGGATTCTGGCGATTCTCGGCAGCGGCGCGGTGTATCTGCCGCTGGAGCCGAGCCACCCGCTGCAACGTCAGCACTACATTCTGTCGAATGCCGGTGCCGTGTTGCTGCTGCACGACGGGCAGCATCCTCTTGCATCCGAGATGCTCAGCCTGGACATCAGCGCGATCGACATCGACAGCGTGGATCTCGACCAACCTTTGATGCGCCAGCGCCCGGACCTCGACGCGCCGTGCATGGCGCTCTACACCTCCGGCACCACCGGCCATCCCAAAGGCGTGTTGCTCAGCCAGGCCAACCTCGCGCACTTCACCGCGTGGTACGCCGACTATGTACAACTGACGGAGCAGAGCCGGGCGCTGCAGTTTTCGTCGTTGAGTTTCGACTCGTCGCTGATCGATATTTTCCCGACCCTGTTGCAGGGCGCCGAGCTGATCGTGCCCAGCGATGATCAACGCCGTGATCCGCTGCAACTGGTGGAACTGATCCGCCACCAACGCTTGAGCCACGCGTTTCTGCCACCAGCCTTGTTGAGCATTCTGCCGCTGGAGCAGTTGCAGGTGCTGGATCACGTGATGACCGGTGGCGATGTGTGCGAACCCTATGTCATCGAGCAGCTCACCCGCCAGGGCAACCTCTACAACCTCTATGGCCCGACCGAAGCGACGGTGCTGATCACCGCGCGGCAACTGCGCACCGGCGACAGCAATCGCACCCTCGGCGCGCCTATTGCCAACAGTCAGGTGCTGATTCTCGACGAGGATTTTCAGCCGGTGGGCGAACAGACCGTCGGCGAGTTGTACATCGTCGGGCCCGGTGTCTGCCTGGGCTATCTGAACAATTCACAACAGACCGCCGAGCGCTATTTGAACGTGAGCCTGCCGAGCGGTGAGCACCTGCGGGCCTACCGCACCGGCGACATGGCGAAGTGGACCGACGCCGGTATCGAGCTGTGCGGACGCCGGGACAATCAGGTAAAAATTCGTGGCTTTCGGGTCGAGCCGGAGGAGATCGAACGTTGCCTGCGCGACAGTCAGCTGTACCGCCAGGTGGCCGTGGTCATCGACAGCCAACGGCGGATTCTGGCGTTCCTCGCCCAGCCTCAGGAAGCGCTACCCGGCGCTGCGCGTGAAGCGCTGAAGGCGCACGCCACCCAGTTTCTGCCGGACTACATGCAGCCCACCGCCTGGACCGAACTGGCGAGCATGCCGTTTGCCAGCAACGGCAAGGTCGATCGTAAAGCCCTGCTGGAGCTGCCCGTCAGCATCGCCGAAAACACCGAGCGACGCTTGCCGGCCAGTGCCGATGAAGCGCTGCTGCTGGAAATCTGGGCCGAGCTGCTGGAGTTGCCGGCCAGCGACATTTCCACCGACGAAAGTTTCTTCAATTTGGGCGGCCACTCGATCCTGCTGTCGCGCATGCTGTTGCGCCTGCGTGAAGAGTTCGGTCGCAGCATCTCGATCAATCGCTTCATCGAACTGCCGACCATCGCGAAACTGGCGACGCTGGTGCGCGGCTCCGGTACTGAGGAAGTACTGAGCGAACAGGCCATGGCGGATGCCTTCCGCGAACTGGATATCGAGCCGCTGCCCGTCAGTCGCATGGGTGATGTACACAAGGTGATCGTCACCGGCGCCAACAGTTTTGTCGGTGTGCATATTGTCGAAGCGTTGTTGGCGTGGGGCGCCAGCGAAGTGGCGTGTCTGGTGCGCGATGGCAGCGGGCAATCGGCAGCGGAACGCTTTGCCCACGCGTTGCGGGAAAACCGTCTGGAGCATCTGGATTTGAGCCGGGTGCGGGTTTACGCGGCGGACATCACACAGCCCTCGCTGGGGCTTGCGGTGGGTGTTTATGAGCGCCTGGATCGCGAGTATGGCGCGCTGGTGCACAACGCCGCCAACGTCAATCACGTGCTGGATTACGAGTCGCTGGCGCGGGACAACGTAGAACCAATCTTCGAGTGCCTGCGCCTGTGCGAAGGACGCAGTAAAAAAATCTTCAATTTCGTCTCGACGCTGTCGGCTTCGAGCACGATTTCCGCTGATTGCCGGGTGCTCGAACTGCCCGCCGCGCAGACCCCGCCGATCTATATCAAGAATGGCTACAACCTGTCCAAGTGGGTCGGCGAACGGATCCTGGAAAGGGCTCGGGAGCGCGGGGTTCGGGTCAATCTGTACCGCCCCGGCAACATCAGTTTCAACAGCTTGAGCGGCGTCTGCCAACCGCACAAAAACCGTTTGATGCTGATGCTCAAAGGCTCGATCCAGCTCGGTCAGGTGCCGGAATTCGCGTTGAATTTCGACCTGATGCCGGTGGACTTTCTCGCCCGTTTCATCGCCTTCCACGCCAGCCGATATTCAGCGGAAAAAGCGGTGTTCAACCTGCACAACCCCGAGCCGCTGAGTTGGGACGATTATGTCGCGTCCTTTCGTGAGGCGGGTCGGGAATTCTCCATGGTCAGCGTCTCCGACTGGCAGCAGCAACTGGGACGGGTCGACAGCGACAACGCGCTGTTCGGCGTGCTCGGTTTTTACCTCAACGGCTTCGAAGAAGACATCGGCGACATCTCGATGATCGGCCATGACAACGCTCAGGCCGGCGTGCGGCAGATGGGCGCGCACTACCCGGAAAAATCCCCGGCGCTGCTGCGTCGCGGCTGCGATTACCTCAAAGAAATCAACTTCATCTGAATCACTCAAGCGGAGCAAAACCATGAAAAACCTGCAACCCGATACCCTGATCAAAAACCCGCAAGGCTGCCACGTCGTGTCGTCCGTGGACGTGCCGGCGCAGGCCGAAAAAGTCTGGGCGGTGGTCGGCAACTTTGCCGGCTTCGATCAATTCATCCCGGCGTTGTCGCACATCGAGATGACCGGCGAAGGCGTGTCATCGCTGCGCAAGAAATTTTTCAAGGACGGCAACCTGGTGGTCGAGCAACTCAATTCGCGGGATGACCAGGCGCGAAGCATGACCTGGACCACGATCTACAACACCTTGGGCGTGGCCAATTTGTGGGCGGCGATGACGGTTGAGGTGCTGGGTGAAGGCAAGTCCCGAGCGACCTGGACCATCAAGGCCGAGCCAGCCTCGGGCGGCGCGGAGGCGCTGCCGGGATTCAAGGATTTTGTGCAGGGGTTTGCCGATGATGCGATGAATAATGTGTTGAAGCTGTTTGCGTAGGACGTTACTTCGGCGGTGACTCATCCATCGCTATCGCGAGCAGGCTCGCTCCCACATTGGACCTTCATTGAACACAGCCTATGTGAACAATGATGATCCCTGTGGGAGCGAGCCTGCTCGCGATTGAACGATAACGCGGTCTGACAAATCTGAATCAGATCTTGAAGCTATCAACCAACTGCTTCAACCGATTCGCCTGCAACGACAATGCATCGCAATCCTTCAACGTTTCATTGAGGTTGGCCACGCTCTGCTGATTCAGCAGATTGATCTGATTAACGTCGACGTTGAGGGTTTCCACCACCGCCGTCTGCTCCTCGGTCGCAGCCGCCACCGACTGGTTCATCCCATCGATTTCGCCAATGCGCTTCGTCACGCTGACCAGACGCAGACCCGCCTGGTTCGCCACTTCAACGCTCTCTTCGCTGGAGACCTGACTGGCGTTCATGGTGGTCACCGCTTCACGCGAGCCGACCTGCAGCGACGTGATCATCTTGTGAATCTCCTCGGCCGACTCCTGCGTGCGATGCGCCAGGTTGCGTACCTCGTCCGCCACCACCGCAAAACCACGACCGGCTTCACCGGCGCGTGCCGCTTCAATGGCGGCGTTGAGCGCCAACAAGTTGGTCTGCTGGGAGATGCCTTTGATCACATCGAGAATGTGCCCGATGTTGTCGGTGCTCGCGTTCAGGGTTTCGATCTGCGTGCACGACAGGCTGATTTTCTGCGACAGCTCGGTCATGGCCAGAATGGTTTTTTCCACCACCTGGCGACCGTCATCGGCCTGCTCGCTCGCGCCGCTTGCATGCTGCGAAGCGTCGGCGGCGTTGCGGGCGATTTCCTGGGTGGCGGCGCCCAACTGGTTAATTGCCGCCGCCACGCTGTTGGTGCGCGCACTTTGTTCGTCGGAACCGACGATCGACGCGTTGGACGAAGCCATCACCCGTTGCGACAGGTCATGGACCTGCCGGGTTGCCGAGGACACTTCGGAAATCGACGCGTGAATTCGCTCCACGAACTGGTTGAAGGAGCCGCCCAGTTCGCCGAATTCATCTTTGCTTTCCACGGACAGTCGACGGGTCAGGTCGCCTTCGCCCTGGGCGATGTCCTGCATCGCACGACCCATGGTGGTCAGCGGGCGCATCAGCACGTTGATCAGCAGGGTCAGCAGCACCGCAATGACGGTGACAGCGATAAACATCGCGATCAACGCTGAGGTGCGGAATTGGCTCAATGGTGCGTAGGCCTTGTCCTTATCGATCGACAGACCGATGTACCACGCAGCATTCGGCAAACCGTTGACCGGGGTGAACGAGAGGATGCGTTCCTGGTTGTTCAGGGTGACTTGCTGATTGCCCTTCTCGATGCGCAGGCCGGCGTTGGGGTAGATGTCCTTCAGGTTCTTCATGACCTGGTCTTTGTCAGGGCTGACGATCACCTGGCCGTCGGCACTGACCAGAAACGCATGGCCAATGCCGCCGAAGTCCACTGAGTTGATGATCTTCACCAGGGTTTCCAGACTCAGGTCACCACCGACCACACCAAGCAACTCGCCATTCTTTTTCACCGGCATGGCGATGGTCACGACCAACCCTCCGACGGCCGCCATGTAAGGCGGGGTCAGCATGGTTTTGTCAGCGACAACCGCTTGCTTGTACCAGGGACGCTGACGCGGATCGTAGCCGTCCGGCATCTTCGCGTCAGGGCGCTGAGTGAACACGCCATTAGTCTGGCCGACGTACGTGAACTGGAAGTTGGAGGTGAAGGCCGGCTGATCAACCAGCCCCGGCATATCGGCATTGGCGCCTTGATGAGCGACGTTTTGCGCGAGGTTTTCCAGCACCAGCACGCGGCCGCTCATCCAGTTCTGCACGCTGCTGGCGGTCAGGTCGCCGGCTTGTTGAACAGAGGATTCGAGGTTTTGCCGAATGGTATTTCGCTGCAGATAGTCGTTGTACAAAGTGAACAACGCAAAAGCCAGCACCACGACGCCGGAGGCGGCCAACAGGATTTTATGGCTGAACTTGAGATTCATTTCATAGGGCTTCTATGCAGAAAGTGGGGATGCGTTCCGGGTTGCAACATTCCATGTACAGCTCAAGCGGCTCTATGGCCGCTCTACTTTGGTGCACGCATGTCTCACCAGTCTGTCGGCACAGGCGGGATAAATCTTAGGGGCATGTACGAAATGACCGGTATTTCCGTCAGATACCCGCCGAACGGCGTGCTAGAGCGCTTGAGTAGCATTGGTGTGATGACGTTTGTTCGAGCGGCAGTTGCAAATTCCCCGTCCCTTGACAACAATGCGAGTAATTATCATTTGTGACGTTCGGGCTAATGCAGCCGAAGGGCTCACTCTCAACGTTCGGTGGAGCGCTATGTCGCTGATTCGCTCTATCACTGCTACCTGCTGCGGTACCCAACATGATGCCTGTGGATAATCCTGCACTGGGTCGGCGTGGCGAACCTCATCAACAAGTGGTCAAACAAGCCATCCACTGGCTGCTGCGCTTGCGAAACAACGCGAGCAATTCCAGGCTGCGCCAGCAATGCGATGTCTGGCGGGCAGAACATCAGGAACACGAATTGGCCTGGCAACGGGTGCAGTCCCTGCACGCTGAACTCAACAACAATCTGCATGCGGCACCCGGTGCCCACGTTGCCTTCAACACGCTGGAAAACAGTGCTCAAGGACTGGGCAGGCGCCAGGCCTTGAAGCTGTTGTCGGGTGCGTTGTTGATGGGATCGGCAGCATGGCTGGGCAGGGATCTGACGGGCTGGCAACAGTGGACCGCGGATTTCGCCACCGTTACGGGCGAGCGCCGTGGTTTCCAGCTGCCGGATGGCACGCGACTGGAACTGAACACCGCCAGTTCAGTGGATCTGGACTACACCGCGCACCAGCGTCTGATCAAACTGACCCGTGGCGAAATCATCGTGACGTGCGGCGGGGCCGATGAAGGATCTTCACTGGATCGACCGCTACGCGTGCACAGTCGCCACGGTGTGTATGAGGGCGTCGCCGCACGCTTCATCCTTCGCCAGGAAGCGGACTGCACGCGGCTCAGCGTGACCAGCGGCATGGTCGCGATCCATTCACCATCGCCTGCCGATGGCATGCCGATTCAGGTGCAGGCCGGTCAGAGCTATGTGATTGATCATCAGCGGGCACGATTGGCACCACCGCAGGACATGGATGTCGGCGCCTGGGTCGACGGTCTGATCGTCACCCGCAACATGCGTCTTGGCGATTTCCTGCAGGAGGTCGGACGCTACCGTCATGGTTATCTGACGTGCACAACAGATATCGCCGACTTGCGGCTGTCCGGTGTCTTCCGGTTGGAGGACACCGACAAACTGCTGGCCATCCTTCCGCAGACCTTGCCGGTGCAACTGCGCTACCGCACCCGATGGTGGGTGACGTTGGAGCGGCAGTCAGCACCCACCGCTACAACGTTGCCGCCGGACCTTTGAGCGATGTGCTCAGTCAGTTTGCACGCCAGGCGGGCATCTAACCGAAAACCGCCACAGTGAGCTACCAGTTCCAAATACTCGGCATACACAAAAGCCAGCCCTTGATTTTCAGGGGCTGGCTTTTTTGTTTTTCCTAAGCAGGCAATCGAGATATTAGCGAGCCCGAAACGAAAAAACCCCTGCCTGCGCTAGCAGACAGGGGTTTCGGAATTCAATCTTGACGATGACCTACTCTCACATGGGGAAACCCCACACTACCATCGGCGATGCATCGTTTCACTGCTGAGTTCGGGATGGGATCAGGTGGTTCCAATGCTCTATGGTCGTCAAGAAATTCTGTGACCAGCCCGTTACGCCGTAACGTGCCAGCAAAATTGGTGACTTCTACTAAAACAAAACCCCAATTGCTTTCGCAATTGGGGTTTCGGAATTTAATCTTGACGATGACCTACTCTCACATGGGGAAACCCCACACTACCATCGGCGATGCATCGTTTCACTGCTGAGTTCGGGATGGGATCAGGTGGTTCCA